>Ga0307408_100000009_pt1 | contig 426576 bp, 337 predicted proteins | sample 322Cmetagenome_FD_202116 | JGI IMG/M metagenome (GOLD analysis project Ga0307408, IMG submission 202116) | Maize rhizosphere microbial communities from greenhouse at UC Davis, California, United States - 322HYB-C-3 | ecosystem: Host-associated > Plants > Roots > Rhizosphere > Soil | place...
TTTTTGATTGGGGGTCCCAATCAATCGCACAAAGTAAATTTCAAAGAGCATTTCCTTGTTTAGAGGAAAGAGATCAAATCAAACATTTCGACTCCCTCCCGTCAATACCTTTCTCGAAAATCTTTCGGGGAAAGTAGCGAGCGATAAGCGAAATATCTTCAAAGAACTCCCCGTCGCTCACCTTCGCTTGTCGCGTTGGTCATCGATGGGAGGGCGGACAATGAAAACTGTGCACTTCGCTTCAAGCGTTATTTTGACGGAAAGATTAGATAACACATTACCTTCTGATTGAAGCAATCTTACGTAACTAATTTTTCACCTATCTCCACAAACGGCACCCACCTCATCCAGCAAAACATCGCGCCCCGTGACCATATGTATTTGTTTTTTAGATACAAAATTAACTGCGCCGCATAACAGCAAAGTCGCGCGTCTATTCCGAGCAAGGAACCATCGGAAGGACCTCCATGCGGAAGGGAGAACATGGATGAGGCATGTTTTGGGCCCTTTTATCCTCTTCCTACGGCGGCCGCTCGCCGCCCTGAAGCAGTCTTCATCAGCTTTTGAGTGCCTTTGGCGGACTCCCGTTGACACCCCCGCTGGGCAGGCCTGCCTAAAGGCTTATGACGCGGCATAACCACCGCTTCAGAAGAGAATCCCATGGACGACATTCATTTCATCCAAGACCTCGCAATCGTGCTGCTCGCGGCCGGTTTCGTGGGAGGCCTGTGCAAACGCATTGGTCTCTCCGTCATCGTAGGATACCTTGCTGCGGGTATTTTTATCGGGCCTCACACGCCGCCGTTCTCGTTCGTGACAGACGTTAGCCGCATTCAAACACTCTCCCAAGTAGGGCTGGTCTTCCTCATGTTCGCGATCGGCCTGGGACTAAGCATCACAAAATTAAGTCGGCTTGGCCTGCCCACGCTCATTGCCACGGGTTTAGGGGCATTTCTGATGCTCAACCTTACCCAACTATTTGGTGTAATGGCAGGATGGACACACATGCAAAGCCTGTTTGTCGCGAGCATGTTCGTGGTCTCAAGCTCCGCCGTAATCGCCAAAATCGTGAGCGAACTCAAATTGAGCCACGAGGCATCCGCCCAACGTGCGCTTGGCATCACCGTGATGGAGGACGTTGTCGCGGTCGTCATGCTCACGATCCTTGCCAGCCAAACTCAGGCAGACGGCCACGACGCCAACCTCGGCAGCCTCCTCACCAATCTCAGCGCGTTCGTTGTGCTCCTCGTAGGTATTGGGCTATTGCTGGTTCCTCGCCTGCTCCGCCGTCTTGAGGCCCGTGCAGATCCCGAGTTACAGACTATCGTTGTCGCCGGCGTGCTTTTCCTCTTAGCCATTTGTGCTGCTAAAGCCGGCTACTCGCTGGCCCTAGGCGCCTTCCTTCTCGGAGCCATTGTTGCCGAAATGCCCCAGAAAAACGGCGTGGAAAAGGCATTCGCCGGCATGCGAGATCTCTTTAGCAGCGTTTTTTTTGTCTCCATAGGCATGATGATCGACGTCCGGCTGCTCACGGGCGTCTGGCCTTTGATGCTAGGACTTTTTGCCTTTGTGATGATCTGCCGGCCGCTGGCCATCGGACTCTCCTTGATTGCGTGCGGCACCCATCCGCGTGAAGCCCGACGTGCCGGACTCTTGCTCACTCCACTCGGCGAATTTTCCTTCATCATCGCCCAACTTGGCGTCAGCAGTGCCGTGCTCCCTCCCGAATATTACCCGCTGGCAGTCGGCGTCTCCATCCTCACCGTGCTCGCCACGCCTCTTATCAATCGACATGCCACCCGGCTACTCGCTGCAGTAGAGCGGGTCGAACCACGCTTTGTGATGAACGCGCTCGAGGCCTATCACGGGTGGCTGCAACAGGTCCAGAATAGCAATACCTCGCCACTTGCCTGGAAACTCATCCGAAAGCGCCTGCCCCAGATCGCAATCGAGATGCTCCTCGTGTCGGGATTGATCATTTTCTCAGGCAATATCTTCGAGGTGCTCGTCACGTCTGAAGCGATCCGCTGGTTCGATGGGGCTATACTGGATTACGGATTTTGGAGTGTCATAGGACTGCTCGTCTTGATTCTGCTGGTCGCCCTGTGGCGCAACGTCAGTGCAATCATCATAATTCTCGCCGAGAGCCTAGGCGGGAGCACGCGCCTGCACCCGAAGGCAATCGAGCAGACGCTTCGAGCACTCGCCGGTATTTGCTTGGGTTATTGGCTCCATGTCATCCTGCCCATCGAAGCGCTGCCCGGCTGGGGCTGGTTGATCATCTCGGTGGCTGCGCTGGCTGTCGCCGTCGCCTTTTCGAAGCGCTTAATTTACTGGCACAGCACTTGGCAGTCCTCCGTGCAGGAGGTTTTGAACGAAGATGTGGAAGGTTCGGTCGAAGCGCGAGCCACGGCCCGCATCGCACTCGATCAAGGACTGGAAGGATGGGGAATGCGACTGGAGGAATATGTTGTCTCCGATGACGCCAACTACGCCGGTTGCGACCTCGCCCAACTCGCCATTCCCGCACGTTTCGGGTGCTCTGTGATCGAGGTCGAACGCAATGGCTGCGTCATCACGCGCACCGGTCCCGACCTCCGTGTATACCCCGGCGACAAGCTCCTTCTGCTCGGTCAACCTGAAGGGCTCACCGCCGCCCGCACCTCTCTCAACGGCGAGAAAAGGCCCAGAGAAGGCGCCGAGGAGTTCAGCGGTTCTGTTTTGCAAACCCATGTGCTACCTGCCGGACCACTCTCAGGGAAAACTCTCGCCGAGCTCCAAATCGCGAAGGCCACGGGTGTGCGCATTGTCGGCATCCGGCGTGGCGACACCCAACTCATCAACCCAGGAGGCAACAAAGCGCTCCAAACCGGGGACAGCCTGCTTGTCGTCGGCACACTCGAAGAACTTCGTTCCTTCCGTCGCTGGCTGCGCGGAGGCGTGGAAACCATGGCCCCCTTCCCTATTTTACAATGATCCGCGCCTTTCAATGGGACCTCGCACGCCAAGTTGAGCGCCTTGATTTCCTCATCGCGCAACTGCCCCGCTATGCCGATTGGGGTTACGAGGAGCTCTACCTTCACCTCGAAGACGCGGTCGAATACCCCAGCTTGCCGGGGGTGGCCCGTGCCGATGCCTATTCGCGTCGCGATTTTGCAAAACTCGTCAACGCCGCCACTCGTGCAGGTATCAAGGTCGTCCCGATCGTAAACCTGCTCGGGCACACTCAATATCTCATCAAACACGCAGAGCTTCGCGACTTAAACGAACTTCGCGCTCCCGACGGCACCCCGCTCGAACGTGGACAACTCTGTCCTCTGCACCCGCGCACGCTGGAAATAGCCGATAAACTCCTGCGCGACATGGCGCCGTTCTGCACCGCAGGCAAAGTCCATGTCGGTCTCGATGAGTCTTTTCACCTCGGAAAGCACCCGCTCTCCCGCGCCGAGGTCGCGGGGTTCGGACTCGCGGCGCATTTTTCAAGCTACGTAAACCGACTCCACGCGCTCGTGCAGGCCCTGGGCCTCCGCATGGGCATGTGGGCCGACATGTTGGCACTTCTTCCAGAAGCCATCGCGCAACTACCAAGTGGAATAATCGCTTACGATTGGTATTATTACCCGTTTCCACGCCACCCACGCATGGAATTGCACAATTTCGCGGATTACGATCTCGCCCCTGCCCTAGCCCAACAGGGTATCGAATACTGGGGTTGCCCGATGAACGGCGGTTTTCGCTACGAACCCCTCCCCGTTTTCGGCGATCGCCTCGCCAATCTCCACTCGTGGTGGCGGCGCTGCCGCCACACGAACGCCGGCGGCTTTCTCGTCACCGGGTGGGAACCGCAGCGCCTCGCTTTCGAAATGCCCATGGTCGTCGATGCCGCGGCGGCCAGCCTCTGGCTCGACCCGCACATCGACGACCATGTCGGCCTGCTCGCCAAGGGCTTTGAACGCGTTTTCGGCAAAACCGGTTCACGCGAAGCCGCCCGCGCCGCCCTCGCGTGCGACGAACACGCCTTCGCCGGTTACGCCAAATGGGAGGTCAACGACCGTTGGGACGGTCTCTCGGGCATCGAAGGTGCTCGCGCCGACCGCAGTGCACATTTTTTCGCACGGCTTGCCAAAAAATCCGTCCTGCCCCCCCCGTTTGCAGCCAGTGCAAAATTCAATGCCTATCTGGCAACTCGCGAATCATTTATCCGCAACGCCGTCCGCTCTCTTCAAAAAATTCGGCGCCTCCACGCCACTGGAAAAAGTCCACTTGTCACTGAATACGTGACAAAGGCAGCGGCCGCCACCGTCGCGTTTGGCGCAGAAATCGAGATCGCCCGCACGGCCGCACGAACCATGTGGATACGCACCCGCAGTGCGCGCGTGCGTTCTCCCAACGAAGATATTCTTAACCAGGACGCCAAACGGTTAAAATCGTGGCAGCGTTGGCTGGACTCCGTCGCCAAAGACTCCGCCCGGGCATTCGACGCCTCGCCCGTGCAGGGTCGCTGGCAGCTCACGTTCACCCTGCACAATCACGCGCCCGCCTTACAAAAAATTCTCGTGGAGCAACAAGCGGCCGACGGCAAATGGACCGTTTTAGCCGAACGTTTCAGCATCGAATTCCGCGCCATGGCCGCCCGTCCCCGGGCGAATGTGCGCCGGGAGTTTTCCGTGTCCGTCGACACACCGGCGCGCCCATTACGCATCGCCTTGCGCGGCATAGGCGAGATCACGGTGAGCCACGTTACGTTGACGGACGGAGTAATCGCGTTGCATCCCGCCGACTGGCCCATGCGCAAACGGCGTTTGCTCGGCACGCCAGCGCCGACGTCGGGGTTTCCCGACCTGCACTTGGCGAGCAACCGGGACGCGATCGAGCTGCTTTGGAAGTAGGAGCCCATTTATGGGCGATGGGCATGCCGTGCAGGTGCGCTCTCACAGAATCGCCCATAAATGGGCTCCTACCCATCAATCCTTACAGTCGCGCCTTGATCACACGGGCCGCTTCCAACGCGGCGTCCGCTGTCGGGGCCGTCACCGTAAAATGGCCCATTTTACGGCCAATGCGCGGCTCTTTCTTTCCGTAGAGATGCAGCTTGGCGCGTGGCTCCGAAAGGATTGCCGACCAGTTGGCCTCCCCGACGAGTTTGCCGTCAGACCACTTCCACGCGTCGCCTAGGATATTAACCATCACGACAGGTGCCACGACCGATACGTCGCCCAGCGGCAAACCGCACACCGCGCGCACGTGTTGCTCGAATTGCGAGGTCACGCACGCGTCGAGAGTCCAGTGGCCGGAGTTGTGCGGGCGTGGCGCCAGTTCGTTGACAAGAATCTCACCGCGATCCGTGAGAAACATCTCGATCGCCAACAAACCGACGACGTTCAGCTTTTCGACAATGGCGAGCGCGAGCTTTTCCGCGTCGACACGGACGGCCTCGCTGAGGCGCGCGGGCACGATTGAAAAATCAAGGATGTGTTTCGTGTGAATGTTTTCTGCGACCGGAAACACCTTTACTTCACCCGTGCTGGAGCGGGCCACAAGCACCGACAGCTCGCATTTAAAATCGATGAATTTCTCGATCACACAGCGTTGCTTCGCGAATGAGGCCACCGCCTTCGCGAGCGATGCGTCGTCAGAAACCTTGATCTGGCCTTTGCCATCATAGCCGAAATCGGCCGTTTTCACCACACACGGCAGGCCTATGCGGCGAATGGCGGAGGCAAGATCGTCCGCCGCTTCAACCTCGGCAAACGCCACGTGGGGAAACCCGTTTTTGCGCAGCCAGGTTTTTTCCCGCATGCGATTCTGGCAGATTTCCAGAACGCTCGACAGCGGATGCAGCGGGACAAGGTTTTCGATTTTCCAGAGCGGCTCGGCCGGGATATTTTCGAATTCGTAGGTCACCACGTCCACGCTGCGGGCAAACGTCGTGAGCGCATCGACGTCCGTATAGGGACGATTGGTCTCCAAGGCGGACACCTCGCCGGCCGGGCCGTTGGCCTCGGGCTCGTAGATGTGCACGCGGTAACCGAGACGCTCCGCCGCGTGGGCGAACATGCGGCCAAGCTGGCCACCACCGAGGACACCGATCGTTTTGCCAGGAAGAATCATGAAAAGTTGAGAGTTGAAGGTTGAGAGTTGAGAGCGCAAGCCGCCAGACGCCCGGGCTTTCAACTCTCAGCCCTCAACTCTCAACTCGGAGTTCATGGCAGCTTCGCGTTGAGGACGGTGGCCGTCTGATTGGACCGGAAAGCGTCCAGCGCCTTCTTGACCTTTTTGTCGCCACCGGTCGCCAGGATCGCGGCGGCGAAAAGCGCGGCATTGATCGCACCCGATTTGCCAATCGCAAAGGTCGCCACCGGCACGCCGCCGGGCATCTGCACAATCGAGTAAAGTGAATCCACGCCTTTTAGCGTGTGCGACTCCACCGGGACGCCGAGCACGGGCAACGCGGTGAGCGCAGCCGTCATGCCGGGAAGATGGGCCGCGCCGCCAGCGCCGGCGATGATGACCTTAAGCCCGCGCCCTTCGGCGGATTTGGCATAGTCATACATTTTGTCGGGCGTGCGGTGCGCGCTGACGACGTGATGCTCGGCGGCGATGCCGAGTGCTTTGAGCGTCTGCGCGGCGTGCTCCATCGTGTTCCAGTCCGACGTGCTGCCCATGATAATGCCGACAAGTGGCTTGGCCATAGTTCACAAGCGATAAACGAAGCCGCCATGACTCCGCAAACTGGTTTTCACGGTGACAGCGCGAACCCGCAGCTTATATCAGGGTCTTTTGTCCTCCAAACTTTGCATGAAAACCTTACGTCCCGCTCCTCTTTCCGCCCTATTGACCTCCGCCTTGGTGCTCGGTCTCGCAGGTTGCACCACCGTCAAGCTCGATGAGAGCGGTGACACGGCGGCGATTTACCAGATCAATGAGTTCCGCATGGTGCTCAACACCACCGCGCCCAAGGCGTTTACCGCGACGCAGAAGGCCATTCGCGACCTCGATCTCTTTGAGACCAAGAGCAAGCTCAACACCTACGACGGTGAACTTTACGCCCGCACACGGGCCGACGAAAAAGTGTTCGTAGGCATCGCAGAAATCAACAGCCGCCAAACCCTCGTCCGTATTCGTTGGGGCACGACCGGAGACCGCAAAAACTCCACCGCGCTTTATAAGCTGATCGAGAGCAACCTTCGCTAAGTCCAAAAACTAAAAAACCGCCGGCCCAGAAGGCCGGCGGTTTTTTGTGTCTGCGTTGCAGACCAAGCGAGCAAACGAGTTGCTCAGCCGATGTAGCCTTCTTCACCGTGCTCGGAGGTATCGAGACCGGCGGACTCGACTTCCGGAGCGGCGCGCAGGCCGACCACAGCCTTGACGATGAAGGCGATGACGACAGTCGCCACCACGCTCCACACGATGGTCAGGGCGCAGGCCTTGAGCTGAGCGACGAGCAGGCCTTCCTTGAGGGGACCCACGACCGAGTTGATCTTCTCGTCGGCGAACACGCCGGTGAGGATCGCACCCATGGTGCCGCCGACGCCGTGCACGCCGAAGGTGTCGAGCGCGTCATCGTAGCCGAGGACCTTCTTGAGGTAGGACACCGCGAGGAACGGAACGATACCGGCGAGAACACCGATGATGACCGCGGAGTTCATGGAGACGAAACCGGCACCAGGGGTGATGACCACCAGACCGGCGACGATGCCCGAGCAGAAGCCGAGGACGGAGGGATGGCCCTTGAGGACCCATTCAGCCATACCCCAAACAAAACCAGCGATGGCGGCCGCGAGGGTCGTGGTGGCGAAGGCGTTGGAGGCGATCGCATCGGCGCCCAGCGCGGAACCGGCGTTGAAACCATACCAACCCACCCAGAGCATGCCCGTGCCGACGGTGCAGAGAACGAGCGAGTGCGGGGGCATCGGGGCTTTGCCGAAGCCGTTGCGCTTGCCGAGCATGATGCAGAGCACCAGAGCGGACCAACCCGAGGTCATGTGCACCACGGTGCCACCGGCGAAGTCGATCGCCTTGATGCCGGCGCCGGCGTTCAGAATGCCGGACATGAAACCGGTCGTGGACCAGACCATGTGGGCGAAGGGGAAGTAGACGGCGAACATCCACAGGGCGACGAACACGAGGACCGAGATAAACTTCATGCGCTCGGCGATCGCACCGACAATGAGAGCCGGGGTGATGATCGCGAAGGACAGCTGGAACATCGCCCACATCGAGTCGCTGATCCAGTAGTAGCCGGCACCCACGGCACCGGGATTGACACCGTTGAGGAACGCGTAGGCCGCATCACCGATAAAGGCGTTGCCGGCACCGAAGGCCAGACTGTAGCCAATTGCCCACCAGAGGAGGGTGACCAAGCCAGCGATGCCCATGCATTGGGCAAGGACGGAGAGCACGTTTTTCTTACGAACCAAACCGCCGTAGAAAAGCGCCAGACCGGGCAGCGTCATGAAAATGACCAAAGCGGTGCTGACCATCTGCCAGGCGTTATGGCCGGGGCCGGGACCGGGGATCTTCGAGGCGACATCCGGCGTGCGCGCCGTGTTGTTCACGTAAGCCTCGAGGTCGGCAAGGCGCTGCTCGACGGTCGGCTCAGCCGGCGCGGCCGCAGCAGGTGCAGCTTCGGCAGGCGCGGCTTCTTGAGCCTGCAGGCCGGAAACGCACGTCAGACCAGCCACAAGGACCGCTCCGAGAACATAGGACTTAAGACGATGTAGGGTTTTCAACATATAGATAGGCAGATTTTTAAATCTTAGCAGTCCTCCTCAACTACCTTGAAAAAGGGCCAAAGAGGAATGCTGAAAATTAGTCAGATGAACAAAACTCATTAAAGCACCCAGAATGCCATGCATCATTTTTCTCCGTTTTTTGTGCAAAAATAGCCTTTTTTCAGCCCGGCATATGCAGACAACTCTCATCACCACGACCCGCATAGGTGGGTTGCGTGCTTATTTTCCACGCATTCTTTGTGATCGAGTGTAACCCCTCGGGAGATCCGCTGTCGTCAGCCTCGGATGGAAGATTACCTCGTTTGGACACTCACCATTGTGCTCACCCTACTCGGCCTGGCCGGCGTCGTCGTTCCGCTCCTGCCTGGCACGACCTTAATTTTGATCGCGATGATCACGCATAAGCTGCTGCTGCCCGGGGATATCTCATGGGCGGTGATTGGATGGATCGCGGGGTTTTGGTTTTTATCGGTGATCATCGATTTTGCCGGCGTGATCCTTGGCACGCGCCTCTTCGGCGGCGGTAAATGGGGCATGCTTGGTGCGGGCGGCGGAGCGGTGATTGGCATGTTTTTCTCCCTACCCATGCTACTGCTTGGCACCATATTAGGCGCAGTCGCAGCGGAAAAAATCATCGCTCAAAAAACCCATCGCGAGTCCCTCCTCGCCGGGGCGGGTGCAGCGTTTGGTTTTCTCCTATCTACTATCGGCCGCTTGTTCTGCGCCTTCGCGATGATCGTGCTCTTCCTGATGGCGGCGTTAAGAGAGACGGAAGTGCCGATAGAATCGTCGCTTTAAGCCGCCTCCCCCCAACACCACAGGGTAACCAGACATATTTGTAACTTAATAAGTGACAAATAGGCGTTGGCCATCGATTCGACAGTTACACTGCTCGCGAGTGGGTGCCGGAGCCGACTTTTAAATAGGCATCGAAACGCGCCGCCACCACGCGCACGAAGGGTAAACCCACCTCGGTTACCACAAGGCCGCCCGTCTCGCGTTTCACAATACCGTCCGCCTCGAGATCTGCCAGTGACTCCAACTCGCTGGCATATGCGCTCACTACATCCACCCCGAGCTCTTGAGAAAGCGGGCCAAACTCCAGCCGGCGCTCGCACATCAGCCGCATGATGAGGGTTTGCCGACGACGATCCTCCTCGGAAAGCCTCCAACCTCGCGCCACCGGCAGCAATTTCCGGGCAAGCGCCTGCCGGTAGGCCAACAACGTCTTATGATTCTGCCGATAGCCGTCGCGAGTCGTTGAAATCGCCGACACCCCAAATCCATAAACGGACGCACCGGCGCGTGTGCTGTAGCCCTGAAAGTTGCGGTGCAGAATCTTTTCCCGTGCGGCGATCGCCAACTCGTCATTGGGGCGCGCGTAGTGATCCATCCCGATATCCACATAACCAGCCGCTAGGAGGCGTTCTCGAGCAAGGAGTTGCATCCGCAGCTTCTCATCCACGTGGGGCAACATTCCCGGCTGATTGAAAATGCGCTGGGCCGGCTTGAGTCCGGGCACGTGCGCGTAGCTAAAAACCGAGAGACGATCAGGCGCGAGACCGAGCACGTCATCGATGGTGCGCGCAAAGGTCGAAACCGTCTGCTTCGGCAGGCCAAATATCAGATCGATGTTGATCGAGTTGAACCCCGCGTTGCGCAGCAGCGTGACCGCACGTTCGTTCATCGCCGGGGGTTGCACCCGATGAATGGCCACCTGCACCGCTGGATCGGTGTCTTGCACCCCAAGCGAAGCCCGTTGCGCACCCAGCTCACGCAGCGCCTCCACTTGTTCCGCGGCGAGGTGGCGAGGGTCAATTTCGACGGCGATCTCAGCCTCGGGGTCGAACTTAAACGCCGCGTGCACCATTTTCCCGAGGCGCCGAAGCTGAGCCTGCGATAAAAACGTGGGAGTGCCTCCGCCTAGATGAAGTTGCGTGACCCTGCGCGCCGGATCGATGAGGCGGGCGGTCAGCGCGATCTCGCGCTCCAAGTCGTCGAGGTAGGCGTCGGCCGCGGACTGACGGGTGGTAACGACATTATTGCAGCCGCAGAACCAGCAGCGGCTCTGGCAAAAGGGTAAATGCACGTAGAGGGACAACGGTCCGGCACCGGAAAGGTTGTCCTGCGCGATGAGCGCCTCCGGACCGAAAGGCGCGAGATCCGTCGTGAAATGATTCGCCGTCGGATACGAAGTATAGCGCGGAACCGGCCCGGAATATTTTCGCAGCAGGCCGATACCCCCGGACGAACAAGGGACATAACACGGTGCAGGCAGGCGCGAGGAAGACATGGCGCCAGTGTGCCGAAAACCTCCCCGCGCCGCTCCGCAGAGGTTGGCAAGGGCTATGCGGTTTTTGCCACGCGAACAGTCTGCCGACGCAAAAAACGCCACCCAAGGGTGTCAAAACCGCCTGAGCGACCGCAACCGTGCCCCGCCCTGACTACAACCGGCAGATCAGCAGCTCGCGCTCGTAAACCATTTCCTTCGGCAAATGGGAATGCAGGTCGATGAACAGCTCTTCGTGGCCGATCACCTCGGTGCGCCAGGCGGTGCGGTCCACCGCTTGCAACGCGGTGAATTGTTCGCGCGTGAAACCACTGCCCGTCCAATCGATCTCGTCGAAACGCGGCTGCCAGCCGATCGGCGTCTCTTTCGCCAGCGCCCGACCGCGGGCGCGATCCACGACCCACTTGAGAATGCGCATGTTTTCACTGTAGCCGGGCCACAGGAACTTGCCGTCGGCATCCTTGCGAAACCAGTTCACGCTGAAAATGCGCGGTGTCTCGCTGAGCTTTTTCTGCATCGAGATCCAGTGACGGAAATAATCCCCCATGTGGTAGCCACAGAACGGCAGCATCGCGAACGGATCGCGGCGCACCTTGCCGATCATGCCGGCTGCGGCCGCCGTCATCTCGGAACCCATGGTGGCGCCCACATAGACGCCCGCGCTCCAGTTGAATGCCTGGTAGATAAGCGGCACGGTGGTCGCGCGACGTCCGCCAAAAATAATCGCACTGATCGGCACGCCTTCGGGCGCTTCCCACGCCGGGTCGATGGTGGGGCACTGCGAGGCGGGTGCGGTGAAACGCGCGTTGGGATGCGCGGCCTTGGCGCCGGTGATCTTGGCGATCTCGGGCGTCCACGTCTTGCCCTGCCAATCCTGACACAGCTCGGGCGGCGTGTCGGTCATCCCTTCCCACCACACGCCGCCCTCGGGCGTGAGCGCCACGTTGGTGAAGATCGTGTTCTTCGCGAGCGCGGCCATCGCGTTCGGGTTCGTCTTCACCGAGGTGCCCGGCGCCACGCCGAAGAAGCCGGCCTCGGGGTTGATCGCATGCAGCCGCCCCTTCTCATCGGGTTTGATCCACGCGATGTCATCGCCGACCGTCCACACTTTCCATCCCTTCTCCTTCAGCGCCGCGGGCGGGATGAGCATGGCGAAGTTGGTTTTTCCGCATGCGCTCGGGAACGCGGCGGCCACGTAGGTTTTTTCGCCTTTCGGGTCTTCGACGCCAAGGATGAGCATGTGCTCGGCCATCCAGCCTTCGTCGCGCGCCATGTTGGAGGCGATGCGCAGCGCGAAGCACTTTTTGCCGAGCAACGCGTTGCCGCCGTATCCAGATCCGTAGGACCAGATCTCGCGCGTCTCGGGGAAATGGACGATGTATTTATCCGGGTTGCAGGGCCACGGCACATCGGCCTGCCCCTCGGCCAGCGGCACGCCGACCGAATGCATGCAAGGCACCACGCGCTTTCCGTTTTTGTCGATCTCCCGAAACACCGGCAAACCGATGCGCGCCATGATGCGCATGTTGACGACCGCGTAGGGGGAATCGGTCAGCTGCACGCCAATCTGTGCCAACGGTGAACCCACCGGCCCCATGCTGAAAGGCAGCACATACATCGTGCGGCCGGCCATGCAGCCCTTGAAAAGCGACTTCAGCTTTTTGCGCATCTGGAAGGGCTCGACCCAGTTGTTGGTCGGGCCGGCATTGTCCCTCGAAAGCGAGCAGATGAACGTGCGGTCCTCGACACGGGCGACGTCGGTGGCGTCGGATCGCGCATAATAGCAGCCCGGCCAGAGCTTTTCATTGAGCTTGGTAAACGTGCCGTTTGCCACGAGCTGTGCGCAGAGCGCGTCGTATTCCTCCTGCGAGCCGTCCACCCAGTGGATTGCGGCGGGCTTGGTGAGATCCGCCATCTTGGCGACCCACTTGAGCAAGTTCGGATTTTTGCTGAGGGGCTTGGGCTGGATGCGCGCTTTCATTCGATCCGCCAAAGCTGATTGCGCGCCATCCTCTCGTAAACCGCAAACAGGCCTGCACTCGGATGTTGGTATAATTTCCTACAGGCGATGCCAACAATCCCACTTATTCCAACTCGGGCGCCGGCTCGATGTGCACCGACACATCGGTGACATGCAATGGCGAGCGCAGCAGCGCATCCTGCACCGCATGCGCGATTTCGTGGCCCTCGCGCACGGTCAGTTGCGGATGCACCTCCACGTGAATATCGACCAGATGACTCAGGCCGCTTTTGCGCACGCGACATTTGTCGAGGCCGCTCACGCCGGGAACCGCGGACGCGACGGCGCGCACTTCATTTTCGAAGGCAAGCGGCACGGCTGTATCCATGACATCGCCAAGCGCACGATTGAAAATTGCCACGCCATTAAAAACGATCACCGCGCAGGCCAGCAAAGCCGCCCAATCGTCAGCCGCCTCGTAGCCTTCGCCGCAGACCACCGCGATGGCGATGCCCATAAACGCCGCCGCCGATGTCACGGCATCCGAGTAATGGTGCCACGCCTCCGCGCCCAACCCGGTGCTGCCCTCCGCCTCGCCCAAGCGCGCCACGCGGCGCGAGAACCACCACTTCACGCCCACGATGCCCGCCAGCAACGGCAACGTCGCCCAGTGCGGCACACGATGCGGCGTGATGATCTCATGCACCGCATGCACGCCGATCCACACCGCCGCGGCCAAGATGACCAACCCCACCGCCATCGCGGCGAGCGGCTCGGCCTTGCCGTGTCCGTAAGGGTGATCCGCATCGGGCGGACGCGACGCCACCCGGAATCCGGCCCAGACGAGCGTCGATGAAAACACATCGAGCAACGACTCCACGCCATCGGCGATCAACGCATACGTGCCGCCGAGAATGCCTCCGGAGAATTTCAAGATCGCGAGCACCACATTGAGCACGATGCCGCGGAACACCAGGGACGCGCTGGCCTCGGCGCGGTGCTGGATTCTGAGATGAGTCTCGCGTGCGTTCTTCACGGTGGTGCCGGGCAAGTGAGGTAACGCATCCATGCGAAGCAAGTTGTTTAGCCGGGCCTAAAAATCTTGGCCTCACAGTCTCGACGTTCCTCCGCGTCGCCATTGACCACGCACAAGCCCTGAAGCAACGTGATGTCCACCAGCTCGATTATGGCGTCCACGAACATTTCCATCGGCACCGATCCCGTTAAGCAATTTTCCGTATTCGCGGAAAACCGTGTCGGTCGTCTCTACGACCTCACCGCCGTCTTGAAGGACAACAATGTCCACATCATGGCGCTCACCGTGCTCGACACGACGGACAGCTCGATCCTGCGACTCATAGTCGACGATCCCGACAAGGCGCGCGAGCTGATGATCAACAACGATTTTCCCTACACCGAAGTCGATGTGCTCGCGGTGGAGATCAGCGACGAAGCCGATCTCAAGGAAGTTCTGAAGGCCCTCCTCGAAGCCGAGATCAACATCCACTACGTCTACAGCTTCATCAAACGCCCCGAGGGCAAATCCGCCTTGGCAATGAACATCGAGGACATGGACGTCGCCGCGCAGTCGCTGAACACCCACGGCTTCAAGGTGCTCACGCAGGCCGACATCTCGCGCTGAGCCGAACTCGGGGCTGGTAGCAGCCGAGGTCACGAGGCTGGGCCTTCAGAGCCATCATCAAACCAGCCTCGTGACCTCGGCTGCTACTTTGCTAGGTGGGATCACTCTTCTTTATCAGCCTTCTTCGCCTTCGGCCTCGCGCCATTCGCGGCTTTTTTAGCCGATGCCTTTGACGCCTTCGCGTTGACCCACACGGAACCGTCCTTGGGGTTTTTATTGAGCCAGAAGATTTCGTCGGCGTGCTCAACGAAGGAGGGCTTGTGCTCCTCGGTCTCGGGCAATGCCAAGCCAAGGTTTGTGAGCACCACGAGGAAGTCCTGCAAATCCTTGCCCAGCATCTTCGCCAAATAACTGACTTCGGCCGAGACACCGGTTCCGCGCTTGTTGGGATTAAGCAGCAATCGCACGCCCGCGAGCGGTGAATCGGAAACCGCCGGAGTCGGAGCCGGCGCCGAGGGCACCGGAACCGGAGCCGGTTCAGGAGCAACCTCCGCCGCGACGGGCGCTTCGATCGGCGCGCCTGTGGCCGCGGCCACCGGTTCGGACGCGGCATCCGCAGTCGACCCGGTCGATGCAGGCGATGCAGCTTCCGGAGCCGCCGGATCACCGGACGCTTTCTCCGCAACATCGACCTGGACGCCGCGCGCCTCGTCGCCGTTGATCCAGATGCCGCCACGGCTATCCTTGTTCAGCCAATACACGTAGCCGCCGATGGTCGTCTTGACGGGTTTTTCGTTGGCGTTTTCCGGCACATGCAGGCCGAGGGCGGCGAGCGCCGCCACGAGATCCGCCTCGGGCTGTTTGAGTGCACGCGCCAGATAGACCGTGCTGCCCGAGTAGCCCGGACCACGACGGTTGCGACGCATCTGCGGGCGAATGGCGGCGAGCAACTCTTCGCCTTGCGGCAATGGCCCCGAGGGCTCGACCGGTGCAGCGTCAGCGGCAGGCGCATCGCCCGCGACCGGCGCGACCGGCTCCACCGCAGGCGCGGTCGCAGCCCGGGCGGCAGCCGCAGCCTGGGCCGCTTCACGAGCGGCCGCCTGCGCGGCCTGCGCCGCGGCACGGCGGGCTTCGTGTTCGGCGCGACGGGCGGCTTGTTCGGCTTCACGCGCAAGACGCTCGGATTCGCGCTTCGCGACGGCGGCCTGCTCGGCGGCGGCTTCTTCGGCGAGAACGGCGTAGGCCGGATCGGAAGGATCGAGCTTCTTCGCTACCGCAGTGCGAAACACCGGACGCGGTTTCTCACGGGTGTTTAAGAAAAGCTCGTGGCGATTGTTGAGATTGAGCCAGTAGAGTTCGCCTTCGAATTCGAGATGCTCAGGTGGCGCATCCTCGGTCTCGGGGACGACAAAGCCGCATTCCTTGAGGGCGCCAATGAGATCGCCTTCGGCCTGCTCCCAGCGTTTGGCGAGGAACGGAATGCTGACCGATTGACCGGGGCCGCGCTGATTTTTGCGGAGGTGCGGTTTGATCGCCTCGAAGAACGTGGGCAGATCGTCGTCGAGGTTGTCCCAATTATCCCAGTCATCGCCTTCGTCGGCGGCATCCGGGTCGCTATCGCGCTCGGTGTCGCGCAGCTTGCGAAAGCCGTCCTCGGGCGCGGCGGTTTCGGAGACCAGCGTGGACGGTTTCTCGGCGGACGCCTCGCCCGCAGCCGCGGCATGGGACGTGTTGCCCTGAAATTTCGCGGCGAACTCCGCGCGAAGCTTGTCAGCCTCGACCTTCGCGGCGGCCGCGGCGGCGCTTTCGAGCGTCCAGTCGCGCAGCGTGGTGCGACGAGCGACGCCATTGAAGGCAAGCGGATTGGTCGGAAGAGTCTGGTAGCTGATGATCTCCCATTCGTCCTTGCCGAGCTGATTCAGGTAGGACTCCAAAAGTGCGGGAGTAGCGAAACCATGCGGGCCGCTGGTGATGTGCTTGTATTCCCAAAGAGACATAAAAAGTGGTGTTGCCGGGGTAGCGCGTTAACGCACCCAAAATGCCTTCCCGCTTGCGAGCCTATAATCGGCCCCGGTGCGAAGCATTTACTTCGTCACCGCCGCCAGGAACCACTCCAGAGCATACCACGACAACTGGCCCGACGGACCGCAGGGGTTGAAATCGCACGCATGCGTCGCCCACGGCAGCGACACAAAGGCGTTTGGCACGCCCAACCCGTTGAGCTTCGTGTGCAACCGCTCGCTTTGTTTGTGCCACACCATCGAATCCTGTAGGCCGTGCACCATTAACGTGGGCACGGCGTTGGTGGTGTTCACGAAGAGGTAGCCTGAAGCCGTGCGATATGCCTCCGCCGCAGTGTCGGGCGTTCCTCCGAGGTATTGGCGGAGCAACTTCACGGCGTTCAAAATGTCATCCTCCCGCGAGAAACCCCACGCGAACACCTGGTCGTGCGGGCCGTAGAACGACACCGCCCCGCGCACCGCCGGATCGGGACGCCCGTAAGCGATCGCGGTCGCCAATTGCCCGCCGGCCGAGCGGCCCATCAACACCAAACGCGTGGCATCAATGCCCAACTCGGTGGCATGTGCCTTCAGGTAAGAAACCGCCGCCGTGATATCGTCGGCCTGCCCCGGCCACATTGTCTGCGGTGCGAGTCGGTAACTCACCGCCGCCACCGCATAACCACGTTGCGCCAAGTGATGGTTCACCTCGGGAAGCTGCATCCGGTCTCCGTTATCCCAGCCTCCTCCATGGATCATCACGACACAGGGCGCGGCCGCGGTCCGTCCTGCGGCACGATAGAAATCCATCGGCAACCCCGGTGCGACTTCGCGTGTTTCAACCGGCACACGCATTGTCCTTCGCGCAATCAATGCACCAAAAGAAAAGGGCGCGCGCCCGATCTCAACTTTGCCGAATGCCGCTTCGAGTTGCGCCGGCAATACGCGCGCGATCCACGCCGCCTGAGCCACCGGACGCAGCAAAACCACGGCGGCCAGCGCGCACACCGCGACGATCCCGCCGCGCAATTCTCCTCCCTGCCACCACGCCACTGTGCCGACCAACAGAGGCAACAACACCAGGACATGCCCGAACTCGCCGACAAGGATCGAGGCCTTCCATTGCCATGTCGTCGGCGCGCGCCACCAGGTGAGCGAGGCCGCCCCCGCACACACCAAGGCCAGAAAGAGCAATGTCCCGCTCAACATATCCCCTCACTACGCCTTAAAAATCCTCCCAGGCGCAAAATGTTTTGTGCCGCGCTCCCTCGGCACGTTCACTGCCCGCTCATGCGCCGCCTCGACCAGCTCCTCTCCAATCTCGGCTACTGCTCCCGTCGCGAAGCGCGCGATTTTCTCAAGCAACACACCGTCACGGTGCGCGGGGTCGCCGTCCGCGATCCGTCCGACAAAGCCCTCGCCGCCGATGTGCGCATCGATAGGGAACAGCTCGATCATCCCGACGGCCTTCTCTTGTTGCTCAACAAACCGCTCGGCCTCGTCTGTTCGCACGACGAACGCGAAGGACCGCGTGTTTACGATCTTCTCCCCGAACGCTGGCGCGCCCGCAATCCGCAGGTCACCAGCATCGGTCGTCTCGACAAGGAGACATCGGGCCTGATCCTCCTCACCGACCGGACGGAACTCGTCCACAAATACACCTCGCCGAAGCACAAGGTCCCGAAGCTCTACCGCGCGACCACCGACCGCGATCTCACGCCCGATCTCATCCCGCTCTTCGCCGCCGGCACGATCCTACTTGAAGGGGAAAAAGCCCCCTGCGCCCCCGCCGAATTGCGCCTCTTCGCCGACGCGCCCCGCACCGCCGAGCTCGTGTTGACCGAGGGCAAATACCACCAGGTGCGCCGCATGTTCGCCGCCGTTGGATCGACCGTGCTCACGTTGCACCGCGTCAAATTCGGCAAGCTCACATTGGGCGACCTCGCCCCGGGCGCCTTTCGCGAGGCAACCGAAGCGGAAATTTGAAACCAACCGCCTCAGATTTCTCCATCGGGCAGCGTGAAATAAAAGGTGGCGCCACGCCCCCTTTCACCTTCGGCCCAGACGCGGCCGCCATGGCGTTGAATGACGCGTTGAACCGTGGCCAGTCCAATGCCCGTGCCCGGATACTCGGCCGTGGCATGGAGTCGATGGAACGCCTGGAATAGCTTGTGGCTAAACCGCGCATCAAAGCCCGCGCCGTTATCGCGCACAAAATAGGCATGAACCCCATCGTGCTCCGTCCGGCCAAATTCGATTCTGGGCGCAGGCTGGTGGCCGGTGAATTTCCAGGCGTTGCCCAGAAGATTTTCTAAAACGATCCGCATGAGGTGCTCGTCGGCTTGGACGCTCAAACCGGGCTCGATGGCCAGCTCCACGGAGCGTTGCGGCTCGCTCTTGCGCAACTCCTCGCCGACCACGGTCGCCAGCGCGCTCAAGTCCACGGGCTCGCCGTGAAACTCGGTGAGCGTCACCCGCGAGAGTTGCAGCATGTCGTCGATTAATTGGGTCATCCGGCGGGCGGCCCCACGGATTCTTTCCACGCTCAGGCGGCCTTCGTCGTCGAGTTTTTCGACATGATCTTCCTGCAGGAGGCGGCTGAACCCTTCGATGCTGCGCAAAGGCGCGCGCAGATCGTGGGACACCGAGTAGCCGAACGCTTCAAGTTCCTTGTTGGCCGCCTCCAGCTTCCGCGTGCGATCAGCCACGCGCTGCTCCAACTCGGTATTCAGCCTGCGAATTTCCTGCTCCGCTCGTTTGCGCGCCGTGATGTCGGAAAAAACCGTCACGCCACCCAGAATCGCACCGCTTTTGTCCGTCAGCGGGCGGGCGGTCACGCTCAACCAAAGTCCCCGGGGGCGTCCGGCGTTTCGCACAAACATCTCCACGCCGTCCGATGACTCGCCACGCATGGCTTTGATCAGTGGCACCTCGGCGGGTGGACACGGCGTGATCTGGTCCGCCAAATACAACCCGTATTTTTCGGGCCAGCGACTGGGATCCCCTTCGGTGAAACCAACACCCATGATTTCCCTGGCCGCCGGGTTGAAGAGCAGAAACTCGCCGCGTTCATTGGCGACCACCACGCCATCGCCGATGCTATCGAGAATGGCCGCGGTCCGCGCGTTGGTGTGCGTCAACTCCTCGGCGATCTGTTTGCGCTCGGTAATTTCCCGCTGCAGAGACTCGTTGGCCGCCCGCAATTCGGCCGTCCGCTCCGCCACTTTTTCCTCCAGTTGCGACTGGGCTTTCCGAATGACCTCCTCGGCGGTTTTCCGAACGCTGATATTCCGGATAATGATGATGATCTTGTCGCCCCGTAACGGCAGACACCTCGCCTCATAGTGCTCCGGCGCCTCGCGGATTGTCAGCGAGTATTCGATGCTCACCGGCTCCCGTCGCTCTCCCACGTGCGAGATCGCCTGCTGAAACAGCTCGTTCGCGGGGGACGGATGGATGTCTTGGATCAGCGTGCCGACCGGGTTTTCGACCGTGGAATAGCCCGTGTTCTTGCCCGCGTTTTTCTGTTCGTGGATTCTCCCGTCCGCATCCGTCAGAAAAAAAAGATCGGGGAAGGTGTCGAGGATCGCATGGAGTTGCGAGTTGGCCCCGACGAGCTCGGCCGAACTCAAGTCGAGCGAGCGCTCGAGCATGTTTCGATCATCGTCGAATTGGTCGTAAGCCTGACCGACTCCCTCCACGAATCGCTGCCATTCGGGAGGGATGGAGTCGACGCGTCCGAGGAGCTTTTTCAGCTGTCGCTTGAGAAGGCTGTTCATTCTTGTCGTGCCGCTTCGCCCGGAGCCAGGTCCTCGGAAAGCGTGGTGATCGTCATGGTTTGATTATGCAGCTCACACCGCGCGTGGGGCGTAAAAGGAGAAATTTCCCCGTAGGAATAAAAGCCCGCCATCACGGTGCTTTCGCCCAGCACTTCACGGACGCCCTCCACCTCTTCTTCGATGCGTTGCTTCAAAACCATCTTTCGACCCACGCAACTGATCAAAAGCGCCAGCTCGGGTGAGCGGGAACCGATGGCTTCGTAGCCCGTTTTGGCCGCGCCCATCGCGCCATCGATGAGACGATCGAAATTGGCCTTCATCAACCGCGCATAAGCTCCTTCCGGCACATCACCCGCGAAGATGATGCTTTGCTCCTCTTCATTCACCGAGAGAATGGTGCGCACGATTCCCGTCTCTTGAGGACTGCTTCGAATGCTCAAAGGAAAGAGCAGCCCGGTGGCCGGAAGCCCGCCGGCGTGTTTTCCCAGGTATTGCTTGTAGAGTTCCAACGCGGATTTGCCGTCCAACTCATACAGGACGTTCGCTTTGGCGCGGGTGATGAGCCGTTCGGGGCCAAACATATCCCAGCCCCCCAACGATCCGTAGCCGACCTTCAAATGACGGCCGTAAAATCCCACGGCCGCGATCACCTCCGAGCCGGCTTGGGTGTCCCACAAAACCCAGGTCTCCTCAAAGCGCTCTCCATCCCCGGACAAACCGCCGGTGACACTCACACCCGGCGGAAGATTTTCGCACAAGCCTTTGACCAGTTCGCTCCCATTGATGCCCAACCCCTTCGAGAAAACCAACACGTGAACCAAGTCCTTTTTGCTCAATTCTTGGGCCAACCGTCGCCCAGCCTGACGACTATCCTGATCCGCTCCCGCAGTCACGGCCACTCCATGGACCTGCGTGTCGGCAAACTCCACCGCAGTGACCACCAACGAATCGTCGAAAACGGAGGTGCCGCAAATTTCACCGGCCGTCGAACACCCCAACAGATGCGCCGCCGGATAGGCCGCCCGCACCTCCTGGACTTCCCTTCCGCCCGCCAGAATCTCCCTACTCCCAAAAAGAAAGACCAATTGCGCCGCCAAGCCTCGTTTACCGGGAGGCCCGTTTTGCCATCCCGTAGCGGTGGTCCACATCATCTGTTCGATTTTCATTGTCTGATAAGTGGCAGCAATAGACGACCCAAACAAAGCCCCTGAAGGCTTTTGCAGAAAACTGCCTGTTGCAAATGCGAACGGGCTTCAATCCCCCAAGCGTAAATCAATTTTTCTTCATGGTTCGCTCCCCTCATAAGGCGGCAGCGTGAAATGGCAGCGTGAAATAAAAGGTGGCGCCGTGCCCGAGTTCGCCTTCGGCCCAGACCCGGCCGCCGTGGCGATGAATGACGCGTTGAACGGTCGCCAGCCCAACGCCGGTGCCGGGAAACTCGGCCGTGGTATGCAGCCGCTGAAAGGCTTGAAAGAGCTTGTCCGCAAACCTCGCATCAAACCCTGCGCCGTTATCGCGCACAAAATAGGCAGGCCCTCCATCGCGCTCCATCCGTCCGAACTCGATTCTTGGCGCGGGTTGGCGGCCGGTGAATTTCCACGCGTTGCCAAGGAGATTTTCAAAAACGATCCGCATCAGGCGCCCGTCGGCTTGGGTGGTCAGGTCGGGCTCGATGGCCCATTCGACCGGACGTAGCGGATCGTTCCGCTGCAACTCCTCGCACACCGCGCGTGCCAAGGCGCTCAAGTCCACCGGTGCGCGACGGAGCTCGGTGAGGGTCACTCGCGAAAGCCGCAACATATCATCGATCAGTTGAGCCATGCGGTGGGTTGAAACACGAATCCTCGCCAGGCTCTCCCGGCCTTCGTCGTCGAGCTTCGCAGCGTGGTCATCCTCCAAGATGCGACTGAAGCCATCGATGCTGCGCAGCGGCGCGCGCAAATCGTGCGAAACCGAATAGCTGAAGGATTCGAGTTCCTTGTTGGCGGTTTGCAGCTCGGCGGTCCGCTGCGCGACGCGCTGCTCCAGTTCGACATTGAGTTGGCGAACTTCCTCCTGCGCATTTTTCCGTTCCGTGATGTCCGAGAAAACCGACACGCCGCCCTTGATCTCTCCGTCTGGATCGATCAGAGGCCGGGCGGTGACGCTCAACCAGCGACCCTCGCGGTGTTTGGCATGCCGGAGGAATAGTTCCACCTGATCGACCGACTCGCCCCGGAGCGCGCGAACCAAGGGCACTTCCGCTGGGGGAAAGGGCGTGATCCGGTCGGGCAGATACAGGCCGTAGAACTCGCTCCAGCGCTCGGGTCCTCCTGAGACGGAGCCCAAGCCTAGAATGGCTTCGGCAGCGGGATTGAACAAAAGAAACTCGCCACGCTCGTTGGCCACCACCACGCCATCGCCCATGCTGTTGAGGATGGACTGGAGAATGCGGGTCTGGCTCTGGAGATCGCTTTGGGAGCGCTGCAGGTCGCCATAGAGCCTGGCGGTCTCCAGCGAAATGGCCGCTTGGGAAGCAAGCATGTCCAGAACGGCCCGGCGGCTCCGGGTGAAGGCGCCCTCGGTGAGGTTGTTTTCAAGGTAAAGAATCCCATGGAGCTTTTCATGCCGCGCAATCGGCATGCAGAGCACCGACTTCGGTTTGGCGCGCAGCAGATATTCATCGGCGGAAAACTCACCGGCATCGACGCTGGCGTTTTCCAGGATCACCGTTTGCCGCGTGCGCTTGACGTAGTTGAGGATCGATGCCGGAGCGTCCGATGCCGGCATGGACGATGTGCGGCTGAACTCGACCGTTCCCTTGCCCTGGTCGGAGCGGACAGTGGCCAGCAAACGGGAATCCGGTTCCACAAAAAGATACCCGGTTTGGGCTCCTGCATTTTCCAGAACGATGCGCAGCAAGGTCTCGGAGAGCCGATCCATGATGATCTCGCCGGAGATGGCATGCAGCGCCTTGGCGACCGCCATCGTGTCCAATTGCTCGGCGGGAGCGGCGATGGTGGCCGGTTCCGCCGTCGGTTTCTCCAGAAGCCAGGGGTGCCGTTCGTCGAGCTGGCGCACCTTGCCGGCCGCGCCCCATTGAGCATAGGCGTTCCTCGCTTCTCGCAAAAAGGCGCGGGCAATCGTCGAGGAACCCCGCTTCGCGTAAAAATTCGCCGCAAGCTCGTTGGCGATGGCCTCGTGATGAACGAATTCATTCTCGCGCGCCGAGCGAATGGCCTCCTCGTAAAGGCGCATGGCGTCCAGTTCGCGGCCCTCGATCCGGGCGATCTCGGCGCCGACCAACGCCTCTCGGGTTGCGAAGTTCTCCGGGCAATTCCCTGCCCAGATCGCGATTTGCCTGTGATGGTTGCGAAGCATCTCCAGATACCGAGAGCGCTCGTCCAAGGTCGCCTCGTCGCAGAGCGCCGCCCGCGCCAACGCGGCATGGAAATGATACTCGGCCGTCTCGAAGAACGACGGCGAGGTCCAGAGAAATCCCTCGGCTTTCGATGCAGCCTCGACGGCGGCAGCGTGATCTCCCGCGAAAAAGCGCGCCTGCAGCTTGCGAATCCAATACCAACACGTGGCGATCGCCAGTCGCGGATCGCCCTCCAGGTGCTCCTCGAACTGCCTCTCCTCGAATTCCGCGTCATTGAAGGAGGAGAAATCCGGCGTCAGCCCCCGGAGAACCCGTATGAGCCGAAGCTGTGTCGTGATAATATCGACGATAATCCCGAATTTCGCCCGGCGTATGGAGTCCAGCCAGCACTCGGCCTCCTGCTGCACATCACCGAGACGGTCTCCCAACGCCAGGCGCAGGGTCACCAGGGAGTTGGCGCAATAAGACGAGTATGTGATGTCACCCGTGCTTTGCGCCGCGTCGTAGGCACGACGCAGGGGTTCGACGCTGGAGCGGAGATGCCTCATCCAGTAGTTGACCTGTCCGAAGCACAGATAAACACGAGGCTTGAAGCGGAGCAGCTCATGCCGTTCCAGCAGCTCCAGGCCGAGCTTGCCGAAGCGAAATGCCGCCAGGTAGTTGTTAAAATACGGCCCCAAGAGCAGGCCAAGCCAGACATAAGCGAGGCACGATCCGTCGTCGTTGCCGTGCTCGAGGCTGATATTGACCATGCGGCACACGAAAAGGTGGAGAAGGTTCGCGTCCGTAAATAGGGCCGGAGCGAGTGCCGAGATGAGCACGTCCATGGTCGCGCGCCACTCCGGATCGCTCATCCCGGGCAGGTCGGCGAGTTTCTCGATCGGGCTACTCCCGAGCTGCCGCCACAATCGGGCGTATTCCTGTTCCACTTCCTCGTCCGTCGGATGTGGCGACCACTCGATGCCCACGCGGCGGAGGTATTCGAGACAAACCTCAACCCCTCGATCCGCTCGATCCATGGTTGTGTAGAGCGTCAAACGGAGGCACGTGACGGCTGCAACATCGATGGTCGTGGCGGCGCGACGCGCAAGCCTCAAGAGCCGCTCCTCGGCCGTGGCGAGATTGCCCGTCAGGAACTCGCAGTCGCCGCGTTGGAGTTCGAGGGAAAAGGCGAGTTCATACAGCCGCTCCCACCTGTCTTCCGGCAGCAATGCCGTGCCGACGGTGAGATAGTTCAACGCCGAGGAATACGCCGACGCTCGCTTGGCGCGCTTGCCCGCGACGAGATTGAGCCCGGCCAACTCTTCGCGTTCGGCCTTCGCGGTGATCAAGTCTCCGCAGCGATTGAGCTGGTTGACGATTTCGAAGATTGCCGACTCCCGATTCTCCTCGGGAGTCTGGGCCAGTAGCCGCCTGCCGATCCGCAGATGGGTCGCGGCGCGCTCCGTCTCGGGAATCTGGGAATAGGCGGCCTCCTGCACGCGGTCATGCACGAATCGGTAACTGCCGTCGAACTGCTGGATCAACTCCTGGCTGACAGCTTCCCGCAGGCTTGCATGGAGAGCTTCGTCCGGAACGTTCAGCACCATGGAAAGCGCTGAAACTCCGGCCGTGTTGCCCAGGCAGGCGAGCACCTTCAGAGCATCCTGGGTTTCAGCCGGCAGGCTGGTGAGCTTCCTCGCCATGAGCTCCGCCACGTTATCCGTGTAGCCCTTCGCGCGTATGCGGTCCATATTCCAAGTCCAACGTCCCTGGGCGTGATCGAAGGAGACCAGACCTTCGCTGGGCAGCAACATCAGGAATTGAATGGCGAAAAACGGATTGCCCTGCGTCTTTCCATGGATGAGGCCCGCAAGCGGCACGGCGCAATCCTCGTCGCACCGCAGCGAATCGGCGACCAGCCGCGTCAAATCGCCCGGAGCGAGCGGGGCCAGCGCGATCTCCCGCACTTCGGCGCCGGCCTTCCGCATCCCCTCGAGTTTGCGCCGGAGCGGATGATCCGGCCCCACCTCGTTGTCGCGATAGGCGCCGATCAGCAGCAGATTCCGCACATCATCCTGGCTCAAAATATCCTCAAGGAAGTCGAGCGTGGCGGCATCGAGCCATTGCAGGTCGTCGAGAAACAGAGCCAGCGGGTGCTCCGGACACGCGAACACACCGATGAAGCGCCGGAACACGAGTTGGAAGCGGGCCTTCGCCTGCTGGGAATCGAGTGCCGGGACGGGAGGTTGCGGGCCGATGATGAGCTCGAGGTTCGGGACCAGCTCGGCAATCAGGCCTCCATTCGGCTCCAAGGCTGCCTGGAGGCGCTGCCGCCAAAGCTCGAGTTCGGCTTCGCTTTTGGCCAGAAGCGGCTGGAGAAGCCGCTCGAAAGCCTGCGCCAGGGTGGCATAGGGAATGTCGCGCTTGAATTGATCGAATTTGCCGGAGGCAAACAGGCCCCGCGGCGGGACCAGCGCCTTGTGAAGCTCGTTCACCACCGAAGATTTACCGACTCCGGAATACCCCGCCACGAGGACAAGCTCCGGCCTGCCGCTGGCCACCACCCGGTCGAACGCGGCGATCAGCGTCTCGATCTCCCGCTCGCGACCGTAAAGCTTTTCCGGGATCAACAAGCGATCCGGGATATCGTGCGCGGCCAGGGGGAACGGCTCCAAACACCTCGTATTCCGTAGTTCGGAGCAGCACCTCTCCAAGTCTGCCTTGAGACCGGCGGCGGTCTGATATCGCTCCTCGACCGTCTTGGCCAAGAGCTTCATCACGATCGCCGAGAGCACCGGAGGCACATCCTTCACCTGTTCCCCAAGGGGAACAGGCTCGCGGGCAATGTGACAATGGACCCATTCCATCGGATCGGCGGCGCTGAATGGAAGCACTCCCGTGAGCATCTGATAAAACGTGACGCCCACGGCATACAGGTCGCTGCGTGCATCCACCGAGCGGTTCATGCGCCCGGTCTGCTCGGGCGCCATGTAGGCCAGCGTGCCGGCGATCACCTCCGGAGGCTCCGGCGCCTGTCGCTCGCGCGGCAACCGCGAGGCGATGCCAAAACCGGTGAGCCTTACGCGGCCAATGTCATCGATCAGGATGTTGTCCGGATTGATGTCCTTGTGGACCAGGCTCTCTCGATGCACCTCGGCCAGCGCCTCGGCGATCCCGATGGCGATCTCCAAAAATCGCGCCGTTTCCAAGCGGCGGGCGGTTTTCAAAAGATCGGCCAGCAATTGGCCGCCGTTATCTTCCAGCACCAGCGCAATGTTGCCCGCCTGCCTATCCAGTTGCAGCGGCCTGACGACACGGGCCGGGTCCAAGACTCGCGCGACCTCATACTCGTGCTCCAGTCGTCGAACGACTGCCGGCGAAGGACGCGACGACGCAGGGACCTTGATCAAGACTGGCTTGCGGTCCTCCTTCGACCACCCCTGATGGATCCAGAAATCCCCTATCGTGCAGACCGAAGCGGTGATCGTGTAACTGGGGCCTTCCGCTACTCGTGGCACCTAATAAAATGAAGGGACCCGACAGCACTGTCAAAAAACGTTTCCGCAAACGGAACTCATCGTGCGCATCAATACCCGTTACCGTGCTGGAAAAGCCACATCGCACCACGTCCAAAGACGCAGTGAAGAGTGGCGCGCACTCCCGTCCGCCCTCAAGGGGCCGATCGCGGCCTGCCCGCTGATCGCACCAAATATTCCCAACGGCCTCCACGGCTTTCTGCGTGACCGCCAAATCGCCGACATCGATGTTGCTGCCGTCCGCAAGACCCAGCCCTGATACGTTTGCTCCAAGCATGAAGCGCTTTTTTCGCACCAGCCAAGTCACCGTCGTCCTGCTCGGCCTCGCGGCTTGCCTCACACCCGCGCTTCCCGCCCAGTCAATCCCGCTTCCGCCGGTGGTCGTCACAGCGACCCGCAGCGCGCAACCCGCCGATACGCTGCCCGTAGCCGTGACGGTTTTCACGACGGATGACCTGCGGGCATCGCCCTCGCTCGCCATCGACGACACGCTCCGCTCCGAACCCGCGTTCAGCCTCTTCCGCCGTAGCGGCAGTCTCACGGCCAACCCGACGGCGCAAGGCGTCTCACTCCGCGGACTCGGCCCGAGCGGCGCCAGCCGTTCCCTGGTGCTCCTCGACGGCGTCCCGCTCAACGATCCGTTCGGCGGCTGGGTTGCCTGGACCAAGATCCCCACGCTCGCCCTTTCCTCCGCCGAGATCGTGCGCGGCGGCGGCTCCGGGGCCTGGGGCAACGCCGCGCTCGGCGGCACCGTGCAACTTCTCACCGCCGCTCCCGCCGGCAACCGCGCCACGGTTGAGGCCTTCGTAGGCGATTTTGACACGCGCGGCGGCGAGGTTGTCGCCACCGCCACCTCCAACGACGCCCGCAACAGCGTCACCGTGGATGCCGCCGCGTTCGCCACCGACGGCGTTTACCTCATCCGCAACCCCGGCTCCATCGACCGTCCCGCCGATCTCGATTATCAACGAGCACAGGCCGCCTGGCGTAGTGCGATCACCGATACGCTCGACCTCACCGTCACCGCCCGCCTCTACGCCGAAGATCGCGGCAACGGCACTCCGCTCCAGCGCAATTCCTCCGACGAAGCGTTCTTCTCCGCCGCGCTCACCGGTTCACCCGTGGGAATGAGTCTGAGCAAGTGGACCGCGGTCGTTTATTACCAAGATCAATCTTTTGCCTCCTTCTTCTCCTCGGTCGATTCGACGCGCACCTCGGAAACCCCCGCCAACGATCAATACGACGTCCCCGCCCAGGCAATCGGCGGTGCGTTGACCACCACGTGGACGGCCGACCGCGACGCCACCACCACCGTGGGGGCCGATGCCCGCTGGGTAAAAGGCGAGACCAACGAACGCTTCAACTTCTTCGCCGGCCCCTTCAACCGCACCACCGGTGGCGAGCAAACCTTCGTCGGCCTCTTCGCCCACCATGACCGCGCCCTCACCTCCACGCTCCGTGCGTCCGCCGGCGCACGCGTTGACTCCTGGCAAAACACCGACGGCTTCCGACGCGAGACCGGCCCCGCCCCGATCGACACCGACTTCGCCGACAAGGACGGCGTCGAATTCAGCCCCAACCTCGGCCTCGTCTGGCAACCCGCGCCCGCTCTCCGCGCCCGCGCCTCCGCCTACAAGGCCTTTCGCGTGCCCACGCTCAACGAATACTACCGCCCATTCCGCGTCGGCCCCGTCACGACCAACGCCAACCCCGACCTCGACCCCGAAACGCTCACCGGTTTCGAAACCGGCCTCGATTTCGGTCGCCCCTCCGCGCCCGTCGGCGCGTCGTTCACCGCGTTCGCCAACGAACTCGAAGACGCCGTCACCAACGTCACCATCGCGCCCAACACTCGCGAACGCCGCAACCTCGACCGCGTCCGCGTGCAAGGCCTCGAAGTCTCAGTCCACGCCCGCCCGCATTCCACGCTCGATCTCAAGGCCGCCTACCTGTTCACCGACGCCCGCGTGACCGATCCCGGTGCCGCCGCACCCGCTACGCTTGACGGCAACCGTCTCGCTCAGGTTCCCCGTCACACGTTCACCGCCTCGGCGACTTGGAACGCGTCGGCCGCATTTCAATTCACCGCCCGCGTCCGCTGGTTTTCGATGCAATACGAGGACGACGAAAACACGCTGCGTCTCGATCCCGCCGCCACCGTCGATCTCGGCGTCTCCCGCCGCTTCGCCCGCCGCTGGGAAGTGTTCGCCGCCGTCGAAAACGCCTTCGACACCGAAGTCCAAACCGGCCGCACCTCCGCCGGCGTGGTGAACGTCGCCCCGCCCCGCTGGTCCCGCGCCGGCCTCCGCTACGACTGGTGACGGCCACCGGCTCCGCAGCATCTCTTGATCGATGTAGCCGGGGTCGCTGACCCCGGTGCCTTGGGTGTATTGCTCGGACCGGGGTCAGCGACCCCGGCTACAACTTTATTTAACGTGCTCTAAGAAGAAAGCACTCCGGCAACCCTCAAGGCGCGTCGCCCGTCTGCCGCGCCCGGTAAAAGCGACGGCTGGCGATTTGGGCTTGGGTCTCCGTAAAGGTGCCCGCAGGCGTCGTGACCGTGCCGCTGGCCACGGATTGCCACGTCTCCAGATCCGTGGAGCGTTCGACGGCATAAGGCAGGCCCGTGGTCCCGGTGACGGTGAACCGCATGCGACCGTCCTCCAAGAGCGAGAGCCCTTGGATTTCGAGTTGAATGGGGACGCCTTCGACGAAGACGAGGTTCGAGGCGTAGGCGGTCGTGAACCGGACGTCGTCGATATAGAAGGTCGGAGCGTCGGCCCCTTTGCCGTTTTGGAAAAAGATACGCTTGATGTCCGGACTACCCTCGACGCCAAGATTCTTGAGCGGGATTTCGATTTTTTTCCAGGTGTTGGCCTCGGGCGCGGCAATGCCCACCCAGGGGCCCGAGATCGAGTCGCTGCGCTGGAGGAACACCCCGATGTTCTGCCCGCCGACGGTGCCGCCGTGAATCCAGAAGGTCAGGGTCTTGTAGGCCGAGGTGTCGAGCGCCGGTCCGGCATAGGACAAACCAAGAGAGCCCCAAGCGCCCGGAGTGACCTCGATCGAACTTGTGCCCGACTGGACCGTCGAGGTGTTGCTTAAATTGTGCGGCGCCCCCCAGCCGCCTTGGTCGCTCCAGCCGGCGGCCAGACTGTCGCCGTAGATGGCAAGCTCCTGGGGATTGGTGACAATGTTGCCCCCGGGCGTGTTGTTGAGGCGATAGGTCAGCTTCCGGCCGCTCCACATATAAATGGTAAGCTCGATCGGGTCGTTGGTCGTCGAGTCGAAGAAGCTCTTCGTGATGACGAGGGTGTTGTTCGTGTAGTCCGGCAGGTAGGCCTCCTGGAATTGCTGGAAGGAGGTCCAGCTGGCCGGACCGGGATAGGGGGAGCCCTTGCCCACATACTTGGATTCCATCGTGGCGAGGAGATCGCCGTTGAACGCGCAAGGAATGGTGACGCCGAGACTCTTGGTGCCGAGCGCCGCCGACAGAACCGACGTGCCGAGATGACGCACGTGGAGCTTCCACGGCCGGCCGGCGCTGAAGTTCGCGTCCAGCACGGCCTTCTCGCCGTATTCGCCCGAGGAGTATGAGGCGAGCAGGCCCGCCTTCAGCGTCAGGACATTGCCAGCGAGCGTGTAGTCGGTCCCCGGCGCGAGCTCGGTCCCTCCCCTGGTCAGCGAGACAAAGGTGTTGCCGTTCAGGTTGAGCGTGATGGCGACATCCGCCGGCGCCCCGCTTTTCACGAAGACGAGGTCCGTGGCGCCGGTGGACGAGCGACTCGTCAGGCCTTGCATGTAGTAGCTGAACAACTCGGGGTCCTGCCACTGGTAGGTGACACGGTTGAACTGACCGCCGGCGTCCCATAGCTGCCAGGTGACGCTCTTGGCGCAGGCGGCGGCGGTGTAGAGCTCGAAGTATTTCAGCATCTCGCCGCGCTCGACGGGATTGTTTTGCGGATTGTAGCCGAGGATGCCGAGTTCGCCGACGACGACGGGGATGCCGTCTGCGACGAAGGTGTTATAGACGTTGTTGATCGAGGCGTTGATGTCATTGACCACCGCGTCGTTGACGGTGGTCGCTCCGGTGATGTTCACGGAGAAAGGCCAGAAGCCGTAATAGTGGATCGTCGCGATCAGGTTGGAATCGTTCAGGGCGGCCATCGTGGCCTTGAGCGAGTCGAGGTATTGCTGGCCGGAATTTGTATTGATCGAGGGAAGCACGAGCGGGCGGGTGGCGTTGCCGCCGCCGGTGCCGCGCACGATGTTGAAGAAGGACGTGTTCAGCTCGCGAAGCAGGGACATCTTCGTCGCGTCGTCCACGCCGTCGAATTCCGGCTCGTTGATGCTCTCGAGCATGAGGGTGCCCGGGTAATCGCGGAAGCGGGGTGCGATCTGCGACCAGAGCGCGTTGAACTTGGCGAGCACGGCGTCGTGGTCGGCCGGCATGGCGCGCACCCAATACGAATCGTGGTGGACGTTGAGCATCACGTAGAGCCCCTCGGCGAGCGACCAGTCCACGATCTGCTGCACACGATTCATCCAGGCGGAATCGACCGCGTAGCCGGGCCCGGGGCCCATGTGAGGATCCCACGTCACGGGAATGCGAATACTTTTGAAGCCTTGAGCCTTGATCTGGTGGATCAGGGCTTGCGTGGTGAGCGGATTGCCCCACGAGGTTTCCGTGGGCGTCGCGTCGAGCGTGTTGCCGAGGTTCCAGCCGGGCTGCATGGCCTCGACGTAGGTTTGCATCGCCGTCTTGGCGGATGCGGGCGTTGCGATCGACGCAAACAGCCAGCACGACACGATCCCGGCGAAGGCGAGAATCCGTTGCAGCGGCCGGACCATCGGCCCGCGACCCGAAGAACGCGACGCCAAGCCGTGGACGTTGGACGACGAGGGCACGGGACCGAGGGCACACAAGAAGACGGGGCGGCGGAGATGAAGCATTGGTTTCTGTTTTGTGAGCTTGGCGGCGAATCCCTCCAGGCGGGTCTGGCGCGCGCTCGGTTCTGCGTGACGAAGAGGCGTGCGAAGACACGGCCGCGTTGGTCGGGATTCGCACGGTGAGTCGCATGAAGTGGGCGCACCCGACGGTGTGATTCATGACAAATCTGCGGGCTTCGGACGCCGCAAGTGCGGATTTGGCGGACGCGGGAATTCAGAACTGTTTTACCTCTTACCTTTCAACCAAGGTGCCACATTGATCTCGGCGCCCCGCGCCGGACGGCGCTACGACTGGTGACGGCCACCGGGCAGCACGGCTCATAAGCGCATTTTTTCCCGGACCCTTGCGAGAAATCCGACGGATTCTTTGTTCGGTTTTAAAAACGGCGGCAGTTAGTAGGTGAACCCATGAGTGATGATGCCGAACTGCTCCGCCGCTACACCGACGACCACGACGAAGATGCCTTCGCCGAACTGGTCCGCCGCCACCTCGCGTTGGTGTATCAGGCCGCACGGCGGCAAACGGGGGATGCGCACCGCGCCGAAGACGTAGCACAGGCCGTGTTCACCGATCTCGCCCGCAAAGCCCGGTCGCTCTCCAAGCGCCCGTCGCTGGCCGGCTGGCTTCACACCAGCACTCGCTACGCCGCGATCCACGCCCAGCGCACCGAACGACGCCGGCAACTCCGCGAACAGGAAGCCCACGCCATGAATGCCCCGCTGCATTCGTCCCCTGCCAACGAAGGGGACTGGACCCGCCTGCGTGCCGTGCTCGACGACGCGCTTCATGCCCTCGGCGAACGGGATCGCGAGGCGGTGTTGTTGCGCTTCATGGAAAGCCGGCCGTTTGCCGAGATCGGCGCAAGGCTGGCCATGACCGAAGACGCCGCGCGGATGCGCGTGGAGCGCGCGCTCGACAAGGTCCGAAAGCTCCTCGCGCGGCGCGGCGTCACCTCGACCTCGGCGGTCCTCGCCCTGTTGCTGGCCGATCAAGCTGCGGCCGCCGTCCCGGCCGGTCTGGCGGCGAAAATCACCACGACAACCCTCGCCTTGCAGGTGGTCGCCGGCGGCGCGACCGCCGGACTCGGATTTTTCACCCTTATGAGCACTGGAAAAATCATCACCGGCATCGCCGTTTGCCTCCTCGGAACCGCCCTCGTCTACGAAACCGTCGAAAACCGAAAAACTCATGGCTCCCTGACCGCGTCCAAACAACAGCAAGCCGAGCTGATCGCCAAAGTTCATGATCTGGAAAACCGACTCACCTCGGTGTCCAACCGGCTACGGGCATCGGAGGAGGACGGCGCGAAATTGCTCGCCGCACTCGACAGCGCCGCCGCCGACAAAACTCCGCCAGCGCCCCCAGCCCGCGTGCCGATCACCCACGATTATGTCGAATCCCGTTACAAGCACGCCCAAGAACTCGCCAAGGCCGGTCAATATGAGGACGCGTTGAAGGAGTTCCTCTGGTGCTACGACGAAGGGATGGCGCCCCTCCCAGAATATGGCGGCGTGCGTTACAGCTACGTTCTTCAAATGATCGCCAAACTGGGTGAGACATATCCCCCCGCCCTCGCCTCGCTGCGTGAACGCCGCGACAAGGCCGAGCAGCGGATACTCGCAAGCCCCAACGACTTCACAGCCACCATGAGTTTTGCGAGCATCAACCACTACCTCAAAGAGGACACCCGCAACCTGCAATTTTACGACCGATTGAAATCCGACGACCCCCGAAAACCGGTCTTTGGTTCACATGTTTACGATGAGTTGGCCAACGCGCAGCGCTACCGTGACGCGATCCAGGCCAAGCCCTATGGACGAATGAGTGAAATGGTCGAGACGCTGACCAATCGCCCCGCCGACATTCGGCAATCGCAGCGAACCGAAGTCGTCAAGGTCACCGCCAAATACGTCGAAGTGCTCGCCGGAACCGGCGATCTGGACCACGCCCGCGCACTCATTGATCGCATCCTCGCTTTCAACAACTCGGCCGAGGCAAAGGCGATCTTGCAAACGCACCTGACACGGGCCGGCCACCCCGAACTGCTGACCGTTGCCCCCCTCGCGCCCTGACCCGGAAACACCGCCCTTCGTAAAACAAAGCCAAAGCCCGAAGGCGCTGCCTTTCGCCAGCGCCTTCGGGTTTTCGCCGCAGGACTTCGAGTCACTCGTTCACTTCCGCCACGCGGATCTGGTTCTCGACGTTCCAACCTTTGGCCGCTTGTTCGGCGCGGTTTTCGATACGCTCCTTCACATCCTCACTCTTCACCGTGCCTCCGAGAATCACCCGGTCACCCGAGGCGACGATGCTGATGATTCCCTGATTTTCCGCAGCGCTTGGATCGGATTGCAGCGCTTCACGAATCGATTCAACCGCAGGCATGGGATCGCTCTGCGTTACACGCTGTTCGGAGCGGCCCTGTTGTATCGCCGCATATGACGGCCAGACATACAGCGCGTTCACACCGCCCGGACTACGCGCCCATGATTCGTCGGCCGCCGTTTTGGCCGAGGCGAAATCCTGAGAGGTCAGTGTGGTGGTAAGCAAATTCTCACTCACTTTCGTGAGCCTGCTCAATGGCACGAGATACTTCTGATCCGTTCCGGCAAACTCGTCATTTGGATCAATCAAAGCTGCGGCCGTGCCGGAGGGGAGTTGCACGATTACTTCGTCGACCTCACCGATTGTTTGCGCACCGCTGCTGATTTTGCTCCCGGTCAGTTCACTAATAAGCAGCAGTTGTTGGAACTTTTGAGCCGACGGGGCTTGGCCATAATACTGAAAGACCTCCTGACCACGCTGATCCTGAAGCAAACTAGGGGTCTGCGTTTTTAGAAATACCGGGGCTTGGGTCCATTTTCCCTGGTCAACATCGAGGATCATCCGCTTGGCCCCGGGTGCGGGGTCTTGTTTAAGCGCTCCGAAGGGAACCGCCCGGAATGCATCCTGACTGCCGCGCGCGGAAACCAAGGTGTAGACGACCTTCCCGGACTGGGGATCGACGATGAAATCGTTAATCTCACCAAGCTTCTCGCCGCGAGGGGTCGTCACATTTAATCCGATCAGATCGCTCGCAGTCCGCCCGCGCGGATCATCGACTCGCGCTCCTCCCATCGACTGTATCCGAATGCCCTGGTTCGCCACAACCGTGGGGGTATTAGCGGACGGACGACCGGCCTGTTGGTGTTTATTTTTGTATTGGAGATCTCGGGTCTCGAACACTCTCTGCGCGACGAGCACGGAGCCCGACCCAAGGATCAAAGCGGCAAGCGCCACGTTTTTCAGGGGAATGGTATTCATTTTCATGGAGTTTCTTTTCCCCGGCTTCCGGTCCGCTGAATCGCGAAACCGCAGCCGGGGATGGGTTGCGACGGTCCATGCAGAGTGCCACCGGGGCATCGGCTGCCGTCCCGCCAATCTAATTCAGCTCACGACACCGCGGTATCGGTAGTGCCTCCCACGCACCCGTCATCTTCACCTGTAAAGCAAGGTGAGGAAACCAACCATGCCGTCATTCCATCTCGCAAATGAACCGATGAAGTTAGTGCAAAGTTATTCCTTTATTATTGATGGCGAAAGTGGTCCCTTTTCCAGGCGTTCTCGCCCTTCCCGTATGATCATCCACAAACGTGTATTGCTTGTTGTTAATGCCTGCGCCGTTGGCGCGGCGTTCCTGCTCGGAGGATGCCAACATGCATTGGCCATCAAAAACCTGGATACCTATCGCCAAGCGGGTGTCGTTAGCCAAAAGCCCGTCTCCATCGGCTTAGTCGTGAAGGCCTCCGACGAGCACAGCGAACGTCTTGGAGAAGGTATTGCGTCTGGCTTGCGCAGCGCTTCCACCGAAGTGCTCTATCCCTACACGCCGGCCGTCGCACGCCCAGTCGATCTTCAGGCGGATGTTTCGATCACGTCGAAATACGCCGGCTCGGGAGCCAATTTCTTCATCAACTTCCCCGGATTCCTGATCTTCACACCCGCTTGGAACGGTTATGTCTATAAGGTCGATTACGACATCGCCGTATCGCTCAAGCATGCGGGCAGCCAGACCCCGATCGACACGTTCTCGCTGCCCATCAAACTCAATATTCGCCACTCCAACTACAACCGCACCTGGACGGAGATTAGCTGGCTCGAAGTCGGCGCCATCGCGCTCGTCAGTGGCATCATCTTTACGGAATATGACGACAACGTCAGCCCCTTGGCCGCCGAAGCATCCAAGACTACCGTGGGTGCATACATCGCCCAGGAGATCGTCAAAAAGATAAACGCCGCACCGGCTCTTAAAACGCCTCCCGTGCAAACGGTGGCCGTGAATCCGTAAGATCGTTGTCTGCGCCTGCGGAGCGAGTGATCACGGCTTGCCGTATTACCTGCGCCGCAGGCCCGCGTTTCCCTTTGCCTAGAGGCGAAGTCGCCGTTTGCGTGACGGCCAACATGTATGAATTCCCTCTCACCGGCGCGCAGAAAACTTTTCTCCGCGGCGTCGGCCAAACCCTCGAAGCATCCGTTAAAGTCGGCAAAGGCGGCCTCTCGCCCGAGTTCTACAAAGAACTCCAGAAACACCTGAACGCCCGCGAGCTCATCAAGCTCCGCTTCGTCGCCGCCGACCGCGACGAACGCGCCACCCTCGCCGAACAAATCGCCGACGAAGGCCGTTGCATCTGGATCAGCTCCGTTGGCGCCACCGCGCTGTTCTTCCGCCAAAACCCCGACCCCGCCAAGCGTGTCATCGAGCTGGTGTGAGGCCTGACGGCTTTAACCACTCGGATTTATGGCCGCAAAGAGTCGCAAAAATCTCCCTCTGGTTACGTTGCCCTCCCCCGCGCCCATAGGCGCACGCAGGGTATCATTCACAGACAGAGCTTTGCGCCTTTTTGCGGCTAAATATTCCGACAATGGCTTCCGTTCTTAACTCTTTCGGCTGGGACGACGCATGGGCGGCTGTTTTCGCCCCGCATGCGGCCCTCGGCCTGGAACCCGCGCGCGTCATCGTGGAATTGCGCCGCCACTACTACGCCGTGCAAACCGCCTCCGGCGAACTGCTCGGCGAACTCACCGGCAAATTTCACCACGCCGCCGATCGCGACGCGCAATCCTATCCCGCCGTCGGCGATTGGGTGGCCGTGCAACCCTCCGCAGACGGACGTCGCGCGCAAATCCATGCGCTCCTCCCCCGCCGCTCCCGCTTCTCCCGCCAAGCCGCCGGCGAACGCCAGGTCGAGCAGATCGTCGCCGCCAATATTGACACCGTGTTTCTCGTCAGCGGCCTCGACGCCAACTACAACGAGAAGCGCATCCAACGCTTCTACGTCGCCGCCCGCGACAGCGGCGCGCAACCCGTCATCATCCTCAACAAATCCGATCTCTGCGACGACCCCGAGGCGGTTCGCGCCGAGATCATGACGCTCGTGCCTGGTATCCCGGTTGTCATCACCAGCACCTTCACTCGCAAAGGTTTGAAAGCCCTCGCCGAAACCTACGCGCTCCCCGGCCGCACACTTGCCTTCGTCGGCTCCTCCGGCGCCGGTAAATCGACACTCATCAACCGCCTGCTCAAGGACGCCGAGGCCATGCCCACCGCCGAGGTGCGCGAGAAGGACAGCAAGGGCCGCCACACGACCACGCGCCGCGAACTCACGCAGACGCCCACCGGCGCGCTGGTGATCGACACCCCCGGCATGCGCGAATTCCAACTCTGGGACGCGAAGGAAGCGGTCGAGGACGCCTATCCCGACATCGTCGATCTCGCCGCGCGCTGCCGCTTCAGTCGTTGCACGCACCTCACCGAGCCCGGTTGCGCGATCCGCGCCGCCCTCGACGCCGGCACGATCCCGGGCGAACGCCTCGACAGCTACTTCAAGCTCAAGGCCGAACAAGCCGCGAAAGCGCCTAAGCAACTCAAGCCCGGCGCCCATGCCAGTGCCCCCGGTTGGCGTAAAAAAGCCGACGAGGCCAAGACCCGTCCCTTCCGTCATCGCCAGCATCGCGAGGACGAGTGAGCCGAGCACCGCCGACCACCGTGTCTGCGGGTTTGTAGTGCGAAGTGTAATCACCACGCGGGTTGACCAACCCCGGGGTTTGTGGGTGCACACCCACTGATGGGGGCGGCGCAAGGCTGCTATCTTTCGGCCATACCTCAAGCCGCCGTGGAAAACCACCGGGGCGGAGGCCACCCCACCGCGGCCATGAAGATCACCTTCATTATTTTCGCGATTCCCACCATCGCGTTTTTCATCGTAAGCCCGGCATCTGAACACGTCAGCGCCAAGCCGCCGCCCCTCCCTCCCCGTTACCTCGTCGAAACCGAGCAAGAGGCGCGTCAGCTCGCCTCACCGCCGACCATTGACGTGCTCGGCACGGGCAGCATGCGCCCCTACATCCCGGCAAGTGCCGACCCGCGTCAAGTCGTCGCCGTCGCCGACGTCGAATTCGCGCCTTACGACCAATTAAAAAAAGGCGATCTCGTGATCTACCGCTTTGAGAAGAAACTCGTGGTCCACCAAATCGCCGCCCGGCAGGGGAAGAGCTGGATCACCTCCGGCATCAGCAACTCCTATTATGATGGTCCCAGCGTGAACCGCGAAACCTATCACAGCCGCGTCGTGCGGGTTTATGTGATCACCAAAACGGGAAGCGGCGTGGCTGCCAAGGGCGGTAACGCCGCAGCCACACCACCCAAGACACCTTAGCCCTCAAAACCTAGTCTAGTCGAACGTAGCAGCCGAGGTGACGAGGCTGGGCCGGTGGTGAACTCCCCCAACCAGCCTCGTCACCTCGGCTGCTACGCGCTTTTTCGTGAGTTCACTGTATGGATACGGCCTAGGCGCGCGTCACTTCCTTGATCGGATATTGCGTGACCGTGACGCCCTTCGCACCGCGGCTGCCGACCGTGAGTTCCTTCAAGTCGAACTCGAAGTCCTTCACGCGCGCCGAGCAGCGTCCGCTCAGTTGCACGCGGATTTTGGCCGGTATGCTTTCCACGTTCTTCGTCTCGTCGAAAAACACCAGCTTCGAGCCCTCGCTCGCCGCGAGGTTGTAAACCTTCTCGCGCGTGGTGCCGCCGAGCTGGAATCGCTTGGCGAAGGCTTTTCCGCTCTCCTTGTCCTGATAAACGATCGTGTAGTAACGATCGTCACCATCCTTGGGAACGACATGCAGGTGCTGGATGTTCTTCCCGACGAATACCTTGTCGGCGACCTTCACGACTTTGCACGTCGCGTCGGCCATGAAGCACACCACGTCGTCGAGGATCGTGCACTCCGTGACGAATTCATGCTGGCGCCAGTTGAGCCCGATGAAGCCTTCCTCGCGGTTCACGTAGAGCTTCTGGTTGGCGACGACGACCTGCGCGGCGCTGATTTGCTCGATCTCGTCGTAGGTGGTGCGGCGCTTGCGGCCCTTGCCGTATTTCTCCTGCAAGGTCTCGAACCACTTGATCGCAAACTCGGTCAGATGCGCGAGATCGTGCTTCGTCTGCTTGATGTCGGCCTCGATGGCCTTGATCGCCTCGTCGGCCTTGAAACGGTTGTAGGCGGAGATGCGCTTGATGCGGATTTCCGTGAGCCGGGTGACGTCCTCGTCGGTGACGGCGCGGCGGAGTTTTTTGACGAAGGGCTTCAGTCCCTCGTGAATCTCGGCGAGCACGCTTTCCCAGGTCTTGGACTGCTCGATGCGGCGGTAGATGCGCTCCTCGATGAAGATGCGCTCCAGCGAGTCCCAGTGCCACTGCTGTTCGAGTTCGCCGAGCTTGATTTCGAGCTCCTGCTTGAGGAGCTGGACGGTCTTGTCGACCGAGCGTCGCAGGATTTCAGATACGCCGAGGAAGACGGGGCGGTCCTGGCCGTCGATGGTGTCGATCACGCAGGCGGCGGGTGAGATGGACACCTGGCAATCCGTGAACACGTAGAGCTGGTTGATCAGCTTGTCGGCCTCGGCGCCTTGGGGGAGATGGACCAAAATCTCGACGGACTCGGAGGTATTGTCATCGACGTGCTTGATCTTGATCTTGCCCTTGGCGTTGGCGGCGAGGATCGACTCGATGAGCGAGGTGGTGGTGGTGCCGTAGGGCAGCTCGGTGATGGCGATCTGGTATTTGCCGCGCGTCTCCATCTTGGCGCGGACCTTCACCTTGGCGCCGCGCTCGCCGTCGTTGTAGTCGGCGAAATCGGCGATGCCGCCCGAGGGGAAGTCGGGGACCAGCTTGAAGCGTTTGCCCTGGAGGTGGTTGACCGCGCAGCGGCAGAGGTCGTTGAAATTGTGCGGAAGGATCTTGGTCGAGAGACCGACCGCGATGCCCTCGGCTCCGTCCAGGAGGACGATGGGGAACTTGGCGGGGAGCGTGACTGGTTCCTTGGCGCGGCCGTCGTAGCTGGCCTGCCACACGGTGGTCTTCGGGTTGAAGAGGACCTCTCGGGCGAAGGGCGTGAGTCGGGCCTCGATGTAACGGGGCGCGGCCGCCTCGTCGCCGGTGAGGAGGTTGCCGAAGTTGCCCTGCGGCTCGACGAGGTAGCCACGCTGGCCCATGCCGACAAGGGCCGCGCCGATGGAGGCGTCGCCGTGCGGATGATAGCGCATGCAGGCGCCGACAATGTTGGCGACCTTGTGGAAACGCCCGTCGTCCTGCTCCCAGAACGTGTGAAGGATGCGGCGTTGAACCGGCTTCAGACCGTCGTCGATGTGCGGAACGGCGCGGTCGAGGATGACGTAGCTCGCGTAATCGAGAAACCAAGTCTTGTAGGAGGCGGCGAGCGGGGCGTGGTCGTTGTTTTTGGGAACCTCGACTTCGGCGGCCACGAGTTCAATGGGAGCGGTGCCATCAGCAGCGGCGGGCACAATCAGCGAAGCCGGTTCGACCGGCTTGGACTCGGGGGGTTTACCATTAAGCGGAAGCTCGGGCTGTTGGTCTTTGGGATCTTTGCGATTGGGCATCTACGGAAAAGGCTGCGTGGGTCGGGTCTTTTTGAAGGGGCCAAAAGAGGCACGGATTGCTCCGATGGAAAGAGGGAAAATCAACCGACCACCCCGAACCCGGCAAGTTTGTCACTTAATAAGTGACAAATAGGACTCGGGCGAAAAACGATTTTGTAACTTATTAAGTGACAAACTGGGTCGAGCGTTTTTGCGGGAGGGAATGCGAGCGTGACGGTTACGCGGCAAAATGCCTGCGGAGGCGGACGACGGTTTCGCCGGCGGCGCGGGCGTGGGTGGCGAACCCGGGCGATACACGCTCATCGGAGGCGACGCGTTGCCAGAAATCCTCGGCCAACGCGGCCGCCTCGCTCCAGACCTCGCGATCCGCCGGCAGCGGCGGCGTGGGCGCAAACTCCGGCGCGGGCGTGGCGTCGCCGACGCGCGGCGCCCACAGCATCGGCAACATGTCATACGCCGGCGCGAGCCGGAACGGGAAGGTGTCGTCGAACCAAAACGCGAGATTGCCCAGATGCATGTCGCTGTTGCCGATCAGCCCGCCAAACGCGTGGCGCAGCCGGATCGAGCGCAAAGCGACCGCGTCGATCAACCCGCTCGATTGCAGATGCGCGGCGACCGCCGGCCATTGCGTGGCTTCGGGTCCGTCAAACGCGTCATGCAAGGCGCGCAACGACACGACCCCGCGCCGTCCGTGCAGGCCGACGCGATCATAGCGGGGCGTTTCGAGAAACAGGCGGTCGCCCGCCTCGAGCAGACGCGGAGCGGCGTGCGCCTCGCCATGCGCGTGCAAGATGGCGAGAGCGTGCGCCTCGGCCGCGAGGAGATCGGCCCAACGACGTCCGGTGGGCGTGGAGATGAGATCGGTGAACTTGACCAACACGGGCGCGACCACGCCGTCGTCGGCCGCCAGCGTGACGAGGAACTTCGGCTGCTCGCCCTCGACCGAGGAGCCGGGCGCGGCCGACGTGGCGCCCGCCGCCGCCAACTCGACGTAGCGAGCCGCGCGCTCACCGAACGGCAGCGGAGCGGGCGGGTGCAGCAGCCGGTCTTGCACGCGCCGCAGCGGGACATCGCCCACCACCAGATCGCCGGGCAGGTCGTCGCCCGCCGCTTGGAGATAAACCAACGTGTCATCGTCGCTCCAATCGCGCGGGTCGGCCGGCAAGTTCAGCGTCGGCGTCAACGCCCGCCCGATCGCCCGCCCCAGGTAGCCTTGCGGACGAGTCTCCCCGAGAAAAAACGGGAATCCCTCGGTATGCCCGCCCAAGCCGAAAAGCCGCCCCGCCCAGTCGGGCGCACGCAGCGAATCCGCCCACCGGAGCCGCCACCCGCCGTGCAAAGCGGTCAGTTCGGCCCAGTCCTCGGCCCGCCCCGCCGCATCAACCCGGCGAATCGGAAACGTGTCGCCGAGCCCGCGCAACGAGCGGCGCAACGCGTAACTCACCCCTCGCGTGGTGCCCAGACGCACCAACTGCGGAGCGATCGCGGGCAAGGCCAAGGCCCGGCTGATATTCGAGCGATCCACACGAAACGCCGCCGCCAAGGCCTGCGCAGACTGCGGCCCGCCCACCTGAAGACGAAGAGCAATAACCGAAGGATCAACCTGACGCGGACGAGCCATTTCGCAGCTTATTACGCACAGTTTTTAATTATGTATCAATCTAAAAATAAACATGAAAGGATTTATAAATGGGTCGATTACGCACAGATTTAGCACGCCGAAAAGAATCATCCAACTTCCACCAGATCCTTCTCAACCTTCAGGTTTCCGATGATGAAGTCCTGCCGATCGGGGGTGTTCTTGCCCATGTAGAACGTGAGCAGGCCTTCGACGTCGTGGAGACGGTCGAGGGTGACTTTTTCGGCGCGCATGTTTTCGCCGATGAAGTCTTTGAACTCGGCCGGGCTCACTTCGCCCAAGCCTTTGAAGCGCGTGATCTCGGCGCTTTGTCCGAGTTTCATGAGGGCGGCTTGTTTCTCGGCTTCGCTGTAGCAGTAGCGTGTTTCCTTCTTGTTGCGCACGCGGAAGAGCGGTGTCTCCAGGATGAAGAGGTGGCCTTGCGTGATCAGTTCGGGGAAGAACTGGAGGATGAACGAGAGCAGCAGCAGGCGGATATGCATGCCGTCCACGTCGGCATCGGTCGCGATAATGACCTTGTTGTAGCGCAGGCCGTCCATGCCGTCCTCGATGTTGAGGGCGCTTTGGAGGAGGTGGAATTCCTCGTTTTCGTAGATGACCTTTTTCGTGAGACCGAAGGTGTTGAGCGGTTTGCCTTTCAACGCGAAGACGGCCTGCGTCTGCACATCGCGGCACGAGGTGAGCGAGCCGGCGGCGGAGTCGCCCTCGACGATGAACAGCGAACTGTCCTCGGCGCGTTTGTCTTTGGAATCGAGGTGGACGCGGCAATCTCGGAGCTTGCGATTGTGGAGCGAGGCTTTTTTGGCGCGTTCACGGGCGAGGTTGCGGATGCCGGAGAGTTCTTTGCGCTCGCGCTCGCTGTCCTCGATTTTGCGCTTCATCGCATCGGCCGCCTCGGGGTTGCGATGGAGCCAGTTGTCGAGGTGCTGCTGGAGGAATCCGCCGATGAACTGGCGGATGGTCGGACCTTTCGGGCCGAGCTCGGTCGAGCCGAGCTTGGTCTTCGTCTGCGATTCGAAGACGGGCTCCTGCACGCGCACGGAGACAGCGGCGATGATCGACTGGCGGATGTCGGCGGCGTCGTATTCCTTTTTGAAGAAGTTACGGATGGTCGCGACAAAGGCCTCGCGAAAAGCGGCGAGGTGCGTGCCGCCCATCGTGGTGTGCTGACCGTTGACGAAGGAGTAGTATTCTTCGCCGTAATGCGCGCCGTGGGTGATCGCGACCTCGATGTCGTCGGCTTCGAGGTGGGCCATCGGATAGAGCGGCTCGCCGGTGAGTTTTTTGGTGAGGAGATCCTTGAGGCCGTTGTCGGATTTGTAGGCCTTGCCGTTGAACGTGAGGGTGAGGCCACGATTCAGATAGGCGTAGTTCCAGAGCATCTCCTCGATGAACTCGGTGCGGAACTTGAACTCTTTGCCGAAGAGCGCCGCGTCGGGCGTGAAGGCGATGATCGTGCCGTTTCGCTCGGTCGTCTTATGGGTTTTGTGATCCTTGCGGAGCTTGCCCTGCTCGAACTCGACGATGCGCGTCTCGCCTTCGCGGACGGCTTGCGCGGAAAAGTAGATGGAGAGCGCGTTGACGGCCTTCTGGCCGACGCCGTTCAGACCGACGGATTTCTGGAAGGTCTCGCTGTCGTATTTGGCCCCCGTGTTGATGATCGAGACGCAGTCCACGAGTTTGCCGAGCGGGATGCCGCGTCCGTAGTCGCGCACGCGGATGGTGGAGTCGGTGAGCTCGATCTCGATTTTTTTGCCGTGGCCCATCGTGAACTCGTCGATGGAGTTATCGATGGTTTCCTTGAGGAGAACATAGATGCCGTCCTCGGCGTTGGAGCCATTGCCGAGGCGTCCGATATACATGCCGGGGCGCAGGCGGATGTGTTCGAGCGGCGAGAGGGTCTTGATCGAGTCTTCGGTGTAAGCGGTGGCCATGGGTGCGCGGCGAAAGTTGACGTTCGCGCCAAGGCAGGCGCGCCCTCGCCGGCTGACAAGGTAAAACTTACCGGGGGCCCTGGCCTGCGCGCTCAATCAAAGACCTGCGCCGCTCATGTCGCCGGTGCGCAGGAACTGCTCGTGAAACGCAAACGCCTTGGCGAGCGTCTGGGGCGTTTGCCCGCACTTGGCCATCTCGGCATAGCGGAGGAGCGCGTCGTGGAATTTGGGGTGCGCGCATTTTTCGATGATGAGGCGGGCGCGTTCGTTGGGCGTTTTTCCGCGGAGATCGGCGATGCCGTTTTCGGTCACGACGACCTGCACGGAGTGTTCGCTGTGGTCCATGTGGGAGACGAGCGGCACGATGGTGCTGATCTTGCCGCCCTTCGCGGAGGACGGGCAGGTGAAGATGGAGATGTGGGCGTTGCGTGTGAAATCGCCCGAACCGCCGATGCCGTTCATGAGGTTGGAGCCCATGATGTGCGTCGAGTTGATGTTACCGAAGATATCCACCTCGATCGCGGTGTTGACCGAAATGATGCCGAGGCGACGGACCACCTCGGGGTTGTTGGTGATTTCCTGAGGGCGCAGCAGAATGCGCGGGCGGAAAAACTCCAGGTCGTCGTAAAACTTGCGCAACACGTCTTGCGCGATCGTCAGCGATGTGCCGGTGGCGAATTTGATTTTGCCGGAGCGCACCAAGTCGATGACGGAGTCCTGAATGACTTCGGAATACATCTCAAACGCCGGGATGTCGGGGTGCGCGCCGAGTCCACCGAGGACGGCGTTGGCGATGTTGCCCACGCCGGATTGGATCGGGAGAAACTCCTTCGGGATGCGACCGGCGCGAAGTTCGCCGGCGATGAACTCGGCGACATTGCGCCCAATGCGATCCGTGGTCGCGTCGGCCGGATCGAAGCCGCTGGTCTCATCGGGCAGGTTGCTTTCGACGATTCCGACGATTTTTCGCGGATCGATTCCGACGGTTTCCGTGCCGATGCGGTCGGACGGGCGGAGGATCGGAATCGGTCGGCGGTGCGGAGGATCCAGCGGTTCATAAATGTCGTGGAATCCGCGCAGCTTCGGCGAATGGAAGCGGTTCACTTCGATGATCACTTTTTGCGCGGAGTGCAAAAACGTGGGCGACGCGCCCACCGAAGTGCTCAGCACGACCTCGCCCTCGGGCGTGATGTCGGATGCTTCGACGATCGCCCAGTCGATGGGGCCGAGGAAATTGCAGCGCACCTGTTGCGGCAGGTGCGAAAGGTGCATGTCGAAAAAAAGGATACGACCGTCGTTGATGCTATTACGCAGGGATTTGTTGCTCTGATACGGCGTGCGCCAGGAGATCGCTTCGGCGCGGGCCAGTTCGCCGTCGAGCGAGTCGCCCGTGGATGCACCGGAAACGATGGCGACTTTAAAGGGCCGCCCAGCCGCGTGCTCGGCCCGAGCCCGGGCCGCAAGTGCGCGCGGAACCACCTTGGCGGCGCCGGCGGGGGTGAAGCCACTGACGCCGAGAGTTTGCCCGTGGTGGATCAAGGCAGCCGCTTCATCGGCGGTGAGGGTGGGAAATGGAAAGCTCATTTGGCGAAACGAGTATGCGCGCTCTACAATTCCTCCACCAATCGCGTTTTGCCAATGCCTGCGCATTCTTTGTGCCGGGATCCACCCCAGTGCCAAGGCGGGCTTGCCCGGCATGCCGCGCCAAGGCACCTTCGCTCCCATCTCTTTTCATGAAAAAAACCCTCATCATTTTTGGCAGCCTGCTCGCGCTCGTGGTCATCGGCGCGTTTGTCGCATCTTTTTTTCTAGGAGCCATCGTAACCAAGGGAGTCAACGATTTCGCTCCCGGCATCACCGGCACCAAGGTCACCCTCGACAGCGCCACCATCTCGCCGCTCTCGGGCTCAGGCACGCTCAACGGTCTCTTCGTGGGCAACCCCGAGGGATGGAAGAGCGACAAGGCGTTTTCCTTCGGCAAAGTCCACGTCAGCATCGTGCCCTCCTCGCTCCTCGGTGATCGCATCATCGTAAACGACGTGCACATCGACGGCCCCGAATTCGTTTACGAAACCAAGATCATCAGCAGCAACATCAAGGACCTGCTCAAAAACATCGAAAAGAATATCGGCGGCACCTCCGAAAAGACCGCCGAAAAGCCGACCACCAAGGATGGCAAGCCGCTCAAGTTTGAGGTGAAAAACTTCCGCCTGGAAAACGCCAGGGTCACGCTCGGCGTCGGCCCCACCGCCCTCACCGTGCCTATGCCCCCGCTCGTGCTCACCGATCTCGGCACGAAGGAAGGCGGCATCACACCCGACCAGCTCGCCACCAAGGTCATGGCCAACATCCTCACAAACATCACCAAGGCCGTCGCCGAATCCGCTTTGAATATTGGGTCCGCTTCCGGCGCCGCCACGACCGATGCCGCGGCGGATGCCCTCAGGAAAGCAGGCACGGGAATCAAGAACCTGTTTAGCGGCGACAAGGAAAACAAGTAAGCCACGGCTTCCAGGACGGACCGTGGCGGACGCCCGCCTCAGCGATTCTTGGACGGTTTGCGCACCGGAGCCAGCGGGGGCTCCACGCGCCAGTAGAGACTCGCGATGGTCATGCGTGGCAGCGGCAATGCGCCCACCAGCCAGGGCACAGTTCCCTTCTCGTCGCCATGGATGGACTTGAAGTTGATCGCCGCGATAGGCGGATAGGTCACTCGAAACGTCGCGGCAGTGTGACGCGCCCAGTAATCGCGCTCCTCCGTGGCACCGACCGCCACGGCTGCCACCCATAGCAACGTGGCTGTTTCAATGGTGAGACTGCCGGGGTCTTTCACCGCGCGCCGATGCAAATACCCGAAGGCTTCCCGGTCCGGCTGCAGGACAAGTGTGGCCACGAGCTTGTCCCAATCCATCGGACTGGCGGCCTGGTTTACCAACGAGGAAAACTGGAGCGCGGCCAGCGAGCCGTATCCCTGCCCGGTATCGATCCGGCAACGAGACAACAACCGGTCGAACGCGGCGAAATTCCGGGCGTTCACCGTCCACGCCATCTCGGCATCCACCGGCGCGCCGATTTTCAGCAACATCTCGATTTGCAACCGCACATAGGCGGGCTCGACCTCGGGTGCGAAGGCATGACGCAGAGTGGCCAAGGCCGAGCGGCCGTCCCCTGCGGAGATCGCGGCCATCGCCTGCACCAACCGCGCTGCGTCAGCACCCAGCTTGGCAACCGTTTCCTTGTGTTCCGCGACAAAGGCCGGACCCAGGCGTCCCAGCTTCATCGCGAGCAAAAGCGAATTGACCCACGTGGGCCGGCTCGCCCGATCCGCGACCGCGCGGTTCAAAGAATGAAGGGCCAGCACGTCGTAACGACCGACGGCCAGCAACGTGTCATGACGGGTGATCACGGTGCGACCGCCTTGTTCGCCGAACCGGGCGAGGACCTGATCGAAGAGCCAGTCGGACAAAAGCGCGTCACCGGCATAGGCGGCGTATTGAGCGGTAAACAGTCGCGCATCATAGTTGTTCGGATCTTGGGCGACCGCGGTGACCATCGAACGATAAGCCGCCTGATAATCACGTTGCGCGCAGGCGATCAGGGCTTGTTGGAAGAAATACCGTGAACGCTCCTGTCGAATTTCGCCCCAAGCCCCGGGCCAGGCGACTTGGTGCCACGAAAGCGACTCGATCCCGATTCCCCGCATTCCGATGAAGACCGCGGTTGCCATCGCGAGGTAGAGCATGACTGCGCTTCCGCAAAAAAACACCACCGCACGTCCCCAAAACGGGCGCACCTGACTTTCGGGCACACTGCAGTAGGCGCCGCGACCATCCGGCCCGGCGACCACCAGCGGACACACATGCCGGAAACGCAGGGATTTGTTCAGGTGCAGACTGGCCTCGCAGCGAACGCCGCCCGCCGCACCCACATCGCTTTGGTTTTGGCACGGGCAGCGCCCACGCCGACCGGTGAGCACGTAACTGGACTTGCGAGTGTTCCAGTAGAGGAGCGCCCAGATGCACCGTCCCGCATCTGCCAGCCAGCCGAGCATCGATCAGGCCGCCGGCACCACGGGGCTAAACTTGGCTCGCGGACGGCGGCGCAAGAAAACTCCAAACGCGCCCACTCCGAGAAGCCCTCCGAGTTGCAAGAAAGCCGCAGGCTCCGGAATAGGCCCGCCGCCGGGCCGGATATAACTCGTGCCGGCACCCAACGAGCTGAAGGAGCTGGCAGAGTTGATATTGCCGGCCGTGCCGAACAGATCCTGATTGATGGCGTTACCCTGTGTGGTGGTGAAGGCGACAAAGGACATGGACGTGAAATCACTCACGACAAACGAAGAGAAAGCCGCCCCTGCGTAAGCCCGGATGGCCGCCTGAAGATTGGTGTAGCTGATGGCAAACGTCACATACGCATTGGTGTTGGTGCCGTAGGACGTGGTGCCCGTCGGCACCGTCGAGTAATTGTAGGTGCTGGAGGTCAGCGAAAGCACGCCCGTGGTATTGAAATTACCCCAGGAGGTCGTGCTCGGGGAATCATTGGCTCCCACACCAGGAGTCGCGAAGGTGATGTCCTGCACACCATTCTTGTCCGTCATCATCATGATCAGGTCCAAGCCTCCGTTATTGTTGAGATCGATCCCGAGCTCAATGCGTCCGTTGAAACCCTTGGAATCGTATTTGGACATCTGCGTCTGCCACATGATGGACTTGACGGTGTCCGAGCCGATGTAGCCCGCCTGCTGCTTAAAACCTCCAACGAAGTCATCCTGCCCCTGCCCGGTCTGCTGATCGGCGAGCGGATCAGTCATGGCCGTGCCCGTGGAGGTCGTCCATGCATTCCAACCCGTGACGTCCGTCACCGACATTGCGCCAACTTCAGAAACACCCCATCCGAATCCAAGGACACATGCCAAAGCTGCAGCTTGAAAAAAGCTGCCCGTCACCGCCATCGACTGATCGAGCCGTGCTTTCATGTAGAACTTAAGACCCGGCCATAAAAATAGGGACTTCCCCCCAGATCGAGCATTCATTGTTACATGTCCTTTCAGGCCTATTACTGATCATTACGTTAACGATGCCCTGCTTGCTTATCAGAACATCCCGGGGTCGATTAGGGGAGAAAATACTCTAGGCGCAGGCCAGTTTTACTGATGGTATACACCTTCCACAGACGCAGACTCACCCGTTCATCCATTCATCATGTCCGAACATTCCCACGAGGGTAAGCACGAGGAGAAATTCTCCCCCTGGCTTTTCATGGCCACCGTTATCCTTTCACTTGCCGGACTTCTCGTGGTCCTTGCCTTGGTTGCACCGGGCGTCTGGCGCGCACAGCTCAATGCCGGCTGGGTCTCGTTCGTGATCGCATTCGTGTCCGTGCACTGCATCGCCGGCGTGTTCGAATACTTTTTTCACCGTTATATCCTGCACGCGCCGCTCGTCCCGTTTTTGAGCTATTTCTATAAGCAGCATACACTTCACCACGCGCTGACCCACATCGGTTATCACCGCTCGAAGGTCAGCAACACCGACGTCCCCGGCCTGATCGACAATGATCTCGCCGCCCAAAACGAACACATCGCCCGCAACAACTTCCCCATTGAAGAGGAAAAACAACACGAGGCTTCCTACTTCCCGTGGTATTCGGTGCTCGTCTTTTCGCTGGTCGTAACCCCGCTCCTCGCCCTCGGCCAATGGCTGTTTCCCTCGGCCCCCGTGTTCCTCGGCGGCTACCTCGCGGTCGCGTTTTCGATGTCCCTCTACGAACTCATCCACGCCGTCGAGCATTGGCCGCAAGACACGTGGGATCGCCTGATCGAGCACCCGCGCTACGGACGCATCTGGCGCAAAGCCTACGCGTTTCACCTCCGCCACCATGCCGACATCCGTTGCAACGAAGGCATTTCCGGGATTTTCGGCCTGCCCTTGGTTGATTTTGTCCTCGGCACCTACGTCGACCCGGAGACGCTCTACACCCACGGCGAAAAGGTTCATGCCGATGAATTTGCGAGTCCGCAGCCCCGTTTCGCGTTCATCCGTTGGCTGGATCGCCGTGCCGACGAAGCCGTGAAAAACCGCCGCGCCGCCCGCGCCGCGCGTTAAACACGACTTGACCCGCAGCCGTTCCCGCGACTCTTTCCGGTTGTCTCAATGAACCTCCGCAACACGACGCCTCTGGCCATTGCCGCCGCCTACTCCTCCGTAGTCGCAGTCGTCGTCGTGTCCGTTACCCGCGCGCCGAGAGGGGCCTGAGCGAATACCATTTCGCCCCCTCCGGTGCCATACCGGAGGGGGTTTTTTGTGCCCTGCCCGGTTAAGCACATGAGGGGGTGGTCGATAACACCAAAACACACCCGTCATGAACCTGATCCACCTCCAAACCGCATTGCGCTTTGCGCAACCGCTCAAGCTCCACCGCGAGCCTTCTCAAGGCATCACCCGACCATTCTTTGAGACGCCCCGTCGCCCCACTCGGAACGACATGCTCCTGCTGAACGCCCATCCAGATCTCCTGCCAACACCCGAATCGAACCCGCCTCGCGACCTGACCTTCTTCAACCTCGACTTTCCGTGAATCCACACACCGCCGAACGACCGCCCGCCACCACAGCCTCCGCCCAACCGGTTTATCGCTTTGCCGCGCGCACCGCCGCGCTCAAGCCCAGCGCCATCCGCGAAATTCTCAAGGTCACCGCCGCGCCCGACGTCATCTCCTTCGCCGGCGGACTCCCCGCGCCGGAGCTCTTCCCGGTCGATGCGGTCGCTCGCTCCTGCGAAGCCGTGCTCTCATCGGAAGGCCCGGCCGCCCTCCAATACGGCGTCACCGAAGGCCACCTGCCTCTTCGCGAATGGGTCTGCGCGCACCTCGCATCGACGGTTGGCCTCTCCGCATCACCCGATGAAGTTGTCATCACCGCCGGCTCACAGCAGGCGCTCGACCTCATCGCCAAAGTCCTCCTCGACCCGGGCGATCTCGTCGTCACAGAAAACCCCGCCTACCTCGGCGCGCTCCAGGCGTTTCAAGCCTACGAAGCCCGCACAGTCGGGCTCTCCTCGGACGAGCACGGCGTGCAACCCGCCGCCCTCCGCTCCTTCCTCGAATCATCCGCCGTCCGCCCCAAGTTTTTGTATTTGATTCCAAACTACCAGAACCCCACCGGCGTCAGCCTCTCCGCCGTGCGCCGCGCCGAGATCGTGCGGATCGCCGCGCACTTCGGCGTGCCCATCCTCGAGGACGATCCTTATGGCGCGCTGCGCTTTTCCGGCGAAGCCCCGCCCGCGCTCGGCACGTTTCCCGGCGCCCGCGACTGCAATTACCTCGGCACCTCCAGCAAGATCCTCGCACCCGGTCTGCGCGTGGCGTGGCTCGTCGTGCCCGATCGTTCGCTGCGCGACAAGATCACCACCGCCAAGCAAGCCGCCGACCTGCACACCTCTTCGTTCACCCAACGCATCGTCCATCACTACGTCAGCCAGCCCGGAGTGCTCGCCGCGCATGTTGAAACATTGCGCTCCGTCTATGCCCGCCGCCGCGATGTCATGCTGTCCGCCCTCTCCCGTCATCTGCCGGCCGGCTGCTCATGGACACGCCCCGATGGCGGACTCTTTCTATGGGTCACGTTGCCCGCGACGATCGACACGACTGAACTTCTCCGCGTCGCCGCGCGTGAAAAAATCGCATTCGTCCCCGGCGCCCCGTTCTGGGTCGGCGAGCCGGTGCGCAACACCCTGCGGCTCAACTTCAGCAACGCCACCGAGGCGCGCATTGAAGAAGGCATCGCCCGGCTCGGCGCGGTCATCCGCGGAGCAATCTGATCCGTTCACGACGCTCGTCGCTTGCGCTCGGCTTCCGGAATCGCGAGCCTCCGCCCATGGGCTGGACCGCACCTCTCCGACCGATTTTCCGCGCTGGCGAAGGTTTTCTGGACCGCGTGCTCTGCGTGGTCGGCGCCGTGGCCTTTTGCCAATTGCCCGAGTTCATCCAGCAATACCTGCAACGCCTCGGCGGACGCCTCGACGAAGCGCGCCGTCAGCTCGCCATTTTCGAAAACACCGCCGCGCAATCGCAGCTCACGCTGCCCGAATTCATCGGGCGCACGGCCGCCAACACCGATGCCGCCGTCGCCAAACTGGGCGGCGTCATGAAAGATGCCATTGCGCGCGTCGACGAACTCGCTGCGGCCGAGGCCGCCATTCGCAACGCCTCGCTCTGGGAAAAACCCTTCGTGTTTTTCGCGCACCTCGACCGCTCGATCGCGAGCGCGACCCTCGATATTTATCGTCCCGCCGTGCCCACGACCACCGAGGGCCTGATCTACGCCGCCGCCGGCATGATCACGATCCTCGGGGTTTATCACGGCCTGATTCGTTATCCGATTGCAGCCGCCGCCACGCGCAGGCGCACCGTTCGCAGCATCCAAACGCCCACTCCGTCGCCCGTGAAATCGCGTTAAACCGCCGGCTGCGGACGCAGCCATTTCACATCGGCGTAAAACGTCCCGAACGGCACGAGGCTGGCCAGCGCCACCAGCGCACCACGCGTCCAGGTCCAGCCGTGTTCCAGCATCGCCTGAAGCGTGACGGCCAGGTAAGCGAGAAACAGGACGCCATGCGCCATTCCCACCACGCGCACAGCCTCGGGCGCACCCCAGAAATACTTCAGCGGCATCGCGACTCCCAGCAGCAGGAGAAACGAAACGCCCTCAAGGAAACCGATGACGCGCAGGCGTCCGATGGTGGTGGTGAGCAGGTTCATGAGCGTGAATGCGAAAGCATGAAACATCCCAAGTTCCCCCGGTGCTCAATCCAACATTTGAATCGCTCCGTCGCAGCGTTGACCACGGCCCGCGCGAGCCTTCAGTCTGATCGTCTGCGCCCTGCCCGGGTGGTGGAATGGTAGACACCAGGGACTTAAAATCCCTTGATCGCAAGGTCGTGCGGGTTCGAGTCCCGCCCCGGGCACCAGCTTTATTGCCTTGGCGCAGGGAGGGAACGAGGATTTCGCAAACATAGGCGTGGAAGACCTCGGTGTTGGTCACCCTTGGCCTTGGGCGAGCGACCGCGCAGCCGGGTCATGTTCGCCCGTTTCGGTTCTTCAAGAAGCTCAAGTCCAGCGGACTTTTACCTCACAGTGCGTCGTTTCCTTGATGGACGCACTCTCTTTTGGAATGTTTTCCGGCTCTCAACTTTGTCGCTTTACGAATGACTGCTCACCTGCTTCCCGCCTTCTTTGTTTTCCTTCGCATCCTTGCCTATTGCGGATTGACGTTCGTCGTGGCTGAAGTCCTTCGGCTGGATGATTACTCAGCGGACCCATCTTCGGAGCAGTCATGGACCGAGCGCACTCAACTCGTCATGCTCTCGATCAGCCTAGGACTCTGCCTCTACGCTCGTTTCAAGATGCGTGCCTACCGTCATTCGTCGCTGTTGCTGGTCGCCTTCCTTGGAGCGTCGTTGATCCGGGAGCTGGATGCGACTCTGGACCGGTATGCTTTCGATGGGTGCTGGCAGCTGCTCGCGTTTTCGCTGATCGGCACCGCAATCTTTTTCACATGGAGAAACCGGTGGGCATTTCTAGAGGAACTCGCGGGTTACCTGCCTAGCCGGGCATGTGGTCTGTTTATTGCCGGTTTGTTGACCACTTATGTGTTTTCTCGGTTTTTTGGCCGCAGGATCTTTTGGGAAGCCGTGATGGGGGATGCTTATTCCAAGAGAGTGAAAAGCACCGCCGAGGAATCGCTCGAACTGTTCGGCTACACGGTCATTTTGATTTCCGCCATCGAACTACTTCTACTCCGCGCCAGTCCTCCGCCCTGCAGCCCGCGAGAAACGGGTCCCCGGCAGGCGGATGAGCTTGGCCATGCTGCCACGCGACGACTGTCACTTTGACGGAAAATTGCATGCGCGGCGGAATCGCGGTGAATCTCAATGTGTCGCCGTCCACTTCTGCCGGACCTTCGAGCACTAGTAATACACTTTCGTGCCGGCGTCGGACGTCGCATTGAGTGACAGCGCTCGCGTCCCCTCTTTCTGACCTGGGATCGCGGGGAACGTAAGATGCTGCTCCTTTCCATCCGTGTTCTGTGGCACGCGGATCAAGGTTTGCTGCACCATTCAAGTGCCAGCGTTCCACCAGCCACTCGCTCGCGGGGTTAACCGGTTTTAAAATTGGCGACTGATCCACGGGGCCATTTTCTCCGGCAGCCGTGCCTGCGCAGCCTTGCGCACGAACATCGCGGCAGACCGAGATCGCTAACCAACACGTAGCGAAGGTCCATCGACGCGGGGGCGGCACCGGCGGCATCCACCGAGCCCCCATGGAGAGAGATTCGCCCCCGGGTAAAGGCGACCGCTGCAAAATGGGCCAAATGCAGCAGGGACTATTTCGGCCAGCCGGAGAATCTGCCGGCTGCGCCAAGGTCTTGCCCGCGCCCGCTCGCAAACATAGCGTGCCGTTGATGTTGCCCCCGCGCAGTCTCTCCACCGCCTTTCTCGGAACCGCTCTGTTCATAACCGGCGCCCTTGCCCAGCAGCCACCCCAAGACACCCTTAAACTTTATACCGAATCCTGCGCGGGTTGCCATGGCGCCGGCCTTGAAGGCGGCTCCGCACCCTCGCTTCTCGCCGGAACGTGGAAGCATGGCGGCGACGATGCCAGCCTTGCTGCCAGCATTCGCGACGGACGCCCCGACGGCGGCATGCCGGCCTTCGGCGCCGCCCTGGCGGAAAAAGAAATACGCAGCTTGATCGTCCTGATCCGGGAAAAATCAGGTCATGCCGCCAGTCGCAACGCCCCTCCTCCTCCACGCCCCTCCGGCGAAACCACCGCCAAGCTGCACGCGTATCACGTCGAAACCGTCACCACCGGTCTGCGCGAGCCCTGGTCGATCGCGTTCCTCCCCGACGGACGCGTGCTCGTCACCGAAAAACGCGGCACCTTGCGCGTAATCGCAAAGGGCGCCCTCGTTGAGCAGCCCGTGAGCGGCACGCCCGCCGTGGACGCCGGCGGCCAGGCCGGTCTCTTTGACGTCGTTCCCCACCCCGACTTCGCTCGCAACGGCTGGATCTACCTCGCCTTCTCCGATCCGCAAAAAAATCCCAGTGGCAAAACCGTCTGCATGACGACCGTCGTCCGCGGTCGGATCAAGGACAACGCCTGGACTGACCAGCAGGTGATCTTCCGTGCGCCTATCAAAACGTTTCGCAACCCCGGTGGCGTTCACTACGGTGGCCGTCTCGCCTTTGACCGTGCAGGCTATTTGTTCTTCTCGATCGGCGAGCGCGGCGAGGGGCCGAATGCACAGGACCTGACCCTGCCCAACGGCAAAATCCACCGCGTCCATGACGACGGCCGCATCCCCCTTGATAATCCGTTTCTAAAAACACCGGGCGCGATTCCCTCGATCTGGAGTTACGGACACCGCAATCCACAAGGCCTGCGCCTCAACCCCGTCAGCGGCGAACTCTGGGAGCACGAACACGGTCCGCGCGGCGGCGATGAACTCAACCTCATCAAGCAGGGCGCCAACTACGGCTGGCCGGAAGTGACCTACGGAATGAACTACAACGGCACGCCCATCACCGATGTGACGGCGCGCGACGGCATCGAACCACCCGTGACCTACTGGATCCCCTCCATCGCACCGTGCGGCATGGCGTTCTACACGGGCGATCGTTTTCCCATGTGGAAAAACCAGCTTTTCGTCGCCTCCCTCGCAGCCCAGGAGCTGCGCCGCCTTGAGATCAAAGCCGGCAAGGTCGTCGATCAGGAAATCATCTTCAAAGGCCTCGGCCGCCTGCGCGACGTGGCCAACGGTCCCGACGGACTCATCTACGTCCTGCTGCCCGACCGTATCGCGCGACTCTCGCCCATCACTCCGTAAGCCCCCAAACGCTTACCTCGCATGGAAGTTCCGATCCTTCTCTATCTCTCGCCGCTCTTTCTCGTCTTCGAGGCATGGCAGTTGGTGATCGCGGAGCGGCACTTGGGCATCAAACAGATCGAACGCGGCGTCGATCCGCGCGACCGCGGCCCCGGCGAATTGTTATCCTTCGTTTGGGGCGCGGGCATCGTGCTCTACTGGATCTGGATGATCCTCATGCTACTCCCCAAGGACGGACGCATCCAGGTGGCGTGCATGCTCATCGTCTCGCTCGGCGGCTATTCCTTGCGGCGCAATTCCAGCCTCAAGTGGATTCTTGTCATCCTCACCGTCGAAGGCGCGATCCGCATCGGCATGATCATCTCCCTGATCGGAGCCGCCTGGCGCGCGCTCTGAACGGTTCCGCACGCGCGCACGCCTCATGAGTTACCTTGAACGCCTCCATCCCTCGCCCAACTTCTCGCCGGCGCCCGTCCATGAACGCCTCGGGGTGTGCTTCCACCACAGCGTGATGGATTTCGAATCCACGATTGCACACATGCTCCGGAAGGAAAGCCAGGTCAGCTACCACGTGCTCATCGCGCCCGACGGCACCCGTGCGCGTCTCGTCGATGACAACCGCATCGCCTGGCACGCCGGCGTATCCAATTTTCACGGACGCACCTCCTGCAACGATTTCCTGCTCGGCGTTTCGTTTGCAGGCGACACTTACGCCGCCCCGCTGACCAAGGACCAGATCGCCAGCGCCCTCGACTGGCTGGCTCCGCGCTGGCTGCGCCACGGCTGGACGCACGCCACGATGACTGATCACCGCCAGATTGCGCCCGGCCGAAAAGACGACCTCGAGCCCGGCGAATGGCGGCGCCTGATCACCGCGATCACGGAGCGTTTTCCGGCGGTGATTTGAACGTGCCGGATGAAAGACCTTGGCCTAGGCCTGAAACCGCCTCGTCTCACCCTTCGGAGCCGGCTCGGCCAGTGAACGGCGGAAAAACTCCTGTGCCGCCGCGATCAGTTTGGCGCATTGCGAATAGTTGCCCGCCCACGAATTCGGCAGCCGCACGGCTTTGACGACACCATTCCCCATGTGGTCGGGCGCCTGATCGTCCGGCGTGATTTCGAGCGAGAACCTGGGGTCCCGCGTATGCACGACGTAATGCCGCGTTTTTCCGTCCACCTCCCACTCGATCCGCATGAAGTGCGCAAAATCCATGTTGGGAATGTTTCGGAGCTTAAGCCGCGCCGCCCTCGGGAAAATCATAAAATTCAACGCCCCCTTTCCGTCTTGAGAATACCCGATGCCCACCGCAGAAAACGTTCCGCGCGGACGCACCCTATGAATTACTCCGAAGAGGCTCCGAAATTGCCCAAGTTCCCCTTCATCGCCGGCGACCTTGTTCTCGTCGCCACGGCCATTGTCATCGCCACCCGTAGCGCCAGCCCCATCGGCCCCGGGCCCCTGCTCGCCATCACCGTCTGCGTGGTCTTTGGCGCCTTCCTCCTGGTGATTCCCTTTCTCGCCAACTACGCCCGCCGTCAGGATGCCGAGCTCACCGAACGACAACACCAGATCGCCGCCCTCGCTCGCACCACCGCCGAATCCGCCGAACAACTGAGCATCGCCGTCGCCGGCCTCCAAGTCATCGGCGAATCTTCGAAGCAAAACCTCGATACCATCAGCAAGCTGCCCGTCCGCCTCCAAGAGCGTCTCGACGGCCTCACTCAGCAACTCGCCGGCTCCGCCATCGCCGGGCAAGCCTCCACAAAAGAGGACCTCGCCCGACTCGAAGCCGCCGCCGAAAAAATCTCCCGCACCGTCGCCAAACTGGACGCCGCCGCCAAGAGCAAGTCCGACGCGATCGCCGCCCTCGAAAAAGACCTCGCCGACGCCCTCACCCGCGCCACCGGTCGGATCAACGCCTTTGCCGTCACCGCGGCAACCATTGCCACGCCGCCGATTCCCAAAGTCACCGCCCCCGCCGAGCCATCCGCGGCTCCTGCGACCACCATTCCCCTCGATGAACCCAGGGTGATCGCCCCCGCATCCGTCGTCACCGACCCCGCGCCGACCGAGCCCAAGCCCAAGTCGCATAAATCGAAACACAAGTCCGCCCATCCCGGCCCGCACACGCCTCCCGCAGACTCCGATACGCCCAAGCCAACCGAAACACCCAACGTCGAAGTCGCCCCGATTCAGGAAACCAAACTGGAAGAACCCGCGCCAGCCGCCTCTCGCCCAATCGCAGCCGCGTCTTCTCCCGAGCCAGCACCTGAACCCATCTCCGCACGCAGCGCCACCCCGGAGCCCGTCGCAGTCTCCGTCGCTGAATTCGTCCCGGTCTCACCCGACGCCACTGAAGTTCCCGTTGACGAGCCCCCGGCCCCCAGGCAACCCCGCGCCCGCAAAACCCAATCCGCCGACGAACCCGGTTTTGATCTCGGCCTCACCAGCGACGCCTCCGAGTCCATCGAAAGCGCCCTCAGCTCAGACGGCTCCACCCGCCTAATCGCCACCGCCTACATCGGCATCGGCAATAAGCTCTTCATCCGAGGCGACGGCCCGGGGCTTTCGTGGGACAAAGGCGTGGCCCTCCAGTTTGTTTCCATTGGCAAATGGCGCTGGGAAACCTCCGACGCGACAGCGCCCATCAAGGCCAAGCTCTACAAAAACGACCAAATCGAGTGCTTAGGTCTCGGCCCGCTCACGCTCGAGCCCGGCCGTCAGCACGAGGTGAACGCGGGTTTCTGATCCGTTCTCGCCTTTTACCACCAGACCCGGCCTTTTTGATTCTTTGCCATGTCCAATCCCGTCACCGCTCTCCCCAAACCCGTGTCCGGTCAGCCCTGCTCCTGTGGCAGCGGTCTTGATTTCGCCGTCTGCTGCGAACCCATCATCACCGGCAAGCAGCCCGCCGCGACCGCCGAGAAACTGATGCGCGCCCGCTTCACCGCGCACGTCGCCAACGCCAACGAGTTTCTCCACAAGAGCTACCTTCCCTCCTCGCGCCAGCCCTACGTTGAAGAACCCGATACCGCTCCGCTGCCCTGGACGCGCCTGGTGATCCACTCCCACGAGCCCGAGGTGAAACCCAACGTGTCCAACGTCGAGTTCACCGCCTTTTTCAAAGCCGACGACGGATCCGAAGGCACGCTGCAGGAGAAATCCGAGTTTCACCACATCAACGGAAACTGGATCTTCGCCCGCACCCTCCGCCAAGGTCCCGCGCCGCTCAAGTCCAGCACGCCCAAGGTCGGCCGCAACGACCCCTGCCCCTGCGGCAGCGGCAAGAAATACAAGCAGTGCTGCCTCGGCAAAGCCTGAGACAACGAAGGTAGGGCGGCGACTCCGCTCGCCGCCGATACCGTCCCAAAAAACCGGCGCGGAACGGAGTCCGCGCCCTACCCCTCAGCTTTCCTCGAGCTCGACCTGCTGTTTGTGCAAAAACGGCACCAACTCATCCACGCCGAAGTCGGCCAAAATCTCGCCATGCCAATCAAGCGTCGGCACGCGTGACTGACCCGATTTGCGGCGCATCTCGGCAAACCCGACTTCATCCGCCATCACGTTCACCTCACGGTGGCTGATCCCATGCTCATCGAGAAACCCGCTGACCTCATGGCACCACGGGCAACCCGGTTTAACGTAGAGAATCGGAATATTTTCGGAGTTCATGGAGTCAACATACGGAGAACGGTAAAAGTCGCCAATGGCGGCGCGAAGTTTTCGGCCTCCCGGTGAGCGGGGGCTTTTTGTTGGTTGCACAAGGAGAGTGCTGTCGGTGGTGCCTACCGATAACCCTTATGCGCAGCCAACAGAGCCTGTCGAATAAACCGCCAGCCGTTTGCCCAAGTCATAGGTTCAACCTGAAAGCTTGATCACCAAAAACCAGCTCCAAAATCACTCCGGCCAGCGCTCAAGAAACGCCATCTGCGCATCGCGATCTGGAATATCCTCATATCCTTCACGCGTGAGAAACCGCAGCGGATACCCCGTCTCCAGCGCGCGCACCGTCACAGCCTGATCATCGACCGCGAACTCCGCGCGCCACGCACCGCAGCCAATCTCGAACGCGCCGGACGCGCGCTTGCGAATCCGTCGCGTGCGATGCGGCGACGGATCGCGTGACAACAGCTCCACCAACCGCGGTGTAAAATCCACCTGATGAGTTTCGCGCAACCAGCGCGCCTGCGCCTGCGCGTGTTCGGAAAAAATCACCGTGAACTGCGCCGGCGCGTTCACGACCGAATCCACCTCCTCGATCCAACCCGCCTTCGCCTCGGGAAACGAATCGTAGGCAGGCACATAAGGTTTCACGTCGAACACCGGCGTGCCATCCACCAGATCGCACGCGCCGAGGAGCAACGTGCGCCCCTTCACGCCGAGCAGTCGCACCGGTGTCATGCCAAGCGGGTTGGGCCGGTGCGGCGAACGCGTCGCGAACACCCCGCGCCGCTGCGCCGGACCGCGCGGCGGCAGCACCAGCGGACGCCACGTCTCGTTGCGATGAAACCACCACAACAGCCACACGCGGTCGAAGCCCGCGACGTCCTGCAACGCCTGCTCGAAGTTCAACCCCGGGAGCAATTCCAACACGTTACTCTCCACTTCAGTTTCGTCCGGCTGATGGAGCGCTTGAAATTTCACCCGCTTCGCGGTGCGGATAAAGCCAATGGGGGTAAGCGTGAGAGAATCGGACACACCGTGAGTTGGGACATTTTCCCGCGACCCGACAAGACCGCAGCCCGATGGCACTCCCTCGCGCTCACGCCTAAATTGGCCACATCATGCTAGCCGATCTTGCCATCATCCCCATCGCGCACAGCCCGCACACCAGCCACATCCTCGCCGACATTCTTAAGACCATAAAGGAGTCCGGCCTGCCCTACCAACTCACCCCCACCTCGACATGCATCGAAGGCAACTGGGACGAAATCGTCGCCGTCGCCAAACGCTGCCATCATATCGCCCGTATCGAAGCGCCCCACGTCGTCACCACCCTCCGTTTCGAAGACGACGAGATGCAGGAGGGAAAGTTGAAGAGCAACCTCGAGTCCGTGGAGGAGAAGGCCGGCGAAGCCTTCGAGAAGATGCCGGCGACTTGAGGTCCGAAGGCAGGAGCCCATTTATGGGCGATGAACACGATATGCGGGCCTTCGATTTTGCACGTCGCCCATCGCCCATAAATGGGCTCCTACCTTCAACCGCTATTATGCGATCACCAGTTCCCCGCCCTTCACTTTAAACACGACTTCGGCGCCTTCCTTCACCTCGCCACCGATGAGCGCGCGAGCGAGCTTCGTCTCGATCTGACGTTGCAGGAAACGCTTGAGCGGACGCGCCCCGAAGACCGGGTCGTAGCCTTTCTCCGCAGCCCATTCTTTGGCCGAAATGTCGAGCGTCACCGTCACGCGACGATCCTTCAGCCGGTTGTTCAAGTCGGCCAGCAGCAGGTCCACGATCCGCGTGATTTCGTCGAGCGTGAGCGGCTTGAAGAGAATCGTCTCATCGATGCGGTTAAGAAACTCGGGGCGGAATGATTTGCGCAGCTCCGCCATGACCGACTCGCGAACGCTCTCCGGGATGATATGACTGCTCACGCCTTCGAGCAAGTAACGCGAACCGATGTTCGAGGTCAGGATGATGATCGTGTTTTTAAAATCAATCGTGCGTCCCTGCGAATCGGTGATGCGCCCGTCATCGAGCACCTGGAGCAAAACGTTGAACACGTCCGGGTGCGCCTTCTCGACTTCATCGAACAGGACGACCGCGTAAGGTTTGCGGCGCACCGCCTCGGTAAGCTGACCGCCCTCGTCGTAGCCGATGTAGCCGGGAGGCGCGCCGATCAGGCGGGCCACGCTGTGCTTCTCCATGTATTCCGACATATCGATGCGAATCATGGCCGCTTCACTGTCGAACAACGTTTCGGCGAGCGTCTTGGCCAACTCGGTTTTGCCGACGCCCGTTGGTCCGAGAAAGAGGAACGAGCCCACCGGACGACGCGGGTCTTTGATGCCGGCGCGGGCGCGCAGGATGGCATCGGTGGCAAGTTGCACGGCTTCGTCCTGACCGATCACGCGTTCGTGCAACACGTCGCCGAGACGCAGGAGCTTTTCCTTCTCACTCTCGATCAGGCGCGTGACGGGCACGCCGCTCCACTTGGCCACCACCTCGGCGATTTCCTCGGCGGAGACCTCTTCTTTGAAGAGCTCCGTCTTGGCGGCGGTCTTCTCGGTTTTCTTGAGCTCGGCTTCGAGTTGCGGGATGCGGCCGTGGCGCAACTCGGCGAGTTTGTTGAGGTCATAGGCGCGCTCGGCCTTTTCGAGTTCGATGCGCGCGGCGTCAAGTTCTTCGCGGACTTTGCGCACGCGGTCCACGGACGCTTTTTCTTTTTCCCACTTGGCCTTGAGCGCGGCGGTCTGCGAACGAGCGTCGCCGAGTTCCTTGCGAAGCGTTTCAAGCCGGTGCTTGGAGGCCTCGTCTTTTTCGAGCTTGAGCGCGGCCTCTTCAATTTCGAGCTGGAGCACGCGGCGCTGGAGCGCGTCGAGCTCCTGCGGAGCGGAATCCATCTCGGTGCGGATCATCGCGCAGGCCTCGTCGACCAAGTCGATGGCCTTGTCGGGGAGAAAGCGGTCGCTGATGTAGCGGTTGGACAACGTGACGGCGGCGACGAGCGCGTTGTCCTGAATGTGCACGCCATGGTGCAGTTCAAAGCGTTCTCGAATGCCGCGTAGGATCGAGATCGCGTCCTCGATGGACGGCGGCTCGACGAGCACGGGCTGGAAGCGGCGTTCGAGGGCGGCGTCCTTCTCGATGTGTTTGCGGTATTCGTCGAGGGTGGTTGCGCCGATACAGTGCAACTCGCCGCGGGCGAGCATGGGCTTGAGGAGATTGCCCGCGTCCATCGCGCCCTCGGTTTTGCCGGCGCCGACGATGGTGTGGAGTTCGTCGATGAAGAGGATGATGCGGCCTTCGGCCTGTTTCACCTCGTTGAGCACGGCCTTGAGGCGTTCTTCGAATTCGCCGCGATATTTCGCGCCGGCGACGAGAGCGCCCATGTCGAGGGCGAAGATGGTCTTGTCCTTGAGGCCCTCGGGCACGTCGCCGCGCACGATGCGCTGGGCGAGGCCCTCGACGATGGCGGTCTTGCCCACGCCGGGCTCGCCGATGAGGACGGGGTTGTTTTTGGTTTTGCGCGAGAGGATGCGCACGGTGCGGCGGATCTCGTCGTCGCGGCCGATTACCGGGTCCATTTTGCCCTTCTTGGCCTGTTCGACGAGATCGATGCCGTATTTCTGGAGGGCGGCGTAGGTGGACTCGGGATTGTCGGTGGTGACGCGTTGCGCGCCACGCAGGTCCTTAAGGGCCTTGAGGGTCTTGGCGCGGTCGATGCCGAAGGCCTTGAAATACTGGGCCAGCGAGTCGGGTTTGGCCACATCGAGGAGACCGAGGAAGAGGTGCTCGACGGAAACGAATTCGTCCTTGAGCGACTTGGCTTCGGCCTCGGCGCGTGTGAGGACTTCGTTGACCGACTGGGTGACGTAAACCTTCGACGTATCCACGCTGCCGGAGACTTTGGGCAGGCGGTCAAGCTCGCGCTCGGCGGCGAGTTGAAGGGCGCTGGTGGTGAGGCCCAGTTTATCAATCAGCGCGGGCACGATGCCGCCTTCTTGAACGAGCAACGCGTGAAGCAGGTGCCAAGTCTCCACCTCGTTGTGACTGCGACGGCGGGCCTCGGCCTGCGCATCGGTCACGGCCTGGCGGGACATCTGGGTGAGTTGATTAAAGTCCATAGTGACAACTCTATCGCATACTCCGCGCCAGCGCCACTCGGGCGCTTACCCTAGGAACACCGAGGTTATTTAAAACCTGCCTGCGCCCAAACGACCAGTTATCGCGCGCGTTCTGACGCAACCTGACTCACTCCGCGCGCGTGCGAAACGTGATCTGTTGAGTGCCAGTCGAACCCGCAGGAGGCACCCCTAAACCGCCCAATCGCCGGAATGCGGCGACCACCGAGGCATCAAACACCTCGTTTCCCGATGACTTTAAAATACGAACGTCACTAATCGTGCCATCCGCCCGGATGGTGAACTCGACGCGCGCCTGCAAACCATCATCAAGCTCCGCCGGCTTTTCATGCAACGCGCGCAACTGGGCGACCAAACGCTCCCAATAAGAAGCCAGCTGGGAGCCATCGACAGCAGGCGCGGACTGCGCCGTGCCGGGGCGTGCCGGCGCGAGCACTTCATTGATATTGATTTTAGCAGGCCCCGTTGAAGGTCGGCTCAACGAGGTCGTTGCTTGCGTCATCGGGTGCAGTCGCCGGTGCTCGGCGATCGTGGTCGGCCGCGAGGTGGTTGGGCGCACAGCCTCCTGCGTGCGAGTAACCACCCTCGGCGACGTCGCCGCAGAACGTTCGGTCGGGCTTGAACGCTCTACTGTGTCTGCCTCCAGCTCTTGCGGTCGCACAGACGCGATTACCTTCACCGGCGTAAAAGTGATCGCGGGCGAGCCGGTCGGCGGCGCGCTCGGCGTTTCGCGCACCACCGGCAGAGACACCAAGTCGAGGATGTGTGGCTCCGAGACAGGCTCGAGGTGGATGCGCAGCATTAACACCAGCAACACTCCCACTGCGGATGCATGCAGGAGCGCCGAGAAAGCAAACGAACGGGAGGCGTGCGTTAACATCGTGGTGATCGGAACGAATCACACCCACCCGCCCGCCACAAGCCGCCGGCCATCCACTTACAAAAAAACCGCCTCGGATGAGGCGGTTTAAAAATGGTGGACTCAACTGGACTCGAACCAGTGACCCCCTGCGTGTGAAGCAGGTGCTCTAACCAACTGAGCTATGAGTCCCAAAGGTCGGCCACGCTGGGGAACCCCCGCCGGCAAATCAACACCGTTTTCAATCGAGTTTCGGCTGAGGCATTCCAGGCCCCGAAACGCCCGCCAAATTTGCACTTCATTCGTCCTTGGTCATTCGTCATTGGTCATTTCCTCCATGCCCTCGCCCACCTCCGAAGCCACCGCCGCCGCCATCACTCCCATTCCCGTGACCGTCCTCACCGGATTTCTCGGCGCCGGCAAGACCACCCTGCTCAACCGCATCCTCACCGAGCAGCACGGCAAAAAGCTCGCGGTCATCGAGAACGAGTTCGGCGAGGTCGGCGTGGACAACCAGCTCGTCATCCAAAGCGACGAGGAGATCTTCGAGATGAACAACGGCTGCATCTGCTGCAGCGTGCGCGGCGACTTGATCCGCATCCTCGGCCGTCTGATGAAGCGCAAGGACAAGCTCGACGGCATCCTCATCGAAACCACCGGACTCGCCGACCCCGGCCCCGTCGCCCAGACGTTCTTCACCGACGACGAGATGCGCACCCGCTTCCGCCTCGACAGCATCGTCACCCTCGTGGACGCGCGCCACGTTCTCCAACACGTCGACACCTCCCCCGAGGTGAAGAAGCAGATCGGTTTCGCCGACGTCATCATCCTCAACAAGACCGATCTCGCCACTCCGGCCGAGCTCGATGCGCTGGAAGCCCGTATTCACAAAATGAATGCCGCCGCCAAAATCCACCGCACGCAAAACGCCGCGATCGACCTCAAGCACGTCCTCAATGTCGGCGGCTTCAACCTCTCGCGTGCCACCGATCTCGACCCGCAATTCATGGAGCCGTCCTACCCGTTCGAGTGGGCCGGCGTTTACGCGCTCCCCAAGGGCGAACACCAGCTCATCATCGGCCACGGCCACAACGAATGCTGCGGCCATGATCATGGTCACGATCACGGAGATCACCGCGAAGAGGGGCACTCGCACGAAGGCCACCACCATCATCACGGCGCCGAGGGCACGCTCGATATCGTGGTCATGCCGGTAAAGTCATTTTCCGAAAAAGACATCGCCGCCGCCCGCGACGCCGCCGTGCTGGTCTTCTCCGACTGGGAAAACCAGGTGAAACCCGGCGACACGATCGTGCCCGGCGGCACGCTCCAACGTCTCCAAATCGGCGAACATGCCCACGCGCATTTCGGCCTCACGGTCGCCGAGCCGGGCCTGTTCATGGTGTTCGAAGCCTGCGGACACCACCCGTTGCACATCCAAGTCATGGGCGAAAACGCCCGCCCGGGCTGGCAGCAGGATTACGAACATACGCACTCCCACGACGACGATGTCACCAGCGTAGGCATCACCGAAAAGGGTGATCTCGACGGCAAGCGCTTGAACGACTGGATCGGCGAACTCCTCAAAACCAAGGGCAACGACATTTACCGTATGAAAGGCGTGCTCGCCGTGAAGGGTTCACCCAACCGCCTCGTGTTCCAAGGCGTGCACATGCTCTTCGATGCCAAGTTCGACAAGCCTTGGGCCACCGCCCCGCGCTCGAACACCCTGGTCTTCATCGGCAAGAACCTCGACCGCGCCGCGCTGACCGAGGGCTTTAAATCCTGTCTGGCCTGATCGCCGCGTCACTCCCCTCCGCCGCCGATCACGCGATCGGCGGGGCAAAGCGGCCCATCAACTCGGTTTCGGCGATGACGTGACCTTTCATTGCCGCCTCCATGTCTTTTCGAGAAGCGCCGTCGGGTAAATCCAGCAGGCAATCGAGCGCGTAGAGCCGGAAAAAATAGCGGTGCTCTTTATCCGGGGGACGAGGTCCGCCATAGTCGGCTTCGCCCCAACTGGTCATTCCCAACCCCACGTTGTCCGGCAACTCGTCCTCATCAAAACCTCCGACATCCGGGTCGATGTTGAACACCACCCAGTGGGTAAACAGTCCATGCGGCGCATCCGGATCATCCATGATGAGCGCCAGACTTCGGGCTTCCTCCGGCACGTCGGAAAACTCCAACGGCGGCGTTCGATTGGCTGCGTAATGACTGTATTGATCGGGGATAGCGCCACCCGGCTCGAACGCAGGACTGTCGAGTTTCATGCGCTGACTCTAGCGCACCGGGGCCCACATGAACATCGGAGCGCCGCCCGCGCACGGCATGGGATTTGCCACAGGCCGCGAGCGCCCCGTTCGCAGAAGGGGTTACACCTGCGTCTTGAAGTAAGCGATGGTGCGCGTGAGACCTTCCTCGAGTTGCACGGTCGGCTCCCAATTATTGAGAAATTTCTTCGCGAGCGTGATGTCCGGGCGACGCTGCTTCGGGTCGTCGGAGGGCAGCGGGCGGTGCACAATCTTCGATTTGCCGCCGACCAGTTTCAACGTGAGCTCGGCCAGTTGCAGCATGGTAAACTCACCCGGGTTGCCGATGTTGATGGGCCCCACCGTCTCGGTCTGGTTCATCAGGCGAATGAAACCTTCGATGAGGTCGTCCACGTAGCAGAACGAACGCGTCTGCAGACCGTCGCCGTAGATCGTGATGTCTTCGCCCTTGAGCGCCTGCACGATGAAATTGGAAACGACGCGACCGTCGTTCGGGTGCATGCGCGGACCGTAGGTGTTAAAAATGCGGACGATGCGGATATCGACTTTGTTCTCGCGGTAGTAGTCGAAGAAGAGCGTCTCGGCGACGCGTTTGCCTTCGTCGTAGCAGGAACGTTTGCCGATGGGGTTCACGTTGCCCCAATAGCTCTCGGGCTGCGGATGCACGCTAGGATCGCCGTAAACTTCACTGGTGCTGGCCTGAAACACGCGGGCCTTCACACGCTTGGCGAGACCGAGCGAGTTGATCGCGCCCATCACCGAGGTCTTCGTGGTCTTGATCGGGTTGAACTGGTAGTGCGGCGGCGAGGCCGGGCAGGCGAGATTGTAGATCTGGTCCACCTCGAACTTGAAGGGATCAATCACGTCATGACGCACGAGCTCGAAGTCGGGCCGCCCGAGGAGGTGCGCGATGTTGGACTTCCGACCGGTGAAAAAATTATCGAGGCAGATGACGTCGTTGCCGTCTTTTAATAGACGGTCACAGAGGTGAGATCCCAAAAAACCAGCTCCGCCAGTGACAAGAATACGCATGATCTGTGCAGTCGATGAGCTGCGCAGGGCGAAGTCGAAGCCAAAACAGGTGCAAGCGATTAGCCGACCCGCGCCGCCGCGCCCGCCTCGTAGCGGTCCACCCACGTCCGGTGCCAGGTCCCGTAATCGCCGGCCTCGATGTGTGCCCGCGCCTGAGCCATCAGATCGAGGTAAAAGTGAAGGTTGTGCAATGTGCAGAGCGTGCAGGCGAGGATCTCGCCGGCGACGGTGAGGTGGCGCAGATAGGCGCGCGAAAACTGCGTCGTGTAGTTGACCACTTCATCACTGATGGGCCGCGGATCGGTGCGGTATTTCTCGTTGCGCAAGTTCATCGGTCCGTCGGGCGTGAAGACGAGGCCGTTGCGCGCGACACGCGAAGGCAGCACGCAATCAAACATGTCCACGCCCAGAGCCACCATCTTGAGCAACTGCGGCGGCGTTCCCAGGCCCATGGTGTAACGAGGCTTGTCCACCGGCATGAAGGGCGTGGTCACGCCGACCTGTTTCAACATCTCCGGCTCGGGCTCGCCCACGCTCACGCCGCCGACGGCGTAACCCGGGAAATCGAGCGCGGCCAACGACTCGGCGGCCTCGCGGCGCAAGTCGTCGTAAGTCGAGCCTTGCACGATCGCGAAGACATGGTGCCCACCCGCAAGGAACCCGCTGTCGTTGGCGATCTGTTTGCATTGCTTCGCCCAACGCAGCGAACGCGCACAGGCCTCGGCGGTGGCGTCGCGTTCACAGGGCCAGGGCGGACACTCGTCGATGACCATGGCGATGTCGCTGCCCAGATTTTGCTGGATCGACATGACCTCGCGAGGACCGAGGAAAAGTTTTTTGCCGTCGAGATGGGACTGAAACTCCACGCCATCGTCGTGCATCTTGCGGAGCTTCGCCAAGGAAAACACCTGAAAGCCGCCGCTGTCGGTGAGGATCGGCCCGTCCCACCCCATGAACTTATGCAGGCCGCCCAACTCGGCTATCAGCTCGCTGGTCGGGCGCAGGTTGAGATGGTAGGTGTTACCCAGAATGATCTGCGAACCGATCTCGCGCAGATGGGCGGGCGTCAGGGATTTGACGGTGCCTTGGGTGCCGACCGGCATGAAGATCGGCGTCTCGATGGTCCCGTGCCGTGTGCGCAAACGGCCGCGACGGGCCGCCGTGAGGGTGTCGGTTTTGAGCAGTTCGAAATGATCGGGCATCGGGCAAACCTACCGCCACGCTTGACCCAAGTGTCAACCCGCGAGGATAGTAACGCCTTTATAACACCGTGCTGCTCGTCATCGACAACTACGATTCGTTTACCTTCAACCTCGTCCAATATTTTGGCCAGCTGGGCGTGGAGCAGCGCGTCTATCGCAACAACGAGATCACGCCCGCCGAGGCCTTGGCCCTTAATCCCGACCGCGTGCTCATCTCACCGGGGCCGTGCTCGCCCGCCGAAGCCGGCGTATCGCTCGACATGATCGGCGCCTTTGCAGGCAAGAAGCCCATCTTCGGCGTGTGCCTCGGCCACCAGTCCATCGGCCACTTTTTTGGCGGACGCGTCATCCGCGCCGACCGCCTCATGCACGGCAAGACCTCGCCCATCCTGCACCAGGACACCGATGTCTTCAAAGGCATGCCGCAAGGCTTCGCCGCCACGCGCTACCACTCGTTGCTCGTCGAGCGCTCCACCCTCCCCGACTGCCTCGCGATCACCGCGGAGACCAAGGAAGGCGAAATCATGGGCCTCCGCCATAAGACGCTCCCGATCTGGGGCGTGCAATTCCACCCCGAGTCCATCGCCACCGAAGGCGGCATGCGGATTCTGGAAAACTTTCTCAAACTGAACTGATCATGCGTTGCCCCAAGTGCACGTCCATCGAGGACAAGGTCATCGACTCCCGCATCAGCAAGGAAGGCAGCTCCATCCGTCGTCGCCGCGAATGCCTGGAGTGCGGCCACCGCTACAGCACCACCGAGTTCATCGTTCGCGAAGGCCTGGTCGTCATCAAACGCGATGGTCGTCGTGAAGACTTCGATCGCGAAAAGCTCATCCGCTCCGCCCGCGCCGCCTGCCAAAAACGTCCCGTCGACGCCGAGCAGATCGGCATGTTGATCGAGGATGTGATCGACGCGCTCGAGGCCAACTACGACAGCGACATTCCCTCGCGCGCCATCGGCGACGCCGTCATGCAACGCCTGCGCAAGATCGACGAAGTCGCCTACGTGCGCTTCGCGAGCGTGTATAAGGAATTCCGCGACGTTTCGGAGTTCATGCACGAGATCAACGCGCTCGACAAAAAGCCCGCCAAAGACTGATGCCCGCCCCCGCCCGCGACGATCTGCGCCGCCTGCACTTCATCAACGCGCTCTTCGCCCAAGTCACCGGCAGCGACCTCTATCTCGCGGAGCAAATCAAGGAGGCCATTGCTTTCAGTCTCGCGGAGCTGGAGCAACAGACGTCCGAGCACCCCGAGTTCGCCGCCAAATATGACGCCGCCTTCAACGCCTCCGCCGCGCGTCTCCTCGAAAGCTTTTTTGCCGGCCAGCCCCGCCATGGATTTTTCCACTGGGACGCGCTCAGCACGTTGACCTCCGCCACGCCCCTTTTTGCGCGTGCCGAGTTGATGACCGGCCTCAAGCGCCTCACCCCCTTTCGCGAAAGCACGCTCCTCGTCACCAATCTCCGCCCAGCCCTGCTCCCCCCGGAAAAACGCGCCACCGCCCGTCGCCAGCGCGAATACGAGGACGCCCTCGCCTACATCCGCAACCTCACCGCCGCCCGCACCGCGCCCAGCGCCGACCTGCGTCTCCTTTTTCTTTAACTTCGGTCTACTCACTACTCGCTACTGACTACTTCCCCAATGAAGACCCTTTTCCAACGCATCATCGACCGTGAGATCCCCGCAAAGATCGAACACGAGGACGACCGCTGCATCGTCATCCACGACATCGATCCGCAGGCGCCTGTGCACCTGCTCATCATCCCCAAAATCGTGATTCCGCGTGTAGGCGAAGCGACGCCCGCCGACGAAGCGATTCTCGGCCACCTGCTCCTCACGGCCGGCACCGTCGCCAAAAAACTTCAGCTCCCCCGCGGCTTCCGCCTCGTCATCAACCACGGCCCCGATGCCTGCGAAAGCGTTCCCCACCTGCACGTGCACCTCTTGGCAAAACGCCAACTGAACTGGCCTCCGGGCTGACTTCGTGGATTTCTTGCCACCACCCGACTCACCGCGCCTCGAACGTGCCGTCCGCGCGCTTCACGATCAGACGCTTCAGCTCCAGCATCATCAACGTGGCCGAAAGCTGCGCCGTCGGTAGGCCGGTCTGCACGCCCGCCATGTCGATGGACACGAGCGCTCCGCCCGCGAAACAGGCATACACCTTCTGCTCCTCCGCCGTCAGATTCGATGCGGCCAACGCGGTCGCTCCAAGCGTCTTCTCCGGAATCGCCGCCGGTCGCAGCCCATTGAGGTAATTCAGCTCGCCCACGATGTCATCCACGCTCGTGAACAACGTCGCGCCATCGCGGATGAGTTGATGACACCCCGCGCTCGACGGCTGGTCGATGCGGCCCGGCACCGCAAAGAGCAGCCGTCCCTGTTCTCCGGCAAACCGCGCCGTGATCATCGACCCACCGCTCACGTCGCTCTCGACCACCACGACCGCCTCGCAAATGCCCGCCACGATGCGATTGCGCATCGCGAACGACTGCTTGTCCGCCCGACGCGTGAACGGAAACTCCGACAAGATCGCGCCCGTCTCCTCGATCTGGCGATAAAGCCCGAGGTTTTCCGCCGGGTAGATGATGTCGATGCCGTTGCCCAGCACCGCGACCGTCTTGCCGCCCACCGAAAGCGCGCCCTCGTGGGCCGCCGTGTCGATGCCCCGCGCCAATCCGCTCACCACGCAAAAACCGAGCCTCGCCAGATCCGCCCCTAGTTTCTTGGCCACGCTTTGCCCGTAGAGGGTCGTGCGCCGGCTACCCACGATGGCCACGCTTGGCAGGGAAAAATCGTGACGCCCTTTTCGATACAATCCGATCGGTGCGCTATCAATTTCGCGCAGCAGCTTCGGATAACACGCATCGCGCGCCGTGATGAAATCCGCCGCCGCCGTCGCCATGCGCTCTTCTTCGCGGGGCAGATCGAAATGCTCCCGCCACCGGGCGATCGTTCCACTGATGGCCGGGCCCACTCCGCGCACTTCCTCCAGGCGCTTTGGTCCCGCCGTGAACACCGCGCGCGGATCGTCGCCCAATTCGGCGAGCAGACGGTTGAGCGTGATCGGGCCGATGTTCGGCAGCGCATTCAAAACCAGAAACGCCTGCCGCTCCGTGAGTGCGCCGGAATTCGTGAATAAACCCTGTGTCATCGCTTTTTCTCCAGTAAGCTCCGCAACTCCGCCTCATTGATCACCGTGATGCCGAGTGAACGCGCCGTCGTCAGCTTTGCTCCGGCATCCTCGCCGGCCACGACGAGATGGGTTTTCCGACTCACGCTGCCCGCAACGCTTCCGCCGGCCGCCTCGATGCGGCGCGTCGCCTCCGCTCGAGACCACGTTGGCAGCGTGCCCGTCAATACCACGATTTTACCGGCCAACACCCCGGCCTTGCCCGCCGTCTCCGCACGCGACGGATTCACCCCCAGCGAAATCAATTTTGCGATGATCGCCCGGTTTTCGTCATTCAACTCCTCCGCCTGGGCGAATGCCACCAGGTTTCCGTAGCGCGCCGCCAGCGTCTCGCTGGTCTTTCGTCCGATGCCCGGGATACTCAACGCGAAAATAAACCGCCCTAAGTCTGCTCGCCGGCTCCGTTCGATCTCCGCCCACACCGGTTCGCTCACGTCCACGCGCTTCAGCCGATAAAGATCCGCCACATCGGCCACCTTTTCGGAAGACACCAGCGCCTCAATCAACACGGGCCCCAATCCAGCGATTTCCAAGCTATCGACGAAATGTTCGATGCGCCGGCGCACTTGCGCGGCGCAGCGACTGTTCGGGCACCGCACCGCCGCTCCGCCTTCCGCACGCACGAGAGCCGTTGCACAGGACGGACACCGCGAAGGGAATACAAACGCGACCGACTCAGGCGCGCGCCGACTCAGCTCAACACCGGTGATTACCGGAATAATTTCGCCTGCTTTCTCCACGTAAACCACGTCACCGATCCGCACATCGCGACGCGCAATCGCATCGGCGTTATGCAACGTTGCCCGCGCCACCATCGTTCCCGCGATCGTCACCGGTTCCAATTCCGCCACAGGAGTGACCACGCCCGTGCGCCCCACTTGCAGCGTGATCGCCCGCAACCGCGTCGTCACCCGTTCCGGAGGAAATTTATACGCCACGGCCCAGCGCGGCGCTTCGTCGCTCGCACCGAGACGGCGTTGGTCGATGTGCGAGTCGAGTTTTACGACGGCGCCATCCGTGGGAAATCCTAGTTCCGCGCGCGCCCTCCCGAGTTGTGTCAGCGCCGCCCAGGTTTCGTCGGCGCTCGTTGTCACCGTCCACTGCGCGACACCAGGCAAACCCCACGCCCGCACAAGCGCGTGCCACGCTTGTTGCGAGGCGGGACGGCTCTTTTCAGAGCCCGCGTCCTGCCACGCGCCCAATCCATAAAACACCACGCTGAGTCTCCGTTTAGCCACCTCGTCCGGATCACGTTGCTTGAGCGTGCCCGCCGCCAGATTCCGCGGATGTGCAAACGCCGTCTCGCCGACCTCTTCGCGCTCAGCGTTGATCCGGGCGAATTCCGCGTAATCGATATAAACTTCGCCGCGCAGCTCGACCACATCAGGGATGGGATTGGCCACGCCCTCCGCAGACGTGGCCCGCAGCACCTGCGGCAGCGTCGCAATCGTGAGCACATTGGCGGTCACGTCGTCACCTTCACGTCCATTGCCACGCGTGACGGCGCGAACCAATTTTCCATCCTCGTAGATCACGCTGATCGCAATCCCGTCGAACTTGGGTTCCACAATAAAAACCGGCGGCTCTTCGCGGCTTAATGCGCGTCCGACCTGACCATGAAATGCCCTCAGCTCCTCTTCGGTATACGTTTTTTCCAAACTGAGCATGGGCTCGATATGAAGGCGGGACGAAAATCCCCCGGAGCGATCATCACCGATCGCGGGTGTGACGACGGGCACCGATGCAGCTGCCAGCGGGAACGATTTCTCCAAGTTGATCAGCTCGCGTTTGAGTTGGTCATAATCCGCGTCGCTGATCTCGGGCGCGGCTTTCTTGAAATACAGTTCGTTATGCCGCGCGATCTCCGCACGCAGCCAGCTAATCCGAGCCGCTGCGTGCGTCGCATCGTTGATACCGCCCGAACCGATCTGCTGATACGCCTCGGTTTCCGGAGCCGCCTGCACAAGCGCGGTCATCGCCAGAAACATGATACCAAGACAGGCCGAAAGACTTCTCCCCCTAGGATAAAGACGAAGCTTACAACTCATGATGGCAGTCACTCGCAAAAGCTGAGCAAGCCTGCGAATCACTGCAACAAAAGTGCGTTTAAAGCCTATTCCCTCACTTCACGGCTCTCAAAGCCTGCGGCAGAAACTCGATCAATTGCGTGGTGGTTACGGCGACTTGCCCATGCGCCCGCGCCAACTCATCCGCGGCCAGACCGTGCCACACAACACCCCGCGCAGCGGCGCCCAAGGGATCGGCGGGGGCTTGCGCGAGCAGACCGCCAATCAGGCCGGCGAGCAGATCGCCACTGCCGCCACGCGCGAGCACCGGACCACCAAAAGGACTGTGATATACCGCCCCGGCGGAGTGCAGTTGAGTGAGGGGACCTTTGCGCACGGTGACCGCGGTTGCAGGCACGACATGCTCGATGCGCGCATACTCGCCCGCGTGAGGCGTCAGCACACGCGGTGCGTTGCCCCGTGCGACGATGTCGGGCTGCAGCGCATCGGCGTCGATCACGAGCGGAAGGGAAGACTGGCCGACAATGTCCTTGGCCAGCGCGAGGGTTTCCGCTTCACGACCGAGCCCGGGACCGATGAGCAGCGCGGTGGCGCGGGAGATTTTTTCCCGGAGCAAGTGCGAGCCTTCCAACGCCAGACCGCCTTCCGGAGTCTCGGGCCAGCCCACCCACATGGCCTCGGGCAAGCGCGCGGCGAAGGCCGGAGCGAGAGACTCCGGAACAAACGCCGTCACCAGCCCCGCGCCACTGCGCAACGCCGCCAGCACGCTCATCAACACCGCGCCTGGATAATGCCGTGATCCGCCCACCACAAACAGGTGTCCGTAAGTGCGTTTGTCCGATTGCGACGGACGCAACGCACGCAGCGGATCGAGCGTGGCGGACGTCAGAACCCAACCCAATTTTCCACCTATTAAGTTACAAGTAATATCGGCTGGCTTTGGGGAAGATGGGAAAAAACCGAGGTCGAGGTAACGAAGGCGACCGACGTTCGGCAGAGTGATGACGGGAGCTTTCACGATGCCCGTGGCGTAAGTGAAATCGGCGCGAAAGGCCGACGACGCATCAAGGCCGCTGGGCAGATCGACCGCCGCGCGCAGGCGGATTGGCAATGCGTTCACCTCGGCCAGCAAGGTGGCGACCGCGGGCGAAAGCGGCGGGCGGAACTGGAAACCAAAGACGCCATCGAGCACGAGGTCGTAGCCCGCCGAACCCCACTCGCTCACGCTCGCGGCCACGAAATCCGAAGGTAGGCCGCGAGCTTGCTCGCGCTCGGCTAAATCGGAAGCGCCTGCAAGCAGGCGGCCTACGACGGAGGCCACGGGGGCGAGATCTCGCCAGGCGCGTTGTGCGAGCGGACGCAAGGTGCACTCACCAAAAACAAAACGCACCTTGATGCTGGCGTGCGGATGCAACTCCACAATGCGATGCGCGGCGATGAGCGCATCGCCCGCATTGTGGCCTTTGCCCGCCAGCACGAGCACGCGTCCGTCGGCGGGAAAGCCCCCGATCTCCTTGAAATCGCGCAACACCGCCTCGGCGACCGAGCGACCGGCTTGCTGCATTGCGATCCACTCGCGCGCTTCGTCTCCGCCAAAATACGCCGCCTCAAATTCCTTCGTTTCAGCGCAGGTGAGGACGGGATGCGCGGCGATCATGGTTTGGAAACTTAGACCGCCTTCACGACGGCGGCAACGGCCATGGCCGCCGTGTCGGTATGGGATAGAGTGAGCAGCACGTTGGTGCCGCCGACCTGACGGAGCAGTGCCTCGCCTTTCGCATCAAGCCGCACGAGCGGTTCCATGCGGCTGCCGTGATAAACCGAGATGGATTTCCAGCCCAGCTCCGCGCCAATACCCGTGGTAAACGCTTTCGAAACCGCCTCCTTCGCGGCGAAACGCGCGGCGAGGTGTTTGTGCGGATATTTCATGCTGAAACAATACGTGCGCTCCTCCTCGGTAAACACGCGGTCGAGAAAGCGATCACCATGGCGATCAAGCACCTCCTTGATGCGATCCACGTCAATGAGGTCGGAGCCGAGTCCAAGTAGAATGCCGCCAGGGGGAAGTTCGATGTTCATGAGGAGTGGCCCACGAGAAAAGTAGCGCAGGCTTCCAGCCTGCATCAGAACCCGACCCGGGCAGGCTGGAAGCCTGCGCTACTTTTCTCGTCGTGTGTTTCGTGGGCAAAAAAATCAGGGATTCATTCGCTTCTTCATTTCCCGCACCGCTTCTTCGATCCCCGTCGATAGCGCGCGGCTGATGATCGTGTGGCCGATGTTGAGTTCGTGGACGTGCGGCAGCGTGCGAATCTCGGCCACGTTGTCGTAATTGATGCCATGGCCGGCGTTGACCACGAGACCGGCGGCATGCGCACGAAGCGCGCCGTCTCGCAATCGGGCAAACTCGGCCGCGCGCCGGGGCGTGAGCCAGGCATTGGCCCATGAACCCGTGTGCAACTCGATCCACGGCGCGCCGAGCTCCGCGCTCAGGTCAATCTGTGCAGCATCGGCATCGATAAAAAGACTCGTGATAATCCCCGCCGCATTCATCGCATCGATGCAGGCTTTAACTTGTGCGCGGCGCGCCACCACGTCGAGACCACCTTCGGTGGAGATTTCTTCGCGACTCTCGGGCACGACGCACACGGAGTGGGGTTTCACCTTGAGCGCGAAGTCGATCATCGCGGGTGTGCAGGCCATTTCCAAATTGATGCGAGTCTTGGCGACGGCTTTGAGGCGCCACACGTCGTGCTCCTGAATATGGCGGCGATCTTCGCGCAAATGGATCGTGATGCCATCGGCACCGGCGCGTTCGGAAAGCACCGCCAAGGCCACGGGATCGGGCTCCACCGGCCCGGGCGCGGTCTGATCATAGCCCCGATAGCGGGCCTGCCGCACGGTGGCGCAGTGGTCGATATTAACACCGAGAAGAATCATGTGGAGGGCAGACAGGGTTAACCACGAAACACACGAAATACACGAAAATCCGGAGAGTAGCGCAGGCTTCCAGCCTGCTCCGAACTCATGCGCGTTCAGGCACGCACAATCTGCAGACTGGAAGTCTGCGCTACTTCTTTTCGTGTGTTTCGTGTGTTTCGTGGTTCCATTCCGCCTCCTCCCATGCCCGCCGCTCCCGCCAAAAAAGAAAACCTGCTGGTCAACCTGGTCTTCAACATCCTCATCCCGACTCTCGTGTTGTCGAAGCTCAGCACCGAGGCGCGCCTCGGGCCGGTGGTCGGCTTGGTCGTCGCGCTCGCGTTTCCGCTCAGTTACGGCGTGTGGGATTTCTTGGAGAGAAGAAAACCCAATTTTCTGGCGATCATCGGTTTCTTAAGCGTGCTACTCACGGGCGGCTTTGCTCTCACGCATCTAGATGCCTTTTGGTTTGCTGTAAAAGAAGCCGCGACCTCGCTTGTAATCGGCTCAGTCGTTTTGCTATCCGCAGGCTCAAAACAGCCACTGGTTAGAACGTTCCTATATAACGATCAGGTAATCGATACCGCAAGAGTGACTGAGGTGCTTAATGCCAGACAAGCGACAGCAGCGTTTGAACGTCTGATGCGTCGCTGCACTTGGTATGTTTCCACATCTTTTCTCGTCAGCGCAGTGCTTAATTTTTTGGTAGCAAGCTGGGTAATATTGGCGGACCCCGGCACGCCAGAGTTCAATGAGCAACTTGCTGTTATATCACTTTCGAATTGGATCATCATCATGCCGCCATTTCTGGTGATGATGACTTTTTCACTCTGGCAACTATTCAGTGGGATTAAGAAAATCACCGGACTCGACCTCGATGCGATCATCAAAACTCCACCCGAGAAACAGGCTAAAACCTAAACAACAAAAAGCCCCGGCCGTTTAGGCCGGGGCTTTTGTTTCGGAGAACGACGATCAACGCAGGTTGATTGGAACGAAGTTGCGCTGGGGCTCGCCGGTGTAGATCTGACGCGGACGATAGATCTTGAGCTTGGGGTTCTGCGCGACTTCGCGCCACTGGGCGATCCAACCGGGCATGCGGCCGATGGCGAACATCACCGTGAACATATTCATCGGAATACCGAGGGCGCGCATGATCAGACCCGAGTAGAAATCCACGTTCGGGTAGAGTTTGCGCGAGATGAAGTAGTCGTCGTTGAGCGCGACTTCTTCGAGCTTCATGGCGATGTCCAAAAGCGGATCGTCTTTGATGTTGAGCGAGGCGAGGGCCTTGTAGAACGAGGCTTTGATGATCTTCGCGCGAGGATCGTGGTTGCGGTAAACGCGGTGGCCAAAGCCCATCAAGCGGTCGCCCTTGCCGGACTTGGCGGCGGCGATGAACTTGGTGCCGTCGTCACCGTCGTTGTGGATGTTCTGAAGCATCTCCAGCACAGCCATGTTGGCGCCGCCGTGGAGGGGACCCCACAGGGCGTTCACACCGGCGGAAACCGAGGCGAAGAGATTGGCGCCCGCGGAGGCGACCATGCGCACGGTCGAGGTCGAGCAGTTCTGCTCGTGGTCGGCGTGGAGGAGGAGGAAGAGGTTGAGCGCGGAGGCGACCTCGGCGGTGGGCACGAACTCGTTATACGGGTCCGAGAACATCAGGTGCAGGAAGTTCTCGCAGTAGCCGATGTTGGGGCGCGGGTAGTTGAGCGGCTTGCCGGCGTTCACCCGGAACGAGTGGGCGGCGATGGTGCGGACCTTCGAGATCGCGATGGCGGCGGCCTCGTCGAAGTGAGCGAGATCGTTTTGGTGATTGTTGCTCGCGAGATGCGGGTAGTAGGCGCCGAGGGCGTTCAGGGAAGCGGACAGCACCGCCATCGGATGGGCGCTGTGCGGGAAACTCTGAATAAAGCGCACCATGCCTTCACTCAGCGGAGCGTGCGCGGTGAGCAGAGCCGAAAGCTTCGAGCGCTGTTCGGAGGTGGGCAGTTCGCCGTGCATGACGAGGTAGGCCGTCTCGACGAAATTGGACTTCTCCGCGAGCTGCTCGATCGGGTAGCCGCGGTAACGCAGGATGCCCGCCTCGCCGTCAATAAAGGTGATCTTGCTGGTGCAAGAGCCGGTGTTGCCGAAACCGTCGTCAAAGGTGATGTGGCCGGTATCGGCGCGCAGCTTCGAGATATCTATGGCTTTTTCGCCTTCGGAACCGGTCAAAACCGGCAGGGTAATCTCTTTCTCGTCCAACTTCAGGGTAGCAAATTTAGCCATATGCAGGGAACAGAGCAAAATCTGCACCGGATGCAAAACAAAGTAGGCGGCAAAACCCGTGCTTTACCCCGGCATTAGAAAGCTAGGCGCAGGGTGTTAGCAGAAGTGTTGAACGCGGGAAAAGTAGCGTAGGCTTCCCGCCTGCATCCGCGTTTCAATCGGCAGCAGGCTGGAAGCCTGCGCTACTTTCCCGAACCGGCGACCGACGCGAAATTCCGATAGATTTGCAGGCCTTTGGTCTGGCTCTTCTCCGGGTGGAATTGCGTGGCGAAACAGCGGCCACGGGCGATCGCCGCCGTGAAAGGCGCACCATAATCACACTCGGCGAGCACCAGCGATGCATCGTCCGGCACGCAGTGAAAGCTGTGCACAAAATAGAAGGCCTCGTCATTCGTGCGAAGCCCGGACTGCAAGGGCGAGTCGGGCTGCACAAAACGAACCGTGTTCCAGCCCATGTGAGGAACCTTGAACTCGGGAGGAAGGCGGAAACGCACGACCTTGCCCGGGAAAATGCCGAGGCCCGCCGTGTGGCCGTTGCCCTCTTCTGAAGAATCAAAGAGCGCCTGCATGCCGAGACACACGCCGAGAAACGGACGGTCCACGGCAATCCAAGCCCGCACCGTGTCGGCGAGTCCGCTGGCTTTCAGCGAAGCCACGCAATCGGTCAGCGCGCCCACGCCGGGCAGCACGAGGCCGTCGGCGTTGGCGGCGGTCACCTCGGCGGGCGTGCGCACGACTTTCGGCGTGGCACCGACGGCCTCAAAGGCCTTGGTGACACTGCCGAGGTTGCAAAGACCGTTGTCGATGACGGCGATGATGGGCATGGAGACGGAGGAACCGAAAAACACAGGTCCTATAAGTCCAATGGGACCTATAAGACTTATATCTTACCCTTGGTGGACGGCAACTGGCCCACCGTGCGCGGGTCGATCTGCGTGGCGGCGTCCATGGCGCGGGCGAGGCCCTTGAAAATCGCCTCGGCGACATGGTGCGGCTCCTCGCCGTATTCGAGCGTGATGTGCAGGTTGCAACCGAGCGCGTTGCTAAACGCGCGGGCGAATTCCTTCACGAGGATGATATTGAAATCGCGCACGAACATCGTGGGCGCTTCGACATGATAAACCAAGTGTGGGCGTCCGCCGATGTCCACGGCGACGCGCGCCAAGGACTCGTCCATGGGCAACAAGAAGAAGCCGTAACGTTTGATGCCGAGCTTGTCGCCGAGCGCCTTTTTGAAGGCATCGCCGAGCACGAGCCCCACATCCTCGACCGTGTGGTGATAATCGACCGCGACATCGCCGACGCATTTCACATTGAGGTCGAACAAGCCGTGTTTCGAAAACAGCGTGAGCATGTGGTCGAAGAACGGCACGCCGGTGTCGATCTTGGACACGCCGGTGCCATCGACGGCCAGCGTGAGCTGGATGTCGGTTTCGGCGGTCTTGCGGGAGAGGGTTATGTTGCGAGCCATGCTTCGATTGCTGAGTTAACGGCGAACATTTCGTCGTCGCTGCCGACGCTGATGCGCAGGAAAGGCGCGGTCAAGGCGTGGCTGGGGAACGCGCGGACCAGGATCTTCCGAGAGAGCAGGAAATCATAGAGCGACTTGGCGACGGCCGGACCGGTTTCCCCACGAGCGTTTTTCGGCTCCGCGAAGATAAAGTTGGTCTGTGTGGGATAGATGAACCAGCCGAGTCGATCCGACCAGTCGTTCACCCAATAATCGCGGGTGTAGATAATCTTTCCGATGATCGCGTCGTAGTAACCGGTATCACCCAGCGCGGCGAGCGCGGCGGCTTGCGAGAGGCGGTTGACGTTGTAGCTGTCACGCACGCGATCAAGCAACTCGATCACGGCGGCGCTGGCGAGCGCGTAGCCGACACGAATGCCCGCGAGCGCATGGGCCTTGGAGAGCGTGCGTGTGATCACGAGGTTCGGATAACGCGTGAGAAGCGGCACGGCGTTTTCCTTGGCAAAGGGCGCGTAAGCTTCGTCAACGACGAGCACGCCAGGGAATTTATCGAGAACGGCAGAGAGCTCGGCGTTGCTGAAGGCGACTCCGGTGGGCGCGTTGGGCGACGTGAGAAAAAACGCCTTCGCGCCAGACGCGGCGATTTTATCAACCGGCAGCTTCATCGAACGGTCGAACTCGATCACAGTGGTCGCGCCGTCGTTGATGGCGACGAGCACCGGATAAAGCGAGTAGCTCGGCAGCGTGAATCCTGTCGCGGCAGAAGGGCCGCCGAAGACGCGCACGAGGAGATTCAAGACGTCATCGGAGCCGTTGCCGATGAGGACGTTTTCTTCGCGCAAACCGTGAGTTTTCGCGACGAACTGGCGCAGCGGCGCGCTTTTCGGGTTTGGGTAAAGCCGGAGCAATTCGCCCTCATCGGCGAGCTCGCGATGGATGGCTTCGGCCGCACGCGGGCTGGGGCCGTAGGGGCACTCGTTGGTATTGAGCTTCACCCATCCCGGCTCGGTCGGTTGGAGGCCGGGAGTGTAGGCGTGAAGCTTCTGAATGTGCGGGAGAGCGAGAGAAGAAAGGTCGGACATGGGTCGAAAATCGTTCTCGTTCTTCGTTCTCTTACTCGTTCTAAATTTTCCGGCAGAGAGAACGAGAACGAGTAAGAGAACGAAGAACGAGTTTTAGAGAACGCGGATTTTTACGCTGCGGCCGTGGGCGTCGAGTTTCTCCATCGCGGCGAACGCGGACACGACGGGTTCGCCTTTTTTGACGGTGGACTTGTCGTAACGGATCACGCTCGTGCGGCGCATAAAATCAGCGACGCGGAGGCCGCTAAAGAAACGGCCGGCGCGGGCCGTCGGCAGCACGTGGCTGGGGCCGGCGGTGAAATCGCCGAGAGCGGTCGGCGTGTAGTTGCCGAGCATGATAGCGCCGGCGGTGGTGATGTCGCGGAGGAGCGCCTTGTGCGTGCTCTCGTTGGTGAGGAGTTCGAGATGCTCGGGCGCGACGTAATTGGCGATTTTGACGGCCTCGGAGAGGTTCTTCACTTCGATTGCGAGGAAGCCTTGCGAGAGCACGCGCTGGGTTTTTTCGGAACGCGAGATGAGCTTGAGCTGGGACTGCACCTGCTCGGCGATCTCGTTGATCAGCGCGGCGGAGGTGGCGACGAGATAGATCTTTTCGCGACCGGAACCGTGCTCGGCTTGGGCAAGCAAATCGGCGGCGGCGAAGGCAACGTTGGCAGATTCATCGGCGATGATCATGACCTCGCTCGGGCCGGGGAGAGAATCCACGCCGACAGTGCCGAAGACCTGGCGCTTGGCCTCGCACACATAGGCGTTGCCAGGACCGAAGACTTTATCGACGGCGGGGACGGTGAGCGTGCCGTAGGCGGCGGCTCCGATGGCCTGCACGCCACCGATGCGATAAACTTCGTCAATGCCCACCAGGTCGAGCGCGGCGAGAAGACCGTCGGCGATTTTGCCTTGGGAATTCGAAGGCGTGAAGACGGCGATCTCCGGGCAGCCGGCGATCTTCGCGAGCGTCGCCGTCATCAGCACGGTGGAGACGAGCGGCACTTCGCCACCGGGAACATAGAGACCGACACGACGAATCGGGTGATTGATTTCGCCAACCTCGGCTCCGTGTTTATTTTTTCCGAGCCAGTCTTTGGGCAGGCTCTGTTTGTTAAACGCGACCACATTTTCGTGGGCGGCGACGAGTGCTTTGCGCTCAGCGGCGGGCAGACGCTTGGCGGCAGCGGTGATTTCGGCGGGCTTTACACGAAAGTCGCGGGCGCGGAGTTTGGCCCCATCGAACTTGGCAGCGTAGTAGCAGACGGCTTCGTCGCCCCGCTGATGCACATCGGCCAAGATCGCCGTAACGGCATCCTGGATGTCTTGGGGCACGGCGGCTCCACGACAAAAACTGGCCAGTTCAGAATCGAAGGTTTTGGAAGCAGACTGAAGAACGCGCACGGTAGTAAATGAGTCGGAGAGGAATACCTCTCCGCTCCTACGGGCGCGAGTCGGAAATCCATCCCCCCGTTCTCCGCCGGAGCGAACTCAGCGTCCCATCGCCGGCACCTCGAAGAGGCTGTCGGCAAACGCTTCGTTGACGGTGATCTTGTCGAAGACGATGGAAACGACGCGTTCGGTGCCATCAGCCAGTTTGCTGGCGCTAATGATCTTACGCGGAAACTTGATGCCGTTGACCACAGTTTCGTCTTCTTCACGGATCGAAATGCCGTTTTCGGTTTCGGTCAGGACCAGGCGGCCGGTGGCGTCATCGAAGTAGCGGGTAAATTGGATGCCGTCTCCGTGGTCGAAGACCAGTTTGCGGCAGCCTTTTCCATCCACGGTGGATTTGCCGAGGTCTTTCACCTCACCGCGACGCTTCTCGATGCCGCGGAAAAACGAGAGGTTTTCCCACGTGTTGGCGCGCAGGCGCTTGATCTGGTCATTCGGAAGCAGCGTCATGCGCCAGCGAGTCGAATCATCAGGCGCCTGCTCGCGTTGCCAGCCCTCGTAATCGTCGAGCGCAGTGATCTCGATTTTGTTTTCGGAGGTCGCAACGATGCGCTGCCGATATGGACGCTGAAAAATGATCTCGATGGCCACCTTGACCGGGCGGGACACCCCTTTGTCATCCGTCGCCGTGGTCGTGAGCGTGCCCGTGTAGTGCAAAGACTGTAGCGCGGCCAACGCCGCCTCACTCCCCACCCCTGCCCTCGCCCGCGCGATCACTTGGTCAACATCCGCGGCGGCGTGAACCGTGAGCGCGGACAATAAACAAACCGTGAAAACAGCGAGCAGGCGAAACGGGTTTTTCATGGGGTGAGAAAAGCGGCGGGCGGGAGCTTACTCCCACTCGATGGTCGCGGGCGGCTTGGAGCTGATATCGAGGACGACACGGCTCACACCGCGCACTTCGTTGGTAATGCGGGAAGAGATCTTCTGAAGAAGATCGTAGGGCAGACGCGTCCAGTCGGCGGTCATCGCGTCGATGCTCTCCACGATGCGGAGGCCGATCACGTAGGAGTAGTTGCGCTCGTCGCCGACGACGCCGACGGACTTCACCGGGATAAACACGGCGAAGGACTGCCAGACCTTCCAATACCAGCCGTTGGACATCATCTCTTCCTGGAGGATGTGGTCGGCGTTGCGGAGGATTTCGAGGCGTTCCTTGGTGATCTCACCGACGACACGCACGCCGAGGCCAGGACCGGGGAACGGTTGACGCCAGACGACTTCCTTCGGCAGACCGCAAGCGGTGCCAACGGCGCGCACCTCGTCCTTGAAGAGCTCGCGGAGCGGCTCGAGGAGCTTGAGTTTCATACGCTCGGGCAGGCCGCCCACGTTGTGGTGCGACTTGATGAGCGCGGCCGGATTGCCGGCGATGGCCACGCTCTCGATCACGTCGGGATAGAGCGTGCCTTGCGCGAGATAGTCGGCGCCACCGATGGACTTGAGGGATTTTTCGAACACTTCGACAAAGGTGCGGCCGATGATTTTGCGCTTCTGTTCGGGATCCGTGATCCCTTTCAGGCGGCGCAAGAACAGGGCCGATGCATCCACGACACGGACGTCGATCTTAAAGTTCCGCGCGTAAAGGGATTCGACGGTCTCACGCTCGCCCTTGCGAAGGAGGCCGTTGTCAACGAACACGCAGGTGAGCTGCTTGCCGATGGCCTTGTGAATGAGCGCCGCGGCCACGGAGGAATCGACGCCGCCGGAGAGACCGAGGAGCACGCGGGACTTGCCCACGGTTTTGCGGATACCCTCGACGGAATGAGCGATGAAGTCGGCGGTGGTCCAGTCCTGCGAAGCTTTGCAGACCCCGACGAGGAAGTTGCGGATGACCTCGGTGCCACGCTCGCTGTGGAAGACCTCGGGGTGAAATTGGATGCCGTAGAAATTGCGCTTTGCGTCTTCGATGACAGCATACTCGGAGTTATCCGTCGTGCCGATGGCGGTGAATCCGGGGGGAAGTTTGATGACGCGGTCGCCGTGGGAATTCCAGACCTTGAGTTTCTTGGGGAGCTTGGCGAAGAGGCGACCGCCCTTGATGATCGTGAGCGTGCCGTGGCCGTATTCGCGATGATCGCTCTTGGAGACTTGGCCGCCGAGCAGGTGGCCCATCAATTGGAGACCGTAGCAGATGCCGAGAACGGGCACGCCAAGATTAAAGAGGGCTTTGTCAGGAATGGGCGCCTTCTTGGCAAAGACGGAACTGGGACCACCGGACAGGATGATGCCAATGACGTTGTCCTTGCGGAGCTCCTCGGCCGTCACCGTGTAGTGGTAGATCTTGGAGTAAACCTGGCACTCGCGAATGCGACGCGCGATGATCTGCGTGTATTGCGAACCGAAATCGATGACGGCGATGGTCTGGGACATGAGAGAATGAGAGGCGCTGGAAGCGGAACGACTGACGTGAATTAAAGGGAAAAGGTGCGCGAGGCGGACGCAGGGTGTCAATGCGTGGGGAGCCTGCGGATGCGGTTAAAACTTGAGCCGGCTGTTTTCTTGTCCGCAACGGGGACAGGGTCCGTCCTGCACCTCACCGCGAACGACATACAGGTGATTGCAACGCGCGCAACGGAAGGTGGTCCGGCGGCGCTCGCCCTCAAAGCGAGCGTGGTCGCGACGGTCATAATACAGCCAGAGGCCGAGAAACAGCGCGGCGACCAACAGGCAGTAAACGAATGCGGCGATTTGCAGACCCATGGAGAGTGGACTTTCGGGAAAAGAGAAGTAGCGCAGACTTCCAGTCTGCGATCGGAGATCGGAAGCAGGCTGGAAGCCTGCGCTACTTTAAAATAAAAACGCGCCGAAGATTGCTCTTCGACGCGTTGCGAAACGTCAGCGGGCGCCGGAGGCGCTCGTCACGTGTTAGGCTTGGGCCTCGGGAGCGGCTTCTGCGGCGGCCTTCTTGGCTTTGGCAGGCTTCTTGGCCTTCTTGTAGCCTTGGTCGTCAGCCTTGACGAACTCGATGAGAGCCATCTCGGCGGCATCGCTCACGCGGGGGAGACCGAGCTTGTAGATGCGGGTGTAGCCACCGTTGCGGTTGGCGAACTCCTTATACTTCTCGTTGAAGAGGAGGGTGACCGCATCTTCGTTGCGCACGTCCTTGAGGGCGAGGCGGCGGAGGTGGAGGGCATCCTTCTTTTCGGTCTTCGCGGCGGCCTGCTTGGCTTTCGTGATGATCTTTTCGACGAAGGGACGGAGGGCCTTGGCCTTGGCGAGCGTGGTCTCGATACGGTCGTGCTCGATGAGCGAGGCGGCCATGTTGGAGAGCGTCGCGGCGCGGTGGGAGGCGCTACGGCCGGCGAGTGAGTGTGTGTGTTTTTTGTGGCGCATTGTGGTGTTGTTTTAAGAGCGGCACCCGATCGGCAACCCCTGTCGCAGCGTTGGGCGACAGGGACGGCGCGAGTGCCGCAAGAGTATTTATCTAACGGATACGGCTCAGGCGTCCTTCTTCGAGGCGTCGAGGAGGCGCTCGTCGAACTTCATGCCAAGCGAGAGACCGAGGGCCTCGAGCTTGTCCTTGATTTCGTTGAGCGACTTCTTGCCGAAGTTGCGATACTTGAGCATCTCCTGCTCGGTCTTCATGGCGAGTTCGCCGACCGTGGTGATGTTAGCGTTGTTCAAGCAGTTCGCGGCGCGAACGGAGAGCTCGATTTCGTTGACCGACATGTTGAGGAGCTTGCGGAGCTTGTTCTGCTCCTCGCTGACCTCGGACTGTTGGTTTTCGAACTCGTAGGCCTCGTCGCTGACGCGATCGAACACATCGAGGTGGTGCTTGAGAATCGAGCCGGACTGCTTGAGGGCGTCGTCCGGGGTGATGCGACCGTCCGTCCAGATCTCGAGGATGAGCTTGTCATAATCGGTGATCTGGCCGACGCGGGTGTTCTCGACGGCATACTTGACGAGACGAACGGGCGAGAAGAGCGAATCGATCGGAATGACGCCGATGGCCTGCTCTTCTTTTTTGTTCTGCTCGCCAGGATAGTAACCGCGGCCGGTCTTGATCTCGATCTCGGCTTCGAACGAGGTGTTCTTTTCGAGCGTCGCGATGACTTGGTCGGGATTGACGATGGTGATGTTCGCGTCCGCCTGGATGTCGGCGGCGGTGACGGCTCCGGCGCGGTTCTTCACCTTGATGGACAGGGTGAGCGGTTCGCGCTTGGTTGAGACGATGAGGACCTTCTTCAGGTTGAGGACGATGTCGGTGACATCTTCGACAACGCCGTCGATGCTCTGGAACTCGTGTTGGACGCCCTCGATCTTGATCGAGGAGATGGCGGAGCCTTCAATCGAGCTCAGGAGCACGCGGCGCAGGGAATTACCAATGGTGTGTCCATAACCGGCCTCGAAGGGCTCGGCGATGAACTTGGCGTAGGTCGGCGTGGAGCCTTCCTCGACCTTGGTGAGCTTATTGGGCAATTCGAACTTTCCGAGGCGTTTGGGCATGTAGGCGAGTGATTGCTGCGTTTAAGGAGAAACTCCAGCTTAGAAGCGGGAGTAGAATTCAACGATCAACTGCTCGTTGATGTTGGCGGCGATCTCGTCGCGGTTGGGCAGACGGGTGACGACGGCCTTGAACTGCTCGGCATTGAGCGTGAGCCAGCCCGGGACGGGGCGGGCACGGTTCTCTTCCAAGTTGCGCTGGGCAAGCTGGCGGGAGGACGCGAGATTCTTGATCTCGATCTCGTCGCCGGCCTTCACGACGGCGGAGGCGATGTCGAGCTTGTGTCCGTTGACGCGCACGTGGCCGTGGCCGACGAGCTGGCGGGCGGCGGAGCGGCTCTTGGCGAAGCCAAGGAGGTAAACGACGCTGTCGAGACGGGTCTCGAGGAGCTGGAGGAAGCGCTCGCCGGTGACGCCGCGCTCGCGCTTGGCGGTCTCGAAGGTGCGGCGGAACTGGCGCTCAAGCAGGCCGTAGGTGTAACGGAGCTTCTGCTTTTCGTTCAGACCGACGGCATACTCGGAGAGCTTGCGGCGGAGCTTGGGGCCGTGCTGGCCGGGGGGGAAGTTGCGCTTCTCAAGCGCCTTCGAGGGGCCGAAAATCGGCTGACCGAAACGGCGGCTGATGCGGGTGGTGGGACCTGTGTAACGAGCCATGGTGGGTTACTTTCTTTTAAAATGAATCCGTAGTGTGGATACGCGTCAGATTAGACGCGGCGACGCTTGCGAGGACGGCAGCCGTTGTGCGGCACCGGGGTCACGTCGATGATGGTGGAGATTTCCAGACCGATGGCCTGGAGGGCGCGGATGGCGCTGTCGCGGCCGAGGCCGGGACCGGAGACCTTGATGACGACGTCCTTCAAGCCATGGGACATGGCGTTGCGGGCGGCGTCCTGGGCGACGACCTGGGCGGCGTAGGCGGTGGACTTGCGCGAACCGCGGAAGTTGCACTTGCCGGCGCTGGACCACGCGATGACCTGGCCCTTGGCGTCGGTGATCGAGACGATCGTGTTGTTGAAAGACGCGAGGATGTTGGCGACGCCGGAGGTGACGTTCTTGGAGCCCTTGGCCTTGCGGATCTTGATCGTGCCGAGCTCTTCCTTGAGGAGATCTTCGGCGGTGGGTTGCTTGGCAACGCCACCGATGAGTTCGACGGGCTTCTGTTCGGCCGCGGGAGCGGGAGCAGCGGCGCCTTCGGCGGCTTCGGTCTTGGAGGCCTTGGGAGCCTTGGCAGGCTTCTCGGCAGCGGGAGCTTTGACCTCGGCGCCAGCGGCGGCAGCCTTCGGGGTCTTCTCTTTCTTGGGAGCGGACTTTTCTTCAGCCATGGTAGTAAATTTTTATTCTTTGGCCTTGGTGACGCCGACGGTGCGGCGCGGGCCCTTGCGGGTGCGGGCATTGGTGCTGGTGCGCTGACCGCGGACGGGCAGGCTCTTGCGGTGGCGAACGCCGCGGTAGCAGTTGATCGCCTGGAGGCGCTTCAGGTTACCGGTGTGTTCACGACGGAGGTCACCCTCGACGACCCACTTGTTCTCAGTGATGACGTGGAGGATTTTGTTCAGCTGTTCCTCCGTGAGGGCTTCAGCGCGGGAGTCGGGATCGATACCGACTTCTTTGACGATCTGGTCGGCCCGGACGGGACCGATTCCGTAGATATAACGGAGGGAATACGCGATTTTCTTTTTCGCGGGGATATCAACACCGAGGAGACGTGGCATGGATGTGGTTTAGTTTAACTTTAACGTGGAAATGTGGAGGAAACAGGGCCGACGAATCGGCCCGGAAAGTGGATGGGGAAAGAATCAGAGGGGCTTCGGGATCGTGAGGATCTCGGGGCCATTTTCTGTGGTGAGCACGGTGTGTTCGAAATGCGCGGAGGGCGAGTTGTCGGCGGTAACGATGGTCCAGCCGTCGCTCAGCGTCTTCGTGCGGTAGGTGCCAAGATTAACCATGGGCTCGATCGCGAGGGTCATGCCGGGCTTGATCTTGTCGCCTGAGTTCTTGCGTCCGAAGTTCGGGATCTGCGGCTCTTCGTGCATCGACTCGCCAACGCCATGGCCGACGAGATCGCGAACGACACCGAAACCGTGGGACTCGACGTAGGTCTGAATCGCATGCGAGATGTCGCCGATGCGATTACCGACCGTCGCCTGCTTGATGCCTAGATAGAGGGCTTCTTCGGACACCTTCAGGAGTTCGGCCACGCGAGGTGAAACCACACCGAGTGGAACCGTGGTGGCGTTGTCGCCAATGTAGCCGTTGTATTCAACGACGACATCGAGAGAAACCACATCGCCGTCGTGCAAGACTCGTTTTAGCGAGCCAATGCCGTGAACAACCTCTTCATTAACCGAAAGGCAGGTGTAGGCGGGAAACCGGCGGCTGCCGATTTTATAGCCGTAACAGGCGCTCCGGGCTCCGTGCTGAGCGATAAAGTCGCGTGCAGCCTGATCCAAGTCATAGGTCGTGATCCCCGGACGAACGAGCTCTTTGAGCTGTTTCAACACGAGGGCGGCAATCGCACAGGATTCACGCATCCGCGCGATCCCTTCTTTATTTTTAATGGGAATCATGCGGCGAGAAAGGCCTCGTCTTCCAAAAGAAGACCGAGGGTGCGATAGTGCTCGATGACCGACTCGTTGGAGCCGGCGGCCGCGAGAACGCCGTGAAGATTTTCATCACGGGCCTCGAGCCATTCATCAAACACCTTGGCTTGGAGCAACGTAGCCGGGAAGCCGCTAAGGGCGAATCCCGCATCGGGTTTGCGTGACCAAAACCAGCGGCGCAGGAGTGCGATACTGGTTTCGTCCGACAGGAGTGATTCCTGGCGAAGCGTCCGTTCAGCCGTGAGACCGAGGGACGAGCCGCGCGAAATCTCGAGCTGAATCAGTTCAGCAAGAGAGACGTGCTCAATATTCAAAGAACGGAGCTGATTCATCGCGTTTTCCGAGGAGAACGGAGACAAACCGAGCAGTAAGAACTTCTGTTTGGCGGGAGGGCCGAAAGAAGAAAAGAGGTCAGAGCGTGCAGGCACCGTAGCCGAAGTAAAGCCCTTTTATTGGGCAAGTATCTTGTAGGCCCAGATGCCAACGCCGAGGAGGAGAAGACCGAGCATGGGGAGCGCGATCTTCATCACGGCTTCCGTGCTGAGAGCGTCACCGGTGGCACCGGCGTTGCCCGTGCTGCGAGCGCGGATGCGACCCTTCTTAAGGAAGCCGTCGTAGTGGCGCTGCAGCAGGAAGGTTTCGATCTGCTTCATCGTGTCGAGGATCACGCCGACCGTGATCAACATACCGGTGCCGCCGAAGAACACGGCGATGCGCTGGGGAACGTTGAGCTCGAACAGGAAGATGTCAGGCATGACGGCGATGAGCGTCAGGAAAATAGCGCCCGCGAGAGTCATGCGGGTCATGATGAAATCAAGGAACTTAGCGGTCGGCTCGCCTGGGCGAACGCCGGGAATGTAGCCGCCGTATTTCTTGAGGTCGTCAGCAATCTGGATGGGCTTGAACATGACGGACACCCAGAAATAGCTGAAGAAAAGGATGAGCGTGCCCATCGATGCGTAATAAACCCAGTGGCCACGCAGCAGGTTTTGCGAGAAATCGGTGAGGAACTTCAAATTGAAGGCGGCACCGACTTGGGAGAAAATTTGCTGCGGAAAAAGGAGGATCGCGCTGGCGAAGATCACAGGCATGACGCCCGAGTAGTTGACCTTAAGGGGGAGGAACGAGCTCTGGCCGCCCATGACCTTGTTGCCCACGACGCGCTTGGCGTATTGGACCGGGATTTTGCGCTGACCCTGCACAACCAAAATGATGCCCATCGTCACGAGCACGAAGAGGAGGATCATCACGATGGCCTGCGGGAGACCGAGACCCTTCACGCCGATGGCCGGGAAGAACAAGGTGTAGGCCGTGTGAGCGGCACCGGGGATGTCGGCAAGGATGCCGATGGTGATCAGGAGAGACACACCATTGCCGATGCCGCGCTGGGTGATCTGCTCGCCGAGCCACATGAGGAGGAGCGTGCCGGCGGTCATGAAGATCACCGACGTGATCAAGAACCACGCCTTGGGAGCGATGACGATCGAGCCATAGGTATTAACGTCGAAGTTCGGGCCGAAGAGACGGGCCGGGTTTTCGAGAGCGAGAATGAGAAGCGTGCCTTGAACCAAGCAGATGATGAGCGTGGCGTAGCGGGTGTATTGGGTGAGCTTTTGACGGCCGACGTCGCCTTCCTGCTGCAAGCGACTGAGGGCAGGCACCACGGCGGTCATCAGCTGGAAGATGATCGAGGCGCTGATATAGGGCATGATGCCCAACGCGAAGACGGCACCCTTTACGAGGGCACCGCCGGTGAACATGTTATAGAGGCCGACCAGCGCTCCGCCGGTGCTGCCTGCTTGGTCCTTGAAGAAGGCGGCCAGCGGCGCGGGGTTGAGGCCCGGGAGCGGGATGTGCGCGCCGACGCGCGCAACAAAGAGGAGGGCCAGCGTGTAGAAGATGCGGGAGCGGAGCTCGGGGATCTTCAGGGAATTCGTGAAAGCGGAAAGCACAGCGATGGAAACGAAGGACTAAAACTCAGAGAGAAAAAAAAGGCCGCGCGATTTAGATTCGCGCGGCCTGCACCTTTGATTAGGCGACGATGGCCTGGCCGCCGGCGGCCTCGATCTTGGCCTTGGCGGTCTCAGAGAACTTGGCGGCGGTGACCTTGAACGCGCGGTTCAGTTCACCTTCGCCGAGGACCTTGAGGAGCGACTTGTCGCCACGGACGAGACCAGCCTTGGCGAGCACCTCGGAGCTGATCTCCGTGACGCTGGCGTCGAGCTTGGCGAATTCGCCGATGTTGACGACTTCGGGCGCGTTGCGGAACGACGCCTGATTGAAGCCGCGATGGGGGAGCTTACGGTAAAGGGGCATCTGGCCGCCTTCGAAGCCGGGACGGATGGACGAGCCAGAGCGGGCGCTCTGACCTTTACCACCGCGACCGGAGGTCTTGCCGTGGCCGCCGCCTTCGCCGCAGCCCACGCGCTTCTTGCGGTGGATGGCACCTTTAACGTTCTTAAGTTCGTGAAGTTTCATGTGTTTTCCTAGGAGGGTCGCCCCACCCTGCCGATGTGCAAGGCGGGACTCGGATTGTGTTTTATTACGAGGCGCGAGCGGCCTTGATCTTCTCGACCGAACGCAGCTGCAAGAGACCGTTAAGGGTCGCATGCACCACAGCGATGTGGTTGGAGGAGCCACTGGACTTGGTGAGGATGTTCTTCACACCGGCGGCCTCGAGCACGGCGCGGACGGCGCCACCGGCGATGAGGCCGGTGCCGGTCGTGGCAGGCTTGAGGAGAACCTTGCCGCCGTCGGCAATGCCCATGACGTCGTGCGGGATCGTGTCGCCCTTGAGCGTTACGTTCACGAAGTTCTTCTTGGCGTTCTCGGTGCTCTTCTTGATGGCGTCGGGGACCTCGTTGGCCTTGCCGTAGCCGATGCCGACGCGACCTTTGCGGTCACCGACAACGGACAGAGCGGCGAAGCTGAAACGACGGCCGCCCTTGACGACCTTGGCGCAGCGGTTGATGAAGACGATCTTCTCAACCAGCTCGTTGCCGTGTTCGTCGAGGGACTTCGGAACTTCGCGGGGGCCGCGGTTTTCGCGACGGGGAGGACGCTCGTTGGACGTAGCGGGAGGAATGGTTCCAGTGCTCATGATTAGAATGCGAGACCACCTTCGCGAGCGGCGTCAGCGAAGACTTTGACTTTACCGTGATAGAGAGCGCCGGAGCGGTCGAACACGACGGAGGAGATGCCGGCGGCCTTGGCCTTGGCGGCGAAGGCAGCGCCAAGAGCCTTGGCGCCGGCGAGGTTGGAACCGAGCTTCTGCTTGCGCAGTTCGGCATCGAGGCTGGACAAGAAAGCGAGCGTGGTGCCGGCTTGGTCGTCGATCGCCTGCGCGTAGATGTGCTTGCTGGTGAAGCGAACGGCAAGACGGGGGCGAACGGCGGTGCCGAACACCTTCTTGCGAATGCGCCAACGGCGCTTCTGGAGCAGGTCGGCTTTGCGGATAGTATTCATGGGTTATGCAGCCCTTGAGAGCGGATAAATGGTTAAGATAAACGTTAAGCGACCGTCTTGCCTTCTTTGCGGCGGACGCGCTCGCCAACGATACGGACACCTTTGCCCTTGTAAGGCTCGGGCGGGTAGTAGCTGCGGATCTCCGCAGTGACCTTGCCGACGAGCTGCTTGTCAGCGCCCTCGATCTTGACCTTGGTCTGATCGGTGACGGTGATCTTGATACCCTCGGGGATGTCAAAAAGGATGGGATGCGAATAACCGAGCGCGAGGTCGAGGACCTTGCCCTTGAGGTTGGCCTTGAAACCAACGCCTTGGATTTCGAGGTCCTTGACGAAGCCTTCAGACGCGCCCTTCACCATGCCGGCGATCACCGAACGAGCGGTGCCGAACATGGCATTGGCGAAACGGCTGTCCTCGGTCGGCTTCACGGTGACTTTTTTGTCAGCAAGCGTGATGGCGACGACGGGAGCGAAGGTCTTGGAGACCTTGCCCTTGGGACCTTCGACGGAGACCGTCTGGCCTTTGACGTCAACCTTGACCTTGTCGGGAATGGAAACGGGAACTTTACCGATGCGTGACATGTGGGTGGTTCTCCTGGTTACCAGACGTTGCAGAGCAGTTCGCCGCCGACCTTCTGACGACGGGCGTCCTGATCTTTGAGGAGACCCTTCGAAGTCGAAAGGATGCTGATACCGAGGCCGTTCAGCACGCGGGGAATTTCCGTGTAGCTGTAGTAGAGACGACGGCCGGGGGTCGAAACGCGCGAGAGATTCGTGATCGCGGGGGCGTTGTCGACATACTTGAGCTTAACGATGACGGTCTTGTGACCTTTGTCGTCGGTGCCCGTGGTGACTCCGGAGACGAAGCCTTCGGATTTAAGGATGGAGGCGAGGCTCTCCTTGAGGTTGGAGTGCGGCGATACGCACTCGGCAAGACCGGCCTTCGACGCATTGCGCAGGCGGGTCAGGAAATCGCTGACGGGATCTGTCATGGTGGATGTTTGTTTAAGAGGGCTCGCGGGTCATATCCGACCCCCGTGGCCCTGAAAGGTTTACCAGGAGGACTTGGTCACGCCCGGGATCTTGCCGTTGAGGGCGAGTTCGCGGAAGGTGATACGGGAAACGCCGAACTTGCGAATGAACGCGCGAGGACGACCGCTCATGGAGCAACGGTTGCGGATGCGGATCTTCGAGGAGTTGCGGGGAAGTTTTTGGAGCTTCTTCTGCGCGGCGAAAAACTCTTCGTCGTTCGTGGCAGGGTTGGCGAGGATGGCCTTGAGCTCGGCACGCAGCGGAGCGAACTTGGCGGCGAGGGCTTTGCGCTTCTCGTTACGGTTGATGGCGGATGTCTTCGGCATGGCGAAAGAGGATTAAGCGGCGTTGTTCTTGGCGGCGGCAGCGTCGGCGGCGACTTGGGCCTCGGTGCGGCGGAAGGGCATGCCGAGGAGCTTCAGGAGTTCGCGGCCTTCGTCGTCGGTGCCGGCGGTGGTCACGATCGTGATGTCGAGACCCATGGCCTTCTTCACGTTTTCCACGGTGATTTCCGGGAAGATGGTGAAGTCGGAGACGCCGAGGTTGTAGTTACCCTGGCCGTCGAGCTTGGAGTGCACGCCGCGGAAGTCGCGGATCGTGGGGAGTGCAACCGCGAGGAGGCGGTAGAGGAAATCCCACATGCGCTCACCGCGGAGGGTGACGTGCGCACCAACGGTCTGGCCCTGGCGCAGTTTGAAATTGGAGATAGCCTTCTTCGATTTCGAGAGAACGGGCTTCTGGCCGGCGATGGCGGCGAGATCGCGCTGGATGTCGGCGATCTGGTTCTTGTCAGCCTCGGCATCGATGCCGGTGTTGATGGAGATCTTCACGAGCTTGGGAACCTCGTGGATGTTCTTGTAGCCGCGGCTCTTCACCAAAGCGGGAACGACCTGCTCGGTGTAGTGCTGTTTAAGGAAGGGAGTTTTGTTGCTCATTATGGTAAGAGCCACCGGATTACCGACCCGGATGGCAATTAGAGTGTGTTTTATAGGGCGAAAAGGGTCGAAGTTACATGGTGTAGCTTCGACCCTTGCAAGCGCTATTTTGAATTATGCGTGGATCAGGCCTTGACGGCGCGTTTCTTGGACGCGTCGAACACGGCTTTCTTCTGGAGGTTCGAGACGTGGATGGAACCCTCGCGTTCGACGATGGCGCCGTTCGGGTTTTCCTGAGACTTCTTGACGTGGCGCTTGATCAGGCCGACGCCCTCAACGCGTGCGCGTTGCTTGGGCGCGAGGATTTCAAGAACCTTGCCAGACTTGCCCTTTTGGGAACCGGCGATGACGACGACTTCGTCGCCGCGTTTAACGTGGAATTTGCTGGTAGCCATTTTAGAGAACCTCCGGAGCGAGCGAGATGATCTTCATGAAGTTCTTCGCACGCAGTTCGCGGGCGACAGGGCCGAAGATACGGGTGCCCTTGGGATTGCCATCCGGAGTGAGGATGACGACGGCGTTGCTGTCGAAACGCAGGTAGCTGCCATCGGCGCGGCGAACCGGAGCCTTGGTGCGGATGATAACGGCCTTGGCGACCTCACCCTTTTTCACGGAAGCATCGGTGGAGCTTTCCTTGATGTGGATGGTGACGACATCACCCACGCCGGCGGTGGTGGTGTTCTGGCCTTTTTTGCTGATGAACATCGCGCGGCGGGCGCCCGTGTTATCAGCCACTTCTACCCATGAACGGAGTTGTAGCATGACGGATCTTTTTAAATGTTATGGGACTTAGGCCTTGGTCGTCTTGGTGGGAACGAGTTCGGCGACATCCTTCTCGGAGATCGCGGCGCCATCGGCGACGACAGCGGCCTCGAGGACCTTGACAACGCGCCAACGCTTCAGGCGGCTGAGGGGGCGGGTTTCCATGATCTCGACCTTGTCGCCGACCTTCGTCTCGTTCTTCTCGTCGTGCACGTGCACAACGGTCTTACGATTGATGGTCTTCTGGTAGCGGGGGTGCGGGATCTTGTAAGGGACGGTGACCTTGATGGATTTGTCGCCAGAGCGGCTGGTGACGAAACCGGTGAGGTCCTTGCGGGAATTACGGGTGGTGGACATGTTCGTTTACGTGTTGAGACGGCGTGCGCGGCTTAAGCGGCGGCCTTCTTGTTCTTGGCGGTGCGCGCAGTCTCGAGACGGGCGATGTCCTTGCGGAGGGAGCGCAGCTCGGAGGTCTTCTCAACCTGGCCGGTCTGCTTGCGCAGGCGGAGGTGGAGGAGTTTCTCGCGGGTTTCGGTCAGCTTGGTGGCGATCTCGGCGGGGGCGAGTTCGTTGATGGGATTGGTCTTCTTGCTCATGGCGTATGGTTCCAGCGTTAGCCGAGTTGGTATTAGGCGGCGGTGCCTTCGCGCACGATGAAGCGGCAGTGGAAGGGCAGTTTGGCGTCGGCCAGGCGGAAAGCCTCTTTGGCGACGGAGACAGGAACGCCGGCGAGTTCGAAGAGGACGGCACCGGGCTTGATCTGGGCGACGTAGAATTCGACCGGACCTTTACCGGAGCCCATGCGCACTTCGGCGGGCTTCTTGGTGATAGGCTTGTGGGGGAAAACGCGGATCCAGAGTTTGCCCTTGCGCTTGAGGTGGCGCGAGATGGTGACGCGGGCGGCTTCAATCTGCTGGCCGGTCATAGGACCACGGGTCAGGGACTGGAGGCCGAATTCACCGAAGGAAATCGTGTTGCCACGTTTGGCGTTGCCCTTGCGGGAACCCTTCTGGGATTTGCGGTATTTGGTGCGTGCGGGAGCGAGAGCCATGATGGTTTCTCTTTTGTTAAGTGGTTATAGTCGAACGACGGGATTAGACCGTGGTGTCGGCTTCCTTTTTGCAGATCCAGCACTTGACGCCGATCTTGCCGTAAACGGTCTTCGCCTCGGCGAAGCCGTAGTCGATGTTTTCGCGGAGGGTGTGCAACGGCACGCGGCCCTTGCGCTGCCACTCGCGGCGAGCGATGTCGGCGCCACCGAGGCGGCCCGAGGATTGGATACGGATACCTTCGGCACCGAGAGCCATGGCCATTTCAACGGCCTTCTTCATGGCGCGGCGGAAAGCGATGCGGCGTTCGAGCTGGAGGCAGACGTTCTCAGCGACGAGCTGGGCCTCGATCTCAGGCTTCTTGACTTCCTGGATGTCGAGGAGGATGTCCTTGCCGGTGAGCTTCGCGAGCTCGGCCTTGATGTTCTCGATCTCGGCGCCCTTGCGGCCGATCACGATGCCCGGGCGGGCGGTGTAGATCTTGACGCGGACGCGGTTGGAGGCGCGCTCGATGAAGATGCGGGGAACGGAAGCCTGCTTCAGCTTCTCCATGAGTTTCTCACGGATGATCTGGTCCTCGAGGAGGAGCTTCGCGAAGTCCTTCTTGCTGGCATACCAGCGGGACTGCCAGTTGCGGCGAACGGCGAGACGGAAGCCTGTGGGATTGGTCTTTTGGCCCATGGAAGTAAATTAGTTGGAGTTGCCGTCGGAGAGGACGATGCGGATGTGAGACATCTTCTTGCGGCGGGGCATCGCGGTGCCGCGGGCGCCGGCCTTGAAGCGCTTGAGGACGGGGCCGTTTTCAACGAGAGCGCTCTTCACGACGAGGGAATCGGCGGAAAGGTTGTTGTTGTTTTCGGCGTTGGCGATGGCGCTCTTGAGCGTCTTGACGATCAGGCGAGCGGACTTGCGCGGGATGAGCGTGAGGAGATCGACAGCATCGTTGGCTTTACGGCCTTGGATGGTGCGAACGACTTCGCGCACCTTTTTAGGGGACATGCGCGCGTAGCGAGTGAGGGCTTGGACTTCCATTGTGAATTAAGATTCCCTTTTGGGGCGACAGCAGGACGAGGTCCCCTGCCCTTTGATGTTTATGTTATACCTTGAGAGTTTTGACAGTAGCGGTGTCGCCAGCCCGGATCGATTGACCGGGCGCGAGGTTCAGGATGAGAGCGGCGCCGGCGCGGGGGCGAAGTTCGACGAGGACAACCTCGGCAATCTCGACTCCGCTGCGGACAACGCTGAACACCATGCCTTGGCGAAGACCGGCCTCGAAGCCGGCACCGAGCAGAACGACATCCGCAACGCGGGTCGCCTGCACGGCCACCACCGGAGCCGCCTCGACCGACCGGGTCGCCACCAGCGCGGCCGCCTGCACGCCAGTCGTGAAAACGACGGCGAACAAGGCGAGAGCGGTGACAAAACGGCAGAGCATGGCGGCGACAGCGGAACTTAGATTTCCTTGCGGGTCATGCCGCCGTGGTTCTTGAACACGCGGGTGAGCGCGAATTCGCCGAGCTTGTGGCCGACCATGTTCTCGGTGACGTGCACCGAGATGAAGGACTTGCCGTTGTGAACGCTGAACGTGTGGCCGATGAAATCGGGGGTGATCGTCGAGCGGCGGGACCAGGTTTGGATGGGTTTCTTGGAACCACCGGCCTTGACGGCCTTCTCGATCTTCTCGAGGAGGTGGTAATCAACGAAGAAACCTTTTTTGATGGAACGTGCCATGTTGGTAAGGAGGAGGGATTACTTCTGACCGCGGGGCTTGCGACCGTTATGGCGGACGAGGATCTGGCTGTTCGAGGGCTTCGAACGGCGGCGGGTCGGGAAGCCCTTGGCGAGCTGGCCCCAAGGCGAAACGAGGTGCTGGCGACCGCCACCACCCTTGGACTTGCCTTGACCACCACCGTTGGGGTGATCGACCGGGTTCATGGCGATACCGCGCTGACGAGGACGCTTGCCGAGCCAACGGCTGCGACCGGCCTTGCCGAGCGACGCGTTGATCTGGTCTCCGTTGCCGACTTCACCGATGGTGGCGCGGCAGTTCGGATTGACCAGGCGGACTTCGCCGGAAGGGAGCTTGATCTGGGCGGAACCGTTCTCGACGTTAACGAGTTCGATCGAGGTGCCGGCCGTGCGACCGAGCTGGGCACCGCGGCCCGGGACGAGCTCGACGTTGTGCAGCTTGGTGGACGGAGGGATGATCGAGAGCGGGAAGTTGTTGCCGACGTTGAAGTCGTTCAATGAGGCCTTGTTCGAGGTGAAAATCGAATCGCCAGCCTTCAGACCCTTGGGGGCGAGGATGTAGCGCTTCTCGCCATTCGCGTAAGCGATGAGGGCGATGTGCGCGGTGCGGTTCGGATCATACTCGATGGACTGCACCTTGGCGGGCATGTCGAGGATGTCGCGCTTGAAGTCGATGATGCGGTAGAGCTGCTTGTGGCCACCGCCGCGACGACGCGAGGTGATGCGACCATAAACGTTACGACCGCCGGTCTTGTTCTTCGACTCGGTGAGGGAACGCTCGGGGCGTTCTTTGGAAAGACCCTCGGGCTTGTTCAGCTGCGTGAAGCGCTGGGACGGCGTGAGGGGACGGAAAGGTTTGAGAGCCATGTTGGGTGTTCTCCGGATTAGACGAGCTCGATCTTGTCGCCGGCCTTGAGGGTCACGACGGCCTTCTTGTAGTTGGCAGTCATGCTGGGGCGGCCTTGACGGCTCTTTTTGTTTTTACCGCGGATAACAGCGGTGTTGACGCGGGTGACCGAGACCTTGAAAGCCTTTTCAACGGCTTCGGCGATCTGGTGCTTGTTGCTGGTGATCGCGACCTCGAAGGTGTATTGACCAAGCTCGGAAGAGAGCTTGTTGGACTTCTCGGTCAGGCGGACGAGTTTAAGGACGTTGGCGCTCATTAGTTCTTACCTCCGTTGACGCGGGCGATGATGGCCTCGAGACCCTTGGAGCTGACGATGATCTTCTTGTATTGCGCGAGATCGAGCGTGTTGAGCGTGCAGGCTTCCTGGAGAGCGACGCGCTCCAAGTTGCAGGCGGCACGGGCGGTATCGGCGGTGAACTCGGCGTCCACGATGAGGATCTTACCCTTGGGGGCGATGCGCTCGATGATCTGGTTGAGGACCTTGGTCTTCACCGGATTGACCTCGAAAGCGTCGATGACATCAATCTCGCCAGCGGAGGCGCGGTCGAACAGCGCACGGCTGAACGCGAGGGCCTTCACCTTGGAGTTGATCTTCTTGGAGTAGTCGCGGGGCTTGGGGCCGAAGACGACGCCACCGCCGACCCAAATCGGGGAACGGGTGGAACCGGCGCGGGCGCGACCGGTGCCCTTTTGACGCCAGGGCTTCTTGCCGCCGCCGGACACTTCGCCACGGGTTTTCGTGGAGTGGGTGCCGAGACGGTTGTTGGCGTTGATGGCGACGATGACTTCCTTGACGGCCTGAAGTCCCTTGTCGCCTTCGAAGGTGGGAAGACCGGCGAAATCTTGCTCGCGCGAGGTCTTACCGTCGGAACTGAAAACTTTGAGTTTCATGTGCTGTGTTTCTCCTTAAGGGTTAGGCTTACTTCTTGGGCTGACCCTTGATGGCGGTGCGGACGATCACGTCGTCACCGTTGGCGCCCGGGATGGCACCCTTGACGAGGAGCAGGTTCTTCTCGGGAAGGATCTTCACGAGGGTGAGGTTCTGCGTGGTGACGCGGAGCTGGCCCATGTGGCCGGGCATCGCCTGGTTCTTCCAGGTGCGGCCAGGGGTCTGGCGCATACCGATGGAACCGATGCGGCGGTGGAACATGGAACCGTGGGTGGCGGGACCGCCGCCGACACGGAAGCGCTTCACGACGCCTTGGAAGCCTTTGCCCTTGGTGACGCCGATGACGTCAACGAGCTGGCCTTCCTTGAAATCAGCGACGGTGACGACGTCACCGAGCTTGATGGAAGCGACCTCATCGAGGCGCACTTCGCTGAGAACGCGGGGAGCTTCTTCGAGACCGGCCTTGGCGGCGTGGTTCTTTTCGGCCTTGGAGGCGTTCTTCGACTTCTGCTTGGAGAAGCCGAGCTGCACGGCATTGTAACCGTCAGTCTGCGTTGTCTTGATCTGGACGACCGGGCATGGGCCGGCTTCGACCACGGTGACGGGGACCAGGACGTTTTGAGCGTCATAGACCTGCGTCATCCCGATTTTTTTACCGAGTAGGGTGCTGATGGACATGGCTAAGTGGTAGGTGGAAATAATTTCCGTTTAACGACCTACATTAGAGAAACCCAGAGGTGCACGGGGTGCACATGGGATACTGCTAAAGTAAAGTGTGTAAGAACAGAGTCGGTCTTTAACTCAAACGTTGATCGTGATGTCAACGCCCGAGGGAAGATTTAATTTCTTGAGCTCGTCGACCGTCTGGGCGGTGGGCTCGATGATGTCGATGAGGCGCTTGTGGGTGCGCGTCTCGAACTGCTCCATCGACTTCTTGTCGACGTGCGGCGAACGGTTGACCGTGAGCTTCTCGATGCGGGTGGGCAGCGGGATCGGACCAGACACGCGGGCGCCCGAGCGCTTGGCGGTCTCGACGATTTCCGAGGCGGACTGATCGATCACACGGTAATCGAAGCCTTGGAGTTTGATGCGAATGCGTTGGCCTTTCATGGCGATAAAAAGAACGAAGGATTAAGTGCGAGCGGGAGCCTTGACGGAAGACTCGACGATCTTGGTGAGGAGCGAGTTCGGAACCTGCTCGAAATGGGAAGGAGTGATGGAGGCGCTGGCGCGGCCCTTGGAGAGCGAACGGATGTCGGTGACATAACCGAAGAGCATCTCGAGCGGAACGTGCGAGTTGATGATGCACGCGGAGTTCTTGGACTCCATGCCGTTGATACGACCGCGACGACGGTTGATGTCGCCGATGAGGTCGCCCTGATACTCTTCCGGGGTCGTCACTTCGACGCCCATGATGGGCTCGAGGAGGATCGGTTTGGCCTTGGCCATCGCGTCCTTGAAGGCGAAGATGCCGGCCATCTTGAACGCCATTTCGGACGAGTCCACGTCGTGGAAGGAACCGTCAACGATACGGATGATGGCATCAACGACCGGGTAACCGGCGACGACGCCGTTGTTGGCGGCCTCGAGGATACCTTCGGTGGAGGGCTTGATGAATTCCTTCGGAATCGAGCCGCCCACGGTTTCGTTGAGAACCTCAACGCCCTTGCCCTTTTCATTGGGCTCCATCTTGACGACGACATGGCCGTATTGGCCCTTACCGCCGGACTGACGGATGAACTTACCTTCGCCATCGGAGCTGCCCGTGATGGTCTCGCGGTAAGCGATCTGGGGCTTGCCGGAGGTGGCCTCGACCTTGAACTCGCGCTTCATGCGGTCCAAGATGATTTCGAGGTGGAGCTCGCCCATGCCGGCGAGAATCGTTTGGCCGGTGTCTTGGTCGGTCTTGACGCGAAGAGTCGGATCTTCGGCGACAAGGCGCTGGAGCGCGGTGCCGAGCTTTTCCTGGTCAGCCTTCGAGTTGGGCTCGATGGACATCGCGATAACCGGCTCAGGGAAGGACGGGGGTTCGAGACGGACGTCGTAGTCTTCGTTGCAAAGGGTGTCACCGGTGATGACGTCCTTCACCCCGACGAGCGCGCAGATGTCGCCCGAGTAGGCCATGTCGATTTCCTCGCGGTCCATGGCGCGCATGAGCACGAGACGGCTGACACGCTCGGAGCGGCGGGTGCGGGGATTGTAGAGGGAGGTGCCCTTCTGGAGCGTGCCGGTGTAAACGCGGTAGAACACCAGCTTGCCCACGAACGGATCGGTCCAGAGCTTGAAGGCGAGACCGGCGAGCTTGGCGTTGTCGTCAACCGTTACGGACACTTCATTGCCATCGCTGTCCTGACCCTTCATCGGGGGGACGTCGATCGGGCTCGGGAGGTAGTTGACCACGCAGTCAAGGAGACGCTGAACGCCCTTCTTCTTGAAAGCGGAACCCGGGATGACACCGGTGAACTTCATCGACACGGTCGCCTTACGGACCGCAATCAGCAGCATCTCGGGCGAGATTTCTTCGCCGTTGAGATAGGCATCGGCCAGCTTGTCGTCGAAATCGGAGGCGGCTTCGATGAGCTTCTCACGATATTCCTTCGCCTGAGCAGCATACTCGGCGGGGATCGGGTGGCGCGTAGGATTCAGATCCATGTCGGCCGGATCAATGAAGATGTAGGCGCAGTTCTGCACCAAATCCACAACGCCATTGAAGTTCTCCTCCTTGCCGATCGGAATGAAGAGCGGGTGGGCATTGGCACCGAGCTTCTCGCGCATCTCGGAGACGGCGCGGAAGAAATCGGCGCCCGTGCGGTCCATCTTGTTGATGAAGGCAACGCGGGGAACGCCGTATTTGTTGGCCTGGCGCCAAACGGTTTCGGACTGGGGCTGCACGCCGGCGACGGCGCAGAACACGGCTACGGCACCGTCGAGAACGCGCATGGAGCGCTCCACCTCGGCCGTGAAATCCACGTGTCCGGGGGTGTCGATGATGTTAACGCGCTGCTTGATTCCCTTCCACGGACCGCACGAGGCGTTCCAGGCGCAGGAAATGGCGGCCGCGGTGATCGTGATACCACGCTCACGCTCCTGCTCCATCCAGTCCGTCACGGCGGTGCCTTCGTGCACTTCGCCCATCTTGTGAACGCTACCGGAGTAGAACAAGATGCGCTCGGAGGTGGTGGTCTTGCCGGCGTCGATGTGCGCGGCGATACCAATGTTGCGGGTCCACTCGAGGGGGAAGGGACGGTTCTTGGAGTTAACCGGAGAAACCTTGGCCTTGTCGGTGACGATGGAAATGACGGGAGCGTCGGACATGAGCAGCAGTAAGCTAACGAATTACCAGCGGAGGTGTGCGAAGGCGCGATTGGCCTGGGCCATCTTGTGAGTGTCTTCCTTCTTCTTCACCACGGAACCGGTGTTGTTGTAGGCGTCGACAATCTCGGCGGCGAGGGCGTCCTTCATGGGCGTGCCCTTGCGGCTGGTGGCGGCGGAAACGATCCAACGGAGGGCGAGGCTCTCTTGGCGCTCGTAGGAGATTTCAACCGGGACCTGGTAGGTCGCACCACCGACACGGCGGCTCTTAACCTCGAGGCGGGGACGGGCGTTTTCCAGCGCACCGATCATGAGATCAACCGGATCGCCCTTTTCGAGCTTCTCGGAGACCTTCTCGAAGGCACCGTAAACGATGCGCTCGGCGGTGTTCTTCTTGCCGTCTTCCATCACGACATTGACGAGGTGGGCGACGAGCGGGCTGTTGTAACGGATATCCGGCGTCGTTTGACGCTTATCGGCTTTATGGCGGCGTGACATGATAGGTTCCTCGGTTGATTACTTCTTGGCGGCCTTGGGGCGCTTGACTCCGTATTTGGAGCGGCTGCGACGGCGCTTTTCGACACCGGTGGCGTCGAGGGTGCCACGCACGATGTGGTAGCGGACACCGGGCAAATCCTTAACGCGGCCACCGCGCACGAGCACGATGGAGTGCTCCTGGAGGTTATGGCCCTCGTCGGGGATGTAGGAGATCACTTCGGAACCGTTGGTCAAACGAACCTTCGCGACCTTACGAATAGCGGAGTTCGGCTTCTTGGGGGTGCGGGTCATGACCTGCACGCAAACGCCGCGGCGGAAAGGGTTGCCGGAGAGCGCGGGCGACTTGGATTTCGCACGAATTTGGCGACGTCCTTTACGCACGAGTTGGTTGATGGTGGGCATATCGAAGTGTGGCTATGAAATGAGAAAAGAGGCGGAAGCTACCAAGCCGGTAACCCTCGGCAAGCAGATTTTGGCGAAAAACGAAATTAGTCCTCGACGACGGGGAAAATCGGCGCACTGGACGTCGCGAACGACCTCTACACGGCGTGATCAACGCACGCGATCCACAGGTTAAGCCGCCACGGCTTTCGGGCGCTGGTTTTTCTCAAACCAGTATTTGGCCAACACGCTGACCATTTCGATACGCTCCTCATGCAGGACAGACTGACGACGCTCAGCAGGACTGCCACTCCGCATTCACTCCCGCGCTTGTAAATGCCCGCTGTAGGAAAAAGCCGTCGTTCTCGCCATCTTCAACCAAGAGAATATGCGGAGCCGTCGTCATGGCGCGCGGGAGTTGTATCCAAAAAACGGCTGCCCTTGCCGAGGCCGGAACTCACTCCGACCTCGCCGCTCATGCGCTCGATTGCTTTGCACACGATGGTGAGGCCGATGCCCGTGCATTCAAACGCGGACGCCGGGTGAAGTCGTTCGAACAGGCGGAATATTCGCCCGATGTCCTCGGGCGCGGCGTCCGCCCCGTTGGAACAAACTTAACTGCAATCAAGAGCAGGTTCGCGACGCACTGCATGATGGAAGGCTCATGCCCCATCACCGGCGGCAGCGGATGAATGACCTCGATCTCCGCCAAGGGAGGCCGAAAGTCAGGCTGCTCCCGCAACGCATCGACTACGACTATCAAGCGGTCAAGACGATGGGCCGCACCGATGATGTGGGCTGCATATCCCCCGCCCTCTTTGCTGAGCTGGCCGCCATGCGCCCCAACATCACACGTATCGACGCACGCAGATCATGCGAGACACTGTAGGAAAACGCCAACAGCAGCCGCATGCGCGGGAGGTTCCAGCGGCCTTCGTTGATTTCGTAAATGAAGCGCCCCAGCGTGTCCGCGGCGGTGGCGAGCACGAGCAAGGGTTCGCGGACGGTTTCCGGGGGCTCTGCGCATAATCGAGCGCGACCTGGATGTGCTCTTCGCTACGCTTGACCGCGTCCACATCGACGAGCACCAGCCCGGCTCCGTCGATCTTGTTTTCCATGGTGCGCGCGGCGAAAACCAACGCCCCTCGTTGTCCTGCACCTCGACCTGCTGGGTGCGCAGTGGGCCGATCGTCTCCATGATGAACTTCTTCAGCCCGGGAAAATCGATATTCGGCTTGATGTTGTTGATGGGGCGCCCGGAGTCGGTGGACACCAGATTCAGACCTTCTCGGCGAGCGGCGTGAAGCGACGGATGCAAAGATCGTTTCCCAAAACCACGATGCACATCTGGACGCAATTAAGGACGTTGTTCAGATCGCTGCTGATGCGCTGGATCATCTGATCGCTGACGGTGCGGAATTCCTCGTTGGTGGACTCGAGCTCCTCCTTTGTTGTTTCGAGTTCCTCGTTGATGCTCTGAAGCTCCTCGTTGCTCGCCTGCAGCTTCTCGTGGGCCAGCCAGGCGCCTCCACCTCATCCTGATTCGCATGAGAAAACGCAATGCAGTCGGAGCTGCGCAACCTCTGCGTGAGCAGGGCTCGACGAATGATGCGACGGCCTATCGTATTCTATTTTTGGATACTATAATCGACGCCTTTGCGCGCGCAGATCTGCAGAATCGCCCGCAGATCGCCGCCCTGCAGCACCGGCACGCCATCGGTCGAACCTTCCTGGCGGCTAAATGTTGCCGCCAGCCGCCCCAGCTCGCGGCCGATTTCCGCCGTAGGCAGCACCTTGTCCACGCAACTGAAGGTGATCGCGTGGTGCGGTATGCTGTCGAACTTCGCGGTCTTTACATCCTGCGCAAACTTCATGCCGCCCACAACCTTGATGGCGCCAACACCGACCGTCCCGTCAAAATCCCGGCCCGACATCTCGCACGGCCCGAGCTTGAGCCGCCTCTCGGAGATACGCATCGAGACGTTTGGCTGGGTCACATAAACATGATCGAGCTCCACCTTCAGGTCCTGTTCCGCTTCCAGCACCGGCGTCCGCGTGTGCCGGGCGAGGGTTTGCGCTTCTGGGTAAAGGCTTCTTTCGAGTCAGTCGGATCGGCTTCTTCATCACCTGATACGCCCCCACCCCTATCTTCTATGAGGTGCACCCATTTTGAGTTAACAAATGTCCGGACACGCCGCCCGCCTCCCCATGTGGTGCCGGCAAAACCACTCGATGAAGACGGCTATGCGGACCGCATCAGGCTGGTAGCTCCTTGCCCCTTTGGCGGGTGTTTCGGCTATGGATAGCACGTTGAGACCGACCACGCGTAGATCTACGACCGGACGTTTCCTCGGATAATCCCATTCCCTAAAAAGCCCGCAGAAGCCCCACTCGATCCGGAAAAACAGGCCACAAAAAAACCGCGAACGACAGGCGTTCGCGGTTTTTAAGTTTACGAGATGCCTCGTGGCTTAGCTCGCGGTGGCGGCGGGTGCGACTTCCTCAGTGGGAAGCTCCTCGCCGAACGGCAGGCTGATGCGGAGGTTCTTGTAGGCGGGCAGACCGGTGCCGGCAGGGATCAGGTGACCCATGATGACGTTTTCCTTGAAGCCCTTCAGGAGGTCCACCTTGCCGAGGGTCGAGGCGTCCGTCAGCACGCGGGTCGTCTCTTGGAACGACGCGGCGGAGATGAACGACTCGGTCTCGAGCGAGGCCTTGGTGATGCCCAGGAGGATCGGCTCGGCTTCGGCCGGCTTGCCGCCGGCTTCTTCGAGACGCTTGTTGTCCATGAGGAACGCGGCGCGGTCCACCTGCTCGCCCCAGAAGTATTCGCTGTCACCCGGATCGGTGATGCGGACCTTACGGAGCATCTGGCGGATGATGATCTCGATGTGCTTGTCGTTGATCGTCACGCCTTGCAGACGGTAAACCTCCTGCACCTGGCCGATGAGGAACTCATACAGCGCGGACGGTCCGAGGATTTCCAAGATCTCGTGCGGATCGGCGGAGCCTTCCGTGAGGTGCTGGCCTTTGTGAACCACATCGCCGGGCTGCACGATGACATGCTTGCCGGTCGGGATGAGATGCTCCTCTTCCTGCGAGGTCTCTTCGTTGCGAACGACGAGCTTGCGCTTGCCGCGCAGCGTGCCTTCGAACGAAACGACACCGTCGATGCGGGCCATCTCGGCGGCATCCTTCGGGCGACGGGCTTCGAAGAGCTCGGCGACGCGGGGAAGACCGCCCGTGATGTCCTTGGTCTTGGAGGCCTGACGCGGGGTCTTGGCGAGCAAGGAGCCGGGGGCTATGATGTCGCCTTCCTGCACGGCGATCTGCGCGCCGACCGGGATGGCGTAGGCGGCGATCGGCTTGCCGGCGTCGTCACGGACCTCGATCTGGGGATTGAGGTCTTCCTTGTGCTCGATGACGACCGTGGCGATGCGGCCCGACGACTCGTCGAGTTCGCGCTTCACGGTGACACCGGGGATCATGTCCTTAAAGCCGAGCGTGCCGCCCTTTTCGGAGAGCACGGGGATATTGTAAGGATCCCACTGGGCGAGCACGGAGCCCTTTTCGATCCTGGCGCCATCGGCGACATGGAGGAAGGAGCCGACCACGATGTTGTAGGTCTCGAGCTCGCGATCGTCGGCGTCCACGATCTGGATGCTGCCGGTCTTGTTGAGCACGATCGCGGCGCCGTCGGCCGTTTCCACGAGGCGCAGGCCCTTGTAGCGAACGATACCGGAGCTGCGGACGCGGACCTCGGGCGTCTTGAATCCGCCGGAGGCGACGCCACCGATGTGGAACGTGCGCATCGTGAGCTGCGTGCCGGGTTCGCCGATGGACTGGGCTGCGATGATGCCGACCGAGTCGCCCTGCTTGGCGAGACGGTTGGTCGCCGGATGGATGCCGTAGCTCTTCGCGTCGATGCCGTTGGGGCTGATCGAGGTGAGCGGAGACATGACCTTCACGCGCTCGACGCCGCATTCGACGATCTTGATCGACATCTCTTCGCTGATGAGTTCGCCGGAGGCGACCAGCAGCTCGGAGGGATTGAGCGGGTTATAAATGTCGTCGGAAGAGCAGCGGCCGACGATACGTTCGCGCAGGTTGATGATCTCGTCGTCACCTTCGAAGATGGACTTCTTCCAGATGCCATCGCGGCTGCCGGTGTCTTCCTCGGAGATGATAACGTCCATGGCGACGTCGCACAGCTTACGGGTGAGGTAGCCGGCGTCGGCCGTCTTCAGCGCGGTGTCGGCGAGACCCTTGCGGGCACCGTGGGTCGAGATGAAGTATTCGAGAACGGTCAGACCTTCGCGGAAGGACGACAGAATCGGGCGCTCGATGATTTCGCCGGAGGGCTTGGCCATCAGACCGCGGGTGCCGCACAGCTGACGGACCTGCTGTTTGTTACCGCGCGCGCCGGAGTCCATCATGATGTAAACCGGGTTAACCTCGGTCTTGCCATCGTTGTTCTCCAGCTTGGCGAACACGGCCTTGGCGATCTTGTCGGTGGCGCCGGTCCAGATGTCGACGACCTTGTTGTAGCGCTCGCCGTCGGTGATGATGCCCTTGTTGAACTGGGCTTCGACCTCGACGATCTTCTTCCGGGAGTCGGACACGATGTCCTTCTTGTCCTCGGGGATGATCATGTCGTCGATACCGATGGAGATACCGGCCTGCATGGCGGTCTGGAAGCCGAGCTCCTTGAGCTTGTCGAGCGTGACCACGGTGGTGGCGTCGCCGGCGACCTTGTAGGTGTTCAAGATGAGGTCGCCCAGCTTGCCCTTCGGAACGGGGAAGTTCACGAAGCCCAGGCCTTCGGGCCAGATCTGGTTGAAGATGACGCGACCCACGGTGGTGCGGACGGTCTTCTTTTCGGAGTTGCCGAACACGGTCTGCTTGCCGAAGTCGGGATTGGGAACCTCGACCCAATCGTGCACCTTGATGGCGCCGTCGGCCTTGGCGAAGAGAACTTCCTGGAGGCCGGAGAGGAGAGGAACATGCACACCTTTTTCGGGCTTCTTGCGAGGCTCGATGGTGAGATAGTAGGCGCCGAGAACGATGTCCTGCGAAGGCGTGAGGATCGGCTTGCCGGAGGACGGCGAGAAGATGTTGTTCGTCGCCATCATGAGGAGTTTGCACTCCATGACCGCCTCGAGGGAGAGCGGCACGTGCACGGCCATCTGGTCACCGTCGAAGTCCGCGTTGTAAGCGGTGCAGACGAGCGGGTGAACGCGAATAGCTTCGCCTTCGATGAGGACGGGCTCGAACGCCTGGATGGAGAGGCGGTGAAGGGTCGGCGCGCGGTTCAAGAGAACCGGGTGGCCCTTGGTCACTTCTTCCAAGATGTCCCACACTTCGGGGGACTTCTTCTCGATCATCTTGCGGGCACCGCGGACGGTGTGCACGAAACCGAGTTCCTTGAGGCGGCGGATGATGAACGGCTCGAACAGGACGAGCGCCATCTTCTTGGGAAGACCGCATTGGCTGAGCTTGAGCTCGGGACCGATGACGATCACGGAACGGCCGGAGTAGTCGACGCGTTTGCCGAGCAAGTTCTGACGGAAGCGACCCTGCTTGCCCTTGAGCATGTCCGAGAGGGACTTCAGGGGGCGGTTGCCGGCGCCGGTGACAGGACGGCCATGGCGACCGTTGTCGAAGAGGGCGTCGACGGCCTCTTGGAGCATGCGCTTTTCGTTATGGATGATAACGTCGGGTGTCTTGAGCTGCATCAGGTTCCGCAGACGGTTGTTGCGGTTGATGACGCGGCGATAGAGGTCGTTGAGGTCGGAGGTCGCGAAACGGCCACCTTCGAGCGGAACGAGCGGGCGGAGGTCGGGCGGGATGACCGGCAGCACTTCCAGCACCATCCACTCAGGACGGGAGTTGGAGTGGATGAAGCCCTGGATGACCTTGAGGCGCTTGGAGAGCTTCTTCTTGATCTGCTTGGACTTGGTGGCGCGCATCTGCTCCTGGAGCTCGGCAACGGTCGCTTCCATGTCGGTCTTCACGAGGCAGTCACGAACGGCTTCGGCGCCCATCTTGGCGACGAAGGAGTCGTCACCGTATTCGTCGAGGGCCTGACGGTATTCGGTGTCGGTGAGGAGCTGCTTCAGTTCGAGCGGGGTCTTGCCCGGATCGACGACCATGTAGTTCTCGTAGTAGATGACGCGCTCGAGCGAGCGAGCCGTCATGTCGAGGAGAAGGCCGAGGCGCGAAGGCATCGACTTGAGGAACCAGATGTGCGCGACAGGCACAGCGAGTTCGATGTGGCCCATGCGTTCGCGACGAACGCGGGAGATGGTCACTTCGACGCCGCAACGATCGCAGACGACGTCCTTGTATTTGATGCGCTTGTATTTTCCGCAGGCGCACTCGTAGTCACGGACCGGTCCGAAAATCTTTTGGCAGAAAAGACCACCCGGCTCGGGCTTGAAGGTGCGGTAATTGATCGTCTCGGGGTTCTTGACCTCGCCCTTGGACCAGGCGCGGATCGTCTCCGGGGAGGAAACGGTGATGGAGACGCAGTCGAACGGGCTCTCTTCCAGACCGAGAGCGGCGCGAGTCTCCTCGCGGGCGCCGGCGGCAACTTCGTTGGGTTGAATGCTCATTTTGAGTTAATTCCCTGTGTATTTATTAAATGGTGACGTGAGGCGGGATCAGGCAGTGAGACCGCCGAGGGCGTCGCGCTTGTTGAGCTTGATGTCCAGACCGAGGGACTGGATTTCCTTGATCAACACGTTGAAGGACTCGGGCGTGCCCGCGACCAGCGTGTTGTCGCCCTTGACGAGCGACTCGTAGATCTTGGTGCGGCCCTGCACGTCGTCGGACTTGACTGTGAGGAGCTCCTGGAGGGTGTGCGCCGCGCCATAAGCTTCGAGCGCCCACACTTCCATTTCGCCGAAACGCTGACCGCCGTATTGGGCCTTGCCGCCCAACGGCTGCTGCGTGACGAGGGAGTAAGGACCGACGGCACGGGCGTGGATCTTGTGGGACACAAGATGGTTCAGCTTCATCATGTAGATGTAGCCAACCACGACCTGTTGATCGATCTTCTCACCGGTGCGACCGTCGAAGAGCGTGCTCTTGCCCGTGGTGGGCAGACCGGCCTCCTTGAGGTATTCACGGACCTTCTTCTCGGGGATACCGTCGAAGACGGGCGTGGCGACCTTCATGCCGAGCTTGGAGCAAGCCCAACCGAGGTGCGTCTCAAGAACCTGACCGACGTTCATGCGCGAAGGCACGCCGAGGGGGTTCAAGCAGATTTCGACCGGAGTGCCGTCCGGGAGGAACGGCATGTCTTCCTGGGGAACGATCTTGGCGACCACACCCTTGTTACCGTGACGACCGGCCATCTTGTCACCGACCTCAAGCTTCTGCTTGGTTGCGATGTAAACCTTGACCTGCTTGATCGCGCCGTTGCCGTTGTCTTCACCGGCTTCGATGCTGTTGATCTTGCGCTCACGATCGGTTTCCAGCTCGTCGAACTTCGACTGATAGGAACCGATGATCTCCATGATCTTGATACGAACCGGGGACGGGTCGATCTCGACGTGCTTGGAGACGGCGGCGAGCTTGCGGAGGAGCGTCTTGGTGATCTTCCGGTTGGCGGGGATGATGATCTCGTTGGTCTCGCCGTTGATGACGTCGAGCGGGATCTTTTCGCCGAGGAGGATGTTGGAGAGGGCCTCGGTGAGACCTTCGCGCAACTTGTCCATCTGCGTCTTGTAATCTTCCTGGATCTGCTTGGTCTGGCGACGGCGATCTCCGGGAGAGAGCTTCTCCTTTTCGAAGTCAACGCGGCTGGAGACCTTGACATCCATGACAATGCCGGACTCGCCGGAGGGGACGATGAGGGAGGTGTCCTTCACGTCGGCGGCCTTTTCGCCGAAGATCGCGCGCAGGAGCTTTTCCTCGGGGGCGAGTTCGGTCTCGGACTTGGGCGTGATTTTGCCAACGAGGATGTCGCCAGGCTTCACTTCGGCACCGATGCGGATGACACCGTTGTGGTCGAGGTTCTTGAGAGCCTCTTCGCCGACGTTCGGGATGTCGCGGGTGATTTCCTCCGGCCCGAGCTTGGTGTCGCGCGCGGCAACCTCGAACTCGTGGATATGGATGGAGGTGAAGATGTCTTCCTTGAGGACCTTTTCGGAAATCAGGATCGCGTCTTCGAAGTTGTAACCGTTCCAAGGCATGAACGCGACGAGCACGTTGCGACCGAGGGCCATCTCGCCCTTTTCGGTGGAAGGACCGTCGGCGATGATGTCGCCGGCTTTGACCTTCTGGCCCTTGTCAACGACCGGCTTCTGATTGAAGCAGGTGCTGGCGTTGGAACGCATGAACTTGCGGAGCTCGTAAACGTGAACGCCGTTCTTGACGTCGGTCTTCGGGCTCTTGTCGAAGTTGCGGGGAAGTTCGCCGTCCTTGGTCGTGACCACCATCTTGGCATCAGCGTAGGCAACGATGCCGGAGTCTTCGGCGACAACGACGATCTTGGAGTCGCGAGCGACGCGCTCTTCGATACCGGTGCCGACGAACGGCGACTCGGCCTGGAGGAGAGGCACGCCCTGGCGTTGCATGTTCGCTCCCATCAGCGCGCGATTGGCGTCGTCGTGCTCAAGGAACGGAATCATGCCGGCGGCGATCGAGATCACCTGCTTGGGCGACACGTCCATGTAGTGGACTTCGCCGGCGGCGACTTCGAGGAACTCGCCGTCCTGACGAACGGTGACCTTGCCAACAAAGTGGTTCTTCTCATCGAGCTCGGAGTTGGCCTGAGCGATGACCTTGGCCTCTTCCTGGTCAGCGGTGAGATAGTCGATTTTGTCGGTGACCTTGCCGTCCTTAACTTGGCGGTAAGGTGTCTCGATGAAGCCGAACTCGTTGACGCGAGCGTAGGTCGAAAGGGAGTTGATCAGACCGATGTTCGGACCTTCGGGCGTTTCGATCGGGCAGATGCGGCCGTAGTGGGACGGGTGAACGTCACGCACTTCGAAGCCGGCACGCTCACGATTAAGACCGCCCGGCCCGAGCGCGGAGAGACGACGCTTGTGCGTGACCTCGGCGAGAGGGTTGATCTGGTCCATGAACTGCGACAGCTGCGAACGGGCGAAGAAGTCGCGGATGACCGTGGTGAGGGCCTTCGGGTTGATCAGCTTCTGGGGCGTGATCGAATCGACCGACTGGTCATACATGGTCATGCGCTCGCGAACGAGACGCTCGGTGCGGCTGAGGCCGACGCGGCACTGGTTGGCGAGAAGTTCGCCCACGGTGCGGACGCGACGGGAACCGAGGTGATCGATGTCGTCCACGACACCCTCGCCGCGCTTGAGGCGGACGAGATACTTGGTGGCGGCGGTGACGTCGTTGGACTCGAGGATGCGCTGCTCGAGGTCGACCTTGAGGCCGAGCTTCTGGTTGATCTTGTAGCGGCCGACGCGGCCGAGGTCGTAGCGCTTCGGATCGAAGAACAGGCGCTTGAGGAGGGCCTTGGCGTTAGCCGTGGTCGGGGGCTCGCCCGGACGGAGGCGCTTGTAGATTTCCTTGAGGGCCTCTTCTTCGTTGCGGGTCGGGTCCTTCTTGAGGGCGCGGATGATCGCACCTTCGTCGGAAGCCGTGTCGATGACACGGATGCTGGCGATGTCGTGCTTCTCGAAGGTGCGCACGATCTGCTTGGTGAGCGGCTCGAAAGCGCGGGCGAGAACGACGCCCTTCTGGGCATCGATGGCGTCCTCGACGAGGACAAGCGTGGAGACGTTCTCGAGATCGAGAGCCTTGGAGACCTTGATGTCCTTGATCTCGTAGAAGAGGTTCAGGATATCGATGTCAGAGCTGTAGCCGATGGCGCGAAGCAGCGTCGTGATGAGGAACTTGCGGCGACGGCGACGGCGATCGAGATAGACGTAGAGGAGGTCGTTGTTGTCGAACTGGACCTCGAGCCAGGTGCCGCGGTCGGGAATGATGCGGAAAGAGTGGAGGGGCTTGCCGTTGGCGTGGGGCGTGACCTCGAAGGCAATGCCGGGCGAACGGTGGAGCTGGGAGACGACGACGCGCTCGGCGCCGTTGATGATGAAGGAGCCACGCTCGGTCACCATGGGAATCTCGCCCATATAGATCTCTTCGTCCTTGATGAAGTCTTCCTCGCGGAGGCGGAGCTTCACGTAAAGGGGCACCGAGTAGGTGATGCCTTCGCGAATGCACTCGATCTCGGAGTTCTTGGAGTCACCGAGGGTGTAGGAAACATACTCGAGGACGAGACGACCGTCGTAGGACTCGATCGGGAACACCTCGCGGAACACGGCCTCAAGGCCTTGAGGCTTGCGCTGTTTCTCGGGGATGCCCTTTTGGAGGAAATCGAGATAAGACGTGATCTGGATTTCGATCAGGTTCGGCGGAACAATGACTTCACGGAGTTTGCCGAAGTTGATGCGGTCGGATTGATTGCGAACGGCCATGGGTGATCCCGGTTAGATGGAGGAAAAGAGACGAAAAATCGCGCAGTGGGCGGCGCGATAAAAATCAGGCGCGCACTACCCGGAGGGTAGCGGCGAAAGCGGAAAACAAAGAACGAAAAGTAAAAAAGTCAAAAGACAGGCCGCGCAAAAGCACGGCCTGTCTCGAAAACGGAAGACGATATGCGCAGTTGAACGCCAAGTGGTTACTTGAGTTCGACCTTGGCGCCAGCGGCCTCGAGCTTCTTCTTGATGTCCTCGGCGTCGGCCTTGGAGGCACCCTCTTTGACGGGCTTGGGAGCGCCTTCGACGAGGTCCTTGGCTTCCTTGAGGCCCAGGCCGGTGATGGCGCGGACTTCCTTGATGACGCCGATCTTGTTGGCGCCAGCGTCAGCGAGGATGACGTTGAACTCGGTCTTCTCCTCGGCGGGAGCGGCACCGGCGGCGGCGCCACCAGCGGGAGCGGCGGCGACGGCAGCGGCGGCGGAAACGCCCCACTTGCCTTCGAGGTCTTTGACGAGGGCGGCGAGTTCGAGAACCGACTGGCCGGACAGCCACTCGATAACTTGGTCTTTGGTGATGTTGCTCATGGTATTAACTTCCTGGAGATGACTAGCGGTTTCGGGAATGAAACACGTTTAAGAGACGTATCCCCTAGCCTGCTCCTATGGATTTTTGGGCTTCTCGAAGGCGCCGATTTTATCAATCGACGCCTTCTCAAAATGGGTGGGTGATTAGGCGGCGGGCTGCTCTTTTTTGACCTTGGCGTCGAGGACGCGCACGAAGGCCGCGGCGTTGCTGGTGAGCAGGCCGAGGAACTGGGCGCGGAGCGAAGCGAAGGGAGGCAGGTCGGCGATCGCAGCGAGGTCTTTGGCGGAGATGATCTTCTTCTCCAGCACGCCGACCTTCACTTCGAGCTTCTGCTTCGAATCGAAGAACTTCTTGAGGATCTTCGCGACGCCGGCCGGGTTCTTGCCGCCAACGAGGATGGCCGTCGGGCCAGCCAAAGAGGCGGTGTCGAACTCAGGCAGACCGAGGGCCTTGGCGGCCACGCGGAGGGAGCTGTTCTTGACGACGTGGAACTCGGCGTTTTCAGCGGCAAGGCTGGCGCGGAGCTCGGCGACATCGGAAACGGTGACCTTCGAGAAGTTGGCGAGGATGACGTAGTCGGACTTTTTGAGGTGCGACTCGACTTCGCTGATCAGGTATTGTTTTTCGGCTCTCATGGGTAGGTTCCGATTAGTATTTGCTGTATTCGGTGGAGGCGACGCGCACGCCGGGGCTCATCGAGGACGAGATGGCGACGGTCTTGATGTAGCTACCCTTGAAGGAAGCGGGCTTGGCCTTGCTGATGGCCTCGAGGACCGCCTGGGCGTTTTCGAGGATCTGGGCAGGGGTGAAGGAGCGCTTGCCGATGCCAACGCCGATGTTGGCGGCCTTGTCCATCTTGAACTCCACGCGGCCGGCCTTGACGGCCTTGATGCCAGCGGGGATATCGTCGGTCACGGTGCCGGACTTCGGGTTGGGCATGAGGCCCTTGGGACCGAGGACGCGGGCGAGCGTGCGAACCTGTTTCATGGCTTCGGTCGTCGCGATGGCGACGTCGAAGTCGAGCCAGCCTTCGCTGACCTTCTTCATGAGCTCGGCGAGGCCGGCTTCGTCGGCACCGGCCTTGAGGGCGACCTCAGGGGAATCGGTGAAAACGATCACGCGAACCTTCTTGCCGGAGCCGTTGGGCAACGGGGTGGTGCCGCGCACCATCTGGTCGCCTTGGGAGGCGTCAACCCCGAGGCGGACGGAGAGCTCGACGGTTTCGTCGAACTTGGCCTTGGGGAACTTGGAGAGGACTTCCACGGCTTCAGCCAGCGGATAACCCTTCGTGAGATCAGCGGTCTTGACGGCGCTGACGTAGCGTTTGCTTTGTTTTACGGGCATTAATTACTCCTGCGGTGCAATCGTCCTTGGTAGGACTCCCGCTTTGAGTGGTTTTTGTTTCGGACGAAAATTAGTCGATGACTTCGATGCCCATGTTGCGGGCGGTGCCGGCGATGACCTTGATGCCGGCGGCTTCATCCTTGGCGTTCATGTCGGCCTTCTTGATCTTCCAGATCTCGGCGAGCTGTTTCTTGGTGACCTTGCCGACCTTGTCCTGGTTGGGCTTGGCGGAACCGGAAGCGATGTTGGCGGCCTTCTTCAGGAGAACGGACGCCGGGGGGGACTTGAGGATGAAAGTAAAGCTCTTGTCGGAGTAGACCGTGATGACGACCGGCAGAATCATGCCGTTCTGGTCCTTGGTCTTGGCGTTGAATTCTTTGCAGAACGCCATGATGTTGACGCCCTGGGCGCCGAGCGCGGGACCGACGGGGGGCGCGGGATTGGCGGCGCCGGCGGGCAGTTGGAGGCGGATGTAACCTTGGATCTTCTTGGCCATGTGAGTAAGTGAGTTGGCGGGTGTTTAGTGACGTGTGTTTTGCTGAACGTCGGCGGTGTCAAAGAGGGCGTCGGCTCACTCGGTGAGACGTTGCACCTGCCAGTATTCGAGCTCGACCGGGGTGAACCGACCGAAAATGGAGACGGAAATCTTGAGCTTGCCGCGGGCGGGATCGATCTCGTCGATACGGCCGGTGAGGTTGGCAAAAGCGCCGTCGGTGATCTTAACTTCCTCGCCGATCTCGTAGGAGACCTTCGGGACTTCCTTGCCGTTCGCCTCGGCGATGCGGGCCTTGATCTCGTCGACTTCGGATTGACGCAAGGCGGCGGGTTTTTCGCCACCAACGAAGCTGATCACGCCGGCGACTTCCTTCACGAAATACCACGGTTTGTTGATCAAGTGGCCGTCTTCGAAGAGGCGCATCTGGATGAACACATAACCGGGATAAAGCTTGCGGGTCTTGGTGCTCTTTTTGCCACCCTTGACCTCGGAAACGACTTCAGTCGGCAAGAGCACATCGAAGATGTAATCGTCGAGCTCTTCAGCCTTTTTAAACTTCTCAATGTAGGCCTTCACCTTGTTCTCCTGACCGGAGAGGGTGTGGAGGGCGAACCATTGGGCGCCGGCGGGGGCGGTCGTTTCGGTGGACATGAACAGGGAAAGAGGTGGGTTAGCTAACCCAAGAAGTGAAAAGATCGACGACTTGGTAGAGGGCAAAGTCGCTGATGCTGGTGAACACGCCAAGGATGATGGCGGCCACGATGACAACGATCGTTGAATCGCGCAGCTCAACCTTGGTCGGCCAAGTGGCCTTCTTCAGCTCGTCGATGATCTCACCGGCGAAGATGCGGGTGCTGCGGAACGGGTTTGTCATTTTAGGAAAGTGGCAGGCGCGGAGGGAATCGAACCCCCAACCAACGGTTTTGGAGACCGCTACTCTACCAATTGAGCTACACGCCTGTGGGTTGGTTTTTAGACGACGCAGCCGAGGCCCCTTTGACGAGGCCTCGGCGGGCGTGTTTCTAAAGAATTACTAAGGTCTTATTCGATGATCTCGGTGACGCGACCGGCACCGATGGTGCGACCGCCTTCGCGGATGGCGAAGCGCTGGGTCGTTTCCATGGCGATCGGAACGATCAGGTCGATTTCAACGGAAATGTTGTCACCAGGCATGATCATTTCAACACCCTTGGGGAGGTTGACGATACCCGTAACGTCCGTGGTGCGGAAGTAGAACTGGGGACGGTAGCCGTTGAAGAACGGCGTGTGACGGCCGCCCTCTTCCTTGGAGAGAACGTAGATCTCGGCCTTGGCCTTCTTGTGGGGCTTGATGGACTTCGGAGCGGCGAGCACTTGACCGCGCTCGATGGACTCCTTGTCAACGCCACGGAGGAGGATGCCGACGTTGTCGCCCGCTTGACCGGAGTCGAGGAGCTTGCGGAACATTTCGATACCGGTGACGACGGAGGTGACGGTGTCCTTGAGGCCGACGATCTCGACGGAGTCGTTGACCTTGATGATGCCGCGCTCGATACGACCGGTGGCGACGGTGCCGCGGCCGGTGATCGAGAACACGTCTTCGACGGACATGAGGAAGGGCTTGTCGTGCTCGCGCTGGGGCTCGGGAATGTCGTTGTCGATCGCGTTCATCAGGTTGGTGATGGCGGCGTTGCCCTCGGGCTTGTCTTCGAGAGCGGCGGTGGCGGAACCACGGACGATCGTGGTGTTGTCGCCATCGAACTGATACTTGGAGAGGAGCTCGCGGATTTCCATCTCGACGAGGTCGAGGAGCTCGGCGTCGTCGATGAGGTCAACCTTGTTGAGCCAGACAACGATCTTCGGAACGCCCACCTGACGGGCGAGGAGGATGTGCTCGCGGGTCTGGGGCATCGGGCCGTCGGCGGCGGAGACCACGAGGATAGCGCCGTCCATCTGGGCGGCACCGGTGATCATGTTCTTGACGAAGTCGGCGTGGCCGGGGCAGTCGACGTGCGCATAGTGACGCTTTTCGGTCTGATACTCAACGTGAGCGACCGAGATCGTGACGATCTTGGAGGCGTCACGGACGGTGCCGCCCTTGGCGATGTCCGCGTAGGTCTTGACCTCGGCGAGCCCCTTGCGCGCTTGAACGGCAAGAATGGCGGTCGTCGTGGTGGTTTTGCCGTGGTCAACGTGGCCGATGGTGCCGACGTTAACGTGGGGTTTGGTGCGTTCGAATGTGCCTTTAGCCATGGTGAAAAATGATGAGTTTGAGTGCGTGCCGAAAGTGACTGTAAAAAGAAGGTGTCCTGGAGCCCAGAATCGGATTCGAACCGACGACCTCGTCCTTACCAAGGACGTGCTCTGCCAACTGAGCTATCTGGGCGTGACTAGGAAATGGTCAAAAAACGAGAAAAGGAGCGGTGACCGTGACCAGCCGGTTTTAGGCCGTCAACTGCAATCTTGGCTTTTTTCGTCGAATGCTTACGGCCCAACCCGGAACTCGTAAAATCCCTCGGGCAAGCGCTCCCCAATGCGCACGTTTTTCTTCAGAAGGGAACGAAAATACTCATCAATTTCATCCGACCCCGAACTGGTCGTAACCACAAGATCACCGGCCAGTCCCGCACGAGTAACCGCACCCATCAATTCCAAGGGCTGCCAGTCGCCCTCGGGAAGGTCGCCGGAAACAGGCAAGTCCATCACCACCACAACCCGCCCGCCCCCGGCACCGACCGCCTGCAGTTGGCCGAGCCGAGTTTTAAGCGGCTCCAGCGGAACGTCGGCTCGCGCCAGTGCCAAAGGAGCATCCGTTCGCTCGGTGAGCCTGAGTCCTTCCACCGGCCCCGTCGGGATAAGCACCGGTGACGGAAAGGCCATCGGGCCTGTCTTTGTAAGCACCGGGGGAATATCCGCAAACGGCCCTGCCGCGCCGGATCGCGCAGTATCGGCAATGACAGGTTCAGTGCTGTTCATCGACGAAGGGATAAACAGGGGAGCCGGGTCGTAAGCAGCGAGTTGCTCCGCCAGCAGCTCCTTTGACCCGGAGGGATCGATCTTCGTCAAACCCAAGGCGGGCAACGACACCACCGCACTCACCGCACCTGCCTCGCCCACCCCTCCCGGCAGCTGTAGCCAGGCAACGGTGGAAACCACCACGACCGCCACCACCGCGCTTACCGCGACCCAGGGAAATCGTTGTTTTTCAACCATGCCGGATCAGCGCGCACGCGAGGGCTCGGTCGCGATTTGCACCGAGGCAAACCCGGCGGCTCGCGCCATGTCATAAACCTCGGTGAGGTCACGGGTGGTTAAACTGGCATCCGCCTGCACGAGCAGGCGCAGCCCCGGACGCGCCTGGGCACGTTCAAAAAGGTATTGGCGCAAACCGACAAAGTTCACCTTGGCGCCTTCCACGAACGCCATGTCCGCACCTTTGATGGCAATCACCACGTCAGTGGAGGCCGCGCCCGTTATCGCATCGGGAAGGGAAGGAACCTCGAAGTCCACGCCCAGACCGGGCGACAGCACGAACCGCGAACCAAACAAAACGAAAAACAACACGATCAACCCGCCGTTGACATAGAACAGGCTCTCGAAGCTGCGCGGCGGCGGCTTCAATCGGGAAGAAAGATTGAGGGGGCGCGTGATCATGATTTGACGGAAGGCGCCACCGTCGCGGACTCGGCGATGGTCGGAGTCGCCAAATCGGAGGCGGCTTCGTTCTTGCGATAATCAATCAGCAGATAACGCATGATCTCGTTGCCCGCCCACTCGATGTCACGCACCAGCGACCGCACGCGCCCATGCAAGAAGTGATAGGCGAGATGCGCCGGAATCGCGAGGACCAGGCTCCCCGCGGTGGAGAGCAGCGCCTGCCACATGCCTTGTGAAAGCGCCTGGGCCGTGGCGTATTGGCCGCCTTGCATAAAGGCGTGAAACGTGGATGCCATGCCGAGCACCGTGCCAAGCAATCCCACCATGGGCGCAATCTGCGCGATGGCCGCGATCGAGCCCAGCCGGCGTTCGAGCGCGGGCAACTCCACCACGGCGGCCTCCTGCACCGCGTAACGCATGCGCGTCTCGTCGTCATGCGCATGGATAAGGGCCGCCTTCACCACGGCCGCCACCGGGCCGGGAGTTTCCTCGCACAACGTGAGCGCTTCGATGATGCGGCGCTTGGCCAGCGTGTTTTTGATACCGTCCACGAACGTCGTGGATTTGATCTGCCCGCGATGCAGATAAAACGTGCGCTCGATGAACAGCACCACGACGATGACCGTCATGAGCAGCAGCACCCACATCATGGGGCCGCCACGGGTCAAAATACTGGGATCAGATGGCATGGAAACGGGTTAAAGCTAAGTTGATCAAAGGATGCAAAGGGTTACATGGCGCCCGCATACCCTATGACTGCGGCTGGGGTTTGTCGGCGGCGGTGCCGCCGGCGCGAACCAACATCTCACGAGCCAGTTTTGCGAAAGGCAGGTTCTTGCGAAGAACAAGGTCATAGGCATTGCGCGCCTCTTCCAAGTCGCCCCGTTCCCTTCGAAGGTCCCCGAGTCGCAGCAATGCGCGCGCCAGCCAGTAACGCCCCTTCGGCCCCAGCTTCCCCGCCTGTGTGTCATCCAACAAATAAGTGGTGACAAGCGTCCACCACACGGCCTCGGCCCGGGTAAACTCGGGCGGTCTTCCGTTCGTCGCCAACAGATCACCCAACTGGAACCCTGCCTCCACGCGCAGATCGACCGTTGCGCCCGGCAAATCCTGCAACCGCTCCAAGATCGTCAGCGCACTCTCGTAATGCGAAACATCCGCCGCGGTGATTTGCGCACGATGACAGGCCGCCAGCGCCAGCTCGGCCGAAAGCACGCCCGGCTGCTGCGCCGCGTTGTAGTTGTTGATCAAATACTCGTAGGTCAGGCGCGCGCGTGGAAAATCATTCAGGCGGCGAGCGAGGTCGCCCTGCTTGAGACGCGCATTGAACACGAGACCGCTGGCCGGATACGACTTCACCAACTGCTCAAGGATGCCGTAGGCCTCCTCGTAAAACTGATCCTGCCCCCGCTGCTCCGCGTTAAGCGCGGCGCGATACAATGCGTAGGGCGCATAGGCGTGCTGCTTGAATTTATCGGCGAGCTCCGTGAGCTGCTTCTGCGCATCCACGAAACGATTGTTCTCCGCGTAGTAGTCCGCCTCGTCGATATAGGAGTAAACAGCGGCGTCCGAATCGGGAAAATCGACTCGTAAAGATCCCAAAACCTTCAAGGCGTCCTCTGGTTTTCCCAACCGGAACCGCGCCTTCGCCTGCAGCAGTCGCGTGCTGGCTTCCACCTCGGCGCGCAAGTCCGCGTCCAACCCGTTCAACACGGCGGGCAATGCTCCAACCAACTCCAGGGTTTTCCCCGGCTCATCAGCCTCCAGTGAAAGCTGCGCCTGCAACCAGGCGATGCGCGCACGCAAGGCCGGCGGCAGAGCCGCCTCGACAGAGGTCGCGGCACCCGCCAGCCGGTTCACCCGCGCATAGGCCTCCCCGGCACGTCCCGCCGCCTGCAATGCACGGGCCAACATCCACTCCGCCTGCCAGCGCTGGATCACCCTCAGCCGTGCATCGGCCGCAAACCCATCCAGCAACTTCGCCGCGTCATCGAGGCGCTCGCCCTTGATCTTCGACAGAACGCGTTGCACGATCAACCCGCCTGGCGAAACCCCCGCAGGCACTTCGTTTAAGGCTGCGGTATACGCCTCCTCCGCGGAGCCATAGTCGCCCGCGCGGAAATAAGCCTCCGCCATCATGACGCCCAATCTGGCACGCACCTCTCCCGACGCCAGTTCCGCGCGCGCCTGCGCCGCATAATCCGCCGCCGCACGGTAGCGCAGCAACTCCCACGAAAGATCCGCCAACAAACCCAATGCGATCGGCCTGAGTTCGGACTGCGGGAACTTCGCCAGCAACATCTTTGCATCCGCCTCGGCCTGCGCTTGGTTGGCCTGCACCACCAATTCCTGAGCACCCGGTTTTTCCACAATGGGCACCCGCTTTTCCACAAGCCCGAGTTGAGCCCGCACCAACAACAAATCCGCCATGATGGGATGTGGCGGAGATGCCATGATCAACGCGTTGAGCCTCGAAAAAAGCGCCGCGTCCACCGCGTCTCGTGCGAGCAACTGCAAGGCAACTCGCTGCAAAGTCACATCCCCCGCACTGGTCAAAAGCCCCTCAAGCGCATTGCGGCCTTCCGCCCGTTGCGCGCCCGCCACCAGACCCATCAGCAGGCGAAAATCATCGCGTGCCGCGCGCTCCCCCGCCGGCAAGGCCTGCAACTGCTGACTCAAATAGTCGACCGCCTCGGCCGTCCGTCCGCGCGTGGCCAATAACGCGGCGTATTGCCGTGCGTAAGCATGGCCGACATTTTTGCCCTGATAACGCTCGGCGCCTTGGCGCAGCGTGTTCAATTGCGACTCGGACGCCTCGCCCATGCTCAACCGCGCCCGCTCGCGCGCCAGCGTGAAATGCGCGCGCTGCAGATCAGACACCGCCGCCTCCCCGGCGCTTTGATAGGCATCACGGGCTCTCGTAAAATCCCCCGCCAAATCCGCCGTCTGCCCCTGAAGAAAATACAACCAACCCCGATCCGACGGCGAAAGCTCCTCGACCTTGATGGATGCCGATGCGGTCCGTGCCGCGTCGATGCGTTTGCGACGCGCCGCGATCAAGCCCGCCCTCAACTGGTAAGCCGGAGAAGGCGTTCCTTTATAAAGCTGCAAGGCCCGCTCCGCTTCGTCCGTGCGGCCTTCATCCAGCCGAGCGGTCACCAGCTCCAAGACCAACATATCGCGCTCCGCGCCCGCGGTGCGGATCGAGTCAAGCAGCTGGGTGTAAAGCCCGGACGCAACCGAGGGAAACCCGAGCTCGAGCGCCCGTCGCGCCGCGACAAACGAGCGCAACTCCCCGCCCGGCAAAACCGGCGTGTCCGCCGAAGCCACCAACGGCGCGGCATCCATCGGCGCCTCGGCAGCGCGCGCCCCCGAGATGAAAACGGCGGCGGCCAGCAGCAGAAAAATCAGAGGACGGGGCAACATACGAAGACGATACGTTGCTAGCCACGCTGGAAACAATCAACCGCGTTGTAAGGAGTTCCTCCTCGCACCAGCGAACTTCCCGCGCAAATTGGCGTCAGTTTCCAAACCACCCCTTCCTTCAACTCATGACATCCGTCCTTATCGCCCTCGCCGTCCTGCTTGTTTTCGTGGTCATTCTGGGCCTGTGGGCCGTCGGCATTTACAACGGCCTCGTCACCTTGCGTAACCGTTTCAAAAACGCCTTCGCGCAGATCGATGTTCAACTGAAGCGCCGCTACGATCTCATCCCCAACCTCGTCGAAACCGCCAAGGGTTACCTCAAGCACGAGCGCGAGACGCTCGAAGCCGTCATCAAGGCCCGCAACATCGCCGCCGCCGCCGCACAAGCCGCCGCCGCCAACCCCGCCGATGCGAACGCCGTGCGTGGTCTTATGTCCGCCGAGGCCGGCCTGGGCGGCGCGCTCTCCCGCCTGATGGTCGTCTCGGAGCAATATCCCGACCTCAAGGCCAACCAGAACATGATGCAGCTCACCGAGGAACTCACCTCGACGGAGAACAAGATCTCCTTCGCCCGGCAGGCCTACAACGACAGCGTCATGGTCTATAACACCCGGCGCGAAACCTTCCCCACCGTCATCCTCGCCGGCGCCTTCGGCTTCCAACCCGCCGAACTCTTTAAGATCGACGACCCCACCGAGCGCAACGCACCCAAGGTCAGTTTCGCCTGATCCGAAGTAGCGGGCAGTGAGTAGCGGGTAGTGAGCATTCAAACCCACGCTGCCCTACTCGCTACCCGCTACTCACTACTCGCTACTTCATTCGATGGACTTCTTTGAAGCCCAAGACCGCGCAAAAAAGAGGACGACCCGACTGGTCGTTCTCTTCGTCTCGGCCGTCGGAGGACTGATTATCGTCGGCTACTTTGCGGCGCTCGGACTTTTGAAGCGGTTGGACGGAGAAAATTGGTGGGACCCTCAACTCTTTGTATCCATTCTCCTCGGCACGCTCGCCGTCGTAGGAGTGGCGTCGCTCTACAAATGGCTCATGCTCCGCGCCGGTGGTCGAGCCATCGCCGAGATGGTCGGTGCGCGCGAAGTGTCCCTGCAAACCACGGACCTGCGCGAACGCCAGTTGCTCAATATCGTCGAAGAAATGGCCATCGCCTCCGGCCTGCCGTTGCCGCCCGTCTATGTTCTCGATGACGAGACCGGCATCAACGCCTTCGCCGCCGGTCTCACCACCAGCGACGCCGTGGTCGCCGTGACTCGCGGCACGCTGGAAAAACTCAACCGCGACGAACTCCAGGGCGTCGTCGCCCACGAGTTCAGCCATATCCTCAACGGTGACATGCGCCTCAACGTGCGCCTCACCGCAGTGTTGTTCGGCATCCTCGCGATTGGCCTGATCGGGCGAGGGGTCATCGAAAGCCTTCGATTCAACCGCCCGCGCCGAAGCAGCAAGGAAGGCAATGGCATCTTTTTTATTCTGGCCGTTGGACTCGTGCTCATGGTCCTCGGCTACGTTGGCTATTTTTTCGGTCGTCTCATCCAAGCCGCCGTCTCCCGCCAGCGCGAATTTTTGGCCGACGCCTCCGCCGTTCAATTCACCCGCAACCCCGGCGGAATCACCGGCGCGCTCAAAAAGATCGGCGGTTACGCCCTCGGCTCACGCATCCAGTCCACCAAGGCATCCGAGCTCAGCCACTTCTTCTTCGCCCAGGGTTTTCTATCCACGTTTGGCGGACTCTGGGCCACCCACCCCCCGCTCGACGAACGTATCCGCGCAGTGGATTCGTCCTTCGATGGCAAATACTTTGAACCGCCCACGGTGGTGGATGTGGCCAACGAAACGTGGGGCGGAAAACACCCCCGCGCCGCACCCGTCCCCCGGCCCGCCATCAGTCCCATCGCCTTGGTTACCTCGATAGGCGCGCTCGACACCCTTCAAATCGGCTCCCACGCGCTCTCCGATTCGATTCCGTCCGCTCTACGGGAGGCGGTCCACACACCCGCCGGTGCCGCCGCCATCGCCTGCGGCTTGCTCCTCGACCCCAACGCGACAATCCGCGCCCGCCAACACACCCTTATTCAAGAGCACGCCGGCGAAACCATCCGCGCCGCCCTGTCCTCTCTGGAGGCCGGCCTTCTCGCGTTGCCCCCGGAAGCCCGCCTGCCGCTGCTCCTACTCACCCCGCCCGCCCTGCGCCAACTCGCCCCCGCCGACCTCGCCCGCCTGCTTGAAACACTCGACGAACTTGTTCACGTCGATGCCCACGTGAGCGTATTCGAGTTCGCGTTACAAAAAGTCCTTACCCACCACCTCAACCTCGCGGCCCGCCCTTCCGGCCAACGCGAGACTTACTCCCCCGCCGACGTCTCCGCGGAAATTTCCGTGGTTCTTTCCTTTGGCGCCCGGCTCTCCGCGACCGACGAAGCCGAGGCCTTGGATGCGTTCAATGCCGGTGCAGCCGGTTTCTCAGGACTCCATCCACCTCTCGCGCTTCGCCCCGCATCGGCCGATGCGCTCGACCACCTCGACGCCTCGCTCGACAAACTGGCTCGCGCTTACGGTCCCGTGAAAAAACGCGTCCTCACCGCGCTGGCGACAACCGTGTCAAGCGACGGCCAAGTTGATCCGCAAGAGGCCGATTTTGTGCGTGCATTGGCCTCAACGCTGGACTGCCCGATGCCTCCGGTCTGAGGCAGGGTCGCCATGCAATAGTCCGATCCTGGGGAAATTGCCCGGCTATGCATTTGCCTAGCCCCGGAACGCCCAACAACGTCCGCGCATGACCGGCTCCTTGATTTTCATTATTGGTTACTGCGCCGTTTTTCTCGTTCTCCTGTTCGGAGCCGCCGCATGGCGAAAAAAGAACCGCAAAACCCGCGCACCGTTTCCCGACAACACCAGACTCCTACGCGGTCCCGGCGAGACTCTCCGCCGCAAACTCTCCGCCCTCGACGAGCAGATCGTCTACGAATTGCTCGCCGCCTTCGTCGTGCCGCTCGCAGTTGGCAGTGCTCTTGCCTGGATTGCCACCCATGTCACCGGTCACGCGCAGATCGCCTGGCTGATTGCGGCCGCGCTTGGGCTGTTGATCAGCCTCGTGCTGGTCATCCGACATCTCATCGTTTGCCTCGAGCGCTGGAGCAACACCCACCTCGGCTCCTTCGGCGAACGCATCGTGGCCGAATCGCTCGAACCGCTCAAGGCCGACGGCTTTCGCATTTTCCACGACGTGCCCGCCGGCGACGCCAAGAACCCTTTCAACATCGACCACGTCATCGTTGGCCCCTCCGGCGTTTTTGCCATCGAAACCAAGACTCGCCGCAAAGGCCGCGCCCGCGCCGGCTTCGCCGAACACCAGATCATCTATGACGGCAACGTGCTCGCCTACCCTTGGGGCGAAGACCGCCATGGTCTCGACCAAGCGCAACGCCAGGCCCGCTGGCTTGAAGACCACCTTGCCCAACTCCTCGGACAACCCATCCCCGTTCAACCCATTCTCACGTTTCCCGGTTGGATGGTCATTTCACGTGCTCACGGCGAAGTCACCGTGCTCAACCCGAAGCAAATCCCGTCCGCCGTCGCCATACGCGGCGGGACGCCGGCTCTCGACGACCGCCAGCTCGATCTCATTGCACGTCAACTCGACGTCCGCTGCCGCGACGTCGAGTTCTGACTGTCCTTCCGCAAAAAGCGCGAGGAACAATCACTCGCGCAAGAGTTCAATGCCCCACCCCGCATGTTTTGGCTTTTCTACCCCGTGCGTATGGTTTGGCTGATACGCCCCTTACCCTTACCCTCATGAATAACGAAGTCCCCTGGATCGCCTCGCTGTGCGTGCAAGAACGCGTCATCGACGCCAAATTTGCCGGTAAAGTCGTCGCCTCCATGCCACCCGATGCCGACGCGATGGTTTTCGCCCAAGCCGTCATCGACCAAGCAGGCATCACCGACATCGAGCTCATGACCCGCCTCGCCACCGAGGCCCAGGAACTCGCCGCCTCCGGCACCGCCCCCCCCGCCGATTTCCTGCCCAAGCCGCCCCCCGTCCCGAAATCCGCCGCCCCGACCGTGCCGCCTCCCGTGCGCGCGTTTCCCAAGATTGACTTCTCGGGCATCAAAGCCCTCCCCGACTCCGCCCTGAAGCCGTTCATGATCGATCTCCTCGGCGCCGTGGACGCCGTCGGCGGCAGCGATCTCCACCTCTCCGCCGGTTCGCCTCCTTACATTCGCAACCAACGCTCCATCGAGTTTCTCTCCGACACGAAACTCACCGCCGAAGACACCCACCGCCTCAACACCAGTCTCCTCGACACCGACCAGAAAAAGCTCTTCGCCGATCACCACGACTACGACTACGCGCTCGCCATGGACGGCGGTCGCCGCATCCGCGTGAACCTCATGGATCACAAGGAAGGCGTCAAAGGCACCTACCGCGTCGTCCCCAAGGTCATTCGCACCCCCGCCGAACTTGGTTTCAAAAACACCGCCGTCATCAAGCGGCTCCTCAGTTACCACAACGGTCTCATCCTCGTCACCGGCCCCGTCGGCGCCGGCAAGACCACCACGCTCAACTCCCTCATCGACGAGCTCAACCGCACGCGCGACGACCACATCATCACCGTCGAGGACCCCATCGAGTTCCTCCACGTCAGCCAGGGTTGCAACGTCACCCAGCGCCAGGTCGGCGCGCACACCCACTCCTTTGCCAACGCCCTCAAGAGCGCCCTCCGTGAAGACCCCGACATCATCGTCATTGGCGAACTCCGCGACCTGCCCACCATCGAGATGGCCATCTCCGCCTCCGAGACCGGCCACTTGGTGATCGGCACCATGCACACCAGCGACTCCACCAGCACGCTCAACCGCCTGCTCGACGTCTTCCCGCCCGGTCAGCAGCCGCAGATCCGCGCGATGGTCGCCCAAAGTCTCCGCGGCATTCTCTGCCAGCGGCTTCTCCCCGCCCGCGACGGCGGCGTCGCCCTCGCTTGCGAAGTTCTCGTCAACACCACGGCCATCTCGGCCATGGTTCGCGACTCCAAGACCCAGGGCATCCCCAGCGCCATCGATACCGGCCGCCGCGAAGGCATGATCTCGATGGACAACGCCATCCTCGAACTCTGGCAGGAAAAGAAAATTTCCGACGAGGTCGCCGCCAACAACATCACCAACCGCCTCATCCGCCAGCAGATCCCCGGCGCTCGTTAACCCCGCGCCTTCGTTCCCCGTCCCCATCCCTTAAGCCCCCTTTCCCCACCCATCATGTCTGCCGCGATCGACACCATTCTCCGCGCCGCGCGCTCCCACGACGGCTCCGACCTCCATCTCATGGTCGGCCTCCCTCCCCGCGCCCGCGTCTCCGGATCCCTCATCACGCTCTCCGAGTTCCCCGTCATCACCACCGACCAGATGGAGTCGCTTCTCCGCGAAATTTGCCCGCCCGTGCGTTGGGAATTTTTCAAGAAGAACCATGACCTCGACTTCGCCTACGAGATCCCCGGCCTCGCCCGCTTCCGCGTCAACTACCTCTACAACGCCTGGGGCCAGGCCGCCGTCTTCCGCCAGATCCCCTCGAAGATTCTTTCCTTCGACGATCTCAGCCTCCCGGAGTCCATCAAGAAACTCTGCAACCTCCGCGAAGGCCTCGTCCTCGTCACCGGCCCCACCGGCTCCGGCAAGTCCACGACCCTCGCCGCGATGATCGACTACATCAACACCACCTCGCGCCGCAACATCGTCACCATCGAGGATCCCATCGAGTTCGTTCACCCCAACAAAAAGTCTATCATCGCCCACCGTGAAATCGGCGACCACACCGAGGGCTTCGCCGCGGCCATCCGCGGCGCCATGCGCTCCGACCCCGACATCATCCTCGTCGGCGAAATGCGCCAGCTCGACACGATGCGCCTCGCCCTCGGTTGCGCCGCCATGGGCATCCTTGTCTTCGGGACACTCCACACCAACAACGCCCCGAAGACCATCGACCGCATCATCGACGCCTTCCCCGCCGACGAACAAAACCAGGCCCGCGTCCTCCTTGCCGGCGGTCTCCGCGGCATCGTCTCCCAGCTCCTCTGCAAAAAAACCTCCGGCGGACGCGTCGCCGTCCACGAGATCCTCCTCCCTCACGACGCCCTCGGCGGCACCATCCGCAGCGGCAACATCCCCGCCATCCGCAACATCATCGAAGGCTCTCAGGCTGAAGGCATGATCTCGATGGATGTCTCCCTGCGCAAACAGTTCGAAGCCGGCGTCATCACCGCCCGCGAAGCCTACATGAAGGCGACCGACAAGACGCTCTTCGAACGCCACCTCGGCCCCGACACCACCGTCCACAGCTGAGCCGCGCCCTGTCGATGACCGTATCCGAGAAACAAGCACAACTCATCGAAGACCTCTCCTTCATCGAAGACCGGCAGGAACGCCTCGCCGCCGTCGTGGACCGCGCCCGCCGCCGTCCGCCTCTCCCCGCCGACTTCAAAACCGACGCCCACCGGGTCAACGGCTGCATTTCCCAAGTCTGGGTCACGGGCGAATTACACGACGGCGCCCTCCACTTCCAATTCGACGCCGATTCCCCGCTCGTGAAGGGTTTGGTCGCACTCCTCGTCGATCTCTACGACGGCGGCACGCCCGCCGACATCATCGCGACCGAACCCGTCCTCTTCGATCAACTCGGCCTTTCCCGCGACCTCACCCCCACCCGCCAAAACGGACTCATCGCCGTCCGCGCGCATATCAAAGCCCTCGCGCAATCCCTAGCCTAGCCCATCCGACTCGCTCTCTTAATGATTCTCGTTCTCGTCGGTGCAGATAGAGAACGAGAAAGAGTAGGAGAACGAGAACGAATCAGACTAGCGGTTGCCTTCAGTCCTTCCCGATGCTCCACGACGCGCACAACCACCTGCAGGACGAGTGGCTCGCGCCTCACCTGGACCGCATCGCCGAAACCGCCGCCTCGCTGCCCATCGGCACGATGGTCGTGAACGGCACCTGCGAAGCCGACTGGCCCCGCGTCTCCGCACTCGCTCAACGATTCCCCTTTGTTCGCGCCAGCTACGGCCTGCATCCGTGGGATGCCGGCAATCGCTCGCCCGACTGGCTCGACACGCTTCGCGCGCGCCTCGCCGCCGAGCCGCACGCCGCCATTGGAGAGATCGGCCTTGATCGCTGGATGACCGACAGCGCCCGCCCCGACGACTCCCGACTCGCCGGTCTGCGCCGTGCCTCACTCGAAGAGCAGACCGACGTCTTTCTCGCCCAACTCGCGCTCGCGACCGCCGAGAATCGGCCCGTGACGATTCACTGCCTGCAAGCCTTCGGCGCGCTGGATGAACTGCTCCATGCTCACCCCGTGCCTGCGCGCGGATTTCTCCTCCACGCCTACGGCGGACCCGCCGAGATGGTCTCACGTTTCGCCGAGCGCGGCGCCTATTTCTCGTTCAACGGCTACTTTTTGGATCCGCGCCACGCGAAGCACCAAGAGACATTTAAACTCATCCCCGCCGACCGCCTGCTCGTGGAGACCGACGCTCCCGCGATGCCGTTGCCGCAGTCCTGGCGCACGCACAAACTCCCTCCCGCCCCCGGCGGTTCACCAGTCAATCATCCCGGCAATCTCGAAGCCGCCTACGCCGCCCTCGCGTCCCTTCGCGGCATTCCCGTCCGCGAACTTACCACTCAAGTCGCCGACAACTTCGCCCGCCTGTTCGCGAGTTAAGCCTTACCCGATGCTGCGGTCGCCAACACGCAAGCAACGGCCTCCTGTGCGGCCGCCAGACCAAACGCGCCGGTCACCCACACCGCCGTGCCGAAGCCGCTCGCGCAGTCCAACTTTAGATTTGTCCCAGGCTCAGGCTCCGTCGCACACGTGCCGTTGGCCCACGGATACACCGGCTTCTCCGCAGAAAACACCGCTCGCACGCCGTAGCGATTTCCTTCGCCGCCGGCAAAACCGTGATCGCGCCGGAGTTTTTTGCGCACGAGACGCAGCAAATCGTCGCCGCCTGATTCACCGAGATCTCCTGCGCGGATCAGCGTGGCATCCCTCTTGCCGCCCGCTCCGCCCACGGTCACGCACGGCAGGCCGCGCTTCACGCATTCGGCGATGAGCAGCGCCTTGTTGGTCATGCGGTCAATCGCATCGACCACGCAGTCAAAGCGCGTCTCGCCCAGCATCGCCTCCGCTGTGGACGTGCCGAAAAAATCCGCGATCTCCGTCACACGACACGCCGGGTTGATGAGTCGCACCCGCTCGGCCAGCACAGTAATCTTTGGGCGCCCGATCTGCCCGTCCAGCGCGGGCAACTGGCGGTTCACATTAGTCACGCACACATCGTCGAGATCGATCAGCGTCAACGCACCGACACCGCTGCGCGCGAGTCCTTCGACCGTCCACGAGCCGACTCCGCCCACCCCGACCACGCACACATGCGCCCCATGCAGGCGATCGAACGCGCCGCGCCCGAGCAACCGGCCCACGCCGCCAAAACGGTCCGCGTAACCGGCGCTCATTTGTGATTCGCCACAAACGCTTCCAATGCCTCGCGCGTCACCGCGTGCCGCGCCGCGCAACGCGGGCATCGGATCTCGATCTTCTCCTCGCCCATAAAAAGTCCGTCCGCATCCTGCCGGAACACCGGGGCGAGCACCTCCAGCATGCGCTGCTGGTTGCAGCCGCAGTGCCAGCGATACACGCGCTTCTCCAACTGGCCGAGCTGCTCGCGGGCCGCCATGTCGGCGACTTGCTCTGTCGTCAGCGCCTCAAACCACGCCTCATCGTAATCCGGATGGGCCGCGACCAGGGCGAATTCCTCCTCGCCCGTCTGGAAAAACCGCGCCGGGCGCTGCTCGCTCTTGCGATAATAGCTTTCAACCGCCGCCAACGGATCCCCGCCGGTAAACTCCACCGAGCTGCGCCGTTTCGGCTGCTTGCCGCGGATGACATCGGCGAAAAACAGATTGGACGGCAGCTCCTTCACGTTCTCGTCGAACACGCGACCCGTCACGGAACCGTCTTCGTTGTCCCCGGTGAGAAACAGATTCACCAGCGGTTCCTGAAAATTGATCGTCCACGCCGTCAGCTCGTTCCAAGGCCGCGACACGGCGTGCAACACATAGCCGGCCAGCGCCCGCTTAAACAACGCAGCATGCTCCGGCGTCACCTTGATCGCCTGATCCGACAGGTGCAGGTAGAAGTCCACGTAGAGCTGGCCGAAGTCCGCTTTGGTGAACAGCGCGTTGCGGCTGCGCACAAACCAAGTGGTCACTTCCAGACCTGAATTTTCGGGATTTACGGGCGTCGACTCGGACATGACAGCAGGGTTATTCGGAAATGGCGGATGTAAAGAGTTTGGATTTCACGCCGTCCCCACGGCCTTCCTCAATTTTTCCACCTTCGGACGGATGACCATCTGGCAGTAACCGCCATGCGGGTTTCTCCGGAAGTAGTCCTGATGGTAATCCTCGGCCTCGTAGAACTTAACCAGCGGCGCGATCTGCGTGACGATCTTCCCGCCCCAGCTCGGATTAGCGCGGGTTAACGACGCCTCGGCGGCGGCCTTTTGCTCGGCATCCGCATAAAAAATCACCGAGCGATACTGCGTGCCTTCGTCCGCGCCTTGGCGGTTCAACGTGGTGGGATCGTGAATCTGCCAGAAAAAATCCAGCAACGCATCCAACGTGACCCGCTCCGGATCGTAATCGATGCGCACCACCTCGGCGTGCCCGGTGGCGCCTGAGCAGACCTGCTCATAACTCGGATTGGGGCGCGCACCTCCCGCATAACCACTGACGACCGCCTCGACACCGGGCAGCAGTTCATAAGCCGCCTCCGTGCACCAAAAGCAGCCGCCACCAAGGACTAATGACTTAAGCGATGCCATGCTTGGACCCTACACGGCTTTGCATCCGGCGCCACCCTTTAGGCGGGATAAAAAAAAGTAAAAGCCCCCGTTAATGCCACCCATGCGCGAACCACCCTCGAATCAGGACGTCGTAGGATGCATACCCATACAGGATCTTTTCATCCCATGAAAAATTCCCACCCGCTTCTTCTGTCCCGCACGCTGGTGATTTTCAGCCTGGCGGTGGGCTTCGTCCTCGCAGCCGGCACCGCGATCCTCTCCACCGTCTCCACGCGCGAGGTCGCCGCCGCCAGTATTCGCTCTTTCGATACTCAGGATACATTGCTGCAAATCAATCAACTGCTGGCGTCGCTCGTGGATGCCGAAACCGGTCAACGCGGGTATATTCTTACGGGGCTCGAAAGCTATTTGGAACCCTACACGCGCGCGGGAACCCGGCTCGACATGCAACTGGCCCGACTCACCCGAAGATTTGAAAAAACGCCGGCTCAACAAGCCCTCCTCGCCCAGATCGAACGCCTCGTGGAAATCAAAAAATCCGAAATGAGGCGCACGATCGACCTGCGGCGCGCCAATGCATCCGGTGCCGCCCTCCACATTGTCGATTCGGGTGAAGGCTTGAACACGATGAACGAGATACGCGATGCCGTGCATAAGCTGGAGCAGACCGAACTCGCCGAACTTGCCGCCAACACCGCGGCCGTGTCCCGACGCGCCACCTTCTTCCAGCGCATCGGCCTCGGCATGCTGGTTGCGGCGTGCGTGCTCGGCGGCGCCGGCGCGCTCCTGCTGATGCGTCGCGTGCATGAACTCGAAGCCATGATCACCGTTTGCGCGTGGACCAAACGCGTGAAATTCAACGGCGCATGGGTAAGCTTCGAGGACTACCTGCACGCCCGCTTCCACCTGCGTTTCACCCACGGTATTTCCGAAGAAGCCGCAGCCAAACTAAAGATGGAGGAGGCAACGAAGGCCGTGGAATCCGACTCCGCCGCCAAAGCCAAGCCGCGCCCGCCGATCACCTACATACCGCCGAGCACGGGCGTGACCGCTCACCAGCCAACGATCAAGCACGCGTAAGCGGACGGTATTTGATGCGGTGCGGCTGGTCGGCCTCCTTGCCCTTGCGACGGCGGAAGTCCTCCAGGTAAGCCGAGTAGTTTCCGCTGAACCAATGAACCTGTGAATCGCCCTCGAACGCGAGGATGTGCGTGGCCACACGGTCGAGAAACCAGCGATCGTGCGACACCACCACGGCGCAACCGGCGAAGGTTTCCAGGCCTTCCTCCAGCGCGCGAATCGAGTTCACGTCGAGGTCGTTGGTGGGCTCGTCGAGGAGGATCAGATTGGCACCGCTCTTGAGCAGGCGCGCAAGATGCACGCGATTGCGTTCGCCACCGGAAAGCACGCCGACCTTCTTTTGCTGATCCGCGCCGGTGAACCCAAACTGCGCGCAATACGCGCGGGCGTTCACCTCGCGCGGGCCGAGTTTCAAGATCTCTTCACCGCCGCTGATCGCCTCGTAGATCGTCTGCGCGTCGGGCAGCGAGTCGCGCGATTGGTCCACATGCGCCACCTGCACGGTCGGGCCGACGCGAAGAGAACCTTCGTCGGCCTGCTCCACTCCCGTGATCAGCTTGAACATCGTGGTCTTGCCCGCGCCGTTCGGTCCGATCACGCCGACGATGCCGCCGGGCGGTAGCGAGAAGTTGACGTTCTCAAACAACAGCTTGTCGCCGTAGCTCTTGGCGAGTTTCTGCGCCTCGACGACGAGTGAACCGAGTCGCGGACCGGCGGGGATGATGATTTCAAACTCACGCTCTTTTTCGGCGACGTTTTCCTTGAGCATCGCCTCGTAGGCGCTGATGCGCGCCTGCGATTTTGCGACACGGGCCTTGGCGGATTGGCGAATCCACTCCAACTCGCGCGCCATCGCCTTCTGACGGCGGTCCTCGGTCTTCTGTTGGACACTGGCGCGCGCCTGCTTCTGCTCCAACCACTCGGAGTAGTTGCCCTTCCACGGAATGCCGTGCCCGTGATCGAGCTCGAGAATCCACTTGGCGACGTTGTCCAAAAAGTAGCGATCATGCGTCACCGCGATGATCGTGCCTTCGTAGCGCGAGAGGTGTTGTTCGAGCCAGTTGACGCTCTCGGCATCGAGGTGGTTGGTCGGTTCGTCGAGCAACAGAATGTCGGGCTTCTTGAGGAGCAAACGCGCGAGCGCGATGCGGCGACGTTCACCGCCGGAAAGATGATCGACGACTTGGTCGGCGGGCGGACAGCGCAACGCGTCCATCGCCATTTCGACTTGAGGGGCGACGTCCCAAGCGTTGAGCGCGTCGATTTTCTCCTGCAACTCGCCCTGTTTCGCGGTGATGGCGTCACGCTCGGCGTCGTCTTTGGCCGCATCGATCTCATCCCAAGTCGCATCGTAGGCCTTGGTGAGATCGGTGAGGTGTTGCACGCCTTCTTCGACGCACTCGCGCACGGTTTTCCCGGCGGTGAGCTGCGGTTCCTGCTCAAGCAAACCGACGGTGTAGCCCGGCTCGAAGTGGACGTGTCCGTCGAACTCCTTGTCGCGACCGGCGAGCAGGCGCATGAGCGAGGATTTGCCGGAGCCGTTGAAGCCGAGGACGCCGATCTTCGCGCCGTAGTAAAACGACAGGGAAATGTCGCGGAGGATTTCCTTGCGCTCGATTTTCTTCGAGACGCGCATCATCGAAAAAATGATCTTGGGTTCGTCAGGCTTGGCCATGGTCAGCATGGAAGCCGCGCAGCCGTCCGGGTCAAGGGCCTCCGCCCCCACGTTCCGGCGTATTACGGGCGCGTGGCGAGTTCGAGCGCGGCCAGGTGCGCCATCGCATCAGCGGTGGTCGCGCCACACATCTCCTGCGTAGGCCGGAGACTCGCGCAAAAAGCGGGGCGTTCGGGCTTGCCGAAGATCGCACACCGCATGTCCGCCAGGAGTTGCACGCAGCGCTCACCCGCCTTTTTCCCGTGCGGCATGCCCGGGATCGGCGAGGTGATCGAGGGTGCGATGCAACACGCGCCGCACTGCGGACGACAATTCATGACTTACGCAAAATAACGGTGTGCTTAACGTAGTTGCAGGAACACCTTCGCGCCTTTGCCCTCGGGGGCCGGAGGCGTGAGGAAGAGGCGGCCGGCATCGATCTCGCCACCGGCAAGCAGCGCGTCGCGCACGTATTGCGCGCGAGAGTCGGCGAGCTGGCGCAGATCGTCCTCGGAGACCGGAATGCCGCCGGCCAGCGCACGGCGGGCATCGGCCAACGAGAGGGGCGCGGGGGCCCCGGGCGTTGCGGTCGCGGGCACGCTGGTGTCGGCCGTCACCACGACCGGCGTCACGGGAGCGGCTTGCTTCGTTTTGGCTGCGACCGGCACCTGAGACCGGCTTTCGAACACGCGACCGCGGCGCATCGTCATCTTGGTTTCGGACTTGGGCTGCGCTTGCGGCATGGGCGCAAACAGGGGCGGCGGCGATTGCACGCTGCCGTCAGCGGAAACCGGAGCCTGACCGGCGGGATAACGCTCGGCCACAAAGAGGCCGATGATACGCGCCTCGTCTTCGGGCGAAACCGTCAGCTCGGCGGGCGGCGGTGTATTCGGATTTTTGGCACGCAATTCCTCCCAAAGACGGAAACGCACCTGCTTGGTGAGGATCGAATCGCGCACGGCGGCGAGGTCGGCCTCGGGATTAAAGCTGCCGGTGATATCAAGATTAAGCGCGGGACGTCCCTTCAGCGCCTTGCGCAGGGTGTCGATTTTCTTGAGTTCGGCCTCGAGCGGCGTCGCGGCGCCCGCCGAGAAATCCTGATAAGCGAGTTCGTCGCCGCCGCCACCGAACGCCGCGCCGATCAGCGAGAAAGGCGACGTAGCGGCCTTCACGAGCAGGTTCACGATCACGTTAAGGACAACGCGACCAATCTTGAACTCCGGGTCGTCCATGCTGCCTTTCACCGGCAGGTCGATGACGATGTTGCCGTCCATGTCCTTCAACAGCGCGACGCCGAGGCGCACGGGCAGCTTGGTCGCCTCAGGGCTGTTGGTGGGCGCCCCGAGGGTGAATTGGTTGAGCGTGACGACGTTGGCGGTGTCGATTTTCCGCTCGGTGAGACGGGCCTTCACGTCCACCGTGAGGCCGCTGCGGGCAAGTTCGTAACCGGCGTAGGTGCCGATGTAGGGGGAAATTGGTGACAAATCCACGCCTTTCACATCGACCACGATTTCGGTGAGCGCGCCGGGAGCGAGCGTGGCGGCCTTGGCGTCGAGCTTGCCGGTGAAGGCGATCACGCCGGTGCCGTTGAGCTTGCCGAGAATGTCCACGTCGGCGCGCTGCATGTCAGCCGAGGAGAGGCCCGTGACCGTGCCGGAGAAGCGGTCGAGCGCGATGCGGGCGGCAGGCTTGACGGAGCGGTCGAAGAGCACGGCCGAGCCATTGACGAGCGTGAATTTGCCGAGCGACCAGACCGGGGCCGGACCGGACGGCGTGGCGGGGGGCGACGAAACCGCGGGCGTTTGGGCGACGGCTGCCGGCGCTTCGGCGCCTGCGGCCGGCTCCGATTTCGGCGCGGTGCGCAGGATAGTATTCAGATTGGTGGTCTTGTCCGCATTGACGATCACGCGGGCCGAGGGATCGGTGATCGAGATCTCGGCAATTTTTGCGGTGAGCGGCTCCGACAAGGCGTCGATGCCGCGGATGGCAAACTGCGTGAAGCCCGCGAAATCCTCGCCCTTGGCGCCGTCCACCGCGGCGAATTTGTCCACGATCACATCGCCTTGAAAGCTCGCAATCTTGCCCGCAAGACGAGCCTTGGCATCGACGGAAGCGGAGCCGCCGGCGATCTTGATATTGAGCATCGGCTCGACGTAAGGAGTCGCGCCGGCAAGTGGAACCGAGGCGACCTTGACCGAGAGATCGGCGGAGAGAGGTTCACGCACTGCGGTGCCTTCGACATCAATCGTGCCGCTCGGCAGCGTGGCGACGGAGAGCTTGAGCGCGATGGGCGCAGCCGCCTCGGCGAGGGAAATATTTTTTACGGACACATCCAGGCGATCGATGCCGTTCTTGGCCGGCGTCGGCGTGGTGCGATCCTCGAAGTCGATGGCGAGACCGGTGAGCGCAAACTCGGCAAGCTTCACATCAGGCAGAGCGGCCGGAGTGGTCGCAACGGGAGCGGAGGACGCCGGTGTGGCCGATACGGTTGCTGGCGCTGCGGAAGCCGAGGCCTCGGCAAGAAGGTTGAGCAGATTGATGGAGCCGTCCTTTTCGCGAACCACCGTAAGCCGTCCGCCATCGAGTGCGATGCGGTGGATGGTGGCGGAAGGTTTTAAGCCGTCGGCGGAAAGACCCTCGATGGTGAACGAAGGCAGGTCGATGAGCGGCGTGGTGGTGCCGCGGGCGGCAACTTGGAGGCGCGAGAGTTTGATCGCCGCATCCGTCAACGTGAGCTGGCGGGAACCCTCGGCAAGATCGATGGAGTAGCGGGCGGTCACATCGAGCAGGCCGTCGAGCAGATCGGCATTGATGCGATCCGCGTAGTAGGGCGCGTATTTTTTGAGCGCAATCTTGCCAACGCTGAACTCGCCCGCGGAACGCACCGGGTCGATGGAAACAGTGCCTTTCCAGGCGAACGTTTCGCCGGCTTCGGTGACGGCGGAAAATTCGTAGGGTGCCTTGGGGTCGCCGGCGGTGAGGAAATTCGTGAGCTTGAACGTGAGCGGGCCCACATCGGTCGCAAACGGCTGGGCACGGCTGGCGTCGGCAAAGGCGAACGCGGCGGAGTTGACCGAGAGGTTGGCAATGCGGATCGGGCGCGGCTTGGACGGGGCAGGCTCGGGCGCGGCAGGCTTTTCGGCTGGCGGCGGGATGAGGTCGGCGAAGTTGAACGTGCCGTCCTTCGCAATGGTCACGCGTTGGGAAAAACCGTCGAGGGTGATTTCCTGAAAACGCCATTCGCCGGTGAAGAGCGAGAACGAGTCGAAATTCACATAGAGTCGCTTCCAGCCGGTGAACGGGCCCGCGTCGCGATCCTTGATCGCCAGGCCTTCGATGGTGATCGAAAGCGCGAGCGGGTTGAGGCGTATTTTATCAATGGATACTTCGCGGTGCAGGGCGGCCGACAAGTGCTTGATCGCCTGGGCGCGGATGATCGGAGGCAGGCCGAAGAATCCGAACAGGATCAATCCCGCCACCACACAGGAAAACTTCAGCCAGCGACGGCGGCGAAGTCGGATGCGTTTGTCGCGAGCGACAATGGAGGCGGCGGAGGGTTGTAACGACATGGCGAAAGAAGGATTGGCGTTGAGCGAAACGACTGAACATAAAAAAAGCCCCGCAGGCGCGGGGCAGCGAGACCAAACCAAGCCGGCCGGCTCAGAGTCCGGCCAACACCGTCATAAGCTGGGCGGCATGGTCCTTAGTATCGACCTTCTCGACCACGGCGAGCACCGTGCCATCGGTATCGATCACGTAGGCGGCGCGGGCCGGGCCCTCGAAAGTTCTCCCATACATGGATTTCTCCACGATGGAGTCGGTGGCCTTGGCAAAGGTATCGTCTGGATCGCTCGCCAGGGTGTAAGTGATCTTTTTCTTCACGGCATATTTGAGATGCGAGCCGCAGGTATCGCGACTGATGGCGACGAGGTTGTAGCCGAGCTTCGTAAGCTCGCCGACATGCGCGGCGAGCGAGTCGTTCTGCTTATCGCAGGAGCCCGTGTTGTTCTTCATGTAAACCGACACGATGGTCGGCTTCGTGAGAAGATCCGCGAAGGCGACCTCCTCGGTCGCCCCGCCCCGGACAACTTTGAGCCTGAAGTCGGTGTCAATCTTCCGGCCGGCGGCGATCACGCTCAAATGTGCTTGGAATCGTCCGCGTCTTTTTTGACGTAGCCCGATTCCTGGCGCTGATGATTCACGGCGTTCTTCTTGAGGTAGGCCGCGTAAACATCCTCGGCGGTCATGCCGAGCGTCTGCGCGAGCGACACGAGAAAATGAAAAAGATCAACGACTTCGACCTTGGCGTTTTGCTCGTCAAATTTCTGGTATTTGGCCCACCACTTCCAAGGCACGCTGTCGATCAGCTCGGCCGTTTCCTGCTGCATCGCACGCGTGTAGTTGAGCACCCACTTGGTCTTCTCTTCTTCGGTGGGCGGGGGAAGGACGACGCCAATGCGCGCGTTGAGCGCCTCTTGCATGCGGAAAATTTCTTCGAGCTTATCCATGCGCGGGAGGCTTGGCCGGGCCGCGTTGCGGATCAAGTGACAAGTGAACCACACCGCCGCCTTCATCGCTCACAAAAACCTCGATTGGAACCACCCGCTTCAGTCACACCTTCGTATTGAACGCAGGCACGCCCGACCGCTCGATTAACCACGCGTCCGCCAGACAGATCTGACGCAAATCGCCTGTGGTTCATCCGTCCGACCGCCCCTAAATTAACAGTTGCCCCAATGGCGCAAATACGCGACTTTTGAGCCTTGTTGCCCGCGTCGAGCGCTTCCGCGCCCCGCGACAACTCCTCCTCGCAGCTCCCGCCTTCCGTGGTGAGCGCGAGTTTAACCCACAGATAAACAAAGACATGTCAGATACATCCACGTCCGGCAGCACGCCTCCCGAGGCCCCTGCCGCGACCGCCGGTGCGCCCACTGCGCCCGCCGCCGATTGGGGTGCCGCTTCCGGCGCCAATCGCGGCTCGGGCCTCGCGCGCGGCAAACGCGTCAGCACCCCGGCCCCTCAGGCCCCCATCAGCAACACCGCCGTCACCGGCTCCTACCAACCCTCCGCCGTTCAAATTCTCAAGGCGGAGACCGAATACCAGAACCCGTTCGCTGCTCCGGCTCCGGTCGCCGCAGCCCCGGTTGTTGCCCAACCCGCGGAGGCTCCCGCCCCCGCTCCGGTCGCGCCCGTCGCGCCCGTCGTCACACCCACAGCTCCCGCCCCCAGGGCCGAGCTCAACATCCTTCCCCCTGCGGAAGTCAAACACCCGTCCCAGAGCTGGGAGACGCCCGCCTTCCCTTACGAGGGCAACGCTCCCGCCGCCAAGGCTCCCCAGGCTCCGTCGGCCCGCGCCGAGTCCCCTCTGCGCAGCGAGCGCCCGGTGTTCCGCCCGGAACGTCGCAGCGATGTGCCGATGCTGGAACCCGCTCCGAACGCCACAGGCGGTTCCCCGCGCGAGGATCGCGGCGGCGGCAACCGCAACTTCCGCAGTGGCGGCGGTCGCGGTGGCAATCGCCCCCAGCAACGCGACAACCGTCCTCAGCAGCCCCGCGATCACAATCGCCCGGCCGCCGGCGCTCCCGGTCCCAAGGCTCCGGCTCCATCCGGCGCGCCTGCCGCCGGCCAGCCTGCCAAAAAATCCGGCCTCTTCGGCTGGGTTAAAGGCCTTTTCGGCACCATGCCTCCCGAGGCAAGTAAACCGTCCGCTCCCAACGTCTCTGGCCTCCAGCCTCCCGCCCAAAGCGGCGAGCGTCCCGACGGCACCCGTCGTCGCCGCCGTCGTGGCGGTCGCGGTCGCTCCGGCGGCGGCGGTCAGGGCCAAGGTCCCAACGGTCCGCAAGGCGTCAATCCCACCCAAAGCCATGGCCAAGGCCATCCTTCCCACGGACACGGTGGCGGCGAACATCGCCCCCGCGGTCAAGGCGGCGGTCGCCGTCGTCGCGGCGGTCGCGGTCGCTCCGGCGGCGGTCAGGGTGGTCAAGGTGGACACCAAGGCGGCGGCCATCGTCATGATGGCGGCGGCTCCGGCATCCCGCCCTCCGCTTAAGTCGAGTTAAACCTTGCCAAGGGCCCACGCGCCCCGCGCATTTCAAAGGCGTCAGCACAGTGTGCTGACGCCTTTTTTTTGCGCCCGATTTCGACCCGACAGTCATGAGTCGCGATTCGGTCACTCAACGTTCAGCTCTCAACTCTCCATTTTTTAGATGTCCGATCTCATCGTTCACGGCGGCAAGCCCCTTACCGGCACCATCACCCCTTCCGGCAACAAAAATTCCGTCCTGCCCATCTTCTGCGCCACGCTGCTCACCGATGAGCCCGTGACGTTGAAAAACGTCCCCGACATCACCGACCTCAACAAGCTGGTCGCCTTCTTCCAATCGCAGGGGTCCAAAATCGAATGGAACCGCGACCTCGGCGAGATGCGTGTCTGCCACGCCACCTTTAGGAGCACGCTCGAAAACGACGAACTGCCGCAGGACATGCGCTCCACCGTCCTGCTCTACCCCGCCCTCCTCAACCGCCTGCGCCAGATCGCGATTCAGGCCAACACCAAGGGTTGCTCCCTCGGTGTGCGCGAAATTGACCCCCACCTCGAAATCCTCTCCGTCCTCGGCGCAACCGTTCGCGAAGGCGACCCGCTCGTCATCGCGTTGCCCAAGGGTTTCAAGGGCGCCCGCCACTGGTGCGATTACATGTCGGTCACCGTCACCGAAAACTTCGCCATGGCCGCCGCCCTCGCAGACGGCGAATCCACGCTGATCAACGCCGCCAGCGAACCGCACGTGCAGGATCTCTGCGCCGCGCTCGTCGCCATGGGCGCGCAAATCGAGGGCCTCGGCACCTCGATGCTCAAGATCACCGGTGTCAAACAGCTCCACGGCGCCGAGATCACCATCAACACCGATTACCACGAGATCGTCACCTTCCTCGCGCTTGGTGCCATCACCGGCGGCGAAGTTCGCGTGACCAAGGCCCTGCCCCACCACTTCGATCTCATCGGCCGCGCCTTCAAAAAACTCGGAGTCATCATCGAACACGAAGGCGACACGGTGGTTGTCCGCCGCGGACAAAAGCTCGTCATCGAAACGCCCTTCACGACCAACCTGCTTCCGAAGATTGAAGCCGCTCCCTGGCCGTATTTCTCGGTCGATCTGCTCCCGCTGATGATCGCCCTGAGCGTGCGTTGCGAAGGCACGATTCATTTCTGGAACAAGGTCTACGAAAACGGTTTTTCGTGGATTCCCGAGCTGGCCAAATTCGGCGCTCACGCCCTCGTGAGCGACCCTCACCGCCTCGTCATTTTCGGCAATCGCCCGCTGCGCGCCGCCACGGTGGAGTCGCCCTACATCATCCGCGCGGCGGTCGCGCTCTACATGGTGGCCGCCGCCATCCCGGGAAAGTCCGTGGTTCGCCACGCCGAAATCATCAAGCGCGCCCACCCGCGCTTCGTGGAAAACCTCCGCACCCTAGGCGCCGAAGTGGAATGGAAGTGACTCAATCAATTGAATCTGGAACTCAGGAAATCAGGAATCGGAGGTCCGGTTTCCCTGATCGTTTCCTGATTTTCCTGAGTTCCAGATAAAACTCTTCATGCCCGCTCCCGACCAAAACAAAGGCCTCGGCTACATCACCTCGACGCTCGCCGCGCCCGTCTCGTCCGCCGAAGCCGCGCTGCGCCCGCTGACGTTCGCCGATTTCACCGGCCAGCCCAAGACCGTCGAACGTCTTCAGGTCATGGTCGGGGCCGCCAAACGCCGTGGCGAAGCTCTTAACCACATCCTCCTCTCCGGCCCGCCCGGCCTCGGGAAAACCACGCTGTCGTTTATCCTCGGCCACGAGATGGGCCGCAATGTCCGCGTGACCAGCGGTCCGGTCGTTGAAAAAGCCGGCGACCTCGCCGGCCTCCTCACCAGCCTCGAAGAAGGCGACCTCCTCTTCATCGACGAGATCCACCGCATCCCGAAAACCGTCGAGGAGTATCTCTACTCCGCGATGGAGGACTTCCGCCTCGACATCATGATCGATCAAGGCCCCAACGCCCGCAGCGTGCGCCTCTCGATCCCTCGCTTCACCTTGATCGGCGCCACCACCCGCGCCGGTTTGCTCACCGCCCCGCTCCGCTCGCGTTTCACGCTTCAGACACGCCTCGATTATTACGACATCCCCACGCTCATGGGCATCGTCACCCGCAGCTGCGGCCTGCTCAACGTCTCCATCGACGAAGGCGGTGCCCGCGAGATCGCCACCCGCTCCCGCGGCACGCCCCGCATCGCGAACAATCTGATCAACTTCTGCCGCGACTACGCCCAGGAACGCGCCAAAGGAAAAATCACCCAACCCGTCGCCGCCTCCGCATTGGAGCTGTTGGAGATCGACGCCGCCGGCCTCGACGAGATGGACAAACGCGTCCTCCGCGTAATGGCCGAAAACTACAAAGGCGGCCCCGTCGGCCTCGGCACCATCGCCGTCGCCGTCGGCGAAGAAGCCGAGACGCTTGAAGAGGTCCACGAGCCGTTCCTCATCCAAGAAGGTTATCTGCAACGCACGCCCCAAGGCCGCATGTTGACCGCCAAAGGCTACCACGCGATCGGCCTCAAGTCCTCGCTCGGCGGCGACCAAGGCAGCCTTCTCTGAAGCCACGGGTTACCTCGGTCCAGATCGCCGGTCCCGGGCTTGCCACATTCCGAGGCATCAAGCAGGTCTTGCGCTGATGAATCCATGGTTCCGTGGGATTACCCCGCTCCTGTTGACTCTGTCGTTCTGCCTCCGCAAACGGCGGCTTGCGAGATCCATATTCCCAAAAACTTTAACTACCCCAAACCGGTTCCGCTTCTGGTGTGGTTTGGCGGCGGCTCCGGCTCCCATCGCGTGGACGGCGCCAAAGGTCTGGTCGACTTCGACGAGTTTGTCGTGGTCGCCCTTCCTTATCCGAACGGCAAGTTTCCGCGCATCGCCGTCAACGACGGCGACATCGATCGCCACTGGAAATTCCAGCGAGCGATGCTGGAAAAAATCATCGCGCTCATTCCCAACCTGGATCGCAAAATCCGCATCGTGGGCGGCACCAGCAGCGGCGCGCACAACACCGGCTCCGGCCTCGACCAGCGATGGAGCGGTTTCACCGACTACTTCAACGCGTTCGTCCTGCATGAGGGCGGCAGCTCGCCCACCAATCAATTCCAAGGAGCAAAAGGTAAACTCGTCTACGTCCTCTGGGGCGAAAAATCCACCGCCCGAGAATGGCAGGAGTGGTTCAATCCGCGCATCGAACGCTCCGGCGCAAAACTCACCATTGAATCCCTGCCCGAGGCCGGCCACGGCCTGACCGGCGAAGGCCGCGCCCTCATCCGCAAGTGGATCGAGTCGGTCGTCATTCCCAAGCTCCAGATCAAAACCTGACCGATCCCCCCTCATGCGCCTCTTTCAAGACATCCGAAGCAAGCGCCTCCTGCACGCGAAAGGCTTTCTGTTTTTGCTGGTAGGTCTGCTGGCCGGCGGCGCCATTCTGCTCGAATCCCCGCGGCTACAGACGTTACTCCTGCTGCTCATCGCCATCTGGGCGTTTTGCCGGTTTTACTATTACCTGTTTTACGTCCTCGAAAACTATGCCGGGCGGGATCGGAAATACGCGGGGATTTTCGACGCGTTGAAGTTTATCTTCAGTTCGAAAAACCGCGATCAAGCAGGCCGATAGTTGCCGCAGTCTTCGTAGCAGCCGAGGTAACGAGGCTGGTTCTGCAACCACGATTCGCCCAGCCTCGTGACCTCGGCTGCTACTGCTTTCTACGTTTTCTGATGCTTCGACCGCATAATCCCCTCTCAGCCATGCTCCTCATGACGACCCGTTTCCGCCTCCTATTTTGCACCTTGGCTCTGACTCTCACGGCCTGCGCCGCCGCTCACGCGTCACCCGTCGGCTGGGCCTGGACCGGCGGAGTCACCGCCGAATCCGCCGTGGTCACCGCGCGCATCGACTCGCCGACGCCCGTCGCACTGCACCTCATCGGCTCCACCTCCACGCTCGCGCCCACGCTGACCGCGCCGATGGACGGCGGCGCCTTGCATCGGTTCATCCTCACGGGCCTCAAGCCGGACACCGGCTACCGTTATCGCTTCGTCTCCGCCGACGGCACTCCGCTCGACGACGAACCACGCACCTTCCACACGTTTCCCGCCCCCGGAAAACCCGCCAGCTTCCGTTTTGCGGTCGGCTCCTGCGCCAAAGGCAAGGACTCCCCCGTATTCGCCGCCGCCGCCCACCAGGGCGTCCGCTTTTTTCTGCACACGGGTGATTTCCATTATTACGACATCACCGAAAACCGCGTGGGCGCGTTTCGCCAAGCCTACGACGCCCATCTCTCCGCGCCCCGCCTGCGCGCCCTCCTCGCGACCACGCCGTTGATCTATCAATGGGACGACCACGACTTCGGTCCCAACGACGCCAACAAAACCAGCCCCAGCCGCGAAGCCTCGTTGCGCAACTACCGCGAACTCGTTCCGCACTACCCGCTCTCCGTCTCGACCGCCGACTCCTTGTCCGGCCCCACCGATCAAGCATTCACCGTCGGCCGCGTCCGCTTTATCCTGTCCGACTTGCGCAGCCAGCGCGACCCCGCCGCCCGTCGCATGATGAGCGCGGCGCAGGATACTTGGCTTCGCGCACAGCTCATCGCCGCGCGTGACGCCAAATGTCCCTTGATCTTCTGGGTGAGCTCGGTGCCGTGGAACGGCGAGCCCAGCAAAGACGACCGCTGGCAAGGCTACGTCGCCCACCGCAAGGAAATCGCCGATTTCATCAAAGCCAACGGCCTCGCCGGACGCGTTGCCATCCTCTCGGGCGACGCCCACATGACCGCCATTGATGACGGCCGCCACAGCGACTTCGCCACCGGAGGCGGCGCACCCATCCGGGTGTTTCAAGCCGGCCCCATCGCCAATCGTGGCAGCTACAAAGGCGGCCCCTACAGTCACGGCGCCCGCTACAAATCGGAGGGCAACCAACACCTCCACCAATTCGGCTTGGTCGAGGTAATCGATTACGGCCACCACCTCTGCGTCACCTGGAGCGGACGCCAGGGCGCCGACGGCGTGGGCGATCAGGTGTTATTGTCCGAACGCGACGCCGAGGGCCCGATCCAGCTGGAATTCACCGTGCCGTGACTCCAGCCATCGCGTGAGCCAACGGCGGTTTCCCGGGGTGATGCCCCTTGCGCGCAAAGCTGTGCGTCACCGCGGCATCGATGACATGCGCGCCCAGCACGATCACCAGAGAGAACACATGGAACCCCGTATCGACCTCCGCCGGGTCCTCGCCCATCGACGTGCCTAGCAGCGGTGCGATGACGAGCACCACCCACAGAAACGCGGTGCCGATGATCTCCATCACCGCAAACATACGGTGCCCCAAATACAAATCGCCCAGACCGGGAAAGGCCAAGGAGAGCAACGCGGCCGTGCGCGCCGACTTGATGCCTCCGCCGCAACCGCCGCACAGGGACGGCCACGACGGCACTCCGATGAAACAATGCGGACACAGGTGCATCAAGCCGTCGGATTTTTTACCGAGAGCGTGTGGGTTGTCCGACGTGACCACACCTGCGAGAAAGTCGCGCAGGAACTTGCGCTCCGCGCTCGGCATCCCGGAAAACCGGTGTTTTTTCCCGTTGGCCAGCACGACTTCGCAGAAGCCGGACCATGTCGATTTGACCTGACGGATGGACGCATACGGCAGCTCGCTCACGATCTCGCGCGGCTTCAGGTTCGAGCCGATCTGCATCAAGATCACCCGCTCCGTCGTGAAGATCAGCGCGCGCAGATTGATGTAATAGGCGGCCTGACCAGCGAAGAACTGCTCCCCGGTGCTTGCCAGCGACCCCTTGCTTACAAAATAGACCCGCTCACCGACGTGCAGAACGCGCGTGAGCTTGGCATCGATTTTCTGGAGCAACTTAAAGCGCGCCTTGGCTCTCCGCCGCGCAAACCATCCCTTCGCCGCAAACAGGGTCGCATACTCGTAAGGCGAGGGGGCGACATTTTCACCGAGCAGTTCCTCATAGCGACGGGCCGCGTTCAAGGTGGTCATATGGCCGGCCACAAAAGCCATCGGCATGCAGGACGTCCATTTCAAAACCCCTGCAAAAACCCAAGATCCCTCCTTCGCGCCACGAATCTCCCGATCAACGCCATTGCCCACCTGTTCACGGTCACGCAGCGTCAGCCGTTTCATGACGCCTTTTTCCACGATTCTCACGCACCCCGGCAGCGCGCACAAAGACGAGTTCCTCGCGTGCAGCGTGCTCCTCGCCGTTGCTCCGGTGCCCATCGTGCGACGCGAACCCGTCCCCGCCGACTTGGCCGATGCCACCATCGCGGTCGTCGATGTCGGGCATGCGCACGATCCTGCGTTCAACAATTTCGACCACCATCAACTGCCCAAGGATCATCCGCCCACCTGCTCGCTCTCGCTGGTGCTGCAACACCTCGGTCTCTACGAAGACTCCCGTCAGTTTTGCGACTGGCTCGAGCCCGCCGAATGGTTCGATTGTCGCGGGCCCGTCGACACCGCGCGCTGGCTCGGCGTTGATCGCGCCATCGTAAGCAAACTTCACTCTCCCATCGACGGCACCTTGCTGCGTCGCTTTGCGCAAGCCGCCCAACTCTCCCCCGGCGAGCCGCTCTGGGAAATCATGCGCATGATCGGCGACGATCTGCTCACTTATGTGCGCTCGTTGCGCAAACGTCTCGACTTCATCGCCCGTCACTCGGAGCTCTGGACACTCGACGACATCGCCGGGTCGCCTTGCGCCCTGTTTCTTCCGCGCACCGAACCGCTGCCCGATGAACCCTCCGCCGCCATCGAGCGCTTCGTTGAAAGTCGTGGCCTCGGCAACCGCGTGATCGGCCTCATTTCACCCGATCGTCGCAGCGGTGGCTACGGACTCTCCCGCCACCGCGACAGCGCCCGACTCGATTTCACGCGCATCGCCGGCGAGCCCGACATCCACTTCGCGCACGCGCGCGGCTTTGTCGCGAAAACCTCGGCCACCGATCCCATCCGACTGCGGAACTTGTTGGGCATGGCCGTAGTGGAAACGGCCTGACAATACCGCCACCGACTCAGGGCTTGGACGCGGTGGCGGGTTTGGAGTCCGGCGGAGCCACCATCACGGCCCAATTTTTGTCCACTGCGCTCATGATATGGGCCCGGGTCGCGCCGTTTTCCAAATGGGCATAGAGCAGCCGAAACAACTGAATATCGATCGGATTGAGTTCATCGGACCGGGAATCCACGTGAAAGCATGACTGGGGAAATTCATCCCCGGTCCCGCGACAGCCAAAGCTCGCCCCGATGCACCGTAGAATTCTATGGCGAGTGTCGGCTTCATCATTCGTGTCGGGCACGATAAAAATCATGCATGTCCAACTCCGCTTTTTCGCGTCCCATTCGTAATGCCAGGTCCACGTTTTGCCCCGATTGAGTTCAGGCGCCATCTTCTGCTTCAGCGCGTTGATCTCTGTCATGGTGCCTAGGCACAAAATGATTTCCGGGCCATCGGCAGGTTGCCCGGTCATTCCTGCGGCAGCGCACATCTCTTCGTAAACTTTGAGCCCATAAGCGGCGAGCGGTCCCGCCCCGGCCTTCACCGTAAACTTGGGGCGTTGCGTCCAACGAAATGTTCCGGTCCGCTCACCTAAAAACACATCTGCGGCGAACCGCTTCGCCTTGGCCACTTCCGTGCCGGTGACCGTGCGAGTGGCCAAAGGCGTCATCCCGGGCCCGGCCGTCGCCCTGCCCAAGGCGGCCCGGTTCTCGGCGAGAAAAACCTGGTCGGCCTCCGAAAGATCCGCGATGGGGAAAACGAACTCCCGCTTGTCCGACTCCCGCTTCAACACCACCGACTTCACATCAATCGACACGACCGTGGCGATCATCGACCGACCTCGAAGATCCGTAAAGGTTCGCGCTGCGGTCGCCACCGGCGCGTCCTCGGCCACGAGCCGCCCGGCAAGCATCATCACCCACAAGCAAAGACCCATCACGTTCCGTCGATTGGATTTCATCGGATCAAATGAAATGCATGACGGCTGCTTTAACGCCCCTCGGCGAGCAGTTTATCCGCATAGCCCGCCACGTCGTTGAAGAAGCCTTCAAGCGGAAGGCCGTTCACCATCACAAGACGTCCTTCTCGGTCCACGAGGAAAGCCTGCGTGACTCCGTTGGTCGTCCGCTTGTCGAACGCGAAACGATAAACACATCCCGGCCAGTAGGCGGGGATGCGTGCGAGAATCCGCTTCCGCCACACGGCACGAACGGCCTCGGATCGCTGCTGATAACCTTGGAAAAACAACCGCGGTTCTCCCGGGGATTCCTCATTGGCGATCGCAGCGATCTCGGCGTCCACCAAGCCGCCATCTCGTTTGACCGCCTCCACTCCGACGACGGCGACACCCGCGGGCAAAATCTTCGCTGCTCTAAGGTCGCCATCGGGAATCGGCGGCGGGCTTGCACCGTTCGGATTGGCCGGCCCCAACCATAAAACGGAGACGGGCTTGTCCATAAACCTGCGCGTGATCTGTTCGCCCGCCGATTTGACAAACGTCGCGTTGCCCTCTGGGGAGTCCTGCACTCCGTAAACGATAAGAAAATAGCGGGTCCGCATCCACTGGCGAGCCGGCACCGCCTCCAACGCGAGACCGCTTCTCTTCAACACACGAAAATCTCTTCGCAAGAGCGTCGTGAAATCCGTCTCCGGCAAGGGCATGACCCGGTCGATGATCTTCTGGCGGTTGGCTGCGAGAAACGCCCGGTCGACATCGGACAGCCGGTCCAACGGCAGAGTAAACTCCGTGCCCTCTGGATAACGCTTCAAGCCCACCGTCTCATCGGTCAACGACACGATCTCGGATTCAATCGAACGTCCAAAAACATCCGTGAACGTTCGCGGACCCAGCAGCTCGTCGGCGGCTGCGGCGATGGTCGCAAGCGCGACAAACATCATCAGAAGACCGTGCCGAAAAGGGGATGTTTTGCCCATGTGTTTTCATAAAGAACGGGCGCCTCAGGAACTTCAATTCTCGTTACCGCGAGCGGACTCGCCGAACGGCTCAGCCCGGGAACACTGCGGTTTTTTCGACCACAGTAAGCGGATGGCCACGTTGCATATCGACCGGAAGCGCCCGCGCATCGCCATGGTTTCCACCCATGGCTACGTCGCGGCCGATCCGCCCCTTGGCGCGGTCGACACCGGCGGGCAGGTCGTCTACGTTTTGGAGCTCGCCAAGAAACTTGCCCAGCTCGGCCACGAGGTCGACATCTGGACCCGCCGCTTCGAGCAACAGCCCGAGATCGACATCGTCAATTCACGCGTGCGCGTGATCCGCGCGCGCTGCGGCGGCGACGCTTTTATCTCCAAGGAATACCTTCATCGCGAACTGATGGAGTGGTCCGAAAACGCCCTGCGCTTTATCGGAAAACTCGGACTCACCTACCAGTTTATCAACAGCCACTATTGGGACGCCGGTGTCGCCGGCCTCCGGCTCGCGGAGGCGCTCAACATCCCGCATGTCCATACTCCACATTCCTTGGGCATCTGGAAAAAGCGGCAGATGGAAACCGATTATCCGGAACGCGCCGGCTCCTTCGAAAAGGAGTTCAACTTCACCGAACGCATCCGGCACGAAACCATCATTTATCGGACGTGCGACCTGGTCGTCGCCACCACGCCACCCCAGCTCGATTTGATCATCAGCGACTACTGCGTGCCCGCCGATCACGTGCACATGATTCCGCCCGGCTACGACGACAACCGGTTCTTTCCGGTCAGCGAAGCTTCGCGGGAAATGATCCGGCGCCGCATCGGCTTCAACCAACCCACCATCCTCGCCCTCGGTCGACTCGCGACCAACAAAGGTTACGATCTTCTTATCGAAGCCTTCTCCGTGGTGGCCAAACGCGATCCGCGCATCGTGCTCCACCTCTCAATTGGCGGCGAAAAAATGGACGCTCAAGAGAAGCGCATCCTCGTGGATCTGAAGAAACGCGTCAAAAAACACCGCCTCGAAGAACGCGTGAAGTTCGCCGGCTTCATCGCCAACGAAGACCTCGCCGACTATTACCGCGCGGCCGACCTCTTCGTCCTCAGCAGTCGTTACGAACCTTTCGGCATGACCGCGATCGAGGCGATGGCCTGCGGCTGCCCCACGGTCGTGACGATTCACGGCGGCCTGTTCCGCGCAGTGACGTTTGGACGTCACGCGTTGTTCGGCGACCCCTTCGACAAGGCCGACCTCGGCATCATGATGCTGAAGCCTTTCAAACATCAAAAAATCTGGAACCGCCTCTCCCGCATGGGCGCGCACAAGGCCCGCAGTCTCTTCACCTGGACGGGCATCGCCCAGCAGCTCATCAGCCTCGTGGAGGGTCGCCCGATGCAAAAGGCCCTCAACGACACCGAGTGGGAGGAACCTTGGAACGACGGGGACTGAGCCACCCAAAAGGCCGGGAGATATGAGCAACGATACCATCCGTCTTTTTTGCAGCGACCTCGACAACACGCTGCTCGGCAATCCCGAGTCGGCACGGCGCTTTGTGACCGCATGGAAATCCCTTCCCTCCGACCGTCGTCCGCTGCTCGTCTATAACAGCGGGCGACTCGTCGCCGACATGCAACACCTCGTCGGCGGAGGCCAACTGCTCGCGCCCGATTATTACATCGGCGGCGTAGGCACGCAGATCTTCGACGCGCGCGCGCGAAAAACCAGCGATGCGTTCCGCGCGTATATCAGCGAGGGATGGAATCGAACGCGCGCCGACGAAATCACCGCCGGCACGCCAGGCATCCGTCCGCAGCCGGCGGAGTTCCAGGAGGAGTTCAAGTCGAGTTGGTATCTCAAGAACGCCACGCCCGAGGCCCTCCGCGATCTTGAGCAACGCCTCGCGGCGGCGGGCATCGATGCCGCGGTCGTGTATTCAAGCGCCCGCGACCTCGACGTGCTGCCGCGCAAGGCCACCAAGGCAGGGGCGTTGCAATGGCTCGCCAACCACCTCGGCATCCCGCTCGAACAGGTGCTGGTGGCCGGCGACACCGGCAACGATGCCGGCATGTTTCGTCTGCCCGGCGTCAAAGGCATCATCGTCGAAAACGCCCTGCCCGAACTTCTGGAAGCCACCGTCGATCGCCCGTTCTACTCGTCACGACGGGTGATGGCCGACGGCGTGCTCGACGGCCTGCTCCATTACGGCGTGTTATCCACGCTGCCATCGGCGCAAGTGAATCCTCAGCCCGGCCACACCACCACGCCGGGCTTCCGCATGCTCTTCACCGGCACGCGCCTCGGCTCGCTTGAGTCCCACGAAAAAGAATTTCTCAAGACCGCCTACGAAAAAGCCCTCGTCGCCCTCCGCAAAAACATCACGCCGCTCGGCTTCTCCGCCTGCTCGCTCACCGACAACACCGTCACCGGCACCGATGCCAACTACCGCAGCGTGTGGGCCCGCGACGGCTCGATCACCGTCATCAACTCGCTCCACCTCGATGACGCCGACATCCGCGCGTGCCAGCTTCGCACGCTGGAAACGTTGCTCAACGCCACCTCTCCCACCGGCCAATTGCCGGCCAACGTCCGCATCGACGACGGTGCGCCCGACTACTCTGGCGTTGGCAGCATTTGTTCCATCGACAGCGGCCTTTGGGTGATCATCGCGGTCTACAACTTCGTCACCGCCACCGGCGATCTGGACTTCCTTCGCCAACATGCCGACCGGCTCCAGCGCGCGATGGACTGGCTCAGCGCCCACGACAGCAACAACGACGGTTTGCTGGAGATTCCCGAGGCCGGCGACTGGACCGATCTTTTCGGCCGCAGCTACAATGTCCTCTACGACGAAGTGCTCTGGTTTCGCACCAACGTCTGCTTCGGCCGGCTCCTTGAGCTTCTTGGCGAATTCGACCGCGCCGCCGATTACCTGCGCTGGTCGCAACACATCCGCAGCCGCGTGCTGGATCTCTTTTGGCCCAGCACCAAGCCGGAAACCACCAACGAAAAGCGACCGAATCGTTTTGCCGACCGCCAGTTCGGCCTCGGCGACGCCCAATACCTCATCGCCGAGATCACGCCGTTTGCCTTCAACTGGCGCTGCGACGTTTACGCGAACGTCCTCGCCTACCTCATGAACCTGCTCGAAGCCGAGCGGGCGCGCACCGCCTTCCGTTTCATGTGGGGCGCGGGCGTCAACGAACCCTGGCCCGGCGCCAACCTCTACCCGGTCGTGCAGGCCGGCGACCCCGACTGGCGCGCCTATTACACCGTCAACCTGCTCAATCTTCCCCACCATTACCACAACGGCGGCATCTGGCCCTTCATCGGCGGCATGTGGGTGCGCTTCATCCATCGCCTCGGTTTTCACGAGGTCGCCTGCCGCGAACTCGTGCGCCTGGCCAAACTCAACCAACTCGGTCGCGACCAGGAATGGGAGTTCAACGAGTGGGCCCACGGCCAGACCGGCCGGCCGATGGGCAAGGCGTTTCAAGCGTGGTCGGCCGCGTGTTTCATCCGCGCCTGCCAGGAAGTTGAAGCCGATCCGGCGCACCTCACAAACGATTGAGTGCCGGCCAAAAAAAACGCCCCGCATACGCAGGGCGTTTTCTTGGCTGCACACCACAAGGACTCAGATGCCGATCCGGCGAGCAGCGGGCGAGACGTCTCGCACGCCGGCGTCGTCCCGTTCCGGCACCCATGCTTGCGACATGACCGACAGACGTGGGGCGATCCATTGCCACACGGACCGGGCGATCACCAACAAACCGATCGCAAGCAGCACACCGCCCATGACAAGCAGCCACAGCTCACGAACGCCAGTGACATTCGGAAGATAGTGGAGCGTCACCATGAGCAGGCCGGCCCCGATAAATCCAAAGGCATTGCATAGGTTGATTTCCATGGCCTTTTTTTGTCGCCGGATACGTGCCAAAGATCCCTGCAAATTTATCCATTTAGCTTGGAGCACCTTGGATTCAAACGCGGTTTGTTCCTCTTAAAAAAACCATGCAAAGCGCAACCCGAGGCTCCCGGACCACCGTGCAAGGTGCGGCGCCGGTTGTGCGGACCGGGACGTAGCGGGGAGCGCCAGCGAGCCGACGAACCACCACTCGCTGGCGCTCGCCGCTACGTTTTTAGATGTCACCCAGTTGCGGCCGCAGCACGATCTCTTCAACCACGGTGTTTCTGCCGAGGCGGTAAACATCGAAAAACGCCCGCGCCACATCCGTCGCCGGCATGATGCGCTCCTCGGCCACGCCGCTGGCCGACCATGAGGGCGACCACGTCGCGCCGGGATGCACGCAGCACACGCGCACGCCGTGGGCCCGGGTTTCCGCGCGCAACACCTTGGCCAGTCCGGTCACGCCGAACTTCGCCGCGCAATACGCCGCGCTGTCGGGATAAGCGTCCAGCCCCGCGATGGAGCTCATGAAAAACACATCGCCCGCTTTTCGTTCGATCATCGCCGGGACGAAGGCCCGCGTCATGAGGAAAGCACTACGCAAGTTGGCGGCGACGATGCGGTCGAACTCCGCCACGGTGGTTTCCACGAACGGCGCGGCTGCAAACACGCCAGCGTTGTTGATGAGCACATCGACATGCTCGAAACGTTTCGTGACGGCGGCCTCCAGCGCCTCGACTGCGATTTCGTCGGCCACATCACAGGTGAACGCCTCCACCGTGGCGCCGAGCTTCGCGCAGGCGCCGGCAACCCGGTCGAGGTTCTTGGCGTTGCGCGCGACGAGCGCGATTCGCACCCGGGGCAGCTCCTTCGCAAACACCTTGGCGATGGCCGCGCCGATTCCTTGCGACGCGCCGGTGACGAGAATGACGGGAGCTTTGGTGGCGGTCATAATAAAGAGAGGGGCTCAGCAGCGCAGCGCGCCGAAGTCGGAAAAATCCGCGGTGAAGCCGCCGGGCACGCCTTTGCAGATCACGCTTACGGCATCGTGCGAGTGCAGCGACTCCTGGTGCGAGCAGGCGACCTGGAAATCGGCGACGCGTTTGTCCTTGGCCAGTTCGGCGTAAAGCAGACGCGCGGCGTCCTCCACGAACTTCAGGTAGGCGCCATTGAGCTCGGCGAAGGCCTGCTCGTCCTCGCGCTTCACCATGACCTGCGTCTCGGTGTGCAGAGCGCGCAGGCACAGCGCGTGAATATCCTCGATCCAGATTTTTTTGCCCTCGGCTTCTTCGATCGTGACGCGCGCCTTGCTGCGCTGTGAATGCGGCACGGTGTAGGCGTCACGCTGGTCGCGCGCATGCTCGGAGAGTTCAGCCGAACACGGGCAGGCCGACGAATACACAAAATCAAATTGGATAAACCGCCGGTAACGTCCGTCCGCCGTCATCACGCCCTCGAAGGCGACGTCGTAAAATTGGTAGCCCGCGAGTCCGCTGCGCAGGCTCGGCTGGAGCATCGGATAGGAGAAGCGGATCTTGAGGCGCGCGGCCTTGCTCTCGACCTTGCGGAGGTAGGCTTTGAGGACTTTGCCCATCCATTCGCCGGTCGTGACCTCGTCCTTGTGGTCGTAGAAGGAGCGCATGATGCGGCTCATGTTGATGCCCTTCAATTCGGCGAGGAGCGACACGGTGCCGGTGACGCTGGTCTCCAGCGTGAGCGTCTCGCCGGACTTCGTGCGGTATTTGAGCGGCAGCTTGAAGTTGGAAATCCCCACCTGCTGGATCGGCACGGTGGCGCCGGGAATCGACTCGGCCGTCTCCATCATGTCGGGCAACGATGTGCGGTAGGCGGGAGTGACTTTGAACTTCGAGTCGTAGGCGCGCTTGATGCGCGGCTCGGCTCCACCGGCGGAACGGTGGAGATACATCGGCTTCTTCTTGGATGAGGAGGGCATTTCGTTTTTGGGTTTTTGAACGAGCCGGGCGGGTGACGATAACCGCAGCCCCGACGAGTCGGAGCATACTGGCGCGAGCAGTGGAGGTGCTGAAATTAGAGGGCGTCCGGGCCGTGGTATTCGGCGAAGTTACGCGGGGTTTCGTAGAGTTTCACGCAGTGGAGGCGACCCGCCGGGATGTGCGGCTCGAGCTGATTCCAGAAGGCGATCACGAGGTTTTCGGTCGAAGGGATGATCCCGCGAAGGAAGTCCACCTGATCGTTGAGATTGCGGTGGTCGCACTTATCCAAGATGTGCGTGTGCAGGAGGCGTTTCAACTCGCCGAGGTCCATGATGCACCCGGTATCAGGGTCGGGCTGGCCGCGGAGGGAAACCTCCAGCACGTAATTGTGGCCATGCCAGTGCGGGTTGGTGCAGAGGCCGAACTGTTTCACGTTCCAGGCCTGGCTTTTCGCGGGATTCCAGAGGCGGTGCGCCGAGTTGAAATGCACCTGACGCGTGATCGTGACGACGCCTTTTTGCGGGCGCACGGTGACGACGGGGGCTTTGGATTTGGCGGCTTTCTTTGGCATGAAGGGTAAACGATGTAGCATAAAACCTCTCGTGGTCAATTCACGGGCAGCAGCTTGCGCAGGCCGGGCGACGTCGCGCGCAAATCCCCCTTGCGCACGGACGCGGCGGGGCCTTCATCAGCCGCCAACACCATGGCGATGAGTTTCAGAATCCTCGGGAGCGGCAGTGCGGGCAATTGCGCCGTGCTGCGCACCGAGCAGACGCGCATCCTCATCGACGCCGGCTTTACCCAACGCAAACTCCGCCAGCTCCTCCATGACGCGGGCGAGTCGCTGGATAAAATCGATGCGATCTTCATCACGCATGAGCACGGCGATCACGTTGCCGGCCTCGATGGGTTGAAGAAGTTTCCGCACATTCAGGTGTTCGCCAACTCCGCCACCGCTCGCGCCGCGCAGGCCAAGGTGGATCATCCGATTGCCTGGAAAATCTTCGAAACGGGCGCGCGGTTTCACTTTCGCGATTTGGAGATCGAGAGTTTCCATGTCCCCCACGATGCCCAGGAACCGGTGGGCTTCACGTTTACGAGCGGTCACGAGACAGACCTCTTCGCCCCGCGCCGCCGCCTCGCCTGGCTGACCGATCTGGGCCACGCCCCGCAACACATCCATGAGCGCATTCGCGACGTCGATGTGGTCGTGGTGGAGAGCAATCACTGCCCTGCCCTGCTGCAGGCTGACATGAAGCGTCCCTGGCCCACCAAGCAGCGCATTTCCGGTCGGCACGGCCACCTTTCCAACCAAGCGATGTGCGACCTCCTGAGCGCGGTCGCCAGTCCGCGGTGGCGTCACATCTACCTGACCCACCTCTCCCGTGACTGTAACAGTGAAGCGGCCATCGAAGCCGCTCTTGCGGGTCTGCGCACCCGATTGACCTGTGAATTCAAGATCGTCGCCTCCGGTGGCGGCACGGCAGTCTGCGAGCTATAATATCAATCGCACCAGCGGCTTACGACCAATCCAAGGCAATGATTCGCAGTTTACATGCGGTGTATTTGCCCACGGCCACTGCTTAGGGTGTTGACCATCAGTTATCCGAATGGCCTGAATCCCACCGATTATGCAAACGTCCACGTCCCTTCGTCGCACCAAGATTGTCTTCACGCTCGGTCCTGCCAGCCAGAGCGAAGAAATGCTCGAGAAGCTTATCGTCACCGGCGGAGTCGACATTGCCCGCCTCAACATGGCGCATGGCAACCACGAGTGGACGCGCGCCGTTATCCGTCGCATCCGTGCCGTGTCGAAAAAAGTCGGCCGCGAGATCGCCATCATGATGGACATCAAAGGACCCGAGATCCGCACCGGCGACGTCGAGGCCCCCATCGAGCTCAAGGTCGGCGAAACCTTTGACTTCACCGTGAAGCCCGGCAGCCGCGAAGGCGACGAAGAGATCCGTTCCGTGAACGTGAACTACCAGGATATCGTCAACGACATCCATATCGGCGACATCGTCCTCGTGGACAGCGGCCTCATGCGCTTCGAGGTGCTCGACAAGAAGGACAACCATATCCGCTGCAAAGTCCTCACCCCCGGCGCGCTCAGTTCCCGCCGCCACATCAATCTTCCCGGCGTTAAGGTGAACCTCCCGTCCTTCACCGAGAAGGACCGCCTCGATACCCTCATGGGCATCGAAGAAGGCATCGATTTCGTGGCCCTCTCCTTTGTTCGCGAAGCCAAGGATATCCACCAGCTCCGCGAGTTCCTCGCCAACAACAAGTCCAAGGCCAAGATCATCGCCAAGATCGAGGACCAGACCGCCATCGCCAACCTCGATGCCATCATCGAGGCCACCGACTCCCTCATGGTTGCCCGCGGCGACCTCGGCATCGAGTGCCCGCTCGAAGACCTGCCCGTCATCCAGCGCCGCGCCGTGAAGGCCTGCTTCAATCACGGCAAGCCCGTGATCATCGCGACCCACACGCTCGAATCGATGATCAGCTCTCCCGTCCCCACGCGCGCCGAGATCACCGACGTCGCCAACGCCGTTTACGAAAAAGCCGACTGCGTCATGCTCTCCGGCGAAACCACCGTGGGCAAATACCCGCTCGAGTGCGTCGGCGTCCTCGACAAAATCTCCCGTCGCATCGAGCAGGAAGGCCCGCTCGACTTCGCCGAGCCCGACCATGTCACGACCGACAAGATCAAGCTCCTGCATTCCGCCGTGCTCCTCGCGCACCAGATCCCCGGCTCGATGCTGCTCACGTTCACCCGCCAGGGCGTGATCGCCGCCGGCATGGCCGCCCTCCGCCCCGCCCGAGCCCCGATCTTCGCAATGACCAACTCGGTGGAAACTCTACGCCAGCTCCGCATTCTGCGCAGCGTTGAGCCGTTCCTCCTCAACCTCGACACCGAGCCCAACCTCACCATCGAAAACGCCATCGCGCTCCTGCAGAAAGAGGGCCGCGTCAAGTCTGGCGACAAGCTCATCGTCGCCACCGACATCCTCGCCGCCGACCGCCTGTTCGACAGCGTGCAATTGCGCACCGTTCGCTGAGCGCACCAGCCTAGGAGGCGCGACCTGCCGACCCGCTGAACCCCAAAGACCCGACGAATCCGTCGGGTCTTTTTTTAGGGCTCGTCCCGCGGCACAATGACACCCTGATCCGATAGCCCGACATGCAAACCGCCGGCCTCCCGATTCTCCTCGCCAACCATCTCGGCCAACACCGCGTCCTCACCGCCCGCGAGGACATCATTCCCTACGGCTTCGACGGCACCGCGACGCTCAAACAACTCCCCGCCTGCGTGGCCTTCCCGCGCGACGCCGCCGACGTGTCCTTCGTCTTGAAGCTCGCCCGCGAACACCGCGTGCCCGTCGTCACCCGCGGAAGCGGCACCGGACTCTCCGGCGGCAGCGTGCCGCTCGCCGGCTCCATCGTGCTGTGCCTCGTGAAAATGGACCGCATCCTCGAAGTGGATACGGCCAACCTCACGCTCCGCGCCGAGGCCGGTGCGATCACCCAAAAAATCTACGAAGCCGCCGACGCGGTCGGATTGTTTTATCCGCCCGATCCCGGCTCGATGAAGATCAGCACCATCGGCGGCAACGTCGCCGAAAACTCCGGCGGCCTGCGCGGCCTTAAATACGGCGTCACCCGCGACTACGTCATGGGCCTCGAAGTCGTCCTCGCCGACGGCTCCATCTGCTGGCTCGGGTCGAAATGCGTGAAGGACGTCGCCGGCTACAACCTGCGCGACCTCTTCATCGGCAGCGAAGGCACCCTCGGCGTCGTCACGCAGGTCCTCCTCAAGCTCCTCCCCAGGCCCGCCGCGCGCCAGACCTTGCTCGCCACGTTCACCGCGATGGGCGCCGCGGCTGAAACCGTGTCGGCGATCATCGCCGCCAAGATCATCCCCTGCACGCTGGAGTTCCTCGACCAGAAGACGCTCCGCTGCGTCGAGGATTTCGCCAAGGTCGGCCTGCCTCGCGACGCCGCCGCAGTCCTCCTCATCGAAGCCGACGGACATCCCGCCGCCGTCTCCGACGAAGCGACGAAAATCGAAGAACTCTGCCGCACCCACGGCGCGACGTCCGTGCGCCGCGCCGCCACGGCCGCCGAGGCGACCCAACTCGCCACCGCACGCCGCAGCGCCTTCAGCGCGCTCGCCCGCCTGCGCCCGACCACGATCCTCGAAGACGTGACCGTCCCACGCAGCGAACTCGCCGGCATGATTCGCGCCGTCGAGGCCATTGCCCAGAAACACCACCTGAACATCGCCACCTTCGGCCATTTCGGCGACGGCAACCTGCACCCCACGATTCTCACCGACGAACGCGACCACGCCGAGATGCACCGCGTCGAACTCGCCTTCGCCGACATCGTTGATGAAACGCTGAGACGCGGCGGCACCATCACCGGCGAACACGGAGTTGGCCTCGCCAAAAAGCCCTTCTTAAAACGCCAGCTCGGCGACGCGTCCTACGAACTTCTCCGCCTGGTAAAGAGGTCGCTTGATCCTGATGGGCTGCTGAATCCCGGAAAAATCTTCGATCTTTCGGAGAACGCTTAACGCTCAACGTTCAACTCTTAACGCTTAATCAACAGCGCGCGCAATGCGCGCAGACTCCATTAAACGTTAAGCGTTTCCGTCCTCCGTTTCCAACGTCGCCCGCCTCCGTCTCCCGACACCATTACCATGAGCAAACCCACCTACGATCTCGAAGACCGGCTCCTCGAATACTCTGCTCGTGTGGTGCGTCTCACCGAGTCCATGAAACGGAGCCGTGCGGCCAATCACATTGGTGACCAACTGCTGCGCTCGGGAACTTCACCTTACGGCAACCACGGCGAAGCCGAAGGTGCGGAGTCCATCGACGACTTCATCCACAAACTCCGTGTCTGCTACAAAGAGCTGCGCGAAAGCCGTCGATGGATGCGTTTGATCCAACAAGCGGCGCTGGTTGCAAAGCCCGCTTTGCTTGAGCCCTTGATTGCCGAAGCCGAAGAACTGATTCGCATCTTTGCAGCAAGCATTCGGACCGCTGAAAAGAAACGCGACGGGAGGGCCGATCATTGAGCATTCAGAGTTCAGCGTTGAGCGTTAAGCGTTCCGAAGCGCCCGGCGCTTCCCCCAACCTCCTCACCGGCCTCGACTACTCGGTCCTCCAACAATGCATGCACTGCGGCATGTGCCTGCCGACGTGCCCGACCTACGACGAGACCAAGCTCGAAAAACACAGCCCGCGCGGACGCATCGCGCTCATGCGCGCCATCGCCGACGGCGAACTCGAAGTCACCAAGGCGTTCGGCGAAGAGATGTATTACTGCCTGGGCTGTCTCGCCTGCACCACCGCATGCCCGGCTGACGTCAAATACGCCGAGCTTTTCGAAACCGCCCGCGCCGAAGTGGAACGCCAAGGCGTGCTCGACGCGCCGAAGCGCACCTTCATCCGCACCATCACGCTCCGCGTGCTCTTCACCCGCCCGCGCCTGCTCCGTTTCGTCGGCCGCGCACTCTGGCTGTGGCAGGCCTCCGGACTCCAGTCGCTGATCCGTCGCACCGGGCTGACGAATCTCCTCCCCTCAAATCTCCGTAGGCTCGAACCGCAGGTTCCGGTGATTCAGGCGAAGTTTTCCCACCAACTCATCCGCCCCGTCGAGCAACCCAGCGAACGTTTAACGCTGAAAGCTCAACGTTTAACTCTTAACGATGCACCCGCCGAAACCCCATTGAGCGTTCAGTGTTCAGCGTTAAACGTTAGGCGTTCTCCTTCTTCGTCTCCGCCTTCTCCGTCTCCGACATTCCGCCGTGTCGCCGTGCTCACGGGTTGCGTGCAAGACCTCGCGTTCGCCGACGTGAACCGCGCCACGGTCGATGTGCTCCTCTCCAACGGCTGCGAAGTCCATACGCCACCCGTGCAGTCGTGTTGCGGCTCGTTGCACGCGCACAATGGCGACATCGAAACCGCCCGCACACTCGCCCGCCGTCAGCTCGATCAGTTCAACCCCGCAGAGTTCGACGCCATCATCAGCAACGCGGGCGGTTGCGGTTCCCACCTGAAGACCTACGGACACCTGCTGCGCGACGACCCCGACTACGCCACCCGCGCCGCCCTGTGGGATCACAAGCTCAAGGACATCCACGAATACCTCGTCGAGATCGGCTTCCGAAAACCCACCGCGCCTCAGGTTTCAGGTCTCACGACTCAGGCTTCTTCAACCATCACCTACCACGAGAGCTGCCACCTCTGCCACGGACAGAAGATCAGCGCGCAACCCCGCGCCATCCTGCGCTCCCTTCCGGGCGTCGAACTCCGCGAATGCGCCGAGTCCCAGTGGTGCTGCGGCAGCGCGGGTATTTATAACATCACCCAGCCCGAGACCGCCGCGCGCCTGCAAGACCGGAAGGTCGGGCACGTCCTTGCCACAGGCGCGGGCATCGTGACGAGCGCCAACCCCGGCTGCCACCTCCAGCTTGAGAACGGACTACGCTCCGCCTGCGCAACCAGCGGCTCCATCGCGCCCCAAGTCGTGCACCCGATCGTGCTCCTCGCCCGCGCTTACGCAGCGGAAAAAACCGGCGTTCAGGAAAACGGCTAAGCCAAGTGGCTCGACACCGGATATCGAGCCACTCAACGTCCGCATCAATCTTGGGTTCTCCATGAAGCCGACCAAAGCCCCCTTAGACGAAGCGCGCCACCTTCTGAAGATCTCCGGAGGCGCCAAGGCGGCGATCGACGTGCTGATGAACCAGTTCACCGTCCTGCAGACGCGCGCCCAGCTCTTGCTCACCTTGGCGACCCTGGCGCTCACCATCACCGGATTCTCCGGCCCGCGCATCGCCTCCGCTGGAGCATTCAGCCGGAACTCCCTCGCCGTCGGCTTGGTTCTGGTGCTGATCAGCGTGCTCCTCATCCTGAGCGTCGGTTTGCGTGTGCATTGGGTGACCCAGTTTCGCGGCGAAACCGACGAAGATTTGCTCGTCGCCATCATCCGCTACCGCGACGCCAAGACCCGCAGTTTTGCCTGGCAACTCACGTTGCTGGGCGCCGGCCTGAGTGCCTACGTCGCCGGCGTAGCGAGTTACTTCCTTCTCGGCGCCCCCTGAAGGCCCCGGCTCGCCAAGCCCTCAATGGCATGCGATAGGCAGAATGCAAAAAAGCAGAAAGCCCGCTCGCAACTCTCGTTACGAACGGGCCTTGGACTGAATAAAATTGGGTGCAGGGGTTGGATTCGAACCAACGACCTTCAGGTTATGAGCCTGACGAGCTACCGGGCTGCTCCACCCTGCAATAAGTGGGAGGGCGAGAACATCGTTCGGCGTTCGCCGGTGTCAACGGCCTTTTTGCAAAATCCCCGATTCTCCGCTTGCCAGCCCTTCCGCCGCTCTCTGTGCTCTCACCTTCCTTCACCCATTCCGGGCGTTGGAAAAACAACAACCATAACACTCGTCTCTCGATCGCAAGGCGGCCCATTGGCCGACCTGTGTTTCAACAGATAACATAGATCCCATGAATATCACTCCCAAGGACCTCCTCGATGCCGGCGTCCACTTCGGTCACCAGACCAAGCGCTGGAATCCCCGCTCCAAGCCCTACGTTTTTGCTCATCGCCAGGGCATCAGCATCATCGACCTCGGCAAGACCCACGAGCTCCTCCAGAAGGCCTACTCCTTCCTCGAGGAAACCGTCGCCTCCGGTGGCAACGTGCTCTTCGTCGGCACCAAGCGTCAGGCCCAGGAAATCATCCGCGAGGCCGCCATCGCCACCCACCAGCCCTACGCCGTTGACCGTTGGCTCGGCGGCACGCTGACCAACTTCGCCACCGTCAAGAAATCCATCGCGAAGTTCAAAAAGTTCCAGCAGCAGGAAGCCTCCGGCGAACTCGCCAAGCTCTCCTCCAAGGAAGAGTCCGCCATCAAGCGCGAGATGGTGCGCATGAACAAGAATTTCTCCGGCATCGTCGACATGGCCAACCTGCCCTCCGCCGTGTTCGTCCTCGACGCCAACCACGAAGCCATCGCCGTCGCCGAAGCCAAGCGCCTCAACATCCCCTGCGTCGGTCTCGTTGACACCAACTCCGACCCCACCCAGCTCGCCTACCCGATCCCGGGCAACGACGACGCCGTGAAGTCCATCCGCATCATCGTCGACACCGTCGTCGAGGCGATCCAGAGCGGACTCGCCCAGCGCGAGAGCCGCCGCAGCACCCGCGGTCAGGCCGACCTCCGCGCCGTTTCCGCGTCGATGGCCGCCTCCTCCGGCGCCGTCAACGAAGACGGTGAAGTTGACCTCTCCAAGGTCGCGATTCCCTCCAACGTCGAGATCAGCGAGGCCGATGCCACCGTCGCCGCCGCCAAAAAGAAGGCCCCTGCCCGCAAGAAGGTCGCCGCTCCCAAGGAATAATCACCTCCTCGTTTTATTAAATGAGCACCACCATCACCGCCTCCCAAGTCAACGACCTGCGCGCCCAGACGGGCGCCGGCCTCATGGACTGCAAGCGCGCGCTTGTTGAAACCAACGGCGACGTTGAAGCCGCCATCACCATCCTTCGCAAGAAGGGTGCCGCCTCGGCCGCCAAGCGCGCCGATCGCGAAGCCAAGGAAGGCCTCATCGAGAGCTACATCCACGTCGGCGGCAAAGTGGGCGTCCTCATCGAGGTCAACTGCGAGACCGACTTCGTGGCCCGCAACGAGGACTTCAAGGCCCTCGTTCGCAACCTCGGCATGCACATCGCCGCCGCGAACCCGCTCTATGTGACCCGTGATCAGGTTCCCGAGGCCGACCTCGCCGCCGAGCGTGACATCGCCGCCGCCCAGGTCGCCGGCAAGCCGCCCGCCGCCGTGCAGAAGATCGTCGAAGGCAAGATCGAGAAGTTCTACTCCTCGATCGTCCTCCTCGATCAGCCCTACGTGAAGGTCCCCGAGAAATCCATCAAGGAGATCCTCACCGAAGCGATCGCCAAGACCGGCGAGAACATCCAGGTCCGTCGTTTCGTCCGTTACCAGCTCGGCTCGTAATACGACGCGCGGCACCCGCTTCTGATTCAAGGCACGCCGGTTTTCCGGCGTGCCTTTTTTGTTTTTCACCCCGCAGACTTCGGCCACTCGCGCCGCCCTTATGAAAGTCACCAAAGGCCAGATCTTCGCACGCGGACTCTCCAACTGCTGTCCCAATTGCGGAGCCAAAAAACTCTTCAAAGAAGGCACTCTGTTTGAAATGAATCCCGAATGCCCTGAGTGCGGCCTCAAAATCGAGCGCGACGAAGGGTTTTTCCTCGGCTCCATGTCGCTCAATTACGGCGTCACGATCATCGGCTTCCTCGTGCCCGTGCTGCTTCTCTACCTGGCCGGCGTGCTGTCGGGCGTGGTGGCCGCCGCCATCGCCGGAGTGGGTGCCATTGGCGTTCCGATCCTCTTCTATCGTTCATCGCGCAGCTGGTGGCTGATGAGCTACTACTTTTTCCTGCCCAATCACCTCCCGGCAAACCGGCGCGCACTCGCGCCCGATGAGGACGAAAACATCTGAGTCCGGGCCGAGAACCGGGAGTGGTCGACAAACCCGGCCAACTTTCGGCTTCCGTTTTAACGATGTGGTTCTACGTTCGCCCGTCCACAGCCGGAGAGGTGGCAGAGTGGTCGATCGCGTCTGACTCGAAATCAGATGAACCTGCAAGGGTTCCGGGGGTTCGAATCCCCCCCTCTCCGCCAGTTTTTACCTCTGAAGAGGAAAAAACGTCGCCTAGGTTGCCACAAGACATGGCAACCTAACATGTCCGACAGCACATTCGACGTCACCCGCTACGAAAACCGTAACGGCGTCATTTCTTGGCGAGTCTCCGGCTGGCTCCATGGCCTCCGTGTCCGTAAAAACTTCAAATCCCGAGAAGAGGCCGGAGCCGAGCGCGCCGCCCTCGAAGCCAAGGCCGCGCAGGCCGCGAGCAACGTCCGCGCCGCTTCCACGTTCCTAAACGACGACCAGCTTCGCGAGGCCGAGGCCGCTTTCCGCCGCCTCGCCGATGCGCCCAAACCACTTTCGTTCTACCTCGATTTTGCCTTGGCCAACTACCGCGCCCCCGACCGCGAGCAGACCTTGGCCGACGCCGTGACGACTTACCTCGCCTTCAAGCAGCGCGAGCACGACCAGAAGCTTCTTTCGATCTCCCAGCTCGACCACATTCGCCGCCATCTGGACGTCCTCCAAAAACGCTTCCCCGCCGTCCTCGTCTCCCAGTTGACCACCCAGCAGCTCACCGCCCATTGCCAGCGCGGCAACGCCTGCCCCAAGACCATCAACAACCGGCGCGGCATCCTCCACACCTTCTTCAAATTCGCGTTCCAGAAGGATTGGGTCGCCGCCAACCCGGTCGAAAAAATCCCCCATCACCGCATTGCTCACCGTCGCGGCTCCGCCAAGACCCTGAGCGCCGAGCAGGCCGAGAAGCTCATGCACCACGTCGAACAGATCGACGGCGGCAGCCTCGTCCCGTTCTTCGCGCTCGCCCTGTTCGCAGGCATCCGCCCATGCGTCCGGCATGGCGAAATCCTCAAACTCAAGGCCGAGCATGTCCGGCTCGATACCGGCGTCATTCTCATCGAGCCCGAGGTCTCGAAAGTCCGCATGAAGCGCAGCGTCGCCATTCAGCCCAACTTGGCGGCCTGGCTGAAAGCCTATCCGCTCGACCGCTGCCCGATCATCCCGGCCAACCTGCAACACACCCGCGCCGCCGTCGCCAAGGTGTTCGACCTCTCCCACGACATCATGCGTCACACGTTCATTTCGATGCACGTCGGCAAATTCCGCTCGATGGGCGAGGCCGCTTTGCAGGCTGGCAATTCCGAGAGCATCATCCGCAAGCACTACCTCGACCTGAAGACCAAGGAGGAGGCAGAGGCCTTCTTTTCGATCATGCCCGAGAAGGCCGCGCCCTCCGCCGAGCGACCCGCCCCGGCCGAGCCGCTTGCCTTCCCCTTGCAGACCGAAGCACTGGCGGTCGCGAGCTGATTCTACCACCGGTCTGCATCCGCCCGTGTCATCACCGACACGGGCTTTTTCGTGCCGATATTCCCGCCCCAGCCGCCGCCCATGACACCGTCCCCAGTGCATGAATCCTCCCTCCGTTTCCGCTCCCTGCCTCACGTCCCAGCTCACCGACATCGTCGGCCTCCGCGCCTCCGGCATATTTCCGGCCGGTCGCGAGCCCTCGATCCGCACCCTTCGCGAGTGGACGAAACTCCGCCGCATCCCGCATCACCGCGTCGGTCACTTCGTTTATTACGACGCCGCCGAGGTCGGCATTCACATCCGCACCAAACTTAAGATTCCCGCTCGCGGCTGATCAAAACGATCACGTGCGCGGTTTATCTGTCCCCAGTATGAACCATTTTTCTGCTTTGGCCTATAATTTGCTAGTGAGGCCATTGCACACCCATGGGCCACGTATTGCTGGGCACACTTCCTCAAACCCGCGCATGGAAAGAGGTAGTTCGATTGCTTGTTGCTCATTCCGATGCAGACGCCGTTGCCGCCGCAGCCCAGAAAGCCGCCGACACCGCCTTCGCTGTGATGGACAAGGACCCCGGTTTTCAGGACGTGGTGGAGCTGTTGAGCCAATTGGGGGCCGCGACAGAGAGTCCCGATCCATCGAAACATCTCGCGAGCTACGGCATTCAGCTCCCGCCTAATCCTTCGATCCTTGCCGTAAGCTTGGCTATCAAGCGCGCACTCGATGCCGCTTCGGCACGCCGCGCACACCTTAGCGATCTCGCCTCCATCGGAGGCCGGTCGCTCATTGCAGCGGTAACGCACCATCTCAACAACGTCCTTGGCACCTTGGTCCCACCCACGGGCCATGAGGTTCAAGCCGCCCTGGGAAACCTCGGCCGCGAAACCCAGTTTGGGAAACTCGCGCGGACGTTCTTTTACCACGTCGCCAAAGACTGCCAACGCCACTTCCTTTCCAAGGTATTGGGTGCCCATGTCGGCGAGGGGCGCGCGTTCGCCACCACGGCCCAACTCTCCACCTTCGAGGGTGCCCTGGATCAGCACGCCAACGAAGCCAGCTACATCGTGGAAGTCTTCGCCAAGGAGTGGTTCTCGAAACGGATGTATGAGGACGATAACACCATCTCAAAAAAGCGCTCATCCGCCTTCGGCTGGAAGGCCATGACGAAGATTCGCGCCGAAATGAAAAACCGAGCAACCGATGATGCAGCACAGTGAAAATCATATTATCTGCGGCGGCCTGCCGGTCCCGAAGAAGCTTAAGGGCAGCACCGTTCTGGCGCTGAACCTTCACGGCAAGCTGGGCGATGACGACCACGTCAACCTCCGCATCGAGCACTTCCACATCCCATTCGGTCGCACCCTCGCACCTCGGTTCATCGACTTGGTCGAAATCGCATCCTACGTTTACGCGGCAGACCAGGCGACCATTCGCCAATACCAGGACACTGACCGCTTCGGCATGGATTGGCGTCAACGCCTACACTTCCGGATCCCGGTTCGAGATTTGGAGTTCTGGAACCGACCGGATGTCGGAAAGGCCCTCGTTGATGTCCTCAATTTTCTGGGCGATCACTTTTTCAGCTTCGAGTTTTCAAAGGCCAAGAAACCCGTCCCGTTTCAGGACTACCTCACCTCTGCGGAAGCGCCCACGATACTCTCGTCCTACGACGAAATCGCGATGTTCTCGGGTGGGTTGGACTCTCTGGCAGGCGCGGTTGAGGCTCTGCGTCGTCACCATCGCCGCATGGTGTTTGTGACTCATTTACCCACCACGAAAAACAACAGGCTTATCACGGATTTGCGCGCCGAGCTCCAAGCGCTGGTGCCGAACGAGCCCCCGCTTCACGTCGCCATCGAGGTCAACAAGTCCAAGGACCTCGGCAAAGAGCCCACGCAGCGGGTCCGCTCCTTCCTATTCGCCTGTCTGGGCGCGACGACCGCGCATGCCATCGGCCTTAATCGCCTCACGTTTTTCGAGAACGGCGTCATCAGCCTTAATCTGCCTCTCTGCGGTCAAGTAGTGGGCGGTAGGGCCACGCGGACGACCCATCCCCGCGTGCTCGCCGGGTTCTCTCATCTGTTCTCGCTGGCCTTTGAGCAGCCTTTCGAGGTTTCCAACCCCTATCTCGAAAAGACGAAAGCCGACGTTGTCCGCGTTTTGGTCGATCAGGGCGCCGCTCAGCTCATCGGGAAATCCATCTCTTGTGCTCACACCTGGGAGCGTCGTGCCGATCAAACCCACTGCGGCCATTGCTCACAGTGCTTGGATCGCCGGCTCGCCATGCTCTCTGCCAGTGCCTTCGACCACGACCCTTCGTCCATCTACCGCACCAATATCTTCACCGACTCCTTGCCGGCAGAAACTGACCGCATCCTTGTCTCCACCTATATCGAGCGAGCCAGGACGATGAAGCAAATCTCCACCCCGGAAGAATTCATCATTCGATATCCAGAAGCCTTGGATGCGGTCGAGTTCGTGCCCGGCGCAAACCCAGATCGCGCCGTGCGACTGCTTTTTGATCTCTACAAGCGGCACTCGATGGAAATCGACCAGGCGGTAAAGTCCATGCGCATTCGCTACTCGGACGACATCCACGAACACCGTCTCCCCGGAGATTGCCTTGTCCGCATCGCCACTGACTCCTCCGGAACCGTGCCAAGCCCCGTTGCTGAAACGCGAGTTCTCGATGAACCGGACTGCCTATTCCGCCGCTTCGATGAGGTTTGGGAGTTCCGTTTTCTCGGCGGTCGGAAGTTTATCATCAAGGACAACGACACCGGTTGCTCCTATCTGCATTATCTCCTTTCGAATCCCGGCGAATCGTTCTCTTCATCCCAACTTGATCGAGCTGCCAAACCACCTGTCGCGACCCAACGGGATGAGGAGATTTTGGGGACGAATCCGCTCCAGACCGAGCTATCGGTGGTCGAAGAACTCGACCATGGTGGAACGGCCATAGATGAGCGCACGAAAGCCGAGGTAGTGAGCAAAATCCGGGATTTACGAGTGGCCAGAGTCGATGCCGAAAGAGCCAACAACTCCGTCGAACTCGCCGAGATAGACGAGGAGCTTTCCGGGTATGAGCATTACTTGAACGGAAGCGTCACCAAGTCGGGAGCCAGCCGCAAAATCCAAGACCCTGCCAAACGCATGAACGATTCGGTTCGGGCTGCTTTCAATCGTCTCCTTGGGGTTATTGGGGGCAAGGATGCTCGCTTTCATACGCACCTCACCGACCGCGACTGCCTCATCTTTGGAAGCGACAATGCCTATCGCCCCCCGGCGGGTATCGCCTGGGTAACTGCCTGATTTCATCTGCGACGCGTCACGTCGCCGATACGACACGTCACGTCGCGCTGAGTTCTGGAAGGCAAATCCATCTAGCGGCAACAGCCGGTGCCGAGCTGCGGGGTGGAGACGCCTGACCCAGAAATGAGTCAGCCACTATCCAACGAACCATCTCCTCTAGACCGCGCCAAAGATCACCTCAGCATCTTCGTCCTCTGGCACGCCCTTGGCCTGCCCGGCTCCCCCAAGAAGATTTGCCACTCGCCCTTCCGTGAGGATCGGCGCGCCTCGTTCTCCATCAGCGACGACGGCAAAGTCTTTCACGACTTCGCCACCAACGATTCCGGCGACGTGGTTGCCTTCGTCGCCCGCGCCAAGAAGTGCTCCTTGGGCGACGCCGCCCGTGAGCTGATCCGCATCGCTGCGCTCACCCCGGCACAACCCGTCCGTCAGAAGCTGGCTAAGAAACCGCTCCGCATCCCCACCTTCACCGTCCCCACGGTCGGCGACCTCACCGAGATTCAGCACGTGCGCGGATGGCCGGCCTTCGCCGGTCTCGAAATCGCCATCCAGCGCGGTCTGCTCCACCACTGCACCATGACCGATGACGGGGTTTCCCGTCCGGCGTGGGCGATCACCGATTCTGCCCGCCGCTCCATCCAAGTCCGCCGCATGGACGGCCAGCCGTGGGCCTGGAACAAGGCCAAGGCTTGGACGCTGGGCGGCAGCATCGCCGGTTGGCCCATCGGTGCCGCCGACATCGGCGACCGTCGCCTCATCCTCTTCTGCGAGGGAGGCCCGGACTTTCTCGCCGCCCACACCCTCGCATGGCTCGCCGAGCGCGCCGCCTCGGTCGCCGTCGTCTGCGTCCCCGGTGCCTCCGCCTCGCTTCATCCCGACGCCCTGCCGTTTTTCACCGGCAAACACGTCCGCATCTTCGAGCACACCGACGACGCCGGTTCCGATGCTGGCCAGCGCTGGGCATCCCAGCTCAAGCAGGCCGGAGCCACTGTTGACGGCTTCGCGCTCGACGCGCCCCACAAGGATCTCGCCGACCTCCTCGCCGCCACCGACGGGGAATCCCTCAACTGCCCCGCCGATGTGTTCGAGGGCCTACCCAAGGAGGACTCGTCATGCCGGTGAAATCCTACTCCGACAGCCCTGCTCCCGATCCGCACGGCGCATCTCCCACCGGCGCTCACGTCCCCGGCGAGGCCCCCGGCGCACCCGCCGCCATCCCGTTCCCCGAAAAATTGGTCGCGCGTGTCGAGTCCACCCGTTTCGACCCGGCGAATCCGCCACCAGTCGAACCGTGGGCGTTCAAACTCGCCGGGGTAGAGGTTGCGCACTCTGGCAATCTCGTCACCATCGCCGCCGCCGTTAAGTCCGGTAAAAGCTCCGTCATCTCCGCGATGATCGCCTCGATGATGGGCGCGGCGGGCCGGGATTACCTCGCCCTCGACGGCAGCAATCCAGACGGCAAGGCCGTCCTCCACTACGACACCGAGCAGAGCCGCGGCGACCATTACCACATGATGATGCGCGCGCTTCGCCGCGCCGATCTCGCCACACCGCCGAGTTGGTTTTCCAGTTACTCACTCACCTTGCTCGACCCGTCCGAGCGCCGCGCCGCCATCGGGGCGATGGCTCGCAAGGCCGCCGCCAGCGGGGGACTTCACTCGCTCTTCATCGACGGCGTCGCCGACCTCGTGTTCGACGTAAACGACCTCGCCGAAGCCTGCGGTCTCGTCGCCGAGCTTCACCAGCTCGCCACCGAGACCGGCTGCGTGATCGTCACCGCCCTCCACCACAACCCCGGCGGCGAAAAGACGCGCGGCCACCTCGGCAGCCAGATCGAGCGCAAATCCGAATCCGTCCTCGTCCTCCGCAAAGACGGCGAGACCATCTCCATCTCCTGCAAACCCGCCCGCCGCCAGGAAGTCAGCGACGACAAGGCCCCGCGCTTTTCATGGGACACCGCTGCCGGCATGCACCTGCTCACGCAGTCCAAGGCCACCGCCGCCGACGACCGCAAGCGCACGGAGTTGGCCGAGTTGGCCGAGGAGATTTTCGCCGGTAAACTATCGCTCCGCTGGACGGAGATGTCCGACGCCATCAAAGCGGCTCGCGGTGGCGCAAACAGCACCATCGAGAAACGGATCAAAGACATGAAACGGCTGGGGGTCATCCGCTTCGCGGGTGCCGGCTCCTACGCGAAAGGACAGCCATGAACCCCGAACCCCGAGGTCACCCCGATTTGACCCCGATTCGGGGTCGCACCCCTCATTTTACCCCGAACCCCGAAGCCCCTATATGTAGGGGCCGGGGTGCAGGGGTTGGCTTAAAATCAGGTTCCCGTCTCTCCGCCGCCGATCTCCAGGACGCGCGCGATGCCGAATACGCCACCGCCTACCGCGATTGGCTAGCCACCCTCCCACCTGATGAACGTGCCCGCCTCGCCACCCAAGGCCTCGGCGAACCCGACACCAAGCGCCACACCTCCCAGCACGATGACGAGACGGTCATGGAGTTGACCGAGTCGCCGGAGATCCAGCCCGACGACCAGGTCGAGGAGGACGACGAACGCGCCTTCGCCGCCAAGCAAGCCGCCCAGTCCGCCACCCCAGTTCCCGCCGACTCCTCCCCATCACCGGGGGGCTATCTCGCGGCCGGCGACATCCTCGCCTCGTTCTGCGCTCGCATCCGCGCTCATCCAAACCCGCTGCTCGCCTTCGACGCTGCCTGTTTCGCCTCCGGCCTCATGGGCATCGAGGGCTTGAGCGAGACCGCCCTCGCCAAACGCCACGGCGTCACCCGCGCCGCGTTCTCCCGCCTCGTCGTTCAATGGTCGCAGACCTTCGGCCTGCCGCCCTCACGGGGGATGCGTTCAAAACGCGCCCGCCAATCCTACCGCAAGTCCCGCCTCAACCACCTCTCCAAACTCAAATCCACCGCCCACCATGTCCACTGATTCCGCCCTCTCCCTCAATCTCGCCCCCGAGATCAACGCCGCCTTCTCCGAGGCCAGCGCCACGGCCGCCGCCGCCACCCTCAACGCACGCCAAGCCGTTGCACGCGCCCTCGAATGCGGTCGCCTCCTCAATCTCCAGAAAGACGCCCTCCCGCATGGCACCTGGCAAGATTGGCTCGCCGCCCACTGTCCCGCCATCTCCGCGCCCACCGCCCGCCGTTACATGAAGCTCGCCAAGCACGCGCCCGACACCGTCCTCGAAGACGCCGCCGGTCTCCGCCAAGCCTACATGGCCACGGGGGTATTGCCGGATTCGCCCCGTCAACGTCGCGAACCCGACGCCAACACCCCCACGGTGAACTATGTTCGTGGCCTCGACCAATTCCGCCGCTGGTTCCATCAACGCATCGAGGAGGAGCCCTTGTCGAAATGGTCGCCTCAAGCCCGCCGTCTCCTCCGCAACGAACTCGCTTGGTTCAAGAAACTCCACGACGACCTCGCCGCCTGACAATGCCTGCGCTCACTCCGTTCGCTTGGCGATCCCGCTCCCGCGTCATCGTCGCCCCAACGACAACACTTTCCCCGTCCTCCTTCGCCCGCTCCCGTTGGTCGCTACCCTCAACGCCATCGGTCGCTCCGCTCCCTCGGCGAACCACGCTAACGCGCTCCGGCGTCACGTTCTTGGTAATTCGCCCGCAGACGGTGCCGCTCGGCCTCCCTCCATTCCGCTCCGCGCTACCGTTCCGCCTACGGTGCGCCAGTGCCGCCTCACCGGGGGCCGCAACGCCCTTCGCCCCTGACAGCACGGATCTCGCCGAGCCGAGAACCGCGCCGTCTCGCTACGCGAACGGGGCTGCGGGCGTCGCGGCTGATCCCCGGCCAGGCGTCCCTGTCGCCCCTTCGGCTCCACGTCCGCACTACGCTTCATTCCGGTCACCCGACCGTCACCGACTGCTCGACTGTCCGGCTCACAACGTCTCACGCCCCAAACCAATTCCAGCGCGTCGAGACGCCGTCACTCGGTTCCGCGCCCGCCAAGGCGGGTGCTCACCGAGCGCCGCCGACTCGCCGAGCCACAACGACTCCGGCCCCCCGCTCGCAAGGCTCGCTCGGTTCCGCCTCATGCGCCGGGGGCTTCGATGCTCGCCGCGCACAACGCGGCTCGAACAACTGGTGTGCGGTTCGTTCGCAAAGCTCACTCACGACCCAACGCGAACGCGCGCCATTAATGCGGAAAGCCCTCCGCTCGCCACCGGGCAGGTCCCCCGCCCGCATAGCAGGCGATCCGGGTTCACCTCCGTCACGGCGAAGGCGCTGGCACTGCGGCAGCCCCCCGCGCTCGGGCTGCGTCGTGTCCCGCGTCCATCGTCCGAGTCATGTCGGTGAACCCTTCTCGTCCCGCTCTGCCGTCATGCCACCTGCTTCCCCTGCGCGCACTACTTACCTTATGCCCAATATGCCCTCCTTCGGAGCAAGTCCGGCACCCTGTCAGGGCACCCGCCCGGAGGCATTTTTGACATAAGGTGGAGTAGTGCGCTCGGGCCGGCGGCGAGCTTGGGCCTCTCCAGTGTGCGGCGCACGAATCAATTCCACTGCGGCTTCGCCGCCCATAGTGAAAATTCTAGCGGCGCTGCTGCGCCAATAATAGGACCCCCGCCCCCGCCCGGGCCGTCCGATAATCGGGAGGTTCACAACCGCCGCTAAGCCTCATCGCGGGCCGTCGTCGCAACTCCCGCCGCCAGGCGCCCCCATCGTTCTCTCGCTTCGCTCGTTCACTGGGGAGCTTCCCCCCGCCGCCCAAACCGGGCGGTGGCCCCGCCCGTCCCGCCCGGCTACGCTTCGCTGGCCGGGCGGCGGGCTTGCGCGCCGCTGGCGCGCTGCTTCGCCCTGGCACCCGCGCGCTCCACGCAGAACCAGCGGGCACCGGGCTCCGCCTTCGTCGGGCCGGGCGCGCCGAGCCGCGCGTCGGCCCTCCTGCGCCTCGGCGGCGGCGGGAGCCGCCCACTCGTTGCGGCGGGCTAACGCCCGTCTCCACGCTCAATCGGCGCGGGCCTCGGCGTCGGACTCCGCCCGCCGCCCAGCAACGGGGGCCGTTCACGCGCGTTTTAAGCCGTCGCCAAATTCGCCCGCGCGCCCCCGTTGACACCTCCGCGCTGGGAATGCCCATCACGGTTCCCAAGTCCGACAAAGCCGGCCGGCTGTCCAAGTTCAGCACGGCCTTGTTCGAGCGGGTCGTGGCCGACATCCGCGACGGCGCGCCGACCGCGACCGCCATCGAGAAGCAGGGCATCGACCACTCCACGTTCTACCGGCACTTGCAGCGCCAGCCCGATCTCGTGCCGCTGCTTCAAGCCGCGCAGCTCGAACGCGACCGCGTGCGGAACGCGTCTCGCATCGAGGATGCCGAACAAGAGTTGAAGCGCCGTGGCATCGACGGCTGGACGGAGCCGGTTTTCGACGCGAAGGGCCAGTTGTGCGGAGAGCGCCGTCGCTACTCCGACGCGTGCCTAATTTTCTTCCTCAAGGCACATAAGCCCGAGGTCTATTCCGACAAGCCGACCACGGTTGTCGCCACCCAGGTCAACATCACTGCCGACCGCGAGAAAGACATCATGCGCGAGTGGCGTTCGCGCCTTGGTGCCGTCGAGCCACCGCCCCCAGCCAAGGAGGTGTCACCATGAGCAAGAAGCTCAAGGTCACGCCGCTCGATCTCCTCTTGCCCTACCAACTCGCGTGGGTGCGCGATGACGCTCGTTTCAAAATCTGGCTCAAATCTCGCCAGATCGGCGGCTCTCTCGCGGCCTCATTCGAGGTAGTCGCCGACGCGCTCGAAACCGGCGGCGACTGGGTAATTCTCAGCGCGGGCGAACGGCAGGCCCTTGAGTTCATGGACAAGGTGCAACGCGCCGCGTCCATCTTCTGCGATGCCATCAGCTACTCCACCGGCAAGGAATACCGGCCCGATGTGCAGAAGTCGCAGCTTCGTTTCCCCAACGGTGCCCGTGTCCTCGCTCTCCCCGCCAATCCGGCGACCGCACGCGGTTACTCCGCCAACCTCGTCCTTGATGAGTTCGCTTTCCACGAAAACCCCGAGGAAATCTGGCGTGCGGTTTATCCGATCATTTCCAATCCGCTGCGCGGTGCTCTCAAACTCCGTGTCATCTCCACGCCCGCCGGTCGCAACAACAAGTATTTCGACCTCTGGGAACACGCCCCGGCTTTCTCCCGCCACAAGACCACCGTTTACGATGCCGTTGCGAGCGGCCTCGCGCTTAACATCGAAGAACTACGCGCTAACCTCGCCGACCCCGATGGCTGGGCGCAGGAGTTCGAGTGTCAGTTCATGGAGCACTCGTCACAGGTGTTCCCCGCCGATCTTGTCCGCGCCTGCGAATCTGACGACGCCACCCTCGACGCGTCCGAGGAGCTGTTTTCGCGCGAGTCCCGCATCCGCCCCGCGCTCTTCGTCGGCATCGACGTTGGCCGCAAACGTGACCTCACCGTCGCCTGGACGCTGGAGCGGTTGCCCGGCGGGTCGCTCATCACCCGCGAGGTGCTGGTTCTCGACCGCATTCCGTTTCCGCAGCAAGAGGCCATCCTCGCCCCGCGCGTCATGGCCGCCGCCTTCACTGCCATCGACGCGACCGGCATCGGCGGCCCCGTAAGCGAACATCTTGCCGCCGCCTTGGACGAAACTCGCTTGGAGGGCGTCACCTTCACCGGCGACCGCAAACGCGAGTTGTTCGAGCGTTTGAAAAAGGCGTTGCAAGCCCGCACCGTCGCGCTACCCGCCGCCGCCGTCATCCGCGACGACCTTGGCAGCATGCAACGCATCGTCAGCCCCGGCGGTTCGATTCGTTATGCCGCCGCCCGAACCGCCGACGGTCACGCCGACCGTTCCACCGCGCTCGCACTCGCTATCCATGCCGCCCAGCGCAACCCCGCCGCGGGCTGGGGAGCCTTCGCGTCAACCCGTGTGCCAACCGGCATGAACGGCCACCACCGGCCCGCGCTCACCCGCTTTCGCGGCGCGTGGGCGCGATGACACGGAGGTCTTGGCATGTCTGATTCACCGTCACCCGCCAAACTCGCCGCGCCCGTCATCCGTCCCTCCGCCCGCGACTTCGAGCCGCAGCTTTTTGGACGCTGCCTTTCGCCCGATGCCGTGGGCGCATTGCTCGACGCCGGTGCCCGTGGCGACCTCGCCGCGCAGAGCGATCTTTTCAACCTGATGGAGGACACTTGGCCGCGTCTTCGCGCCAACCTCCAGAAAATCAAGAACGCCATCCGCAAGCTGCCGCTTAACGTGCAGCCCTTCACTCCGAAGAACGGGAAACCGTCCGCGTCCGCGCAGGAAAAAGCCGCCTTCGTCGAGTCCGCGCTCCACCTACAGCGCGGCTACGTGGACACCACGCGCGCCCCGCTCGGCTCCGCCGTTTACGAACTCATGGACGCCGTCGCACGCGGCCTGTCCGTCGTAGAGATCGACTGGACGACCGACACCACCGGGTTCGTCGTCCCCATCGGCTTTCGCCGCGTGCCGTCTCGTTACCTCGGCATCAACACCGACGGCACGCTCGCGCTCCGCCTCGATCCCGCCGTGTTCGCCGCGCTCACTCCCTTCGCCAAACATCCCGGAAAATTCCTGACCGGTATTTTTCAGTCCAAGTCCGGCGCACTCGGCGAGACGGCGCAGCTCCGCTCCCTCGCTCCGCTTTGGCTCGGCCATATGCTCGGATGGGAATGGCTGGTGCAGAAAGCCGAGCTGTTCGGCACGCCCTTGCGCTGGGCCAACTACCCAACGACCGCCACCCAAGCCGAGATCGACGCCATCACTGCCGCGCTCCGTAACATGGGCACGGCGTCATGGGGTGCGTTTCCGCAGGGCACCAACCTGCAAATCCTGCAAGGCACCACGCCCGGCGTCTCCGGCCCCAACGACCCCAGCGAACGTCTCATGGGCATCGCCGACCGTGCGTGCGACATCATGCTTCTCGGCCAGAATCTTGCCGTAGAACAGAACGGCCAAGGTAGCCGCGCCGCCAGCGAGGTTCACCGCGAGGTCGAGTTGGATTTGTTCGAAACCTACGCCGAGTTCATCGTCGCCATCCTTAACGATCAGCTAATCCCCCAGTTGATCGCGCTCAACTGGGGCAGCGCCGAGGAAATCCCCTTCGTCGAGGTCGAGATTTCGCGCCCCGGTCGCGAGCAAGATATGGCCGCCCGCGACAAAACCCTCTTCGTCGAAATGGGCCTGCCCGTCTCGCTCCAATACCTCTACGAACGGCACAAGGTTCCAACGCCTGACGCTGGCGAGGCTCTTTTCAATCCAGCCAGGCCCGTCGTGCAGACCATGCCCTCTGACCCTGCACCGGCCACGGCGAAGGAATGCGGGTGTGGTTGCGGTGCTCCGATTGACGCGACCTCCGAAAGCTCCGCCGAACTCGCCGCGCGCCAAGCCGCCGCCCAGTCCGCTTTCCCCCAGCAGGTCGCGGAGGCCAACGCGAACGACGAATACCTCGTTTGGGACGCCACGCTCGACAACCGCACCACGCCCCTTTGCCAAGGCCTCCACGGTCGCCGCTGGGGTGACGGTTGGATTTCTCCGCCGCCCGCGCACTACAACTGCCGCAGCACGCTGGTCCGCGTGCCGAAAGACCAATACCAAGCGCCCGAGTAGGGGCGTTGACAGCGCGGCATCGGCATGACCCTGCCGCTCCACGCCGCGTTTTCAAACGCCCTCGCCGAGGGCTCCGTGCTTCCGACCGACATCCAATACATGCCGCCCGGCCGGCATCGCATCCGCGCCTCTCAAGGCGGCAAACCCGTCTCCGTCGAGGTCGCCGTCAGCGCCGCCACCGCCGCCGTGCTCCAAACTTTTCTCGCGGCCAAGATGACCGCCGCTACCGAGGGCCGCGAAGATCGGCCCTTCTTCGATTTCAACCACGAAGACCGCGAGGCCTCCGCGTGGCCGACCGAGTTCTACTGGGCCGGTGACGACCCGCAGACCGGCGGTGTCCGCGCCCGCCTCGAATGGTCGGACGCCGGCAAACGCGCTGTGGAGGGCCGCACCTTCCGCCGCTTCTCTCCCACGTTCCACCTCAACGCGTCCGGCTGCGTCACCGGCTCCGAGATCAACATGGGCGGCCTCGTCAACCGTGCCGCCTTCAAGCGTATCGCTCCGCTCTTTGCCGCCGCCCCCGTTGACACCGCGCACGAGCAACCGCTCATGCAAACCCTCATCTCCACGCTCCGCGCGCTTTCGCTAGTCGAGGCGTCCGCCACCGAAGAGGCCGACCTAGTTTCGCAGGTCTCGCGCTCCGTCTCCGCCCTCAAGTCGCAGGTCTCCGATCTTCAGGCCTCGCTCACCACTCAGGCCCGCCAGCGCGCCGAGTCGTTGGTCGATGCCGCTGTCCACGCCGGCCGTCTTCCAGCGAAGGACACCGACGCGCGCGGCTTCTGGGTCGATGCCCTCATCCGCGACGAGGCCAAGGCCGTGAAGGCGCTCGACGCGCTCGCGATCAACCCCGTGCTCGCGCGCCTCACCCCCGGCGGCGATCCCGCCGCCGACCCGTCCCACCTCATCACCCGGCAGGAGCAGAAGCTCGCAGCCGTGCGCGCCGCCAACCCCGGCGCGGATTTCCCCAGCATCTACGCGAAGGCCAAGGCCGAGAGCCCCGAGCTGTTCCGCTGATCGCATCTACCTCCGACCTACTCGCTACTTTTTATGAAAACGTCTCTCGTCCGCACCAACGCCATCCTCCCGTTCGAGGCGGCCTCCGACCTCACCGGCCAGGTCGGCCGCTTTGTCGTCCCGAGCGCCTCCGACAAAGTCATTCTCGTCAGCTCGCCCACCGAAAAACCCCTCGGCGTCCTTCTCACCGATGGAAAACAGGGCGACCGCGTCTCCGTCGCCATCGGCGCAGGCGGCCTCGCCGGCACTGTGCGGGTGAAACTCGCCTCCGTCGTTTCCGGCCCCGGCGTCGATCTTCAGATCACGTCCCACGGACACGTCGTGGCAGACACCGGAAGCGGTGCCCGCGTCCTCGTCGCCCAGTCCCTCGAATCCGGCACCGTCGATGAACTCATCGAGGCCGTCCTCTTCCGCCCCGTAGCGCTCACGTGATCGTTTTCGCCACGCCCAACTAACCGCGCTCTCGACCCGCCTCTCACCATGAGTTCGTCCAAATACAACGTCACTCTCACCAACTACGCCCGTGGCCTCGCCCAGGACATCTCCGCTTCGCTCGCCACCTTCCTTGCGCCGGAGGTCGTCGTTGCCGCCGCCACCGGCCAATACAAGAGCTTCGATGACAAGAACACGTTTCAGGTCATCGACACCTCCCGCGCTGTCGGCGGCCCCGCCAAGCGCCTTGAATTCGCCGCCAGCGATCCCACTTACAACTGTCTCCCGCAGGCGCTCGAAATCGCCATCGACGACCACGAACGCGACGAGGCCGGCCAAAACGATCCTCTCCGCCTGGAGGAGGCGAAGACCCAGACCCTCGTTTCGTCCGCCATCACTTCGCACGAGGCCAAAGTCTTCGGTATCGTCTCCGCGCTCACTGCATCGGCTAACATTACCCTCGCGAGCGACGACCCCATCGCGAAGCTCGACGAGCAGATCGAGGCGCTCGCCACCGACACCGGCCGCATGCCCAACCGCCTCGTCATCGGCCTGCCCCTCTGGAACAAGCTCCGCAACAACGCCAAGGTCATCGCCCGTTTCCCCGGCGCGGCCTCCGTCGGCGTCAGCATGGCTCAGTTCGGTTCGCTGCTCCTCAACCCGAGTATCGACATCCGCGTCGGCATCCTCGCCAAGGACACCGCCAAGCTCGGCGCGGCCAAGGCCAACGTGAACATCATCGGCCAGCAATTGGTGATCTTCCATGCCAGCCAGAGCCCCACGCTCTACGATCCCAGCTTCATGAAAACCTTCCGCCTGCGTCGCGGTGGCGTGGACGTGGTTCGCATGTATCGCGAGGACTCCGCCCGTTCCGACATCCTCGCCGTCGATTGGTCGGAAGACATCCGCGTCACATCCTCCGTCTGCGCCCGCAAAGTCACCGGCAGCTAAGCCAGCAACGTTTTGCCGCTTCGTCCATGCTCAAAAACGTGGTGAACCGCCTCGGCGACCTCATGGACGACGGCAAACCCAACGACTGGTTTAAGTCGTAAGTTCGCCTTCCCATTTCTGCGATTCGGCGCGCAAGGCACGTATCAGCGTGTCGCGCGCCTCCTCTGCGTCTGCCCCTAGCGTTTCGACGCTGCGGGGATTCCATATAAGCGCCATCGGTCTCGATAGTGAGTCCAGTTCACCCGATTCGATCACATCGACGGAATCTCCGATATCTTGGATCGCGTGGCTAGGTAGCACGGAGGCGTATCTCCCGGTGCGCACCGCAGCCATGCATAGCATCAACGAGTCACAGGTCACCTTTGCCCGAAAGACCCCACCAAGGCGCGCGGCGACTGCCTTCAAGCGGTCATTAAATTGCCCGTCTCCGCTAAGCGCTGCGTGGGGCAGCTCAGTTAGCGCGATTTTCAACGTCATCGTTCGACGACGTAGCCGCTCTGGAACCGCAATGGCATATTTGATCGTGCCTACCGGTTCGCTCCGCAGGCTGTCCCGAACCGAGTCCGCACGCACCAGGCCAAAATCCAGTCGCTCATCCGCGACGCGTGTCACCACGTCGCTCGTGCGCATGTTCTCCATGGACCATCTCAATGGTGATCCCTCCGGTGCAAGCGCAGGCATCAGCCACCATTGCAGCGCGCTGTTGCCAGCGCCGACGGCCCAGCACTTTTCCTCCTGATGCTGCGTCTCGGCGAATCGTTCTAGTGCGATGAACTGAGCCCTGGCCAACACGGCCAGATCACGACCGGCAGGAGTGAGTCGAAGCGTGCGCCCCGCTTTCTCTGTGAGCTTCACGCCGAAAAACTCGCCCAGTTCGCGCAACTGATGGCTCATTCGTGCCTGTAGACCCAAATCGCCGCCTGCCGCTTGGCGCAGGCTTTGCGCCTCCGAAAGGCGCACCAAGGTGTGCAGCCGCTCGAACGAAAGACCACTTTTCTGCAAAAAAGCCTCAAACATGCGTTTTCCGCATCATTCATGCGTTCTAAGCATTATCAATCGCAACTTAAACCGGATATTCTGTGCGCATGACGACCTCCATCGCTCCTTTGCACCTCTCTGGGTCCTTCTACACCGGTTTCCTCGAAAAACGCCGCGGCACCGAACCGGTTTATGGAACTGATGACCAGCGCGTCATCGAGTCCACTGTCGCTCGCCTTCTGGGCCAGCCTACCACCGCCAAGAACCCCGGCATCCTCCTTGGCAAGATCCAGTCCGGCAAAACCAAGACCTTCCTCGGGGTCACCGCCCTCGCTTTCGACAACGGCTACGACATCGCCGTCATCCTCACCAAGCCCACCACCGCTCTCGCGAAGCAGACCTGCAAGCGCGTCCATCGCGACTTCGCCGACTTCATCGAGGCCGACCAGGCCAAGGCCTACGACATTCTCGAAATTCCCGAACGTCTCACCCAGTTCGAGCTGAACCAAAAACTCGTCTTCATTGTTAAAAAGCAGAAGCAGAACCTTGAGCGCCTCGATCAGACTTTACGCGTCACCTACCCGCAGCTCGCCCGCAAGCGCATCCTCATCATCGACGACGAGGCCGACAACGCCTCCATCGGCTACTACTACAAAAACGGCGACCTAGAACTCCGCACTATCGCCGGCCAAGTGGACGAGCTTCGCCAGCAACTCCCCGCAGCTTCCTTCCTTCAGGTCACGGCCACCCCGTATTCGCTTTATCTTCAGCCCGAGGATTCCCCGCCTGGTCTGCAAATCGCCCCAGTTCGTCCCAAGTTCACCGAGCTTGTCCCGGTGCATCCCGATTACGTGGGGGGACCATTCTACTTCGAGGAAAGTAAGCAGGCGCAAAGCCCGGCCCATTACGTTTTCCACCCGGTCAAGGCGGATGAACTCGAAGTCCTCCGCCAGGACGACCGGCGGCGTTTCAAAATTGAGGACTGCCTCACAAGCGACCGCGTCGCTGGCCTCCGTGCCGCTCTCGTCACGTTCCTTACCGCAGGTTGCCTGCGTCGCATCCAAGACGAGACCCAAAACCAGCGACCCAAGCGCTTCGCCTTTTTGTTTCATACCGAGGCCGCCAAGTCTTCCCACGCATGGCAGGAGTCCGTTATTCTAGCCTTCGACGAACAGCTTCAAAACGAAGCCAAGACCCAGTCGGCATTGCTCCAAAATCTCGTTCAAACCGCTTATACCGATTTGGAGCGCTCCATTCTAGCCGGCGGCCAACCTTTGCCGGCGTTCACCACGGTCTGGGATCGCGTTGTCGCCGCTCTTACCAACGGCGAGATCATGATCACCAAGGTCAACTCCGAGGCCCAGGTCGCCTCGCTCCTCGATGACGAGGGGCAGCTCAGGCTTCGCACTCCGCTGAATATCTTCATCGGCGGCCAGATTCTCGACCGCGGTATCACCATCGCCAACCTCATTGGCTTCTACTACGGTCGGAATCCCCAGCGCTTCCAGCAGGACACCGTGCTCCAGCACTCTCGCATGTATGGTTTCCGCCCTCCGGCAGACCGCTGCGTTACTCGCTTCTACACCGCACCCCATATTCACACCGCCATGCGTCGTATGCACGATGCGGACACCGCATTGCGCGACCGCATCGAGGATCAGGCGCAGAATCCGGACCGCACAGTCACTTTCATTGAGCTCGACGAAAACAACACCATCGTCCCGTGCAGCCCGACCAAGATTCTCGCGTCGAACATCACTACCTTGCGCCCGCACCGGCGTGTGGTGCCGTCTGGCTTTGAGACCGACGTAAAAACCCGTCTTCGCCCGCTCACCCAACAACTCGACGCGCACTTGGTGACCCTCGCCGGTCAGTTGCCCAAACCCGGCGAAAACCCCGCCGCTATCAACATCTCGACTGAACAAGCCTGTGATTTGCTCGCGCGCATAGATCCCGCTTTCGTCAACTTCGCTCCCGGCTACGAGGACACTTGGAACCTTCTCGAACACCAAGCCATCTTGCGCCACCTAAGCGACTCCACCGCCAATCCCGCCAATCGCGGTCGCGTGCTCCTCATGCTTCGCACAGGCCGCAATGTTTCGCGCAAGCCCTCGGAAAAGGGTCACGCCGATTTCAACGAGCCGGACACCACCCGCACCGACGGCACACCAGCCCGCGCTGCCGCTATCGACCTGCCTTTGTTGATGCTCATCCGCCAGGAAGGTGCCGCAGCCCAAGGCTGGAGCGATGCCCCCTTCTGGTGGCCCGTCATCTACACCCCCGAAAACATGCGCCCCACGCTCTTCGCCCACGCGAAGTAGGCCTCAAAATTACAGCCATTCAATCCCTCCAATTCCACCCAGCTCCGCCTGTAAAAACATTGCACAAAGTCCGTGCTATCAGAGGATCATCCATTCTTCGCTTTGGGGGTTTACTAGCCGCTTTCTCCCACGGCTAATGATGTCCGACGCGATTCCCGCATGCCCACAATCTTCGACAACATCGACACCCCATTTCTTGAAAACCCTCAGGGCAATGGGTTGCGCGATGCACTGAAGCTTTCGCATCGGGGCGATTTCTGCGTCGGCTACTTTAACCTCCGAGGATGGAGTCGAATTGACGACATTGTGGAGGCATGGCCCACCACCGGGCCCGACTCCTCGCCCTGCCGCCTTTTGGTCGGTATGCAGAGACTGCCAAGCGAAGAACTCGCATCCCTTTTCTCCGCCCAGCCCTCCGAAGAACGCGTCGACTCAAAGCGCGTCGCTCAGCTCCGCCGCCAAGTCGCCGAAGAGTTCCGCAAGCAACTCACCATCGGCATTCCCACCGGCAACGACGAGGCAGGTCTTCGCCGTCTCGCGCGCCAACTCCGCGAAGGCAAACTTCGGGTAAAACTTTTCCTCCGTCATCCTCTCCACGCCAAGCTCTACCTCGCCCACCGTGACGACGCGTTTACCCCGCTCATCGCCTACGTTGGCAGCAGCAACCTCACTATGTCCGGCCTGCGCGCCCAGGGTGAACTCAATGTCGATGTCGTCGATAAGGATGCTGCCCAAAAGCTTCACCGCTGGTTCGAGGACCGCTGGGCCGACACCCGCTGCCTCGACATCACCGAGGAGCTGATTGCCATCATTGAGGAGAGTTGGGCGGGCGAACGCCTGATCCCGCCCTTTCACATTTACCTCAAGATCGCCTGGCACCTTTCCCAGGACGCCCGTGACGGCATCAAGGAGTTCCGCGTCCCGCACGACATCGCCGGCGAACTCCTCCCGTTTCAGGTCAAGGCCGTGCAGCTCGCTTGCCGCTTTCTCAACAAACGCGGCGGCGTCCTCGTCGGCGACGTAGTCGGTCTTGGCAAAACCCGAGTCGCCTGCGCCATCGCCCGCGTCATGGGCGACGACCAGATGCTGGAGTGCCTGATTCTCTGCCCGAAGAATCTCGTGACCATGTGGGAAAACTACGCGCATCAGTTCGGCCTGCGCGCCCCGCGCGTCATGTCGCAGACCCGTGCGCTGCGCGACCTCGCCCAGCTTCCCCGCTACCGACTCGTCATCATCGACGAGTCGCACAATTTCCGCAACCGCGAAGGGCGCATCTACCAGGCGATCCGCGAATACTTGGAGCGCAATGACTGCAAAGTCGTCCTTCTTTCCGCCACTCCCTACAACAAGACCTACCTCGACCTCGCGAATCAGCTTCGCCTGTTCCTCTCCGAGCAAACCGATCTCGGCATTCGCCCCGAGTCCATGCTTCGTCTCGTTGGCGAGACCGATTTCAGCCTCGAAAACCCCAACGTCCCGCTTTCATCGCTCGCCGCGTTCGAGAAGAGCGACGAGGCCGACGACTGGCGCGAGATCATGCGCCTCTTCCTCGTCCGGCGCACCCGCTCTTTCATTATCCAGAACTACGCCGAGACCGACGAGCGCAACGGCCGCCAATTCCTCACCATCTCCAACGGGGTCCGCGCCTACTTCCCGATTCGCCAGCCCCGCACCGTCTCGTTCCTGAGCGACCCCGATTCCCCGGACGATCCTTGCGCTCGGCTCCTGCGGCCAGACGTGCTCGGCATCATCGAGTCTCTTGACTTGCCGCGTTACGGTCTCAGCGGACATCTCAAACCCTCGCCCCCGGCCGGTCTCACCGCCGCCGATCTCAAGGTGATCGACGACCTCTCCCGCGCCGGTCGCCGCCTCATGGGCTTCTGCAAGACCAACCTCTTCAAGCGCCTCGAAAGCTCCGGCCACGCCTTCCTTCTTTCGCTCCATCGCCACATCCTGCGGAACTACCTTTTTCTGCACGCCCTCGAAAACGGTCTTCCGATTCCCATCGGCCAGCCCGACGCCACTACGCTTGACACCCGCTTTGGCGACCAAGGGGAAGGGGAGATTCCACTCAAAAACGAGGACGACGACACCGACGACGCTGAGCCGATCGATTTCCCCGATTTCGCCGAATGGGATGTGTCGCACTACGTCAGCCAAGCGGCCTCGCTTTACTCGTTCCTGTCTCTCCACCAAGCACGCCGCTTCCGCTGGCTGCGACCCGACGTTTTCAAGAAAACGCTCGCCGCTTCGCTTCGTCGCGACGCCGACGCCCTGCACGGCCTGCTCACGCGCACCGGCACCATTCCTGCCGCCTCCGACCGTAAACTGCAGGCCCTCATCAGCCTCCTTCGCGACCAACACCCGGACGAAAAATTTCTGCTCTTCACCCAGTTCGCCGACACCGCTTCCTACCTCGCACACGAGCTCAGGTCTTCCGGAGTCTCCACCGTGGACTGCGCCACCGGCCAGTCTCCCGATCCAGCACGCCAAGCTTGGCAATTCTCCCCGGAGTCCAATGACAAGCTCCGCGACTTCCCACCGGGCCGCCAAACCCGCGTCCTCATTGCCACCGACGTTCTCTCCGAAGGCCAAAATCTCCAAGACTCGTCGCGCGTCATCAACTACGACCTGCCCTGGGCAATCATCCGCCTCGTGCAGCGAGCCGGCCGCGTGGACCGCATCGGCCAAAAAGCCGACACCATCACCTGCTACTCCTTCCTCCCCGCCGATGGCGTCGAGACGATCATCCGTCTCCGCGAGCGCCTCCAAAACCGCCTCCAGCAAAACGCCGAGGTCGTCGGCTCCGACGAGTCGTTCTTCGAGCACCAGACCGCCTCCGACGCCGAGGCCCTGCGCCGCCTCTACAACGAGCAATCCGGCGTGCTCGACGAGCCCGAGGACGACGAGGTTGACCTCACCTCCGAGGCTTACGAAATCTGGGCACAGGCGCTGAAGGCCGATCCGTCCCTTCGCAAAACCGTGGAGGCCCTGCCCGACGTGGTCTTCTCCACCAAGGCCCACACACCCGACCCCGCGCACCCCGCCCACACGCCTGAAGGCGTGCTCACCTACATCCGCACCAAGCACGATACGGACGCCCTCGTCTGGACCGATCCCACCGCTCGCGCCGTCTCCGAATCTCCCGTCCGCATTCTCCGCGCCGCCGCCTGCGCCGCCGACACTCCCGCGCTGCCACGTCGTGAGGATCACCACACCCTCGTGGCCTCCGCCGCCAAACTCGTTTTCGAGGAACGACGCGATATTCAGGCCGGCCAGCTCGGCTCCCGGCGTGGTGCCCGTTACCGCACCTACGAGCGTCTCCAAGATTTCCTCCGCCACCGCGAGGGCGACCTCTTCCTCACCGACGCCGTCCGCGCCGCCATCCAGGCCATCTACGATCACCCGCTCACCACCGAGGCAGTGGATAAACTCAACCGCCAGCTCCGCTCCGGCATCTCGGACGACGACTTAGCCGCCCTCGTCACCACGCTCCACCGCGACGACCGCCTCGTCGTCGCCAATCTCCACGACACCGATCTCAAGGAGGCCCGCATCCTCTGCTCTCTCGGACTTCGCATCGATTCATCATCCACTCTCGCCGCGCCTCCTCCGGCCGCCGATACCTTGCTCTAATTTAGCGACATGGCCGTTTCCGCTCCCACACCTTCCCGACTCCGCACCACCGAGGCGCGCCAGCTCCTTCAACGCTTCGACTTCGCCAACCTCTTCATCGAGGAGCTGAATTGGAACAACCCCGTCCAGACCCGCACCGTCTCTGTCAAAGACCAGGACGACGCCGTCTGGCAGGTCCGCGAGATCGCCCAGCTTTCCGGCTTCCGCGTGTTCGAGGTTAGCCCCGCCGACGCCGCCAGCCCGCTGCCCGACGCCGAGACCCAAGCCGCCATCTGGAAGGCCCTCGACGCTCACTCCATCGAAAAACTCGTCATCTTCATCGACCGTGCCCGCACCCAGTCCCTCTGGTATTGGCGCAAGCGCGAGGGCACCCGCTTCCTGCCTCGCCGCCACCCCTACTTGAAGGGCCAGCCGGGCGATCTGTTTCTCAGCAAACTTTCCGCCCTCGTCATCGACCTCTCCGAGTTGGATGCCAACGGCAACCTGCCCATCACCGAGACCGCCAACCGCGTCCGCGCCGCCCTCGACATCGAGCAGGTCACCAAGGCCTTTTTCCGCGACTTCCAGACCCAGCACGCCGCCTTCCTCGAATCCATCGGCGGCATCTCCGATGTCCGCGACCGACGCTGGTATGCCAGCGTCCTGCTAAACCGCCTCATGTTCATCTGGTTCATGCAGGTGAAGGGCTTTCTTGATGTCGCCCGCCTGCCCGATGGCGACCGCACCTACCTGCCGCGCCAGCTAGCCGCCGCCCAGACCAAGGGTAAAAACCAGTTCTTCTCCCACTTCCTCCGCGACCTGTTCTTCGAGGGCTTTGCCAAACCCGAGACCAAGCGCTATCCGCTCGGCTTTCTCCCGCTCGGCGACATCCCTTACCTGAACGGCGGCCTCTTCCTTCCGCACGGCGTCGAGGCCCGCATCGAGGGTGACGCCCTCGCCACCGGCCCCTACCAGAAAATCAAGATCCCCGACGCCGCCTTCGCCGGGCTCTTCGACCTCTTTGGCCGCTACTCCTGGTCGCTCAACGACACCCCCGGCGGCGACGACCGCGAGATCAACCCCGACGTCCTCGGCTACATTTTTGAAAAATACATCAACCAGAAGGAATTCGGCGCCTACTACACCCGCCCCGAGATCACCGACTACGAGACCGAGCAGACCGTCCATCAGCTCATCCTGACCGCCGCCCGCAAGTGGACCGCCACTGCCGCCCAGCTCCACGCCGCCGGCATCACCAAGGGCTCCGCGCCTCGCGAATTCGAGTCCATCGGTGACCTCCTCCTCCACGCCGACGGCGCGCTCTGCCAGCACCTGCTTCAGGACATCCTCCCCAAGCTCTCCCTCCTCGATCCCGCCTGCGGTTCCGGTGCCTTCATCGTCGCCGCGCTCAAGACTCTGCTCAACCTCACTACCGGTCTCATCGGTCGCTGCACCGCGCTCAACCACCGGCCCGTGCTCCAGTGGATCGAGCATGAGCGCAAGCAGCACAAGGCCCCCGAGGTCTATTGGCTGAAAAAGCGTATCATCACCGAAAACCTCTACGGCGTGGACATCATGGAGGAGGCCGTGGAGATCGCCAAACTCCGCCTCTTCCTCAACCTCGTCGCCTCCGCCGAGAAACGCGACCAGCTCGAACCGCTGCCCAACATAGAATTCAACCTTCTCGCCGGCAATTCCCTCATCGGCCTGCTCAAGGTCGATCCCGACGCATTCGAGACCAAGGTAAGCCCGCGCCACTTGCCCCGGGCCAAGGGCGGCGAGCAAGTCCGCCTCACGCTAGCCCACGAGGCCGAGCTGGGTTTCACCGTCGAGTCCACCGTCGCGCCCACTTCCAAGGAAAAAGCCGCCGCCTACGTCGCCCAACAAAGCGCCCGCAAATACGACGAACTGCTTCGCGAGAAAAACCGCCTCGTCGATCTCTACCGAAAATCCACCTCGCTCACCCAAGACCTCGTCGCCCTCCGCGCCGAGATCAACGCCCACAAGGCCAAAGCCCGCGAGATCCTCGACCGCCAGCTCCTCAACGCCTTTCAGGCCGAGGGCATCCAGTTCTCCCAAGCCACCTGGGACGCCAAGAAAAAGTCCGAGGGCAAACCGGAAAAGCGCGACCTCAAGATCGACGACATCCGCGCCCTGCAACCCTTTCATTGGGCTTACGAGTTCGACGAGATCATGGTCAATCGCGGCGGCTTCGATGCCATCATCACCAATCCGCCGTGGGAAAACTGGAAACCCGACGCCAAGGAGTTTTTCCAAAAACACAGCGACGAGGTCACCAAGAAGGCCATGCGCCTGGAGGATTTTGAAGAGGAGAAGTCCGACATCCTGAGCAAGGACGCCGACATCCGCCGCGAATGGCTGGCCTACCTATCGCAGTTCCCCCACGTGAACCTCTGGTTCCGCAACGCGGCTCAATACAAAAACCAGACCGCCATCATCAACGGCAAGAAAGCCACCACCGACCTCAACCTCTACAAGCTCTTCACCGAGCAATGCTCCCACCTCGTTCGCCACGGTGGACGCTGCGGCATCGTCATCCCCTCCGGCATTTACACCGACCTCGGTGCCACCCGCCTCCGCGAGATGCTGTTCACCCAGACCAAGATCACCGGCCTGTTCTGTTTCGAGAACCGGCGGGGTATTTTCGAGGGCGTAGATTCGCGCTTCAAATTCGTCATCCTCAGTTTTGAGAACGGCGGCACCACCGAGGCCTTCCCCGCGCGCTTCATGCGCCACGACGTGGCCGAGTTGGTGACCTTCCCCTCCGCCGATTCGCTGCTCATCGACGTCGCGCTCGTCCGTCAGCTCTCGCCCGATTCGCTCTCGATCTTGGAATTCAAAAACGAGCGCGAGATCGTAATCGCCAAGAAGCTCTCCTCCTTCTCCCGCCTCGGCGATCATGACCCCAAGGCGTGGAATCTCACCCTTCAACGTGAGTTCCACATGACGGACGACGCGGCCCTGTATCACCCCGAAAAAGCGCGCGGTTATGTGCCCTTGGTCGAAGGAAAAAACTTTCACCAATTCATCTATCCATTCGCTCCGTCGCGCTACTGGCTCGATCCCAAGGCAGCTCGCGAGTCTCTCGCCGCCCAGCGCCTTTCCGCCATTGCAGCCTACTGCGAGCGGGAAGGCATCCCAAACAAAACCAAGCCCACCGACCTCAAGATCGACGCCGACAGCTACCGCTTTGTGTTTCGCGACATCGCTGCGAGCACCAACGAACGAACGATGATTGCGACGGTGCTCCCGCCCTTGGTGTTCTGTCCGCACACGGTCAGCATGGAGGTCGTTTACCAAGACCGGCTCGCCGACGGTAAGATCGAACTCAACCGCCACGGGCTTACCAATCCCGAACGCCTCTATCTGACAGCCGTGATGAACAGCTTCACCGTGGACTATCAGTTCCGGCAAAAGGTCACGTCACATCTGTCTTTCTTCTTCGTTCTGCAAACTCCGTTCCCGCGCCTGACCGCCGCCGATCCCCGCTTCCGTCCCATTGTCGAGCGAGCGGCCCGGCTCATCGGCATCACTGCCGACTACGACGTCCTGCTTGCGGAAATCTTCGGCCCCAAGGCCACACATCAAACCCACGGTGCGAGCACCGACGGCGACCGCCTGCGCCTCCGCGCCGAACTCGACGCCCTCGTCGCCCAGCTCTACGGCCTCACCGAGGAAGAGTTCGCCCACATTCTCACCACCTTCCCCCTCGTCGCCGAGAGCGTGAAGCAGACGACCCTCAACACCTACCGCGACCTCAACCGCCTCGGCAAACTGCCGTCCATACGCTCATGAAAATCTCGTCGATCCGCGTCCGTAATTTCAAAGCAGTCAAAGACAGCGGCACCCTCAAGCTCGGCCCGCTCACCGCCTTCGTCGGCTACAACGGCACTGGCAAAAGCAGCCTTATCGAGGCCGCCGAGTTCTTCCAATCCTACGCCCTGCACGGCCTCGATGCCGCCGTGCAGCCCTGGTATGGCTTCGAGCACATCCTCTGGCAGGGCGCGGAGCGCAAGCGATCACCACATTCCCCCTTCTACGATCAGCCGCTGGAAATCGAAATCAGTGGTCGTCATGGAACGCCGGCGACCGCATGGAAGGCCAATCTCGCAATCGGTGAACTTGCAGAGCAAGAAACGGCTTTTTCTCGTCCAGTCGCCGTCAAGCGAGAGTTCATCAAAGTGGGCGATCACGAAGGAACTCACGATTACCAGAAACGCGGTCGCGGCCGGCCGCGTGCCGGTAGTCAATTCCTCGATCAGGACTGGGCGCCCGACTTCCGCCAATGGATGTTCCTCAGCCTAAATCCGCACGACATCGGCCAACCGCGCCGCCGCCTCGAAACCAATGAGGAGGAGTCGCTCCAGAAAACCGGTGGCAACTTGGCCGACATCCTCAAGAGTTTCCTCGACACCGATGCCCCCGCCTTCGATGCCCTGATCGAGGCCCTGCAATACATCGTCCCCTACGCCGCCAACATCCGGCCCGACATCACGAAGGATTTGGTCGAGACGCGCTCGCTCATCCAAATGACCGAGTCCTTCGCCTCCGGCCACGTCGGCCCCTCGCTCCCCGGCTGGGTGCTCTCCGGCGGCACCCTGCGCATCCTCGCCTTGCTCGCCGCGCTCAGGCACCCCAAAGGCCCGTCGGTGCTCTTCATCGAAGAACTCGAAAACGGCCTCGATCCCCGCGCCATCGGCTTCGTCATGGAGGAAATCCGCCGCGCCGTCTCCTCTGGCGACAAACAGGTCATCCTCACCAGCCATTCGCCCTACCTGCTCAACAAACTCTCGCTCTCCCACGTTGTCACGGTCGAGCGCCAGCCAGGAGGGCCGCCTATCTTCCGTCGCCCGGCCGAGGAGGAGGAGTTGCAGAAATGGTCCGAAGACTTCGCTCCCGGCTCACTCTACACCATGGGCCGCCTGCGTCGGCCGGAGGACCGCGTAAAATGAAACTCGGCCTCGTGCTCGAATGCGACGTCGGCGGCCCCGACGAGCTCGTGCTTACCTGCTTCGCCCGCCGCCTTGTTCCTGGCACTGCGGTTGACCCTGTTACTCTCGGCGACAAACCCTCTATTTTCAGCAAGGGAGTGGAAGCTGCCCAGCGCCTCGTCGAAACCAACGGCTGCGACCTCGTGCTCATCGTATGGGATTTGAAGCCCTTTCTGGAAGGCCCACCGCCGGCGACTCACTGCAAGCATGAGGCCGAGGTGCTGCGTCAGCGCCTCGCCGCGCTCAAGCCCGCGACTCGTGACAAAATCCGCCTCCTCTGCCTCACATGGGAGCTGGAGACATGGTTCATCGCCGACGAAAAAGCCGTGTCGGCTCACCTTTCGACCGACGCCCACAAGACGAAATTCAAGTGTTCCAAACCCGGCGACAAGACCGACCCGAAGGCCATCCTCGATAAGGCATGCAAGGATGCGCGTGGAAACTCTCGCGGCTACGAAGACTTCAAAGAGGCGATCCGCATCGCCTGTGAGATCGAGAATACGAACAAGCTTCAAGCCATCCCCTCCTTCGGGCGTTTTGCCGAACTCCTCACCGGCAACTCCGCTGCACCATTTCAGCAGTCCGGCGATGTCTGTAAGGATCTGCGTTATGGCGCCGCCATGATGGGGCAAGCGGGCGCAACTCCACCTCCTCCCACACCAGCGCCGCCGGAAGCGGCCAAGATCCTAGCCAAGCCCCGTCAGAAAAGGCGCAAATGAAATCAGCCGACGCCCCGCTTTCCACCTGGTTCGTTAAACAAAAGGCCGCAACCACAGCTGCGATTGATCTCTCCGCACTGGCCGAGGAGGTTTCGTCACTTCGTCTCTCTTTGAGTCGAGCCGATCTCGAACGTGCCTTCTCGGCCACGCTTGAGCTTCTCGCCCTGCCGCCAATCGAACGCAGCCCGGAGCGATGCGTGGACCTCATGCGTCAATGGGCTGCCTGTCGCAGCCCCAAGACAGCGCTATCCGTGGGCACCTTTTTGATCGAGCGCCTAGCGATGGTCCCGCCGGAGCATGTGTTCCCAGCCTTGCCCGATTCTGCCTTGGTCGAGGCATGGCGTAAGGCCGCAGGCGTGCCCGCTCCGGATTTGGTCGCGGTCGTTCTGGACCGCGCCGAGCAGACATTTTCTTTGCCCGTCTTCGACTGGGCCTTGCTCAACAGCCCCGAGCCTGTTCCCCGTCCGCTGCGGTATCTACTGGATCAGCTCGCAAACCCCACTGCCGCCAAACTGGCAGCGGGACGATTGACCGCGTTCGTAGCAAAGGATGCCAAAGCCCAACACCTCGCGGCTCTTCTCGGCTTGCTGGCCGAAGAGACGCAACGAATGCCGGCCATCGCCGCGGTCATTCAAGCATCGTCGGAGGCGCTGGTCTCGGCCCTAGACAATCTGCCGAAGCTCGCCGGTCTCAAAAACGAACACCTTCCCCTCGCCGTATTCATCGAGGCGCTGTTCGCTCCGATGCTGGATACCACGTTGCGCAAGCGAACCCGCGCCTGCGCACTGCTCGCACGTCTCGGCAGCAATATCCTGCTGGTGGAAAAACGCGGGCGCGGTGGCGAAGATGCCCTCGCGGCTGTCGTGGCGCTAGGCCAACAATTCCGCAGCTCCGCCCGCGATCCGGAAAACGCGGCGGCCACATGGTTTTTGACCTCCGCCGCTCAACCGGCTCCGAGCACCGGCGAGCTCATTTCAGGCGAAGGCGCTCTGCGCTGGGCCTTCACCTACGAAGAATGCCAGCAATCGGGGATGTCTCTCGGTCCCTTGGAGAGTCTAGGACGCAATCTTGGTCTGCGACCCATCACCGAGCCCGGCACCGTGGTTAAGTTCGAACCTCGGTGGCATCAGGATCCAAACGGCGGCCTGTTGCCCGATGCCTCCGTCCGTGTGCGCAGCGGAGGCTGGCAATACCAAGGCCGTCCTATCATCCGCGCCATCGTCGATCCGGCATAACATTCAACGACTACCTCTATGCATCCACCGACCCTGAGTATTGATTTTGGTGCTTCTTACACGAAGGTCGGTTTTAGAGGTCGGTGCGCTCTCTACGCGGCACCATCCCGGTTTGATGAAACGGCCAATCTGGTCGGCTTGGATGAGGCGGCACTCATTCCCACGCTCGCCGTTCAAACCACCAACGACAAGCAACCGTGGATTTTTGGCGCGGCCGCCGCCGACCTGACGCCCGGCCCCAAAATGAAAGTCTTCCAAAACTGGAAGGCGGGGCTCTTCAATCGCGACAACAGTCCTGACGCCGCACAGGCCAGCATCATCGCCCACCACTACTTCGCATGGTTGCGCCAACGCATCGAAACCATGCATCAGGTCGGCTTGGCCGATTGCATCGTTCGCGTAATGGTGCCTGCGTTTTACGATTTCGGGGAATTAACCGGCGTGCTCCGCCGCTGCTTTGAGTTGGCTGGCTGGAATCCGCGCGAACTGCAATTCGGCACCGAACCGCACGCGAACGCGCTCGGTCTCCTCACGCAGGGCCGCAATGTTTACACCAAAGGAAAGCAATCCGAGGGTATCGACTTTCAAGCAACCTACGGGGCCAACAATCCCTACATCCAGAGCATCCGCCGCCAACTCCTCCCCGGCATGGATCGGCAAGCGCTCCGCCTCGCCGTAGTCGATATCGGCGCTTTCACCACCGATGTTGCCATCCTCACGTTCGATCCCTTGCAGCCGGGCCGTGGTGACGGGCTGACTGAAATCGCACAGTTAAGCTTCACCCTCGGCACCCACGAATCACTGGATCGCCCGCTATGGCACGGACTAGCCGCACGCCATGGCGTTGATTTTTATCAACTTAGTTTTCGCCAGAGAGAGCGGATCAAATTTGCACTTTTCCAAGGCGAGACTTTCGCCTTGGCGGCTGGTATCAACTTGGGCGACGCGAACGACCAGGCGTTGCTCAATTCCCTAACGAAAGCCCTCGCGGAGAATATCTGGAAACAGGCAACCCACGCCATGTCGGCTGGAGATCTTGCCACCGTCTTTCTCAGTGGCGGCGGCGCACGGATTCCCGCGCTCGTAATCGCATTGAATCAAGAGGGAATGAAAGCTCGCGCCCAACCACCAACTTCCTCCGCTACAGTAGCCATCGCCAAAGGTGCTGTGCTTGTGCGATGGAATGAAAGTGATGAACCTCTGGAGCGTGTAGCAACAGCCGTAGGCGGGTGTAGTCTCATCGCTGATCAAGCAGTTAACGACAAACCGCACATCGGCCCGCGTCCATTGCCCATGGCGAACCGCGCGACTGACAAGGGTGCTATACCATGCAGCTGCGGAGGATTAAACCCGGACTGCGGCCGCTGCGACGGGCAGGGCTACCTAGCTTCCAAATAAAATCTCAACACATCACGCGCGTGAAAGCATCTCAACTCAGACTCCTCCCTGAAACCCCCAACCCGTCCGACGATGTCGGTGCCGCGCTCGGCTTGCTACAAGGTGCTCTCGGCGACGAAGAGCAGCGCATTCGCACCGAGGGTTCGCAAGCCATGCAGAAAGGTGATTTCGACACCGCCACCTCGGTGATCGACTTCGCCCGTCGCCTATTGGCTTTTCGGGATAAAGTCGGTGCGCTCGAAAAGGAGTGGATCGCCCTTGAGGCCATGCGCGATGCCGCCACGCCCGAGGTGCAGGAAATCGTGAGTAAACGCTTCTTCGGCCGGCGTGGCAGCGGCGAAATCACACCGCATTCAGCATTTTTTCGGCCCATTTTGGAGGTCTTGGTCGAAATGGGCGGTGCCGGCCGCACTCGTGACGTGCTGGATCGTGTGGGCGAAAAAATGAAAGCCATACTCAAACCCAAGGACTTCGAGGCGCACCAATCGGATGCTCAGCAAATCCGGTGGCGAAACACCGCCCAATGGGCACGTAATCACATGGTCAACGGCGACGGCGATGGGCGCATGAAGCAAGGTTCACCCAACGGTCGCTGGGAAATCTCCGACAAGGGGCGTGTATGGCTAAAATCTCGTTCGGCATAAAAGTCTCCCCCCATGCTATACAAACTAGGTCGCAACCCCGAATCCGGCATCATCGACAGTGTGAAGCCTGTCGCCTTCGAGCATCTCCCGAAGGAAAAAGAGCTGGAAGACCTCTTGGCTAAAAATCTACTCGAAATATTCTTCGAGGATGAGCTCATGCCGATTTTCCAGGAGCGTGCATGGCAAGAGGAAGCCGACATCTACGCGCTAGATCGGCAGGGGAATTTAGTCGTGTTCGAGTTGAAGCGCGGCGGTGCAGATAGTGGCGCGGTGCATCAAGCTCTCCGATACTGTGAACATGCGTCGCGGTGGACTTACGAAACGATCCAATCAAAACTCGCCAAATACAACGAGGATGCGGCCATCGACCTCCAACTGGAGCACCAAGAAGTCTTCGGCCTTGATGAGCCGCTGACTCGTTCCTCGTTCAACCAGAAGCAGCACCTGATTATCGTGGGTAGTGCCGGGGACGACCGCCTCGTCGAAAACGTGGACTATTGGAAATCCAAGGGCATCTGGCTGGATTTCGTCCCATACCGCATCTACCAAATTTCCGGCGAGTATTACTTTGAATTTTTTTCTATCCCGTATGATCGCCATCTGAATCCTGCCGATTTCAAAGGGGTTATTTTCGATACCTGTCGTTCCCATTTTGAGGAATCAATATGGTATATGTGCGAAAAAAACCGCGTCGCAGCATTCGGTGACCAAAGTGAAATCGTCCATTATCTCGGACGTAATGATGTGGTTTTCCTCTGCCATAAACACGTCGGGATCGTTGCCGCAGGGAAGGTGATCAGTGAGGTCAAGGCAGACGCTAAACACGAAGAGGATGCGCTCTATCGTGATTTACAATGGCTAACGCCTGTCCCAACGCGCGGGCAACCCCTCCGCGCATTGACTGCGCGGCGCGTGCGTGAAGTCCTTGAGCACAATTTCTTTTGGGCGCGCACGATTAAGACGCCTTATCTCAAAAGCATTGAGGTTGAGAAGCTACTGGCCGCGTTGCGCACAGAGCTGAGCCCTGAGCCTGCCCAGCCCTAATAAAGTCCTGATGCTCGCCGGAGGCTCGAATTCTTCGTGCGTGGCCGTGCCCGGAGGGTGCCTTTAGGGTAGCACCTGCGACGGCCGGCGGTCTCCGCGCTGCGCACTCCGACCGTCCGCGCCTCTAGGTATTGCTCGCTGGCGGGCGCTGGCGACTGCGTCGTCCCGCGTCCCGTCCCGCTGCGCTCCACCTTGCGCAGCCGGTGCTTCCCGTCGGCATCCCTCGGGGGCGGCCGTTTTTTCGGTTTGGCCATCTGGGGATTCCGCGTAGCGCGGCCCGCTACTCCCCGCGCCCTCGTTGGGGCGCACTCCTCCGACATCCCATGCGTGACATCTCCCGTGATCCTACACCTCAGCCCGGCGACCAGATCCACCAGCCCGGCCACCCGTTCGACGGCTTTACTGTCATCAGCGTTTACACCCGCGCCCAGGCCATCGCCGACGGCGTCCTTGCCGACGCCTCCACCGGCGACCTCGCCGAGGTTTCCCGGCAGCACTTCCCTGGCGTGCATGTCGCCATGACGGCGGCGGTCTTCGCCGTCATCGAGCAGGCGGTCGCGAGCCCGAAGCACGCGAACGACCGGCGCGGCGTCTGGCATGACATCTTGCACATGTCCCGAGCCTGTCCCGTGCGCGTCTGGCAGGGTGGGCGCCTCTTCCGCGTCATCATCACCGGCACCGGCCGCAAGCGCCTCCACACTCTGAAGGCCATTTTCCACCCCGACGAGACAGGCCGCCCCTTCCTCACGATCATGCTCCCCGACGAGGATTGATCGACGATCACCGAGCCCCGCCGCCACCGTGCGCGCGGGGCTTTTTCGTGCCTATTCGCTCGGCTTGATGTCCTTGAGCGCCGCCGCAATCGCTTTCGCCATCGCGGCCGTGTCACCCGTCGTGCCGAAGTGCTCCAACTTCTCAAATTCCGGATGTTGCTTGATGGGTGCTGGCAGTCTCTCGCCCGTCGCCGATTCCAGACCGCCCACAAACGCGGCCATCATTGCGTTCCACCGTCCGACCGTCGTCAGGAGCTTTTCCGCGTCTCGGTCATCCCAATAGCCGCCTTCGTCCAAGACCGATTTCAGCAGCCCCGCCGTCTTCGCCGCGTCCAAGGCCGCCGTGATCGTCAGGTGACATTTTAGGAAATGCTGACCCGCCACGGTGGAGGCGTATTGGGTTTTGGCGAAGGAGCTGCCCCGCCACCCACTGATTCCCGGCCTCACCAAATGACGACCGACGAGGGCCTGTTCGGGATACCGTGCCAAAAAGCAGTTCATCGGCTCGCACTCATCGCCGGCAAATGCGGTGAAGCCCACGACCTCGACCGGATCGACGGAGCCCGAGAACTCGTCAGGGGTGTCTCGATTGATCGCGACGTAGGCGCTGGCCTGGACGAGAAACCACCGAAAAGGATCTGTGCGATTCTCCAACCGCTGCACGATTTCGGCTTCCGTGAAATGGACGATGTCCGTGACCTCATCAAACGGCAGATCGAGACACGCCTCGCGCCACGCCCGCAGCTGGCCGGTGACGCTCTCAAGCGAAGCCGTTTGCGGTGCGTGAACAGTCCAGTTGATGCAAAGCCCCATTCAGTCCATGACACCCGGACACGTCGCCGATGTCACTCCCAACGAGAGGCAATCCGGCCCGTTTAGGTTGCCAGAAGGTTGCCACGAAACGTGTTTTTGGCTTCCCTTGGCTGCATTTTCCTGCTTCTGTGTTCTTGTTCTAAACTACTAACCACCAACTAAGTCCGTATTTTGTAGCGGCTTAGGCAAAACGGAGCCAAAGGGTTCGAATCCCCCCCTCTCCGCCAGTTTGGTTGCTCAACAAGAGCCCCGAGCAGGCAACTCGCCGACCGTCCAAATAATTTCTCCGGTGGTCGGTTTCCATGCCTCGATGTAAATAAAATCGGTTGTGCGGCTCCATCTGTTGTTGTGCGAGATTGGGCCTGCCGGCTATGAGAAGACCCTCGCATGCGTTTGATTTGGCCATGGCTCCTCCTGATCCTGCTCGGCCGGCCAGTGTCGGCCGGAGACCTGAATCCCGATTTTGGGGTGGGAGAATGGATCTGGGCCGACACGACGCAGGACCGGCAGGAATGTCGTTTCCTGCGCATGATCGACCTGCCGGCCGGGAGCCAGGTCGCGTCGGCGCTGCTGCGCATCACCGCCGACAATTTCTACCGCGTTTATCTGGACGGCCATTTCATCGGACAAGGCAGCGATTGGCGGGCGCTGACCGAGTATGATATCACGCGCCTGCTCGGTCCCGGTCGTCATGTGCTGACGGTGAGCGTGGCGAACGACTTCGATTTCGGGGGCTTGCTCGCCGGGCTGCGCCTTCGCCTGCGCGACGGCCGGGAAATGGACATCCCGACGGATACGAGTTGGGTGCTGGTTCCGCCGAGCGCGCCCGGCTGGCCGCTTCCGACGCCCGACGCGACGTGGAAGAAAGCACAGATCATCCGCCCCTTCGAAACCTGGTGGCTGCGCCCGCGGATCTATGCGGCTCCGGTTTCGGTGCCGGAAGCAACATCGTTTTGGCAGCAACCGTGGTTTCAAGTCTCACTGATCGCGGTGAGCGTCGCCGCCATGCTGTGGGGCCTCTTCCTGTCCGGCATGCTCCTGCTCAAGCGCCAGTCGGAGCGGGTGGTTCGTCGCGAGCGCGCGAGGATCGCGAACGACCTCCACGACAACCTCGGCGGCGGCCTCACGCAGATGGCCTTGCTCGGCGAGGCGGTGCGACGCGACTTGGGCGACGGAGCCGGGGCTTCCGGCGAGAAGTTGACGCGCCTATGCGAACAGGCGCGCGCGATGGGCAGGAACATGAAGGAGACCGTTTGGCTCATCAACTCCCAGCGCGACACCATCGGCGAGCTCGCCTCCTATCTGGCGCGCTACGCGGAGACGTTTTTCCGCGACACGCCGATCCGGTGCCGCTTTGCGATCGACGACGACCTGCCCGACACCCCCTGCGGCCTCGGCGTCCGTCGCAATCTCCTCCTCGGCGTGAAGGAAGCGTTCAACAACGTCCTCCGTCACTCCGGCGCGAACAAGGTCGAACTGATCATCGAACGGCGAAACCGCCTGCTGCGGATCGTGGTCCAGGACAACGGGACCGGCTTCGATGCCAAAACGATTTCGCCCGGCGAGGGACTCCGCAATCTCCAGCTTCGGGCGCGTGAGGCGGGCGGACAGTTCTCATTGCACAGCAACCCGGGTGAAGGGACCGCGGTCGAATTCATGATTCCGCTCGCAAAGACGGCGCGCTGGGGACGATAACCCAACCCGGACCGGACAACGGATAGCGCACCTTCCTCTTCTGGGATATTGGCAAAGCTCGTGAAGCCTGATAGGTGGTTGTCCCTGCCAGTCGCATAATCATGCAACCCCTCTTATATGCCCCCCTCCCCGCCTTCGCCCCTGCCCGCCTCTCGCACGCCCGCCGCCCCCACGTCGGCCGTCTGTCGCGTGGCTGTGGTTGAGGACATGGAGGGAATCCGCACCGAAGTGGTGCAACTGATCGACTCGTTCGAGGGCTTTGCCTGCGTGCAAGCCTGCGCCAGCGCCGAAGAGGCGCTCAAGGTGCTTCCCGCGCAGACGCCGGATGTCGTCCTCATGGACATTTATCTGCCGCGTATGTCCGGCATCGAATGCACCTTGCGGCTCAAGGACATCCTGCCGTCCTGCCAGGTTGTCATGCTCACGTCTTCCGACGAGGAGGATTTGGTCTTTCGCGCGCTCGAGGCCGGCGCCGACGGGTATCTGCTAAAAGACACCGCGCCGGAGGATCTCCGTCAGGGCTTGCTCAATTTGCGGCGCGGCGGCGCGCCGATGACCAGCAGCATCGCCCGCCGGGTGGTGCTGTCTTTTCGACACCGCACCAAGGGCTCGGATGAACTTCGAAGCCTGAGCCAGCGCGAAGCCGAGGTGCTCGGGCTGATCGCGCGCGGGCTCAGCACGAAAGAAGTCGGGGAGCGGCTCTCGCTCACCGTCGAGACGATTCGGACCTACGTAAAAAACATCTACGAAAAGATGCGCGTCCACTCGCGGGCGGAGGCCGTCGCGAAATATTTCAAGGGTTCCGAAAGACCCGGTGCCCCTCGACAGGAGTGAAGCGAGGACGTCCGAAACATATGGTCAGCCAGGAAAGATTCGGGGTGTAGCCGCGCCCGGCGGAGGCGCGTGGCTCGGCCAACAGCACGGCTGATGGAGCAGGAATGCCTGTGCCGCCAAAACAAACGCCCCGATTGAATCATCGATGAAAACAGCCACCCGATTTCCCCTCCTGTTTGGGTCATGCGTCGTCCTGCTCGGCGCATTGCTCGCGTGGGGGATCATCGCGCGGCTCCCCTCCTCGCAGCCTCACGTCGATCCGCTCCCTCCTCCATCCACGGCGACCGACCATCCTGTCGCCCCTCTCGTTTCTTCGCCCGCATCCTCCGCCGACGTTGCCATCTCGCCCCGCATCCAGCTCGAACGCCGATGTCTGGCCTTGGCCGAGCAAGACCCGCTCGCGGCGATGGAGCTCGCCCTGAAAAACAATCTCACCGCCGATGATCCCGGCCTGCTCACCAGTCTCATCATGCAATGGACCTCGCGGGATTTCGACGCGGCTTACGCCTGGACCAAAACCCAGGAGACCGGCACCTGGCGCGACGGCATGCTCGCCCACATCGCCTACCTGCGCGCACAAACCGATCCCCTCGCGGCCGCACGCCTCGTGGTCGCCGACATCTCCCCGGGGCCGGCTCGCGACGAAGCGACGATCTCCGTCCTGCACCAGTGGGGGCTGCGAGATCCCGAGGCGGCCAAGGCTTGGGCCGAATCATTTACGGATGATAAACTGAAAAACCGCGCCTTGGCCGAAATCCAAGGGCTGCAAAACCGAGGCATATCAAACCCTGGCAATTAGGCCTGAATTCCCCGACCGGGTTAACGCAAGCCGCCAAGGCGAAACATCCCCTGTTTGGGGATATTGGGGGATACTCCCGGTGCTGTTAAAGTTCATGCGTTCGCGTCCGGATAAGCCCCGCCGCATTCCCTTCCACTCCATGAGTTTCCCTTTCCCGGCGTCGCTCCGGTCACGACCTTCCCCGGCATCCTTCTTTGCCTGGGTCGCCGCTTGCGTGCTCCTCTCCGGTCTCACGGCATCCCTCTCCGCTGCCACGGAATCGCCGGTCGAAGTGACGAACAAGGTGCAGATTCACAAGACGACGGAGAACGGCTTCGTGCACCCCGGCATCAGCCTGAACAAAGAAATTCTGGAGAACGCACGCGCCCAGGTGCTGGCGAAGCGCGATCCGTGGTATTCCGGTTTCGTCAAACTCGCGTCGAGCCCCCGCTCCGCGAAGACCGTTTCCATTCGCAACCAAAGCAAGGACAATCCCTCCCTGCCCGAGGTGGACGCCTTCGATAACGGGGGCGTCGAGGGCCGCCTCAAAATCGATTCCGACACGGCCCTGCGCCAGATGCTGATGTATTGGTTTACGGGCGACGCGACTTATCGGGCCAACGCGTTGCGCATCGTCCGCCTGTGGTCGAAGATGGACCCCGACAAGTTCAAGGCCTACCGCGAGGTCTACATCCATTGTTCCTTCGCGTTCAAGGACATGATCCTGGTCGCGGAGCTGTTGCGCGGCATGGATTCGCCCAATCGCGAGCTGGCCTGGACGGAACAGGACACCGCCGCGTTCTCGAACAATTTCGTCGTTCCCGGCGTGACGAACTTTTTCAACCACAACGGCTGGTTCATGAACCAGAACGGCTTCGCCTATGCGCCGGCCATCGCGGGGGCGATTTTCCGAAGCGATCCGGCGGACTTCGTGAAACGGGTCGAACGCTTCACCGTGAACAAGGACGGCCCGAACAAGGGCTTGAGTTTCTCCATCCAGGATCTGGCCCGCCTGGTGGACACGAACGCCCTGACCGGCGAGAAGGTCGCCAAGCCCCAGGTCCAGATCACGGAGATGGGACGCGACCAGGCCCACGCCGGCGACGACATGACGATCTTCACCACGATCGCCCGGATCTTGAATTCGCAGGGCACCAAGGTCGATCCGGTATTCGGAACTCCCTCCAAGGCCCCGAATGCCGTCGGTCCCTACGAGTTTCTGAACGACCGTATCCTGGCGGCGGCCGACCATTTTTGCCGGTTCATGCTCGGCTACGACACGCCGTGGATTCCCACGCCCTCCGACATCGCCCCGGACGGCACCGTGCGCCAGATCTATCCTCGCATCGCCGACAATTACCGGGGCCGCATCCGCCAGCATAAGATGTGGGATCTCTATTATTATTACGCCTGCAAAAAGGGCGTCGATCTGGCGAAGAAGGCGCCTTATTACCACGAGACCTTTCTCAAGCGGATCGTGAGCGACGACTACGATTGGCTCTACATTCCGAAAGAGGCGACCGGCGAGGCGCTCCGTATCCCGCCTTCGGAACAGGAACCGGCCGTCGTCGAGTTCGAGCTGCGTTCCGCCAACCTCACCGACAAGTCCTCCGCGCGGACCGAGGGCGACACCACGTTCGTCCGGGTCAACGGCGATCTGGAAGGCGCGCGCCTCTCGGTGCTCAGTTGCGCGAACGAAAGCAAGACCGTGGGTCTGCGCATCCGCACGAACGGCGTCGCCGAGATCGAGCTGTCGGGCTTCGGCAAGCCTTGGCTGCTGCCGAACACCCGCGGCGAGTGGCGCCAGGTGTTCTACACCATGAGCGCGCTCGAGCGCTTCGGGGACATCGTCTTTTTCAACGTCAAGGCGGCGTCCGGCACGACCGTGGATCTGGACCAGTTTTTGCGCCGGCCCGAACCTCCGTTCCCGGCCTTCGCCTCGGGCGACGCGTCTCTGCGCCTCGTGGCCTATGTCGGTGCTCCGGTCCGGCTGGATTTCTCCGCGACCCCGGGATCGGGCGGCCCCGTAAAGATCGGCTGTCTCGACCTGCCCGAAGGGGCGGTCCTGGACGCGGGCACCGGGATCTTTTCCTGGAAACCGGCGAAAATCGGCGAGCACGTCTTCGTGGTGGAAGCCTCGGACGGCGTCGCCGTCGCGTCGAAGAAAGTGACGATTTCGGTGGTCGCCGATCGCGCGGCCGCGCTGGCGGCGATCAAGGCCGCCTATGACGACAAGACGACCTACGTCACCGCGACGTTGGATCGTTGCAAGGTGGTTTACGCCCAGGCCGCAAGCGCCTCCAGGACCGCCTCCGACGCGGACTTCTTCGCGCGATTGGTCGAACTCAAGGCGGCCTTCGACGCCCTGGAATTGCTCACGCCCCTGTTGCCCGACGGCAGCATGGATTTCCCGAAGGTCGTGGTCGCCTCCAACATCGGCGCGGTGGCCACGAACCTGCTCGTCGACGGCAACGACGACACCTTTGTGGGCTTTTATCTGGCGCCGGACCGCTACCACGAGTTCGACTTCGGGCCGGACTTTAAATTCTCCGCCACCGCCTTTGCGCTGCAGGGGCGCGTCAACTTCGAGGATCGCGTGGACGACACCAAGTTCCACGGCTCCAACGATCGCGTGAACTGGACCGAGCTCACGCCCGAGTCCGTCTGGAAGGCCACGGATCTGAAGAAGGTCGCGGTGGCCCCGGATCTGGTGGCGTCGACCTTCAGGTATCTGCGCGTCGTCAGACACCGCGGCAACCTGATCGAGCCCTCGGAGATGCGCATCTACGGCCGCCGTCATGAAAGCGGCAACAAGCTGGAATCCGTCTCGCTGAGCACGGAAAAGGGCAACGGCATCCGAGTGGCCTTGGGAGAACCGGTCCGGGTGAACATCCAGGCCCGGGAGCCGATCCACAACATCCGCGTGTTCATCCAAGGCATCGAGGCCAAGGGGAGAAAAACGGGCGATTCCGCCTACGTCGCCGAGGCCGTCATGCGACCCGACCAGGCGAAGACCGGCCCCGTGGAATTCACCATCGATTATCGGCGGCGGGACGGAACGCCCGGCAATACGGCCTGCGCCACGACGGACGGCTCCCGCCTGCTCTTGGTGGATGAATCGAAACTGATCCGCGATGTGCCCAAAATCGCCAAGATCATCGATCCCAACACCGACGGCGTGACTGACAACTCGCAGCGTTTGCTGGATGCCTTGTTCGACAACGATCCCCGCACCTATACGGAACTCGGGATCAAAGACAGAGGTGACGGCGCTTACCTGCTGTTCGATTTCGGGACCAAGCGCGTCCAACTTTCAGCCGTCGAACTTTTAGCCCGGCCCAAATACAGGGACCGGCTCGCCGGCGCCATCGTGCAAGGATCGGACGACCGGCAGACTTGGACGACCCTGACCGAAGGGGCGGGCATCACGGAGGACTGGCAGAGTCCAAAAATGAAGTCGTCCGGCGAATCTCATCGCTACATTCGGATATTCAATCGGAACGATTGGCTCTGCAACGTTTCGGAAGTCCGTTTCCACGGAGCAGTCAAATGAGCTTATTTTCCGGCGTTTTTTCCACAAGGCGGGCAGCCTGCTTGCCGGCGCGGCTCGGAACGCTACACGCATAACCCGACACGACCGCTTTGAATAAATGAAACCCCATCTCCTTCACCCCGCCAAGCCCGCCTCCTGGATGCGCCGTCTGCTCGTCTGCATGGCTCTTTCGGTGGGCTGCGCGAATCTCCCCGCCCAAGCACCTGCCGAGACACCCTCGCCGCAGTTCCCGCACCCCGAACGCATCCGCTACGACGGCCACTGCCTCCAGATCGAAGGCAAAGACTTTTTTCTCTCCTCCGCCGCGTTCCACTACTACCGGACGCCGCCCGCGCTGTGGCGCGACCGCTTTCAGAAGATCAAGGACGCCGGGTTCAACACCGTCGAAACCTACGTCCCGTGGAACTGGCACGAACGCGACCTGCCCTCCGGCCTCGACGATTTTTCCAAGGTCGATCTCTCCGAGTTCGAGGCCTGGCTGAAGATGGCCCAGGACGAGTTCGGCTTCTACACCATCGTGCGCCCCGGCCCCTTCATCTGCGCCGAGTGGGGCGGCGGCGGCTACCCGCGCTGGCTGGCCAAGTTCAATCCCTGGACGGGCAAGGAATTCTGGCTCCGCAGCGGCGATGACGCGCACATCGCCTGGAGCGTCCACTGGTATGAGGCCGTGTCCAAGGTCTTCGCCCGCGAGCAGATCACCCGCAAGCCGAAGGGCGCGAAGGGCATCATCCTCGTCCAGATCGAGAACGAATACGATTACCACAAGGCGCCCGCCGCCGAAAAAGAGAAGCTGCTGCGCGCCCTCTTCGACACGGTAAAAAAGGCCGGAGTGGACGTGCCGATGTTCACCTGCCTCACCCGCGAAACCCGCGGCAGCGCCGATCCCCTGCTCTCGCAGGTCTTCGACAGCGACAACTACTACGTCGCGCTCGACGGCTCCCCCGGCTGCGCCCAGCGCATGATGTCGCTCCGCGCCCGGCAACCGAACGCCCCCGGCATGGTCACCGAGCTGCAAGGCGGCTGGTTCTCCCTCGTCGGCGACCGCCTGAGCGAGGAGAACTACTCCGACGCCCGCCACTCCAACGCCATCCACCTGATGTCCCTGCTCGGCGGCGCGACCGCGCTCAACCCCTACATGTTCACCGGCGGCACCCACTTCGGCGGCTGGGGCGCGCGCGGGCAGACCACCACCTACGACTACAACGCCGCCATCCGCGAATGGGGCGCTCTCAGCCCGAAATACTACGCCGCCAAAGGCGTGAACGAATTCGTCCGCGACCACGCCTCGCGCCTGGTCCGTGCCGAGGGCGGCCCCTGCGAACTTCAAGGCGCTCCCGCCAACCTCTTCGGCGGCGTGCGCGTCGCGCCCGACGGCACCCGGTTCGTCTTCCTTCACAACACCGACGCCAAGAACCCCGTCTCCGGCAAAGTCACCGTGGCTCCCGGCAAGATCACCCCATCCGCCGGCCCGGTCTATAACTACGACCAGGAGGGAAATCGCGTGCTCATGCGCACCAACGACGCCGATTCGGACGCCGTCACGATCCCGCCCTTCGAGGTGGACTACGCCCTCGCCGATCTCGGCGCCCAGGTGCTCGTCATCCCCCCCGGCAAGACCCCCGCCGAAGGCATCTGGTATCCGAAGGCCCAGGCCGTCCCGCCGGCCGCGCCCCCGCCCGCGCCGGTGCGCATCGCCTCCGCGCTCACGCACCCCGATCCGCTCGACGGCGCGTGGCGCTCCTTGCCCTCCGGGAAATCCCTGCCCGAACTCGGCGTGAGCGACCAGCGCTACGTGCTCTATCGCGCCCGCTTCTCCCTCTCGGAAACCGACGCCGCCAAGTTCGGCCGGCTGCTCGTCAACTCCTTCAGCCGCGATCTCGTCACCGCGCAGGTCAACGGCCGCCTCGCCGCCCGCCTGTATCCGGACGAAGCCTACGCCGCCGCCGCGACCCGCAACAAAAAGCTCTCCTTCGACCGGATCCGTCCCGACGAGTTCGACAACCGCTTCGACCTCGGCGGCCTCCTCCGCGCCGGAGACAACGAGATCGTGCTGCTCTACGAGAACATCGGCCACGAGCACGGCTACATTCCGATGGAGGAGCTGAGCGGCGTCCGCCAGGCCGGTCTTTCCACCGACGAGACGGCGCTCGCCAAACCCCTCGACTGGCAGGTCGCCCTCGACCTCGGCGGCGTCGCCGCCGGCTGGACGCGCCCCGACTTCGCCCCGAAAGAGTGGGCAACGGTCTCGCTCGACACCGAGCGGACGATCGCGCGCAAAGGCAACGGCATCCAGCCGCAAGGCCAGCGCGACGGCCTGCTCACCTGGTATCGCATCGAGTTCGAGTTACCCGAGCTCGCCTCGCCCGCCGCCGCGTCGATCCCCTGGAGGCTCCTGCTCGACGCCTCCGGCAACGGTTTCATGTCGCTCAACGGCCACGACATCGGTCGTCACTGGGAGCTCGGACCACAGCGCGAGTTTTACCTGCCCGAGTGCTGGCTGAACTTCGGCCCCGGCAAGAAAAACGTCCTCATGCTCGGCCTGCGGCAGACCGTCAACGGCGCCCGGCTCCGCGCCGCGGAAGTCTCCCCGTATCCGTCGACCCCCTGAGCAAAAGTAGCGCAGGCTTCCAGCCTGCTTCGGCACATGGCCGGAAGTGTCTCGCGAAGAATACGAAGGAAGCGAAGAACCCATCACACTCCAAACCTTCGCCCCCTTCGCGAGACTCTCCCCTGCCTTGATAAAGCGCGGTTCGGAGCGCGAGTGAAATCGCGACCGACGTGGTGACCAAGGCACTACAGGGATGAATTCGCCCTCCCGGTCCGGCCCAATCATCATCATGAGGGAAGCCGGAGGTCCGTCCTCCACACCCCTCAGCGGTTTCTGTTTTTGCGCTTCCTTGCGACTTTTTGCGGCCAAACTCCGATCCGAACCTTTGCGTCTCCGTGCCTTTGTGGTGAACGCAAAGTAGCGCAGGCTTCCAGCCTGCATCGGCACCATGGCCGGAAGCGTCTCGCGATGGATACAAAGGGCGCGAAGGACGATCCTCTCAAACCCACCGCAGATTACACAGATACCACGGATACGGAAAACACGGAACTCGTGCTCGATTAAGGCCGTCAGGTCAACGGTAGGCCGCCTGCTTGCATGCGCGGTTCGGAGCGCGAGTAAACTCGCGGCCTACGTGGTGACCAAGGCACTACAGGGATGAATTCGCCCTCCCGGTCCGGTCCAATCATCATCATGACGGACCCGGGGGCCCGTCTTCCGCACACCTCAGCGGTTCTATTTTTGCGCTTTTTGCGACTTTTTGCGGCCAACTTGGGCATGCAGTTCTCCTCACCTTCCGAACTCTGCGAACTCGGATCTATTGGCCGCAAAAAGGCTCAAAAGTCGCAAAAAAAACACGATTCGCTTCAATGGGCGGTTGAATAGAGGAACTTCCAAGGGAGACTGGGGTTATTTCCCTAACACACCCTCGCGAGACATCCCCCTCGTGGCACAGGCAAGACATCCCCCATTTGGGGATATTGGAGGTCGGACCGGAACCTGTTAAGGTCCCTAGGTTGGTAACCCTAGTGGGCTGCCGCGCTTTCCTACCCCTGATCCTATCACGACGCAGCTTACCCATTATTGCACACCGCATTTCCTAGCTGAGCAGACTATCCGTATCCCAAAAAACGTAATTTCATCCCAATGACCGCCAAAAAAAATCCATCCCTCCGCCTATCCCCCTCCCGGAAGCGCGCTTTCACCGCCGCTCTGTCCGTCGCCGGCATCCTGCTCACCGCCACATCCTCCCACGCTACCGCCCTCACCTGGACCGGTGCCACCGCTGGCGTTTGGGGCACGGATAGCAACTGGTCCGGAACGGGCTTCGCTCCCACGTCCGCGGATGATCTGACAATTCTGGGCCCCGGCAACGTCGCCAACACGCTCAACATCAACATCGCCGCCGCCGCCGCCGCCAACTCGATCAACGTTACGAACACTGCGGCGACCACGCTGACCAACACCACCAGCGGCTCCAACCAGACGCTGACCCTCGGCGCGGGCGGTCTCACCACGGGATCAGGCTCAGTCACCATCGGTTCCACCACGGCAAATCAGAACATCAATGTCGCTCTCTCCGCCAATCAGATGTGGAACGTGGGCTCCGGCAACATGACCGTGAACAACGTCGTCAGTGGCACGGGCATCGCGCTCACCAAGTCCGGCGCGGGCTCGCTCTTTCTCGTTGGCGCCAACACTTTCAGCGGTGGCATAACCGTCAATGCGGGGACAGTGGATATTCAAAACAACGCCGCTCTCGGAACAGGCACGGTTACGCTGGCTGGCGGCACAATCCAAGCCAGTGGTTCGGCGGATAGGACGATCACGAATAATATCACGGCGCAAACCGCTACCACTTCGACTCTAGCTACCAGCGGTCGTAATCTCACGATCAGCGGCAATATCAGCGGGAGTGGCAACATCAACCGATCCGCACCATCAGGCGCTACTACCGTAACACTTAGTGGAAATAATAGCGGCTATACCGGCACGTTCACGCAGGCGAATAGTGCCAATGCTGTCCTTAGTTTTACCAGCGTGAACGCAGGCAGCGCCAGCGCCAGTTGGGTCTTTCAAAACACAAGCGCTGGTAGAACCAGGATTGGCCTCGGCGGCGCCGGTGTCAACGGCACGATCTCGTTTGGCTCCATGACCGGTAATGGCGTGCTCAGCAGTGATTTTAGCGGAACCAAGACGATCTCCGCAGGTGCCTTGGGCTTAACCGATACCTTCTCAGGATCCATTCAAAACGGCTCCGGCACGGTGGCCCTGACCAAAGTCGGCACCGGCAAGATGACGCTCTCGGGCGCCAACACCTACACGGGCGGAACCACGATCAGCGAGGGCACGCTCGCCCTCGGCTCGGCCACCACGCTCCAGTCGGCCACGGGTGCCCTCACCGTCAACGGCGGCACGCTTTCCTCCACGGTCGCCTCCACGACCTTGGGCGGCAACCTGACCCTTTCGGGCGGTTCCCTTGCGGCGAACGGTTCCAGCGCGGGCACCATCGTTCTCGCGGCCAACAAGAACTTCTCGATGACCTCGGGCACGTTCAGCTACTCGCTGAATGACGCCGTCACCGGCAGCGGCACGGGAACGTTCAGCATCACCGGCGGCACCTTCGATCTGACCAACGGCATCACGGACTACAGCATTGGCTACACGATCTTCAGCGGATTCTCCTCCGGCTCGGTCAGCGGCCTTTCGTTTGCCAACTACGACACCGCCAACTACCTCGCCAGCCTGAGCAACGGCGGCGTGTTGTCCTTCTCCGCCATTCCCGAGCCCTCCACCTACGCCGTCTTGGCCGGTGTGTTGACCCTCGGCGTGGCCTCCTTCCGCCGCCGCCGCACCTCGGTTTGATCGGCTGATTCCTTCCAGGGCGGCGGAGCGTTCAATCGCCCCGCCGCCCTTTTTTATTGGTGAAACCCGTTCTTCGCCGGTTTCTGCGAGGGCGGGTGGTGGCATGGGCATCTTGCCCATGATTCCCCAATCCCACGGGCAGGATGCCCGTGCCACTTTCCCCTCGGCCTAGGTCCGTGCCCCGCGACTTCCTCAACAAGCCGCCCGTCCGCGCTCTCGTGCTCCCCCCATGTTCCCGCGTCCCCGCGCTCATTTCTTTGCCACGGCATCGCTCGCGGTGCTGTTGCTCTCGATCGCGCCGCTCTTCGGCTTCGACCTGCCGACGCTCAACCCCATTCCCCCGATCCCTGCCCAGCAGCCGCTCGGCTCGGTCACGATGGGCAACCCGGCCAACTTCGCCGAGGTGAAGTTGGATTTCCCCATCGAAAGCGACCTGACCACATGGACCGCCATCGCCAGTTTGGCCGCCGGCGGCACCCCATGGAGCGGCAACGTGATCGAAACCGGCACAGGGGGCCAACGCGCGGTCACCGTGACCGACACCGTGGCGTTTTCCGCCAATCCCCGTCGTTTCCTCCGTCTCCGAGCCACCCGCTGAACTGATTTGAAAGCGTTGCCGACATCCCCCCTTGCACCATCATGGACCGACTTGAACGGTTTCAACGCCCGCCCGCGCAATGTGACCGACCTGGCCAATACACCTCTTGGTGCCGATCTAGAAACATCGCGGCTCGCCGGTGCCCGAGCTTCCTCGGGCTAGGGTGCCCCCCCCCCTGTTTGGGGATATTGGAGATCGGGCCAGAAGCTGTTAACATGCATAAACCGACGACCGTAGCCTGCACCCAACTACTCGCCTAATACTCCACCCCAGCCGAACGCACCTCTCGCTTAGAGAAACGCCCCCCAATGACCCCCCCAAAAAAACCAACCCTACGTCTAACTCCCTCAAGGAGAAGCGCTTTCATAACAGCTCTGTCTGCCGTCGGCATCCTGCTGACCTCCTCGTCCGCCCAAGCAGCCACTGAAAACTGGACAGGGGCCACCAATGGCGTTTGGGGCACCAACACCAACTGGTCGGACTCGGTCACGCCTGACTCCACCTATGATCTGACGATCTTGGGGCCCGGCAACGTCGCCAGCACGCTCAATATCAACGTCAATGCAGCCGCTGCGGCCAATTCGATCAATTTCACCAACACGGCGGCGACCACGCTGACCAACACCACCAGCGGTTCCAACCAGACGCTCACCCTCGGCGCGGGTGGACTCACTACGGGCGCGGGCGGGGTGACCATTGGTTCCGCGACTGCGAACCAGAATATCAACATCGCCCTCGGAGCCAGCCAGACTTGGAATGTCGGCACGGGCGGCCTCACGGCGCACAATGTGATCAGTGGCACGGGCTTCGGCATCACCAAGACCGGCTCCGGCACGTTGACGCTCTCCGGCGCCAACACCTACAGCGGCGGCACGACGCTCAATGCTGGAACGATCAACTTCAGCAATAGCGCCTCGTTTGGCACGGGCACGATCACCTCGAACGGCGGCACGCTCAAAAATACCGCTACAGTGACAACCACCAACAACCTGGTGGTGAATTCCGCCACCACGCTCGATGTGACGGGCGCCAACTGGGACCTCAATGGCGCTATCAGCGGTAGCGGTGCCATTACCCGGGGCACGGGAGCCACCCTGACCTTGTTTCTTGGTGGAGACAACAGCGGCTACACCGGCACGTTCACGAGCGTGAACAATGGAAACTCCGTCGTTCGTTTCAGAAACACGAACGCAGGCAGCGCCAACGCCAACTGGGTCTTCAACAACACGACCGCCAATAGAACCACGATGAGCTGGGCCGGCAACGGCACGATCTCCTTCGGCTCGATGACCGGTGCTGGCAACGTCAGTGGCGATTCTAGTGGAACCAAGACGATCTCGGTGGGTGCTCTCGGATCAAACGATACATTTTCAGGCACAATCACGAACGGCACGGGCGGTTCGGTGCTCGCCTTCACGAAGGTCGGCACAGGCACGATGACCCTCTCCGGTGCCAACACGTTTACCGGCGGCGCCAATCTGAATGGCGGCAAGGTGAATCTAGGGATCGCCCAAAACGGGACCATCAGCGGCCCGCTCGGCGCGAATGGCACGATCTCCTTCGGCGGTGGCACGCTGCAATACAGCGCGAGCAACCAAACCGACTACTCCTCCCGTTTCAGCACGGCGGCGAGCCAGGCTTACAGCGTCGATACCAACGGCCAGTCGGTGACCTGGGCTGCCAACTTAACCAGTTCGGGTGGCAGTTTTGCCAAGTCGGGCGGCGGCACGCTGACCATGACCGGGACCAACACCTACGACGGCGCAACCAACATCACCGGCGGCACGCTGCTTGTAAGCTCCGGTTCGATCAACGGCACCAGCGGCATCACCATCAACGGCAGCGGCGCGAAGTATCTTCACACCAGCGGCACCGCGAGCGACCGGACGATCACGCTCACCCAAGGCACGCTGGATGGCACGGGCACGCTCGGCACGGTCAACGTTGCGAACCTTGCGGGCAACGTCGTGCAAAACGGCAATGGCGGCACCTCGACCTTGACCATTGAAAATCTCACCTTCAACGGTGCGGCCACCTTGAACATCGCGGATAGTGGCGCGGCGATCACGCCCGGCATTAGCGTGACGGGGGCGCTGATCACGACACCTCTTTCGGGCACGGTGACGATCAACGCCTCGGTGTTCGGGAACGCTTGGAGTCCAACTACCTATAATCTGATCAGCTACGGCAGCTTCAGCGGGTCGCTGAGCGATTTCACCAAAGGCACCATTGCAGGACTGACCAGCCGTCAGAGCGCGACCTTGGGGCTCGATACGATAGATCAGTTCATCACGCTCATTATCAGCGGCGACAACCCTCGCTGGTCCGGCTTGGATAGCGGAAACTGGGTGGTCGGCACCACGGGCTCAAACTCCAACTGGAAATTGATCACGAGCGGGGACGCCACCGACTACATCGAGGCGGATTCTGTGTTTTTCGATGATTCGGTCGAGGGAACCACCTCGGTTAATATTTCCGCGGCAAATGTCAGCCCGACATCGGTCACGTTCAACAACAGCGGCACGAACTACACGCTCGACAGCACCGGCGGCTTTGGCATCGCCGGCACGGGCTCGCTGACAAAGACCGGCACCGGCACGGTGACGATCAGCACGGTCAACAGTTACACGGGCGGCACGAACATCAACGAGGGCACGCTCGCGTTGAGCGGCTCCGGAACCCTTGGCCCCGTTTCAGCCGCAGTGACCATGGGCGGCGGCACGCTTGATTTGGGCGGGACCAGCCAGACGGTCGGCGCGGTCGCGATCACCACGGCTGCGGCAAGCGGCAATGTGATTCAAAACGGCACGCTGACCCCGGGTTCGCTGACCGCATCCAACTCCACGGGCAATGCGATCGTTACCGCGAACCTCGCCGGATCGGGTGCGGTCACGATGAGCGGAACCGGAACGCTGACGCTTTCCGGCGCCAACAACTACACGGGCGGCACCACCGTCGGAAACGGCACGCTGGTGCTGGCCAATGGCGGCAGTCTTTCCACGAGCAACACGCTGACCCTTGGCAGCTCCTCGGACAACGCCAGCGGCACCTTCCAACTGGGTGACAGCAACGGCGTGGCCAATACGACCGTGACCAGCATCGCCACCGCCGGCTCGGGCACGGCCAACGCGGTCGTCGGTGGTAACAGCTCAGCTTCGACGCTGACCGTTAATAACAGCAGTGCCGTGAGCTACGCCGGGCAGTTGGGCGGCTCTGGCACGAACCAGAACAACCTGGCGCTGGTCAAGGACGGAACTGGCACGCTCACGCTCTCGGGCGCGAGCACCTATAGCGGCGGCACCACGCTGAACGCCGGCACGTTGGTTTTCGGGAATAACTCTGCTTTTGGCACGGGAACGGTCTCGCTGAACGCCGGCACGCTGAAAGGCAGCGGCAGTGGCGACTGGACTCTGTCGAACACGATCAGCGTCGCGGGCACATCGACATTCGATGTAGCCGGCAAGAATACGCGCCTTAACGGCAATATTGATGGTTCGGCCGCGCTGACGGTCGCGAATACTGGCGGAGCCGCCACGCTCACATTCGCTGGCGACAACAGCGGTTACGGCGGCACCGTCACGGTCAATAACGGCACCGCGGTCAATTTCGCCTCGGGCAATGCCGGCAGCGCTGGCGCCGCATGGGTGTTTAACGACGCCACCTCTGACCGCGTGCGAATCAACCTCGCGAGCGGCGGCACGATCAACTTCGGTTCCATCGCTGGAAGCGGCCAGATCCAAAACGACACGGCCTCCACGACCTCGACCCTCAGCGTCGGCGCTCTGAACACGAGCACGACGTTCAGCGGCACGATGAAGAACGGCGCTAGCAACACTGGCATCCTTGCACTTACCAAGGTCGGCAGCGGCACGCTGACTTTGTCCGGTGCCAACACCTACACCGGCGACACGGTGATCAGCGCCGGCACGCTGGCGCTCGCCAGCTCCGGCTCGATCGCGAGTGCGGTCATCAAGAACAACGCCACCCTCGACGTGAGCGCGGTTTCCGGCGGCTTCTCGGTCGCCTCCGGTCAGACGCTCATGGGCACCGGCACGGTGATCGGCGCCACCACCATCGCCTCGGGCGCCACCTTGGCTCCCGGCAACAGCCCCGGCGTGATTACGTTCAACGACGCGCTCACCCTCGCCGGCAACACGACGATGGAGGCCAACGGCACCGCTCGCGGCACCAACTACGACGGTATCAACACCGGCACTGGGCTGCTGACTTACGGAGGCGCCCTGACGATCACCTTTGGCAGCACCTTCCTGACCGGCGTGGAAACCTTCGACCTGTTCAACATCGGCGCAGGCGGCTCCACGAGCGACTTTGGCTCGGTGTCCGTCACCGGCAGCTATATCATCGCAGGTCTCACCAACAACCTGGGCGTCTGGACCGGGTCTACGGGTGGGTATAACTTCACCTTCAGCGAGTTCACCGGTGACCTGAGCGTTAGCGCCATCCCCGAGCCCGCCGCCTATGCGGCGCTCACCGGAGCGCTTTTCCTCGGCATGGCCGCTCTTCGCCGTCGGCGCTCCTCTAGCCAGGCCTGAGCGAGCACATTCCCGAACTAAACTTCGTTCAACGCAGGGAGGGATGGCAGCAAGCCATCCCTCCCTTTTTTGTAGGCCGATAAGCCGCCTCCGAAGCATCCTTTTTGCGACTTTTTGCGGCCAACATTCCGAATGGTTCGTCAAGCCATCCGCGCCCATTCCGTAAAATCGCTTTTTGTGGCCAAAACGCCCCCCTTCACTGTGGATGATTCATCAAACCCGGGGGCCGCCGCGATGACAAATCACCCCCATTTGGGGATATTGGAGATCGACCCAGAACCTGTTAAGGTCGGCTGATTGCGCAACCCGAACAGGGTCGCCGCGTTACCCACCCCATCCTCCTCTCACGACGCAGGTTACGTTCACGCACTCGCGCCCGTATTCTCTGAAATGCCCCCCCCCTGCGGACCGTCCCACAACACGCTTTCCCATGCAAGTTTCCCTTCCCTCTGCCCGCAGCTCCGCTGAACGCCCGTCTCGCCAAGCCGGCAAGCGTGGCTTCGCGCTGCTTATCACCATCACGCTGCTCGCATTTCTGGTGTTGCTGCTGGTGTCGCTCGCGAGCCTGACGCGCGTGGAGACCCAGGTTGCCTCGAACACCCAGCAACTCGCCCAAGCCCGCCAAAACGCGCTGATGGCGCTCAACATCGCCCTCGGCCAGTTGCAGAAGTTCGCCGGCCCCGACCAACGGGTGACGGCCACAGCGGATATCGCGGGAGGCACAGGCGGGGTGCGGTTGGCCAATAACACCACTCCCGCCAAGACCTCGAGTATCAACAACATCCTCAACGGCCTTGGCAAAGTCCAGCCCGGCACCCGCTACTGGACGGGCGTATGGGGCAACGCGGATCCATCCAAACCGTCATCCGGCAATGGAAACATCTACGAAAGGTCCCCCAGCCCCCGCCTCCTTAACTGGCTGGTGAGCGGCAATGAGAAAGCCGCGTTCACCCCCTCGACAGCGGCAAACACGTTCGGCCAAATCACCTCCTCCAATACCAATACCGGTAATGGCGTCATTTCGTTTCTTCCACAAGGCTCCTCGGTCCTTCCGACCAGCGCCACACAGACGGGCACGATCAAGAACAGAGATAACGCCATCAAGGACGTCGTCTTGCTTGTCGGGCCCGCCTCGGCCGGCGACACCACCACCAACCGCACGCTGCCAGACACGAACACGGAAAACTATTCCGACCGGTATGTCGTCGCGCCCTTGGTTGATATCAAAGCCGCCGCAGGCTCCGTCCTTGGCTTGGCCCCAACCGCCACCCCGGTGATAGGGCGCTACGCCTACTGGGTCGGCGACGAAGGCGTGAAGGCGAAATACAATCTCGTGGATTCCTACGCGAACTACACCTTGCCCACGGGTAACACCGACGTGGATTTCACAACGCGCGAAGGCAACATCCTGTCCACCACCAGCGGCGCGCTGGCGCGCTACCGGCTCATGGCCGCCCAGCGCAACGGTCTCGAAGGACTCGCAGACCTGAACTATCAGGCCAACGACGCCAAAGTCGACCGGGTGCTGAATCTTGGGCAGATGCGTTTCGCGGGCTCGACCACGGTAAACGCCCCAGCCCAGCAGCAGCGCATCCATGATATCACGACCACATCGATGGGCGTGCTCACCAATACGCTGGATGGCGGCCTGCGCAAGGATCTCACGGCCTACCTGACAACAGGGGATCTGGGCGCAGCCAACAAAATCATTCCCACCGATTACAGTCCTACCCAAGGGCCCACTTGGGGACTGTTGAAGTCCTACACTGATCTCGCGACTGCGGCGGAAGTCACCATCCGCCCTGCGAGCACGACCCAGATGGGCATTTTCCCGATCGTGTCGGACGTGCGCCTGCTCTTCGGACTGAAGCCGGAGACGGACAACCCCACTGATTATTCCACCACGGGGGCCCAGGCGCTCTTCAATCCGCTGATCGTCCTTACCAATCCCTATAATCGTCCACTGCGTGTGACCGGCGGGAGTGCCGGCGACCTTGATATGGAGTTTAAGGCCACGGCGTTCAATGGAAGCAAACCTTTCACTGAGCCATTTCAAGGTCAGCTCTACATCAAAGGACTGACGGACAGTAAAGGAGCTATTAATTATTCTATCCTGTCGCGATTGAACCCTGACGGGACCCAGATGCAGAGCCCTTCGCTGCTCAATAATGTCAAGTTCCGGTTTCCTGCTGGCATCGTCATTCAGCCCGGACAGTCCCAGATTTTTTCGATCACAGCCAATCAGATGGATAACAGCGGCAATAATACTGCCACACTGGAGGTCGGCGTGCCGAGCGCTTTCAATTATTATGGTAAGCCCATACCGGGAGCCTATCTGGGATCAGGATCATATCAAATCGAAGACTACGGCAATTCGACCCCGATTGATATCGTATTCAGTAATTCGTCAGGAATCGTGAAGCAGCTTAAGGCGATCGACCTAGACTACCCAAATATTGGTGGCGCCGCCCTCAAGGGGCAAGCCTTTGCCGTCGGCATGTTCAAGGCCAACGTGAATTATCCGGGAGATTCCACGCCGGCCACCAACACCCTAAACTACAATCGCACGCTGCGCGTTTTCGCCGATTTCAACCTGCGAGCGGCGCATAACCGCCGACTTCTCTACCTAGTCGCCGCTCCACCGTATTATGGCCGGTGGCTTCCCGTTGGTGGCACGGCGGAGAATGAGGTTCCATCCGATTTCACGAACCATCTTAGCTCGGAAGCATATTGGGGTCGTTCCACTATTGCTACGGGCGGGTTGCACGAGGCCCGTTTGTTCGACCTGCCGACTCCCCCTGCGTCAAGCACCGAGATACCGTTCCTGTCGCTCGCCCAGTTGCAGCACACCGACCTGACGGCGGATGACGACGATGTGGGGGTGGGCCATCAGCCAGGCTATGCGGTGGGAAATTCGTTTTGCCCCCCCTACTTGAGTCGCGATCAGACCAAGCAACCACTCAAAGACTGGTATTCGATCCAGAAAAGCTCCGAATATGGTGAGGAATCGCATAATTACTACGACATCAGCTATCGCTTAAATTGTGCGCTGTGGGATAAATACTTTGTCTCCGCGATCCCCCAAACCGCGACGAGCTACGAATCGGTGAACCCCCGCTATCGCTTCGTGCCTGACTCCGCCTTGGCGACGGCCAGCGCCACGACCAAAGCCACGACCCTGCATGATCCAACCCTGACAGCACGCTATCTGATGGTGGACGGGGCCTTTAACATCAACTCCACCTCCATCGAGGCATGGAAGGCCGTGCTAGGCGGTTCCCGGGGGTTGAATATGCCGGGCGACACCCAGACGCACGCCGCCTTTCCCCGCAGTGTGAACCAGCCCGGGGTGGCCAGCGACCCCGACAAACCCGATGACTGCCAGGCTAGCGGCGATGGAGCCGATACCTATACCGGCTTTCGTCGGCTTAATGACACCCAGCTCACAAATTTGGCGACCGAGATCGTGAAACAAGTGCGCCTCCGCGGGCCCTTCGTTTCTCTGGCGCAGTTCGTCAATCGGACGCCGACCAACACCTCCGCGTCACTTGCGCTCCAAGGACCGCTCCAAACCGCGATCGATTCCGCAGCCGGTGGAATTAATACTTTTACGAGCACGGACGCCACCCCCGATAAAGATAAAGTCGCGATCCAGAACGCAAGTGACCAAGGCGAAGAAGACGGCGGGTCGAAAGCCGTCGTTGGAACCTTCGGCATCTTCCCAAGCTCCACCCCCCCCCCCGCGAACGAGCAGGGCTATCGCTCTACGGCAGCTCCGGGCTGGCTGACCCAGGCCGATCTTCTGCAAGTCATCGGGCCGGCGCTGTCCGCCCGTTCCGACACCTTCGTGATCCGCACCTACGGCGACGTAAAAAACCCGCTCGACACGAGTGCGCCCCCGATCTCCCAAGCTTGGTGCGAAGCGATCGTGCAACGCATGCCCGACTATGTGAATACCAGCGACAACGCCGAGGTCGATCCTGCGTCCCTTACGCAATTGGACAATAAAAACTTCGGCCGCAGGTTCAAAGTAGTATCCTTCCGCTGGCTCACCTCCAACGATATTTGATCATGCCAACACGTCTTCTTCTCCTTTGTTTGTCTCTGGTGGCAACGCTTCGGGCGGTTGAAGAGCCTCAAAAGCCTTCCGTCAGCCTGACTTTCTCGGTCGTGAGCTGGGGCGAAGCGATTTCCGATCTTTATTACAAATCGGGTGGCACGCTCAAAAAGATCGCCGCGCCGGCCTTCGAGCCTTCCGCCTCCATTCAATACACGGGCCCCGCCGAGTTGGTGTTTTACACACGTCAGCTCCCGACGTCGGATGCGGCTCTGGATAGCTCCGAGTCTTCGGCGGCAGTCAGCACCAAGCCCAAGCCGGGAAAAGCCCGGGAAACCGAGGCCGGTCGTGTGCTTTTGCCCACCGATGAAACCCATGCGACCATCCTGCTGGCCCCCACCAACCCCGGTCGTTACCAAGGTTTCGTGATCCCGGGCGACCCGACCAAGTTTCCCTTCGGGCAAGCCAAGCTCATCAATATCCACAACCAGCCGCTCGCGATTAAGTTCAACCGTAGCGGAGCTGTCCTGCTCAAACCCAATGAAAGCAAAGTCGTCGCTCCAGGCGCGGACTCGTCACTCGTCATCGAAGTAGCCGCCTATAAAAACGAAAAGTGGAAGCGTTTGCTGGATAATATATTCACCCTTCACGAAAACGAACAGGCCATGGTCATTTTCTCGAGTGGTGACTATAAGTTCTTCCGAACGCTAACAGGCAATGTGGAGAGCGAAGTCCACGTCACCGTGCTTCGGCAAAAAAAGGATAAATCTGCGTCCGAGAAGCCGTGAACGGCGCCGCCGATCGAATGAGGCCGACCAGTTTTCTCCCGTATAAAACTCCCTATGCCCATCCCCCGTCGCTTGTCTCTGGTCATCCATCGTCTTCTACTTCTGTCATCTTTTTATTTCGGCCTGTTCGGCATGGTGGGCGCGCCTTCCTGTCTGGCGTTCGAGTGGAACGGCTCCGCCGGCTCGGATTTTCTCTCCGCAGCCAGCTGGACGGGCACCCCGCCAACGGCCAACGCAAAGAATACCGGCGACCTGCTGATTGCCAACGCGACCAACGCCCCGCTCGTCTATTCGGAGGCCGCCGGCAAGACCCTCTTTGATTGCCGGGACTTCAAGATCGGCAATCTGCCAAATCGTGGCGGAGACCTCAAAATCACCGGCGGCGAACTCACCGTGGCGTCCCGCTTCTGTTCGGTCGTGGGACAAGACAACAACCGGACCAGTTCGCTGACCGTCACCGGAGGGAAGCTGGTCATCAATAGTCGCGACGACGCCCCACCCATCGAACGCAATTTCCGCATCGGGAACGGGCGGCGCGGCACCAACACGCTCGGCGTTCTGAACGTCAGTGGCGGCACGCTGGTGGTAAATGCGCCGGGCAGTCCCGAACTGGGCGGCTTTGTCATCGGGAATGAAAACGTCTCCGGCCGCGTAACCCTGACCGGTGGCATTGTGGTGGTGGCCAGCCGCCACGGCACCACATTTCACCCCCTCCCCGGACAGGGCACCGGCATGCTTACGTTTGGCCCCGGAGACGGGATTTTGATGCAAACCGACTCCAAGCAGATCTCCTTTGGCCCAGGCGAGGAGTCCTACATCGATTTCCAATCCGGTAGTCGCGGCCAACTTTCCTTGAACGAAGCCACCGAGGAGGACTACATCGCTTGGGTGAATGCGGGGCGCATCCGGCTAAACGGCAAACGGACCACCCCCGAGCAGTTTCGTTTCGTGAGCCTGCCGCCCCAAGGCATCTATATTTTGGCAAAGCCCTAGGTCGCCATCCGCCATCACCCAGAAGCCGGGCGTCCCGCTATTTTTATAACGCATGGGCTTCTCCTCCCTCCTCCTTGCCGCGACGTCACGCTTCGTCGGCCTGCTTGTGGCCCTCGTCGGTCTTTCCGTCCAAGCCCACGCGTTCACCCACCCCGGTGTTCCAAACTCGCTCGAGGAGTTGGACACGATCAAGGCCTGCCTGAATCAGGAGCCATGGAAGTCCGGCTATGCCGCGCTCGCGAACACCAGCACTGCCCAGCTCAGCTGGCCAATGGAAGGCCCCTACGCGAATGTCAGCCGGAAGGGGGCTTACGACCAAAACGCCGTCGCATGGGGGAATTCCATGGATGCCGTGTATAACCTCGCGCGGATGTGGTATTTCACCGGCAACAACGCCTATGCGCAGAAGGCCCGCGACATCCTCATCGCGTGGGCTACCACCCACACCAGCTTCTCCGGCAACGAAGCCGGCCTCGCCCTTGGCGACTACGCCTACCGTTTCGGCGGCGGCGCCAGCATCCTGCGCGGCACCTGGCCAGGATGGACGGCCGCCGACACGATCGCGGTCCAAAATTACTTCTCGAATGTTTTCTGGCCGGCCTCCGCCGGGTGGCCCGTGCAAGGGCCCGCGAACAAGGGCGCCCTCTACCTGGCGTCCGGCATGGCCGTCGCCGCTTTCTGCGACAACGACCCCTCCAAGTTCGAGCACGTCCTCAACATGTTCCGCACATTCCACGGCACCGGCCTGATGAACACCCTGCCGACCGGCCAGATGGGCGAGACGGGCCGCGATGCGGGCCACGCCTATGGGACCCTCAACGCCATGGCCTTCATCGCCGAATGCGCCTGGAAACAAGGCGTGGACCTCTACTCCGAATTGGACAACCGGTTGCTCGCCTGCGGCGAATACTACGCCCGCAACACCTTCACCGCCGACAATCCCTATGTTCCTTTCGGCACCATCGACTGGCAGTGGATGAATAATGCGGCCGGACCTTACAACGGCAATCGCAGCGCCTTTTATCTCCTCCAAAACGCCTACAAAAATCGCTTCGGACTGCCCACTCCCTGGATCGACCGCAAACTCCAGGAGCAGAACGTCGATAATTCCAACTGGATGTATGCCAAGACGGCGGACTCCACCACCGCCACCCTGACGCCAGCCAGTTTCCCGGCGGTTTCCTTGGCTTCGAGCGGCTTGACCCTGACCACCCTGGGCACCCAGACCGCGAACCGCAGCGCCTCTTATGCGAACGGCGTATGGACGATGACCGGACTCGGCAACGGTGTCTGGTCGGATACGGCCGATGACTGCCAGTTTGCTTACAAGCAGATGACCGGCGACTGCGCCATGGTGGCCAAGGTTACATCTTTCACCTATTCGGGCTCCAACGAGGGCAAGGCGGGGTTGATGATCCGCGACAACCTCACGGCCACCGTTTCGCAGCGCGCCTGGGTCGGGGTCGTGCCCGCGGCGACCATGCTGATGCAATCCCACATGCGCGGCTGGACCCAAAACTGGGGCGGGACTGGCTATGATGACCGTTCTCACGATTGGCCTGCCGGTCTTCCCTACTGGATCAAGATCGAGCGCCGGGACAAACAGATCACCACCTTCGCTTCGCTGGACGGCACCAGCTGGTCGCCCCTGAACTGCACCTATTACGGCAATCTCCCGTCCACCCTCTACATCGGCCTGTTCCTCTGCAGCGGGAATACCACGTCCGTTACCGCCACCTTCGCCAACGTGGCCTCCACTGGCGGCACCGGCGGCCTGGTGACCACTCCCGCCGCCCCGGCGGGCCTGATCGCCAGCGGTTCCAACAAAGCCATCACCCTGCGCTGGCTGGCCTCCTTCGGCGCCACCGCCTACGACCTGCTCCGCTCCACCACCTCGGGCTCCGGCTACACCGCTCTCGCCAGCAACCTCTCCGGCACGAACTACGTGGACACCACTGCGAACGTCGGCACCACCTACTACTACGTGGTCCGGGCGAAAAATTCCGCCGGCACCAGCGCCAACTCATCCGAGTTCGGAGCTGCTCTGCTCTCCGTGCCGCTGGTCAACCTCGCCTTCGGCGGCACCACGACGGCCAGCATCAACACCGGCCCGCAAGTGGGCGGCTCCGACGATGCGTTTAACGGAGACCCCGGCTCCAAATGGTATGGCTACAACGCTCCGACCGGCTGGCTCCAGTATGACTTCGGCGCAGGCAACGCGCAGGTCGTCAAACGCTACACGATCAACAGTGCCGACGTGGCGGATCGCGACCCGAAGAGCTGGAACCTCCTCGGCTCCCAAGACGCCACCAACTGGACCACCCTCGACTCACAGAGCAACCAGTCCTTCGCCCTGCGGATGGGGATGAACACCTACGACATCGCCAACACCACCGCCTACCGCTACTACCGTATCGACATCACCGCCAACAACGGGGCCACCGGCGTGGCCATCGGCGACCTCGGCCTCTGGGGCAACACCGGCCGCACGCTCCCGGACGGCCGCTACCGCCTCGTCAACCGCCACAGCAACAAGGTCGTGGATGTGACCGGAAGCGCCACCACCAACGGCTCACCGCTCGTGCAGTCGGACTGGAGCGGCGGTGGCAGCCAGCAGTGGGACATCGCTTGGCAAGGCAATGGCCAGTATCGCGCCACCGGAGTCGCCAGCGCCAAGGCGATCGACAATGGAGGCACCTCGAACACGGGCGCCAATCTGGTCATCCAACCTTCGAGCGGAGCCACCAGCCAGCGCTGGACGATTTCCTCCGACAGCGATGGTTTCTACCGCATCGCGTCCGCCAGCAGCAGCCTTGTCGCCGACGTCAGCGGCGGCTCGACCGCCGATGGGGCCAACATCGTCCAATCGACCTACCACGGCGGCGACAGCCAGCTCTGGATGCCGAGCATCGGCAGCGCGCCGCAGCCCATCCCCCCGGTTCCGACCGGCTTGGCGGCCACGGCGGCCTCCATCAGCCAGATCGACCTCTCGTGGACGGCCAGCCCCGGCGCGATCAGTTACACCATCAAGCGGGCGACCGTCAGCGGAGGACCCTACACGCCCGTTTCCGCCGGGGTGAACATCACGAGCCACTCGGACACCGGCCTTACCGCCAGCACGACCTATTACTACGTCGTGTCCGCGGTAAACGGCAGCGGCGAGAGCACCGATTCCACGCAGGCCAACGCCACGACGCTGACCGCCCCGCCAGACGCCCCGGCTGGCCTGACAACCATCCTGGGCCAAAATCAGGTCACCTTGAGCTGGACGGTTTCCGGCGGAGCGACGAGCTACACCGTGAAACGCTCGGCAAGCAGCGGCGGCCCCTACACCACGGTGGCCGAAGGCGTCACGAGCGCGACCTACACCGACACCGGTCTCGCCAACGGCGTCGCCTATTACTACGTCGTCGTCGCGGTTAACATCCATGGTTCCAGTCCCGACTCCGCCGAGGTCTCCGTCACTCCGAGCACCCTGGTGGTCCAGCTCAAGTTCGACGAAAGCGCAGGCACCACCGCCGCCGACTCCAGCGACCGCGCCAATCACGCCACGCTCGTCAACGGACCGACCTTCGCCGCGGGCAAGTTCGTCAATGCCATCACGTTCCCCGCCACCGCCTCCCAGCATGCCAAGCTCCCCTCGGGTATCACCAGCGGGGTGACCGACTTCACCATCTCCACCTGGGTTAAGCTAAATAGTTCGTCCAACAACACTCGGATTTTCGATTTCGGGACAGGCACGAACAACTACATGGAACTTTGCCCGAAGACCTCGGCCAACGGCTTTGTGCGGTATGAAATCGTGTCGAGCGGAACCCTCCAGCAGATCAACACCACCTACACATTCCCAACCGGAGTGTGGACCCATGTCGCGTTAACCCAGTCGGGCACGACGGGAACCCTTTACATCAACGGCACCTCGGTTGGAACCAATGCCGGGCTGACATTGAAGCCGTCGAACTTGGGGACTACGACGCTCAATTATGTCGGCAGATCCCAGTGGTCCAACGACCCCTATCTCAACGGCACCCTCGACGACTTCCGTTTCTACAGCCAAGCGATGAGCGCCGCCGAGATCAATGCCCTCGCGCATCCCGCCGCCGGCGCTCCGGCGCAGCTCGCCGTCGTCCCCGACGACGCCCAGGCCACCCTCGTCTGGCTCCCCAACGCCACCGACACCTACACCATCAAACGCTCCACCACGAGCGGCGGCTCCTACACCACCATCGCCACCGGCGTGACCGCCCTCACCTACACCGACACCGGCCTCACCAACGGCGTCACCTATTACTATGTCGTCGTCGGCACCAACGATCTCGGCTCCGGCCCCGACTCCGCCGAGGTCTCCTTCACCCCGAGCACCCTGCGTCTCCATCTCAAATTCGACGAAAGCTCCGGCTCCGTCGCCGCCGACGCCAGCGGCTCCGACCGCAACGCCACCCTCGTCAACGCGCCCCCCTTCGCCGCCGCCAGGCTCGACAACGGCCTGACCCTCGCTGCGGCGTCCTCCCAGTATGCCACGCTTCCTTCCGGCATCGTAAGCGGACTGACCGACTTCACCGTCGCCACCTGGGTCAAGGTCAACGCCTTCGCGACCTGGCAGCGCATCTTCGATTTCGGCACCGGCACGAACAACTACATGTTCCTGACGACCCAGTATACCGCCACGGCGCCCAACGCCTCCAAACTCCGCTTCGGCATCCGCACCCCCTCCGTCGCCGAACAAAGTGTCAGCGGCACCGGTATCGCGCTTACCGCCGGCACGTGGACGCACGTCGCCGTCACCCGCTCCGGCACCACCGTCTCCCTCTACGTCAACGGCTCGCTCGCCGGCTCCGGCACCATCGCCCTCAATCCCTCCGACCTCGGCACGACCACGCTGAACTACCTCGGCAAATCCCAGTTCGGCTCCGACCCCCACCTCGACGCCGCCCTGGACGACTTCCGCCTCTACAGCCAGGCTCTGAGCCCCTCCGAGATCGCGCTCCATGCCGCGCCCCTCGCCGCGCCGCAAAACCTCGCGGCCGCTCCCGGCCCGCTCTCGCTCAACCTCACGTGGAGCGCCGTGTCCAACGCCACGCGCTACACCATCAAATACGCGACCGCGAGCGGCGGTCCCTACCTCACGCTCGCCTCCGGCCTCTCCGCCACGAACCAGCTTCACTCCGGCCTCGGCTACGGGACCACCTACTATTACATAGTTTCCGCCGCCAACTCCGTCTACGAAGGGCCTGTCTCCTCCGAGATCGCCGCCACCACCTTCACTTCCATCGAAAGCTGGCGATCCACGTATTTCGGCACCGCGACCAACAGCGGCGACGCGGCGGACGGGGCCGATCCCGATGGCGACGGCATGACGAATGCCCAGGAATTTTCCTGCGGCACCGATCCCACGGACTTGGCCAGCGCCTTGCGCGCGAGCATCGCAATCAACAACGAGAACGACCTAGTCGTGAGTTTCCCGACCGTAACCGGTAAATCCTACCGGATGGAGCGTTCCGATACCTTGGCCAACGGCTCGTGGACGACGTTGCTCGACAACATCTCCGGCACAGGTGTCATCATGCAAGTCACCGACCACGGCGCGGCATCTCAGGCCAAACGGTTTTATCGCATTGTCCTCCTTCCCTGAGCCGTGCCTCATGGTCGGTTGACAATGAAATCCAACACCCCTGCAGCCCTTCACGGCGGGCATGTATTTATGTTCGCGCGCAGCTGCGCGCGCCGACCGATGCGAGGGGGGACCTCGACTTTTCCTGACGGAAAAGTGTCGTCCACACCGAGCCGGTCCACATGGAGATGGACCCGCCCCCTGCTCAGGGCGTGTTTATGGGTCGCGCTGACGCTGTTCGTGCTCGGCGGCTCGCTGCTGCAGGCGGGCCCGTCGGATCCTTGGACGCGCGGGACGGGTTTATTCAGCAACATCACCTTGGGCGCGTTGAAAAACTCATCCGCGGTCAATCGCCAGTGGACTGGTTCTGTCGACTACGACGTGAATCTGAATATCTGGCCTTACGACGTTTACGTGCCACCGAACTATGACGGAACCAAGCCTTACGGCGTGGTGGTTTACTCCACCTCGGATACTTGGCCGGCCGTGGTGCTACAGACGGCGTCGGCCGACAAAAATATTATCTGGATCGCGCCAAGGAATGTCGGCGGAAACGAGGATAACCTGGAGGTCTCCGGCGTCGCGGTTATGGCCATCTACCGAGCGAAAGAATTGTTCAATATCGATCCACGTCGGGTTTACACGTCCGGAAAGTCTGCCAACGCGCGTATTACGAGTGCACTCGCGTTTTATCACTCGGAGCTCATCAAAGGCACGGCGCCGTCTTCAGGTTTCGGTATTCCGCGACTGAATGCGGTCACTCCGGATTACATCCCAAACACAAGTGGCAAGACCGATAGTTACTTCGGCTATTCGGATTTGTGGCTATTCGGGGATGAGAATGCCACCAATACGGCGGCCAAGGCGAACAAGCTGCGCTCCTACCTTTTTGCGCGCTACGACGATTATCGCGAGGACTACTTCATCGAGGCCTTCCACTGCGCTTACGAACCTCAAGGGCAGATTTGTTTTCTCTATAACGCTCCCGGCGGCCATACCGACCCCTCCGACGCCGAGATGAAGGAGGCTATCGACTACCTCGACCGCGACGACATTTTCCCCGTCAATGCCAACATCACGGCGGGCGCGGGAGGCTTCTCGGGCATGACCGACATCAGCCAGTCCGGCGCTTCCGCCGTCGAGGCGACCTCGGGCAACAACACGACCTACACCCTCACGCCCACGCTCACCGCGACAGCGGCGTCGAAGACCACCTCGCCCTTCTACTGGGACAACGCCAACGGCTCGACCGTCCGCTGGCTCTGGGAGGTGAAGAACGCCACGCCCACGAACCAGAAAACCTCCTTCGGCCTCTGGTTCGCGAACGAAACCTGGGGCGGCGGCGCGCCCACCTCCGTGACCGCGGGAAGCAACCCCGGCATCCTCATCACCATCACGCAAAATGGCACGCAGAACCGCATGATCGTCAGCGCGCGCCCCGACACGGGCGGCGAGACCGTTTTCTACGATGGGCTTTTCAGTTTCGTGCCCGCCTATTCCACCGCGTGGACCAGCACGCAAACCGGTTACCTCACCGGCACGGGCTCTCCGGTCGAGATCCGCATGGACCTCAACAAGAGCCGCTGGCAACTCACCTTCAACGGCATCAAACTCGACGGCACGACCAACTCCATCGCCAGCGGCACGCAGATCTCGCGCGACAACAAGCGCATGCTTTTCGGCTACTGGGACAGCGCGACCGGCGGCTCGCCCTTCTGGACGCACGGCGCGGTTTACTCCACCTACAACACTTGGTCCCCGTTCACCAAATCGATCTTCACCGCCGCCACCGGCGCTCTCTCCGGGGCGGGCGCCACGCCTTCGCCGGTTGAACTGCGCTACGTGATCGCCAGCGACCCGAATCTCCCCAATCCGCCCTCGGCGGCGCCCACCGGCCTCGCGGCGACCGTCAACGGCGGCGCGATCGATTTGTCGTGGAACGCCCTCGCCGGGGCGACCAGCTACGAAGTGAAGCGCGCGACCGCGTCGGGCGGCCCCTACACGACGCTCCAGAGCGGCTACGCGGGCACGAGCTACAGCGACACCAGCCCGGTTTCCGGCACCCTTTATTACTACACCGTCTCGGCAAACACCGCGTCCGGCGCGACGCTCAACGCCACCGAAGCCGTCGCGGGCATCAATCTCCCCGCGCTCACCTGGATCGGCGCCGGTGCCGACAACAACTGGCAGACAGCGGCGAACTGGACCACGATGCCGGTCGCCGGCGACACGCTCAACTTCGCCGGCGGCCGGCTCACCGCGACCAATAATTTCGCGGTCGACACCTCGTTTGGCGGGCTCGTGTTCCCCTCCGGCTCGAGCGCGTTCACGCTCGGCGGCAATTCGATCACGCTCACCGGCGGCGTGACCAACGGCGGCTCGAACGCGCAGACGATCAATCTCGCCATGGCGATCCCCTCCGGCTCGCACAGCGTCACGACCAATGCGAGCGGCGATGTCGCGTTGGCGGGAGTTCTCAGCGGCGGCGGCGGCCTCGTGAAAGCCGGCGCGGGCACGGCGACGCTCTCGGCCATCAACACCTACACCGGCAACACGACCGTGAACGCCGGCACGCTCGCGCTCGGCGCGGGCGGCGGCTCGGGCGCGGTCCGCGGCACGGTCACGGTCAACTCCGGCGCGACCCTGAAAGCGATGGCCGCCGACGCCCTCGGCTACAACAACGACGGCACCCGGCTCAGCCAGCTCAACATCACCGGCGGCACCTTTGACGACGGCGTGAACGCGAACCAGGGTTACCGCACGAACGTCACGCTCACCGGCGGCACGATGAGCTCCACGGGCGGCGGCGGCTTCAACTTCACGGCCGGCTTCGGCATCGCGTCCGCCGCGAGCGCCGCCACATCCACGATCAGCGGCGGCATCACGCTGCGCGACAACGCCAACATGACGATCGACGTGGCCGACGGCGCCGCGGCCACGGACCTGCTGATCTCGGGCAGCATCGGCGGCGGCGGCGGCGCGATCACCAAAACCGGCACGGGCACCCTGGGCCTCACGGGCTCGAACAGCTTCACCGCAGGGTTTACGGCCAACGCCGGCACGATCATCGTGGGCAACGCAAACGCGCTGGGCACCGGAACCGCGACCCTCAACGGCGCTACGTTGAACAACACCGGCTCGAGCCTGACGGTCGGCAACGCCATCGCCATCGGCGCCAACGGCGCGACGATCGCGCTCGGTAGCGGCGCCGGCAACCTGTCCTTGTCCGGAGCGATCAGCGGCTCGGGCAACCTGACCATCGCCCCCGCGGGAGGCCCGTTGAATTCCATCTACCTGAGCTTCTCGTCGAACACGCTGACGGGCACGATCACCATCGCCAACAGCAGCGGCAACAACCAGACCGTCACCCGCATTGGCTCCGCGAACGCCGGCAGCGCGACCGCGGCCTGGGTGATCGGCGGCGCGCAGGACCGCGGCACGTCGTTGGAATTCGGCACCGGCACGATCTCCTTCGGCTCGCTGAGCGGCTCCGGACTGATCGTGGGCGGCTCGGGCACGCAAACCATGTCGGTGGGCGCGCTGGGCGGCAGCACGACGTTCAGCGGCAAAATTCAAAACGGCATTGCGCTCACGAAAATCGGCGCGGGCATGCTGACGCTGTCCGGGACGAACAGCTACACCGGCCCGACGGCGATCAACGCCGGCGCGCTGAACATCACGGGCGCGCTCTCGGGCGCCAGCGCGGTGACGGTGAACAATGGCGGCACGCTCGCCGGAACGGGCAGCGTCGCCGGCGCGACGACGGTCGCCGGCGGCGGCGCGATCTCGCCCGGCAACGGCGGCGCCGGCGCCGCGGGCACGCTGACGCTCTCCGGCGGCCTCGCGCTCGGCAACGGCGCGGTGCTAAGCCTCGATCTCGCCGGCACGACGACCTCCGACAAGATCGCGGTGAGCGGCACGTTCTCCGCGACCGGCACGACGACGATCAGCCTCGCGGCGCTCGGCGGTTTCGCCGGCTCGGGCACGTATCCGCTCATCACGGGCGCGAGCGGCATCGGCGCCGGCAACTTCGCCGTCGGCGCGACGCCCTCCGGCTACGTCGGCACGCTCGGCGCGAGCGGCGGCACGCTCAACCTGACCATGATGACGGTGCAGGAGAACTGGCGCCTCACGTATTTCGGCACGACCGCCAACAGCGGCAACGCCGCCGACGGCGCCGATCCCGACGGCGACGGCCTGACCAATGCCCAGGAATTCGCCGCCGGCACCGCGCCTAACGATCAGGCGAGTGTTTTGCGCGCGAGCATCGCGATCAACGAGAACGACCTAGTCGTGAGCTTTCCCTCGGTCGCCGGAAAGACCTACCGGGTGGAACGCTCCGACACGCTCGCCAGCGACTCCTGGACGACCCAGTCGGACAACATCCCGGGCACCGGAGGCGTTCTCCAGGTCACCGATATCGGCGCGGCGTCTCAGGCCAAACGATTCTATCGAATTGTTCTAATTCCATGACCGCCTCATATCCTCTCCGTGATTAGGCCGAGACCGAATAGGTGCGCCCCCCATTTGAGGATATTGGGAGAAAGCCCCGTGCCTGTTATGGTTTGTGAGCTTGCGTCCCCGAAAGGACCACCGAGTTATCCCGCCCCAATTAATCCCGTAAGCGAAAACCCGTGACACGCGCGCTACCTGCGCCTCGTCTTCCCCGGATGACGTAAAAGACTCCGACATCTCGCTCATCGAGTTGCCGTCCTCTGAAGCATATCACCCAGAACCAAACAATGACCCCCAAACACCGTATCCCCCTGCTTGTGGCAATGGCCTTCTTATCACCCTTGGTCGGCCTGTCCGCCGTCGTCGATCAAGCGCCGACCCGCTGGGGCGATTGGCCTGCATGGGGCGACCAGAAGGACGGCACCTACCGCAATCCCGTCCTGCCGGGAGACTACAGCGACCTCGACTGCATCCGCGTCGGCTCCGACTACTACGCCATCTCCTCCACCATGCAGTATTCGCCGGGCATGGTCGTGCTGCGCTCGAAGGACTTGGTGAATTGGCGCATCATCGGCCACGCCGTTTCCGATGTCACTCAAATCGGACCCGAGATGAATTGGGACCGCATGAACCGCTACGGACGCGGCGTCTGGGCCGGCGCCATTCGCCATCACGCCGGCAAATTCTGGGTCTATTTCGGCACCCCCGAAGAAGGCTACTTCATGACCACCGCCAAGGACCCCGCCGGCCCGTGGGAGCCCCTGCATCGCATGACCAAAGAAGGCGGCTGGGACGACTGCTGCCCCTTCTGGGACGACGACGGCCAGGGCTACTTCGTCGGCACGCATTTCAAGGGCGGCTACAAGACCTGGCTCTATAAACTCACCCCCGACGGCCGCGACCTCGTCCCCGAATCCCGCGTGCTCATCAACGAGGGCAACCGTCGCGAAGCCAACAAGCTCTTCAAGGTGAATGGCACCTACTACCACTTCTTCAGCGAGCATAAGCCGAACATCGGACGCTACGTCATGATGCAGCGGGCCGACAAAATCACCGGCCCCTACTCCGAGCCCCGCCAGCTCGGCCACGTGCAGCGCGAATTCCACGAGCCCAACCAAGGCGGCATCGTGCAGACCGAAAAAGGCGACTGGTATTTCCTCACCCACCACGGCGCCGGCGACTGGGAAGGCCGCCCCATGAGCCTCCTGCCCGTCACCTGGGTGGACGGTTGGCCCGTCATTGGCAGAGTCGGCGAAGACGGCATCGGCACCATGGTCTGGAGCGGGCGCAAACCCGTCCAAGGCGGCCCCGTGCTCGTCCCGCAAAGCGACGATGATTTCTCCAGCCCCAAGCTCAACGTGCAGTGGGAATGGAACTACCAGCCTCGCGCCGAGAAGTGGTCGCTCACCGAGCGCCCCGGCTGGCTGCGTCTGCGCGCCTGGCAGCCGCTTAAGCCGGACGACCTGAAGAAGGCCGGCAACACCCTCACGCAGCGCGTTATGCGCACCACCGAAAACGTCGTCACCGTCCAGCTTGATCCCTCCGGCATGGCCGACGGGCAAGTCGCCGGCCTCACCCTTTTCCACCGCGATTACGGCACCATCGCCGTGCGCCGCGAGAACGGCCAACTCACGATCGAGTCCGCGCGCAACCAGAAGATCCTGCGCGGCCCCGCGGTTGCGGCAAAACCGCTGTGGCTGCGCTCCGAGTGGGGCTTGGACGGTCTCAGTCGTTTTTCCTACAGCACCGACGGCAAGTCCTTCACGTCGCTCGGCGAGCCCTTCCGCTTAGGCTGGAACGACTACCGCGGCGAACGCATCGGCCTGTTCTCCTACAACAACAACGCCGAGGCCGGCCACGCCGACTTCGATTCCTTCACCTACCGCTACGATTCCGCCGCCACCCGCTGAGATGCTGCGTTCGGCCATGCTTCTCGCCGGCCTGCTTGCCGTCGGCGGCGCTTCCATCGCCGCCACCACGCAGCACCCTTTTGGTCGCCCGCTCATCCCGGACTTGGTGGCCGACGCCAGCATCGTCGAAATCGACGGAGTCTTCCACTGCTACGGCACGACCGACGGCTGGGGCAAACACCTGTCCACCTCCGGCACACCCGTCGTCTGGACCTCGCATGATTTCGTGAACTGGAGCTTCGAAGGCTCGCTCTACCCGGACAACTTCAACGCCAAATACTGGGCGCCCGGCGCCCCCTTCAAACACGACGGCCGCTACTACCTCTTTCCCACCCTCGACGGGAAGATCACCGCCACCGTGGCCGACAAGCCCACCGGCCCGTTCCGCACGCTCGACGGCAAAGATATCTATCCTGAATCGGGCTGGAGCGCGTTTCCCATTGAACAAAAATCCTCGATCGACGCGGAGATCGTCCGCGACGACGACGGCCATGCCTATATGTTCTATTCCCGCCGCCGCGTGGTGAAGCTCAAGCCCGACCTCTCCGGCCCCGACGGCCCGGTCGTCACCATTGACACGGGCGAAAGCGCTTACTCCGAGGGCCCCTGGGTCTTCAAACGCAAGGGGATCTACTACTACCTCTACACCCTCGGCGGGAACGAAAGCTATACCTACGCCTACGTGATGAGCGGCGCCTCGCCGACCGGCCCTTGGACCATCCCGACACAGAAAATCATCGCCAAGACCGATGCCTCGGTCGGCCTCTACGGTCCGGGCCACGGCAGCTTCCTGAATCCGGTCGGCACCGACGACTGGTATTTTATCCATCTCGAATACGGACGCGGCGGCACCAACCGCCAGACCTTCGCCCAGAAAATGGAGTTCAACGAGGACGGCACCATCCGGCCCATCACGTTGACCAACCAAGGCGTCGGCGCGCTCCACAAGATTCCCGCCCGCACCAATCTCGCTCTCGCCGGCACCGCCTCGGCATCCTCCATCCGGGCAAATTGGAAGATCAAGCCCACCAGCGATTCGTCGCTTGATCGCACCGAGACGTTCGCGCCCGATCTCGCGATCGACGACTCCAACGGCAGCCGCTGGATGGCCGCCACCGCCGACGCCACGCCTTGGTGGCAGATCGATCTCGGCTCCGCCCGCGACATCACCGGCACCGAGGCCTATTTCGTGAAACCCGCCGCCGGTCACGCCTATGGACTCGAGTCCTCCCTCGACGGAAAAACCTGGTCCTCCTACGGCGGCCATACCGATGTGGTGCTCCGCTCCCCCCACGTGGACAAAAAGTCCGTCCGAGCCCGCTACCTGCGGCTCACCATCCTTCAAGGCGAACCCGGCCTGTGGGAGTTTCGCGTGTATTAAAACTCCACCCCCATCGCTTCGCAGTCCTCACGCCTTCCCCTTGAAAAAGTCCGAACCCGTCCGCCGCCCCATGATCAAGAACGGCTTGGCTTTCGTCGGCATCGCGCTCGCCGGCGCCGCCTCCGCCCTCGCGGCCCCGCAACTCACGCTCTACTACAACCGCCCCGCCGTTGAGTGGGTCGAGGCGCTGCCCGTCGGCAACGGCCGTCTCGGTGCCATGGTCTTCGGCAAATCCGGCCAAGAGCGCCTGCAACTCAACGACGTCACCCTCTGGTCCAGCGGCCCGCAGGCCGACACCGACCGCCCCGAGGCCTACAAAAACCTCCCCGAAATCCGCCGCCTCCTCGCCGAGGGCGACTACAAGGCCGCGTCCGACCTCACCGCCCGCTCCATGACCGGTGCCCGCGGCAACTTCGATTGGGCCTACAGCGGCTCCTACCAGACCCTCGGCGATCTTAGCTTCGACCACACCTTGCCTCCCGGCGAACCCGCCGGCTATCGCCGCTGGCTCGATCTCGACACCGCCGTCGCCGGCGTGTCCTTCCAAATCGATGGCGCGACCTACACCCGCGAGACCTTTTCCAGCGCGCCCGACCGCGCCCTCGTCACCCGCATCGCCTCCACCCGCAAGGGCGGCGTCTCCTTCACGCTCGGCCTCTCCCGCAAGCACTCCGCCTCCACGACCGCGCTCGGCTCCGACACGCTCGTGATGACCGGCAACACCGACTACAAGCACAACAACCGCAACGGCCACGAGAAGGGCAACGTGGACTATCAAGTCCGCGTCCGCGTCGTCGCCAAAGGCGGAGTCGTCTCCGCCGAGGGCGACCGCCTCGTCGTGAAAGACGCCGACGAAGCCCTCGTCATCCTCGCCTGCGCCACCAGCTACGCCCTCGACTATCAGGCGAACTACCGCGGCCCCGATCCCCAGCCTATCGTCACCCAACAACTCGCCGCCGCCGTCGAGAAACCCTATGATCGACTGCGCGCCGACCACATCGCCGATCACCAAAAATATTTCCACCGCGTCACCCTCGACCTCGGCTCCACCGACGCCGCGACCGCCCCGACCGACGAACGCCTGAAAACCTTCCAAAACGGCGCCGACGACCCCTCGCTCGCCGCCCTGTTCTTCCAGTTCGGGCGCTACCTGCTCATCTCGTCCAGCCGTCCCGACAACCCGCTCCCCTCGAACTCGCAAGGCATCTGGGGCGACGGCTTCGACCTTCCGTGGAAGGCCGACTACAAGTCGAACATCAACTACCAGATGAACTACTGGCCCGCCGGCCCCGCCAACCTCTCCGAGATGTTCCTCCCCGCCTCGCGCCTGAACCTCAGCGTCGTCGAGCCCGGCCGCAAAACCGCGAAAGAATACTTCAACGCCCCCGGCTGGATGCTCGCCGTGCAGACCAACGCCTGGGGCTACACCTCCCCCGGCTCCGCCCTGCCTTGGGGCACCTTCTTCGTCGGAGGCGCTTGGTATGGCCGCATGTGGTGGGACCACTACGCCTTCACCCGCGACCGCGAGTTCCTGGCCTCCGTTTATCCCGCGATGAAGGAATCCGTCCAGGCCCACCTCGCCATGCTCACGCCCGACGCCCAAGGCCGCCTCGTCACCGCGCCCTCCACCTCTCCGGAAAACAAATTCCGCACCGACGACGGCAAGACCAGCCAGGTCGACGCCGGCGCCGCCATGGAACGCCAGATCATCCACGACCTCTTCACCAACTACCTCCTCGCCGCCCGCGTCCTCGGCCTCGACGCCGACTTCCAAAAAACCGTCTCCGAAGCCCGCGCCAAGATTCGCCCGCCCGAGATCGGCAAAGCCGGCCAGCTCATGGAATGGAGCGGCGACTGGGATCTGAACGCCCCCGAGCCGCACCATCGTCACGTTTCCCACCTCTTCGCGCTTTTCCCCGGCACCCAGATCTCGCCGCTCACCACGCCCGAGCTCGCCCAAGCCGCCCGCAAGACCCTCGAACTCCGTGGCGACGACGGCACCGGCTGGAGCCTCGCCTGGAAAATCAACTTCTGGGCCCGCCTCCGCGACGGCGACCATGCCCTGAAGCTCCTGCGCAACCAGCTCCGCTACGTCACCACCGACAAGTCGGATGGCATCCGCGGCGGCGGCACCTACCCGAACCTCTTCGACGCGCACCCGCCCTTCCAGATCGACGGCAACTTCGGCGCCGTCTCCGGCATGTGCGAGCTGCTTCTCCAGAGCCATGTCTTCTACCACGACAACGACCAGGCCCCCGAGGAACGCTACGTCCTCGACCTCCTTCCCGCGCTGCCCTCCGAGTGGAAGACCGGCTCCGTCACCGGCCTGCGCGCCCGCGGCGGCTACGAGGTCGATCTCTCCTGGCACGACGGCCGGCTCGAGCAAGCCGTCATCCGCGCCAAGGGCGGAGTGAATCCCCGCGTCCGCTACGGCGACAAGACCGTCGATTGCCCGCTCGGCACCGGCGGCACCCTCCGGCTCGGAAACGACCTCAAGCCCGTCGGAGCGAATTGACCATCGGCCCCCGTTTCTCAATACCCATTCATCCCATGCCCGCCAGACCCTTTACCGGCCCTCCCGTCGCTGACGGCATCTGCGCGCGAAGCGAAACTGAACCCGATCGATCACGCGCCCGCTTCGTCACGCGGCGGGCGCAACCCACTTTCCCCATGAAGAACAAACATAGCACCCGCCTACTCGCCCTCCTTGGCACCTTGTGCCTCGGCACCCAGGCCCTCGCTGCGGATTCCATTCCCAGCGACATCAAGCCCGCGGTCATCGTCTCCACGACCGCCGAGCCGGTCGCCCCGGGCAAGTTCCAGCCCACCTGGCAATCCCTCTCCCAATACGAGGTGCCCGAATGGTTCCGCGACCGGAAATTCGGCATCTGGGCTCACTGGGGACCCCAATGCCAGCCCGAGGCCGGCGACTGGTATGCCCGCAAGATGTATGTGGAGGGCAACAGCTATTACAAAACGCACCTGGCGAAATACGGCCATCCCTCCGAGTTCGGCTTCAAGGACGTGATCAACGAATGGAAGGCCGAGAAGTGGGAGCCCGAAAAACTCGTCGCCCTCTATAAGCGCGTCGGTGCCCAATACTTTTTCGCGATGGCCAACCATCACGACAATCTGGACATGTGGGATTCCAAGTATCAGCCGTGGAACTCCGTCGCCGTCGGCCCCAAGAAAAACATCATCGGCGAATGGTCCAAGGCCGCCCGCGCCCAAGGCCTGCCCTTCGGCGTCAGCGTCCACGCCGCCCACGCCTGGTCCTGGTATGAGACCGCGCAAGGCGCCGACAAAAACGGTCCCAAGGCCGGCGTGCCCTACGACGGCAAACTCACCAAGGCCGACGGCAAGGGCAAGTGGTGGGACGGCCTCGACCCGCAGGATCTTTACGAGCAACGCCACCAGCCCAGCCCCGGCTTCGAGCGCGAAAACTCGATCCACGCCCGCTGGAACTGGGGCAAAGGCGTGAGCCAACCCGACCAGGCCTACTGCGAGAAGTTCTACAACCGCACGATGGACCTGATTAACAAGTATCAGCCCGACCTCATCTACTTCGACGACACCGCGCTCCCGCTCTGGCCCGTCACCGACGCCGGCCTCAAGATCGCCGCCCACTTCTACAACACCAACCTCAAGCGCCCGGGCGTCGGCGCCGGCGTGCTGTTCGGCAAAATCCCCGCCGACGATCAACGCACCGCCTTCGTTTGGGACATCGAGCGCGGCGTGCCCAACTCCATCCTGCCCTATGCCTGGCAGACCTGCACCTGCATCGGCGGCTGGCACTACAACCTCGACGACTACAACCGCAATAAATACAAGAGCGCCAAGACCGTCGTCCACATGCTCGCCGACATCGTGAGCAAGAACGGCAACCTCCTGCTCAACATCCCCGTGCGCGGCGACGGCTCGATCGACGACAAGGCGGAGCGCGTGCTCGAAGGCATCGCCACGTGGATGGAGGTGAACAAGGAATCCATCCTCGCCACCCGTCCGTGGAAGACCTTCGGCGAAGGCCCCGCCGGCGCCGGCAACGCCCTCTCCGCCCAAGGTTTCAATGAAGGCAAGGGCAAGCCCTTCGGTGCCGAGGACGTCCGCTACACCGTCTCCAAGGACGGCAAGACCCTCTACGCCATCGTCTGCGGCCTGCCCTCCGGCCAGGTCGCGCTCAAATCCCTTGGCAAAACCGCCGCTCTGCTCGACCGCCCCGTCTCCAAGATCGAACAACTCGGCGCCACCGGCGCCCTCGTGTGGACCCTCGGTGCCGACGCTCTCAACGTGACGCCCGCCTCCGCCAAACCCGCCTCCGACGCCGCCATCGTCTTCAAGATCACGCTCAAGTAAGCACCCCGCCCCTCCGCGACCGGTCGGCAAAACATAGGCTCTCCCGCCCTGCGCTTCGCCCGCCGGTCGCGTTGCGTTTTTACCCCATGCGCAGCTTGCACCCCGCCCACTTCGCCTTCGATTGGGCCCTGATCAGTCCAGCCCCTTGCTCCACCGACCAAACGCCAAGCCGGAATATTTTCGCACCCATTTCTTGCTTGGCCGTAGCCCTGCGCGGGAGTGCAGGGATTCCCGTCGTTCCCTGCCCGTTATGACAAACTCTGGTCCGAAGGATGCCGGCTCCACGCCGACCATCCCGACACCTGTTCGCGCCTCTCAACCGTAATATCATCAGTTCCCCACTGATCACCACTTCCAATGCTTGTCCACACCTCGCTCCCCACCAAAAAACGCCTTTTCAGCGCCGTCATGGCCTTGCTCTCGGCCACCCTGGTTTCGTCAGCCGCCGCGCTCGAAATCCACGTCTCGCCGGACGGCTCCGATCAGCAACCGGGCACGCAGGCGGCTCCCGTCAAATCGCTCGAAGCCGCCCGCAAGCTGGCTCGCGCCAAGGCCGGCAGGGAACGCATCACGATCACGGTGCAGGACGGGGTTTACTACTTCGACAAGGCGCTGGTGCTGCACGGCGAGGATTCCGGCGCGCCCGGCTTCCCCGTCATTTACCGCGCCGCGCACGAAGGCAAAGCGGTCCTCAGTGGCGGCATGCCGCTCACGTTGCGGTGGACGCCCTATCAAAATGGCATCTTTCAGGCCAAGACTCCGCCCGGTCTCGAACTCGACCAGCTCTTCGTCGATGGCGTGCGACAGTTGATGGCGCGTTATCCGAATTACGATCCGGCCCAAAAAGCCGTGCCTTATCGCGGTTCGGCGACCGACGCCATTTCCCGTGAACGAGCCACACGATGGGCGGACCCGACCGGGGGATTCATCCACGCCATGCACTCGGACCTCTGGGGCGGATTCGATTATCGGATCACCGGAAAGAATGCCGCGGGAGACGTCACCTATGAAGGCGGATGGCAGAACAACCGGCCCTCCCGCATGCACCCCAAATTCCGCATGGTGGAAAACATTTTCGAGGAACTGGACGCTCCGGGCGAGTGGTTCCACAACCGCAAGACGGACACCCTTTATTTCCATCCGCCAGCCGGTCTCGACCTTACAAAGGCGACGGTGGAGGGCGTGCGTCTGCCCACCTTGATCGAGTTTCAGGGTTCCCGGGAAAAACCCGTGCGCCTGGTCGCGTTCAACGGCTTCACCCTGCGCCACACCGCGCGCACGTTCATGGAGAACAAGGAGCCGCTGCTGCGCTCGGACTGGACGATCAATCGAAGCGGCACCGTTCTCTTCAACGGCGCGGAAGATTGCGCCCTGCTGAATTGCTTCATCGACCAGCCCGGCGCCAATGCCGTCTTCGTCAACAACTACAACCGCCGCGTCCGCCTGTCGGGCCTTCACATCTTCGATTGCGGGGCCAGCGGCGTCGCCTTCGTCGGCGATCCCAAGGCGGTGCGGAATCCCGTCTTCCGTTACGAATTCCCGCATGATGTTGCCAAGGTGGACCGGACTCCCGGCCCCATCACCGACAACTATCCGATGGAGTGCGTTCTGGAGGACTCGCTGATCCACGAGGTCGGCACCGTGGAGAAGCAGGGTGCCGGCGTGCAGATCTCCATGTCGCGCCGCATCACCGTGAAAAACTGCTCCATCTACGAGACCTCCCGCTCGGGCATCAATATCAACGAAGGCACCTGGGGCGGACACGTGATCGACGGCTGTGATGTCTTCCGCACCGTGCAGGAAACGGGCGACCACGGCTCGTTCAATTCCTGGGGCCGCGACCGGTTCTGGGTTCCCGACACCAGCATCACCGCCCGCGAAGTCGCCAAGGATCCGGAGCTGCCGTTTCTCGACGTCATCGAGCCGATCACCATCCGCAACAGCCGCTGGCGCTGCGATCACGGTTGGGACATCGACCTCGACGACGGCTCCACCAACTACGTCATCACCAACAACCTCATGCTCAACGGCGGTCTCAAGCTCCGCGAGGGCTACCGGCGCATCGTCACCAACAATATCCTGGTGAACAACACCGTTCACCCGCACGTCTGGTATCCGGACAGCGGCGACGTCTTCACCGGCAACATCGTGATGAAGGCTTACAGTCCCTCCCGCATGCCCAAGGACAAGTGGGGGCAGGAAATCGACCGCAATCTGTTTGCCAGCAACGATCGTGACCGCGCGCGCTTCGCAGCGAATGGAGCCGATGCCCATTCGGTGGTCGGAAACCCGCAGTTTGCCAATCCCGCCTCGGGCGATTTCACCGTGACAAACACGGCTCTCGCCAACCAGATCGGCTTCAAAAATTTCCCGATGGACCGTTTCGGCGTCCAGAAGCCCGCGCTCAAGGCCATCGCCGAAACGCCCGAAATGCCACAAGTGAAAACCAATGGGCAGCTCCAAACCGGCGCGGCCATGCCGGGCATCGTCTGGATGGGCGTGCGCCTCCATCCGGCCACCGGCAGCGAGATGTCCGCCTACGGCGTTTCTTTCGATACGAAGGGCCTCGCGATCGACGACATCGACAACAACTCACGGCTCGGCGGGGCCCAGGGCCTGAAAAGAGGCGATCTGATTCTGGAGCTGAACCGCAAGCCGATGACCGGCATCGAGGAACTCCGCAAAGCGCTCCAAACCGTGAACGACGGCAAGCTGCAGCTGCGCGTGATCCGTAATCAGAAAGAAACGACGGTGAACCTGGAGGTGAAAGACCTCGTAAAGCTCTAAAAAGCCGGGTCGGCGCCACAATAACGCCGATCCCGCTGGTTTTTATCCCATGCGCCTCCTCCTTCCAGCCCTCTTCGCCACCGCCGCTCTGCTGGCGCACGCGGAAGAAAACGCCGTCCGCTCCGTCACCCGGCAGCCGAGCCAAGTCACGCTCACCCTCGCCGATGGACAACTCGAACTGCGCCCCGTCAACGACCGCGCCGTTCGCGTGCGTTTTTCCGACGGGAAAACCGCCGAGACGCCTGGCTTCGTGCTGAAGGAGGGATTGGCCATCCCCTCCTTCAATGTGCATGAGGACTCGCGCACGATCACCGTCTCCACCGCCCAACTGCGAGCCGTCGTGGACCGCGCCACCGGCTCCCTCAGTTTCCAAGACGCAAACGGCCGCACCGTCCTCGCCGAAAAACCCGGCGGACGCCTGCTCCGGCCCGTCACGCTCCAAGGCAAGCCCGTCTTCACCGTCGGCCAGACCTTCCAATCCTCCGCCTCCGAAAAACTCTACGGTCTCGGTCAATATCAAGACGGACTCTGGGACTGGCGGGGCATCCCGGTGGAGATGCGCCAGGTCAACACCCAGATCGCCATCCCGGTGCTCGTCTCCAACCAAGGCTACGGCCTGCTCTGGGACAACGCCTCGCGCACCGATTTTAACCTGCCCGGCGAACCCGTCGCGCTCTCCGCCCCGTCCCAGTCCAGCGACAACGCCGCCCCGGCTCCCACCGCCACCGAACAACTCACCGCGACGCCCAAAGCTTCCTCCCGCAAGAGCTCTTTCCGCCATGGTTCCTACACCACCGCCGAAGCCGGCGATTACGTGTTCAGCGTCCGCGATGCTGACCGCAGCGACGACATCGCCATTTTGGTGGATGGCCGCCAGATCGCCGGAGTCACCAACGTGTGGACTCCGCGCGCCATCGTTGGAAAAATCCCCCTCCCCGCCCGCGCCAAAGTCGCCCTCACCGTGCGCGGCGGCGGCCGACACGTAAAACTCTTCGCCCGTCCCCTCGCCGAGGACACGACCTTCCGCTCCGACTTCGGCCAGGCCATCGACTACACCGTCTTCCACGGCCCCGCGCTCGACGACGTCATCGCCTCCTACCGCGCCGCCACCGGCCAGGCCCCCCTGTGGCCCAAGTGGGCTTTCGGCTTCTGGCAATGCCGCGAACGCTACACCAGCTCCCAACACCTGCTCGACACCGCCGCCGAGTTTCGCCGCCGTGCCATCCCCGTGGACCTCATCATCCAAGACTGGCAATACTGGGGCTCTCACGGCTGGGGCAGCTACGAATGGGACGCCAAACACTATCCCCGCCCCGCCGACCTGCTCAAAGGCCTCCATGATCAAAACTTCAAGTTCATGATCTCCGTCTGGTGCAATCCGCACGGAAAAACCGGCGACGATCTGAAGGCCAACCACGCGCTCGTCGGAGACTGGATCGACGTATTCTCCGCCCAAGGACGCGACATCCGCTGGAAACACCTCAACGAAGCCTTTTTCTCCCTCGGCACCGATGCCTGGTGGGGAGACGCCACCGAACCCGGCGATGGCGGCACCCTCCTTTTGGGAAAACCCACCGCCATGGGCCCCGGCGACCAATTCACCAACGCCTACCCGCTCTTCGCCAGCCGCTCCCTCTACGAAGGCCAGCGCGCCACCACCTCCGACAAACGCGTGGTCGCCCTCACCCGTTCCGGCTTTGCCGGCCAACAACGCTACGCCGCCGCCACTTGGTCCGGCGACATCAACGGCGATTGGGAAACCTTCCGCCGCCAGATTCCCGCCGGCCTCAACATCTGCCTCACCGGCCAACCCTATTGGACCACCGACTGCGCCGGTTTCTTTCGTCCCGACGACCAATACACCTCCGCCGACTTCAACGAACTTCTCGTCCGCTGGTTCCAATGGAGCACCTTCTGCCCCATCCTCCGCGTCCACGGCTACAAAACCGAAACCGAGATGTGGAAATGGCTGCCCGACACCCAAAAGCATCTGCTCGCCTACGACCGACTGCGCTACCGTCTGCTGCCCTACAACTACTCCCTGGCCGCCCGCGTGACCTTTCAGGACTACACCTTCATGCGCGCCCTCGGCATGGACTTTCCCCAAGACCCCAAGGCGTGGGACATCGCCGACCAATACCTCTTCGGCCCCGCCTTCCTCGTCACACCCGTCACCCAGCCACAGGCGACCCGCCGCGAGGTTTATCTTCCCGCCGGCGCTCGCTGGGTGGATTTCTGGACCGGCCAGACCCACGAAGGCGGCCGGACACTCATCGTCGCCGCGCCCCTTGACCAGATGCCGCTCCTGGTGCGCGCCGGCTCCATCGTCCCCTTCGGTCCCGACGTCCAATACGCCAACGAAAAAACCGCCGATCCCATCGAGCTGCGCGTTTACCCCGGCGCCGACGGCACCTTCACCCTCTACGAAGATGAAGGCGACGGCTATGGCTACGAAAAGGGCCGGCACGCCACCATCCCGTTCACCTGGAATGATCGCACCCGCACCCTCGTCATCGGCCCGCGCCAGGGCGAGTTTCCCGGCATGTTGAAAAGTCGCACCTTCCGCGTCGTCTTCGTCGCCCCCGGATCGGGCACGGGCATCGAAGCGGCGGATACCGCGATGGAAGTCCGCTACGATGGACGCTCGCTTGAGGTGCATCCCTCCGTCGGTGTCCCTACGGTGGAGTAGTAATCCCTCACCGCACCGTCTGGTTGCCTGCCGCCGCAGAGTGACATCTCCTCGACTACCCCACGCATCCCAATGATGTTCCCCTCCGCCTACCTATCCCGGCAAACCGGGCACAAAACAAACCAGCCATGAAAATCCCCTCGGTCATTTTCGCCGTCACGCTCCTCTTGTCCCCGTTCACGGTTGTCCAGGCATCCGTCAAATCGGTAAAGCCCTCGCCTGCGGGTGCCGAATTCAAGACGGACGACGGGCTTCTGCAGGTTGAGTTCGTGACCGATCGCATCGCCCGCGTTCGCTCCACGAAGAACCCGGAGTTCTCCAAGACGCCCAGCCTCATGCGCGTTCCCGTGAACGAGCAGCCCGGCAAAATTGTCGTCAAGGGCAACGCCGGTTCCGCGTATGTCGAATTGAGCTCCTCCAAGCTTAGCGTCCGCGTGGATCGGGCGACCGGTGCGGTTTCCTACTTCGATTCGAACGGCAAACTTCTCGTCGCCGAGGGTGCCGAACAGCCGCGCTGGTTTGAACGGACCGAGGTCATCAAATCCGTCGCCGATCCCGCTTCGGTGCGGAAAGTGCAAACCGTGGACGGCGAGCGGCAGATCGCCGGCAAATACATCCAGAAAAAAGACCGCGACGCGTGGAAGGGCGGGGTCAAGTTCCGCTTCGCCGACGACGAGGCGCTCTACGGCCTCGGCTTCGACGAAACCTCCGACCTCAACCTTCGCGGCAAGACCAAGCGGCTCTACCAGCACAACCTGCGAATCCTGGTCCCCTCGCTGGTCTCCACGCGCGGCTACGGCCTGCTCTTCGACGCCTATTCCGCGATGACCTTCAAGGACGACGCGCAGGGCGGCTCCATGAACTTCGACGTGATCGACGACCTCGATTATTACTTCATCGCCGGCGCCGGCATGGATGGAGCGGTCGCGGGCTATCGCCAGCTCACCGGCGCGGCGACGATGTTGCCTCGCTGGGCCTTCGGCTACGTGCAATCGAAGGAACGCTACCGGTCGCAGGAGGAGCTCGTCGCGACGGTGAAGGAATTCCGCCAGCGCAAGATCCCGCTCGATATGATCGTGCAAGACTGGAACTACTGGATCCGCGGCCAGTGGGGCGGCGATCCCGATCCGCAGTCCTACCCCGACATCGCCGCGATGACCAAGGCGATCCACGACCAGAACGCCCGCGTGATGATCTCGATCTGGCCGAACCCCAGTCCGAAATCCACGGCCGGCAAGGCCCTCGCCGAGGGCGGCCACACGCTCGCCGGCACGCCCTTTTTCAACGCCTTCGACCCGAAGGCCCGCGAAGTCTACTGGAACTCCATCTGGCAAATCCTCGGCCGCCACGGCATCGACGCCTGGTGGTGCGACTCGACCGAGCCGGAAAACGCCGACTGGACCGGCCAGACCCGCCCGGCCGACGCGGATGAGAAAAACATCGCCGCCCTCGCCAAGATCATGGATCCGCAGCTCATCAACGCCTACGCGCTCGAAGACTCGACCGGCATTTACGAGAACTCGCGCAAATCGTCCCCCGATCGTCGCGTGCTGAATCTCACCCGCTCCGGCTACGCCGGCAGCCAGCGCACCGGCTCGGTGCTCTGGACCGGCGACATCTCGGCCAGCTGGGAAACCCTCGCCAAGGAAGTGACCTCTATGCAGAGCATCAGCGCCGCCGGCCACCCCTACATCACCACCGACGCGGGCGCCTTCTTCGTGGGCAAGGGGCCGCAGTGGTTCAAGAGCGGCCGCTTCAACGGCGGCGTGAAAGACCTCGGCTATCGCGAACTCTACACCCGCTGGCTGCAGTTCGGCGCCTTCCTCCCCATGTTCCGCAGCCACGGCACCGACACTCCTCGCGAACCTTGGCGCTTTGGCGAGCCCGGCACGCCGTTCTACGACGCCATCATCGACACCATCGACCTCCGCTACCGCCTGCTGCCGCATCTTTATTCCCTTAACGGGCGCGTCTCGCGGCTCAACGTCTCCTGGATTCGGCCCGTCGCCTTCGCATTTCCCGAGGATGCCAAGACCCACGACCTGAAGACCCAGTTCCTGATCGGCGACGAGCTCATGCTCGCTCCCGTGCTCGCGCCCATGCTCTACGGCCCCGAATCGGCGCCCGTGACCAACGCCGCCAAAACCGTGGATGTTTACCTGCCCAAGAACTCCTCGTGGATCGACTTCTGGAGCGGCCGTCCGCAGTCCGGCGGACAGACCATCAAGGCCGAGGCTCCTCTGTCGCGCACCCCCCTCTTCGTGAAAGCCGGCTCGATCCTGCCGCTCGGCCCCCGCGTGCAACACTCGGGCGAGAATCCCACCGCGCCCATCGAGCTGCGCGTTTATCCGGGAGCCGACGGCGCGTATCAATTCTACGAGGACGCCGGCGAGGGCTGGGACTATGAAAAGGGCGGATTCTCGGTGATGCCGATCACTTGGAACGACAAGAGCCGCACGCTCACCATCGAGAACATTCGTGGAAACTTCCCCGGGATGAACGTGAATCGCGTGTTCAAGGTTGTCGTGGTGACGCCCGATCAGGCCGCCGGCCTCGAACCCGCGACCAAGACCACCGAGCTGCGCTACAACGGCCGCTCCGTTTCTGTCCGCCTTTAATTCTAATTCGCGTTCAAGTTAAGACTATCCAGCCACCGAACCTCCCTGCGCTCCCGCGCAGGGCTACTCTAAAAATGTAGCCCGCTATGGGAGCAGCGGGATTTCCGTTGGGATCATCTTGAAAGCGAACTGGCATAAACAACCTTCCGTCATGCCCATATCCCTCCGATTCTGCCTGGGTGCCGCCACCGTCCTTTTGTCATCTTTCTTGGCTGGCGCAGCCACGCCCGCCGTCACGGCTCCGGCAACCGCGTCCGTTCTGATGGCGGACGCCGCCCAGGTGCGGCTGCTCCCCGGCAGCCCTTTTTATGACCGGCAGGAATTGCATCGCACCGGCTACGTCGGCCGGCTCGATCCCGACCGCCTGCTCTTCGACTACCGCAAGCTCGCCGGCCTGCCCCAGCCCGCCGGCATCACCGGTGGCTACGGCGGCTGGGATGGCGGGTTCATCCGGGGGCACATGGCCGGTCACTACCTCTCCGCCGCCTCCCGCATGGCGGTCGCCACCGGTGATGATTCCTTTCGCAAGAAAGTCACCTACCTCGTCGCCGAGCTCGCCAAGTGCCAGCAGGCCTTGAATCAGGACGGCTATCTCGCCGCCTTCTCGTCCGTCGCTCTCGACTGGCAGGAAGGCACCTCCAAAAACTCGGGCGGCGTGGTCGTGCCCTACTACACAATCCACAAGATCATGGCCGGCCTCGTGGACGCCCACCATTACTTGGGCGACCGGCAGGCGCTCGACGTGGCCCTGAAGATGTCGGCCTGCCTCCAGAAGCGCCTTTTCGTTCTCCCGTCGGACAAGATCGAGCGCATGTTCCGCACCGATCGCAGCCGCAATCCACAGACCGAATTCGGCGGCATGGCCGACGTGCTCACCGAACTGTATTCGATCACCGGCGACAAAAAACACCTCGAACTCGCCGCCCTCTTCAACCGCCCCTGGCTGATCGATCCACTCGCCGCCAACGAGGACCGCTTAAAATCCCTCCACGCCAACACTCACCTCGCCCAGCTGGCCGGCATCGCCCGCCATGCCAACGTCACCGGCGACGCCACCAACGCCCGCGCCTCGGAAAACGCCTGGGCGATCATCACCCGCCACCACTCCTTCACCATCGGCGGCAACTCCTACAAGGAGTGGTTCGACGGCCCCGACGTCGAGGCAGGCCCGTCCATCGACGGCGGCAAGCGTCTCCCGTCCACGACCGCCGAGAGCTGCAACACTCAAAACATGCTCAAGCTCACCGCGCGCCTCATCGAGCGCGCGCCGGACCGCGCCGACTACGCCGACTATTTCGAGCGTGCCCTCTACAACCACCTGCTCGCCACCGTCGCCCCCGACACCGGCGCGATGACGTATTTCACGCCCCTGCACGGCGACTTCCGCACCTACCTCAACGGCACCCATTGCTGCGTGGGCTCGGGCATCGAAAACACCGCCCGCTACAACGAAGGCATCTACTTCCAACGCCCCGGCCAGCTCTGGGTGGATCTCTACATCCCGTCCGCGCTCGACTGGACCGCCCAGGGCCTCGCGATCAAACAGGAAGGTTTTCCGCCCTTCACCGACACCGTTCGCCTGACCGTCACCCGCGCCGCCCGTCCCGCCGAGGCCACGCTGCACCTCCGCGTCCCCCGCTGGTTGTCCGGTCCCGTCGCGCTCTCCGTCAACGGCCGTGCGCAACCCGCCCCCTCCACGCCCTCCGATTATCTCTCCGTGAAACGTGCCTGGCGGACCGGCGACGTCGTCACCCTCACGTTCCCCGCCGCGCTCCGGCTCGAACGCGCCAAGGACGCCCCCTCGATGGTCTCCGTTTTCTACGGCCCCCTCCTCCTCGCCGGCCGGCTCGGAGCCGAAGGCATGCCCAAGGACTTCGCCGACAAGGACGCCTATCTCAAGCTCCCGCCCGCGCCCGTGCCGGCCATCGTCAACGCCTCCGCCAATCCCGCCGACTGGCTGACCCTCGCCGATGCCGCCACCCTCACGTTCAAGGCGCACGACGCCGGCCCCGCCAGCGGCATCGTGTTCCAGCCCCTCTACGCCGTGCACCACGAGCGTTACTCGGCCTATTGGGAACTCGCCGCCACCGCCGCCCAGCCCTCGTCGCCCACGTCTGCGGCCAGCGCCACGGTCAAGGACAACACCGCCGGGCTCGATCGCGTTATCATCGGCGACGGCACCTCGGAGCGCGCCCACGACCTGTCGGCGGAACAGAGCACGACCGGACGCGTTGCCAACTACACGTGGCGCGACGCCGCCCCGAACGGAGCCTTTTCCTACGTGCTCGCCCTGCCGACGATTTCTTCGCCCGCCTTGGTCTGCACCTACTGGGGCGGCGACCGCGACCGCAGCTTCGATGTCGTCGTCAACGGCGTCGTCGTCGCCACGCAAAAACTCGAAGGCCTTCAGCCGGGCAAAACCGTCGAGGTCGCTTACCCGCTCCCGACCGAGGCGCTCACCGGCCAGCAAAACCTCACCGTGCGTTTCCAAGGCACGGGCCAAGGCCGCGTCGGAGGCCTCCTCGGCCTCCGCCTCGAACCGTCCCGCCCCTGATCTCGACGCATCAACCACTCCCGTTCACGTGCGCGGGATTACTCGCCACGGCCCGGGGCAAGGTTTGCATTGATCCACGATGACACGTCGGTGACCGGAATGGCGTGGCGCTGATTGAACGTCCCGCTCTTGTCCCATGCGTAACCCCGCCCTTGGGCAAAAGCCGCGCGATACTTGCTCATCATGTTGCCCGGATCGCGCGCCAGCTCATCCAGCAAATACTGTTGGCTCCATTCCGAACGGCTGAAAGGGCGGCCGGTGGCCGCTTGCAGTTTGTCGGCGACCTCCCGGTAAGTCACCGTGTCGCCGGCCAGATAAACGATCTCGTTGCGGATTCGTGGCTTGGCGAAAACAATCTCGGCGGTCAGCATTCCGATGTCATCGGGCGTCGTCAGCGTCACGGCGGTGTCGAGGCTGCCCAAGGCGTGGACTGCGTCATTTTTCAGGTCAACAACACCAAAGTCCGGCTCGAACAGATAGCTCATGAACATGCCGGTCGAAATGATGACCCACTCGGTCTGGTGCTGACCGCGCAGCAAGTCGCGCACGTCCAGCTGCGCGTCAAAAATATCTTGCGGGCTGCCGCGACCGATGGCGTCAAAATCGACTCCGAACTGCCATGGGAAATACCTCGGGATTCGCGCCTGCAAGGCGGCCCGCGCCAGCTTCATGGGCGTGTTGATTCCGGCCGCATAGCCCGCGCAACCGATCACCGTGTCATATTTCGCGAATACGATGGCGAGCTCGTCGACGGAACTCTTCACGAGATCGCCTATGACGATCTCGATTCCAAGACCGCGGATCTCCGCGACATCACGTTGCTTGCCTGGCGCACCGGACTCGACGGCGCTTGCACGCAGCAGCACGCTGATCTTCGCGCCGTCCACGTCCTTCGCTCGGCGGGCAAGATTGCGCAGGACCGGGAGGCCAAGCTCGCCGGCGCCGAGCACGAGAATGTTTTGAGAGGTGGCGTCAGGATCTGTCTGGTTCATCGTATAGTGTGTTCAGTGAAGCATCTAAGTCTTGCGGACAAAAGAATCAACGCACCCGATGCGATTCATTCCGTTCCGCATGACGGCGCCCGGCGCGATCTGGTATTTCACCGTCGCCAACGTCGTCATGGTCGAAGGCTCCTGAATCCCAGGCGCAACCGTCCGCGCACCAGATAGCACCTGCGCATTCCCGGCTGGCTGTCCGCCCTCTCCGGGCTGGCCTTCAACGGCCGCGTGCAACCCGCCCCCGCAGCGCCGGGGTAGGCGGTTTGCAGGCGGTTGTATTCGGCGCCCGTCACCGGGATGACCATGCCGTGGAGGAACTTGGACGTCCCTCATTCCTCGACATCGTGGCCGTGCCGGCATCAGAAGAGTCGATGGTGCTTTCTGCCGCTAATTTTATGCGTCTTCTCCCCATTCTTCTAGCCTCCACCACGTTGTTCGCCTCCCTCGCGTCCGCCGCCGAGCAGCGCGTTACCTCGCCCGACGGCAAGCTCACGCTCGTCGTCTCCGACAACACCGGCCTCCGCTATCGGGTCGAACTCGACGGCAAGCCCCTCCTCGCCGACTCCGTCCTCGGCCTCGCCTTCGCCGATGGCACCACCCTCGGCCCCGCGGCCAAGATCATCGATACGAAGGCGGCGGCTCGCAACGCCACCTGGGACAACCCGCTCGGACAACGCCGCACCGTGCCCGACCGCTTCCGCGAGCTTCGCATCGAACTTCGCGAGCCCACCACGCCCGCCCGCACCTTTGCTCTCGTTGCCCGCGCCTATGACGACGGCGTGGCCTTCCGCTACGACTTGCCCGAAGCCTCCGGCCTCGGCGAATTCACCCTTAAAAGCGAACTCACCGAATTCCGCTTCCCCTCCGACCACCGCGCCTGGCCAGGCGACGAATCCGACTGCGCCGAAAACACCTATCGCGAACGCACGCTCTCGGCCATCCCCCAACAATCGCCCGACAAGCGTCGGACCGGCCGACCTTTCCGCTCCGTCCTTCCCCTCCTTGTCGAAACGCCCGCCGCCTACGTCGCCGTGGCCGAGTCCGACCTCCTCGACTGGGCCGGCCTCTTCCTCACCGGCACCGGCGAAAACGCCGTCCGCGCCGAGCTCGCCCCACGCCAGGACAAACGCGGCGCCGTCGTCGGTCGCGTCCCGATGGTCAGCCCTTGGCGCGTGCTCATGGTCGGTCGCACCGCCGGCGATCTCGTCACCAACGATCTCGTGGCCACCCTCGCCACCCCCTCCCGCGTCGCCGATTCCACTTGGATCAAACCCGGCGTGAGCGCCTGGGACGCGTGGTGGACCGGCGTCAACCCCTCTCAACCTCAGCACAAAGGCCTCCAAGCCCGCGGCGACACCCGCTCCCACCGTGAATACATCGATTTCGCCAGCGAGATGGGTTGGCCCTACCAGCTCATGGACTGGTTTTGGTATCAGAACATGGCCAACGAGCGAAAAAACGTCTTCTCGCGTCCCAACAACCCCTCCGGCGACTTCACCCAATCCACTCCCGACATCGACGTGCCCGGTCTCGTCGATTACGCCCGCTCCAAAAACGTCCGCCTCTTCGTCTGGGGTCACTCGCTCGATCTCCAGACCGCCGGAATCGACAAAACCCTCGCTTATCTCGCCTCCCTCGGCGTGGCCGGCGTGAAGATCGACTTCATCAACAGCGACTCCCAGGAAGCCGTCCAGTGGTGCGTCCGCGTGCTCGAAACCGCCGCCCGCCACCGTCTCATGGTGAACTTCCATGGCACCTACAAACCCACCGGCCTCGCCCGCACCTACCCGAACTTCGTCACCCAAGAGGGCGTCCTCGGCAACGAATACAACAAACTCGGCGGCAACAAAAACGACACCCGCCACTCCCTGATCCTTCCCTTCACCCGCGGCCTGCTCGGCCCGATGGACTACACCCCCGGCGCCTTTCTCAACCGCACGCCCTCCGCCTTCCGGGTCGCCCACCCCGCCCAAGGCATCGGCACCCGCGCCCGCCAGCTCGCCATGACGGTCGTCTATCGCAGCCCATTGCTCGTCCTCTGCGACAGTCCCGCCAACTATCGCGGGCAGCCCGGCGTCGAGTTCTTCCGCGGGCTCCCCACCGTCTGGGACGAAAGCGTCGTGCTCTCCGCCGAACTCGATAAGCACATCGTCATCGCCCGTCGCTCCGGCAACCGCTGGTATGTCGCCGCGATGAATGGCGACGCAGCCGCCACCCTCGATGTTTCCCTCGATTTCCTCGGTGCCAAGCGCCGCGACTGGCGCCTCCGAGAGTTTGCCGACGGCCCCGACGCCGCCGCGCCCGAGACCGTGGTGGAAACGACCCGCGAACTCGGCAAGGCCCGAGCGCTGACCCTGCGCCTCCAGCCCGGCGGCGGCTACGCGGCCTCGCTCAGCCCCGAATAACTTTCCAAGCCCGACAATGAAACCCTCCATCCTGTTCGTCTCCGCATTCGCCAGCATGGTCATTCCATGGCTGCACGCGGGCCCACAGGCGGTTCAAGGAGTCGAGGTTCAAGGAGTCGATAAACCGCCGCCGAGGTTCGCGTCCTCGCCGCCGCGCTGCTGAGCTCTTCGCCCGCATCTGGCCATAGGGGATGAACCGGGCCGTCGTGGTAGCGGCTTCGCTCACCATCACCCCCGCCTCCTCCAAGCCCGCCTCCGACGCCGCTGTCGTCTCAAGATCGTGCTCCAATGATTCCCTCCACACCCAGGGCGTATCATTCGCTTGCCGCGAACGCTCGCGCCACGCATAGACTCCCTCTTCGCCCTTATAACCCTGCTTTCTTTTCAATGCGCCCTCTCTCCTTTTCCGCGTTCATCCTCGCCTCCGCCCTGCCCTTGGCCGCGCAAACCGCGCCCGCAGCCGCCTCCGAAGCGTCCTCGACGCTCTGGTATACGCGTCCCGCCGCCACTTGGATGACCGAGGCCCTGCCCATCGGTGGTGGCTCCCAAGGCGGCATGCTCTTCGGCCTCACCGGCACCGAGCGCGTGCAGCTCAATCACAACACCCTGTGGAGCGGACACGAACGGGACACCGGCTCCTACCAGACTTTCGGCGACCTCTTCGTCCAACTCGGTCACGACCGGGTCTCCGACTACCGCCGCGAGCTCGACCTCGACCGCGCCACCGCGACCGTCAGCTACAAGCACAACGGTGTCACCTACCGCCGCACCGCCTTCGCCAGCCATCCCGCCGGTGTCATTGTCTATCGTTTCACCGCCGACAAACCCGGCGCCTATTCCGGCCGCCTCTGGCTCGCCGCCATGCACGGAGCCGATTACTCGGTTCAATCCGACGGCATTGATCTCCAGGGTCGCGTCGGCGGCAAGGGCATGAAATTCGCCGGCAGCCTGCGCCTCCTCCATGACGGCGGACGCGTCACCGCCGACAACACCACCATCGCCTCGCCCGCCGAAGCCCTCGCCGGCGTGCCCGACCTCCGCGGTCGCAAGCTCCCCGCCGCTTCGCTCGCTTTCGACAAGTGCAACAGCCTCACCGTCGTCCTCGCCCTCGGCACCGACTATTCCCCCGACCGCTCGCGCGGCTGGCGCGGCGACGATCCCGCGCCCGTCGTCGCCCGCCGTGTGGCGGCCGTCACCGCCGACACGCTGCCGAAGCTTCATCAGGAGCACGTCGCCGACCACCAATCCCTCTACCGCCGCTTCCGCGTGAACCTTGGCGCCACCACGCCGGAGCTCGCCGCCAAGCCCACCGACCAGCGCCTCCGCGCCCACACCGAGCAAAAGACCAACGATCCCGACCTCGAGGAACTCGTCGTCAACTACGGCCGTTACCTCCTCATCTCCTCCTCCCGCCCCGGCGGCCTGCCCGCCAACCTCCAAGGCCTCTGGAACGACACCAACACCCCGCAGTGGCGCTGCGACTACCACTCCAACATCAACATCGAGATGAACTACTGGCCGGCCGAGCCCGCCAACCTCGCCGAGAGCCACCGCGTGTTCATCGACTATGTCACCAGCCAGATCCCCGTTTATCGCGAAACCACCCGCCGCGAGCCCATGTTCGCCACCGCCAAACGCGGCTGGACCATCTACACCGAAAACGGCGTCTTCGGCGGTGGCTCCTGGAAATGGAACCCGCCCGGCAGCGCCTGGTATGCCCAGCACTTCTGGGAACACTACGCTTTCTCCCTCGATAAAAATTACCTCCGCGAGGTCGCCTATCCCGTCATCAAAGAGGTCGTCGAGTTCTGGGAAGACTTCCTCGTCCAGCGCCCCGACGGCACGCTCGTGACCCCCAAGGGCTGGTCTCCTGAACAGGGCCCGGAGGAGGAAGGCGTCACCTACGACCAGCAGATCATCCACGACCTCTTCACCAACTACATCGAGGCCGCCGACATCCTCGGCGTGGACAAATCCTACCGCGACCGCGTCGCCGACATGCGCTCCCGCCTCCTCGGCTCCAAGGTCGGCCGCTGGGGCCAGCTCCAGGAATGGGAAACCGACCGCGACGACCCCAAGAACCAGCACCGCCACGTCTCCCACCTCTTCGCCCTGCACCCCGGCCGCGCCATCACCGCGACCGGCACGCCGGACCTCTTCGCCGCCGCCAAGGTTTCGCTCAACGCCCGCGGCGACGGTGGCACCGGCTGGGCTCGCGCCTGGAAAATCAACTTCTGGGCCCGCCTGCACGACGGCGACCGCGCCTATGCGCTCCTCCGCTCCTTGATGAATTTCACCACCGGCCAGAAAACGGAGATGAACAACACCGGCGGACTCTATCCCAACCTCCTCTGCTCCCATCCGCCCTTCCAGATCGACGGCAACCTCGGCACTGTCGCCGGCGTCGCCGAGATGCTCGTGCAATCCCAGGGCGGCGAGATCGAGCTCCTTCCCGCCCTGCCCAAAGCTTGGCCCACCGGTTCTGTCATCGGCCTGCGCGCCCGCGGCGCCATGGATGTCGACGTCGCATGGAAAGACGGCCGCCTCGACCGCGTTCGCATCACCAGCACCGGCGGCACCTCGGCCAAGATCCGCTACGGCACCCGCGTGATCGACCTCAAACTCACGCCCGGGCAATCCGTCCTGCTCAACGAAAGCCTGGGCATCATTCCGTAGGCCGCCTGCTTGCAGGCGCTCCGCCAAAACCCTCCCGAACACCCTCTCCCCGCATCTCATGCGACTCCCTTTCCTCGCCCTCGCGGCCTTGCCCGTGCTGACCTCCGTCGCCCAGGCACAACACGGCAAGCCCACCTACGTCGTGCCCGAGGGCATGGTGCAGGGAGGACAATTCATCCACCGCTTCCTGCCGATGAAGCCCAACGCCCCGCTGCGCTCCGACGTATGGGGCGTGGACGCGGTCAAGCCGCGCGACACATCCAACGGCGTCGAGGACGCGCAATATTCCTATTGGTGCACCTCCGTGGTGAAGGGCCCCGACGGCAAGTATCACAACTTCGTCGTGCGCTGGCCTGAAAACTCGCGCAAGGGCCATTTCGAATGGGGCAACTCCGACGTCGTCCACGCGATCGGCGACAACCCCACCGGCCCCTACAAAATCGTCGAGGAGATCGGCAAGGGCCACAACGTCACCGCCTATCAGGCCAAGGACGGCACGTGGATTCTCTACATCATCGGAGGCTGCTACCGCGGACCCTCGCTCAACGGCCCGTGGACGCGCGGCAAACTGGAATTCGACACCCGCGGACGCAACGGCGTGGACATGACCAACCTCACCTTCGCGCAACGCAGCGACGGCAGTTACCTGATGGTCAGCCGCCGAGGCGAGATATGGATCAGCAAGGACGGCAACCAAGCCCCCTATCGCCGCGTTTCCAACGGTTCCTCCTTTCCGCCGGTGCGCGCCGCCCGTTTTGAGGACCCGGTCGTGTGGAAGGACGACGTCCAATACAACCTCATCGTCAACGACTGGTTCGGCCGCGCCGCCTATTACCTCCGCTCCCGCGACGGCCTGCGCTGGGATTGGGACCAAGGTCTCGCCTACGGCCCCGGCATCTTCCGGCACGAGGACGGTCGCATCGAGGACTGGCACAAAATCGAGCGCCCGCGCGTGATCCAGGACGAACGAGGCCGCGCCACCCACATGCTCTTCGCCGTCATCGACGACGCCAAGGAATTGGACAAACCCAACGACAACCACAGCTCCAAGGCCATCGTCGTCGGCGTCTCGCCGCCACGCACCGTCCTCGTTCGCAAACAAGGCGACCGCTTCCTCATCGCCCTTGAGGCGGAGAACGGCTTCGACCCCGCGAAAGATGTCGATCCCGCCACCCTGCGCTTCGGCGCGCCGTCCCGAGTGGACTTCGGCAAAACCTCCGCCCCGCTCTCGACCGAGGTGCGAGGCACCCGCTTGATCGCCGAGTTTTCCGCGTCCGATTGCGGATTCCAACCCTCCGACCGCACGGCCAAACTGCTCGCCCGCGACCGCAAGGGTGGGCTGGTCTTCGGTTATGTCGCCCTTCCCGACGAACCCGCCGAATATCCGATGCTCAGCGCCCACGGCTCGATCAAGGCCGGCCCGATCGAGAGCGGGACGCGCGAGCTGACCGTGCAGGTCGAGAACTTCGGTCTGGCGAAATCCGCCGCGACCCAGGTCAAGCTCCAGCTCCGCCCGAAAGATCGTGAACCGCTCACCGTCGCCGCCCCGCTTCCGTCGCTGGCCCCCTATGTGTCAGCGGACGTAAAATTCCGCATCCCCGCCAATCTGACGACCGCCGGCGAAACCCCGCCGGTCGAGATCGTGATCGAAGGCGAAGCGGAAGCGCATCCTCTGAAAGTCGCGCTGCCGAAACTCCCCTGAACCATCCCGTAGGCCGCGCGTTTCGATCGCGGCGTGCGGGTCGGTATTGAGCACCGCGGTCCAGTGAAATTATCGCAGATCCCGCAGGAGTCCCAAAACAAATGAGTGACGAGAAAGACGGCATTTTCGATTCCTTGTTATCCGCAGTCAAAAGCCGCGTAGGGAACCTAAGCACGTAGGAACACTGTCCATCGATCGAGGCACTTTAGCGACAGAGCCGGGGAGCCATCGAGAGCGTTCGTTTGACGTCATTTGCTTCGACGGTGTGGCATTCGAGAATGCAGAGGAAATTCGCGCGAAATTTCACGAGCACTTCAAAGAAATCAAACGCGACACGGTTAAAGAGTATGGTTCCCACGAAAAAGATACGTCGTAAGTCGCTGTTTTCGTTAAACCAGCCTAACAGAATCATTTTAAAGTTTCTCCTTTCACTAATGACGAGCGATTGCCTCAGTTAGGCATAGATTCGCCAACCGGGTTTCACCAAATTTCACCATCAACAGGATTAAAGGCGCTGATAATCCCGCCTAGAAAAGAGGTTGGCATTGCGGCAATTTTACCCGCCATCCACACTCCTCTCAACTCGCCGCTCACTCGGTGGAGCGTTCATTTGAAGGCGAATTTTGAAATTGGTGCCCGGGACAGGACTCGAACCTGCACACCTTACGGCAAAGGCTTCTAAGACCTTCGTGTCTGCCATTCCACCACCCGGGCGCGGATGAGGTTTCCACAGTGCCGAGGCACGCTCGCCCGTGGCAAGACCGAAGGCGGGGGCCTACCCAACCGCGACGCCCAACCGGTCTCCCATGCGCGCGTAGGTTTCGATATGCCGCGCGCTCTGCGTCACCACATCGTTCTCAAAACGGATACGGCCTTTTTGAAAGACCGTGATCACGCAGGACCCGCCAAACGTGAACAGCCCCTTTTCGTCTCCCTTGGCGACCGGACGCGCCGCCTCAAAGAAATTCCGGATCGTCCCCACGCAGGTCGCGCCGACCTCGAACATCGCCACACGCCCGAAGCGCGTGTCGTCGATCAGCGTGAGCGCGCGTTTGTTTTGCACGAGGTAGCCGACATTGCGCCGCAGTGCGATCGGGCTCACCGAATACAGATAACCATTGATCAAGCGAGGCTCGGCCGGCGTGCCCGCGACCGGAAAATGAAACCGGTGGTAATCCACCGGGCACAACCGCGAGATCACCATCGCGCCACCGGCAAACTCACGCGCCAGCACCTCGTCGCCAAACAGCTCCGCAAAGGAGAAACGCGCGCCCTTCACATAAAAGCCCGCGCATGTCTCGACATCGGGAAACACCAGGTGGCGTCCGTCCGCCGCGAATACCGCGACCTCGTCGCCTGCCGCGATGGGACGCGCCTCTTTTTTCAAGGCACGGTAGAAAAACTCGTTGAAGGTTTTGAACTCCAGCGGCGACCGGGCGAACTCGTCCACGTCGAGATTGTAGTCGGCGATGAACGGCAGCACGCGTTGCGCGCTGATCGGGCGATCCATGCGCCAGCCATACCAATGCGAAAACGCCGCGCGCTTCAGCAACGCCTCGGCCGAAAACCGGCCCGGCGTGGTTTCATAGGTCCAGCGCAGCCACTTCTCGCCATAAACCTGCTCGGTTTCGGTCGCTTGCGTGTAACGGTTATAAAAACGAATCGGCTCGGCGCACATGTATAGGCGCAAGGTTCACAGCCGTGCCGGCGGGCGCAAAGAAGAAATGCACGAACAGACCGCGCGCGGATCGGTGCGCAAGCCGGTCCCAATGCCTCGATAACGCGCTCTCAGCTGTGACCATGCAGTGCAGTCGAACCTCAAGAAGCCGGGTGGCAGCCGAGGTAACGAGGCTGAGTTTTCCCCGAACGCCGCCCCACCCGCCTCGTTACCTCGGCTGCTACGTTCGACTGCACGGCCGCGGCTCAGGGCAGCGTGACTTCGGTCGTGAGCACGTTGTTCTTCGGATCGGTGCCGCCCGCAAAGTAGAAGAACACCAGATTGCCGCCGACCGTCATCGTCTGTTTGCCCGCCTCGCCAGCCTGCCCCCACGCATCATCATTGAACTTCATCGTCACGGGACCTGACTGGGTCGAATAGCTCACCGTGCCGGCCCCCACCGCGGCGCGCTGGCCGGGCGAGAGCGACGGGCGGTTCATTTTCACCGTGTAGACGCCGGAAATCGGGCCGCGCGCTTCCACCATGTTAATCGGCTTGAAAAGCGTGTGGACGCGCAACGACGTGGGCAGGCAGGTGACCAGCGTCTCAATCGTGAAGCGCGGATGCTTGCCCGTGATTTCAAACACCACGCGGCCATCGCGCACGGTCTTTTGGATTGAAGGCACATAATCCTTGTCACCCATCGTGCCGGCGAAAAACGGCTTGGCCGTGCCGGTGAACATGCCCTGAAGCTCCAGCCAGCCGAATTCGTCGATGATCGTGCGGCTGCCGACGCCCGCGAGTTTTTGCAGGACCCCGCGGTCGGAAACCTCAAAACTATACCGCTCGTTGCGGAAACTGCGGGGGGTCTTCATCTCTTCGGCAAGTATGCGAGCGTCTTCCTGCGTGCGCCGCTCGGTCTCGGCGGCGGGTGCCTTGCTCTTCATCATGAAAAACGCGCCCGCGCCACCCAGCGCCACCACCGCTCCGATGGCCGCAAACAACATGACCGGCGCTTTTTTCGCCGCAGCTTTGGGCTTCTCCGCCGTCGCAGCCGCCACCACGGGCTCCGCAACCGGGTCTTCTTTGATGAAAAGCACCGGCTCGGTCTTGGGTTGCACGGCGGGGGCCGCAACCGCGGCGGCCGGCTTGATCACGGGAGCGGGCGGAATCGGCTTCTGTGCGGCCACAGCCACGGCCGGGGAGGGCTTGACCACGGCAGCGGCCTTGGCCGGAGCGACCGGTGCAGGAGCGGGCTTGACCGGAGCAGGCGCCGGCTTGGCTGCGGATACGGCGACAACCGGAGCCGCCGGCTTCGGCGCGGAGGGAGCGGGGGTGGGCGCAACCGGAGCCGGCTTGGGCGCGACCGGAGCCTTGGCCACCGGTGCCGGCGCAGGGGCTGGCGCGGGCGCCACGGGCTCAACCGCCTTCGGAGCGGGAGCGGGTGCGGGCGCAAGGACGGGAGCGTTGGCATCCAACCACGTAGGCCGCCAAGCCTGCTCGGCACTGCCATCCCCGGAAGCTTGGAATAAAAGACCGAGTGCCGAGACAGGCAGCTCGGCGTTCACGGCCTTGCCTTTCAAACCGAGTTGGGCGCAAAATGCCGCCATGTCGGGATTCAGCGGTGCAAGGTCCAACGCGGCGGCAACCGCCTTGGTCAGCCAAGCCTGCCCCTCGGGCAGGCCGGCCACGTGCAAGGTCGTGGGCGTGCAACCCAGCGCGGCGATCGCCGGACGCAGCAGAGCGGCCAGCCGCTCGGCGATCGGGCCAGCGGTCTCCGAGAAATCATAATCGGCGTTGAAAAAAAGCTTCGTCGCCGCGGCACGGAACTTGAGGCCCAACCCGGCCTGCACCGCTTCAAAAACCTGGGGGAAACCCGCAGCCAACTCGCCCACGGCCTCGCAGCCGGCGGCGGACACGCACGCGAGCTGGGAATCAGTCTCGCCAATTTGCCAAACCAACACGCGGGTCGATTCCGGCATGTCCTGCAAGGCCGCCACCACCGAGCCGATGCGCACCGGCAAGGCCAGCTGCACCTTGGCGGCGGAGAGACCGAGCGTCTCAAGCTGGGCCTTGGCCGCATCCAGACGATCGGCGCCAATTCCCGTGAGCACCCAAGGAGTCGCGCCCACCGTATCGACCCGCAGGCCGGTGGCACTGTCAAAGGCCACGACGCTCAAAGGAGGAGTGAGTGCGGACCCGGCGGTATCAGCGCGGGCCAGCAGGCTTTTGGCCGTGCGCACCGAAGCAGCCTCATCCGCACCCGCCCGCATCACAAAACTTGAAGATGAAACCAGCAGCGCCTGCACGTTTGCCGCCGGCATGCCCGGTGCCAGTTCGGCCAGGGAGGCGGCAACCGCGGCGGCATCCACACCACACTTCGTGTATCCGACGAGATGCCCGCTCGCGTCCACCAACGCGAGCTGCAGGGAGTGCGCGGCAAGTTCGGCGAGGAGGCGGGGGGCGGATTGCGATGCCATGGTCGTGTGATATGGGACGTTTAGCTGTAGGAAATCAAGTTGAGCTTAGCATGTCTTGCATGCGACGGCGTTTAGTTTCAAGCGCCGCTTCTTTCGCGGCATGGGCGGCGACCTCGGATTCCATCGCCTGACGGTCGGCATCCAAGAGCGCCTGCGCATTTTGCAAGGCGGCGAGGTCTTTTTTGAGTTGGGCGGCTTGGGCAGCCTGCTGTTTTTCAACCTCCGCGACTTGGAACTCGCGCTTGGCGAGGCCAGCGGTCTTTTGCTCGAAGGCCTTTTGGGCGGCGGCGAGCGTGGCCTGCTCCTCTTCCGCGGCGGCGGCATCGGCCTCCAGGCGGGCGCGCAAACCGGCCGTTTCTTTTTCGCGCGCAACCAGCGCTTGCTCGCGGGCAAGCAGGGCGGAGGCGCGTTTCTCGTGCTCGGCGGCTTGCGCAGCGATGGCTTCGGCGGCCTTTTTCTCCACAGCGGCGGCCTTGGCCTCGGCTGCGGCGGCGGCTTTTTCACGAGCTTCGAGCGCCTGCTCCTCGGCGAGCATTTTCTTTTCGCGCCGGATGAGTTCAGCCGACCGTTTTTTCTCCTCGGCCTGCGCCTCTTCCAAGCCGGCGACATCGGCTTCGATGCGCGCACTCTCGGAAGCGAGCTTCGCCTGCGCGGCCTTGATCTCGGCACGGACGGCCTCGGCCTTCTCCTGATCTTTTTTAAGTTCAGCGCGCGCCTTTTCGAGCGCGACCGCCTCTTTGTCGAGGCGGCTCTTTTCCGCGAGCTGGTCGGCTTCGGCGACGGACAGCTTCTCCTCATTCGCGACCAGCGCCTGCTCGCGCTTGGTGAGCTTGCTCGTCTGCTCCGCCAGCGCCTTTTCGCGAACAGCGACATCGGATGCCTGCTTTTTGACGTCGGCCTGTGCGTCCTTGAGACCGGCGGCGTCGGCTTCGACCCGGGCTGTCTCGGCCGCGAGCTTGGTCTGCGCGGCTTTGAGCTCGTCGCGTTGGGCCTGCACTTGCGTGCGGTCCTTCTCGACGTCGGCGCGAAGTTTTCCGACTGCCGCGACCTCCTTCGCGAGGCGGGCTTTCTCGGCAAGTTGATCGGCTTCGGCGACGGACAGCTTCTCCTCGTTCGCCGCCAACGCCTGCTCGCGCTTGGTGAGCTTGCTCGTCTGCTCCGCCAGCGCCTTTTCGCGGGCGGCAACATCGGCAGCCTGCTTTTTGATATCGGCTTGTGCCTCCTCGAGGCCTGCGGCATCGGCCTCAACTCGGGCGGACTCGGTCGCCAGCTTGGCCTGCGCAACTTTGAGCTCGTCGCGCTGGGCCTGCACTTGCGCGCGGTCCTTCTCGATGTCGGCGCGGAGTTTTTCCGCAGCGGCGACTTCCTTGGCGAGTCGGGCTTGCTCCGTGCGTTGCGTAGCCTCGGCTGTCGAAAGCTTCTCTTCGCCGGCGGCCAGCGCTTTTTCGCGTTCGCTGATCTTGCTCGTCTGCTCGGCAAAGGCCTTTTCGCGACGCGTCAGGTCGGCGGTCTGTTTTTTGATCTCCGCCTGCTCCTCTTCCAAACCGGCGGCATCGGCCGCGACCCGCGTGGTCTCGGCGGCGAGTTTTGCCTGCGCGGCCTTGAGTTCCTCGCTTTTCGCTTGGACTTGCGCGCGATCCTTCTCGGTTTCCGCACGTGTTTTTTCCAACGCGGCGAGCTCTTTGGCGATCTTGGCTTTCTCGGCTTTTTGCTCCGCCTCGGACGCGGCAATTTTTTCTTCGCCGGCGGCCAGCGCCTTTTCGCGCTCACCGAGCTTGCTCGTCTGCTCGGCAACGGCCTTTTCGCGGCGCGCAAGTTCGGCGGCCTGCTTCTTCGCTGCGGCTTGCTCCTCTTCGAGACCGGCGGCGTCGGCGGCGATCCGGGCGGCATCGGCGGCAAGTTTCGCCTGCGTGGCCTTGAGTTCCTCGCGCTGCGCCTGGGCCTGGGCGCGGTCTTTCTCAACTTCACCGCGGGTTTTTTCCAGCGCGGCAAGTTCCTTCGCGATTTTGGCTTTCTCGGTGCTTTGCTCGGCTTCGGCAGTGGCAATTTTCTCTTCGCTGGCGGCCAGCGCTTTTTCGCGGTCGGCGATCTTGCCGGCCTGTTCCGCAAACGCCTTTTCACGACGGGCCAGCTCGGTCGTCTGTTTCTTTACCTCGGCTTGAGCTTCCGCCAACCCGGCTGCGTCGGCTTCAATGCGAGCGGTCTCGGCCGCAAGTTTCGCCTGCTCGGCCTTGAGTTCGTCGTGCAAGGCCTGCGCTTGCGCCCGGTCCTTGGCCGCTTCGGCACGGGCTTTTTCCAACGCAGCCGATTCCTTGTCCAAACGGGTCCGCTCCTCCAGTTGATCGGCCTCGGCGGAGGAAATCTTTTCCTCGTTCACCATCAGGTTCTGCTCGCGTTCGATGAGCTTGCTCATCTGCGAGGCCAGTGCCTTTTCGCGTCGAGTCACCTCGAGCGCCTGCTTTTTCACCTCGGCTTGCGTCGCGGCGAAGGCGGCGGCCTCGGCCTCAAGACGGGCGGTTTCAGCCGCCAGCCGGGCCTGCTCGGCCGCAAACTCGGCCCGGGCCTTGGCCCCGGCGGCATACTCGGCCTCGATGCTTTCGCGCAACTTCGCCACGGCGGCCTTTTCCTCCGCCAAGCGAGCCTGCTCGCCTGGCAGATTCTTTTGCGCGGCCTCAAGTTGTTTCTTCTCGGCAGCCAGGGCTTTTTCCCGCGAAGCCAGCATCTGCTCCGCAGCCTCGAATTCGCCGCGAACCTCCTCGTGCGCCTGCACCGCTTTTTCGTGCAAGGCGACCGCGCGGGCGATCTCCTGCTCGCGTTCCTCAAGGGCTGCGGCCGCCTGAGCGGCGGCGGCTTGCGCGGCCTCAAGCTCGGCGCGGGCGGCAGCCACGGCCTCCTGTTCGGCTGCTTGCCGGGTTTTCTCGGCGGCCAGGGCAATCTCACGATCCTTCAGCGACTGCTCGCGCTCGGTTATCTCTTTCGTGCGGGACACCGTCGTCGCGGAGGCCACGTTCTGCTTCTCCTGAGCCTCCTTCAACTCGTGGCCAAGCCGGTCGCATTCCGCGCGCAACGTCTTCAGTTCGCGGTCATCGACGAAAGGCGTCTTGGACGAGCTTGTCGCGGCTGGACGCGGTGTGCTCCCGTCTTCAGCCAGAAAAAGAGTGAGCGGCGAACGGCAGTGCTTGAGGAAAACCCCGGCCTCTTCGGCAAAGGACGGCTTCAAGAGCTCGTCGGCGCGCGCCAGGAGCGCGGACAGGTTGACGGGCGGATGGAAAAGGTCGCGCACGCCGAGTCGGATCGCCTTCACGATAAAATCGAGCTGCGGTTTGACGCACAGCAACACGATGTGCGCGTCATGTTGATGACCACGAATGCGCTCCACCAGCTCAAGCACGCCGTCTTCTTTGTGACGGGCGTCGCAGACTATCAGATTAAAATGTTCGGCCTTAAACGTCGTCGCGAGATCGGCCTCGTTCGGTATATCGCGATCATACAAACCCCCGGATGTTGCAACTAATGCTCTGGCGTGGAAGACGGCAGAGCCAGTCCTGATGAGAAGGAGTTTGGCCGACACGGGGATACGATTGTTAACTTACAGGGGGGATAACGAACGAAAGCGCGACAGAACCCAAAGCACTCCTCGCACGGCACTCGCGCAATCTAAAACTTTTATTCGTCAATTATTTTTACCCGCTTTTACAGTTAACAACCATACTCATTAAGCTCCTCGCCGTCCGCACATTGCGGATACCGATTTGCATGTAGTTATTTCTTGGATGCTTTCCGTGCCCGCGAATGCGCACGCGCAGGTTTGGACCGGGACTCTCCAACTGCTTTATTGTGTGCAGTTTTCTTTCGGGTGGAAGCAGACCTCCGGCCTTTTTTGGGTGGAGGCAACTTCACGCCAGCGCGTCTCGCCTCAGAAAGGCCGATCGCGATCGCCTGCTTGCGCGACTTGATCTGTGGATCGCCCTGCTCGTAACGATGCATCTCCTCTTTTACAAATTCTCCGGCTTGGGTCGTGGGCTTCTTGCCTTCGCGCTCTTTGCGACGCGCGCTCTCCACCGTTTTTTTAGTCGGCATAGGATGCGGGGGTTTCCAGAGCAGAACCCCACGCCCCCTCCCGGTTCCCAGCCGGCGAACCGCCTCAGTGAGAACCGCCGGAGTCCATGGCATCGGCCAGCGCAGAGTAGCCGTTACTTGGGATGTAAAAGGGGTCCATGATCGGCTCTTTAATTATCACCGACCGAGGAGCTTCCGCCGCAGCGACGGCTTCCGTGCGAATGGTCGGCGCCGGGGTTTCCAACACGACGGGCTTGGGAGCGGATTCGGGCTTGGCTTCGGAAACCACCACGACTGCGGGCGCCGTCATCACCGGCACGTCCAATGCCTTCACCCGATCAAGCTGCTGCATCAACGAGTCCAACGCGACCTCCAGTCCGGCGAGGCGGGCTGAAAGCGCGTCCGTGGTGGCCGACAACCGTGCTTCCGCATCCGTGATCACGCGGGCCGTGTGCGACTCGATCTGAGCCTCGACTCGTGCCTCGATCTGCGCCGGGGCGACGGCAAGCCGTTCGTCCAACTCCGCACGGGCAGACTGCGCGCGAGCCGCAGCGGCCGGGAATTCCGCCAACAATGCGGCAAGCGCGGCGTGTTGTTCGCGAAGGCTCGTTTCCATGCGACCGAAACCGGCGAGCGTGCGTTCAAGCTCCGTTGCGACGGCGCTCGCCTGTTCGCCACGGGAGGCCAACGCGACCGCTTGCTGGATGGCGCGCTCTTCACGAGCCTGCGCACAAGCCTCAAGCTGTTCTTCACGGGCCTTCGCGCTCAGCTCCGCTTGTTCGAGCAGACGGGAAAACGCGTCCATCTTCTCCTGGAAAACCGTCGGCAACCGCTCGGCGACGGCGATGCTGCGCGTCGCCAGTCCGGCGGCATCTTCCAAGCCGGTGGCGGCGGCGGTCCATTGCGTGCCCCAGCGCGAAGCGGTCGCGGTCGATGAGTTTACCAGCTCGACGAGTTCGCGCTGACGCTCCGCCAGCGCGGCTTCGCGCTCGCGCGCGTCGTTGAGAACGAAGGGCAACACCGTGAGCACCGCGCCCAGACCGGTGCACACGATCACGCCAAACAGTGCGCCACCCGCGAGCTCGCCCGAGGTGCCCCACGCGATGAGCAGCGCGGTGAGCAGCAGCACGCCATCAGCGGCGAAAAAGGGAACGAGTGACAAGGGACGCGACGAAACGGAGGAACTCATGCGACAAAATAAAGAGGTTTGTTCGTGCCGCAGTCCCCCAGGTTTTCAAGGGTGAAGCGGCGGCAGCTTGTCACCTATCAAGTGACAAACCCGTCCGAGTGGCGGACGCAAGAGATGGCGGCGAATCAGGCGCCTTTGGCGGCGGCCAGTTCCTGCCCAATGAAATCCAAGATTTCCTGACGGCCTTTTTTCGTGGTCGAGGAACTGGTGAAAACCGCCGGCATCTCGGTCATAAAATCGGCAATGGTTTTCTTGAAGAGAGCGACATTCGACTGCACCACCGCGCTCGAAACTTTGTCGGTCTTCGTGAAGATCAACGAAAACGCCACGTCGATGCCGGTGAGCCAACGCAGAAAGTCCAAGTCGATGCGCTGCGGGGTGAGCCGCGAATCGATCAACACAAAGAGATGAATGAGCACGTCGCGTTTTTCGATGTAGTTGGCGACGGCCACATTGAAATCGGCACGCTCCTCGCGGTTGACCTTCGCGAAGCCGTAGCCGGGCAAGTCAACGAGACACCAGTTGGTGTTGATACGGAAAAAATTGATGAGCTTCGTCTTGCCCGGAGTGACCGACGCCTTCGCGAGGGCGTTGCGCTCGGTGAGCAGGTTGATCAGCGAGGACTTGCCGACGTTGGACCGGCCGATGAAGGCAAACTCCGGCAGCGTCCAGCGCGGGGACGACGCAAGCGTCGGGGCGCTTTTCTCGAATTCGGCGGATTTGATCTTCATACGCCCTCTACAGGAAGGCGACCACGCCGACAGGCAAGCCCTCCGTCACTCCGTCACGGGGCGATGGACGCCGGCAGCGGACGATCCGAGAGGGTAAACTTGAGCGTGCCGCCCGTGTTCGCCTGTTGCGCGGCGAACACAAACTCCAGGTTAGGACTCGAGGGCATGATCGAATCCGTGAACGAGGTGCCTTGGAATTCGCGCATGAGCACCCGCGCCTGACTGGCGGTGGTGCGCTCATAAACCGAGACGGTCACCGGCACGGGCGATATGATCTGATAATAAAGCGCCTCGCCCACCTCAGCCGTGACCTGCTGGGTCGAACTGACGTTCAAGTCCTGTGGTCCCGTTGCCGTTTTCACCTTGGTGTTCCCCACCGGAACGTCGTAGGTTACTGGATACACCACCACGGGCCGCTTCTCCGCCGGTGGCGCCGAGCAACCGGCCAGCAGACCGATGACGGCAAATACGCAGAGTCGCGGCGGCTTTTGAAAATCAGCGAACATCGAAGTGCCTCCTTTTTTCTTATCTTCCGTGGGAGCGTCCCGCCATGCGCAGTTCAGCAAGGCCGCTCAGGTGCGCGACGTTGCCGGCGGGAGAATCCCAATACTGCGCCGAATCCGCCTCCACGCGCAGGAGCGCAAGGTGCGGATCATTGACGCCCTGCGGAAACCAGGTTTCCGCATCGGGCGTCCAGAGCTCGTTGGCCTTTGCCATGTCGCGCATGATAAAAGCCCGCCCCGACACCGACGCATAGCGGTGATGTTCCGGCAAAGCGTAGGCCAGGCAGATTTCGCGGTCGTGGTAAATCTCCACCACCGTGTGTGAGTCGATGGAGACAAAGAACCACAGTTCCGCGTGATCCGCATCGATCTGCTGCGTGGACATCGGCCGGCTGCGCAACGAGCCGTCATCCGCCAAGGTCGTCAGCATGGTGATCCCGATGTCCTTGATGATCTGCCAGAGTTTCGCGCGATTCTCGTGCCCGGGCACGATGGAATGGGAAATAAGTTGGGTCATAAAACAAAGTAGACCGCGCGCCCTGCCGAAGGATCACCCGATCCTGCCATGGGGTTGCGAGCCGATGAACCGAGCGCGCCCCAAAACAAAGGATTCGCACGCGGCGAAAACTGCCGCTTACTCCCCCGCTCCACCGCCTTCACCGTCCACACCATGTCGCGTCTCAATTTCACTTTGGAAAAAACCGCCCCCGGCTCGAAAGCCCGCGCCGCCCGGTTCACGACTCTTCACGGTGAGGTGCAAACGCCCATCTTCATGCCGGTCGGCACGCAGGCCACCGTGAAGTCGCAGACCGCCGAGACTCTCCGCGCCGCGGGCTCCAACGTCCTCCTGGCAAACACCTATCACCTCCTCCTCCGCCCAGGTCCCGAGGTGTTTAAAAAATTCGGCGGCATCCATCGTTTCATGAAATGGGACCGCCCCGTGCTCACCGATTCGGGCGGCTTTCAGATTTTCTCCCTGCCGAGCGAACGCCGCATGAACGAGGAAGGCGCGCGTTTTAAAAGCTACGTCGACGGCACCACGTTGCTCCTCTCGCCCGAGGTCAGCATCGAGACGCAGAAAGCCATCGGCAGCGACATCATGATGGTGCTCGACCAATGCATCCCCTCGACCGCGCCCTACGATCAGGCCGAGGCGGCCATGGAGCTTACCCACCGCTGGGCCAAACGTTCCCTCGCGGCCCGAGGCGATTCCCCGCAGGCGCTCTTCGGCATCGTGCAAGGCGCGTGTCACCACGATTTGCGTAAGAAGAGTGCGGCGTTCTTGCGTGAGTTGCCCTTCGACGGCCTCGCCATCGGCGGACTCGCCGTGGGCGAGACGCATGCGGAGCGTTACGAATTCACCGGTCTCGTCACCGAGCACCTGCCGGAAAACCTTCCGCGCTACCTCATGGGCGTCGGCACGCCGATCGACATCCTCGAAGCCGTGCATCGCGGCGTGGACATGTTCGACTGCATCATCCCGTCGCAACTCGCCCAACGCGGCACCGTGTTCACCTCGCATGGCAAACTGCACATGCAACGCGCCGTGTATAAATTCCAGGAAGGCCCGCTCGACGCCCGCTGCGATTGCCACGCCTGCAAACACTACGAACGCGGCTACCTCCATCACCTCGCCAAGACCGGCGAATACCTCGGCTGGCACCTGCTCGGCATCCACAACATCTCGTTTTACCACCGCCTCATGCGCGAAATCCGCGCGCACATCCTGGCCGGCACGTTCGTCGAGTATTACGAAAAAATGCGGTTCGAGCTCGTCCGCCAGGACGAGGACAGCCCGCCGGTGCCGCCCAAACAAACGCGCGCCAAACGGGTGAAAACCCTCGGCGATTACGAAATCATCACCGGCCCGCTCGGCTTTTCGAGCATCCGCCAGATCAGCTCCGGCGAGGTCATGCACTCGGTCAACCGCCCCAGCGACGAGGCGCAAAAACTCTACGTGGACCAATCCTGCCTCGCCGTCCGCCTGCTCAAACGCGCCGACGACGACACCGCCGAACTCGTCATCTGGGACGTCGGCCTCGGCGCCGCATCCAACGCCATGGCCGCCGTGCAGTGCTTCGAACGCGAGTTCGCCGAGCGCGGCGCGGGCGTGCTGCGCCCGTTGCGCATCGTGAGTTTCGAGTGCGACCTGCATCCGCTCGCACTCGCCGCGAAGGACGCCGGCGCGTTCCCGCACCTTCGCCACGGCGCACCGTATGCGTTGCTCAAGACCGGACGCTGGACGCATGCCTCCGGCCTGCTCACGTGGGAACTACACGTGGGTGATTTCCTCAATTTCCTAGAGACGTCCGCCGTTCCCGACCTCATCTACTACGATCCGTTTTCATCGAAGACCGACACCGCCCTGTGGACACCCGAGGTCTTCGCCCGCGTGTTCAAACACTGCGCGTCCAAATCGGCCGAACTCTACACCTACTCCGCCGGCACTGCGGTGCGCGCCGCGTTGCTCAACTCGGGCTTCCATGTCGGCGAAGGCGCCGGCACCGGACCGAAGGCCACGACCACGCTGGCGTTCACCCGTCTGGATGCCGCCAAGCATCACCCACTGGCCCCGCAGCTCCTCGGCGACGCGTGGCTCGCCCGCTGGCGCCGGAGTGACACGCAGTTCCCCAAAACGCTGCCCGAGACCGACCGCCCCGCCTTCGCCCAAAGCATCGAAAGCCACCCGCAATTCCGCAATCGCCTCGCTTGATGTAGGCCCGACCGCTGGTCGGGCTCCGTCTCTCAGCAACCCGACCAGCGGTCGGGTCTACATCACTTCTTCACCGGAATATGCGCCGCCTGGCGCAGCAATTCGCCCTTCGAAATCTTCTGGCCATGCGCAAGCTGGTTGAGGCGCGCGGCCTCGGCCGGACTCAGCACCGTCGAGCGCTCGGTGCCGTCGCGATCCACCCAATCGACGCGATGCGGCTTTTGGCGGGAGGTTTTCACCAAGTCGCGCAGGAAGGTCAGTTCGTCTTCGGGAAGAGTGATCATGAGCAGCGGAGTTGACCGCCTCGCCGCGCCGGGTCAACGCCCATGCTCGCGCGCGTCACGCGGACGCGTTGGCCGACGCCCGCGCGGTCGCGCCGTCCGCCCAGGAACCGCCGATCAACATCGCCCGTGGCGCCGCCGGCACGCCCGCCTCGTTGTTGTTCAACAAGCTCACCAGCATGTCCACGGCCGCCTCGCCCGTGAGATCGTTGTGCTGATCCATGCCCGCCCAATCTTCGCAGCCGCGTCGGCGCTCCAGTTGGATGAGCCCCACGTCGCGCGGCGCCTGCACCCCGATGTCCGCCAACCATTCGCGCACCACCGTGTGCAGCGTGAAAATCACATCCGGCCGGTGCTCGCGAAACCACGCGTGAAACGCCGCCGGCTCGGACCGCGCCGCATCCACCGCGTAAAACCCGGGCACGCGATCGCCGCTCGCGAGCGCCTGCTGCCCCGTCCAAAAACCCGCGCTGAAACGCCCTTCCACCAACCGGTCGATGTTTTCCTCCAAAACCAGCGCCGGCCGCCGGTAGCCGAGCCGCCGCGCGTTTTCGAGCGCCTCCAACATCAGCGCATGGTGATCCACGCAGGCAAACGACAGCGTCGGCTCATGCGTGCGCACGCCCGTGACGACCACCGCGTGACGTTGCCACGTGACCGAAAACCGCGTCGGCAACCGGTTTTCCTTCATCAGTCCCACCACGATAACGCCGCGAATGCCGCGCGCCCGCAAAATCCGGTTCAACTGCTCGCCGTAAAGCGTCGGATCGTGCAGCCAAAACTCGTCCAACGCATACCCCTGCTGCGCCGCCCGCCGCCGGCAACCCGCCACATACGCCGGGATGGCCGGATGACGCGTGAACGCCTTCGGATCGAGATTCGCATTGAGCAGCGCAAACGTCCTCCGAAATCCCGTCGGTCGCGCCTTGCGAAGCTCCGTCATGAGCTGGGCGACCACCGGGTTTTTCGCATAGCCCAGCTCGCCCGCGATGCGCTCGATGCGCTCCCGCGTCGCCACGGGGATCTGCGGATCATGCCGCAGTGCGAGCGAAACGGTGTTCTTGGACACCCCCGCCCGCTCCGCGATCGACGACATGGTTACGCGCGCCATTCCACATTACTGTAATGTAATTCCTTCGTTTACCAGTCACAATGTTCGTTTCAAGGTCGCCGCTTCCCCGTTTTCAGCGACTCAACCCCTCCCCCTCCTTCTTCTACTCATGTTCACCATCGGCATTGATTACGGCACCAACTCCGTCCGCGCCCTCGTCGTTCGTTGCAAGGACGGCGCCGAACTCGGCACCGGCGTTGTCAACTATCCCAGCGGCACCCAAGGCGTGCTGCTCGATCCCAAGGATCACCACCTCGCCCGCCAAAACCCCGCCGACCACCTCTTCGGCCTCGAAAAATCCATCAAGCTCGCCCTCGCCCAAGCCAAGAAGGTGAAGGGCTTCGACCCCCGCCAGGTCGTCGGCCTCGGCGTGGACAGCACCGGCTCCAGCCCGATCCCGGTTGACGAGACCAACACCGCCCTCGCCCTCCAGAAAAAGTGGGCCGGCAACCTCGCCGCTCATTGCTGGCTCTGGAAAGACCACACCTCCGTCAAAGAAGCCGCCGAGATCACCGCGCTGGCCGCCAAGATCCGCCCGCACTACATCGCCAAGTGCGGCAACACCTACTCCTCCGAGTGGTTCTGGGCCAAGGTCCTCCACTGCCGCCGCACCTCGCCGAAGGTGTTCGCCGCCGCCTATTCCTGGGTTGAACTCGCCGACTGGATTCCCTCCGTGCTCGCCGGCGTGAAGGACCCGAAGGCCGTCAAACGCGGCGTCTGCTGCGCCGGCCACAAGGCCCTCTACGCCGCCGATTGGGGCGGTCTGCCCGACAAAGAGTTCCTCAGCCAACTCGACCCGGCGCTCGCCGACCTCCGCGACCGCCTCTACGAGGAAGCCCACGACGCCACCGCCTCCGCCGGCACGCTCTGCGCCGAATGGTCCAAGAAACTCGGCCTGCCCGCCGGCATCCCCATCGCGATCGGCGAAATGGACGTCCACTACGGCGCGATCGGTTCCGGCGTCTCCGAAGGCACGCTCGTCAAAGTCATCGGCACCTCCACCTGCGATTGCGGCGTGGTCTCCGCCGACAAGACCGTCGCCGACATCCCCGGCATCTGCGGCATCGTCAAGGGCGCCATCCTCCCCGGCTACTACGGCCTCGAAGCCGGCCAGTCCGCCGTCGGCGACATTTTTAAGTGGTTCGTCGAAGGCGTGCTCGGTGACGTGAAACTCCACGCCACCCTCACCGCCGAAGCCGCCAAGCTGAAGCCCGGCCAATCCGGCCTGCTCTCGCTCGATTGGAACAACGGCAACCGCACCATCCTCGTTGATCAACTCCTCACGGGCCTGACGCTCGGCACCACGCTCTACACGACCAAGGCAGAACTCTACCGCGCCTTGATCGAAGCCACCGCCTTTGGCGCCCGCGCCATCATCGAGCGCTTCAAGGAATACGGCGTGCCCATCGACCGCGTCGTCTGCGCCGGCGGCATCGCCGAAAAGAACCCGCTGCTCATGCAGATCTACGCCGACGTGACCGGTTGCACCATGCTGGTCGCCGGCTCCTCGCAGGCCTGCGCGCTCGGCTCGGCCATCTCGGCCGCTGTGCTGGCGGGCGCCCAGCCCGACTTCGCCACCGCGCAGAAGAAGATGACCCGCCTAAAGAAGGTCTCCTACAAGCCCAAGGCCGGAAACCAGAAGATCTACAACGAACTCTACGCGTTGTATCGCCAACTCCACGACAGCTTCGGCGGCGTCAACAAATCCGCCGACCTGTCCCGCGTGATGAAAGACCTCCTCGCGATCAAACAAGCCGCCCACTCCTAACCCTCCGAATCGTTCTTCGTTCTCTTACTCGTTCTCGTTCTCCTCCGAAATCGGATCGAGAACGAGTAAGAGAATGAAGAACGAGAACGATTTTTCCTCCCCCTTTCCCTTCAATCCCATGTCCCTCGTAAACCTCTCCACTCCCGAAATCTGGTTCGTCTGCGGTTCGCAGCATCTCTACGGCCCCGGCCCGCTCAAGCAGGTCGCCGCCAACGCCCAGGCCGTCGTTGACGGTCTCGTCGCCTCCAAGCGCCTCGCCCTTCCCCTGAAGTTCAAGGCCCTGCTCACCACGCCCGAGGAAATCTCCAAGGTCTGCATCGAGGCCAACACCGACGCCAACTGCGCCGGCCTCGTCCTCTGGATGCACACCTTCTCGCCGTCCAAGATGTGGATCCGCGGCCTGACCACGCTCAAGAAGCCGTTCCTCCACCTCCACACCCAGTTCAATCGTGACCTCCCCTGGTCCACGATCGACATGGACTTCATGAACCTCAACCAGGCCGCCCACGGCGACCGCGAGGCCGGGTTCATCCACACGCGCCTTCGCCTCGGCCGCAAGGTCGTCGTCGGCCACTGGTCCGACACCGAGGTGCAGGACCGCATCTCCGCCTGGATGCGCGCCACCCACGCCTGGCACGATTGGCAGGGCGCCAAGTTCGCCCGCTTCGGTGACAACATGCGCTACGTCGCCGTCACCGAAGGCGACAAGGTCGCCTCCGAAATCAAGTTCGGCTTCGAGGTCAACGGCTATGGCGTCGGCGATCTCGTTGCCAAGGTGAACGCCGTCTCAGACAAGGCCATCAACGACCTCGTCGCCAGCTACGAGAGCCTCTACAGCGTCGTCCCCGCCCTCCAAAAAGGCGGCGCCCGCCACGAAGAGCTCCGCTACAGCGCCCGCCTCGAACTCGGCCTCTCCGCCATCCTCACCGAGATCGGCGCGAAGGGTTTCACCGACACGTTTGAAGACCTTCACGGCCTCAAGCAGCTCCCCGGCATGGCCACGCAACGCCTCATGGGCGCCGGCTACGGCTTCGGCGGCGAAGGCGACTGGAAGACCGCCGCGCTCGTTCGCGCGATGAAGGTCATGGGCCACGGCCTCCCCGGCGGCACCTCTTTCATGGAGGACTACACCTACCACATGTCGCCCAACGGCCACCAGGTCCTCGGCTCGCACATGCTCGAAATCTGCCCGTCCATCGCCGCGTCCAAGCCCAAGGTCGAGATCCACCCGCTCGGTATCGGCGGCAAGGAAGACCCCGTGCGCTTCGTGTTCGACGCGCCCACCGGCGAAGCCCTCAACGCCTCGCTCGTCCACCTCGGCAACCGCTTCCGCCTCCTCATCAACGAAGTGGTCGCCGTCGCGGTTCCCCCGATGCCGAATCTGCCCGTCGCCCGTGCCGTCTGGGAGTGCAAACCGAACTTCAAGACCGCCTGCGCCTCGTGGATCTACGCCGGCGGCGCCCACCACACCGGCTACAGCTACTCGGTCACCTCCGAGATGCTCGAAGACTTCGCGACCATCGCCGGCATCGAGACGGTGCACATCAACGCCGACACGACCCTGCCCCAGCTCAAGCAGGACCTCCGTAACAACGAAGTGTTCTACCACCTCGAAAACGGCTTCCGCGCCTAAGCTCAGCAAAACCATAGGTCCTATGGGTCCCTGCGACCCATAGGACCTATACTCCGCCCCCCATGCTCGAAGAACTCAAACGCGAAGCCTACGAGGCCAACATCGCCCTGCCCAAGCACGGCCTGATCAACCTCACGTTTGGCAACGCCTCCGCCATCGACCGCTCCAAGGGCATCTTTGCCATCAAGCCCTCCGGCGTCGCCTACGCCGACCTGAAGCCCGCCGACATGGTCCTCATCGACCTCGAAGGCAAACAGGTCGAAAGCACCTTCCGCCCCTCGTCCGACACGCCTACGCACCGTCGTCTCTTCCTCGCGTTCCCCGAGATCGGCGGCGTCGTCCACACGCACTCGTCGCACGCCACTGCGTTCGCGCAGGCCGGCCGCGAGATCCCGATCTTCGGCACCACGCACGCCGACTACTTTTACGGTAACGTGCCCGTGACCCGCAAAATGACGCCCGCCGAAATCGGCGGCGGCGCCTACGAGTGGGAAACCGGCAACGTCATCGTCGAGCTGTTCACCCAGCGTAAACTCGACCCGGCCGATTTCCCCGCCGTGCTGGTCAACCGCCACGCCCCCTTCACTTGGGGCAAGACGGTCGCCAAAGCCGTCGAAGTCGCCGTCGCCACCGAATGCATCGCCCACATGGCGCTCATGTCGCTGCAACTGGAACCGCGCCTGCCCGAGATCGAAACCGAACTCTTGAACAAGCACTTCAAGCGCAAGCACGGCCCCGGCGCCTACTACGGCCAACCCGGCGGCAACTGTTAACCGCCGCTGATTCGGAATAGGTCCTATAGGTCCCATAAGACCCATAGGACCTATAGGACCTATTCCGAACGCAGCGCACCCTCCCCTCACCAACCCACTTTCTCCACCCATGAAAACCCCACGCTTACTCCTCGCCGCCGGCCTTTTCCTCGCCGGTGTTCTGTCCGCCACCGCCGCCGAAAAACTCACGGTTGGCTTTTCCCAGATCGGCGCGGAAAGCGCCTGGCGCACCGCCAACACCGACTCGATCAAGAGCGAGGCGGAAAAACGCGGCATCAAGCTCCAGTTCGCCGACGCCCAGCAGAAACAGGAAAACCAGATCAAGGCGCTCCGCTCGTTCATCGCCCAGGGCGTGGACGTGATTGCGTTCTCCCCCGTCGTTGAAACCGGCTGGGAGCCCGTGCTCAAGGAAATCAAACGCGCCGGCATTCCCGTCGTCCTCTCCGACCGCTCGGTGAAAGTCTCCAGCCCCGATCTCTTCGTCACCTTCATCGGTTCTGACTTCGTCGAGGAAGGTCGCAAGGCCGGCAAGTGGCTCGTCGAAAAGACCGGCGGCAAGGCCGTCATCGCCGAGCTCACCGGCACGCCCGGCGCCGCTCCCGCCATCGACCGCAAGAAAGGCTTCGAGGAGGTCATCTCCACCCATCCCGAGATGAAGATCATCAAGTCCCAGAGCGGCGACTTCACCCGCGCCAAGGGCAAAGAAGTCATGGAGTCCTTCTTGAAGTCCCCCGAGGGCAAACAGATCACCGTCCTCTACGCGCACAATGACGACATGGCACTCGGCGCCATCCAGGCCATCGAGGAAGCCGGCCTGAAGCCCGGCAAGGACATCGTTATCGTCTCCATCGACGGCGTGAAGGGCGCGTTCGAGGCCATGGCCGCGGGCAAGCTCAACTGCACCGTCGAGTGCAACCCGCTCATCGGGCCGCAGCTCTTCGACCTCATTCAAAAGGTCGCCGAGGGCAAACCCGTGCCGAAGCGCGTCGCCGTCGAAGAAGGCGTTTACGACCAGTCGCAAGCCGCCGCCGAGCTGCCCAAGCGTCAGTATTAATTAAAACCTCCGTTATTCGTCCGTCCCATGAGCGAACCCATCCTAAGTTGCCGCGGCCTCACCAAACGTTTCCCGGGTGTGGTCGCGCTTGATGGCGTGGACTTCTTCGCCCGACCCGGCGAGGTCCACGCCCTCATGGGCGAGAATGGCGCGGGCAAGAGCACGCTCATCAAAGCCCTCACCGGCGTCCACCCGCGCGACGCCGGCGAGGCCGTGCTGGCCGGTAAATCGATCCACCCACGCTCTCCTCGCGAAGCGGAAGCCGCCGGCATCAGCACCGTTTACCAGGAGGTGAATCTCATTCCCGACCTGTCCGTCGCGGAAAACATCTGTCTCGGCCGCCAGGAGACCACGCTGGGCTTCATCCGTTGGGGCGGCATCCGCGCCCGGGCCCGCGCCGCCTTGGCCCGTCTCGGCGTCAAGGTGGACGTGGACCAGACGCTGTCCGATTGCTCCATCGCCATCCAACAACTCGTCGCCATCGCCCGCGCCACCGACATCTCGGCCCGCGTGCTTATCCTGGACGAGCCGACCTCCAGTCTCGACGACACCGAGGTCGAGGAGCTGTTCACCGTCGTCCGCCGTCTGCGCGACGAAGGTTGGGCGATCATCTTCGTTTCCCATTTTCTCGATCAGGTTTACGCGCTCGCCGACCGCATCACCGTCCTCCGCAACGGCAAACTCGTCGGCGAATTCCTCGCCGCCGAACTGCCCCGCCTGCAACTGGTCGCCCACATGATGGGTCGCTCGATCAACGAGGTGGAGGCCCTCCAGCATCGCGAGCCGCCCGCCCGCCCCGCCGGCGAACCGCTGGTCTCCGTGCGCGGCTTCGGACGTCGCGCCAGTGTGCGTCCGCTCGACCTCGACGTGCGTCGCGGTGAAGTCCTCGGCCTGGCCGGCCTGCTCGGCTCGGGCCGCACCGAGGTGGCCCGCCTGCTCTTCGGCCTCGACCGCGCCGACTCCGGCCAAATGAGCATCGAAGGCAAACCCGCCGCGATGCATTCGCCGCAGACTTCGTTGCGCGCCGGCTTCGCCCTCACTCCCGAGGACCGCAAGAGCCAGGCCATCCTGCCCAATCTCACCGTCCGCGAAAACCTCATCATCGCCCTCCAGGCCCGCCGGGGGCTTTGGCGCAAGATCTCGCGCACGGAACAGGACCGTCTGGTGACCCAGTTCACGAAGGCCCTCGGCATCAAGACCAGTAGCCCCGAGCAACTCATCCGCAACCTGAGCGGCGGCAACCAGCAGAAGGTCATCCTCGCCCGCTGGCTCGCGACCGAACCCCGCCTGCTCCTCCTCGACGAGCCCACGCGCGGCATCGACGTGGGCGCGCAGGCCGACATCGAGCGCCTCCTCGCCAAACTCCGCGACGAGGGCCTCGCCATCGTCTTCATCTGCGCCGACACCGCCGAGCTCGCCCGCAACAGCCAGCGCATCGCGGTCATGCGCGACCGCGCCAAGGTCGCCGAACTCGCCGGGGCCGACCTCAACGAACAAGCCGTCATGAGCGCCATCGCGCACGGCGACCACACCCACTCCTCTTCCTGACACGCACATGTGGATTGATCTGATTTTCTGGGCCGGTCTCGCCGCGCTCCTCGTGACGAATCGCAACCGGCCGGTCTTCTGGCCGTTGCTCGCCCTCGGTCTGCTGCTCCTGTTCAACCGCTTCACCACGCCGGGATTCTTCGACTTGGAAATCCGCGACGGCCGCCTCTACGGCAGCTTGGTCGATGTGATCAACCAAGGTTCCAAGGTCATGCTGCTCGCCCTCGGCATGACGCTGGTCATCGCCACCGGCGGCGTGGACCTCTCGGTCGGCGCGATCATGGCGATCGCCGGCGCGGTGTTGGCGCAGGCGGTCGGCGTCGCCCACCTCTCGGTCGCCGCCGCCATCGGCGCGGCGCTGCTCGCCGGCGTGCTGGCCGGCGCTTGGAACGGCCTGCTGGTCGCCGGTCTCCGTATCCAGCCGATCGTAGCGACCCTCATCCTGATGGTCGCCGGACGCGGCATCGCCCAGCTCGTCACCGACGGCCAGATCATCAATTTCGAGCAACCCGCCCTCGTGTTCCTCGGCAACGGCAGCCTGTTCGGCCTGCCCTTCACGCTCACGCTGGTCCTCGCGATGTTTATCCTCACCGCCCTCCTGGTGCGCGGCACCGCCCTCGGCCTCTTCATCGAATCGGTCGGCGACAACGAAACCGCCAGCCACTTCACCGGCCTGCCCGCGCAACGCGTGAAGTTTCTCGTTTACGTGTTCGCGGGCTTCTGCGCCGCGCTCGCCGGCTTGGTCGCCGCCTCCAACATCAAGAGCGCCGACGCCAACCACGCGGGCCTCTACCTCGAACTCGACGCCATCCTCGCGGTGGTCGTCGGCGGCACCGCGCTGACAGGCGGACGCTTCCAGCTCGCCGGCTCGCTGGTGGGCGCGTTGCTCATCCAGACGCTCAGCACCACGCTTTATGCCCGCAACGTCAGCGCCGACATCGCGCCCGTGCCCAAGGCCATCGTGATCCTCGCGGTCTGCCTGCTCCAATCCCCCGTGCTGCGCGGCAAAATCGCGCGCCTCGGACGCTTCCTGCCGAAGAAACAAGGAGGTGCCGCATGAAAAAGTTCCGTCTTTCCCCGCAAACCATTCCGATCATCGCCTCGGTGGCGGTGCTCATCGCGCTCTACGTGGGCGGCTGCTTCGCGTTCGATAATTTCGGCTCGCTGCGGGTGCTCATCAACCTCTTCGGCGACAACGCGTTTCTCGGAGTCGCCGCCATCGGCATCACGTTTGTCATTCTCTCGGGCGGCATCGACCTGTCGGTCGGCGCGGTCGTGGCGTTCACCGGCATCCTGATTGCCTCGTTGATCGGCCACGGCTTTCACCCGCTGGTCGCCATCGCGCTCTCGCTCGCGTTCGGCGCTGCGTTCGGCGCGCTTATGGGAACGCTGATCCATCTATTCGAGCTGCCGCCGTTTTTGATCACGTTGGGCGGTATGTTTCTCGCACGCGGCCTGGGCTTTGTCGTCCACCCCGAGTCGCTGTCCATCGACCATCCGTTCTACGGCGAATTCATCTCGCAGACCCTGTCCATTCCGGTAACGCGCAAGCTCTCGATCCCGTTCACGGCGGTGTGCTTGATCGCGGTGGTCATCGGGGCGACGATGCTCGCCCGTTGGTCGCGCTTCGGTCGCAACGTCCGCACCATCGGCTCCAGCGAGGCTTCGGCACGGCTCATGGGCGTGCCCATCGGCCCGACCAAGATCTGGGTCTATACGTTGGCCGGCGCGCTCTCGGCGCTCGGCGGCGTGGTGGCGACCTTCTACATGCAGTCGGGCAACCCGGCCTCGTTCGTGGGCCTGGAACTCGACGCCATCGCGGCGGCGGTGATCGGCGGCACCTTGTTGCGCGGCGGCGTCGGCTTCATTCCCGGCACGCTGGTCGGCGTGCTCATCCTGGGACTGATCCAGACGCTGATCATTTTCCAAGGCTCGCTGAATTCCTGGTGGACACGCATCGCCGTCGGCGGACTGCTCTTCGTGTTCATCCTCCTCCAGCAACTGCTGGCCCGCCGGAAAAAGTAGCCGCAATCGCAAGGTCGATACTTGCCGCGCGATCAACCCGTGCGCCATTGCAGACGCCACCCCGCCGATCGGCAGCAGCGTGATATCGGGCGTGGGCACACCGAAAGCCCGCACTGCGGTGACGTGACCAAACTCGTGCAGTGATACGCAGGCGAACAGGGCGAAAACGAAGACCACGCCCTCGACGGTCGCCGGAGTTCCGCCCATGGAAAAATACGTGAAGGCGATCCACCCCAAAAAGAGGAAAAATGTGATCTGGACCCGGATTTCGGTTCCGGCAATCCGGGCGATTTTCAGCGACCAACGCATAGGTTCGATCTCAGCCATCCAACTTAACCACGTGTTATTCTAACACCGCGCGGCAACGCGGACGATGGGGCCATGTCTGGCCGGTAGGTTAGGTGGAACGGCCAAGGATCGCCGACTGTCTTGCGTTCACAACGGCGCGAGCGCCGAACACGACCGCGGCGGAAAACTCGCCGGGTTCCGCCGTTCTTCGAGGTCGTTACACCCGGGCAGGGCAAGCCGCTGCGAGCGGTCGGCCTGCTAAGGTTTAGACCCGAGGAGGGCGCGCGCGGCAGGGTGCTCGATCTCGTCCTTGGAATATTTCACGTAGGTTTCAAGGTGGGGACGCGCTTCCTCGATTTTACCCGCACGGTGCAACGCGGCCCCTGCATACCATTGATAATGGTGATACGTTGGATACTCGCCGAGCACGGCGCGGGCTTCACGGGCCGCGGTCGCCCAGTCGGAACGCAGCCAGGCATCGATCAAGAGGACCTCGCCGCGATACATACGATGGGTGCAGCGTTCGGAGATGGACGCAACCCAGCCGGCGGGGAAGGGCGCGGGCTGTCCGAGCATCTCGGCAAGGCCAAGAGCGCGATTTACCGTCCGTGGGTTGACTGTCACCCACGAGGAGAGGATCGCGGAACGCATCTCCTTTTCCGCCGTCTCGCGGGCCAGTCGGTGTTCGTCTGCGAACCCGGCTCGGGCAAAGGCCGGGACAGTCAATTCCAGCAATGCCGGATTGAGCAACATCTCCGTGTCCACCGTGCGCAGCATGCGTTTGAGCGAGGCGACATCGTCCCGTTGCAGGTGTCGTTTGAGACCCATCAGGGTGCGCATAAAACCGTCTTCCGGAGCATTCAGTGCGTGCAGGGAGGACTCGAAGTCAACCGGCTCGCCGAGCCGCAACGCGAGTCGCAGATTTTGCACACGCAGGTAGCCCGCGCTCAATGGATGGGCGACCGGATCGGCGTAGGGGGCCACGATGGCGCGCAGACGGGTGAGCGTCGTGGGTTCATCATGATCCACCGCGTAAAAAAGCTCATTCAGCACGTCGGCGCGAATATCGTCATCAGGCGCGGCTTGAACGGCGGTTTCGATGAGTTCCAAGGCGAGAGCGCGCGTCGCGGGATCGTGATGGAGCGATTGAATAAAAACGGACCAGAAATCGAAATCCTGTCGCGTGAGACGGTGAGTGCCAATCATCCACAGACCGGCATCGCGGGTGTCGACGGCGAGATCCGGCAACACGCCCGGGCTGATGCGAAGCGCGGTGAGTGCAGCCGGCGCAGCGACGGGCAACACGGTGAAATGCGAGCGCACGCGAGCGACCAAAGCACGGTGGACCGGCGCCTGCGCCTCGGCGGCGCGCAGGCTGCGGGTGAACCTCAACCGGTTCGAGGCATGCGAACCGGAGTATTTGGAATCGAAGCGCCAGTCCGGGATCGAATCGACGAAAACTCGGGCGCGTTCGAGCTCGTCCAGACGCACATATCGCAGGAAAACTTCCTGTAGTTGGGCGACTTCCAATTCGTTGAGTTCCTTGGCGCGGATTTCATCGGCAAACGCGGTGAGCGCGACGGGGTCATCGAGATCAAACGCGTGGGCGCGGGACATGCCGGCCACAAAGGCGGTTTGAAACGGAGTGAATTGCGCGAAGAGCGGATGGCTTTTCCAGCGTTCGAAATCGGCGCGGCGGTCCTGATTGTAGGCGTCGATCACCAGATGCCACAGGAACAGAACCCGGATGGATTCATCGAAGGCGGCATGGTCAATAAACGCATGGGCGAGGCGCGTGGCCTCGGTTTGGGTGGGCGCGAGTTCGTGGAGACTTTCGACGGCCTCACGCAAAGCCGCGCCTTGGCTTGCCAGGCTGATGGCGGAACTTTGCGCGGCAAGAAGCCGGAGCTTGATGATCTCAACGGGGTTGAATTGGCGCTCCGGGTTTTCGAGCACCGCCGAGAGATCGCGCAGGCGCGGGTCGTCGAGCGAGGCAGGCGCGGCATAGTCATACCACGGGAGCGGGTTGTCGCGCAGCCAGTCGCGCACACTCTCGCCCAGGCGCAGGCTGCCGCCGAGCAGTTCGAAACGCTGGGTGAGCGAGCGGTGCGCATCTTCGTCCGCGGCGACGAGCGGATTGGCGATTTCACGTTGCAACAAGCGGCGCTCCTCTTCTCCGCGGTGGCGCGCACGGTAGAGTTTGGCGAGCAACTCGACAGCCAGCGGACGCCGGTCGGCGGCAGCCGGATTGGCAAGGTGACGCTCAAGCTCGGCGGAGGCCTCGGCGAGTTCGCGACCGGAGGCGAGCGCCGACATCGCCCGAACGCGACCGACAGCAGGGCGTTGCAGTTCGTCGGCCGGCTGAGAAGACAGAAAAACGGCGGCCGCAGCGAGCGCTTTGACGTGGTCACCCGTATCATGAAAGGTAGCGATCACGTGAAACTCGCGCAGACGGGCGTTGGCGTCGGGGGTCCCGGGGATGGCGAGTTGCGAGAGGACGAGGCGATTAAACGCGTCTTTCTGGGCGGGAGCCTGGGCAATCGGCTGGCCGATAATCCCACTGACTTCAGGCGCGAGGGAGGGCAGCCAACGGGCGGCGGAGATGAGGGTGCGAAATTCACTCCAAAAGGCGGAGGAATTCTTATCTTTTTCCGCCTTCCTCAGGTTTTTCCCGAGCACGGACAACTCGGGGATGACCGGCACAATGGTCTCGCGAGCCGGAGTCGGCAGCCGCAGAACGCCAGCGATCGCCTCCCACTGTGGCCACCAATTGGCGCGCGCGGCCCAGAAAGTTTCGGCACGGCCCGAGCGGCGCAGGGCGATGAACTCGCGGATGAAGTATTCGTTGCGGGTCTTGAGTAGCGTCGCTTCGGTTGCACTTTCAAGGACACCGATCAAGCGCAGGGCTTCCGCCGTTCGATCGAGGTGGAGATTTATAAAGACGGCGCGGAGAATCGCGTCGGTGTTGCGGTCGGAGTCGGCTACGTCGTTTTCGAGCTTTTGATAGGCGGCTAACGACGCGGAGAAATCGCCGAGGTATTCGCAGCAAAGTCCGAGACGGGCGTAGCCAGTCAGGTGAAAACCCGAAGGAAACTGGGGGTCGGCGAAAAGCTCCGTGAAAATCGCGCGCTCTCCGGCGTAGTTGCCAGCGCGGGCTAGCACGGCGGCACGCAGGAAACGTCCGTCGAAATAGGAATCATGCGGCTTGGGCACGAGATCGCTGAGGTCGAGAAGCAGCGGTAGAAGAGGCGCAGCGGGCGAGCCCGGGAAGCGCCGCTCCTGCCAATCGGCGTCCGAGCTGATGCGCCAGAGTCGAATCAACGTTTCCTCATCGGCCGGAAACGCGAGTAACGCCCGCACACCCAAAAGGGCGCAGGCGTTGGAGTCGTTTTTCTCCACGAGCTTGGCCCGCGCGGCAGTGTAGGCGGCCCAGGACTCGGGGGCCGGTGCATCGGCAGCACCGAACCACGCGGCGAGCGGTGGCCGGGAAACGGCTTCGCGCAGACGGCGCTGGATGTCGGCGGCGGCAGCCAGACGCAGGCCGGCGGCACCGGCTTCCTTGAGCGCGGCGGCGAGTTCGGTGCCGGGGGTGGGAGCCAGCACGGCGGCAATCACCATCCAGCGCGCGCGCTTCACCGAGGCGTCGGCACCGGTCCATGCGAGGGAGGCCTTGGTGATGTAAGCGAGAAACGGATCGAGTTCGGAGGGCTGTGCACGCGCGACGGAAGCGATGTGTTCCTGAAGCGCCGAATCCGGCTTCAGATCGAGGCTCAGACTGGCAACATGAGCAAGCAGCTCGGACTGGTGTTCGGATACGAGCAGGCTGCACTCGGTGGCGAGTTGGAGCGCTGCGGCAGGATCGCGGGTCTTGAGGATTTCGATCGCGTTGAGCGCATCCTGAGAACGACGCCAGGCACCGACGGTGGAGTCGCGTGCAATGCGGGCGAATAACGCGATGGCTTCGTCCGTGCGGCCAAGATCGCGTAAAGCGAGACCCTGGATGCTTTCGCCCCAAGCGATCAGCCCGGGCGACAGGATGGAGCGATGCGCAGCAAGCAACGCACCGGTGCGATCAAAAGCCTCCTGGTTGCGGTCTTCATTCCAGTCCAGCACCGCCAAATGAACACCGGCCTCGTAGGCGGTGGCCGGATCGTTGGGAAAATATTGCAAGGCTCGCTGCAAAGCGGCACGACGCGGATCGCGGCTCCCGGAATAGGGATAGCGCTTGGCGATGAGATCCAGCTGACCGCGACCGGTGGGCATAAGCGGCAGATCAATGGCCGCCGCAGCCGGAGCGGTCGGGGCGGTCGTTCCATCGGTGCGCAGAGACAGCGGCTGGCCCAGCCAGCTATCGAGCGCGAGCATCGCTTGGTAGAAACGCCCAAATTCGCGCGGCGCCAGGGAACTCTGACGAACGTCTAACAGGAATTCGGCCCGCACCACACCGGGTTCCGTCCGCCAGCGCGCGTCCACCAGCGCAGCGGGAGTCTCCAGCTGAAAAGCGGCCGGCAACACGCCCGTCGTCGTGCCGGCAGGGAGCTTAAACGTGGCCGAGACGCGGGCCTGGTCCTGATAAAGGAAGTAGGCGGTCTCGCGAGCCTCGGTGGTTCCCAGATTAAAAAACAGCGAAGGGCTTCGAGGAAACGTGATCGAGGTCGGTCCGGTGACGGCATCGCTTTGGGCGGACACCACAAAATAAGCGCGGGCCACGGCGGGCGCAGGCGCCGTGATGGGATCGGGCGTTACAATGTCGATCACCTCGGCTCCGGCGAAAAATCCGCGCACGATACGGGAGAGCGCGGATCGGCGGGAGGGGTTGTCCTGATTGCGATAACGTTCGCGCTCCCATGCGCCGTAAACGCCGTCGGCCGTGAACGTGAGCCAGCCGGAAATTTCACCGGCGGGACTGAGCGCAAGATCAAAGACGTAGTTGAGACGTCCGGCTTTCTGCGGGGGAATGTGAGCCCAGTCAGCACGGCCTTCGCGGATGACCAGCGCATCGCGGTCGGCAACCGAGGGCGCATACATGCCGGGCGAACCCGAGGCGGTGGTCGGATCGCAGAACGTGTAATCGCCTCGGTCATCGGGAATCGCCACGATCGCATGGGTGAATACGCGGTAGTCGGGGGCCCGGCGATCAATGAGCCCGAGGTGATCGGTGTTCAGCAGAGCGATGTGCGCCGGGATGCCCGCGCGGCGCAACAGGGAGACGAGGAGGTTGGACTTGTCCTTGCAATCACCGTGACGGCGGGCCCAAACCTCGGCACACGTCTGCGGCTGATAATCGCCTTCGTTGAGGGCGAGCGAGGTGTAGCGGATTTCGTCGGCCACCTTCGAGAAAAGGGTGCGCAGAACCGCGTCACGGTTCGGCGCGGCCTTTACCCACTCGTCCACCTTCGCGACAAGTTCGGGGGGCAATTGGTCGCGTCCGACCAGCAGGTTTTGAAACCAGCCGGCGACCTCGTCCCACTGCCCCAACGTGGTGAGATGCAAGGACGGCCCCGTCTGCACGGCGGGCGCGCGCTCCACCTCATAGGTAGTCATGCGAATTCCTTCGCGCTTCCAAGTGAGACGGACCCGGGACTCCGGGAGCGTCTCACGCGTGGGATCCACGGCGTCTGGCCCCATCGTGAACCAGCGAAGATGCCCGGACATGGATTCCGGAAGATCGACCACCATGCGCTCAAGCGCAGTCGGCCAGCTGCCGCCCCAGACGTTTCGGATCGTGTAGGCACCGGGAAGCCGTGCTTTCGTGTCCTCATTGATCGTGATGGTTTGCGTCACCCCACCCACCGGTATGCGCGGGTAAATGATCCGGACTTCGGTCGTGTCGTCGTAGATGGCCAGGTTGGACTGATGCTGCGGAGACTGGACGATGATCGCGTCAGACGCGACGGCCTGCTCGGTGCCGTCCGGTTGAATGGCTACGGCTCGCACAAGGTGAAATTTCTGCTGGTCGCGGCCATAGGAGAAAATATCTTCGCCCAGCGTTTTGAGCGCGGCCTCGGTGAGTGCGCGATAGGCCACCTGGCGGACGCGCAGGACACGGCCGTCCGCAGCCACGATGTGCACGCTTTCATCAATCAACACCTGGGCGACCGCGTCCTTGTCGGCGGGGATCGGAGCCGAAAGAATTTTCGCGAGCGGAGTGAGTAACGGTGCGGCTTGTCTTACATAGGCCTCCGGCGGCGTGCGGGAAACCGACACGGGCACCTGGGCAGTGAGCGGAGTCAGCCCGATCAGGGCAAAAGTGATACCGACAAGAACACGAAAAGGGGGTAGTGAAGTGATGTAAGCAATCACAAGAGAGGAGGTTTAAGAACGCTTACACGAGGGCCATACTTACAGTGCTTTGCGAGGGATTTTTAGCGCGCTATTTTATCGGCCTCGCGTTTCCAAACACCCAACACCGCCTTATTTTCACGCCCCACAACGTCAATTTTGCCAGCAAGGCCCCGAGGTCGCATTCGTCGGTCTCAAATCCCAGAGAGACCACTCCGGCTCCGCTAAAGCCAGTTCCACTCACTAAATCCCACTGGGCATTTTCACACCGGCGCGAGCGCGATCACCAGCCCGACGACCGCGCCGAAGACGATGTGTCCGGCGAAGTGCGACAGGAAAATGAGCGGCGTCACGTTGCGGAATTCCTCCAGCGGGTGGTTGTCCGACACGATCCACGTGAGGCCGAGGCTCACCACCAACCCGTGGAAAAACCCGAAACCCGCGCCGGCGAAAAACGCATAGGGCCAAGCGGTGACGTGCAGCCTCATCATCAGCACCATGTAAAGCAGCCCAAAGACGACGGCCGCTCCGAAATACACCCAAATTCCCGTTGCCAGCGCATTGGTCCGCGACCGCGTCAGCAAGCTGCCCACCGCCACCACCATGCCGCCCGTCGGCGGCCCCGCCCGTTCGATGATTCGCATCGCAGCCCACATCGCGCCTGCACCGATCAGGCCTGCCAGAATCCCATAAAAAGCCGTCTCAACCGTGATCGTAATCATGTTAGTCGTCCGCCTCCGGGGTTTGGGGTTGGAAGAAAACCGCCGCCACGCGGTTGTTTGTTGGAAACAGTATGCACCGGAAGCCGGCCAGTTCCATCGTTTTCGTCGCGGAGGGCGTCTGCACCGCCTCCCGCCGCCTGCATCGAAATCTGACTGTGTTGTGCTAACGCACCGGGGCAAGGATCTCGACCCGGTAAAATTGACGCCCAGTCCTGGGGAAAGCCACCGGGACCTCGCCATCAAGAGGCTCGGTCGTGTTGTATGGAGTCCAATTTATGAGGTCCGACGATGTCCAGAGGCGGTATCGCAACATGGCATTCGCATTCCAGCGCAACGTCATCCCGGTGGGACCGGAGCGCTCAAGCACAGGCACGTCACGGCCCGCCCGCACCGCCGCCACCGCGTTGAAAAAACTGTTCCAGGCGCGTAACCCGGCGGAGTTCTCCGTGTTGAGAATATCGGCCCCGTAAAGTTCGACGTAGGTGGAACGATAGTTCGCCCAGGCGAATTCCAGGCCGGTGATCGGCGTCGCGCTGGCAATTTCAACAGGACGGGTCTCGCCCGCGCGCAGCGCCCAAGGGCGGAGAGCTTGAAAGAGCAAGTAAGTGTGCGGCGCGGCTGCGGCGAGCAGTTCGCCGAGCGTGTCGGGACGCGGGCCGATGTCGCTCAACGTTTCCTGGAAGAAGCCGAGCGATGGTTTCCCGGGAACATTGAACTCTGTCATGAGCCGCGCGTAAACCGCTTCATGAAGCGCCGGAACGGCGGTGGCGTCGGTCATCGCAAACAGGGCGAGGAAGCCGAACTTCTGAGGAAACGCCCGCCGATTGAAGGCGACCGCATCGACCACGCTTTGGATAAAACGTGCACGCGTATAATCGGGATGTTTGACCAAGGTGTTCGATAGTTCGCGCAGTCCCTGCAGCCCCACGATGGACGCGTCCACGGATTCGAGCACGGGATGATCGGCAACCCGCCAGGTCGTGCCGGCCACCTGATGGTTGGCGAGGGCTTGGATCATCGCTCGATAAGCGAGAAGGGCGGTGGTGTCCCATGGCACGACTTGCACGCCACCTTGAGTCGGGTGCGGATTGGTCCAGGTGGTGACGCCCGGCAAACCGAGCACGTAATCGGGAACCTTGGTGATGAAAATTTCGAGCGTCATGCGCTTCCCCCGGGCGCGCAGGTCCTTCAACGTGGTATCGACACGCGAGAAATCATATTGGGGCGCCTGGGTGGTTGCGTTCCATGATTCGATGTCCGCCCAAGGCACCCGCAGAGTGTAGCCGGAGACGAAATCGAAATCGAACTTGGCGACTTCGTTCGCAACGGGACGCGTGTCGCCGATCACAAAAATACCCGCTGGCCCGACCGGAGGCTGGGCAGCCCGGACACTCATGCCACTCAGCACAACAAAAACCGTGGCCCGTCCAAAACCGAAGAGGCCATGAATGAAGCGTCTCACATTCGGGCAACGAATGAAGTTCACAACGCCACAGACACAATTCGCCCTCGGGGGTTACGCCGGACGCGTGCGATGGTCATCTTGCCAATCCCGACGACCCCATCGGGCCCGAGCCGACGAGGGACTCCACTATGAACCGTAAACACCCGCCCCTGACGAACCTGAGAACAGGGCGATCTCACAAAGGAAGATAAACACCTCTCGACACGCCGCGCCGCCCGCTGCTCTCTTTTTATCCCATGGCCAACGCGCGTCCCGACCAGCGGTTGAATAAAAAAATCTACGAGTCCCGCGTTCCCGCGCTTCGCGAACAACTCGTTCAGCTCCAGGTTCGCCTGAAAGAGGCCCCCTGCAAAGTCCTGCTCATCTTCGCCGGCGAGGAAGCCGGCGGTCGCGGCGAAGTCATCAACACGCTCAGCGGCTGGCTCGATCCGCGTGGCTTCGAGACGGTCGCCTTCCGCCAGCCTTCCGATGAAGAACGCGAGCGTCCGCTCATGTGGCGTTTTTGGCGCTGCCTGCCGGCCAACGGTCGCCTCGGCATCTTCGCCGGCTCCTGGTATACGGAACTCCTGCGCGCCCAAGCCACCGATACCCCCAAGTCTTCCGAAGTCGCCCGTCATTATGAGCGCATCCGCCACTTTGAAAAACTGCTCTCCGACAACGGCACCTTGATCATCAAGGTCTGGCTCCACCTTTCGAAAACCGACCAGCGCATCCGCCTCGCCGAGCTCGCCGCCAACCCCGACACCGCCTGGCGCGTGACCGATGCCGCCCGCCGCCAGCATCGTTTGCATGATCGGCTCTCCCGTTCCGCCACCCGCCTGCGCCAGGCCACGGACCGTCCGGGCGCCCCCTGGACGGTGATCGACGCGGCCGATCCCCGTCAGCGCAACCTCGAGGTCGCCAACCTCATCATCAAAAAACTCGCCGCCCACCTCACCCGCATCGAGGCCACTCCGCCCACACCGCCGCGCGCCGTCCCGCCCAAGTCTCTCAAACCCGCCGGCCTCGCCCGCCTGCTCGCACTCCCGCTCGACCAAAAACTTTCATCGGTCGAATACGAAGCGAAGCGCGAAAAATGGCTCGGCCGCCTCCACCTCGCGACGCGCGCCGCCCAAGCCGCGAAACGCTCCATCGTGTTTGTTTTTGAAGGCTGGGACGCGGCCGGAAAAGGCGGCGCCATCCGTCGCCTCACCAGCGCGATCGATGCGCAGGACTACCGCGTCATCCCCGTCGCCAAGCCCACCGACGAGGAAAAAGCCCACCACTATCTCTGGCGTTTTTGGCGCCACGTGCCCCGGGCCGGGCTCGTGAGCATTTACGACCGCTCCTGGTATGGACGCGTGCTCGTCGAGCGGCTCGAGGGCTTTTGCACCGAACCCGAGTGGCGGCGCGCGTTTGGCGAGATCGACGACTTCGAAAAGCAACTCACCGATCACGGCACCATTGTAGTCAAATTCTGGATGCAGATCAGCCGCGAGGAGCAGCTTCGCCGTTTTCGCGAACGAGAGGAAACCACCTACAAGCGCCACAAGATCAACGCCGAAGACTGGCGCAACCGCCGCAAATGGGCCGCCTACGAGATCGCCGTCGGCGACATGCTCGCGCTCACCGACACCCCCGCCGCCCCGTGGCACCTGATCCCGGCCAACAACAAGCGCCACGCCCGCCTGCAAATCCTCAAGACCGCCGCAAAGGCGATCGAAGAGGCCCTTGGTCTTTAGAAACGCGCGGGTTCCTCGTTAGCGCAGACGTTTGCCATCCCCGGTCCTCACCCGTTGCAACGCGGCGATGCAGCTCGCCAGCGTGATCGGTTTGGACACGAAGTCGTTGCACCCCGATGCAAACAACTCGTCCCTTGCCTCCGTCTGCGTATCCGCGGTCACCATCGTGACCCAAATGCCTCGGACGCCCGCCCCCGCCTCTCCCGCCCGGACGCGCCGCAGCATCTCCAACCCATCCATCTCGGGCATTCTCAGATCCAGCATCACCACGTCGAACGCCGCATCCTGAGCCAATATCTGGAGCGCCTCGCGGGCGTTCAATACCGCGACACTGCGACAACCCAGCGCAGCCACCAAGCCTTGGAGCAAACGCAGGTTCACCGCGTTGTCGTCGACAATCAGCACGCGCAGATCAAACCGGGGGTGCGCTGTGTCCGCATCGATGCTTCGCGAAACCCCGGAGGCCAGGGCCGTTACCAACGCGTCATGATGCAACGGCTTGTTGAACAACGAATGAAAAACCTCCCGCAAGTGCCGCCTGTCATCCGCGCTCTGCGAACTCGTCACCAGGCCCACCACCGTTCCCGTCGGCCAGGCCGTGAAGTCGACCGCCGACTCCAAGATCTGCGCCATGACGCCCTGATCGCAATCCACCACGGCAATGTCCAGGTTGCCCCCCGGCTTCAGCTCATCGAGGCGGCACGCCACCGGCACTCCGCCCGCCGCCAGGACCACACGCGACAGCTCTCGCAATAAACCCGGCGTGCGCACCACCAGCCCCACCCGACTGCCGGCCAGCACGGGCGACACCACGCGCGCCTGCTCGGGTTTCACCGGAATGCTGAAGCGAAACACCGCGCCTCGGCCCAATTCGCTGCGCAATGAAATCTCCCCTCCCATCAACCGCACCAGCGAGCGGCTTATCGCCAGCCCCAAGCCGGTGCCGCCATGCCGCCGGTTAATCGATGCATCGAGCTGGGTGAACGGCTGGAACAGGCGTTTTTGATCCTCATCGCTGATACCCGGTCCCGTGTCGCGCACTGCAAACTCCAACGAGGGAGCGCCGCCACTCGATTCGTCGCCGGCCCGGACGCGCACCCGCACCTCCACCTCGCCTGCTTCGGTAAACTTCACGGCGTTGCCCACCAAGTTTACAAGCACCTGTCGCAACCGCCCTGAATCCAACATCGCCACCGCCGGCACCTCCAGGCCCACCTGATGCAGCAAAACGATATTCTTCTCCGCCGCCATGCAGGCCAGCAGATCAAGCACATCCTCCACCAGCACGCGCACCTCGCAGGGATTCAACTCCACCGGCGGTGGACGCGACTCCATCCGTGAGTAATCCAAAATGTCGCCGGTCATCCGCAGCAAAACCTCGCCGCTGGAACGCACCGTCTGCACGTATTCGCGCTGCTCGGGCGTAAGCGGCGTATCCAGCAGCAGACTCGTGAAGCCCACGATGCCATTGAGCGGGGTGCGCAGCTCATGGCTCATCATGTCAAGAAAGCCCCCCTTCGCCCGCTCGCTCGCCTCCGCGCGATCCTTGGCCGCGCGCAGCTCGTCCCGGATGCGCCGTTCCTCGGTCATGTCGCGAATCATCGCGACAAAACAAAATATGCGTCCACGCGGATCCATAACCGGGCTGATCACGCCGTTGACCGGATACAGCTCACCCGTCTTGCGACGATTGAACCAGTCGCCCGACCACGTGCGCCCCGCGCGCACGGTTTTAACCAGGTCGCTCGCCACCTCCGGGGGAGTGTCCGTGGTTTTGAACTCGCTCCAGTCGCGCCCGATCAACTCGTTCCGGTTGTATCCAAGCTGCTCGCACAACCCTCGGTTCACATATTGGATATGACCGTCCAACCCCGTGATCATCAGGGCGGACCGGCTTTGTTCGATCGCCTCGGAAAGCATGCGAATCGTGCGCTCCTGGGCGCCACGGCGGCGCATCAACAGTTGCAAGCCCAAGGGCAACCCCAAGAGCAGCCACACATAAAGGGAGGCCCGAAAACCTTGCTCGATCAAGGCCGCCCGCCACGTGCTCGCATCGATATCCAGGCCCACGATATCCGGCGTGCCGGAGCCGCCCGCCACCGGCGCATAGCCCGTCACCCACACGCCGAACGAATCACGCAACGGCCCCTCGGTGGCCGGCACGCCGGTCGCGAGAATGGACTGCAACCCGGGCGAATCCACAGCCTCGGGAAAATCATCCCCGGGCAAGGAAATATCCTCGGAGCCCACCGGCTCCGAATCAGCCAAAAACACCACGCCTCCCGTGCCCGGCCGCGGACGGAACAGATAAACAAAACGGACGCTTTCTTGAACATGGCGCAGCTCCATCAACCGCTGTTTCACCTCGGCATAGACCGGATTCTCCAAATCGGCCCGCGTGCCTGTCAGCGACTTCAACTGGCCTCCATGGAAGGCGACCGCGCATTGCCGGGCGCTGGCCGTGAGATCCGCCAAAGCCCGCTCCTCCGCACGATGATAGGTCCAAACCCCTCCGCCCAGCCCAACGACGAAAACCGCCGCACAACCCAACGTGAAAAGATGACGGCGTTCAAAGGCGGGCATGCGACAAGTTCCCCATTCTCAACCCTGTCGGCGGCTCATGCAACCGGGAATACATTGGCTCCGCGCGCCCCGAGCGGGCAGGCACAAAAAAGCCGCCGCAGGTTTCCCCGCGACGGCATGTAAACTGAACTGTAACCGGACCTTACTTGACGAGGTGGCCGGAGACGAGCTTGGTGAGCTCGAACATGCTGACGGACTTCTTGCCGTTCAGAACGGGCTTCAGCTTGTCGTCGGCGTTGATCTGCGTGCGGACCTTCTTGTCCTGCAGGTTGTTTTTCTTGATGTAGTCCCAGAGCTTCTTGGTGAGCTCAGTGCGGGGGAGGGGTTTCGAACCAACGATCACCGAAAGAACGGCATCGGGCTGAACAGGTTTGAGGAATGCAGCGTTGGGTTTGCGAGCGGTTTTTTTTGCCATAGCGGTTTCTGGAATTACGCCCGCATGGCCCGAAAGCAATGCCTATTTTCAGAGGTAAATTCACGATTTACCTAGGTGGAATTTAGAACTTGCGCAATTTACCCCGCCCGCTTCAAGCCCCGCTTTGGCGAACAAACCGGTCGTGCAGAGATGCGTAATGCTTTTTCAATGACAACAACTCCGCGTGCGTTCCGCGCTCCACCACGCGCCCGCGATCAAGCACCAGCACGAGATCCGCGTGACGAATCGTGCTCAGGCGGTGCGCCACCACGAAGCTCGTGCGACCGGCGAGCAGCGTGAGCAACGCCTGCTGCAGGCGCGCCTCGGTCAGCGCGTCGATCGCGCTCGTCGCCTCGTCGAGGATGAGCAGCCGGGGATCGGCCAGCAGCGCGCGCGCGAAACACACCAGCTGCCGCTGTCCGGTCGAGATGCCGCCTCCGCGCTCGCCCACCACCGTGGCCATCCCCTGCGGCAACGAGTCGAACATGTCGGCGCAGCCCAGTCGCTCGACCGCCGCCCGCACCTCCGACTCCGTGGCTTCGGGCCGGCCGAAACGGATGTTGTCCAGGACGGTGCCGGCAAAAAGAAAGTTATGCTGCTGCACCATGCCCGTCTGCCGGTGCAGCGAACGCCCGGTGATCGTGCGGATCTCCCGGCCGTCGATCAGAACCTCGCCCGAAGTGGGTAAGTAAAATTTGGATACCAGGTTGATGATCGAGCTCTTGCCGCTGCCCGTATGTCCGACGAGCGCGACCATCTTGCCCGGCCCGGCGGTGAAACTCACATCCCGCAGCACCGGCTTCGTCCGGTCGTAGCCAAACGACACGTCGCGAAACTCGACGCGCGCACCGTGCACGGTCGCCGCCGAGACGCGCGGATCCGGCAACGGCTCCGCATCGGGCGCGTCCTCCCAGTCGGGCTTGGTATCGAGAAGCTGGAACACGCGTTCCGCGCCAGCCATCGACACAAGCGCCTGGTTGTAGAGATTCCCCAACACCTGCAACGGCGCGAAAAATTGGTTGGCGAACAGGAAAAAGGTGATGAGCACGCCGATCTCGACATGACCATGAAGCACCTGCCAGCCGCCCAGCATGAGCAGAATCGCGACAAAGAACTGGCTGTTGAGTTCGAGCAGCGGCAGCAAGATCGCCGACGAGCGCGCCGTTCCCATGCTGTAGCGCGAGTGGTCGGCCAGCAGGCTTCGGAAAAGCCCGGCATTGGTATCCTGCCGCACAAAACCCTGGGTCACACGAATGCCGTTGATCGACTCGGCAAGCGTGGCGGTGACCCGGCTGAAGCTTTCCTGCTGAGCCCGCGTGTCGCGGCTCAGTCGGCCGCGGAAATGGTTGTTCAACACCCACAGCACCGGCGCCATGCCGAGCACCACAAGAAACAGCACCCAATCGGTGAACGCCATGACCGCGGCTGCGAACACCATCTGCCCAAGCTGCACTATGCCGACAAAGACAACGTGCTCGATGCCCAGGCGCAGCGACTCCACGTCGCTCGTCACGCGACTCAGGATGCGCCCGAGCTTCACCCGATGGAAAAAACTCATCGGCATGCGGCTCACATGATCGAAGATCTCGGCACGCATCCGCCCCACGACCTCTTCGCCGATCTCCAGCGCGTAACGCTGGCGGAAGTGAAACAACGCATCCGTGGACACCGCCAGCGCGCCGTAGCCCGCGAGCCACCAGATGAGGGGCGAGGACTGCCCGCCCGCAATCGGACCGGCGATGATCAGGGCGCTCAGCCACGCGAGCGCGGGCAATTGCGAGGCGCGCACCACCGTAAGCACGATGAGCCAGTTGCGCTTGGCGGCACACGCATCCGTGTAGCGGAAAAGCCGGCGCACGATGCCCCAGTCGAGCGGCTTGATCTCCGCCTCGGGCTCGTCGTCGCGGCCGCGTTGCACCAGTGAAAGAGGACGGCGGCTGGCAGGCGTGCTCACGAGTCGCCCTCCTTTTCATGCAGGAGATCGGAAGCATCGTCGCGGTTGACCAGTTGAAGATCAGCCACGCGCAGATAGGCCCCCGGCACGCGCATAAGCTCGGCGTGCGTGCCGCGCTGCACGATGCGACCGTCCTCCATCACGAGGATAAAATCCGCGCGCCGCAGCGTGCTCAACCGGTGCGCCACGATGAACGTGGTGCGACCGGCGATGGCGTTTTCCAGCGCCTCGAAAATCTCGTGCTCCGTCTCGCTGTCGATCGCCGCAGTCGGGTCGTCGAGCAGCAGGATCGCCGGCTCAAGCAGCACGGCGCGGGCGATCGCGAGGCGCTGACGCTGTCCGCCGGAGAGGGTGTTCCCGCTCTCGCCGAGCACCGTGTCGTAGCCTTGCGGTAATTGCATGATGAAGTCGTGCGCGGCGGCGACCCGCGCGGCTTTTTCGATCTGCGCCTGCGTGGCGTCCGGATGCCCGAAAGCGATATTGGCCGCGACCGTGTTGGAAAAAAGAAAGCTCTCTTGAAAAACAATCCCGATCGCGCGCCGCAAATCTTCGAGTCGCAACTGGCGCACATCGATTCCGCCGACCAGCACGCGCCCCGCCGTCGGATCATAAAAGCGCGGGATGAGGCTCATCAGAGAACTCTTGCCCGCACCCGTCGCGCCCAGGATCGCGACACACTGCCCGGGCTTCACGTCAAGATCGATGTCTCGCAGCACCGCGTCGTCTCCATCGTAGGAAAAGGACACGTTTTCGAAACGCACCTCGCCGGTCAGCCGCGGACTCGCCGCCACATCGGGCGCATCGGTCACCTCGATGGGCGCATCGAGGATTTCAAAGACCCGGCGCGCGCCGACAAGGGATTGCTGCACGCTGTTCACGAGCGTGGCGACCTGGTTGACCTGACCGGAAAACTGGTCGAGCAAGGCGGCAAACACCACCAAGCCGGCACCGAGCGGCAGCTCACCTTGGATCACGAGCCAGCCGCCGTAGCCGAGCAGCACGACCATGTTGATGCGCGTGAGAAAACCCACCGCCGGCGAGAACAAGCTCACCCGCCAGAAGATGCCGCGTTGTTGATCGAAGACCGCGCGGTTTTTAGCCGCAAACGCCTCGCGGTCCTCCTGCTCACGGCCAAACGCCTTGGTCACTTGCACGCCTTGGATGCTCTCGGAGAAATGCTGCACCATCCGCTCCACCAGCTCGCGGCTCTGAGCATAGCGCGGCTGGATATGGCGGGAGAACATCGTTGATATCACCGCCAGCACCGGCGTGGTCGCGAGACAGGCCAGCGCCAGCCCCGGATGCAGGCTCGCCATGTAAATCGTATAAATCGTGAGTGATACGATCATGATGACGCTCTGGATCATCACTTGATCCACAAACATGCGCACCGCCTGCACGTCACCCGTGACGCGCGTGATGATCGACCCCGTCGTGTTGGCGTCAAAAAAGCGAAAGCTGAGTTTTTGCAGCTTGTCGTAGACCTCGCCGCGCAGGTCCATCACGAGCCGCTGCTGCACGAGCCGGTTGATGGAAATCGTGTAGAGATAATTGAGCACCGCGCGCAGGATCGCGAAGGCAAGGATGCATCCCGCGATGACCAGCAGGACATTGAGCGGCTCCCACTCGCGCGGGAGTTGCAGGCCGAATTTCGTTTGAGGGAACTCCACGACGCGCCCCTCGCCACGCTGGCCGAGCACCCATCCGATGTAGTCGATTCCCAAGCCCGTGAGGCTGATGCCGCTCAGACCGAGGGTGAGCAGCAGCAATTGCAGGGCCAGCACCTGCACGCAACGCGCCCGGTAGCGCCATGCCAGACCAAAAAGCCTGCGGATCAGACGCCCGTTGGAAACCGGCTTCACTGCCGGATCACCCGGGAATGCGCTCACTATTGGTGAGTCGTGGGTTGAACCGCCGGAGCGGTCGTGCCGGAAGTCGCCGCCTGACGCAGCGCACGCCGGCGCCGCACCTCGGCCGCCACGGATTCCAAGCGTTGTTGATCATTGCCTCGTGCGGCTGCGGGAGTCGCCACCACCTGGCCGCCCGTGGAAACCGGTGCGTTGTTGACGACCGGCAACGGCGTGGGCGCGGCGGCGCCGATCTTGGACGCCGAAAGAGGCAACGTGAATTTCTGACCTTGGTAATCGACCGTCACCAGATCACCGCTCGCATCGTAATTGCTGACCTTGAACTCCGAGCTCTTGTCGTCCTGCCGCACCCACGCGCCGAGGTTTTTCGTGCGGTCATAAAGGCCGAAAAACACGCCTTCCTTGGTGGAAATCATGCCGCGAAACTCCACCGTCGCTCCTTCGGTGACGACGGGAGCCGCGTTTTCCGCCTGCTTGAGCATGAACGGCGACTCGGCGACCAAACCGTCCAGCGACACCGTGCCAGCGGAAGCGGAGGCCACGACGAGGCAGGAGCAAAGAGTCCAAAAAAGAGACGAAGGGGCAGGCATAAACAGGCGAAAAGTAATAAACCGGCAAACGTTCAGGTCAAGCGACGCCCCCGGTTTGCCGAAGTTACCGCCAAGAATGCTGCCGGCCTGTGCGACCACACACCTGCGCCCCCAACCGCTCAACCCCGCGATTCGTTGCGCAAGGCGAACACCTTGGCGGCGCTTTCGCCCAACTCGAACGTCTGCGTCGGGAAGGCGAACGAAAGACCCCGCGCCTGCACCGCCCGCATCATCGCCAGATTGATTCGCTGCTTGAGGCGCATGTGTTTCTGAAAATCCGGGTCAAGGGCCACGTAAACGATCCAGATGTCGAGCGACGACGCGCTGTAGTCGCGGAAAAACACCATGACCGACGTCGGATCGACCTCGGCCTCGGCCAGGATGATCCGGCGGAAGTCCTCCACGATCGCGTCCATGTTTTCCGCCGACGTGCCATAGGTGAGCCCGACGACCTGCTCGACGCGCCGCTGGGTGAAACGGGACTGGTTGGTCACCGCCTCCGCCGCCACGGTTTTGTTGGGGATGATGATCAGGGATTTGTCCACCGCGCGCAGCTTGGTGGAGCGCAGGCCGATGTCCTCGACCGTGCCGATGAAGGCGCCGATGCGCACGGTCTCGCCGATCTTGAACGGCTGGTCGATGGCGACCACGACGGAGCCGAAGATGTTCGCGATGGTGTCCTGCGCGGCGAGCGCGAAGGCCAGACCGCCGATGCCGAGACCGGCGAGAAACGCCTTCACGTCGGCGCCGAGGCTCTGCGCCGTCATCAACACCGCGAAGACCGCGAACACCGTGACCAACGATTTTTTGATCCAAGGCATGAACGCCGCCACGCCGGCCTGTCGCGCCCGGGCGATCTCGGCGAGGTGGTCGAGGAACGCGTTGAGCGTGCGCAAGAGCCCCCAAAAAAAGCAGATTGAAAACGCCACCGTCATGGACACGCGCAGCACCTCGTCGCTGGAGACGGGCAGCTTGAGGACCTTGAGCGCGGCAAACACGCCGAGCAGCGCGATGAACGCGGCCACCGGAGCCTCCAGCGCGGGGAACAGCTTGTCGTCGAACGTCGTCTTGGTCCGCGAGGCCAGCTTCTTGAGGAAGCCGAAAATCCACAGCGTCACCACGCGGCGCAGCAGATAAAAAACCACCAGCAACGTGCCCGCCACCGCGTAGTGCTGCCACGTGTTGCCCGAGCTGCGCACGTTAAAAAGCGCCAGAATCGAGTCCACCAACTGCTCCAGGAAGTCCGGCGTGCGCGGAACCACTACCGCGCCCGAGTGGATGGCCGCAGCGCCTTGGGTGACTGCATCGGTCGTCGTGCCCGTGGCGACCACGGACGCGGTATTTTTGGCCGCAGGAGCCTCGACCGACTGAGCCCAAGCGGGAACCACGGCGGTGATAAATAATAAGAGGGCAACGCTTACACGTTTCATAGGAAACCGGCATTTTTTCCGCCCCGTCGCCTGCCCTGTCAACCTCGGCGCGACCAACAAAAAACCCGCAACTTTTTAAGAAGTTGCGGGTTTTAAAAGTGGCGTCCCCACGGGGATTCGAAACTCGTTCCGCTCTCAGTGCTAAGTCGGTGATTTATACGGACTTTATTGATTATTAATGGGTTAGAACTTGAAATAGGATGCAGGAAAGTGCGGCGAAGTGAAGCCAAAAACAGGATTTTGGGCAACCTTTGGGCAACCTAAACGACCTCGAAAACGCGGCGCTGCCTCGTTGAAAAAAGCAAACGCCGCGTCGTGGTCCCGGTCAATCCTCCTCCGGCAACATGATCGTTGCACAGGGCTCGCCCTTGTCGCCGGGGTGGATCTGGAGTTTCAGCGTGTGCAGGCGTCGGCGACCGGTGCCGGTGATAATGACCTTGAACAGGCGCCCGCCCGGAAAGGATTTCACCGGGGCAACACGGGACATCCAAAGGACATCGTGCCAGACGCCTTTCCAGTCGTTGCCGTGGTCAGGGTGGTCAACGGCTTTCTGGATGAGTGCCGACACCGCCGCCGTCATGGCGACATGCACGCCGGGGAAGTGCTGGGCGGAGATCGCGGCCAAGTCACCGCCGGTCGCGTCAACGATGACGCCGTCGGCAATGGCCTGCGCACGGGTGTAAACGGAAACGACCACGAACCCGTCGAACGGGTGGCCGGGCTGATTGATGACGTCGCCGGGTTGAGGAACCGGATCACGGGATAAGTCACGCATGGGATTTGGGCTTCGTGCGCGCCAACGAGCGCGCGGGGGAAGCGGCGAACCGCGCCGCGCGGTCCCCTGTCAGGCCAAACCTTAAAAAAGGCCGTCCCGGAGGGATGCCTCCGGCAAGCACCGGCAGCGCAAGGAGGAGCGCAGGGCGCAGCCCGAGAACTCCTTGAGGCGTGGACGGGACGAGGCGCTTGTGCCGCAGGACCGCCAGCCGTCGCAGGTGCTAGCCTTGGCATTCCTCCGGAGCGGCCCCCGCTAGAAGAATTCGAGCGCAGCGAGCATCGTTCCGTGAGGCTGTGGCTTGGCGCAGGGGCTTGATTCGGCTTGAGCCTATGTTACGTTTCCACACCATAAATCAATAAGTGGATTCATCTCGTAACATGTCACCACGCCTGAAGGCCGCCAGCGATTACGCCAGCCGGCTAGGGATGTTTCGTGCCCGTGATATGGTCGTTGCCGGTTACTCCCGAGAGTATCTGCGTCGTCTGGTGCGCCAGGAGCAAGTCCGCCAACTCGGACGCGGGCTCTACGCATCGACAGGTTTCGATGGGGATCAGCATCAGTCGCTGGTGGAAGCGGCCAAGCGCGTGCCACGTGGTGTCGTATGCCTGCTCTCCGCGCTGCAATTCCACGTGATCGGGACGCAATCGCCGCATCAGGTGTGGCTCGCGCTTCCGCGAGGCAGCAACCGCCCACGCGTAGTCGATCTTCCGCTGCGATTCTGCCAATTTTCCGGCCATGCCTACACCTTCGGAGTCCAGGAACACGCTCTTGCCGGTGGAACGGTGCGGGTCTATTCACCCGCCAAAACTGTGGCTGACTGTTTCAAATATCGGCAGAAATATGGCATCGATGTCGCGGTCGAGGCCCTGCGGGAAGGATGGCGAGGAAGGAAATTCTCGATGAAGGATCTCTCCGAGGCCGCGGCCGTGTGCCGCGTCAGCCAAGTGATGCGGCCCTATATGGAAATGCTGACATGAGCACCGCACCTAAAAACCTCGCGGCGTCCGTCAAAGCACGTTTGCAGAACGAAGCCACTCGTCGTGGCGAGGACTTCAACCTTTTGCTTCTGCGTTATGGGATCGAGCGCCTCCTCTTCCGCTTGAGTCAGTCGTCTCACGCCGGTCGGTTCCTGCTGAAAGGCGCGATGCTGTTTGTCGTTTGGGACGAGAAAACGCATCGCCCAACCCGTGACCTCGATCTGCTGGGCTTCGGCCCCTCTGAGAAAGAGAACCTGCGACAGGTGTTTCAGGACCTGGCCACAACACCGGTCGTGGACGACGGACTCGTCTTTGATCCCGAGTCCGTTCGCGCCGAGGAAATCCGAGAAGACAACGCATATGGCGGTGTCCGCGTGCGGTTGATGGCGAAGCTTGGATCAGCAGAGTTGCCGGTTCAGGTCGATGTCGGTGTCGGGGACGCCGTCACGCCCGCGCCCGAGACGGTGCTGTTTCCGACCCTGCTGAATTTTCCGGCTCCGCTGGTTCGCACGTATCCAGTTTACACGGTCGTCGCGGAAAAATTCGAGGCGATGGTGAAGCTTGGCATCGCCAACACACGGATGAAAGACTTCCACGATGTCTGGTTCCTGACTCGTCGATTTCAGCTGGATGCATCGACGTTACGGCAAGCGATAGAGGCAACCTTTGCCCATCGACAGACGCCGCTGCCGATTTGGCCGGACTCATTAAACGATGCGTTCGCCAACGATCCGATAAAGCAAACGCAGTGGGCCGGGTTTATCCGCCGCAATGGCCTCACAGGCCTTCCCGCGCAATTCGCGGAAGTGGTGGTTTCGTTCCGGGAATATTTGGCCCCCGTGTTACGTGGGTAGATCGCAGGCGCTCTGAATCCGATCTTCCGGTCTGGGGATTCTACTGATCGGACAGGAAATGAGGGCAACAGCTAGGCCAGTCGCAGGGCCTATTTGGAAAATCGCAACGGGCGTAAGGTGGCGTCGAACACAAAACCACCTATGAAAAACAACACAGACCAATCGTTCTTTGCCGACCCCGCTGATCCTCGTGTAGAGGCGCGGGCGCTCGCGTTGGAAGTCATCTGCCGCCTCCTCATCTGGGTCGCGGACGCCGCCACGGTCGAGGCTCGCGGGTTGCGCGCCACGGTCGCGCTCTACTGCGTGCGTTCCGATCTGCTCAACGGAATCACGCTCGAAGAAATCGGAGAACGCTCGGGACTGAGTCGGCAGGGCGTTTACAAGCTGGCGACCGACTTTCGCCATACCACGGGACTTCGGTCATGAACTCGCCAAACGTCACCCACTCCACCGTGGAGCAAATCAACCGGTTTCACGCCGAGGCCACGAACTTGGCCACCGCGTCCCGTCGCTCGCTCGATGCCGCGCTCATGGCGGCTTGGCATGCGGGCACGCTGCTGATCGAGGAAAAAAAACGCGTGCGGCACACAATGGGCGCGGGCGCATGGCTGATCTGGCTGGAAAGCAGTTTCCAAGGCACGCCACGCACCGCCCAGCGCTACATGCGGCTGGCACGAAACGTAACCGATCCGAGTTTCGTGCAAGGGCTCAGCCTACGCCAAGCCTACGACCGCCTCGGAATCGCGACGGAGCCAAAAACACGAAGCCAAACCGCCGTGCTGGGCCGCTTGGCTCCGCACGTGAGTTTGGCGACGAAGCTGGTGCGGACGCTGCGCTCTCCGAAGACGTGCGCCATGATGTCGTCAGAGCACAAAGCCGCTTACCAATCCGACCTGCGTGCGTTGTATGACCGATTGCGCGCTTTATTTGAAAATTGAACCGCGCTTGCGGTGAACTTTTTCACGCCAACGAGTTCCAAAGGGAAACGGCCATGAGCAAGAGCGTTGAAAGCCCTGATTCCGCTGCGACGCTGCAAGCGTTCACGGAGAGCGACGACGACGCAGCCTTCCGGCTCTTTGCGCGGTTGTGCCGCTCATCCCCCGCTCTGCGCGAATGGCTGTGGGAAGAGTTTGCCCGCAAACCCAAGACTCGCGCGAAAGTTGCCGCCGCCTTGGCGAAGGAATCGTCCGAGGGCGACGCGGCGGCGTTCGCGCCGGACAATCGCCCCCTGCGGATCGAAGCTGCTACGCTCCGGCAACAAGTGCCCGCGCGCATCTACGGCGGACTGACGTGGAGCGAAGTGGAAGCCTTGGTGCGCCACTACCAAGCCGGAAAGATCGACCTTGGGACTTTCCTGCTGGTGAACGAATGGAGGCGCGAAGCGGGCGCGGGGTTTGAGCCGCCACGCCTTACCTCGGCTTCCGCCGAGTGGTTCGGACAGGTCGTGCATGCCGGCGAAACCCGCCTGTTGCGCCATGTCGGAAAAACGCTGCGGTTTCTCGCTTCACTTGAGAAAGCACCGAAGCGCCGGGGGCTTTTCGGGCACACCGATTGGTGGAAGCTCAACGTGCTCTTCTATATGCTACGGCACCCGCGAGAGTCCTACCGCACGCGAGAGTTCCGAGCCTACTTGGCAGATCTCGGAATTGAGGTCGGAACGAAAGACATCCGGCGCTTTTGCAGCCGGCATGGAATTCGCCGTGACGAGCGCCCAGGACGTCCTTGTGCCTAGAGAAAGCGACGGACTTGGCCCGATTTTCTGAGGCCCTCGAAATAGCTACACACCCTCTCGGCAAGGTAGGGCAAGGAGCATAAGACGCCGAGTTCGATGTTCTTTTGTTGGGCGGCCTCGGTGAAGTTCGCCGAAGTCAGCAGCAATTTTCGACGATCGATCACCACAATTTTTGCATGGAGGCTCGCACGTGTTTTCGAATCCGATTCCAACGCGCGTGGGTCAAAGTAGAGTTCAGGCACGGGTTGCCAAGGCCAGTGCCTTGCCCGAAAATCGTCCCTATATTTCGTGATAATGCTGTCTGCCGAGGCGGTGTCGCCGTGTCGCCGTGGCACATCGACGTGAAACATCACTTTCAGCGACGGATTACGTGTCCAGTGTTCGTGCAGGCGCTCGAAAAGCGCTTGGCCATTGTAGAACGCGTAACCAGCAAGAACCACCTCAGATGTCGCCTCCTGAAAAAGAGACTGAACGACCGAATGAGTGTCGGCCGTCGGAACTCCGGGCACGTCGGGCCCAGAAACCACCAAATCCGGCGCGAGTATTTGTTCGCGGGCTCTACCGGCACCAACAGCGCGCAACATTCGCGCCACTTGGGACGCATTGAATACGGCCGGCGTGATGTTCCTTAACCATTGTTTTAGACTGGCTGCGTCCTCACCGGCGTAGGTGCGAAAAAGTTTCTCCGGGGAGCTTGTGGCAATCCAACCTGACTCTAACGCAGTGGCGAACGCTGTGAGGTCCGCCGTGGACAAACGCGCCAGAATCTCGTCGTCGCTGGTCACGGCGAATTGAAGAACTGTGCTCCGATGTTCTCGACCGTGGCTACTGCAAGCGCTCGATCCAAGAGTTCGTTTCGCTGCTCGCAGGATGTTTCTGGCACTAAAAGGCATCCGTGACATGCCGCGCCATTTAGGGGAGCATGATCGTGCTTACCCGGAGTATGGTGAGCACACACGGGATCATTCGAGCAAAGACCGCCTAGCTCGATGGCTTTACGCACGAAATATTTTATCCGGCGGGCCGCCTCTACCAACCCGCCGAGCGTGCCTTCTGCGTCGGAGGAGCCCGTATAAATAAGGATGCCGTATCGGCTGGGATTGTTTATGTCGGCAGGCAGGCAGTAGATACGTTCTCGTAGAGAAGACGCAGGGTAACCGCAGTCCAGCGAGATAGCGGTCATCAATAGATGCGCGAACGTGTGTAACAGGTAGTAGGCTGCACCGGGAAATGCACGCTGGCTTGCGGGATGCGTCCGCTGCCACTCGCGATAGCCCTTGTCGAGAAACTCGGCGCGCTTGAGAACGGCGTCTGATTTTGCCCATGCAGAGATGCGCGCTGCGTCGAAGACCAGAAACACGCCCTCTCCTCGGTTTTCCGCCGCAGGTAACCACTCTACGTTGTCGGCCAAGGGCGCGACTTGGATGTCCAAGGACAACTCGTCCGGGAGTTCACCATTGATCTGCGTGGGCGCGGATTCAAATCGCGTAAACCCTAGCTGAGCGATTACCTCGCGAAGACGATGAACGAGCACGACCGTTTTGATGCTATCCATCCACGGAGCCTGCCATTCCGAAGCGGGAAGAGTCCTCGCGAAGAAATCTCCGTCGGGGGTGTCGCTTCCGACCTCCTCGGCTGAATCTGCGAAGGCCTCGAACTCGACGTCCTTTACTGGCCGATCAACGAAGGCCTGTTCGCCTTTCGCGATTCGCGCGACGCTAGCGAGGATCTCGCCGTCAGGAATACCGGCCAACCGCACGGCGAGCGTAGGGATTGTTTTGATAACCGCTAACGACGCTGGATTCGCGGCGACGGTGGACATGCCGCTTTCCCAGAGCAGGCGCACCAAATCGTCCACCGGCGATTTTTTGTCGGGGATGGAAATGACGGACAGTGTTTGTGAGAAGTAGGCGTTGCTGGCGCTACGGATGAGAAGGCGACTGTATTCTTTGCAGCCTTTTTGATCCCGGCTGTAGGACCCGATCCACGGACGAGCCGCGTTGCATAGACCGAGGGCACGGCTTCCTTTGGTTGCGGCCTGCGCTAATGAGCGCGGCTGTATGCCGCATGAGCAGGAGACTTCGATGTCAACGAGTGCTCCTGTGGTGCTGCGCTCGTCAAGGAAGAGCTCGCCGCCGCAATGATTGCCGTGTCCGTGGACAAAAGCGGGCCAGTCGATGTCATCCACATGGCCATGAGCGCAGGCGCGAACGAAACGGACCGGCACCACCTCATGGTTGTCTTTCCCGTCTTTGTATTTGCCGTTTGTGAGCTGCGACTGGCTTACCAGTCGGCGGCGAGTGCCCTTGTTGTTCGGGAACGTCTGCCCGTTTGGCCCTGGCAACGGTTCGGGCTTCTGGACTAGAAACCAGCGTGGAAAACGCCAGCAGGTGATCCCGGGCTTTACCGTGGGATCATTGTCCTTGGATGCGGGGGGGAGCTGGAGCTTTAGCGTAGGCTTCGCCAGTCGAGCGCGTAGCTTCGCGATAAGGCGAGGTTCGTCCACGTAGGGCCGTGGCTCGTTCGGCGGATAGCGCCAATTTTCCAAGCCGCCAACGATGATCGAGCCGTCGGGCAAGTCGATCATGGCGCCGGGACCAAACGTGGTTAGTAGCTGACTAGAGCGAACTTCGCCTTTTTGCATGGGTTACCCTCTCAGGTCTTTGGGGAATAGGTCCACGCTGGCCTCAACGTCGCGCATGGAACGGTTGGCACGAAATTTCCGGTGATCGTCGCTGAGCGAATCCAATTTAGGGTCCAAAAAGCCGTGGAGTAGTGCCGGTTGATTGGGCAGCTCGGTTCCGTATTGCAGCTGAGCGTTCTTGGCCTTCTCCGCATCTGCGACTTTGCACCACGAATCGAGCAGGTCGATGCATCGGTCTCGGACCTTGCTGCGCAAGGCCGCTCGCTCTGGGGCCGAAAGCCCGTCGCGGTGGTTTGCTGCGCGATCCGCGAAAGCGTCGGCGACCGCGTCTAGCAGATGTCGGTTGGCGGTCACCGTTGATGCTCCGGTGGCCGGCACCAGTTGGCGTAGATGGTGCCGGGCGAAAGCGATCAATGCCGGAGCCAAGGCACGGTCGAGGGCCCGGGGTGAAAAGGGCGTGACGCTGGTCGCCTCGACCGTTCGGTAGAACGTCGCGTGGTAGTGGCCGAAGTGTTCGTAGTGCGAGCGGTCACGAGGCTTGTGGACGTTCAACAGAGTAACTACCAGACCGGGCTTGGCGGAGTTACGGCCTACGCGACTGGTGGCCTGGATGTATTCCGCCGACATCTTGGGCTGCCCGAGAACGACCATCAAGCCGAGGCGGGTGATATCGAGACCAACGGAGATCATGTTGGTGGCGAGCGCCACATCGACATGGTCGTCTTCATCGAAGGACTGTGAAAGGCGTCGTTTCACGTCGGCTACCTCGTCGGTCGATACACGCGAGGTGAGTTCCAGCGGGACTCCAATCTTTCGGCTCACAAAAAGCGTATCCGCTGGGTCGCGACGGCGGCGGAGGTGATAGCGCTCCAACTGGCTCGTTACCTCGTCTTCCACAATGCGACGAGAACCGCCCAGTTCGCGTAAGCTGTTGAAATAGCCTAGCAGCGTCATGTAGGGATCGAGAGGATTACCGGGCGCCTTACCGCCGGCTTGTTTGTAGAGTTGTTTGCCCGCCGATAGCAGCGCGAGTGACGCGCGGAGAAGAACGACCTTCAAGCTTCGGCCCTGGGCGGCCACTCCGAGATAGAGACGTGCGGGAGTCTGGTTTGCAGGATGGGTTTTGGAGAAAAACGTATCGCGCCGGTCAGGGCCCGGGGGCGGGAACACCGCCGAGTGTTCGCGACCGAAGAGGCCACGAATCTGCGCTTGCGCCTGCCGGACGGTCGCAGTGGAGGCGATGATTTTAGGGACGAGCTTCTGGCCGTTGCCGAGATCGCGCTCTGCGAGATGACCGATGGTGGTTTCGAATATGCCCGCTATTGTTCCAAGGGGGCCGGAGATCAGGTGAAGCTCATCTTGGATGATAAGATCGGGCGGAAGGAGGGGGCCGCCGAGGGGTTTGCCGATTCCAGGTTCGGCGGCGCTAAAGAATCCGTTGTCGCCGACATCCGGAGTCGCATGGTGGCAACGCTCCACCTGGCCGAAGAGCTTGCCTGACGGTCCGGTCCATGGGAGCGCCGCGAATTTATCCACCGTGGCGATGAGGAAGCACGGCAAGCGCCGGTAGATCGGTTCGTCCACCGCCACGATGGGCAAATGGCGGTCGCCGGTGAAGACGCACTTCGCGTTGACGCAGGTGATACGAAGATCCTTCGGCGGTTTGGCGAAGGGGATAAGATTGAAAGATTTCGAATCGAACTTGGAGCCGCACCAAGGGCAATTTTCCAAGGGTATCGGCGACGGGTGCCGGTCTGAATTATTTTTGAAGCGAGTGGTGCGCGTGTAAGCGGTGGTGTCCTTGCCGGGGCCGGTGTCACCGGGACCGCCCATGCGATTCGGCGTGGCGGCGGAGCCGACCCATAGTCCGATCTCGAACGGCCATTCCCCTAGGCGCCCGTCACCCTTGGCTGCCCGCTCGGTGCGCTCGAGTTCCATGGCGCAGATGAGCGCGGCGGCGCGCCCAAGCTGGTCGAGCGTCAGCAGGCGCAGCGTGTAGCGCATGAGCACGTTGACGCCGCCGCCACGCGGGCCGGGGTTACGCAGGCGACGCAGAACGAGGGAAAAGGCTGCCAAGCCGAGGTAAGCCTCGGTTTTACCGCCACCGGTGGGAAAGAAGAGCAAATCCACCATCCTTCGGTCGTTGTGCGTGGGGTCGTGCAGTCCGCGCAGATTCAGCAAAATGAACCCGAGCTGGAAAGCTCGCCAAGCAGGTGCGGGAGCCTTGTCGGGTGTTGTCGCGAGACGCTGCGCGTCGCGCTGCCGGGCTTGGCGAGCCATTACGCGGTTGGCGGTGCAGAAGGCCTCCAGAACATCGGCTTCCTTCATGCATTCGATACCGGCGGTGATCCGGTCCGCCGCAATCCCCGCCAGCCGAATCAACTCTTCCGCCGTTTCGCGTCGGGAGGCTTCCATGCTCGTTTCGGCAGCGATGCTTGCGGTCTGGGCGGTTATCCAAGCGCGGTAATGCTCGACGAGTTTGCCGAGTTTGGCCCGTGCATCGTCCACGCCGCTCAGGGCGGCGAGCGCCTCCATACCCAATTCAACCCCCGGAAGCGCGGCGTTATCAAGGTGCCCGACGAATTCGACCTCGGCCTTAGGAATCCAGCAGGTTTCGACGACATTACACGGTTTACCTTCCCCGTCATCCACCGTCTGGGCAGAGCAACCGATCCCCGACACGTAATCGAAGACCTTACGGTATTGGAGGTCGGCGATGTCGCTATCCCAATCCTGCGAGCCCTGCTCGTCCATGCAGCCGCGCAAGTCGGGGCGCGGAACAAACGGCAATGCGGATGAAACACGAAGTCGAACTTGGTAGGCGTTACCTTGGTAGGCCTTCTTGTCGGCATCCTGCCGGTGGTTTACCAAGAAAACGCAGAGCGCCTTCGTGCCTGCCGGTATGCGCAGGCGAGGGTCCGAAGTCACGGGCCGCAGAGTGACACCGATCCTCAAGCCTTGGCTGTTTGGAATATCGGTGAAGACAAGCCGCCCATCGGAGGCGGGGAGATTGATGCTGAGGTTCTCCAGATGCGGAGAGCGGCGGAATCCCTTAGGCGGACGCGCGCTGGCGGCAGGAGCGCCAGGGTTTTCTTCGACCGCGGGATGAGAGCCCGACTCTCCATCGGTGGTCGGATAAGACGGTTCGATCTCGGGTTTCAGTCCGAGTCCCTCGTCCATGGGCTCCGGCTCTTCTTTGCTCGGATCTTCCCACAGGTAGTCGCCCCAACTTGCCTCGACGGTGATTTGATTGACACCGGGCCGGAGGAGCACGCTTAGACCGATGGAGCTGGGCAAGAGGCTGGGGGCGGCCGCCGCCTTATCAGGTTCGCCGGTGTCGTCGGTTCCACCGTGCTTGGGTTCGGCGTCGATTTCTTCACCGCTATCAGCGTCGGTTTTGTGTGCTAGCGGGGCGTCCTCGGGCACGATGTAACCGGTAAGATACCAACGGTTGGGTGGCTCGGGGAGCAACTCGTGAGCAAACGCATGACCAGGCCACGGGCCAACAAGGTCGAGGGTGAGGGCTTCGACAAGATTGGCGCGTGCTTCAGGTGAGGTCATGGAGAAGATAGCATCGTTGTTTTTCTTTTGATGCCAAGCACTTGACTAGGCGGCTCGGATCAAAGCGGCCAAATCCGAGTCGAATGCCCCGAAAAATCGCTCAACAAATCTTTCACAATTATGCCGGAAGAGCACAGGGAACTCCTCTCTCCATTTTTTCTCCGTCATTTCCTCCAGTGGTTCGGGCACCGGCAAGAAAACCACGAGGAAAGGAACGGCTTTCCCGTGTTGTATAATTTTTTCGATGACCAAGCCGCCTCCCTCCTCCATCCCTTGACTATGCCAGTGTGACTGCCGGATCGGGTAAATAAACCCGCATCCAGAAACAGGCCCGTGGTTACCGAGTTGCCCCAAATACGTGTGCAGCTGGAAAAGATCCTCCCGTTTTACGCCGTAGAGGAAATCGAACGACTTGTATTTCACGTCAAAAACGTAGGTCTGTCCGTTTAGTTCAAACACGAGATCGGGGATTAGCTTGCGGGTGGCTCTGTTCCCGCCAGTAGCAATTTCCCACACACCGCTGGTTTTTTCGCGAAACCGCGCACCGGCTCGTTGAAGTAGCTTACGCACGAAATACTCGAAGAGCATCGAGACATCAAAAAAGAAGGCGCTGGTCCGGGAGTTTGAGCCGAAGTCCGAAAGCTCGTTCCGAAGAATGCGCTTCGACAGTGACGTCACCTCGTTATAGTCGGCGAAATAAGGATTCTTGATCGGCTTTGCTGCCAGCAAGTCGCTCAGTGAATGGCGTGCTCCCCCTGTCGCGATTTGAAAGGTCTGATTTAGACTATGAGCGTCACGCAGAAACACATGTCCGTCGAGATGCTGAAGGGTGCGCGCGATGAGACGGGTCGCATCGTTGTCGTAGCTGTGCTCGCGGTAGGTGCAGCGGTAGTGGCCCCTGTCTGAGTTTAGGACATAATCGAGCGGATCGAGTCTTCCTCGAACGGTCGTGAGCGGCCGAACGCGAGTCTCATAGGCTTTGGGCAGTCCCAATCGATAGGCCTTCTTGAGCTTAATCAGCCAGAGGTAGATAAGGAGCCATTCGAAATCCCCCCGAATATCGCCCCCCTGTTCGGGTAGCTCTTTGAAGCCTTCGGCGTCCGCGATGATGAATTTGAGAAACTCATCTCCAAAACGTGAAGAAACACGCAGTTTGAATGGGTAACCATCATTCGAGCCACTCAGAACGCCAACCAGATTTCCGGTAGAAAAAACGAAATCATCAGCCGAACCTGTCTTCGTAAAGTTGAAGAGAGAGTCGGATGTGTTGTGCTCGTATTGGGCGCGCTCATCGAAAAGCACCAACCCGCTCTCCACTGTGGACGATAGAGCATGTTGAAGTCGCGTTTCGCACTCCCTCAGAAAACTCCACCCGCGGTATTGGCTCCGCCAACCATTCCCGTCGTAGATTGGAATGGCTTGCCGATGACCAACACAAAGCTCGGCGCCAAGCACCGCGTGCTCCGTGTTATCGACGATGGTCCCGTCACCGAGGATTTCTGCCAAGGATTTCACCGTCAGAGTCCGAATGCCGTCGCGAATTCGGGGATCAGCGTCTCTGCTTTTCCGGACCCTCGAAGGTATTCCTCCAAGAGAGGGCGAATGGCATCCTCCCAGACGTTCTCGCGGACCTCCGAGTGGCGAAGAGATCCGTCGTAAGCGAGGTTCATCAGGTAGGCGTGTCCCACCTCATAGTCTGGGCCAAGCAGCTCTTCCTTTCGGATGCGAACATTCAGCCTATCCAAATCGTCGGCCAACTTTGCCCAATGTCGGCCCGACACGCGTGACTTTCGGTCTTGGTCCCGGAGATGGTAGCGGAGCATCTGAATATCTGGATCAATCCGCTCCCAGCGAAAGCGTCGGCGCAGAGCGAGGTCGAAGCTCTCTACGCTGCGGTCGATGGTGTTCATCGTGCCGATAAGAAAAACGTTGTGGGGGACAAAAAACCGATAGCCGGTTTCGAGTTTAAGCATGCCGGTCTCTGGCGTGTTCAACGCAGCATATTGAGTGGTGATCGCTCCACCCACTCCCCGGTATTCGAGACAGATCATCAACTCGCCCAGAACGCGCGAGAGTTCCGCCCGGTTTATTTCGTCCATCATGAAAAAGAATGGCGGGATGAGATCCGTAATCTTCTCGTCATCCTTTCTTGAGGCGATTCCTTCCCAGTGCGCTCCAATCAACGATGTGCCGATGTGCTGGCGCAACTGAGCTACGGTTAGCGTGCCCCACTCCTTTGCTAGCAGAGGTCCGACGCCGGCGATCTGGTGAACGTCCAGCTCCCATTGGCCGGCACGACGGCAAAAGGTTTTGAAGCAGCCGTTTTGAAGTTTCAGGACGGGCGCTCCAGTTTCCAGCACCGGCTTCAGTCCTTCGATAAAATCCTCGTAGCCGTAGGACGGGTGGAATTGCACCAATTCCCGGCAGGCGTTCAGGTCGAACGCCGAGCTATCGAATACGTTTTTCGCCGCCCAAATTTTCCATAACAACTCACTGTCTCGAAGCGCGGTGTATGTCTTGCCCGTGCCGGGTGCGCCGTAACGGATGATTTGTTTTTTCAGACTGAAGGGATTGGCGAGATTGGCATACAGCTCCCAAACAAAAATACTCAGCCAAACTTTGCTTGTTCTTCCGTCCGCCATCTCCGCCGAAAACTCTTGGTGAAGCCACGCTATCAGTTGGATGTTTTTGTCGAACCAATCGGCGTCCCACTGAGGCGCGGGAAGTATTCCTTCCTTCGCGAGCCAACCATAGACGGTCATGAAATTTGAAACGTTTGCCGTGCTCGACACGTCCAGCGTGCAGGCTCCCAGTGTTCGGTTTACGAGGAGAGGGTTGCGCCCTGCGTTGCAGCTCGCGGCCATTCTGGTCCACGCCTGATCGAAAGCCTGATAGCTGGGTTTATCGGGCGTTTGAATCAACCGTGCGAGCGCTTGTCTAAAGGCTCTATCGGCGATAAATTTATAAAGGTTGGTTTCGCTAAGAACCGACTGCCCGCGAGAGGCCACGCCGTTTTCTTTCTCGTAGAGATGATAACGCGCGAAGCTTTCCCATGGATTTGTCTGATTAGCAAAAGACGTCTGGGCATACGCCTCGTTCGAGGTGATATCCTTTCCGGCGTTAAGGGCACCCCTGAGCGCTTCCGTATCTTTGATCGTTTGCTCGTAGCTTTCGCGCCATCCGTCGAGATGGGCTTTCTGATTTGTGATCAGGTAGGTGTAGAGCGTTTTGATGCGGGACATGGTAAATTGAGAAACTACGAGTTCCCGAAAACCAGCAGCGGCTTTCCTGTGAATTCTCGGATGAATGCATCTGCCGACCCGAGAATATGGGAAAGTTCCGGGGTAAAGGCTGAAGCCGAGAGGCCGGGCTGCACCACGGCAATCTCCACGCGGATCCGCTTCCGAGATAGGCGTCGGAGCAGATTGCGGAATTCCGTGGCCGTGCCCTTCTCGAACCGCGTTGGCCGCCCGTTGAGTAGGCTGGCGTCTCTTCTTAGCAGGTTCTTGAGCATTCCCTCAGGATGCTCCGCGAGACGCGCGCTTCTCACTGCTTGGCCACAAACCACGTATAGGTCGCTAGCTCGTGCGCCAGGGCTCTCCGCAGCGGAGTATTTGCAGTGGAAGAGTCGGACCAGCAGGTCCGATTCGTTCTCTTCAACTTCTACGATATCTGCGGCTTCGCCTGGATCATCGTCGTCAATCAGGAAGCTGCTAGGCAGCGGTCGGCGTAGGTTGAGGAAATGGCCTTGAACGGAGTCGGGACGTGAAATCCCGCCACGCCACTTCGACTCAACCTGAATGTCCGTCGCGCCCCAATCTATCGCGATGATCTGCGCAGTTTCAAAAAGGAAAGCGGGAGCCTCGCGACGTTTCAGGAGATAACCTCCTTTGATCTCGGCTCCGTCGTTAAACAGGACCACGGGAGGGTTCTCCTTGAAGAATTGTGCGAGGGGACAGGTCACACCTTCATGCCGTAGCTCGAGGTCGGGCCCTGATTCCTGAACAACATTCAGTTCGCTCCGTCCCTCGGTCCAACTCAACCGGAACCGAGCCCGCGCGTCGTTGGCCCAAGTCATGAAGAAGGTGATTTCTCTTTCACCTGTTTTTGCCCATTCACAGATATCAAAGCCAACGAGCAGAACTGGCTCGGCGGCCGCCGTTAAGCGCGAGTTGCTCGCCCGAACATCGAGCCACTCGTCCGGCAACATCACCGCAAAAATTTCGGATGCGGGCAGCGCGATAACCTGCTCGGGAACGAGGGTGTGTTGGAGGAAATCGTTTCTGGCGATTCGGGTGTTTAAGACCTTCTCCGCGATCGCTGAGCACCAAGCCCTCCAGTCCGGAATAGTCGTGGAAGACATCGCCCAGATCCTGCCTTTGAAGGACGCTCCGATCGTCACCTTAGATCCGTTCTCGTAGCCTGCGGCGAAGATATTGGATTTGGTGCTCCCGGCTTGGGTGGCGGCGGGGATCGCATCGACGACGTCCAGGCCGGTGAACATTCGAAAGCGGAGCTTCTGCCCTCGCCCATACAAACCCACGTTGTGAAAGACCAAGCGGCTAATCCCGTGGAACACACGAAAGATGTCCTCCCCGCTGATTATCGCCGCATCCGGTCCGCCGAGACCTCGAGCCAACTCCTGATGGAGAGTTCCCTTTTGCGAGCTATGGATGAACAGCAGCTGCCGTTCTCGGTCGTAAGCAGCGATGAACAGGTCCCAAACCTCGTCCGTCGTTTCCTTGATCGTAGCCCAGTCGATTGAGGGACGGCTCCGCGTGATAAAGACGACCATCTGCCGGTCCCGGCTAAACCAGTGTTTCTCCACTCGCGACTCGCCTCTGACACCGGACCGAAACTTGCGATGATCGAAACGCGGCGTCCGGTAGATCACAACGCTCGTTTTGGGGCGCAAAATATTCAGGTCGAAAGAGCCCTCTCCGTCTCCTTCCCGGGGCCCCATTCCCTCCATGAACTCCGCGAAATCGAGTTGGGACTGGATCGCCCGCGTGCTGAGATCGGGGATCAACTGATTCCAATCAGCGTCCTCCGCGTAGAGGTCTTCGATGGCATGCGCGACACCCACGTCGGCCACGTTGGCGACCAGCGTGGCGTCGCCGATACCCGTGCCGGAGCGGGTGAACCGTCCGGTAAATTGGAGCGTGATCGCCAAGCTCCCGTGGAGATCGTGCATCGCCGCTATTTTCAACGCCGGCAGGTCGAAGCCTTCGCCAAACATGTCCACGCAGACCACGATCTGATGCTGTCCCGCCCGGATTGCCTCCAGCTTCAGCTTCCGCCCTGTGACGCCGGTATGAAGGACGACCGGGTTTAGCTCAGGATAGTTTGCGTGGTAAATCTCGGTGAACAGCCGGTTCGCCCTCTCCCTCGTTTCCGCTCGCGCCAAAAGGATGTGGCCGAAGCCGGCAGCGCGATCTCGACGCAGCTGCTCGACGGCACGCTGAGCGATTTCCGCATCCCCGGCTTCTGGGTTATACTCGTTTACCTCGATGAAACGGATCTTCCGAAAATAGCCCTGTTCTTGCGCGAGTCTCAGCGGGAAGTTATAGATGATGCGTCCTTGGACGCGTTGCCCGTCTCGCCTAAAGGGCGTGGCGGTAAACTGGACCACGTGCTTGTTTGCCAACTGCTCGCTTATCTTGCGCCACGAGTTCGAAGGGAGGTGGTGCGCTTCGTCAAAAAACACCGCGTCGAACTCGTCGAGAAAGCTCTTCAATGCCGGCCCCGGAAGCGGGTCCAACATGGCCACGGTTGAGATGACGACGTTGCAAGGGCGAACCTCATCCAATTCTTGCTCCGACTGTGGGCCCTTTGCCAGAAGTGCAGTTACCGGTCGCAAGGTTCCTTCGCGCAACACTCCCGCCTTCGGCAGCACGCCTAGGGAGATGAATTTGTCATACGTCTGGCGCCGCAAGGGGTCGGAAGGAACCAGAACAAGAAGCCGGTTGGGGCGCTGCATTACCATCCCCGCCAGCATCACCTCGGTTTTTCCGGTTCCGGTCGGCATCACGACCAAGGCCGGCTTGCGGTCGACAGTCCAGTGCGAGGCCAGAGCGTGCAATGCCCCGATCTGTGGACGCCTTAAGCCTGGCCGCACAATTACGTCGGCATCGTCCGTGACCTGCTCCCGAAGGCTAAGGGCTTCTTCCCAACTTGCTCGAACCAACTCCCGCGCACCTTGAAGTTTATTCGTCGGGAGTTGCGGGTGCCGGATCCACTCTACGCGTCCACTGAATTCGAGCTTCGGACCTTCGGCCCTGAACCCACCAACTTGGAGGAGGTAGGCGGGGTTACCGAAAAGGTCGGTGTCTGATCGCGTGGCCAAGACAACTACAGTTCCATCGGTAAGCGTGGCTTCGATGCTTGCCGCTTTCCCCGCGTGAGTCCTGAGGAGCGAGAGCCGCGCTCCAGCAACTAATTTATCAGCAATAAGGTGCTCGCCTTTGATGCAGGCACCTGACCCAACGGCGAGAGCCAATCGAGGGAGCCGAACGTGGGTTAGGGCGGCGAGATCAGCAGAGGTCATAAAATCACTTGAGCCGGGGATTGGCGTGATCGAAACCGGGTGGTGTCGGCTTGAACTTAGCGTCTTCGTCCTGATCTGGTATCACGGCTCGCTGATAGTCACGCAGTGCTTTAATATCCAGAGAGCCTACAACAAAGTAGTCATGGTCGCCTCCGCGGAGGCGTATGATGTCTCGCTTGTGACCTTGTTTGGCGGGTGAACGAACCCGGCTATCTCCATACTCTCGGTTGTTTACCTGGACAATATAAGCGTGCATGGTCAGCGCGGACGACTCAACTAACGCAGAGAATGACTCGAGGTCCGGGTTCCACTCCAAACATACGACCGCATCGACGTGTTCCCTAAAGTGGTATTGAAATTCAGCGTCCATCAGTTCGCTGCACAGGAGCACCGCGAAGTGAAAGTCTCCATGCTTATAAAACGGAACTTCACTCGGGTCGCTCCGCTTCAGGGTTTTCCCGTATTTATGCAAAAGCGCCTCTTCGCCAACTGCTGGCCGAGTTTTGCAGCGCTTCAGTAGGACCGTGCACGGAAACCCAAATTCGCGACTGCGAAGAAACAGATATGCAGGGTTGATTAGCTGGTTCGTTTCCCCTGTTGGCTCATACTCGACTCCCACAATGAACGAGACTCTAGCACTAGATAAGTAGCTTGAGATAACCATCAGCCATTCGCGGGGAACGCTTAGTTCAGGGAGGAAAAAATACAGCGGCTTCTCCTTTACGGGCAATTTTTTTGTGCCTCGAAGAAATTCGTCCACTAACTGCAATAAGCATTTCAGCCGCGCATAAGATAGGTCCGGCTTGCCCCGGACGCGTGCAAGCCAAGCCGCTTCGGTTGTGTGATAGTTGGTGATCGCGACCTTGATTTCTTGCGCTTTGAACTCCGGCACGACGGTAATTGGCGTAGGGTGTCCCAGCACAGGTGGTAGCGAATCAGCCAAAGGCTCTGGCGTTTCTAGCTCATCCGCATCGATATCGGGAGACTCAACAAAGCCCCGCAATGCCGAGCAAAGATTTCGGACAGCTACGAGATCGACCGATTCTTTAGATAGAAGGCATAGCTCAAGTTCACCAATTGGCCGGGTGGGGAAAATCAGTGGTTTGAGTGGGCCAGTGAATTCATTCTCAAAGGTCATTGCCTCTTCACCCAAGGCAACGAGAGCGACTAAAACATCCGCCGCCTTCATGGCCGCTGCGTAATCTACGCTTTTTTCCTTCTGTGACTTCGCGCCTGATCTGATTTCAAAGCGAACGCCGAACCGCCCAAGGTCAGTCGCTCGCATCGCCTTGTGGGTAGCAGATAACTCATTCAAAACTACCGAAATTTTCCTGCCCGATATGTCATCAAATCGTTTCGCGAAGGATTTGAACTTTTTATTAACCTTCGGCCCCACTTTATATATTTCGTCCGAGATCACGCGAGCCATCCACGACCAAAATGGATCAGAGTCGTAGGCCCCCCCTTTTATGCCCGATAGGTGCGCGATTGATTCACGGATTCTAAGTAGAAACCGATTGGCCCAATCCCAATCGCCTTGAGATAAGACCAAACCCCAAACGCGCGGGAAATTTGGCCAAAATTCACAAATTCCCTCGGGGGTTAATACATGACTGTGAAGCAGCTTGTAAAATGCTTCCCGATGCTCTCGCCACTCGGGCGCCTTCAACTGGAACCGCTCAATGGCTTCGAGCTTTCGCAACGCCAGCGAAACGCCGAGACGCTTTAGGGAAAGCATATCGGCTTTTCGTAGGGTATTCGCTTCCTCGCTAGCATCCCTGGATACCACCAAGGCTTCGGCCAGCTGGCTCCCCCAATCCTCATCCAGATCGGGAACCATTCGCCATTCACTGCTTTGTTCAAACGTGGCTTGCTCCAACACCGATAGAAAATCCAAACCCGAGTCGCCACCCAGCTCGAATATCCTCTGTTTATCGGCTTTGGACTCAAACTTACTGTTCTTCCATTTGGAGTAAGTGAAGTCGATACCCCGCGTCTCTTCATCAAATTTAAGCTTTGGCCGATTTTTTGGGCCATTTGCCAAGAGGCGCTCCAGCTCTTTAAGCACAGATTCTCCGGTGGGGTGATTTCCGTTTAGGTTAAGGACAAGAAAGAAGTCGTCGACGTAGCGCCCATAGTAGACGGGCGTAAGGTGCTCTTCTAGAACTTCGTCCAAATCATGCAGGACTAGGTTGGCTATGAGCGCCGAAGCGATGAGGCCTACCGGGATACCAAGCTTTTCGTTACCGCCCTCTGGGTGCTCACCGTATTCCATTTGCCACGCCTCAAGAGCGGCGAGAAAGGCATCGGATATTTTTGAGGAGAAGAATTTCCCCGGGGTGATGAAATCACGCAAGCAGCCTGCGTCGATCTGGTGATAGAATCCCTTCAGATCTAAAGTTAATGCGTAGACGCGTTGCCCACCCTTTAGGGCGCTTCTTATTTTATTTATTCCATCAGACCTCCAACGCTTGTAAGCGGTGAAGTAGGGGCGATATACGCCCGGATATCCTTTGTTAACCGCTCCTTTTAATGGGGGTGCTTGCTCTTCTCCCTCATCGAATATCTCGGATTTCGCGTAATGTCTCCGGAGAACGTTAGCCCTAGATGCGTTACTCCTTTTTCGATCCACCCAATCTCCATGCTCCATAATCCAGAGCACACCGAGAATTTGGAAGTCTATGGATGGAACCGCAACGAGGCGTTTCGAAACTTTCCCCCCATCTGATTCGTCTGGTTTTTTGATTTTATCGCCTATTTTAGAGAAGTGTAGTTTTTCCGGTGCTTCGTTAGTGCCATTTGACGGATGAATCTTCTTAGGCAGGTGATAAACTTCTCCCAAAAATGTTTTATCAGGATTGAAATTGGGGCCTGATAGTCGTTCACGAAGGTTTTGTAGATTGCCCAGCAAATCCGCCTCATAATCGAGCAGCGCTTTTGCATTGGGCAGCCCCCTCAAGTGCCACAACTCGGCTTTAACTTTACGATACGCCAACAGAAAGTCGGTTATTTCAGGAATGAGCATCGAATGGAGGGTTTCCCCGAGCTAGAGATTAATTCCGAGGAACCGTTCTTTTTCGACGGAGGCATCGAGTTCTAGACGCAGCCAAGGGGTTTGGCGCACGTCGGCCGGCGGAGGCTCCGTGGTGGTGACGATGTATTGGAATGGGGCGTTTTCGCCGAGGGTGCCTTCCAACTCTTTCGCCGCTAGGAAGAGGCCGCCGTAGATTTCAGGCGCGAGGTCCGACTCGCGGGGGCTGTCGTGGAGCAGGAACCGGGGGTGATAGGTCTCCTTGGTGGTGATGCCGAGTGCGACGGCGGCGAGGTCGAAGGCCAGCCACTTCGTGACCTTGAGCGCGGCGCTGTCGCGAGGACCGTGGTATTCGAGGCGGGGCTCGATGCTCTTACCCGAGAACTCCACCCGGCCCGTGACAGCCTTGTCCAGCATGTGCTGGGCGATGTGATCGAACAAGCGCGTGAACTTCTCCAGCAGGTCCTTGTGATGCTTGGTTAGCAGCTTGAGCGTGTCGTTGATCGCGTCCTTGTCGCCGCTCAGGTCTTTGATGCGGGCGTTAAGCGTATCGAGGTCTTCGCAGCCTTTTTTGTAGCTGCGGTGAAGCGCCTCGATCATCGCGGCGTTGCGTGCCGGTTCCTTCAGCTCCTCGAGTTCCTGTCGCTGCCGCTGGCGAGCGGCGTTGAGCAGGGCTTGGGCGGAATTCTGGGCGCGCTTCTTTTCGTCGGCGACGCCTTGGTGATTCTTATACTCGGCCAACAACCGCTCCAATTCGGTGCGGACGACGGGTGCGGTGGCCGCGATTTCTTGAGTGGCCTCGGTGACTTCGTCGGGTGGACGTTGCGAGGCTATGGGGCATTGAGCCGCCCATGCCTTTGTCAATGGGTGTGAGCAGTAGCCGCGCGTGGGCGACATGCTTTGGAGCATGGCGCGGACGCCGGTGACGGGCTCCTTGGGCTTGGGCGGGGGCGTGATGCCTTTCAACCGCATGTCTTCGGTTTCAGCCCGTGACTTCGCCTCATCGGCGATGGCTTGGGCGATCTCGGCCTCGGTTTGGGCGCGCGATACTTCGCCTAGCAGCGCATCGATGGCGTCGTCTTGCTGAGCGGCTTTGACCGCCGCATCCGCCTCGTTGCGGAGGTTGGTGACGCGGTTGGAGATTTCGAGTTGAAGCACCGAGTCCTTCGGGTCGCCGACCGGGATCTTTATGGCATCAGCGAGGGCGACGCGATCGCGGTCGATGGCGAACTCCAGTTTCACCCGCTCGCGCAGCTTGGCTTCGTGCTCGGCCGCCTTCTCGGCATAGTCCTTGAGGAGCGTTTGCTCCCGTTGCTGCACGAGGCCGAGGACGAGGCGCACGAGGTTTGCCCGGTCGTCGGCGGAAATGGGTGCGCTCCCCGCGTTGCTATCATTGTCTCGCCATTCCAGCAGCCCGCGAAAGTGGGCCTCTTGGTCGCGGGAGAGCCATTGGACGAGTTGCGGCCAATCGAGCGTCTTTTGCGAACCGGGCAGGGTGCGGATTTTCATCTCTCCGAATACCGCCTGTTCGAGCGCGGGCAGGTAATCGGTTTTGTAGCCCACGCGAGGCGGGCGCTCGGGAAACTCTTGAGTGAGCGAGCCGCCGAGGAAGGCGAATGAGTGATGACCGGCCGCGTTTTCGGCGATGGGGCGACCCACCAACCAGCGTTGTCCACCGACATGAACCTCAGCCAAAGCCCAACCGACACCGCCGAGGGTCGTCTCGAAGCTTTTCCGAAATTCGTCCGTGCCGGCGGTGGTGTCGTCGAGGATGTAGCGGAGCAGACGGCAAAAGGTGGATTTGCCTGCGCCGTGACCCGCAAGACGACTGGCGGCGGTGTTTTTGCCGATGGGCCGAGCCCACACTATGTTCAGCCCGCGCCGCAGTTCGACGGTGCGGAGATGGGTGTCCTCGCAGGGGGGCCAGCTCTTGTAGATGGCCAAACGCTCCACCCAGACGGCCGGTGTTTCCCTTCCGGCGACCGGAACCAAGTCCGGCGGCGGGGTGGCCAAGGCGGCGGTGACGGCGGCGAACTCGGGAGCGTCTTCCATGGTAGTTGGTGCGGGATTGAGGATTAGGCGGTGAGCAATTCCAGTTTGGCGGTGAAGGCGTCACGCTCTGCATCGGTGACAAGCGCCGCGCTTGGCTCCAGCGTTTCCGCGACACGGAGAGCCAGCCAAGCGTCGTAGGCGAGATGGGGCGGGAGTTTGGACTTGGGCCCGTCTTGCAACGAGAACTCAATGCCGAGCGTGGTGCGGTCGACGGCGATGTTGGCGCTGGTGAGGTTATCGAGCGCGGGCAGGAGGTCGTGCGGTGTGGCCTGCTCATTCCAAGTCGCCGCCCATTCTTCTGCGGCTTTCTCGTATTCTGGCGGTGCCAGGCGCTTCATCTGATCGGGCTGGGTGGCGAGTGTGAAGGCGTCGATGAGTTGCGACGCAAGCAGAGTGCCCCCTGCCTCGGAGAGAAGCGCGACGACGAGACCAACCGCGTAAAGACCGGGGATGTTTTCCGCCAAGCGAAGATCGGTCGGGAGTTGGCGGGCTGGGGCGACGGCGACAATCGGTTCGGCCTTGGGCTTGCGGCCGCGTTTGGCACCCGTGGCGGGTTTTCTTGCGGACTTGGACGGGGACGCGGCTCCGCCGGCGAGGCGTTCTTGTTCGGCGCGCTCGGCGTTGAGTTTGAGGAGGCGGGCGAGGACTTCGTCGCGGATGGCGTCGGGCCAGCGGTAGCGCCAGGGCTTCTTGCGCTGGCGCCCTTTGCCGGTCGCCTCGTCGTCGTCCTCATCTTCGTAATCGAGCAGGAATTCGCAGTCAGTTGGGATGTCCGACCATCCATACGCATCCAGAACCGCCCGATCCATCGCTGCATGGAGTTCCCGCAGTTTTAGGATGTCGGCTGAGTTTTCTTCGGGGTCGTGGAAGCGGTTGTAAGTTTTGGTCAGTCCTTCGTTGTTCTTGACCATCAAATCGCCGCGAAACTCATAGTAGATATTCCCCGCATGCTCCAACTCCCCGTCCGTATTGAATCCTTCGGGAAATGGAAATGTCTCGAAGCAGTCACTTGGTGTATAGCGCAACCTATCTTCGAGTGACGAGGCGAAGAATCGCGCCCATACTTCGTGTGGCCGCGACTGGATAGCACAAAATCCTGCATAGGTTGCCAGCGTAATGGCGACATGCGGTGATGCCACATATACGGAAGTAGGAACGAAAACCAACGCGGAGTGCTTGGACGGCAGTGGATGCGCGAGTATCCTCTGCTTGCCTTTAGAAGCCAATCGAAGGCCAGGCCGAATCTCGCCAAACTGCCACCAGAGCTCTCGCAAGCGGTCGCGATTGCAGGCCTGCCTTTCCGGCTTCACTAAACGCTCTAGGATCTCGAATAACTGGGGCCATTTTCTCGCTGAATCTTCATCCAAGTCTTCAAAATCAATAACCTTTCGAGTGGGAATGAGCACTGGCATGTCCAGTATCTCATCGCCGCCAACTATGGGGTGTATGCGCTGTGCGTTTCGTCTATCGCGGCGAATGAGTTCATCGGCGAGGCTTGTTGGAGACGCACCAGGCTCATTGTCATCGAAGGTAAATCCAACCCCGTAGTTGTAGTATCCGGAGAATGCGATATCGGCATTTTCTTTCAAGGGCTTCGGTGTCCGGTCAGGTCCGTCCGTCACCAAGAAAGCAGTAATTTGATTAACCTTTGTTCCATCTAATTCGACTTCGCCTCTAAATGGACCTTTGCATATATGAACGATGCTAACCATGACCGCCGCCTGCCCTGACCATTTGCATCTTTTAGTGGCGTTATATATAACTCCATCATGCTCTCGGATTATCGCTAGTCCGCTATTTCTGGAATCTCCCTGAGAAATAGTGTTTGTCGATATGAGGCCAAGCGTGCTTTGGGATGACAAAAGATCGAATCCGCGTCTAAAAAAGAAGACCACCAAATCAACTTGCCCTGCCGAGTCGCTGAATCCTGCGTGTAACCAATCTAAGTATTCTGTGCCCGCAGATCCCGAGATATTCTTGCCGCCCATGAACGGGGGATTGCCAACTATAGCATCAAATCCAGCAGTAACTCTTCCGAATACCTCTGGGAATTCAATCTCCCAGTGAAATGGCCAGACAGCTTTTCCACCTGAGCGAAGGGTGTCTACGGCGTCACGCGGCTTGAGTGATGGGTCGATAATCTTGCTGTTATGCCATGACAAGTATCGTTCTTTGAGCTGTTCGAGTTTTGATTTTCGGGACTTGTTTTTATCGGCGGAAAAAAACGCAGATACGATTAGGTCGCCGACGAAGCGAACTTCATTCAACTCTTCGTCAGCCAATCTCAGAATCTGTGCTTTCAACGCCGGTAGCACGAAATCACCTGCTTCCAAAATCTCACGACGGTGTTTGGTAGCGCGCTGAATGCGTCTTTCCAAATCACCTTGGCCGAAGACACGTTGTTTACCGGTGGTCTTTTCCTCCCATGTGAACGCCTCGATTTGCCTCTGTGTGAGCCCAACGAGCGAATCGCCGCAGCGAAGGTTGTGGTCGAGGAAGGTAAAGGGGTGATCTTTGGCGAGGGTAGCGAGCCAGAGGGAGAGCTTGGCCAGATCGACGGCCATGGGATTGCGATCCACGCCGTAAAGACAACGCTGGGCGACGAGACGCATGGCGAGCAGCTCCTCGGTTTCGTCGGGCGGGACTGGCGGACGCCCACCGTGGACGCGCCAAGCTTTGACTAGGGCGTCACCGAGCTGGCGGCAGGCCTCGACCAAGAATGCGGCGGAGCCGACGGCGATGTCGGCGACCTTGAGATCGAGAATTTGCGCGGGGGTGGGCGATTTATCCGCCGGAACCGTGGCGAGGTCGGGGCCGACGAGGCGGGCGAGCACGGGCTCCAGCGTCTTGCGGACGATGGGCTCGGTAAACGAACGCGGGGTGTAGTGTGAGCCGGAGCGGCGGCGCTCGTCGTTGGGTTGGAGGACGAGGCCGCCCTTGGCGACGGCCGAGGGCGTGGCCTTGTCGTCGATGCGTTTGCCGAGGGCGGCAAGAAGATCGTCCACCGTGATGGCGGATTTGACCTGTTTCTCGGCTTCGGCGGGGAGCTTAGTATCGGCCTGCTCGCCGAGGTGTTTGATGCGGTCGGCGGGCTTCAGCTTCAGCAGGGCCTCCAAATCGACCACGGCGGCGGCGGGCACGGCACCCTTCTTGCGCTTGCCCTTGAGGGCGATGGCGGTGCCGGCGACGACCTCGACGCCGAAGCCCATGATGGTCTGATAAACCGAGCCGATTTCTTCAACGTCGAGGGTGCGGTAACTGACGCGCTCGCCTTCGAGCACGCAGAGTTTTTCCAAGATGCCGTAGATGACGCCGTCGCTGACGAGGGGGAGCGCGCCGACGGGATCGTCGCGGTGGCTGCGACCTTCGAGGAACGGATAGCGGTTGAAATCGAAAAGGTGGCCCTCGCGGGCGGGCATCCGCATCTCCTCGTGTTGGCAGCCGCCGTGGATAAGACGGAAGAGCGCGAGGAGCTGCGCCCACGCGCCGAACCGGTGCTCCATCGTATCGGGGTAACGTTCGGCATCGGCGCGCAGGCGCTCGAAGAGGCCGCGCACAGAGTAGTGTTTAACGAAAAGGCCCTTGGTGGGAAGGAGGGCGCGATCCTCGGCGAAGAGCACGAAGACGAGGCGGAGGAGCACGGTGACGAGGCCGCCGTAAATGTCTTCGGGGCGGCGGGTGGCGAGATCGTGGAGGCGCTGGCTCTTGGCCTGCTGCTCGGCGGCGACAAAGCCGCGCAGCAATTCGTAGAGGGCGTGGAGCACCTGCTCGGCGAGCTTTTCGGAAACGGAGGCTTGGTAGCTGCGGCTGGTCTGAAGCAGGGCGGGCAGCCGCTGTGGCGTGGGCGCGGAGCGGAGCGTCCACGAATTGAGCAACAGGTGGAACGCGCCGAGGATGAGGCGACCGGAAATCTCCGTCATGGCCGCCACATTGAACGTGAGCGTGCCGGAGTTTTCCTTGGGCGGGGCGTAAACGAGCTGGAACGAGACGCCGTTGGTAAGGAGGCCGATAGGGACGCCGGTCTCGCGGAGCAGACGCTCGAACTTCTTGGCCGGAGAGGCCGACCAACCACGTTCACCGGCGGCGGTGGGTTTAGTGAGGTCGGTGCTGGGCGGGTGGGCCTGCACCAAGAGGAGCCAAGGCGACTCGCCGGCCTTGGGCAGGGCATGGGCCAAGGCGTAGGTGGGCGTTAGGGTTTCCTGAAACTCGGGGAGCGGGATGGACAGCTCGACCGGGAGCGGATGGGCGGCATCCCAACCGACGAGGGAGTCGATGGGCCAATCGAGAAAGTCGGTGAAGAGGCGCGGAAGCTCGGGGATGCCGGCGGCGGAGTCGCCGGTATCGCGGTCGTCGAGGTGGAGCGTGGTGACGTGGGCGGCGAAGCGCTCTTGCAGCGCGGCGAGCCCGGCGCGGTCGATGACGACCTGGGAGGCGACGAGGGCGGGAGCGGAGACGACAAGGCCCTCGGGCTGGATGTAGCCGAGCCACGCGAGGTGGTCGATGAGTTCGGGGGCTTTTTTGGAGGCGGCGGACATGGCGATCAACCGGTGACGGGCCAGAGGTAGGCGAGCCCGACGGGCTCAAGGCGGAAGGATTTGACGCGATAAAAGTCGGCGACGCGCTGGGGCTCTTTCACAAGGTCGGCATCAACGTTGGCCAGCCAGCTTTGCCAATGGCGGCGGTCGGCGGCTCGCTGACGGCGGGCGATAGCATCGTCATCGTTGCCTGGCAGGGAGAGGAACATCTGATCGCCCTCGGTCTCCTCATATTTCTTGAGCACGCGCTGGCGCTGGTCGGTGAGAATGGTGCGGAGGCCGTCGGCCTCGATGCGGGCGCGCTCGGTGAGAAGTTTTTCGGCATCGGCGCGGGCGGCGTTGCCCCGCTCGGTCAGGTGAGGGAGCAATTCGCGGATGTCTTGGGCGAGACTGGCCTGAAGTCGGGCGGCGGCGGTGGGCGGGACGGTGCGGGCGGTGCTGGAGGGTTTTAGCGATTCCTGAAGAATGGTAACGGTGCGGGCCTCGGCATCACGACCGTATGGCGTGAGCGGTCCCTTCCGGTCGGCGGGATCGTGCCAGCGAGCGGTGACGGTAATGATCTCCTCGTGGAGGCGGGCAGCCCCGACACCGTAGAGCGCGAGACGGCCAAGGAGGACGACACGAGGAATGGCGTCGTCGGACTGGGCAAGACAGGCGCGCGACAGGTCGTGGTAAACGAAGCCTTGGGCGAGGAAACGGCCGAGCAGGCGCTGGACGACGCGGTGCGACAGGTGGAGCTGAACCGAATCGGCATCGAGGCCAGAGGCCGGGGTAAAGATGACGGGGCGAAGCTGCGTCTGGCGCCTCCACTCGTAGATGGGCTGGCCGGGCCCGGCGGGGGGGCGCAGGGTATCGAGGGTATCCCCCCACTTTGGATCACTGCCCTGGCGTAGTTGGAGATTGGGGAAGACGTAGCGGATCGGTTCGCCGGGAGGAGTCGGAGCTTGGCGGAGCGGCTCGGCCCCGAGCAAATCGAGGGAGCAGCCGAGGGCGTCGCGAAGCTGCACCTCGTCGAGGCCGATCCAGGCCTTGGACTCATTGATGCGATTGCGCAGGGTATCGACCTCGCGACGGAGGCGGGCTTGGCGCTCGGCGGCGGCATCCTCCAGCTCGGCCTCGCGGGCGGCGCGTTTTTCGGGGTCTTCCTGCACGGCCTCAATATCGGCGGTGGTGGCAGCGATGTCGGCGCGGCGAATGCCGGAGCGGAGGCGTTTGGAAACGACCTCGGAGAGGCTGCCGAGTTCGAGGCGGATGGTCTCGGTCTTGCGGACGAGGGCAGCAAGCACGCGATCCTCCGGGCGCTGAGTGTAAACGAAGTAGTGGCAGAAAACCTCGTCGTTGGGCTGAAGTTTACGGTCGATGCGACCGTTGCGTTGTTCGAGGCGGGAGGGATTCCACGGGAGATCGAAGTGGAACAAGTGCCAACAATGCGCCTGAAGATTGAGGCCCTCACGGGCGGCGTCGGTGGCAATCAGGATGCGGACGGGGTGACGAGATGGGGGCGCGTTGAATGCGCGTTTCAGCGCCTCACGTTTATCGGACGGCGTGGGGCCGTGGTAAACCTCGACGCGCTCCTCCGAGCGGTCGGTGCCCTTGATCGCGACCTCCAACTGAGTGCGCAGGTAGCGGGCGGTGTCCTCGTATTCGGTGAAGATGATGAGGCGTAGGTCCGTCCACGCGGAGGACGTGCCGGGGGCGGGTTCGGCCTCACCAAGCGTGCGAATGGCGGGACAGGCATTGAAGCGAAGCCATGCGAGCAACCAACGGACGCGCCCATCGGGACGCGACCGATGGAGATCGGCGAGGCGGGACATGTCGGTGATGAGCTGGCGCTCCTTTTCGACCTGGGCCGAGAAGAGTGCGCCGACGGCGGCCTGACTGATCTGGGCGAAGGCGGTGGCGGCCTCGGATTCCTGTGCCTCGGCGTCGAGTTCGCCGCGCTCGTCGTCGGAATCGAAGCCAGCGGTGAGGCGGGCGCGGTCAGCCTCGCCGAGGGATGCACGTAGTGCGAGGGTTTCACCGGCCCAGACTTTTTCCATGGCGCGGCGGTGCGCGCCGAGGGTTCGGTGAAACGCCTCAACGGAGGAGAAGAGACGCTGTTGCAGCGTGGAGAGAATGAGCGCGCCCTGGGCCTGCTCGCGTTTGGATGCGCTGGAAAAGCGCGCGCGCCGCACGGTGTCGTAGGCGTCGAGGAGTTCGGCAAGGCGAAGCTCGGGCGCGTCGGGCACGAGGTTGGCGATGTCCTCTTGCAGAACACGGCGGGTCGGGAAGCCACCGGCGATGGCACGGACATCCTCTTTAAGGCGGCGCACCATGACATCGTTTAGGTTGCTCTTCTTGACGGGGAAACCGCGCATGAAGCGCTTGTCGTCGAGGATTTCGAGCAAGGCGCTGAAACTGTTGGAGTGGCCGTTGTGCGGGGTTGCGGAGAGGAAAAGCCGGTGCTCGAAACGCGGGGCGAGTTCGCGGATGGCGGCGGTGATTTTGGAGTCGATGGCGTATTTCGCACCGGTGGAGGGCGCAGCGTGGTGAGCCTCGTCGAGAATGAGGAGGCTACCGGGGCGAAGGTTGTCTAACCAAACGCGGAGCGGAGACACATAGGTCTCGTCGATAAGGAGCCGGTGCGAAACGAGGAAACGTGGGAAGGTTTCCCAAGGGTTGATTGCATACCCGCGCTGGCGGCGGACGTTCTCGACGTAGGCACGGTCGAAAATCTCGAAGCGCAGGCCGAAGCGGGAATCCAGCTCCTCCTGCCACTGTCGAAGCATGGAAGGCGGACAGGCGACGACGACGTCCTTCACGCGACGGCGGAGAAGGAGTTCGCTGGCGATGAGACCGGCCTCGATGGTTTTACCGAGACCGACGTCGTCGGCAATAAACAGGTTTACGCGGGGCATCTGGAGGGCCTTGCGAAGCGGCTCCAGCTGATATGCGTCGATGTGGATGCCAGCACGAAACGGGGACTGGAAAAGTTTGGGGTCGGTGGAGGTGACGCAGTGCCAGCGGAGCGAGTTGAAATAGGCGGCGAACTGGCGCGGGTCATCGAAGCCTTTTTGGCCGATCTTGGCCCACGCCTCGTTAGTCAAAATCTCACGGTCTAGCTCGGCTTCCCAGATTACCTCCAAGGCGTCCCCCTGAGCGTCGTCATCGACGCAAGCCAATCGGACCCAAGTGCCAGACGGGGATACGGACGGTTCATCAGTCACCAGCCAATGTCGGGTGCGCACGCGAACGAGCTGACCGGACGTTAGTGATGCGGGGGAAGATGCTGGCATAGCGCGAATAGCACTTTTGATTTTTCCCCCAACGTGGGCGAGGACTAACGCACTGCCGCGACTAAGAAAAAGTGGCGGATGTTCGGCGAGCCCCATCAGTGGCTGCCTGCAAGACGGACTACCGGCTCGCTCGGCTCCTCTCGTCCCGAGACTTCGCGAAGGCCGATAAGTTCAGCTCATATCGGGCGGGGCCACCCGTAGCGAATACACCGCCACAAGCTCGCAAACTTTACCGGCGACACGGCAAGGCGGCCAAGTCCCCTTTACCCAGTGCCGATGCGGCTTTCTCACCGCAGTGCAAGCAGGTTGGCTCGTTCGCATTTGCCGTTTTCGCCCACCTGCGTGCCCGAGGCGAAGCCATGCGGCCTCCGATGGCGGTGCCTTCATCCTCGTGAAGCCCAACCGTCGAGAAAAGAAACTCATTTACGGCTTGGGCGGATGCAACGGCGTTGAGGGTCACAACACTCGGTGCGCTCACTGCGGCATCCGTGACATACTGCTGACGCTTCAACTGATCGACGGACACGGCCTCCTCTTGGAGTTTGCTCGCAGAGATTAGTTGATTGCACCACAGACACCCTCCTCCTGCTTGGGGCAACACCGGGCGCGCGACACAAAAAATATCGGCGATGTCACCGGTGTCTGGATCAACAGAAACCTTCGAACCAATCTGCACTCCAGGAATCAGGAACTGGTGCACCAAGGCATTAAAAACCAGACGGCTTTGCATCGAGTCTGCGCATAGAAAGATATAATCCGCATCCTTCAATTGGAGTGCGACTTTCTCGGTGACGATGCTGCCGATAATCGCCTGGTATTTAACGCTGGGATTCGCGGCTCGCGCTACGCGCTCACCGATACTGACTTTATAGGTCGAGAGCTTCGCCCCGATTTTTTTAAAATACGTAAAGCGTGAATTAAGCAAAAACTCCGGCGCATCCCACCAGCGGGCTCCCATGACCCTAGATTGGTTGCTCGGCTCCAGTTTGTCGTAGTCGATAGCGATGATTTCCCCGACCCCGAGGCGAGCCAACCATTCACTGACCAATGAACCGACGCCGCCCATGCCAATCACACCGACCTTGGTGCCTTTTAGGATCGCCTGCCCTCGGACTCCAAAAAGCAGAGACTGCCGATGATAAATCTCACTGAGTGCATCGGGAACGCGGGGCAACTGCGGGTAAAGTCGGCGATGGTTCATCCCAACAATAACCATACTCGTTAATGCCTCATTTCCCTCGGGCATCCAAATTTCTCCGGCGACGGCGTTGGTCGCAAATACCAACGCGCCAACGGGAACTCCCTCGGTGATGTCCAGGAGCGCGGGGTAGCTGCGTTTGTGGGATTCCAAATCCACATCAGAAAAAGCCACTTCGTCGTGTCCCCCATGACAGTGGATGGCGAAGTAAGCCAACTTGTGCTGCGAACAGTAATTGGAAACTCGGGCAACGAACTCCGCGCTCAGTGCGCGGTAGCCGTATTTACTTGAGACATAGTCAATCCCCTCGCGCGCAAGAAACAATTTACGGGCAAGAAAGCGGATTCCTCGGTTGCTGCGGCAAATACCGGCAGCAATGACGGCTCCATGTTCATCATGGTCGCCGGGGAAAAGATGAGCGCTAAGCTCATCGAACATGGCTTGTGAAATACGAAATTCGTGAGTTTTCATCGGGAGCGGACCCATTCAATGACCTTGGCTAATTTAATGGCTGCGGTCTCCGTTGCCGGATCGCGCTTATTGGAACGGCGTGACACCATCACGGCAGTCTCGCTGCCCGTGGGTCGTGTAAAGGTGTTGTTGGCGTGGAACGCTTCGCCCAAACCGTTCCCGTCTGTCCTGCGAAGCTCGGCCGGGAAGTAGTGCGGATACACGTCCGCAAAAGGATACTGGAAGCCGATCTGAAACCCCACCCACACGACTTGCGGGGTATATTTGGGACCGAGGTCAATCTCGCGGATTCGCACGAAGGCACCGCCTGAGCCATCAGGTTCGAAATCGACCTGATGGCCAGGGTGCCCTGCCCGAATTTCGGCTATGGCCTCGTTTACCTCTGGTTTGATTGCACTCACGAGTTGTCGTCGGGAGCAACGCAACGGAAGGCGTCGCAATCGTTGAGTTTGAGAACCTTGTCGTCGGGCAGCGCCGGGCCGAGATTGCCCTCCGAATCGAGTTGGAAGAGGATAAATCCGATCTCGATCTTCACGCCTTGTGCGATTGCGGCCTGTTTGATTTCCAAGACGGACGCTTTCCGGCGTGCCATCTCAACAGGCTTGTTGTTGACCTTGATCGCGAGGCGAAACCGCTTGGCAATGAAGACAGGCCCATCGGCGAAGATAATTGCCTCCTCATCCCCCACCGGCACGTCATGGGGCGATTCCATGTCTCGGAGCAGGATGCTATCGTCCGCGATACCTAGAAGTCGTTTGAGGCTCTTTCCGGTTTGGTTGGGGTTGATGGTGATTTCCCACGAGTCCGCCACATCAAGGATGAATGCTAGCTTCGGCTTGGCGTGTGGATCGCGGCAGGCAACGGGATCGCATTTCGGAACGATCTTGAAGACGTTCCCCTCGCGGAGATCGACCGTTTCATCGTCGGCGAAAATCTGGTCATGGCCACCGTTGTAGTCGCGTTTCAGCGCCACGCTGGGCGGCGCTCCGATCTGGTCGAGGATGTCTCGGGCGGTGATTACCGCACGGGGCAACGAGTAGGGGGAATCGTCGATGACGGATCCCCATTTAGCGGAAGGATGGCAAGCATCCTTCGGATTTGGTTTAGCTTGCATGTTTTTGCTTGGTCGGGGGCCACCTTGGCTCCCACCATATGTAGGACTGCAAACTGCACTTCCTCCGAAAATTCCTCATCTTCGGGAGGAATTTGAAAAAACGGTCCTATGGTAGGTGATGAAACAAATTATCTTCCTAAAACCCATTCAGCCCGCCCCTTTTCAGCTTGTAAGATCTCTTTGATTTCCAAGTTCTTGACCAATGCAAGCGGAGGTTGATTTAGAAACTCTCTGGCAGCACCGGGGCGGCTTTAAGGCCACCTTTCGACGGCTGATGGGCTACGCCTGCCAATGCATCGACCGACGATCCACGAAATCAGCCGGCGGGCAGCAGGTGGCCAGAGAGAACCCAGAGGACGTTGTCCAAGAGGCCATTTTCAGGTCCTTTGCTTCGGATGCTTCCCCCCGTGACGGTGAAGAGTTTTACAAGCTTGTTCGTCGGAATATCGACAATCCCCTTCGCACCCTCGAAAAATCGCCCAAAGTTACTCGCACCATCGGCGCCATAAACCAACCGGGCATTCCCGGCACGGTTGATATTGGCACGATTGCTGATCCGTCTTCCGCTGAATGCCAAAAGCTGAATGCCGAGGATGAGTTTTATACCATGGTAGCTAACGAGGTGCGTAAGCGTCTTAATAAGCCCAACGGACAAGAAACCCAACTGCTCAATCTTGTTATCGAGCGAACCGGAACAAAAGAAGAGTTATGCGCCCTATTAAAAATAGATAGCGCAACATTCGACCGCGTAAAAAACCGGCTGAAGAACGTAGTCGTTGCCGCGATTAACGATCTAAAGAAAACGGCTAAGAAATGACCACTCCCCGCAAGCATACAAAAGCGATAAAATACATCATCGACGATGTTGCCGCCGTCGATTTGGACAGCGCCCCGCAAGAGGTGGTTGATCGCTACCTAGAGTCAAAAGGCATCAATATTGCCAATCTCAACACACGGATTGATAAATTTACTGAATCCTTGAAGGGCAAGCTGAAGTTACAGCGTGCAGCAAAGGAACGCGCGGCAAAGAAATCCACAGCCAAGCCCGAAGAGGATCTTTCTGCGTTATCCAACGAAGAGCTGTTGGCGCGGCTGGTTGAAAAACATGGCAGGATGGAAGACATCCCTTTCGCAGCTAGAACCACCAAGGGCTTCAAGCGTCAGGAGCTCGAAAGCCTATATCGTGACTCCCTAGATGAGTAATGGGAATTCGCCATCTATGCGGGAGCCTGATTTAGCGGATGCAGAAAGGAAATCCTTTTCGCTTTTACAGCGCTACTCCATTGATGAGCCTGGCTTTAATATTGATGATCTCGCATTCGCCATGGACATTGATATTCGCGAGGGCGGCCTAGAGGATGCTATGCCTGGCTTTTTCGCCGCAAGAACGGCAAAGGCGTCATCCGCCTCAACTCGAATACGTTCAATAGGCAACGGCGGCGATTTTCGATCGCCCATGAATTGGGCCACTGGGAAATGCATCCCAATTTGAAACAGGGGAAATTTTGCACAGCGGAAAACTTATCCGACTACATTAAATCTCCGGAGGAAGTTGAAGCCAATTGGTTTGCCGCCACTCTTCTCATGCCTCGGTTTATGATCCGAGACTACATTACGGGTGGTGATGCAGACTTTAGACTTATTGACCGGATCACCGGTGAATTCGAAACGAGTCGCACAGCCGCTGCTAGGCGTTTTATCGAACTAACGACTCAGCGGGCAATTCTGATCTCCTCCAGTAACGGTAAGGTTAACTGGCACGTTAAAAGTCCCGCGGCCAAATTTTTCGCGCTCGAAAGCCTGAATGTTTTGCCGGAATCGCTAACGGCACGGGTTGCTGCGGCCAAAACTAATCCTTCTGAAAGCGAGTCTCTTCGTCCAGAGGTATGGCTACGCGAGAATCCCGTTCAAGATGTCGAAGAGTTATTTGAAGATGTAAGGTATTCAGAACGGCTAAACACCGCTCTCACTTTGCTCTGGTTTCCCTAATGCTAGTGCTGAGTGGCATGGATTAGGTTCAAAGCTGCCCGCCGCTGCGGAACGAATAGTAGCCCATGCCGAGCGGATCGTCGGCGGTGCATCCGATGATGACGTGGTCGATCAGGTCGATCTGCATGATTTGTCCGGCCTCGCGAATCTTCCGCGTGATGAATCGGTCGGCGGATGACGGCGCGGGGTCACCAGAGGGGTGGTTGTGAACTAGCACGATGTTGGCTGCCGAGGCCATGATGGCGGCACGGAATACTTCGCGTGGATGCACGAGGCACGAATTCAGGGTGCCGCTGCTTACCTTTACCCGGCCCAGAGGTCGGAACTTGGTGTTGAGCGCGATGACCCAAACGGACTCGACGGTCGGCTCGTTGTCGAAGGCTCCGTCCATGTAGCGGACGATTTGTTCGGGGCGATCCAGCGGCTCCTCGTTGCCGAGTCGGACAAGGTGATACTGCGGTGTGATTTCATAGACCTGCATGGTGAACGCGAAATCGCGCTGCTTCCGGCTCCGGCGACGTGCCGGTTTGTCCGGTCAACCCGATCTCGCGCCCCGCGCTCACGCCGAGGCAAAGCCGGGCCGGACTACTGTCCGGCCGGGCGTGGTGGAGGCGCGCAGCGCACTACCTTGCCCGGCGTGATACGATGGGGCAGCCAGAGGGAAGGCCCATTCGAGACGCACCGGTGCGAAATCCATCGCTTGGCTAAAGCCGTTTCTTCACCGACGTTCTCCCTCTTTAGTGATCGATCTCGGTAGCTTGGCGTCCCGGGAAGAGCTGGTCCCCAAGATGATCGGGCATCGGCATCTGCCGACAAACGTCCTGCTTGCGTTGTCCTGAATGGCCTGCGTTTTAGAGGTGGGTTCGGAGATCCTGTTTCTCCGGAGGCAATTGAGTCGGTCGGGCCGCCGTCTCGCAAATATACCGGAGGTCTCCTCCGGAGACTGAATTTGTGGCAAACCAAGGCTCCATCGTCATTTCACCTTTCGTGCATCGCTGCCGGCTGGGAATACTCTTTCTCGGCTCCTCGACGGCGGCTTTAGCCGCATCAGCGGTTCCGCGATCACTCGATAGCTACGCCGATGCCAGTCAGGCATCGCTGTGGGGAATACTTCGCGAACGCATAGCGGCAGAACCCTTTAACCTCGTCGCATCGCTGATCTTTCTGCTGGCGATCTGTCACACCTTCCTCACGGCGAAATTTAGGCATTGGGCGCATGTGGCGGAGGAGGCCCACACAGCGCAACTCGCGCAGAGACCTGTGGCTCGAACTGACGAAGACGAAGACGGCACGCCGGACGAAGTCAGCTTCAAGGGTCAGATTCTCCATTTCCTCGGCGAGGTTGAAGCCGTATTCGGCATTTGGGCTGTGGTGCTCGCAGGCGCCATCGGCTATTTTTTCGGTTGGCACGCCGTTTCAGATTACATCGGCCAGAAGGTGAATTTCACCGAACCGATGTTCGTGGTGGTGATTATGGCCATCGCAGGCACTCGGCCCGTTTTGCGCTGCGCGGAAAGTTTTCTTCGAGGGATCGCCTCCTTGGGGAAAGGCACGACGGGCGCGTGGTGGCTGGCGATTCTCATCGTGGCTCCGCTCCTTGGTTCGTTCATTACCGAACCAGCCGCCATGACGATAGGCGCCCTCCTCTTGGCGCGGCAATTCTACGTGCTCAAACCGTCGCCGCGTTTCGCATATGCGACCATGGGATTGCTCTTCGTAAACGTTTCCGTAGGCGGAACCCTGACGCATTTCGCGGCGCCCCCGGTCCTCATGGTCGCGGCATCCTGGCACTGGGATACGCCATTCATGTTTCTACATTTTGGCTGGAAAGCTGGGCTCGGCATCGTCGTGGCCACCACGATCTACTTCGCCGTGTTTCGCCACGAACTCCGCAGACTGGACGAAACACGCCGTATCGCGGCGCAAGCAACCAAAGAGCGGTTAGAGCCTCCCGTGCCCGCATGGATCACGGTCGTGCAGCTTCTGTTCATGGCCTTCACGGTTATGGTGGCACACTATCCGCCGCTCTTTATCGGAGGCTTTCTCTTCTTTTTGGCGTTCTCCCAAGCGACCGCGCACCACCAAGGACGGTTCGACCTGAAAGCCCCGTTACTTGTCGGCTTCTTCCTCGCTGGTCTGGTGATTCACGGAGGCCTGCAAGCGTGGTGGATTGAGCCCGTTTTGAAGCGACTCGCTGAGTTGCCTCTCTTTGTCGGCGCTACGATTCTCACAGCGTTCAATGACAACGCGGCCATCACGTATCTGGCCACACTTGTGCCAGGATTCACCGATGCGTTGAAATATGCCGTCGTGGCTGGCGCCGTTACGGGCGGCGGGCTGACGGTCATCGCCAATGCACCAAATCCGGCCGGGCAGGCGATCCTGCAACGCTTTTTTCCAGACGGTGTATCGCCCGTGGGTCTTCTGCTTGGAGCCATTGTGCCGACCGTCATCATGTCTGCATGTTTTCTGCTGTTTTGAAATCGCGCCTCCGTGCTGGCGACCGGCAGGCGGATACCTCCGGCGAAGTCGGTGGCCAAAAATCTTTGTGGTAGAACCGCCAAGAAAATGCGCGCCGGTCGCGCCGGCGCGCTGCGCGGTCAAAGCCACTTGTGGGTCAACGGTCGGCTGGGACCGAAAAGCGCTTCGCTCAAGTCGCGAACGCTGGCGTATCCAACGTCCAAGCCCGCCCCGGTGACTTCGAGCGCGTCACGCTCGCGGCAATATTTTCCTTGGATGGCGAGGGCCACGTCCCAGGTGATGCATTTGAGCTGGCCGTAGTGGATGTGGTAGAACTCCAGCCAGCGGCAGGTGCCGAGCTTGTTCTTGTGTCGCAGAAGGACGTAGATGGTCGCCCCGGGCGCGATGACCTCACGGAGTCTTTTGACGGCGGTATCGCGTTGAACTTCGGTGTTCATGTGGTTTCGCGAGGTCGTGCGTGGTCGGATTCCGGCACCGTGCCGGGGTTCTCCGCCAGCCCGATCTCCCGGCCCGTCAGCACGCCCAGGCAAAGGCCGGTCGCGCGCATGCGCGGCCGGCCGTGGTGGAGGCGCAGAGCGCACGACCTTGCCGGGCGTGGTAGGATGGGAAAACAGAGGGCTGCCTTTCCATTTTGCGGTGGGTCCCTGCCCTCACGACAGGAAGGTTTAACTTGCCAAGTATTTCCCGTCCGAAAGGGTGAATTGATCCGATGACGCTTACACCACCCTGACGGTTCATTTCCAATGAACCCGCCCTCGTATTGATGCGAAGGCGGTCAGGTTCCGTGCGCCCGTTTCACGGGGCACATAAAGCGTTTTTCCTCCTGCTCGCCCGGTGCCGTCGCCGCCGGTGCGGAGTTTCTAATCTATCCGCGACGTCTCGTTCCTATGACCGCATCCACTTATAAACAACAATGGTTCGGAAACCCCGTCCGCGATCTCCTTGCCGGCACCGTAGTCGCGCTCGCTCTTATCCCCGAGTCCATCGCCTTCTCCATCATCGCCGGGGTCGATCCCAAGGTCAGCCTCTATGCTTCGTTCTGTATCGCCGTCACCATCGCCTTCGTCGGCGGGCGCTCTGGTATGATCTCCGCCGCGACTGGTGCGATCGCGCTCCTTATCGTCAATCTAGTCAGAGACCACGGCCTGCAATACCTCCTCGCCGCCACGCTTCTTACCGGAGTCATCCAGCTCATCGCCGGGTGGCTCAAGCTCGGCAACCTCATGCGTTTTGTCGCGCGCTCCGTTGTGATCGGCTTCGTCAACGCCCTGGCGATTCTCTACATCCTCGCGCAAATCCGCGAATTCGAGGGACAGGGCCCGCTCATGTATGCCTGCGTCGCCGGAGGCCTCGCCATCATCTACGGCTTCCCCTTCATCACCAAAGCCGTCCCGTCACCGCTCATCTGCATCATCGTGCTCACCGGCTTGTCGATGTGGTTCGGCTGGGGCGACGCTAATTTGCTCCGCACCGTCGGTGACATGGGCCAGCTCCCGTCGGCCCTGCCGTCCTTCGCGTGGCCCGACATCCCGCTCACGTGGGAAACCTTCCGCATCATCCTGCCTTACTCGATCTCAATGGCCGTGGTCGGCCTGCTCGAATCCCTCATGACCGCCACCATCGTGGACGACTACACCGACACGTCCTCCGACAAAAATCGCGAGTGCAAGGGCCAAGGCATCGCCAATCTCGTCTCCGGCCTCTTCGGTGGCATGGGCGGGTGCGCCATGATCGGCCAGACTGTCATTAACGTAAAAACCGGCGGCCGCGGACGCCTCTCCACGTTCTGGGCCGGTCTCTTCCTGCTCATCCTGGCCGTCCTGCTCGGTCGCTGGGTTTCGCAAATCCCCATGGCCGCGTTGGTCGCCGTCATGATCATGGTATCTATCAGCACCTTCAGTTGGGCCTCGTTGAAAAACATCCGCGTCTATCCGTGGACCGCGACGTTCGTCACCTTTGCCACGGTCGTCGTGGTCGTCGGAACGCACAATCTCGCGCTCGGCGTGGGTGTCGGCGTGCTTCTCAGCGCCCTCTGTTTCGCCGCACGCATCGCACGGCTGCTTCACGTCACCTCGCATCTTACCGCTGATGGCACCGAACGCATTTACCACGTGCGCGGCCAACTCTTCTTCGCTTCGACGACCGCGTTTGCCGCCGCATTCGATTTTCGTGAGAGGCTCCAAAAAGTCACCCTCGATGTGACCCACTCGCACTTCTGGGACACGACCTCGATCAACGCTCTCGACAAGGTAGTCATCAAATACCGGCAACAGGGTGCGGTTGTGGAAATCATAGGCTTGAATCCGCAGAGCAAAGCCATCGTCGAACGACTGGCCATCTACGACAAACCTGGCTCGGCCGGCGCCGTCTCTGCGCACTAGCTGCCGCGCTTAGGGCGCTCTGCTCGATATGAGTTAAACTTATCGGCTGCGCGAAGTCTCGGGACGAGAGGAGTCGAGCGATCCGGTAACCGGAGCGGTGCCGACGCAGGAGGCCCGCGCAGGTGGACGGAGAGCGAGGCGACGAACGCGCCCGTGTCTTCGCGCGTGTGTCGTGATGGCAGCCGCCAAAGGCAAGCGGCTGCATCAAGCGAGGAGCCCGCGACGAGGTTGATGCAGTGGCTTGCGGGTGTCGGCGGTCAAAATCGGCCCTGTCCGGCAGGCATTCGGGGCATCGGTCGCATCGGCAGGTGTCCCTATTTCCGGTAGCTCGGAACCAGAGCCGGGCGGGCTGCTGCAAACCGGCTCGCGCGAAGTCGCCGGGACGGGAGGAGCGCAGCCTGGCCGGGAGCCGAAGCGGAAGCCGCCAGGTGCGGCCCGCGCAGGCGGACGGCGGGCGGAGAGACGACCGGGCCCGGCGTCTTCGCGCGTGTGCCGGAGTTGGCTCCGCCACCGGCAAGGGGCCGCGCCGAAAGTGGAGCGAAGCGGAACGCAGGCGCGGTTGCTTGCAGGGTCGGAAACAGGTCGAAGACCCATCGTGTGCGCACCGATGGCCTCGCCCGTCTGTGCGAAAGACGCGTGGGTTTACGCGCCAACAAATGCGACATGCGGTCGTATTTTGCGAAATCTCAAACGTTACGCGGCAGCGTAAGGAGTAGGGCGTCCTACCTTGAGAGAAACGCGGCTGCGTTTTCTAAGTTAAACGCGCGCAAGTCGCGCCTTGGGCGATGCTGAGTCCCAAGGCACAGATGAATTTGAAGCACGCGAAGTCCTACTTTCGCGAGCATCTGAGTGTGGGTGACTACTACTCGGTGGAAGCGCAGGTGTGCGGCGAGTGGTTTGGGGAGGCCGGGGCTCGGCTCGGTTTGACAGGTGTCGTTAGCGAGGGGGATTTCCTGGCACTTTGCGAAGGTCGGAATCCGAAGACGGGCGAGCGACTGACGCAGCGATTGAACTCGCTGCGTCGTGAAGCGCTGGGCGGTGAGCTGGCGAACCGGCGGGTGTTTTATGACTTCACGATCAGTCCGCCGAAGAGTGTTTCGGTCGTCGCGCTTTGCCAAGATGACCGCATTTTGACGGTGCATGACCATGCCGTGCGGACGGCGATGTCGGAGCTGGAAAAATTCGCGTCAACACGGGTGCGTAAGGGCGGCGTGCGAGCCGATCGGGAAACCGGCAACGTGATCGGCGCGGCCTTCCGGCATGACACCAGCCGGGAACTCGATCCGCATCTGCACACGCATTGTGTGGTGCTCAACGCGACTTTTGACGCGGTCGAAAACCGGTGGAAGGCGGTGGAGGTGCAAGGCATGTATCGGGCGCAAAAGTTCGCGGAAAACTTATACTACCACGAACTGGCGAAGGGGCTTCGTGGACTGGGCTACGAGATCGAAAATAACGCCCGTGATTTTGAGCTGAAGGGAGTGCCGGTCAGCTTGGTTGAACGCTTCTCCAAACGGCATCGGCAGATTGACGAAGAGGCCGGAAACCGGATCGCCGCCGAAGGCCTGCATGCGAACGAAAAGGCGGTTCGCGAACAGGTCGCGCGCGCGGAGCGCAAGCGAAAGACGGCCGACGCGACGGCGGACCGGCTGCGCCCATTTTGGGCGCGGCAAATGACGCCGGAGGAACAAGCCGCCTTGGCCGCGTTGCGGCCAAAGGCAACGCGGCCGGAGCCTGGGGATGCATCGGCTTTGGTCGCTTGGGCGGAGCAACACTTGTTTGAACGGCGGTCCGTGGTGGCCGACTACGAACTCTTGTCCGCCGCGCTGATGCGCGGTCGCGGTGCTGGGGTAAACCTTCCTGACTTGAAGCACGCGGTTGATACGGGCGACTACCTGCGCGAGGAGGACTCTCGTAAGCTGACCTCGGCGGCAGCCTTGGCCTGCGAGCGCGAAATCGTCTCGGCCGCGCAGCAAGGCCGGCGACGTTTCGAGTCGTTCCATTCGGATTTTAAGCCGGTGCCGGACTTGAGCGCGGAGCAGGCCAAGGCAGTCCGGCAAATCCTCGGGAGCCGGGATTTCATCACGTTGTTTCGGGGCGGCGCGGGAACGGGGAAAAGTTTCACTCTCAAGGAAGTCGAACGCGGCATGTCGATGGTGGGCCGCCCCGTCGTCGTCTTGGCGCCACAACGACAGCAGGTCGAAGACTTGCGCCGGGACGGTCTGCCGGCTGAAACGGTGTCACGAACGCTTGCGGTCGGCACGCTGATGCGCGGCGCGGTGGTAATCGTGGACGAGGCCGGGCAACTCGGCGGGCGAGAACTGCGCAACGTGATCCGGCTCGCGAAAGCAAACGCTGGTCGGCTCGTCCTGTCTGGCGACACGCGCCAGCATGGCGCGGTCACGGCTTCCGATGCCGTCATAGCCATTGAAAAACATTCGGGGCTAAAGCCCATCGAGATTCAGAAGATCCGCCGTCAAGATCCCAAGCAGGGAAAGACACGGCGGGATCGCACAGAAATCCGGGCGTATCGCGCTGCCGTTAAAAAGGCCGCTGACGGACGGACGCTGGACTCGCTGGAACGGCTGGATGCCCTCGGCTGGATACGCGAGTTGCCGCCGGAGGAGCTACGCGGGGCGGTCGCGGCGGAATACCTCGCCGCGCGCTCGCGGAAGGAAAACGTGCTGGTGGTGGCGCAGACCCGCGAAGAAGTCCGCGCCATAAACGAGTCCATCCGGCAAGGTCTGGTCGCCGCGGGCTCCCTGGGCGCGGGGCAAAGCGTGACGGCATTGGAAGCCTTGGACTGGACGGAGGCGGAAAAGCGCGAGGCCCGGTATTATCAGCCCGGCCAAAGGGTGCAGTTTATCCGCCGTTACGGACGATTCCGGTCGGGCGATACCTGCGAGGTCGCCGGGGCAAATGAACATGGCTTGGTGCTCGTCAAAGACGGGCGGCGCTCGGCACTCAGTTTCCGCTACTCGGATCGGGTGGTGGTCACGCGGCCCGTAGAGTTGGAGCTATCGCCGGGCGACCGGCTGCAACTCAAGTTTAACGGACGCTCGGTCGAGGGCTCGCGTCTGAACAATGGCGAACTCGTCACCGTGGTTCGGATCGAACCGGATGCCCGGCTGGTGGTCGAGGACGGCAAGGGCGGGCGCAAGACACTCTCCCCGGAGCAACGGCTTTTCACACGGGGCTACGCCGTCACATCCTACGCTTCGCAGGGCAAGACGGTGGACACGGTCTTGCTGGCGGACGCGGCTAACCGCGCCGCGACAAATCAAAAACAGTGGTATGTGAGCATATCGCGCGGCCGGCGGCGCGCTCTGATCTTCACTCCCGACCGAGCGGGCCTGCGGGCCAATCTCCAGAATCCGGGCGACCGTGAGCTGGCGTTGTCGCTCAAGCTCAAGGATGCGGCGCATCTGCGACGCAGAGAGTTGGAGGCGGTGCAGCAGGTTCGGGCGGCTCATGCTTTCGTCCGCCATTCCACTCAATCGTCCCTCGGCGTTAAGCGAGGGATCAATTTATGAGCGATTGCCAATCGGCCGACGTCGTCAGGCGACCGCCGGTGCATGGAATTGGGGGCAAAGCCGGAGCTTCGTTCAGGGCCTATTTGTTCCTGCCAAGATGCGGGATGATGCAGCCATGAAAACAGTTCTTCATCCCCAAGCCCATACGTCTCACTGCCAGGCTTTGATTGAGCAGAAGGCGCGCACTTATTCGCTACCGGAAGCCGCTCATGTGCTCGGCGTGCCACTGGCCAATCTTCGCGAAATCCTAGAAAAGCATGCTTTGCATGCCGAGCCCGGTTTCAGGGGCGCGCGAGTCTCACGTCGGGAGGTCCTCAGCTACGTGTCGCTCCATCCCACACGGCTGGCGAAACCAGGATGTGGAATTTCGCTCTAGCGGAAACAGGTAATTGGAGAGCCACCCAAACAACCCGGCCATGACGCATCTGCAACAAGCCTTGGAGACACGGCGAGCGTTTCAACGCGAGCCCGAGGATTACGGCGCGAGTCCGAGCGCTCCAGCATCCGCCCTTTGTCTTCACCAAGCGTCTGGAGAAGCGTGTGTATTCCTTTGGTCAACATTGGCCAGCGCGTGGTATGATCCAAGTGAAGGAGGGGAAAAGATCGTGCTCACCTTCCTGCGCCATGTCGCATGCGTGGAAGGTCAGAACTTGGACCGCATCATGGCCGAAATCGGGGAAATGCGGCTTCACACGATTCGCGAGCACAGCGATGGAGGAGACTACACCGGGCACTCGGAAACAGGGAAAACCGTGGTAACGAAAATCACGGTGGAACGAGTGGACGATCGGCCGATCACCATCGAAAGCCCGACAGATCCCGAAACCTGACCGGCTGCCGCACGGCTATTTTCGTTCGATTCGTCCCGTAAAAAGGCGCGTTCGTCCAAGCCGTATCGGATGCGTGCGATTATAGTCCGGGGAATCCACCTCGCGCATGTTTTCCCATGTCGTGATTGCCGGCCTGAGCACGGGCGCGGCGCTGCTTGTCGCCAAAATCGAAGCCGCGCCGGCCGGGCTGGCGCTGGCCTTCGGCGGGCTGGCCGTCTGGTCGGTGTGGTGCGCGTCGCACAGCACGCGAACGGCTGCGCGGCCGATCCTGCGGCTCGGCGGATTCTCTTGGGATTTGTTCAGCTTTTGCCGGGGTTGGTTGATCGTCGGCGAGACCGGCAGCGGCAAGACGCTGGCCTCGATCAACGCGATGCTCTGGCAGGTGTCGAAGAACTGCCCCAAGTGGGGCGGCATCTGCATCGACGACAAAGGCCTGTATTGGGAAACCCTGTCCGAAATGTTCCGCCACCTGGGGCGCGAGCAGGATCTGATTTTACTCAAAGTCCGACCGGACGACGCACCAGCCGATTGGAAGCCGCCGCACACCTTCAATTTTCTCGAAGACACGCGGCTCCCGTTTTCGGCCAAGGCCAAGGATATTTGTGACGTGGCCGCGTCGCTCGGTCAGAACGGGGATCAGTCGTTTTTCAAGGTGCAGGCGGAAATCCAAATGGAGTTCGCGTTTCGCGCGCTCAAGTGCGCCGGCCTGCCGGTGACGCTGGATAACGCCTACGAACTCCTGTCGTCGGACGAAATGCTTTTGGACGTGGTTGGTCTGCTGGAAGAGAACGGCACGCCGGAAGCGAAAGCTTTGGTCAGCCACTTTGAGACGCATATCGCCAGTCAACCCGTCGAACAGCTCGGCGGCGTGCGCGGCACGTTGGCGAACCGCCTCAAGCATTTCACGTCGCCGGACATCGCGGCGGTTTTTTGCACCGAGAAATCCACGTTCTCTTTCGACGAGATAGACCGCGGTAAGGTCATCTGCATTTCCATCCCCCAGCGTTTTAAGGTCGAGCGACGGTATATTCACACCCTCATGAAGCTGGTGTTTTATTCGCATGTGCTGATGCGTTTCGACAAACCCGCGAGTGAACGAGCCAAGGACAATTTGCTCATCCTGTGGGCGGACGAGGCGCAAAAGATCGTCACGGCCAACGAGGACGGGACGAGCGACTACAACGTGGTGGACGTAATTCGCGAGGCCAAGGCCACGGTGGTCGCGGCAACGCAGTCCTACACCTCGTTGATTCCGCCCATCGGCGACCAAGAGAAGACGAAGGTGTTCATCGCCAACATGGCGAATCGGATCATCTTCAAGGCTCCCGATGAGGATTCCGCCAAAATGGCGGCGGACACGATTGGGAAGAGGAAGGTTTTGAAGCGCACCTATGGGTATTCCGCCGGGAGGCGGACAACCTCGTTCTCCGAGGAGGACAAATACTTTTTCGAGCCGCACGAACTACGAAAACTCAAGACGTTCGAGGCGGTCATCCAGCACTCCGGAGGCGGGTTTCGCCGAGTAAAGTTTCCGCCTATGGCGGCGAATGGGAAGCCGCCGCCCTGGTATGGAGCATGAGCTTATGACCACGAATCTGGAAAAACTGCGGCGATTGCCCGATCACCTGCGGGAGCAAATCAAGGGACAGGATCACGTGATGGAGCGGATTTGCTCGGTGCTCCGACGCGGCGAGTTGGGCTTGGCGAGCACGCGGCGCCCGCGTGGATCGTTCCTCTTCGTCGGCCCTACCGGCGTCGGGAAAACCGAGGTCACGAACGTATTCACCGAGTATCTTTTTGAGGGAAGCAAGCCGTTGCGTTTCGACATGTCGGAATACCAGACGCACAGCTCGGTGGAAAAATTGATCGGGGAGAAAGTCGGCGACACCGGCTTGCTCGGCCGAGCTTTGGCGACAGCGGAAACGGGCACGCTACTTTTTGACGAGATCGAGAAGGCGCACCCGCTGGTGTTGGATTTGTTTCTCCAGATTTTAGACGACGCGGCGATCACGCTGGCCTCGGGCGAACGCAAAAACCTGAGCGGATTCTACGTCGTCTTCACGAGCAACATCGGCGCGGCGGAAGCGATGCGGATGCGTTCCGCGCCGTTTGCATCCGTGCAGCGGACGGTGTTGTCGCGCGTCAGCCAACAGCTCCGTCCGGAACTCGTCGGTCGCATGACCGAGAAACTGGTGTTCGCGAGTTTGGAGTATGAGGTGCAGCGCGAGATCTGTGCGCAGATGGTGGAGCGCGAATGCGCCCGTTTACGCGGTCTGGGCCTGACGGTGGACGTTGGCCCGGATGCCCTGGAGGCGCTGATTCGCGAGGGGTATCACCGAGGCTTGGGAGCGCGACCCATGCGAGGCGCGGTAGAACGTTACCTGCAAGAACGGGTCGTAGCTGATCTGCTCGATGCTCGTGTGTCCGCCTAGCTAGGAGGAAGAAGATCGGGCAGCGCCTTCCCGGCGCGGAGGGCGCGACGCGTGGCGAGTTGCGTCCGCAATTTTTCCAGGTCGGAAGTCAGCGGCGTTTCCCCAATCAGTTCGGCGACGGTGGTCCCCAGCACATAGGCGAGCACGATTAACTCGTGGTCGGTGATCTGGCGTAAGCCCGACTCTATGCGTGCGACGATGTCGCGTCCCGCATCCCAACCGTGAAGCTGGCAGGCGGCTGCCAAGTCCGCTTGCGACCACTGATTGACCGAACGAAGCCGGCGGACCTGAGGACCGGCGTGGTTTCGTCGTTCTTTGGCGGCAGTAGGTTTCTTTTGGTCGCGCGGCACGTGTGGTCTAGCACACAGCCTAGCGACGTAATCGGATTCTAATGTGTGCTAGAGCACACAAGATAATGTCTCCTATCCATCTGCGGCATAAAAGCTACGGGAACCAGATATGAAAAAGACAATCTATGGCGTAAGGCCCGTGGTGAACGGGCCCCGCAGTATTAGGCCCACTCTCCTGATGGCATTCACAGAAAGGACACTCCCATGCATAACCGATATGTCGCTCAGTCTGGAGCACAGGGATCGAGCATTGGTGAAGACAGCACGGGTAACACCCCGCCGATATGGCACAAAATGGAAGCGGCACCGGTGGTGCTCCGCTCGTTACGACACGATCCAAGCGAAGCAGCGGAACACAGTCATGACGCAGTTGAGTTAATTTTGAATTTCGGGACGACGGTTGGCGCGATTGTCTGGCGAGACACAAACGGCGCGGAAAAAACCTCGGAGCTTCGCGTGGAGGACTGCTGTTTGGTTCCGGCGGGTGTCTCGCACGTCGTCAGTGGTCTTTGCGAGCAGGGAGGCGTTTCTCTCCTCGTGGGCGGGGTTATCATGGTCGAATTGACCAGCCGAAAATTGACCGGCGTGATGGTTGCGAATCTGCGGCAGCTTACCGCTTTGGACTCGACGACAAGCGGTCTTGTATCGGAGTTCGGCCGTTCAATCACGCGCCAGCCGCATGTGCTTTTGATCAACGCCCTCGGCTTCGCACTCGCTCTAAAGCTACTGCACATCATTTTGTATCGTGATAACGAATACAATAACGACCATACGCCGCTCTGTCCTTCTGAGCAGCGGCGGGCGCTGGATTACCTGCGTGAGCACACGGCGGAACGTGTGCAGGTCGCGGACCTAGCCAGGCAACTCGGGTTGAGCCGCGCGCATTTCGCTCGCAGATTTCGGGCGACGTTTGGACTGCCCCCACTCCAATACGCGCTAAAGATGCGCGTGGATCGCGCACTGGAACTCCTGCGAAATGGAGGATGTCGCGTGGCTGAAGCCGCGTATGCGGTAGGCTTCTATGACCAGAGCCATTTCGACCGGCATTGTCGAAAATTCTACGGACATCCGCCAACTGCGATGCAGCGAATTCATGACAAATGACGCGTTTGTCCTGACTTTCGTCACTAGCGTCCAAGCCAGTCCGCACGTGGTGGAGTAGAGTGGCGGGGTTCAATCGGTGCCCGCGATGCGGCTCCGATGCAGGTCCAGACCCGGTTCTCCCCCGCCATGAAAATCCAAAGCACAAAACTCATCTTCGGAGCGCTTGGTTTCGCGCTTCTGCTCAATCCGGTCTCAGCTGCCTCTACGCTTGTCCCGCTTCCGCTCGCGCAGATCCCCACCGAGGTAAAATCCGGTTTTCAATACGGTCTCGGGATTCTGTTCATGGTCGGTTTCATCTGGGGCGTCATCAACATCTGGGGTGGCGCGGAAAAGATGAAGCGCGGCGATGCCGAGGGTAAGATGGGCATCGTTTCCGGGATCATCATCGCGGGTGCCGCCGCGATCATGAGCGCCCTGTTCTACATCTTCGGTCTATCCGAAGGAGCGCTCGCGCCTCAGTTCTGACGTCAGCCGCCAACGCTTCCCTGCCATGAGCGAGCTTCGCATCACGGACACGAACAGCGTCAACGACAGCAAAGGCCGCGCGTTCGGCTTGGAGGGAAACGATTTCCTCTACGTCATCGGCGGGTTTGTTGCGGCCTTCGCGTGTTACCTGCTGCTGGATGTGATGCTCGGCGCGGCGACGCTGCCCTCAATCTTGCTGGCGCTTCCGCTCCTTGTCCTTCCGACCGCCTGGGTGCTGCTCTTCCGGCACAACAAGCCGGACGGCTACGCGGAGGATTTGTTCGATCAGCTCGTCACCGGTGAAGGCTGGTCCTTCGCCGCTCGCAACCAACCCGTGCATCCCGGCCGCACCGGCCCGATACCCCATGAAAAGCGGCGCACCTAACGGCTACTTTGCCGGCGGACTCCTGCTCTTCGGCTCTCTCGAAAAGGGGGGCGTCGCTAGCAAGGGCTATGTCCTGCAACCGCCCGATCTGCGGGGCGCAAGCGTGGCGAGCTTGAACGCCTACCAAGACAAGATTCGCAGTTTTCTCGCTCTGCTCGGCGAGGGGATGAGGGCGCAACTCCAGTGGACGGTCGATCCCGACTATCTCACGGAATTGACCCGCTACTACCGCGAAACGGAACGCGTCACGCATCCGCACATCCGCCGCGTGCGCGATGAGCGATTCAACCGCTACTGGCGAAAAATGCAGAGGCGCGAACTGCGCCGGGAAAAACTCGTGGTGTTCATCTCGACCGATGTGACCGGTTACTCCGGAAATCTAAAAACCAAAGCCGGCCTCCAAGCCTTCTACGACAAGGTGCTTGCTGAGCTGCGGGGCCGGTTTGAGGAAATCACCGGCACCCTGCGAACGCTCTTCGGCTCAGACACCACGGTCACGCCGATGGGCGACGCAGAGCACTTCACCTATTACATGAAGTTCCTGAATCCGTCGCTGGCCGACCGCTTCGACGTGGATTTCGGAGCGCAGTTCAACCCGGCGCTCACGATTCAGGAAAACTGCTGGAACTCCGATGGCGTCGGACTCGAGCGCATCGGTTTCTACATGGACGGTCGTTATCACACCGTCTTCACGCTCAAACGGTGGCCGAGTCGCACCTACCCCGGCATTGTGTTTCGCCTCACCGGCCTCTCGTTTCTGGATTACCAGATTACGGTCAACGTCACGCCGCTGCCGCCCAAACGCGAAGTGGAGCAGGAGGAAAAAGCCATCGAGCGCCTGCGCGGCGAATACGAGGACTCGGAGCGTCATTCGCTGCTCGTCGCTATCGGCAAGAAGGAGCGGAAAATCGAATCGCTCTCCACCGGATTTATTCGGCCCTATTCCGTTACCTACGCCATCCGCGTCTGGGACGAAAACGAGGTCGCTCTGGGCGCGAAATGCGCGGCGATCAAAAACGCGATCAACAACCTTGGCGGCGCACAGTATTACGAGTGTGCGCTTCCCTCGACCGCGAAGAAACTCTTCTTCGCCTCGTGGCCCGGCTGGACGGGCTCCTCCTACAAACACCGCGCTCTCTACGCCGAAGACAGCTACCTTGCCGACCTGCTGCCGTTCTCGGCGACGTTCACCGGACATCTGGGCGAAGCAGAGGCAATCTACGACGGGTCACAGGGGAACCTTGTCGGCCTGCGCACCTTCCTCGGCACACCGCCCACGCCGCAGCACGCGGTGCTGCTCGGCGCGACCGGCGCGGGAAAATCCGTGACCATGTGCGACCTGCTCACCCAGACCGCAGCCTATTACCATCATTCCGTTTTCGTGGAGGAAGGACTGTCTTACGCGGACTTCACGCGGGCGATGGGCGAGACGCCCATCATCATCCACCCGGACGGCGATCTTACGATTAACTATTTCGACACGGGAAAACTCCCGCTCAATCACCTTCATATCGCCTCCGCCGTCGCGCTCGTCGCGCGCATGATCGGCGAGGCTCCCGACGCCGAAATGCAGCAAATCCGGCAGGCCATGCTTAGCCAATACGTCGGCCAGCTCTACCAAGACGGCTTCGAGGATTGGGCCAAGAAACACGCGGATTTGATGCCGGAGATAGAGCGCATGGCCTGCGCCGTGCATCGCTGGAAACGGGAGCGGATGGGCCTGGGTTCAACCGAAATGGAAGCCTACGCCGAGCTACGCGACCACCGCGCTCGCGGCGACGACGAGGCGCTTTCGTTCATCGCCACGATCACCGAGTCCGACATCACGCATTTCCTGAAAGAGCCGCAAACCGAGCGCGCCGTGATGGCGATGGCTCATGCCTACTACGCGCCGGAGGATTATCCCGTCCATGCGAGCCTCGTGGAGCTGATGCAGTTCTCGCGCTTCCCGGAGCACAAACAGGAGTTGGTCGATCACCTCGCCACGCTGCTCTCGGCCTGGTGTGCGTATGGGCAATACGGTAAGCTTTTCGACGGTCGAACCAACGTGTCCCTCACCGGTGCCATCGCGCACTTCGAGCTAGGCTACATCCCGGAGCAGGCCATTGAGCTAAAAACCGCCGCCGGTTTGCTCGTCACTGGATTCGCTCGTCAGCACATCATTTCCCTGCCGCGCGCCCTGCGGAAGCGCATCATCTACGAGGAGCTGGCCCGCTTCCTCGACGTGCCGGGCGGCGACAAGATCGTCGCGGAGTCCTACGCGCAGCTCCGTAAATTCAACTGCTGGACCGCCTCAATCGTCCAGCAATACAGCCGGTTCAAGGATGCGCGCATCCGCCCCGTCGTCATCGGCAACTCGAAACAGTTTTTTCTCATGCGGCAGTTCGACCGCAACGACGTGGACGACATCGCCCGCGACATCGCGCTCCCGGAATCGGTGTGCGCGTCGATCCAGAATTACCCGATGCCGGAGCAACAACCGCCGGGGAAAAAGTTTTCGAGCCTTTGTTTCTTCTCCCCTGTCACCGATCCGCCCCTGTGCGGCACGGTGCGCAATGTCCAACCCCTCCCGGAGGAATCGCATGAACTGGAAAAACAATCGGCGTAGGGTCGTCGTGGCCTCCGCCCTAGTCCTTATGGTCGCCGGCTTGTCCGGGTGCAGCACGGCGGGTGGCATGGCTTCGGACATTGGTCTGGCCGGTGCCGGTGGCACGCTCGCCTACAAACTCTCCGATGGCGACATCGGCGCCACTGCCGCCGGTGCGGCGGGTGGCTACCTTGTGTCGAAGGTGGCTCAAACACAGGTCAAGAAAGCCATCAACGAAGCCGAGCAACGCGGCTATGACCGTGCGCTGAATCAGGCGGTCAAACAGCAATACTGGATCATCCAGAACCAACAACGTTCCTACGAAACACGGCAAGAAACCGCCGCCCGTTTCGTGCCAGTGCAGCTCCCCGAAACCAGCGTCAACGGTGTCATTCTCAACCCCTCCGTGGAATACGTCCGCGTCGAATCGCCATGAAAACCCTCCTGCTCTTTTTGTGCATCCTTACGCTCGGTTGGTCGCAGATTCCGGTGACCGATGTGGCGAGCATCGCGAACAATCGTATCGCGCATGCAGAGAACATTGCCAAGTGGGTCGATAGCATCGCGAAACTGCGGACGCAGATCGACCAGCTAAACCAGCAAATCAACATCCAGGGAGACATCCGCAAATGGGCGGGCAACCCTGTGGAAGCAGGCGCCAACGTCATCCTCGATGTGCTCGGCGAGAAAGACCTGGTTCGCGAATATGGGCGGGCGCGGAATGAAATCGTTCGCGGTGCGCGGAGCCTTGAGTCGCTGGGAAATACCGCTGACGGGAATTACCGTGCCATTCGGAGCACCGACCTAAACGGCGGGAGTTTGCAACGCGACCCGCTCACCTACCGCCGCTACTCGGTGCTCGACGCGAAGCAGGCGAACACCGTGCAAGTCACGGATGAAACCAAGGCCCGCGAAACGGAGTTGCAGGAAGAAATCGCCCTCACGCTCCAAGAACTGAAAGCCGCGACCACGGATGCCGAGGTGCAGAAGCTTTCGGCAAAGCTCGTCGCTCTGAACGGTCAGCTTGCCCAGGTCGAGACCGCGCGACGTCGCGAGGTCGATGAAGTGGCACTCCAGAAAATCGCGAACGACACCCGCCTTGAACAAGAGCGGCTGGCTGCCGCCGAGTTGGAGGCACGGGACAACCATTTAGCGAACCAACGCGTCAGTGCCTACATGAAGTCTCTTAAACTCCGTAAATCCCAACCATGAAAACCACCGCACTCGTCCTGATACTCGGTCTGTCCGTCCTCGCCGCCGGCTGCGGTCCGTCGAAAGCGGAGCGAGAGGCGGCCGAACGCGAACGGCTTCGCATGGAACTTGAGGAGAAGACCCGCCGCGAGGCGGAGGCAGGCAACAAGGCGATCACTGAAATGAACCAAAACATGTTCAAGAAGTTGACGGCGGAAGAACGCGCTGCGCGCGACGCGGAGCGTAAGCGCAACGCACAAAAGATGGTTGATGAATGGAAAGAGGCGGAAGCGAAGCAAGAAGCGGCCAAGACGATGACCGAGCAGAAGGAGCCGTAATCCATGGACATCTACCTACCAACGCTTGAGGAGAAGATGGTCGCGCTGGTGCTCGCGTTCCGGTTCATCGTTTTCGCCATCATGGTCGCGGGACTGGTCTTTTACATGTCCAGCCAGCCTAGCGGTGTTGGTATCGTGAAGATATTGGCCAAGGCCATCATCATCGTCGCGGCGGTCGCAACGATGGACCAATGGTTCCCGAGGGTGGAGCGGACGATGATAGACATCGCCGAATTCATCGATCCCGGTTTCGAGGAGAATCCCACTTCGTCGGCGGACAAGATTCGTGAGTCCACGACAACCAATCCGGAAGGTCAGGAATGGTCGTGGCGAAAGCTGAACGAGTCGATCTACCAAGCGGTCTCCAACGCGCTTGCGAACATCTTCATCTATATCGGAACGCTCATCACGGTGCCGATGCTGATTCTGCAATACGTGCTGCGGTGGTTGCTCTACCTGATCACACCCTTCGCCTTGGCGATCTTCATGGTGCCCGGCATGACAGGGATCGGCGTCCGGTTCCTCCAGCAATTGCTCGCGGTGCTCGCATGGCCCATCGGCTTCGCGCTCACGAATCTCGTGGCGCTCGCGATCTGGACGGATTTTCGCGGAGCCGTCGGAGCCAATCCGGAGACAGTAGGCGACGCGCTCTATTCGCCGTTTCTCACCATGATGGGCGGCATCCTCGCCACCATCATGATTATCATCGGCATGGTTTCGACGCCGCTGGTCATGCAGATGCTCTTTGCCCAGGGCAACGCCTTCACCGGCAGTTCGGTCAACCCGGTCGGTATGGTTCGCAATTCCACCGGCCTCGTCTCCGGCCTCGCCTCTCGTATCACCGGCGGTGATGCCGCCGGTCGTGGCCCGTCCGCCGCGTCCACCGCTGCCACTGCTGGTGCTGGTCGCAACCTTCCCCCGGTGCCGCCTTCCGCGTCGGCGGGCGGGCCCGGAATCTAATGGAGGCGCAACATGGATACCCCCGCATCTGCTCCTGCACCCGGCCCCATCACCCTGCGCGCAACTCCCGTCGATCAGACCAAGCGTTTGCCACCGGAAACCGGACGGGGTATCGGCTTCTCGCCCACGCGTCTTTTCGCCGACAACGCTTTTGCCGCCCGCATGTGGTTCCTCGTCGCCTGTGCCGCAGTCGGCTTCTGCTTACTTCAACCCTATCTCATCATCGGAGCCTATCGCGTGAAAGAGCGTGTCGTCGTCCTCGACGGCGGCGGCACGTTCTCAGTTTCTCCGCTCCTCGGATTCGAGGAGGCGAAGGAGCTTCACGAGTCGATGGCACTGTGGGCGACGCTGGCGATATTCCAGCGCAACCCGCGTGGGTTCGACTACCCGGACATGCTGCAAAAAATCTTCCTCGTGGAGGCGTCCGCAAAAGCGCAGGACGACCGCGAGAAATCGCACGCGGAGTTTGAGGCGAAGAACATTCACCAGAAACCCGAGGTGTTTAAGATCGAGATCCTGCGCACACGGGAAGACCGCGTGCTGGTCAAAGTCGAAGGTCAGTTGATTCGAACCGGGGTGTTCGAGAACCAGGCATTCACTGAGTCGCCGAAGTTCACCCTGAACCTGTCGTTTGCCCGCAACCCGAACATGCTGGCGAACAAACGCTACCCCCTTGGCGTATGGAGCTACGATTACACGCTGTTCTAGGTCGTCTTGCGCTCGTCCTCGTGTTCGCGAGCGCAACACACGCGGCCGAGCGTCCGCCGCAGGTCATCAAGCAATTCCCGCTGGATGAGCGCACGGTTTACGAGATTCCCATCGGCGCAGACGTGCCGACCACGCTCATGTTTCCCTCGGCCCTTACCGCCATCGAGGGAGCGAACATCTCGGCCAATCCCGACACCCCGGCTCCGGTGCTGCTCGCTTATACGCCCGGACGCTACTTTTTCAGCGTCCGGGCCGGCGAGCCCAACGCGAAAGCGGCGGTCAATGTGGTCTGGAAGAACCGGACCTTCGTCCTGCGCTTCTTCGTGGCGAAAGAGCCGTATGCGTCCGTGACGTTCTACGAGGACGCTCTGGCCGGCCGCAGCGCGAGCCTGCAACGCCGGGTGACGCCCGAGGTTTTGCTCGGCCTGCTCGACCGGGCTAAAAGCTTCCGGCTCGTTGCGCAGCAATACCCGGAGGCGGTGCAGCAGATCGAGCATGGTGCGCCTGGCGACGTGACGCTCTACAAGGATTTCCGCGTCACGGTCGAAGAGGTCTTCCGTTTCGATCCCGAGGACACGCTGGTGTTTAAGCTGAGGTTGGAGAATCCCGGAGCTTCTGAGGTGATTTACCAGCCGCAGCGGCTTGCCGCGCGCATCGGCCAAAACATTTATCACGCGTCCATTGCCGACGCGTCCGGCATCGTCCCTCCACAGGCATCCACGACCGGATATTTTGCGATCACCGGCACGCCGAATGGCGGGCGGGCAAACCTCAGCATAAAAAACCGCGTCAGCGTTATCGTCCCGCGTGTCGAGCGGGACGCCAAGCTGGTCCTGCCGGAGTGAGCCACCATGAAGCTGTGGACGTTCATCAAATCGCCCTCGGGCAATCTGGCGGTGTTCGCAGGGTTCGTCTTATTCGGAGGAGTCTTGGTCTTCCGGTCTTACGCGCGGGACAAAGCGCGGGCCGATCAATTGACGAAGATCGAGGCCACCGCACCGGAAACGGGCCGGCAATCCATCCTCCGCGACGGCTCGCCGCTTAAGATGCCGGAGGTCTTCAACCCGGCAAATCGGATGGAAACCGTTTCCGGTGGCGAATCGCGGTCCCGTGCTGCACGTGATCGCACCGCGTCGCCCAAGTCTCCGGCAGCACTTCCGATCAGCCTTTTTTCGGGTAACGCGGCCTCGGACGTTACGGAGCTTTCCAAAAACTACGCTCCTTATGGACGCCTGATACCCTGCGAAACCGTCGTCACCCTCGAATCGTCGCAACTCGATACGCCGGTCATCGGTCTCGTTACCGAGGATGTTTGGCACGACGGTCGTCTCGTCATTCCAGGCGGGGCGGAGGTCCACGGACGCGCATCCCTAGACCGCTCGCGCGAACGCATCGCCGTTGCTGGCAAATGGGTCGTCGTCTGGCGCGACGGTAGCTCGTTCAATGGCACGGAACTGGTCCTGAGCGGCATCGCCCTGGACCGACAGCGCAACGACGTTACCGGCGAATTCGGGATGCGTGACGGTTCGGCCGGTCTGGCCGGTCAGTTGATCCGCTCCGACAACTGGCAGGAAATTAAGCTGTTCGCGTCCACCTTCCTCGCCGGCATGGCGAGCGGATTGCAGGAAATGCGAAACCAGAGCACGGCGTTCGGCAATGTGCCGGTGCCGGTCGCATCGGGAAAAAATGCTGCTCTGCAAGGCACGGCCGACGTGCTCAACCTCTACGCAAAACAGATTCAGGACGTGATTGCCCGTGATGGCTTCTACGTCCGGGTGCCGGCCGGAAAACAGTTCTACCTCTACGTGACCGAAACCGTGGATCAGGCGAAGGGCGTGCGGGGCAACGTCCGTAACGAAGAAATTTGGAGGACTCAAAATGAGACGAAAAACAACTAGGCTCGTGGCCATTCTGGGTTCGCTCGTGCTGTTCCTCGGCTCGGGCTGCGCCACCGCGAAAAAGAAACCCTCGGTCGCGGAAGCTCCGCCTCCGGTGCCGGTATCCGGCACCGACCTTGACCAAGCCAACGTCGAAAAGGTGCGGTCGAGCGAAACGCTCAAGGCATATCCCATCGGTCGCTACGTCGATCCGCATGACCCTAACGTTATGCACGAATCGCATGTCGTGTATCGGAAGGAAGCCGGTGCCGGTTGGAATCTCGCGCCCAATGCGCCGACCGTCGTCCCGCTCGGCCCTGCGCTCGCCGTGTCAGACGGTGCGACGCAGCCGAATCCCTTGCCTGCGGAACTGGAGCAAAAGGTGGCAGAGCAAAACCAACTCATGGCCGCGCTCATCGAGCAAAACGAGGCGCTGGCCGCCGAATTGACGAAGCTCGGCAAGGAACTCACCGACTTGCGCGGACGCGCCGCCACGCTGGGAGAAACGAAAGGAGGCAAGTGATGGCCAACGAACCCGCCACGATTGAAGGGCAAGCCGTCGTGCTGCCTCCGCATCTCTGGGAGAACTTCGAGAAGGCCGATGCGGAACTGCGAGAGTTCTACGGGGTGAGTCCCGGCGCGTTGGCGCTGATGCGTCTTTGGCTCGCCTGCGGCGCGTCCTGGCGCGTGCGTGCGGAGTTCGAACGCTCGGTGCTCGACATCAAACACCGGGGTTTACACCCGAACAAGGAAGGGGACTTCGATGAAGACTGCCTCTGAAAATCACTTTGGGCGATTCTCGCCCAGACAAGGTCAAGTGCCGCTGGCGACCAGCCGCCTTGAAATAAAAATGGCTGGGCAAAACAAGGAGGCGTTATGCCACTGAAAGAACAAGTAGCCGCCCGCAAGGCGCAGCAGAAACCCGAACTGCGGAGGAATCCCGAGATCGACGCCAAACTCGACGCGTTCATCGGGGAGAATCCGAAGCTCGTCGAGTATTACAACGGGCTCAGCAAAGATGAGCTGATCCGGAAACTGATGCTCGGAAAGATGCAGCGGTCGGAATACACGAACCAACGGAATCAGGAAATCGTGGCTTGGGTGGAGGAGAACCCCGAAATCAAGGCCAAGGTGGAACAACGCATCCGCAATGTGCCGCCGGAGAACCGCGAACGGGCGTTCATCACGGCCGCCAAATCGCTCGCGTTAAACCAGACGGTGCAGAGTCGCGGTGTGACCCCGTGACCGTGGGTTTTTCGTTCGGCGGCGGTCGCTCCAGCGACCGCCGCTTTTTTGCGTAAGCTCGATTTCAAGCTTCTAGATAGCAGATGCTTGATGTCGGTGGAACATATAACGAGGCTGCGAGGATTGCGGTTGTTAGGGTGCGAGAGCGTTCTCGGGAGGATCGCTTCTACATGCGAAAACGGGCGCGCTTTCGAGGGTGATGGAGCGCCCGTGCAGGTATCCGAGGCCGAGGAAGGCTTCGAATTGATCGAGGTAGAAACTCTGGTCGGTTGTCCCGATTTGCGGAAAACGGTAGGAGCTGAGTTCCCAACGATTGCTCACCTGGGCGCGCCACGGCGGGGTGAAATTTAAAAATGTCGCGTAACGCGCCACCGCGTAGGCGTAAAAGGCTTCGAGTTCCTCCGGCGAACGGAGCGGCGGGATGTGCGAGATTGCCTTGGGGTTTGGATACCAACGGCCATGCCGCCGATAGAAAACCGTCTCTTGGCGCTTATCGTAAATTTCGTGGCCCAACTGGGCTCCGTTTACCGGCACGTAGCGCTGCTTGAGCTGTGTGCTCAGTCCCATCGTGGAGCTTGGAATGGGGCGCGCGCGAATCCCAGCCGCGTAGTTTCTTGAGGATTCACTCACGTCAGGCAGGGCGGCGTCGTATGTCTCCAGCTTGAAGAGACGCTCAGGTAGGGAGAGTTTGAGGTAGTGGATCTTTACGTCGATGGGACCGCCGTATGGCGAGCCGGCTGCGCGGACCGCCCGACCTTGAAGCAGGGGGCCGGCAGTAAAATCTCGGGACGTTGCGCGATGGTCGATTGCGTCCACGGACAGCGCGATGCCCTCCAAGGCTAGCAGGTGTCGCAAGCGGTGGTAGGCTTCAAACCGATTGGCAGGATCGTGTTCACCATCCACAATGATGACATTACGAAGATTGCGCCGAATAAGGGCGTAGGCGCCCAAGTTTTCGCCGATGCCTTTTGGGATGGCTCCGTCGCCTCCGCCTCCGTCCCATGCTGTCACCGTATTATGGGTGTCTTGAATAGGGTCCGGGAACTTTTGGGCGAGGAATGTAGGAACGGCTGCACCGGAAATGGCGATGGTTTTGACCAGAGGCTTTGAGGAGGCAGGGGCCCACGACCTGTAACCGAAATAATCGTTACCGACATAAAACGGCGTAAACTCCAGTAAGTCGGCAGGCGAAGGCGCCTCCGTGTGCAGTGTCGCGTTGATTACAAAGGCAGGAACACGGCCGGATCTTATTATCTTGTCAGCATAATCGCCAATCGTCGGGCTGTTCAGGCACGCTTCGGCAGCGGACGATCCGTCCAACGGTTGGTAGGCAAATTTGTTGAGCCTCTCTTCGTAAAATTGGGCTTTGTAGACAGGCGGAAAGGGTATTTGTCGCCAACCGATGCGGTAGGGAACGAAATTGGCAGATAAGCTCAGCCGGGTCGTTTTCTGGAGCCAGTTGCCCTCTTGAAATACGGAATAACCGAAAGCCTTCTTATCGTCTGCAGCCAATCCATCTTGGGTGAGCAGCCAAAACCAAGCGTAGCCACCTCCGGACACGGTTGAGACGATGTCGATTTCATCAAGCACGCCATTATCCGACAACGCCTTGAGCACGCCCAAACTGAACGTGCCGGAGCGAATTCCACCGCCCGAAAGCGCCAACCCCCAATCCATGGATGCCTTGCCCCGGGTGGGAACAGGCAGCGGTGAATTGGCCTGCCAATCGGAGGGACGCTGTTCTGACTCACGTTTGTAGGGCGCGCTATTTATGACGCAGCCGGCCCAGACGGTAAGGGTAAAGCCAACGAGGCCGAGGAGAAGAAATTTTGATTTAGACATAAATATGTGTGACGCTCGGGATCAGGGGCGGCCGGCGTTGAAGCCCTCGATCAAGCACGCGAGCCAAGTTTGCTGAAGCTTGCAGGCTTCGAGAAGGCGTGCGCGCAGGGCGGCGACCTGTTGCGAGAGCTGCACCGCTGATTCAGCTATTCCCTGACGTAATTGGGTAAGAGCGGCGCGAGGAGGCATGCGTAAGATCAACTAGGAGCATCTCTTATGCCTTATATCGCAGGAGCTATTCCATTTTAAAATCTCATAACTTGCGAGTGACTACTTGGCGGTTTTCAGCCCCGCGCTGGCACCTTGAGTTTGGTGCTGATGTGCAACGCGACCTCGGCTGGGTCGAAATAGACGAAGTGGCCGACGCGATGATAGGGGATGCGGCGGAGCTTGGTCCACTCGCGCAAGGTGCGAATCGACGGCTCTCGACCTTTCGGGAAAAGTCCGCAGGTGCGGAGGCCAGTGATGTCGGTGAGGTTGGCGAGACTGGGTGCGGGTAGTTGCGTTTCCATGCCCTTGCGCCGGTGTAAACGCAGCGAGTGGCGAGGTGCGCTGCTCCCTTGCCATCGCAAAAACGACCGGCGCGTGTCGTAAACCGCCCGACATGGCGGGCGGTGGCGCCATGCCGGGCGCGGGGTCAAGCGGCGACGGGCAGGGTCTTGGGCTCCTCCTCTCCTGCCGCATGCTTCGGCATGATCCCAAAAAACGCTTCGGCCTCGGTCGGACTCTTTAGGTCGAGGTAGTGCTTGCGGATAATGCTCTCGGAGTTGCCTGCCTGAATCGCGGCCTCGCCGATGGAGCGAAATTTCCCAACGAACATGGAGATGAACGTGTGACGAAGCACGTCGTGGGACAGGTTGAAGCGGTCGCGGAATTTCTCCCGGCGCTTCTTGAAATTGCCGACGACGATGGGGAATTTTTTCAACGGGTAGGCGTGGAGCCAGGCCGCGAGATTCGGCTGGATGGTGATACGCCGCGGCTCGCGCACCTTGGACACGTCGGCGGAAATCGCGATGATGCCCGTTTCAAGGTTAACGTCCTCGGGCTTGATCTTCGTGATCTCGCCATCCGGCACGCCAGGGCGGATTCCGGCGAAAAGGCAGAGCGCAAAGTAAGGCACCCAGCGGCCGCCCTCGTAGGTCTCGAAAAAGGCCATTAACTCGGCCGCTTGGGCTGCGGTGAAGGTAACGGCGGAACCTCGTTTGCGCCGGATACGGAAGTGCGGAACTTTTGGAACAGGGTTCTCGACGATCCATCCGCGATGGAACGCGTATTTGAAAAACGTGGAGAGCACTCCGCGCCGGTTGTTGTAGGTCTTCATCGACGGCCGGCCGAGTTCGAGGAACTCGACTAATGCGGGGACCGTCAGCTCCGCCACGGCGCGCTTGGGGAATTTTTTCTCCAGCCGGGCCAAATCCCAGCCGATGCGGTCGAGCTGCGGCTGGGAAATCTGGCCCTGCTCGCACTCGTGCGCCTTCGCCTTGTTGTAGTCGGCGATAGCGTCGGCGAGCGGCTTCTGCTTCTCGGGCTCACGATAGTTCGTGAGAGCGAAATCGACGTAGAAGGACAAGGGGCGGGGCTTGTCTGCGAGACGGAGAAACACCGCCTCCGCCTCCCGCGTCTGATCTTCGGTCAAGGTGGTCGCGACGCTCCGCAGGCTCGATGTCGATTGCAGGGCTTTAAGCTCCAACGTCGCCTTTTCGGCGGCGGCTTCCTCTCGTGTTTTGAAGTTTTTCCGGATGCGGACGCCGTTGATTCGTCCATCCACCCGCCACGAGGTAACTCCGTTCCGGTTCCGGAACTGGCTGACGGCAAACTCTGTCTGATTCATGCTTAGGTTGCCGCGTAAACCGGGCAACCTAGCTACTGAGAAAAAGGATCTCCTTCGCGTGGAAGGAGATAAGTGGCGTCCCCACGGGGATTCGAACCCCGGTTCTTACCGTGAAAGGGTAGTGTCCTAACCGGGCTAGACGATGGGGACGCAAAGAACGAAGAGGCGAGACCGTAGAACTGGTTTGGTTTCGCGCAAGCGTTAATTTCAACCTATTTTTCGTCTTTCGCTCACCCCCTCCTCCCTCTTCTGTCCTCCGTCTTCTGCCATGACCTCCACCCAAATCGCCGCCTCCCTGCCTGCCCGCGCCGTCACCTCCATCGACGGCCTGCCTTTTCCCCGCATCGCTTCGGGCAAGGTCCGTGAGATCTTCGACCTCGGCGACGCCCTCCTCCTCACCGCCACCGACCGCCTTTCTGCCTTCGACGTCATCCTCCCCGACGGCATTCCGGGCAAGGGCATCATTCTCACCCAGATCAGCAATTGGTGGTTCGCCCAGACTTCGCACCTCCTTCCCAACCACCTCCTGTCGGACCAAACCGGCGAGTTCGCCCGCCGCGGTATCACCGACCGCGATTTGCAACTGCGCTCCATGATCGTGCGCAAACTCAAGCCTCTCACCATCGAGTGCGTCGTCCGCGGCTACCTCGTTGGCAGCGGTTGGTCCTCCTATCAGAAAACCGGCGAAGTCTGCGGTCACCGTCTCCCGGCCGGCCTCCGTCAGGCCGACAAGCTCCCGCAACCGCTCTTCACGCCCACCACCAAGGCGCCCAAGGGCCAGCACGACGAACCCATCAACGACGCCCAGGGCGCCGCCGCCGTCGGCGCCGCCCTTTACGAAAAGGTCAAGGCCACCAGTCTCGCGCTGTATTCACTTGGCCATGACAAGGCCCGCGTCGCCGGGATGATTCTCGCCGACACCAAATTCGAGTTCGGCACCGACGAAGCCGGCAATCTTGTCCTCATCGACGAGGTGCTCACGCCCGACTCCTCGCGTTACTGGCCCGCCGACCAATACAAGCCCGACTGCTCGCCCCCGAGTTACGACAAACAATTCGTCCGCGACCACCTCCTCGCGATCAAGTGGAACCAGACGCCCCCCGCGCCCGCGTTGCCCGCCGAGGTCATCCGCCGCACGCAGGAGAAATATCTGGCGGCCTTGAAAAACCTGCTCGGTTAATCCCCCAAGAAAAACTCAAGCGGGGTCGTAGCAGCCGAGGTAACGAGGCTGGGTTGGTCCCCCTTCGCAAAGCCAGCCTCCTTACGTCGGCTGCTACACACTGCATCTACGACTGTCCGCCGGCGTGCGCACCCCGCGTGGCTCCGCGCGAGGCGCGCACCAGTTCGCGGCGCAACCAATCCAGCGCGGCGTTGACCGCGCGACGATTCACGGTCGCCCGCGGGCCGGGGTAATGGAGTTTTTTCGACCACACGCCTTGGGGTGAGTGCAACGCGATGTAAATGGTGCCGACCGGGTTTTCGTTGGTGCCGCCACACGGGCCCGCAAATCCCGTGATCGCCAGCCCGTAATCGGCACCGAGCCGCTCGGCCGCACCCACCGCCATCGCCACGGCATTTTCCGCCGATACCGCGCCATGCTGCGCGAGAAGGCACTCCGGCACATCGAGGAGCTGCATCTTCGACTCGTTCGAGTAACACACGCAGCCTCCCGCAAAAAATTTCGACGCGCCGCAGATATCCGTGAACGCGCTCGCCAACATGCCTCCGGTCGCCGTCTCCGCGACGGCAAGCGTCAGATCCTGCGCACGGAGCAAATCCCCGACGACCTTTGCCATCGAGTCCGCGCCGAAGCACATGAAGTCCTCGCCCAACAACGCCGCGCACTCGGCGGCAATCAGGTCGAGATGTGACAAAGACAGTTTCCCGCTCGGCGAACTCACGCGCACGTCCACCTGGCCTTGGTGCGCGCAAAACGCGATGCTCAGCGCATCGCCATAACGATCAAAAATCGGCTGCAGTTTCGTTTCCAACGCCGACTCGCCCACGCCCGCGGTGCGCACCTGCACATACGCCTCGCGATCGAGCAACAGCCCGCGTTTCGCGAGACGCGGCACGACTTGGTCGGCGAACATCGGCTGCAATTCGTTCGGCGGCCCCGGCAGCATGACGAGCACCTTGCCGTTTTGCTCGACCCACAAACCGGGCGCGGTGCCGTGCGCGTTGGCCAACACCTCGCCGCGCTCAAAACGATACGCCTGCTTGAGGTTGTTGTCGGTCATCTTGCGCCCCGCCCGGGCAAAGCGCGCCTCGATCGCCTTCACGATCTCGGGTTCGAACACCAGTTTTTGACCGAGGACGCCGGCCACGGCCTCGCGGGTGCGATCATCGCAGGTCGGCCCGAGTCCGCCGGTCGTGATGACCACGTCGGCGCGCGTCCAGCTGTCGCGAAATTGTTCGGCGATGGCATCTGCTTCGTCGGTGATGGTCACATTGCGCTGCAACAACACGCCGCGCTTGCCGAGTTGCGCACCGATGTAGCTGAGATGTCCGTTGGCCGTGAGACCAAGCAGCAGCTCGTCACCGAGGGTGAGAAGTTCGTAACGCTTGGACCTAACGCTGGCTGGAGGGGCGTTGTTTTCGGAAAGCATACTTGCGATGCGCCAAAGTAGGCTAAACTCCTCCAAAATGCCAGCATCCGACCCCGTAAACCTGAAAGAGAAGGTCCGCCACCTCTCTGAAAAACCCGGCGTCTACCTCATGAAGGATCGCTTGGGGCGCATCATCTACGTGGGCAAGGCCAAGGCGCTCAAGAAACGCGTGTCGTCGTATTTCACTCCATCGCGCGCGATGACCTATCACCCAAAGATCCGCGCGTTGATCGAAATGATCGCCGACTTCGATGTCATCGAGGTGAAGTCCGAACCCGAGGCGCTGCTGCTGGAAGGCAAGCTGATCAAGCAGTGGAAACCAAAATACAACACCGACTTCACCGACGACAAACGGTTCCTGCTCGTGCGCGTCGACCTGTCGCAAGAGCTGCCACGCTTCGCACTCACTCGCTTTAAAAAAGAAGATCGCTCGCGTTACTTCGGTCCCTTCGCCCACAGCGGGCTGTTAAGGAAAACCCTCGCGCAGATGCGCCGCCAATTCGGCATCCTGCTCGGCGACGCCACACCGCAGCGCATGCCCGACGGACGCTGGCAGCTCTACGACGACGTGCGCCAGGAGCTCTACGGCTTCGCCAACGAAACCACCGCCGAAGATTACCGCCTGCGTGTTACCGAGGCCTGCGAGTTTCTCGAAGGCAAGTCACGCGAATGGCTCGAAATGCTTCGCGCCGAAATGCTGACCGCGGCCGAGAAACACGAATTCGAAAAAGCCGCCGAACTCCGCGACGTGGTGTTCGCGCTGGAAAAAACGCTGGCCAAGACGCGCACCTTCGAACGCTACGACCACACCGCGCCTGCGCCGGACGAAGAAGCCATGCGCCTGCTCGGCGAGGCATTAGGCATGGCGAAAACCCCGCGCACGATGGAGTGTTTCGACATCTCGCATATCAGCGGAACGTTCGTCGTCGCCTCGATGGTTCACTTCGTGGAAGGACGTCCGGACAAAAACGAATACCGCCGTTTTCAGATCAAGAGCTTCATCGGCAACGACGATTTCCGCGCGATGGAGGAGGTGGTCGGCCGGCGCTACCACCGCTTAAAAGAAGAGGACAAGCCCATGCCCGACCTCGTGGTGATCGACGGCGGACGCGGCCAGATCGGAGCGGCGCTCAAGGCGTTCATCGCAATCAACGTCGAGCCGCCCACGTTGATCGGCCTGGCGAAGAAACATGAGACGATCATTTTTTCCGACGAACGGACGCCGCTGAACCTGCCGCTCAACTCCCCCGCGCTGAACCTGCTCCAGCGCCTGCGCGACGAGGCGCACCGTTTCGCCAACACCTACAACGCCGATCTGCGCTCCAAAAAAATCCGCGAGAGTGTGCTCGACGATTTCCCGGGTCTCGGCGTGGTGCGTCGCGCCGCCTTGCTCGCGCACTTCGGCAGCATCGACCGCTTGCGCGAAGCCACGGCCAAACAGATCGCCGAAGTCGAGGGCTTCGGCCCGCGCATGGCCGCCGATCTCCACGCCTACTTGCACGCGCCGCCGACGGCATGAGCGTTTCCGGGCCTCGCCGCGCGGCTTGTTCGGTCAGCATGCCCTAAGAAATCTTATCTTGGTCCGTTTGCATCATAGGGACAGCATCGTCGCACCCCGTTCACCCATTCGCCATGCACCTCCTCCGTCTTTCCCTGTTGTTCGCCGCGGTCGTCACCACGAGCGCGTTCGCCGCCCCGATCCCCGCCGAATCCGCCATCGCCTCCGCGACCGTCTATCCTGATCGCGCCGTGCTCACCCGCACCGCCTCCGCCCTCGCCATTCCCGCCGGCACCAGCGAACTCACCTTCGCCAGCCTGCCCGCCGCGTTGCAGGACGAATCCATCCAGGTCTCCACCCGGGGCACCGCCGCCACCGCGCTCCTCGACGTCTCCAGCCGCACGGTCTTCGTCACCGCCGAACCCGATGCGCGCATCAAGACCCTCGACGACCAACTCGTCGCCCTCCGCCGCGAAGAACGTGCGCTCAACGACCAGGCCACCGTCCTCGATTCCCAGCGCAGCCTCCTCAACAACATCGAAAAAGCCTCCACCACGCCCGTGAGCGCCCGCGCCGGCGAAACCGCCCCCGCCCGCCCCACGCTCGACGACTACGAAAAACTCCTCGGCTTCTCCGCCACCCAGCGCGCCCGCCTCGACACCGCCGCCCAGAAACTCGACGCCGACCGCGTCGCTCTCGCCGAAAAAATCGCCGCCATCCAAGCCCAGTTGAACGAGCTCCGCGGCAAACAACCCGCCCGGCGCGCCACCAAGACCGTGACCGTGCGCCTCTCCGCCGAAGCCGCCGGCAAGCTCGACGTTTCGCTCAGCTACGCGCTCGCCGGCGCCTCGTGGACTCCCGCCTACGACGCCCGCCTGCACTCCGAAAAACGCCAGGTGCAACTCGATGCGTTCGGCCTCGTGCGCAACGCCACCGGCGAAGACTGGAAAGGCGTCGCCCTCACCCTCTCCACCGCCCGCCCCGGTCTCGGCGGCTCCGCGCCCGAGATCGCTCCGTGGTATGTGGATGTCTCCCGCCCTGTCGTTTATTCCAAGACTGGCGCCAGCTCGATGGCCTTCGACCGCGCCATCGGCGGGGTCGTCGCCGCCCCCAAGGCCGTGTTTAGCAATTCCGTCATGATGGCCGGTGAAGTTCCCTCCCCCGAAACGGAGCCCCAAGTCCAGGGCTTGCTCGCCGTCGCCGGCGTCGAATCCGCCGCCACCAGCGCCTCCTTCAAGATCGCCACGCCCGTCACGCTCGCGAGCGACAACACCCCGCAACGCCTGCCCCTCGGCTCCGCCACACTCGCCGCCGATCTCCAATACCAGGCCACCCCCAAGCTCCAGGAAACCGCCTACCTCGCGGCCTACGTCGCCAACCGCAGCGAACTCCCCTTCCTCGCCGGCGCGCTCAACGTGTTCCTCGACGGCACGTTTGTCGCCGCTTCGCGCCTGACGACCACCATGCCCGGCGAAAAGTTCACCCTCAACCTCGGCGCCGACGAAGGCATCGCCATCAAGCGCAAGATCGTCTCCCGCTTCACCGAAGACACCGGCTTTACGACCAAGAGCCGCCGCACAACCTATGACATCCTCGTGACGCTCACCAATAACAAGCGCACCACCGAACGCGTGGTCATCAAAGACGCCGTGCCCGTCGCCCGCGACGAAAAGATCACCGTGAAACTCCTCGCCCCCGCCGAACGCGATTTGCTCAAGCCCGAGGACGCCGCCGCCCAGCCGCCCAAGCTCGGCATCGCCCGCGACGCCGACGGCAAACTCACCTGGCGCCTCGACCTCAAACCTGGCGAGAAACGGGAACTCCCCCTCAAGTTCTCCATCGAACACCCCGCCGACCTCCCCGTCACGGGCGTCGAGTAACCCCCGTTCCAAAAAAGCCCAACCGATGAGGTCGGGCTTTTTTTTCGCACATGCGCACAAGGCCCAACCCACTTGCGAACGCATTCACTCCGAAGCACCGTGCGTTTCATTTCCCGATGAAACGCCTCCTCCTCCCCCTCGCCTCCTTCCTCGCCATGTTCTCCTTCGATTCCGCCGAACCGCTCAAAGTGGGTGATCCCGCCCCGCACGTCACGGCCACCACCGAGACGGGCGCCGATCTCGCCTTTGCCGATATGTATGCAAATAGCCCCTACACCCTCGTCTTCTTTTACCCGAAGGCCTTCACGCCCGGTTGCACCGCGCAGAGCTGCTCTTTGCGCGATGGCTACGAGACGCTCGCCAAGCAAGGCGTCACCATCATCGGCGTGAGCACCGACAGCGTGGAGACACAGAAGAAATTCAAAGCCGAGCACCGCCTGCCCTACACCCTGATCGCCGACTCCGACAAAAAAGTCATCAAGGCCTTCGGCCAGACGGGAACGCTGTTCGCCAGCCGCCAAGCCTACCTCATCAAAGACGGCAAAATCGTCTACGCCGACACCAAAGGTTCCACCAAGCAGCAAGCCGACGACATCCTTAAGTTCCTCGGAGTAAAATAAGCCTGCTCCCAAACGCGGCCAGCGACCCTGCTGACGCATGCTCCGCGCCAGCTACAGGCATCTCTCATCCTCTACGTTCGGCAAACAGTTCCGTTCTGGGTCCGCACTCAATCCAACGGCACCGATCCGTTGGCCACGTCTTCGAACGAGACCACGCGGATTCCCGAATCGCTCGCCAGGTAGTCCGCCGTCCGGTGCAGCACATCGATGAACGCCTGATCCGGCTCGTTTTTGATGAAATACTCCCACCAGTGCGTCACCAGCACCGTCACGGTCCGGCTTTCGGCCGTGCGGCGGATTTCATCCAACATCGTGTCGAGCGGACGCCGGTGCGAGAGCAGGCATCCGGGGTGGCTGAGGAGGAATGAATGTCCGGTGTTCCAATGCTCTTGGTTGCGCAGGGCGCTCAACGCATAGCGCGGCCACCACGTGCAGGGCATGGCGCGCAGTTCAAACCAGCACGCGGAAACCACGTCGTAACGCCCGGCCGTGGCCGCCAGGCTGTCGCGGGAAAGACGGTCATGCGGCGCGACAAACACCCGCGGCCGCCCCAACTCCGCTTCCATCAGACGTCGCGCGCCGTGATCCAATCGACGCACTGCTTCGGCCCGGTCGATCTGCCCGAATTCGGAGTAATCATGGTAACACCCGTGTTGGCTGATGTGATAGCCCGCGTTGGCCCGCAGATAGGCAACGAGCGCGGGATTGGCCGAAATCGGCAGCGTCTCCGGCTCGTTCCCCTTTCTTGCCATGAGGAATCCCTCCGGACGGCCATCCGGCAGCCGAACCGTCGTGCGCACCTCCGGGATGATCGACAAATTGACCGGCAACCCCCGATCCATGAACGGTCGATAAAGCCGCTCGAGGCACTCGGGCGGAGTCAGCGCATTGGTGTCGTCATCACGCAGAATAACGTAGCGCATTCTTTTCATCGATGAGGTTTTCGTAGAGTGACTTCATCCGCGCCGACAGCACGGTGGAGTCATATTCGGTGACGACCCGCTGGTTTCCCGCCGCGATCGACCGGGATCGCCAGTCGGGGTTGCCCAGCACCTGGTCGATCGCGACGTGAAATTCTTCGGGCCGGTCGAGGTCAAACAACCAGCCGTTGCCACCATGCTCAACGAGTGCGCGCGCGCCCGACGTGCGACTGCTGATCACCGCCGTGCCCGCCGCCCACGCCTCCAGGATGACGAGTCCGAACGTTTCTGAAATCGAGGGCAGCATCACCGCCTTCGCCTCCTGCATGAGACCGATCAAGCGCGGGTCGCCGGGCGGAAGTTTGCCCGTGAGGCGCACGTGATTCCCGAGTCCGAGCTGGATGATTCGCCGGTTCAGTTTTTCGCCATAGGCTTCATCCGTGCATGGTCCGGCGAGGACCAGCAGGGCGCGCGGATGCCGGCGGATGACTTCAGTCATGTGCTCGACGAGCCACAGTTGATTTTTGACCGGGTCGATGCGTCCAACCGAAAGCAACACCTCGCGCCCCGCCATCCACGGAAACGTCTCGCGCGCGACAGCGCGGTGGTCGTGTTGATAGATTCCCGACGGCACCCCGTGCGGTTGCACCATCACGCGGCGATCCGGGTGATGCTCGCGGATCAACTCGGCTTCGCGCGGGTTGCACGTGACAATGGCATCCGCATCGAGCAGCACCCGCCGCGCACGCAGGATCAGGCCGAAGACCTTGCCCCACTCCCAACCAGCGCCGCCGCCTTCGCTGAACTCGCGCCGCATCGTCTCCGGCAGGTCGTAAACTCCGCCGTGAATCGTCACGACAAACGGCACGTTTTTCTTTCGCGCCACCGTCATGCCAATACCGCCCAGCCGGCCCAGCGCATGAGAATGCACCACCAGCATTTCCCGATCGCTCCACAACGAGCCCAGCAAGTCGAACGACATCAGGTTGCCGCCCACCGCGATCATTTGCCGCCGCCGCTCGGGCGGAATGCCCCAGATGGGCACGCAGGTCTTGAAGCGTTTCACCACGCAGCCCGCGTCCACCAGCGGATCGGCGGCGGGCGCGGCGTGGTGACCGTGACCGTTGGTCTCATACTCGGGGCAATACACGACGGAGCCCATTCCGTGATGGCGCAGGCCATCGCAGAGCTGGCGCAAGGCCGTCTCCGTTCCGCCCCACTCGGAGGGGTTATATTTTCTCAGGATGTGGACGATGTGCATGGTGGTTTCCGTCGTTCGGATTCACGCCACGGCGCGAGTATCCGAGTTGGTGAGTTCGATGACGCCGTCGGCCCTCACGTCCACCGGTGCGAGCGCCTTCGCTTGGCGCGCTTCGCGACGTTGCGTGTAGTGGAGGCTCGCGAGGGTGCCGGCGAGGATGTGAAACGACAAAAAGATGGGCGTCTGCCGATAGACCCACTCGGTGAGGCTTTGCAGGAAAATGCCCCACATGCAGAAAAAGAGCCCGATGCCGATGCGCCGCATCGGATCGTCAGATCGACGCGTCCACAAGAAACTCGCCCCCATCCAGAACAGGCGCGCCCAGATCAGCATGAAAAGAATCAGCCCCGGCACACCCAGTTCGCCGACGGTGAGCGCAGCGAGATTGTGCGCGGGTGCCGCATACACCGCGTTGGACAGCTGGATTTCCTTGGGCGAGATCATGGGATCATCGTAGGACAGATAACGAAAACCCGCCTCGGGTCCGTAAACCTTGCTGACCCAAAACGACCAGTTGCCCAACCCGACTCCAGAGGGATGATCGTCGATGATCGCCCGCGCCCAGCGTAGATACACGCCGCGGCCTTCGTTTTGATCGTCCAGATATTCCTCGGCCAGCGAGGCCTGGCCATAACGCTCCAGAAGCATGTCGCCGGCCTTGAACAGCGCCACGCCGGCGAGCATCGAAACCACCAAGGCGACACCGGCTTTTTTAAACGTCGGCTTCCAACTCACGCAAAACACCGTCGTCCCCAGCATGACCATCCCGAAAATGGGAATACCCGCGCGCGAAATCGTGAGCAGGCTCGCCAGCGCCGCAGGCAGGAAAGAAATCCAGCAGAACCGCTTCAACCAAGACGGTAAATCCGCCGATGCCGCCGCCACCAAGATCGGGCTTACGAGGCAGATATACATCGAAAGGCTATTCGGATCTTCGACGCTGCCACCGACCCGGTAAATGCCCTCCACATAGCGCTGCTTCAGCGCCATCGCCCCTTGCAACGACACCGTGCAGCACACTGCCGATACAAGCAGGATCAACTCCCGCCGGGTGCGCACGAACAGGGCGGCCGCCAGAAAAAACATAATGCCGCGCACGATCTTCGTGAGTTCAAACGCGCCAAACATCTTCGGATACGAGGTCAGCACCGAAAACAGGCCATACGCGGCGTAAAGACCCATGAAAAACAAAGCGCCCGGCCAATACAGGCGCGGCTTCTCCGGATAGCGAGGGAGCAGCACCGAAGCCACGATCAGGCAGAGCGCGATCACATCAATGGCCGTGACCTCCACCCCGCGCGTGGTGCCTCGATACCACTCCTGGCTGAAAAAATTGACGTCCATGCGGTTCGTCAAAACCGCGCCGGTCACCATCGCAAAGAACCCCACATCACGCGCCCGCTGAGAAAGCGTGGTCACCACCAGACCGACGCCCGTCGCGAAGACGATCAAGACGAGCGCAATGATGTATTGGGTATCCATGAGTCGTGTTCAGCAGGACGAAACCACGGGGTTCGCCTCACTTCGCTTCCAGGCCGGGCGTGTTCAACAAGGGCTGGCGCGTGGGTTTGGGCCAGTAGGGCGAAGTATCGCTCTTCAGATACCGGAACGCGCGCCAGCAGGAGATCAGGGTCACGACAAACCCGACCAAGGCCGCCGGGGCATGCGTGATTTTTCTAAAACCCCGTAACTTGCCGAGCCGCTTGAAGCGGAACGTGAGGATGCCCGGGAAAAGCTGCCAAAAAAACCGCGTCGCCCCGATATGCTTCTCGTTCAACTTCCGAAACCACTCCGGGTCCTGGCGCTCGGCGGTCTTGATCGTATCCGCCAGTCGTCGCCGTGAGTCCACCGGGAGCGACTTCAAGTATTCGAGCAGAACATGCACGGTCGTCTGGCCGATCATCTGACGCTTCTGGTTGTTCAACACATCGCGCAGCGTCACGTAGGCTTCGTAAACAATCGCCGCCTGCGGCGCATGCGCGATGCGCGTAGTATCCAGCTCGCCGGTGAGAAAATCAGTGCAGATGACCGCCTTCAGGAAACCATCGTCATTGGCCGCCAGATCGCGAGGCAGCCGGATGTTGCGCACCACGGAAGCGCGCAGGCAGTAGAGTTGTCCGCTGAAGCCGCCCTCGATCGTGCCGGTCATCACGGAGGTCGCGAGCGAGATGCGGTCGCGCAGCGATTTGTGTTTTTTAAAGGCGATGTCCTTGAAATGTCGGCCGGCGGAGACCCACGCGTGCGAATCGATCTCCAGCGTTTCAACGAGACTGATGAGCGTGTCCCGTTCGTGAAACAGGATGTCCGCATCCATCAGGCAGATGAATTTTGCCTCGGGCGCGGAGAAGTCGTGAACGAACCGGTTCCAGGCATTGCTGCGACCGGGCTCCTCAATCTCGACCACGCGGGCGGTGAAGGCGTTTGAATGCAGGTGTTCCTCGGAGATGCGCGTGAAGTAATCGCGGGCGACCTCAACCGTTCGATCCGTGCAGCCGTTGGCGATGCAGAAGATTTCGCAACGCCGGTGACGGGCCTCCAGTTTCTCAAACACCGATTGACGGAACAACGACTCCAGCGTGGCGCGGAGGACGTCTTCTTCGTTCCATGCCATGATGCCGACGGAGAGATGAACCGGTAGCGTAGCTTGTTGGGTTTCCCGGGAGGATTGGGTGCGCGGTGTTAAGATCAGTGACACGCCTCAGAGTATCGCCTTTGCGCAAACCGGTTGAGTAGGTGTGGACCTTAACGATAGGCGGGGCGGACCCCATGTGGAGTGCCCCGGCCCTTTGCTAATCTGGGTCCATGCAACCTGCCGCGGCCTTTCGTTCGACAACGCATAACACCCCGCCTGTCAGCATCATCCTGCGATCCTTCAACGAGGGTTGGGCGTTGCGCAACACCTTGCCGGCATTGATGGCCCAGTCTTATCGAAACTGGGAGCTGATCGTCATCGATTCGGGTTCGACCGACGGCTCCGTGGAGATGATCCGCAACGCCGCACCGCGGCATTTCATTCAGATTCAACCTCATGAATACGTGCCGAGTCGCGTGCTCAACCAAGGCATGCAACTGGCCCGGGGCCCCATCGCGATTTTCCTGAACGCCGACGCCACCCCGCAAAACTCCAACTGGCTGGGGCCGCTCGTGGATGCGTTGGACGACCCGCGGGTTGCCGCGGTGTTTGGCCGCCAGATCCCCCGCCCCAACTGCAAGGCGGTCTTCGCCTGCGACTACGAACGCTGCTTCGGGCACCGAAACGAAGCGGCCTCGTGGGATCATTTTTTCAGCATGGTGAGCAGCGGCATACGCAAGGACATCTGGGCCCGCCGGGGATTTCTCGAAGTGATGCAATACTCCGAGGACGACGAATACACCCGGTGGTGCCGCGCCCAGGGTTATCGCATCGTTTACCGCCCCGACTCGGTCGTGATGCACTCCCACAACTACACGCCGCGCCAAAGCTATAAGCGCAGTTTCGGCGAGGCTTGGGCACTCGCCGCCGTCTGGCCGGGCAAACCGGCCGAAGTCACCGCGCGACAACGACTCGTCCTTGGCTGGCTCAACGACGCGCGCCGCGACCTCCACTATTGCCTGCGCCATGGCCGGCTCGACGAATGGCCTCACGCCGTGCGCATCCGCTGGATGCAACGCCACGCCCGGCGACACGGCTTCAAAGCCGGTTGGGGCATGCACCGCCTTACTCCATCACCATGAACTCGCCCGTCCTCGACTCCCCTGCCCCCACGCCCCCGCCGCATTCCTCGAACCCATCTCGGCGAAGCGGCCCCGTCCGCCTCTTCACGATCGACGGTAGCGCCGCGCTCGAAAAACGCCTTCACGACCTCTGCGAACAAATCCGCGCGGCACTCTGCGGACTCCTCCCGGCCGGGAAACTGGAAGCCATTCTCCTCGGGGGCGGCTACGGGCGCGGCGAAGGCGGCGTGTTGAGCACACCCAACGGCGACCAGCCCTATAACGATCTCGAGTTCTACATCTTCCTGCGCGGCAACCGGCATCTCAACGAACTCCGTTATCATCGCCCGCTCGAAGTCCTCGGCCAGATCCTCACGCCGCAGGCCGGGGTGGATGTTGATTTCAAGATCGCCTCGTTCGACGAATTCAAACGCAGCCCGGTGAGCATGTTTTCCTACGATCTCGTCTCGGGCCATCACCAGCTGCTTGGCCCCGCCGGTTTGTTCGACGGATGCGCGCAACACCGGCTCGCCGAAAATATTCCGCTGATGGAGGCCAGCCGCCTGCTCATGAACCGTTGCTCCGGCCTGCTGTTCGCGCGTGAACGACTGGAGCGCCGCAACCGCTTCACCGCCGAGGACGCCGACTATGTGCGGCGCAACATCGCCAAGGCCGCCCTGTCATTTGGCGACGCCATTCTCACCGTGCGCGGGCAATACCACTGGAGCTGCCGCGAACGACACCACCGCCTGCTGGAGCTGACCCCCGACCCGACGCTGCGCTGCCTGGATCAAGTGCGCCGGCACCACAAAGTCGGCGTTTCCTTCAAGCTGCACCCGCAACGCAGCAACGGCGTGTTTTCCCAACTCGAAACCCATCACGCCGAAGTCACCACCCTCGGCCTGCAACTGTGGCTCTGGCTGGAATCACTCCGGCTCAACACGACGTTTTCCTCCGTCAAAGACTACGTCGACGATCCACGCGACAAATACCCCGGAACCCGCGCCACGCGCAACTGGCTCGTAAACCTGAAGACGCTCGGTCCAAAAACGGGCCTTGCCTGTTTCCGGCATCCGCGTGAACGCGTTCTCCACGCGCTCACGCTGCTGCTCTGGGAACCCGACGTGATGGCCTCCCACCGCTGGCGCAGGCGCCTGCACGCCGAGCTGTGCACGTATGCCCCGGATTTTCCCGGGATCGTCTGCGATTACCGGACACTCTGGGCCCGCGTGAACTAAAATGGCACAGGCATGAACCGGCGCCACCCTCACGCCGCAAGCGCGTGGCAGTAACGCGCCAGCTGTTTGTCGGTGAGCTCCGTCGTGCGTTGCAGCACAAACGTCGCCGACGGACGCCACAGCAAGGCGCGCAGCGGTTCCAGCAGGCGGCGCGGCACGTCCGGATCAACCAGGTTGCGAAGAATCGAGAGGGTTTCGCGCGAGGCGGGCAGGCCCAACCATTCCAAAATTCCGAAAATCCCGCCGCGCTCGTGCACCGCGGCGACTTCGTCCCAATGCGGACTCGTCGTGCCGCGCAAACTGGCGTGTGCCGCCAAAAACGAAACCAGCGCGGGCGTCTCCTCCAAATCCGCCAGCAACTGCGGGCAACGTGCCACGATCAGCAACGCACCGAGACGACCATAACGAAATTTCTCCACAAAAGTGCGCTCCGCCGCCGGCACAAACTCCAGGTATCGGCGCCACGAAGCCGCGTCCACTTGCAGCATCCCGGAGGCCAGCGCCTCCTCGGTCGCCGACGATTCAAGCCAATGTTCATCGATCAGACGCTCCAGCCTGGCCTCCGGCCAGGCGGTCATCCGGTAAAGGGAGCCGACGTGCGACCAAACCAGCTCAACCGCCGGAGCCCGGTCGTTGACGCGTGAAACGCCCAGTGCACGGGAGCGGACCGGGCGGGAGGTGCTGATCAATTTGCTGCGCGAGGTGCGAGTTTTCATGCGGTCATCTTACCGGCACCCTGGGACATTTCTTGTCCCAGCTGGAAAATTCTGCGTTTATTTTTACACGCCATTCTCCGACGTAGGCCGCGAGCTTGCTCGCGCTCCGGACCGCGCCTGCAAGCAGGCTGCCTACATGGAAAATTTAACGCCCTTCACCACCCCTCCACCATGCCGCTAACTCCCCGCGCCCAACTCTCACGACCACCGCTGGAGCGCATGTTGCGCATCCACGACGAACTCCGCCGGAACGCGCTCGTGAACTGCACGAAACTCGTGAAGACGCTGGAGGTGTGTCGCAAAACCATCGTGCGCGACATCGCCTTCATGCGCGACCGCCTCGACCTGCCCATCGAATACGACGTCGGCATCCAGGCGTATCGCTACACCCATCCGGTAAACTCCTTTCCCACCGTGCAGGTGACCGAAGGCGAATTGCTGGCGCTTCTGGTCGCCCAGCGAGCATTGGAGCAATATCGCGGCACGCCGTTTCACCGCCAATTGGAGATCGCATTTGAGAAACTCGCCGGCGGCCTGCGTGACAAAATCTCCTTCTCCCCCGCCGACGAGCTTCGCGCGGTGTCGTTCAAAAACATGGGCCTCGGCAAGGCCGACCTCACGGCGTTCAACGCGCTGAGTGGCGCGGTGCTCCGGCTGACGGAGGTGGAGTTCGATTATCGCAAGCCGGGCGATGCGCGGAAACTCCGTCGTCGCGTTCGCCCCTACCACATGGCGAACCGCGAAAACCTCTGGTATCTGATCGCCTACGATTTGGAGCGAAACGCGCTCCGCACTTACGCCCTGCCCCGCATCAGCGACGTGGTTGTCACGAAGGAGCGGTTCGAAAAGCCAACGGACTTTTCTCCTGAAAAATTCTTTGCCAACGCCCTCGGCGTGCTGGGCGGCGACGGGGATTTCCAAGTGATCATCCGCTTCAAGCCCGAGATCGCCGACTTGGTCCGCGAGCGTGAATGGCACGAGTCGCAGGAAAAACGCGAATTGCCGGGGGGCGGCTTGGAGCTGCGATTGCGATTGGGTGCGCTGGCCGAGATCGAACGCTGGGTGCTCGGCTGGGGCGCGGCCGCCGAGGTGGTCAAGCCGGCGGCGTTGCGCGAAAAGATCCGCACCACCGCCGCCGCGCTCTCCGCGACTTACGCGGATTAAACCGAACCGATGCAATTAGACGTAGCAGCCGAGGTAACGAGGCTGGTTGGGGAACGGTCGATGAATACCCCAGCCTCGTTACCTCGGCTGCTACGTCGACTCGGCTGCTACTTGATCACCTTCACCGCATCGAGCCACCAGCCGTCCGTCTTGCTCACGAGCAGGCCGGTGACCGCGTCGCCTTTCTTAACCGAAGCCAACGCATCCGCATCGACTTTGAGCAGCATCGTCATGGCCTTCATCACGCTGGGGATTTCCTCGTGTTTAACCAGAAGGGCCGACTGGTCGGGCAACACGTCAATGATGACACCCTTGAGCGGATGCCCGGTGGGTTTCGTTTCTTCAACCGACACCGAAGAAGCTGCGCTCGGCGCGGTCTCGACGGAGAGATGGCAATCGCAGCCATGCACGAAAGCAGGCATCAGCACGGCAGCCAGCGGGAGGAAAAGGGTGAACGTTTTCATTTGTGTGGTTAGTTTACGAATTAGAAGCGGTATTCAACCCCGGCGTAAACGGAGCGGCCGTCGCCAGGGAGAAATTGAGCGGGAGCCGCCGGGTTGAATGCCTCCACCACGCTCGTCGTGGCCGCGTAGCGCTCGTTCGTGAGGTTGCGCGCCTCGACGAACCAAGAGAAGCCCTCGTCTTGGCGGCGACCGAGCTTGAAGCCGAGCAGCGCGTAGGGATCAGCCCAAACCGTGTTGCGATGGTCCACGTAGCTCTTCACGGGCACCCACTCGAAGGTGGGTCCTGCATACCAGCCGGCGGCGCCTTCCCACAAAAAATCGCCGCGAATCAAGTGCGGCGGCAGCCCGGCGAGCGTGTTGTTTCCATAGGTCGGATCATCGTCGAACGTGAAGCGCCCGTAAGTCCACGCGCTGCGCATCACGAGGCGGTGGTCGGCGCGGGCCGTCCAATCTTGGCCGAGCAGATCGGCCTCGAAGCCGAGTTCGACGCCTTGATGCAAAGTGCGCGTGGCGTTGATGGTGCCTGTCGCACCGGGAACGGCGGGCGGAGGCAATTGCACGGTGAGTAACTCGTCGTTCACCACGGCGCGATAAGCGGACACATCCCACTTCAGCCAGCGGCGCGTGCCGCGCGTGCCGAGTTCAAACGTGGTGGCGGTCTGCGCATCGTTGGCGACAACGGTGGTGCCCGACTCGCTGAACGACGGCGGCTCGTAGCTGCCGCTCACGTTGGCGTAGAGTTGGACATCGCGGGCGGCGTTGTCCCAACGCACTCCGACTTTGGGCGCGATGTTGCTGTAATCGCGGTCGTAAATATTGGCCGGAGTAATCGCGCCAAACGTGCGCGTGGTCTCGCGACGGTTATGAGCGGCGGAGACACCGAGCACACTCGTGAAGCCGCCGCACAGTGCGAGCTGACTTTCGGCGAACGCCTCAACGTTGGTCGCGGTCTGCTCGTCCGCAGAGACGAGCGCACCTCGGGAGCCGGCCACATTGACGTAGTTGGCGGCCTGGGTGCGCCCTATGTTAAACAAAAGGCCGGTGCGCAAGCGGTGGTCATGGCCAAAAAATGCCGCGGTGTTCGTCAACGTCGTGCCAACCAAGGCATCGTTGGAAAGCTGATCGACCACCTGAAAAATCGGATGATCCAAATCCTTGTATGTCCAGGCGGCAATCGCATCGAACGTCGTGTCGCCCGTCTCGGCGGTGGTTTTGCTCGCCACGCGCACGAGCTCGAAATTGCGCTGTTGGTCGAGAGTGAGGTTGCCCGCATTGGCCTGGCGCGGATCATCATCGAGCTGGGCCTCGGTCAGGTTGCCCGGCAACTCGGACCGTGTCTTCACCGCGGTCACATAAAGCCGGGTTTCGAGATTTTCGGAGAGCCGCCGGCCGGCATTGATGAAAAGACGCTGGTTGTCCTGCTCGGCATGATCGCGAAAGCCGTCCTGTTGTTGCTGCGTAAACGAAGCATGGGCGTCCGCACTTCCCTGCACGAAGCCGTCTGCGATGGTGGCGCGCAGGTAATCCCACGAACCGATCTCCAAGCGGGCAAAGCCTCCGGGCGAATTACGGCCCGTGCGCGACACATAATCGATGGCTCCGCCGAGCGTGGAGCCGCCGTAGGCGAGCGCATTGCCGCCGCGCCAGATGGCGATATGGGCGGCGGCGGTCGGCTCCAGCGCCTGCATGTCAAAACCTCCGTCGGCGAGGTTGATGGGCACGCCGTCCTGCAACACGCGAATACCGCGGCCGTGAAACGTGCGTTGCAGGCCGGAGCCGCGGATCGAAAGGCGCGCCTCGTCGGAACCAAAACGTGATTGGGCAAACACGCCCGGTGAAAGAAAGAACGTGTCGGCGAGCGTGGAGGCGCGACCCGTAAGATAGCGCTCGGAATCAACCACCTCGGTGCCGCCGGGCGTGCGAGACAGGTCCGCGCGGGCGTCGGCGACCGACGGAACGGTAAGTGATGATTTTTGAGCGGTGACCTCGACCGGATCGAGAACCACCGGAGTTTCAGCAAAGAGCGCACCGGCCGTGGCCAGCGCGAACATGACGAGTGAAGACAGTGAAAAGGGTTTCATGGATGTGTGTGGAGCGGACCGGGTAAACGCGCGCTCAACCGCGACGCGCCGATCCGACTGGGAACGGTGCAAAGTCCGCCCGTTCATGGGCGGACACTAACTAACTCACTCACACCCCGACTCGTGGCGGTGGCACCGGCGGCGGAGAACGATCCCTCATCAGGGGACTTGGTTCCCCATTCATCCACTTCCCTGTCTCCGGCAAATCGGCGACAAACACCTGCAGCGCCTGATAAGCCATCAGGATCTTACCGGTTGCTTTCGCATCCGATGGCAGCGCCGTGTTCTGCTGTTGTTGCTTGGCCTCGCTTACGCTTTCGCACACGCCGCACAGATTGTCGGGCGTAAAGGTGAGCTTGACCGCCTGAGCCAACGACATGCTTTGCGAATAGGTCGCGATCATGCGTCCCCAGGCAAACGTCTGCACCAAATCCCAATGGCTGCCCGTGGCCAGCAGCCACGCGGTCAACAGTGTGATAAGGGAGAGTTTCCGGCGCATTGAAGGGCAGATAGGACGGCGAAACTTTTCATGGCAAGAAAAGCCCTCGGGACGGCCCCGGAAAAGTAGCCGCGTTATTAGGCGATCTCGCGGGGCTTCTGGCGGAAGGAACCAATAGACCATGGCGATTACCGTCTTCCCAACACCGCCGTGATCTCCTACATTGCCAACGTGAACCCCGATCCCGGAAGCCTGGCCTTGGTGCTGGCGGGCGGCGGCGCCCGCGCCGCCTATCAGGTGGGAATTTTACGCAGTCTGGCGCGCAACTTCCCGAAATTGGAGATTCCCATTGTCACGGGCGTGTCCGCCGGCGCGATCAATGCCGCCCACCTCGCGAACAGCCGCGAATCGTTTCCCGAGTCCGTGCGGCAGCTCACCGAGCTGTGGGAAAGCATCACCATCGATCAAGTATTCCGCACCGACATGCCCGCGCTCGCGCTCACCATGGCGCGCTGGGCCGTGCGGCTCGTATCCGGTGGCGTAAACCTCTCCCCGCCGGCCCGAGGCCTCGTCGATACCACGCCATTGAGGCACTTTCTCGAACAAGCGCTCGACACCAAAGAGGGCCTCCTCACCGGCATAGAGGAGAATATCCGGAGCGGCCGCCTCACCGCCGCGGGGCTCACCACCACCAACTACACCAATGGTGAATCCAACACCTGGATACAGAGCAAGGATCTCTCCGCATGGGAAAGACCCGGGCGCCGCAGCGTGGGAGCACGGCTTGGAATCGATCACATCATGGCGTCGTGCGCCCTCCCCCTGTTTTTCCCGGCGTCCAAGATCGGCCATGACTGGCACGGCGACGGAGGCGTCCGCCTGACCGCGCCGCTCTCGCCCGCCCTCCACCTCGGGGCGAGCCGGATGATCGCGGTGTCCACCCAATACACCGGCCAGCGCGCCGGGGCGCTGAGCCAGACTCCGCGCGACTACCCCGCCCCGGCGACCATCATCGGCCTCCTTCTGGACGCCATCTTCCTGGACATGCTCGACTATGACGCGCTCACCATCCAGCGCGTCAACGCCCTCCTCGAAGCCCACCCGAGCCCCCAGGAAACCGGGTTTCATCCCGTCAAGCTTCTGCTGATCCGTCCATCGCAGGACTTGGGCGTGATCGCCAATAAGTTTGAAGCCGAGCTCCCCCCCACCTTTCGTTTCGTGACTCGCGGCCTCGGCACACGCGAGGCCCGTCGCGCCGACCTGCTCGCCACGCTTATGTTTCAACCCGGCTACATCCGCGAGATGATCGCCATCGGAGAGAAAGACGGGGACAAACGGCGCGAGGAAATCGCGGAGTTTCTCGCACCCGTCCATCAGGAAATGTCATGATTGCCCTTGAGGGAATCCGTGTTCGTGGATACTAATCCCTCCGAACGTTACTAGTGCCCACGCGACCCGTTTACCCTCAAGGCGGCGCCGCCCAACTCAACGTCAGGCTGGATTTCCATGTCGACCCCACGACGCAAGGTTCAGTGGCAGCATCTCGATCGGGACTCCACGATCGCATGGCAGGGGCGTTGCCTGCATCGTTACCTGAAGAACTGCGTATTGCCTTTTTCGTTACAGTATCAGCGCCTGTTCAAGGAACGCGGACTGACCGCAAACGACATCCAGACGGTGGCCGACCTTCGGAAGCTGCCGTTCACCTCCAAGGAGGATCTGCTGCCTACCCCGGAGAATCCCCGACGCACGCTCGATTTCGTCCTCAAGCCCGACCCGCAGGTCCTCGCCCGCCGCCCATCGGTGATCCTCCGTGCTCTTCTCCATGGTCGCGAACACGTGCGCGGCGAACTCGATCGTGAGTGGCGGCCGACGTTCATGACCAGCACCACGGGCCGCTCCACCGAGCCTGTTCCCTTTCTGTATACGCAGCACGACATCGCCCATCTGGCGCTCGGCAGCGGACGCATCGTGGAGATCGGCGGGGTGAAGCCCGACGAACGCATGGTGAACATGTTCCCCTTCGCGCCCCATCTCGCATTTTGGTATATGTATTACTCGGGCATAGACCGGAACATCTTCGCCCTCGCCACCGGTGGCGGCAAAGTCATGGGCACCGAGGGCAATCTTCGCGCCGTCCTGAAGCTCAAGCCACAGGTCCTCGTGGCCATGCCCACGTTTCTCTACCACGTGCTCCAGCAGGCGGTGGAACAAAACCTCCGCCTCGAAGGCATTCGCCTGCTCGTGCTCGGCGGCGACAAGGTCCCTGATGGCACGCGCCGCAAGCTCGGCGCCTTGTGTGCGCAAGTCGGCTCGCCCGACGTGAAAATCATGGCCACCTACGGCTTCACCGAGGCAAAGTTCGCCTGGACCGAATGCCCCATCACGCCCGGCACGCCTCCGCCCGGCTATCACCTCTACGCCGATCAGGGCATCATCGAGATCATCAACCCGGAAACCGGCGAGGTCATGCCCGATGGCGAAGGCGGAGAGATCGTATGGACGCCCCTCGATCAACGGGGGACCGTCGTGTTGCGCTATCGCACGGGCGACCGCTGCGAACACGGCATCACGTGGGAACCCTGCCCTTGCTGCGGACGCCGCATGCCGCGCCTTGTCGGCAAAATATCCCGAGTCTCCGATGTGCACGCCCTGCGCTTTCAAAAAATCAAGGGCACCATTGTTGATTTTAACGAACTCGAACGCGTCCTCGATGATCTGCCCGGCTTGGGCGCTTGGCAGATCGAGCTCCGCAAGGCTCACGACGACCCGCTCGATCTCGATGAGATCAACGTCCACATCACGCCCACGGGCGAAGGCAATCTCACGACCCTCGACCACGCCGTGCGCGCGATGTTGCATTCCCACTTCGAGCTCACGCCCAACCAGGTGGTCGCGCACACCGCCGAGGAAATGCGCGCGCTCCAAAAAGTGGGCGTGGCCCTCAAGGAACAAAAGGTCGTGGACAACCGGCCGAAAACCAACGGCTCCGAACGTGGCCGCGAGCGTGAGCGAGCGGACGCCATGAAGACCGCCGCCCCCGCAGGCACCCAGCCATGAATGCGCCCCTCTATATCATCGACGGCGCCCGCACCCCTTTCAGCAAGATGGGCACCGACCTCGCCGCGGCCGACGCGGTCGAACTGGGCCGCACCGCCGCCGCTGCCGTGCTTGCCCGCACCGGCCTGGATCCCGCACAGATCGACGAAGTCGTCTTTGGCTGCGTCGGCCAGCCCATCGATGCCGCCAACGCCGCCCGCGTCATCGCGCTGCGCGCCGGGGTGCCCGCGCGCGTGCCGGCCATCACCGTTCACCGCAACTGCGCCTCGGGCTTTGAAGCGATCACCCAGGCCGCCGAAAAAATAGCCGCCGGTCGCGGCGACATTTTTCTCGTCGGCGGCACCGAGAGCATGAGCCATTATCCCCTGCTCTACTCCGATGGCGCCGCTCGCAAATTCACGACGCTGGCCCGGTCCAAAACCGTCTCGCAAAAGCTGGCCACGTTTCTTCGCTTTCGTCCCGCCGACTTTTCACCGCGCATCAGTTTGCAACTCGGGCTCACCGATCCGGTCTGCGGCCTCAACATGGGACAGACCGCCGAACTCCTCGCCCGCGACTGGCAACTCTCCCGTGACGCCCAGGACCAGTTTGCTCTCCGTTCACATCAACGCGCCGCCGCCGCCCGTGCCTGTCTCGCCGAGGAAATCACTCCCGTTTACCCGGCTGCTTCGCGTGAGCCCGCCGCCGTCACCACCGACAACGGCGTGCGCGACAACCAGACACTCGAGGCGCTCACCAAACTTCGCCCGCTCTTCGACAAGCTTGGCGGCACCGTGACCGCCGGCAACGCCTCCCAAATCACCGACGGCGCCAGCGCCCTGCTCGTCATGAGCGAAGCCGCGCTGAAACGCACCGGCCTCACGCCACTCGGTCGTCTCGTTGATTACGCCTACGCCGGCTGCGAACCCGCCCGCATGGGTCTCGGACCGGTCCATGCCATCGCCCACGCGCAAAAACGCACCGGCCTACGCCTCGCCGACGCCGATCTCATCGAAATCAACGAAGCATTCGCCGCCCAAGTCCTCGCCTGCCAGGCCGCCGCGACCTCCGCCGATTTCGGCCGCACCCACCTCGGCCTCGACCACGCGCTCGGCGAAATCCCCGCCGACCGCCTCAACGTCAACGGCGGCGGCATCGCCCTCGGCCACCCCGTCGGCGCGAGCGGCGCGCGTCTCGTGCTCACCGCGCTCAAGGAACTGCACCGCCGCAAAGCCCGCCGAGCTCTCGTCTCCCTCTGCGTGGGTGGCGGCCAAGGTGGAGCCCTCTGGCTGGAGGCCACGTCATGAATATCACGCGCCACATCGACGACGACCAGGTGTGCACGCTCATGTTCGACCGTGCCGGTTCCTCCGCGAACGTCTTTGATCGGGCGACGCTCGAAGAGCTCGACTCGCATCTGGCCGTGCTTGAGCAGCAAGCGATCCTGCGGGGTGTGATCCTCGCCAGCGCCAAGAATAAAATCTTCGTCGCGGGCGCCGACCTTCATGAGTTTGTCCGCTCACCCGATCCGGAAGCGCTCGCGGCCATCGTTGATCTCGGCCACCGCGTTTTCACACGTCTGCAAAACCTTCACGCGCCCTCGGTCGCCGCCATCCATGGCGCGTGCCTCGGCGGCGGCTGCGAACTCGCCCTCGCCTGCGACTGGCGCATCGCCTCGACCGGCAAGCCCACCAAAATCGGCCTGCCCGAAACCCAGCTCGGCATTCTCCCGGCTTGGGGCGGCTCGGTCCGCTTGCCCGCGCTGATCGGATTGCCTGCAGCCCTCGGTCTGATTCTTCCCGGACGCCAGCTCGCAGGCGCACAGGCCCGCAAGCTCGGACTCGTGGACGAACTCGCCCACCCCGAATACCTGCTCGCCACCGCCCGTGCTCTCCTCGCCCGGGGAAAACGTGAATCGCGCCCGCTCCCGCTATTAAGTCGCACCCCCTTCAAACAGCTCGTCGCCGCCAAGGCTCGCCGTGATGTCCTCGCCAAAACCCACGGCCACTATCCCGCGCCGCTCAAAGCCATTGAAGTGTGCACATCGGCGCTTGGCCTCCCGCTCGCCGATGCGCTGGCCCTCGAAAAAAACGCCTTCCTCCGCCTCATCCGCACCCCGGAATGCGAGAACCTGTTGCGCATTTTCTTTCTTCAAGAGCGTGCCAAAAAACTCCCCGCTCCCGCCCACGCCACCGCGCGCCCCGTGCGTCGCGTGGCCGTGATCGGCGCCGGCGTGATGGGCGCCGGCATCGCCCAATGGACGAGCGCGCGCGGTTTGCCCGTCATCTTAAAGGATGTTGCTCCCGAAGCGCTCGCCCGTGGATTGCACACCGCCGCCTCCCTTTACCACGATGCCGCCAAACGCCGCATCCTGACCCAAGCCGAGGCGACCACCGGATTCGACCGCATCACGCCCTCGCACACCGCCATTCCGCTCACGTCCACCGATCTGGTCATCGAAGCGGCCATCGAAAAACTTGACGCCAAGCAGGCCATTTTCCGCGACCTCGAAACCCGCGTGCGCGCCGACACGGTGCTGGCAAGCAACACCTCCGCGTTGTCCATCGACGCCCTCGCCAAACCCCTCGCTCATCCCGAACGCGTCATCGGCATCCATTTCTTCAATCCCGTTCATCGCATGCAACTCGTCGAGGTGGTGCGCGGCTCCCGCACATCGCCCGACACCGTCGCCACCGCGCTCCAATTCGCGAAGGACATCGGGAAACTGCCCGTCGTGGTGAACGACTCCCCAGGCTTCCTCGTAAACCGCATCCTCATGCCCTACCTCGGCGAAGCGGTGCGTCTGTTCCGCGAAGGCTACGCACCCGATATCATCGACCATGTCATGCTCGATTTCGGCATGCCCATGGGTCCGCTGCGTCTCGCCGACGAGGTGGGCCTGGATGTCGCGCTCCACGTGGCTCGCGACCTCGCGAAACGCCTTCCGCACTTCGCCCCGCTGGACGATACGCTCGAACAGATGATCGCCCGCAAATGGCTCGGCAAAAAATCCGGCACGGGGTTTTACCTGCACGCCCCGGGAGCCCACTCCAAACCTAATCCCGATCTCACCCAGCTCGTCGCGACCCGGGTCCCTCCTGCCAACACGAATCACGATACGCTCCGCGACCGCCTCGTTTTGATCATGGTCAACGAAGCGGCGCGTTGCCTCGCCGAAGACGTGGTCGCCTCACCCGAAGACGTCGATTTCGGCATGATTCTCGGCACGGGCTGGGCGCCGTTCCGCGGCGGACCGTTGCGCTACGCCGACTCGCTCGGCTCCGCCGAGATGGCGGACCGCCTTGCCCTGCTCGCGCGCGATGTCGCCCCGCACTTCTCACCCTGCGAACGCCTCCTCGAAATGTCCCATACCGGACAGACGTTTTACTCCGCGCTCGTCGCCACCGCTCGCCAGCCTCAACTCACATGAACGCCACCGAAGACACTCCCGGCACCATCGACACCTCAAAGATGACGCAGGGCCAGCGCGAGGCGCTCGAAATGACCGAGGCCGCCCGCAGCGAAAGCGGCTACCGCAGCTTCGCCGGCGATCTCTTCATGGGACGGTTCTCCCTCGAACACATTTACCCGTTTCCGATCCAGCCTGCCGCCGACGTCGAAGCCGGCCGCCCGTTTCTCGACGAACTCGCCACTATTCTCAAAAACGAAGTGGACGCCGACCAGATCGACGCCACCGGCGAGATTCCCGACACCGTGATCGACCGGCTCGCCCGCCTCGGCGCCTTCGGCATTAAAATCCCCAGGGAATACGGCGGCCTCGGTCTCTCGCAGACCAACTACTCCCGCGCCGCCCAACTCCTCGGCAGCGTCGATGGCAATCTCACCGCGCTCCTCTCCGCCCACCAATCGATCGGCGTGCCCCAGCCGCTCAAGCTCTTCGGCACCGAGGACCAAAAACGCAAATACCTCCCCCGTGTTGCCCAAGGCGAAATCTCCGCCTTCGCGCTCACCGAAACAGGTGTCGGCTCCGATCCCGCGCGCATGGAAACCCGCGCCGAACCCACATCCAACGGCGAACACTGGGTTCTCAACGGCGAAAAACTCTGGTGCACCAACAGCGTGAAGGCCGGCGTGATCATCGTGATGGCGCGCACGCCCGATAAGATCGTCCACGGCAAACCCCGCAGCCAGATCACCGCCTTCATCGTCGAGATGGACGCCCCCGGTGTCGAGGTGGTCACCCGTTGCCACTTCATGGGCCTGCGCGCACTCTACAACGGAGTCGTGCGCTTCACCAACGTGCACCTGACACGCGACGACATCATCGGCGGCGAAGGCCGCGGACTCAAAGTCGCGCTCACCACGCTCAATACCGGACGCGTCACCATTCCGGCGGCGTGCATCGGTTTTATGAAACGCTGCCTCGGCTACTCGCGCGAGTGGTCCTCCGCCCGCGTGCAATGGGGCGCGCCCATCGGACAACACGCGGCCATCGCATCGAAGCTCGCCCGCATGGCGGCCAACACCTTTGCCTGCGAAGCGATGGTCATGCTCACCTCGTCGCTCGTGGACCAGAAGAAAGCCGACATTCGCCTCGAAGCCGCCATGTGCAAACTGTGGGGCAGCGAAGCCGCCTGGCAGGCGATCGACGACACCATGCAGATCCGCGGCGGACGCGGCTATGAAACCGCGGCCTCGTTAAAAAACCGCGGCGAAAAACCCATCCCGGTCGAACGCATGATGCGCGACAGCCGCATCAACCTGATCTTCGAAGGCTCTTCGGAAATCATGCGGCTCTTCCTCGCCCGCGAGGCGCTCGACCCGCACCTCAAAGTCGCCGGCACGGTCCTCGATTCGCGCCAGCCCCTGGGCAAACGCGCCGCCGCCGCGCTCAAGGCCGGAGGCTTCTACGCGCTCTGGTATCCGAAACTCTATCTGCCCTCCGGCGGCGTGCCCGACGATCTCACGCCCGCGTGCAAACCCGCGCTCGCCTACGTATCGCGCACGAGTCACCGGCTGGCCCGCACGCTGTTTCACGCCATGGCCAAAAACGGCCCGAAGCTCGAACGGCAGCAATTGCTCCTTGGCCGCATCGTGGACATCGGCACCGAGCTTTTCGCGATCAGCGCGACCGCCCTTTACGCGGACGCGTTGATCAAACACGGCGACCCAACTCATTCACGCGCCGACGTGGAGGCGCTCGTCAAAGCCTTCACGGCCCAATCCCGCGGTCGTATTGCGGCGGCATTCGCCAGCCTGGCGCACAACCACGACCGCGCCGACTACACCTTTGCGCAGACCCTGCTCGACGAGTCCCGCCACGCCGGCCTGCGCCACGGGATCGTATGATCGTAAAGTGTGGCCGCCGTCCCCGACGGCCAACGGACAGGTGTAATCCGCCAGATCTGAGAATCGAATTAACTTGTTTGCAGGAACTTGGAGCCGGCATAAAACACGCCGCCGAGTTGCATGAAATCACGATTCCTTCGGCGCTTATTCGCATCCATGTCCCTCTTGAACAACCCGTCTTCATTCATACGCGCACTCGGGCTCGGATTGGCCGTGGTGCTCGCGTTAACCGCCTCGGTGTCTCATGCCGAACCGTTCATGCTCACCGACAAGCAAGGCCGCTCGATCAAGGCCGACGTGCTCTCCGTCGAAAATGAAAAGGTGAAGCTCAAGCGTGACGATGGTCAGAGCTTCGAACTACCGCTCTCCAGCTTAAACGAGGAAACCCAGCGGTCATTGAAGGCATGGGCGGCCAAGGCTGCCGCTGCAATCCCCGACGGGGCGATCACGGTCGAACTCAGCCGCGGTGCATTTGACACCAGCAAAAGCGAAACCGCCGCCATCATCACCATCCAGGAAGATTGGGGCTACAGCGTGACCGTCTCGAATCGTGGCAGCAAACCCATCTCCAACTTGAAATTTGAATACGTGCTGTTCGTAAAGCCGGACTTGGAGCCTGGAAAAGATCGCAACGCTGCTAAATTCAAGCGCGCCACCGGGACGAACACCATCACCGGTCTTGCCGGCGGAACGAAGACCGTGTTTCGCACCAACACGATCAAGATCTACAAGCAGAAGCTCAAGCCCGGTTGGTTCTGGGACAAAACGAATGACACCCAAATGATCCGCGACACCCTTTACGGCATTTGGATCAAGGCCTATGTGGGCGACCAACTCGTCGCCGAAACTTGCAGCCCCGATAGCCTCGCCAAGACTGAAAAGGGGCCGTGAGGCCCCTCGTTGATCACCGCGATTACAGCCCACTTACCGCCGGGCTTTTTTTGCGGACGCCTTTGGCTTATACTCGGCCGTGACCACCGAGGAGAAACCACCGCGCGCCTTGAAATCGGCAATGATGGTCAATGAGCGAGGCTTGAGCGCATTACCAAGATCGTCGCAGATCTTGTTGGTCGCCGCCTCGAAAAAGATGCCTTCGTTGCGGTAGGCGTGGAAGTAGAGCTTGAGGGACTTGAGTTCCACGCAGGTTTTGTCCGCCACATAGCGCACCGTGATGGTCGCAAAATCAGGATGGCCCGTCATCGGACACACCGACGTGAATTCGTGGTGCGTGTGCGCGATGATGAAATCGCGATGCGGAGCGGGATTCGGAAACGTTTCGATGATCTTGGGATCGGCCATTTGAGGACCACGAAACACACGAACTACACGAAAACAAAACCAAAAACCGGGAAAACACCATTCAAAGGCCTTTCCGCCTTTCGTGTAGTTCGTGTGTTTCGTGGTTAATAAAAACTCCGGTTCAACTCAGGTCGCCGTCTCGGTGAAACGCGATTCGCGGATGACCGTGACCTTGATCGTGCTCGGGTATTGCAGCTCGTCCTCGATGCGCTGACGGAGCTCCTTGGCGATGTCGTGAGCCTGCTCGTCCGTGACGCTTTGGGGATTGACCACCACGCGCACTTCGCGGCCCGCCTGAATGGCATAGGCCTGATGCACGCCTTGAATTGAAAGCGCCAGCTTCTCCAAGCGTTCGAGACGTTGAAGATAACCGGTCATCGACTCGGCGCGGGCCCCCGGGCGAACGGCTGACACCGTGTCGGCGAGGATCACGAGGCCCGCATAAACCGTCTCGGGCTTCACCTCTTCGTGGTGGGCGGCGATGGCGTTGACCACGATGGGGGTCTCGCCGTGACGTTTTACGAAACTCGCGCCAATGGTCGCGTGACTGCCCTCGTAGTCGCCTTCGATGGCCTTGCCGATGTCGTGCAAGAGACCGGCGCGTTTCGCGATGTTGGGGTCGAGGCCCGTCTCGCTCGCGAGCATCGAACAGAGGAAACCCACCTCGATGGAGTGATCGAGGGCGTTCTGCGTATAAGAGAATCGGTATTTCAAGCCACCGAGCACCTTGATGATCTCGGGGTGCAGGCCGTTGATGCCGAGTTTCTGCACCGCGTCCTCGCCGGATTGTTGCACGTTGAGCTCAACGTCTTCCTTGGCGCGCCTGTAGAAATCTTCGATCGAGGCCGGGTGAATGCGGCCGTCCTTCACGAGTCCTTCGAGGGTGATGCGGGCGATCTCGCGGCGCACCGGATCGAACGACGAGATCAACACCATCTGCGGCGACTCATCGATCAGCAGGGTTACGCCGGTCGTGGCTTCGAAGGATTTGATGTTGCGACCTTCGCGACCAATGATGCGGCCCTTCATCTCCTCGCTCGGCAACTGGACGATCGTCGCGGTGATGTCGTTGTTGGGCTTCGAGGCCAGCCGCTGCATGGCGGTGATCAGGATGCGCTTGGCCTCGTTGTTCAGGTCCTGCTCGGAACGATCAAGGATCTGGCGACGCTGGGCGCGCAGTTCGTCCTGGCATTCAAGCTGCACCTCTTCGCGGAGGGCGCGTTTGATCTCCTCTGCGTCCATTTGCGAGACGCCTTCGAGGCGCTTGCGCAAAGACTTGGAAAGGGTGCGAATGGCGTCGCGAGCCTGCTTGATCGCGGCGCTCTCACGGGCAAGGCGCTCCGCCTTCTGTTCCATCTGAAAATCGAGGAGACCCAACGATTCCTCATGGGCGCGGATTTCGCGCAACTTCACTTCGCTCTCGATTTCACGGCGGTCGAGTTCGCGGTTTAGCTCGGCCCGCTTGGCCGCGAGTTCCTCTTCCGCCTGCTGCTTGATCTCCTGCGTGGCCACGACGGCCTCGCGACGGGCGACTTCGAGAAACTCGGCGGCACGGTGGATCGCGGAGTTGCGCGTATATCGGGTCAACAGCCACACAACCAAAAACCCCGAGCTCACGCCGATGCCAATCGAAGCCGCCAACGCCCACCACGACGGGCTGCTTGCAGCTAGCATCAAAGCAAAAATCTCAGGACCGGCTGAATTCAAGACTGCGCATGCTGCGACCCGGAAAGTAAAATTCAACCCTGCAATCTCGCCCTGTCCGGAACTCGTCCAATCCCACATCAGACCAGGCGTTCCCGGCCATCACGCGCGAAAACCACTTCACGTTGAGCGTGTGCCCATCCCTGTGGAAGGACTGCACGCACATGCATCGTTATACGCTCTACGCCGATGGACGCCTCGTCGTCGACAACGACATTGCGTTCTCCGGTGCCGACGTGACCGGCCTCGCCCGCGCCGGCGTGCGCCTCGACCTCGTCGCCGGTTACGAAAACCTCGCCTACTTCGGCTGCGGTCCTGTCGAAAGTGGACTCCGTTCGGATGGGTGCCGATGAGTGCTCATCAGTGGTTTCGCCGTCTCCGCACTCCGAATACTTCCCGCGAGGGCCAACGGAAGGTTGCGCCCCCTCGGGCAACGGCTTTGTTGAACAACGTGCCTGCCAGTCTTCGCGCTCCCACCGAACTTCTCGGCGTCTTTAAAACGACGACCCGGGTCCGTTTCGACTGGATCACGCCGCTGGTTCTCCTCGCGCTCGGCGCCATCGGCGTCGCCTTTATTTACAGTGCCCAGTATTCGACCCCGCAGAACAATTGGATCACCCAACTCGTCTGGCTGACGGCCGGCGGCGCTCTCTACATCGCGGTCTCCCTGATCGATTACCGCTTCTGGCTGAGCTTCTCGCACTGGTTCTATCTCGCTTGTATCGTCACCCTGCTGATGGTCCTTCTTCCCGGCGTCGGCACCGAACGCTATGGCGCCCAACGCTGGCTGGACTTCGGTTTTTTCGCGTTTCAACCCTCCGAACCCACCAAGGCCGCCGTGCTGCTGGTCGCCGCTGGCATCCTCACCCGCTCCAAGGTTGGCACCATCGCGCAATCCCTCGGCACACTGGGTAAATTGGCGCTTGCGGCAGGTTTCCCCATCTTCCTTATCCTGCTGCAACCCGATATTAAATCGGCAATTGTGCTTCCCCCCGTGCTGTTTTCGATGCTCTACGTCTCCAAGCTGTCGACCCGCTTTTTCGCGGCGGCCTTGGGCGCGTTCCTCATCCTGATGAGCATCGTGACCTTCGACTGCGTGCGCTACGTCAGGTTCATGGAGGCCAACAACTTGTCCTACACCAACGACAAGGGGAAGTTCGAGCCGCACACTTGGGTTCCGCTCCACGATTATCAGCGCAACCGCATCATTTCGTTCGCGATGCCCGACAAAATCGACCCGACCGGCGCGGGGTGGAACCTCACCCAGTCGCGCATCTCGGTGGGGTCCGGCGGCTTGACCGGCAAGGGCTGGACGCAGGGCACTCAAGCCCAGCTCGGCTACCTGCCACGCGCGGTTGCGCACAACGACTTTATTTTCCCGGTCATCGCCGAGGAAAAAGGATTTTTGGGAAGTGTCACAGTTTTGGGTCTGTTTGGGATAATGATGTTCAACAGCATCCGCATTGCGGGCCTGTCGCGAGACCGGTTCGGCACCTTGATCGCCATCGGCGTGACGGTGCTCTTCGCCGTGCACGTGTTTGTGAACATCGCGATGACCATCGGACTCGTGCCCATCACGGGCATACCACTTCCCTTTATCAGCTACGGTGGCTCCTTTGTGCTGAGTTGCTGCTTGCTGCAAGGACTGGTTCAAAGCGTCTATCGCTTCCGAAAGGACTTCACATGAAACTGAGGCCTTCACGCGATATCGACCGCTCTGCCGGAATTTCCTGCGCCGCAACTCCCGCCCACGGGTGCCCCGTCCAACCCAACCAGGACCAAACCCACCACCATGAGCGAACAACCCGCCGCACCCGGCGCCCAGCCCCAGCCTCCGCGCAATTATGACGAAGAACTTACCCAGCCCCCCGCGATCGAGCATCACGAACCCGTTGACCGCGCCGAATTAAAGGCCGACGCCCACACCCGTTCCAAGGACCGCCCCCTCCTCGAGAAAATCCTCCAAGTCTTCAAGAAAGAGAAAACCTCCTTCCGCGAGCTCATCATCAATTCCGAGCCGCTCGAAAAGCGCGTCGCGCTCCTCGTCGACGGCGTCCTCGAAAAGTTCGAAATCGAACGCGAGTCCGACAACCGCATGGTTGGCGGCATCTACAAGGGCAAGATCAAGAACCTCGATCCCGGCCTCAAAGCCGCCTTCGTGGACATCGGTTATTCCAAAAACGCGTTCCTCCATTACTGGGACATGCTCCCCGCCGCCGCCGATTCCTCCGTGGAAATCGTGCGCGTCAACAAACGCAAAAACGCCCCGGCCCGGCCCACCGAACCCACCGTCAAAGACATCCCCGGCCTCTACCCGCCCGGCAGCGAGATCGTCATCCAGGTCACCAAGGGCCCCATCGGCACCAAGGGCCCCCGCACCACCACCAACCTCGCCCTCCCCGGCCGTTATCTGGTGCTCATGCCCTTCTCCGACCAATGCGGCATCTCCCGCAAAATCGAAGACCCCAAGGAGCGCGCCCGCCTCAAGCAGATGCTCAACGAGCTCACCATCCCCGAAGGCATGGGCGTGATCGTCCGCACCGCCGGCGAAGGCAAAAAGACCCGCTACTTCGTCCGCGACCTCCACATCATGCTCAAGAAATGGGAGGAGATTCAGCGCAAGATGCAGTCCGACCGCGCCCCCTCCTGCCTCTATCAGGAGCCCGACTTGGTCGAGCGCACCGTCCGCGATTTCCTCACCGAAGAAGTCGACCGCGTCCTCATCGATGACGAAGCCGGCCACAAACACACGCAGGACCTCGTCGGCCAGATCTCCAAACGCTCCCGCTCCAAGATCGCCCTCTATAAGGACAACATTCCGATCTTCGAACGCTTCAACATCGAGCGTCAGATCGAGCAGACCTTCCAGCGCAAGGTCGCCCTCCCCTCCGGCGGCGAAATCATCATCGACGAAACCGAGGCCCTCATCGCGATCGACGTTAACACCGGCTCCCACAAGAACCGCGGCGGCGACGAGAAAAACGTCATCTACGCCGTCAACCTGGAAGCCGCCGTCGAAGCCGCCCGCCAGATCCGCCTGCGCAACCTCGGCGGCCTCATCATCCTCGACTTCATCGACATGAAGGAACGCCGCCATCGCAACGGCGTTTACGACAAGATGGTCGAGGCCATGTCCACCGACAAAGCCAAGAACCACATCCTGCCCATCAGCCAGCTCGGCATCCTCCAGATGACCCGCCAGCGCCAGCAGGAATCGCTCTCATCCAACCTCTACACCGACTGCCCCTATTGCCGAGGCCGTGGCATCGTGAAGAGCGCGACCACCATGTCGGTCGAGTTGCAACGCCGCCTCAGTTCGATCGTCCGCCGCCTCACCATGCGCAACGACGGCAAGGAATACAGCCTCCGCGTGATGGTCCACCCCGGCATTCTGGAGCGCCTCCGCAGCGAAGACGCCGACCTCTTGGTCCGCATGGAAAAGCTCTTCGGCGTGAAGCTGGCCTTCCGCGCCGACCCCGCGTATCACGTGGAAAACTACAAGATCATCAACGCCCTCACCGGCGAAGAGTATCGGTGAGCCGGTAAATGGAGCCCCGACGACCCCGTCGGGGTCTTTCTCCCCACCCCGCAGCGCCGGCCCAAAAGCCGGCGCTTTTTCGTGCCCAAACGCCGAGGAAAGCAGCGCACCTCGCAAGCGCTCCGAAAAAGTAGCGCAGACTTCCAGTCTGCATTCCTTCAAAATTGGCGTGGCATGGGCGTCCATGTTTCGACCCACGGACGAGACGCCCGTGCCCCGTAAAACCAGCACGTTTTCATGTCTACGGGTCATTGGTCATTGGTCATTGGTCATTGGTCATTGGTCATTGGTCATTGGTCATTGGTCATTGGCATTGGTCATTGGTCATTGGTCATTGGTCATTGGTCATTGGTCATTGGTCATTGGTCATTGGTCATTGGTCATTCCGCGCCTACGGCGCGGCCCCATCCAACGGACTCCGCACGCCCAACCCCGGCTTCTGCATCACATGCGTATAAATCTGCGTCGTCTCCACGCTCTCATGCCCGAGCAAATCCTGCACCGTCCGTATATCGACGCCGTTCTCCAATAAATGCGTGGCAAACGAATGCCGCAGCACATGCGGCGTCACCCGCTTGTCTATCCCCGCCTGCTCGCCCGCACGCTTGATCGCCTTCTGAAACGCCCCATCCAGCACATGATGTCGCCGCCGCACGCCGGACAGCGGATCGACCGACAACTCCCGCGACGGGAACAACCACTGCCACACCCACTGCTCCCCCGCCCCCTGGTATTTGCGCGCCAACCCCTCCGGCACCCACACCCCCGGCGCCCCCGCCTCCCGATCCTTCTCCCACAACCCCCGCAACCGATCGATATGCGCCTTCAACGGCCCCACCAACCGATGGGGCAACACCGTCGGCCGGTCCTTGTCCCCCTTGCCCGCCCGCACCGTCACCCGCATCCGCGCCAAATCCACATCCTGCACCCGCAACCGCAGCAACTCCGTCACCCTCAAACCGCTCCCATAAGCCAACTCCGCCATCAAACGCGACGTCCCCGGCAACGCCCCGAACAACCGACGCACCTCATCGTGAGACAACACCGTCGGCACCCGCCGCCCCGGCCTCGCCCGCTGAAAATCCGAAAAATCCCCCAAATGGATGCGCAGCCCCTCCTGCACAAAAAAAACCACTGCATTCAACGCCTGCTTTTGAGTCGCGGCCGCCACCCGCGACTTGACCGCCAATTCCTCTAAAAACGCCTTCACATCACCCTTCTCCACCAAACGCGGCCCCTTCGGCCTCATAAACTCCACAAATCTCCGGGCCCACCCCCGATACGTTTGCTCCGTGCGCCACATCAACCCCGCGCCCCGCGCTGCCTTGATCAACGCCCGCTCCCATTCCGGCCCTCCTATATCCGCCGCCCCCACCGGCGGCATGGACCGATCCGACCCCCGGTTCCCTTGGAGCCCGGACGACCTCGTCGGGTCCGCCCGCTGAGAACCACCCCCGTCAGCCGTCCCCGCCACTCGCGCGCCATTGAAAAACCATAATAACGCAATCCGCACTTCCGCCACAAGTTTGCCTTGCTTACGAAGTTCAGCGAGATACGCCTTGATCATCGTGATACTCGCAGGTTTACGCCCCACCTCGCAGAACCGAAGGAACCCTTGGATCGCGAACTTCCTTCGAGATTTTTCATCGGCGGCCAACGTTTCAGCCTCCAACGCCTTGATCCAATCAGGAAAAATCAACACCGCGTCTTCCTTCGTCCCAACCTTGAGTTCCGCTTTTGCAGTTCCGCTATTTGTGGGTTTCACCACCTTGATAAACCGGAACCCAGATGTGCAATCAAGCGGCATTAATTAATATTAATATTTTTCAATAAATAAGTTATACAACAAACACTCCGAAATTACCCCCAATGTCATCTCCTCATAAACCGGAACCCACGAGTTCCGCTCAATAACACTGTTCGGCAAAGAAATGCCTAGTTCTCCAAAAAGTAATACAATCGTCTTCTGGCCGCTCGCTACAGTAGCTTTCGGGATTGCTATCGCCACGGTCCAATCACACGCACCGGAAGAAACTAAGACCCAAATATGCATTATTGCATTCTCCACATTTTTTTGGGCCTCAGCCCTTGCCCAGCTCCGTAGCGGTTATAGATGGAAGAATATGACACCGGGAAATCGCGGCGCTCACAAATCAGAAGAACCAAAGCGATACTTATTATCAGTTACCACCAGCCTATTGATCGCCACTGTAATGATTGCCGTTGGGCTAATTAGGAAATGAAAACCACGGAGCCGAACCACGCGCTAGAGCCAACGCCCCTATCTGTCACGTTCCGTGCTCCGAGCCGCACGGACCGCGCCAGCTAGGGTCGCGGCTCATCTTTAACGTTGGGCAAATATGAAACGCTTCGAAGTATTCTCCGGATATCGTCAGTTTTACATCGCGGACGCTGGTCTTGATCCAGATGCACCGGAAGACTGGACCGACGCTCATGTCGCACAAAAGCACAATACGCTACGTCACATCGCTGCACTGTGCCCAGAAGGCGATATTACAGCCCGGATCATCTGCTGCGGACCAAACGATGATTATCCAGAAATGCCGGACTCGGCAGAATTCGAAGTGCAGACCGAAATCGAAATACAGACCGGAAAAATCGGAATATACGGATGGCCGAGAGAGTTGGCCGACGAGTATTTTGTGCCACCTGGAATTTATTCGATTATATTTAGAGGATATGCGCTCGATAAAGTTGAATCCGAAGCCGATTACTACGGAGTAGAAATCCGACAGAAATGAAAACCACGGAGCCCAACCAGGCGCTAGAGCCAACGACCCTATCTGTCACGTTCTGTGCTCCGAGCCGCACAGACCGCGCCAGCTAGGGTCGCGGCTCATCTTTAACGTTCGGCAAAGAATGAAAACAATCGCCAGCACGTATAAATTTAGGCCACTGGCTTTCACGCTGGCATGCTTGGCCTCGCTGGTTATTATGGGTGTAATTGCACCGATGGATGCCGTAGGTGCTTATTTCGTAGGCTATTTCTTCCTGTTTTTTTGCGCAATCGCACTGGTGTTTATTTCGGAAAAACAGAAGAAAATGAGGTATTTCAGAGCTGGAATCACGTTATTATATCTAGCACCAGCTTTGGTCATTTGCATGTTTATCGCTGCCGACTACATAAGGTTATGAAATACAGAACCAAACCCACGCGGATGAATATCGCAGGTTATAAAAACCCAAACCACGGAGCCGAACCAGGCGCTAGAGCCAACGACCCTATCTGTCACGTTCTGTGCTCCGAGCCGCACAGACCGCGCCAGCTAGGGTCGCGGCTCATCTTTAACGTTCGGCAAATCGGAAAAAGAACCCGCCATGCGAAATATAACCCGGATATTTAATGAGGTTGAGGCTGGCGTCTGGCTCACAATAGCCATCGGATTCCTAATTTGTAGCCTTAAAGCCACAGGTGAACGACAGAAAATCGGAATCATTTGCTTCGTTGCGTTCCTGATCTTCGGCATTTCGGACATTATCGAAAGCAGGACTGGCGCATGGTGGAGGCCTTTATGGCTTCTGGCCATGAAGATCCCCTGCGTGATTACGTTTATCTACTGTTATCTAAAGTATAAAAGCATACAAAAAACCACGGAGCCGAACCATGCGCTAGAGCCAACGACCACAGCTGTCACGGAATGTGCTCCGAGCCGCACATTCCGCGCCAGCTGCGGTCGCGGCTCATCTTGAACGTTCGGCAAAATGAAAGGCAGACGAATGGCTTTCTGGTTCGCCCTTAGTTTCAGCCCTGCTGTAGCTGAAATAGAATACTTGTTTTCGCCCGAGTTTGCAGTTGGCTCATGCGGACCAAATCAGCGCTTCGTAATTCGAGAATCAGACAAGAAAAAGATCGATCAGAAATTTTGGAGTCTCGGGAATGAAAGGGACTTCGTATCGCTTTTAGAATGGATGCGGACAGAGAAGAAAGAAGAACCGATCCAAGTGAAAATGATGGCGCAGGAGCTATATGGGACAGAAGATAGAGACTTAATTCGAAAGATTTCAGAGACACTGAGAGCTGTGACCAAGCCGAAAGCTACCGAGCCGAAACCATCAGCCTGAACCAAACTCACGCGGATGAATATCACAGGTTATATAATCCAAACCACGGAGCCGAACCAGGCGCTAGAGCCAACGACCACAGCTGTCACGGATCGTGCTCCGAGCAGCACGCTCCGCGCCAGCTGCGGTCGTGGCTCATCTTGAACGTTCGGCAAAAAATGACTGAGTTCCAACATCATTATAAGGCTCGTGGCTCATTAGGAATCTTCTTTGCTATTTTTGCGCCAATCCTAGGGCTTTCCTTTATCTTATCCTATCAATCCTTCTTTCCTCTATTTCTTATTATTGGAGTTGGCTGCGTTGCGATATCGGTCGGCCTCTGGCGTTCGGTGTGGAAGAAGGACGAGTGGCGGCTTCATATCGATTCAGGGGTTTTGTTGTGGGATTATCCTGGATCGTGCGAGGCTGCGTCTGGACGCATCGCTCTCGACCAAGTTGATCGTTTGGTGATCAATGACGAATGCGCCCAGCTTCTCGTCGTCCTAAAGACTGGTGAAGAGAGGAAGATCGCGCTTGCCGTCAGCGGCTATCTGCTGAATCAGCATTTGTCGTCTCGTTACCCACATATTTCGATCGAATATAAGCCCTCTATCCCTTGAAAACCACGGAGCCGAACCACGCGCTAGAGCCAACGACCCTAGCTGTCACGCCCTGTGCTCCGAGCCGCACAGGCCGCGCCAGCTAGGGTCGCGGCTCATCTCTAACGTTCGGCAAAAATATGAACTGCCCTCGGTGCACTAAAAAAATGGAGGAAGGCTGCTGTTTTACGGGACAGTCCGGCCTAGGTTTTCTCATGGCAGGCTTCGCGCTGCCCCACGTATTCTTTCAAGCTATCGGAAAAAGAAAGATTTCGATCACGTCATGGAATCGTGGCGCTGTGCGATCATTCCATTGCCCCGAATGCACGGCCACCATTCTGTATCCTGATGAACTCGGCGTATGAATATCACAGGTTATATAACCCAAACCACGGAGCCGAACCAGGCGCCAGAGCCAACGACCCTATCTGTCACGTTCCGTGCTCCGAGCCGCACGGACCGCGCCAGCTAGGGTCGTGGCTCATCTTTAACGTTCGGCAAAGACGCAGTGAAAGCCATCGCCATCATTTTTATTCTCATTGGGGTTGTGCTTAGCCTATTTGCCCTCTTGGCGAGGTTTGGACTCATGGCCGCGCCAGCCGTGGTTGCGACTTATCTTGAACGTTGCGCGAAAATGAAAATGGCACCAGCGCGTATTTGGCGCATCAGCGCTGTGATTTTCGGCATGTCTGCGCTGGTTTCTGGTTCTGTTTTTTTAGCGGTTTTCCATGCTGGCAGATCTCATCTCGCTTCATTATCTCCAGAAGCACGGGAGGAAATGATGAATGACAAGGGGGATCCTCTCGGACTCCAATTAGGCATCTCATTTATAGTTTTTCTATTTCTCATCATGGCATGCTTATTGTGTTTATATTCCGGAAATATTTCGTCAAAAAATAAGAAATAGTTGGCGCATGAAAGCCGCTGAAATCAGAAATCAAACCACGGAGCCGAACCAGGCGCTAGAGCCAACGACCCTATCTGTCACGTTCTGTGCTCCGAGCCGCACAGACCGCGCCAGCTAGGGTCGTGGCTCATCTTTAACGTTGGGCAAATATAGAACCCAGTAGAACGAGCTACGGAATGCGATTATCACAGGTTGGTGAACGGCTATAAATCAAACATTGGCGGACGAATATCGAGACGGGCGGCAGGAGCCGCAAAAGAAAACCCAGAAAACCAAACCATGTTGCTGAATCGAGAAGCGACGGGGCGAAGCCGTAGTTGAAGAAAGAAAAGACTATCAGCCTGAAAAGAAATCGAACCGTCGGCGTATGAATCTATATCTCACCCAGAAACTCAAACCACGGACGCCCAACCAGGCGCTAGAGCCAACGACCCTAGCTGTCACGTTTCGTGCTCCGAGCCGCACGAACCGCGCCAGCTAGGGTCGCGGCTCATCTTTAACGTTCGGCCTATACGATCCATTTCGGAATGATCCTTCGAGAGATATATACGCAGCGAATTGATTCTCAGCAGACGTGCGCATTCGCGCACGCCTGCTCCGTCCCGCATGCGAAGAGTCGCCCGACCAAAGTATATAGTGTGCTGTTATCCGAGCGCCACGCAGCGAGGTTGCGGCGGCCTACACCTCGCAGCGCTGCGCTCTCGTCCGGCCAGCGACCATCCATCATCCAAACCCCGCAGACGTTTCCCTCTGGTCCGCGATTATTTACCTCGCCGAACCACGCGCTGGAGCCAACGGCACTACTTGTCACGCCTCGTGCTTCCGCACGAGTCGCGCCAAGTAGCGCCGTGCCTTCTTATATCGCTCGGTTCCGAACCATTTCAAACCTGCGGAATCGCCCCGAACCGACTCCAAACCATCCAAACAACCAAACCTTCGGCCGCGTATATCTCTAGTTTTCGAATAAATACATCGCCGAACCATGCGCTAGAGCCAACGACCCTAGCTGTCACGCTCTGTGCTCCGAGCCGCACAGACCGCGCCAGCTAGGGCCGCGGCTCATCTTTAACGTTCGGCAAAAATGAATCAGATTACCCACGAGACTCGACTGCTGATCGCGAAGCGCATCGCACCTCTCGGTTACGCAGTCCTCGCGGTTGCTTGTCTATTTCTTATCCGCATGGACAGTTTGTCCACAGCCCTCCCGGCTGCATTTTTCTTTTTCTGCGCTCTCGTCGGATTTTTGTCATCGCGGGCGCTCCGAAAGATAAGAATCGAAGATCGAGGTTTTGTGACCTACGACGGCCCCAAAGAAGTCGTTATCCCTGTCGCCGATATTCGGTCGTTTTCGATTCGATTTAGCCGTATAGGATATATTCTGAAGATCACTTCGAAGCACTGTTTTGCGCTTCAGACGATAATTCCATTCGACAAGCATTCCGAGATCAGTGGCTTTCTCGCTCGCATCGCACCGGAAGAAAAATGAAAACCACGGAGCCGAACCAGGCGCTAGAGCCAACGATCTTCGCTGTCACGTCTCGTGCTCCGAGCAGCACGAGCCGCGCCAGCGAAGATCGCGGCTCATCTTGAACGTTCGGCAAAAAATGAAAACTATCTCATTCGTTCTATTGATAGGCGCATCAGTTTTTGGCGGTTGCGCCTCCAGTCCATCAAAGGTGATGACCAAAGATTGGCGCTTAACCGAAATCGAATCTATTGTTTATGCATGCCCTGACATCAAAAAAGATACGCGATTTCGAAGTATACAAATAATAGACAGGAATAATCTAATTGTATATATGGGCGATTATGGATTTTTGTCGGGCGGCGGCCTGAAAATTTACTTAAATATCCAGCAAAATGGAAAATGGAAAGTTATGGATATCACTTCATTTGATAGTTGAAATGAAAACCACGGAGCCGAACCAGGCGCCAGAGCCAACGACCACAGCTGTCACGGAATGTGCTCCGAGCCGCACATTCCGCGCCAGCTGCGGTCGCGGCTCATCTTGAACGTTCGGCAAAGAATGAAAACAATCGCCAGCACGTATAAATTTAGGCCACTGGCTTTCACGCTGGCATGCTTGGCCTCGCTGGTTATTATGGGTGTAATTGCACCGATGGATGCCGTAGGTGCTTATTTCGTAGGCTATTTCTTCCTGTTTTTTTGCGCAATCGCACTGGTGTTTATTTCGGAAAAACAGAAGAAAATGAGGTATTTCAGAGCTGGAATCACGTTATTATATCTAGCACCAGCTTTGGTCATTTGCATGTTTATCGCTGCCGACTACATAAGGTTATGAAATACAGAACCAAACCCACGCGGATGAATATCGCAGGTTATAAAAACCCAAACCACGGAGCCGAACCAGGCGCTAGAGCCAACGACCCTATCTGTCACGTTCTGTGCTCCGAGCCGCACAGACCGCGCCAGCTAGGGTCGCGGCTCATCTTTAACGTTCGGCAAATCGGAAAAAGAACCCGCCATGCGAAATATAACCCGGATATTTAATGAGGTTGAGGCTGGCGTCTGGCTCACAATAGCCATCGGATTCCTAATTTGTAGCCTTAAAGCCACAGGTGAACGACAGAAAATCGGAATCATTTGCTTCGTTGCGTTCCTGATCTTCGGCATTTCGGACATTATCGAAAGCAGGACTGGCGCATGGTGGAGGCCTTTATGGCTTCTGGCCATGAAGATCCCCTGCGTGATTACGTTTATCTACTGTTATCTAAAGTATAAAAGCATACAAAAAACCACGGAGCCGAACCATGCGCTAGAGCCAACGACCACAGCTGTCACGGAATGTGCTCCGAGCCGCACATTCCGCGCCAGCTGCGGTCGCGGCTCATCTTGAACGTTAGGCAAAATGGTCATCTTCACGTCAGAATCCGAACTGACCGACGTCCTGGATAAGGCGGACGCGATGATCGCTGCGTGTGCAGAAGGGTCGCTCGATTTCCGCACATTCCATCAGCAGCTCGGCCACCTTCACGGCTACTATGCGCTCGATGGCCACGAGTCGGACGATGAAGAGCGAGCGATGTTGGAGCGGCATCGTGGGCGAATAGCGTGGATCGAGCGCGTCCTCGAAGAAGTTGGCGCTGTGTGTGCGGATGAAGACGCTACGAAGGAAGCCTACATCAAGGCTGGCCGGTTTGATTCTGCTGAGGCACTACGCCGGCTACGGCGCCTCGTTGAAAGTCGCTCGAACAAAAATGCCTAACAAGGCGCCAGAGCCAACGCCGGTATCTGTCACGAGTCATGCTGTCGCATGCCTCGCGCCAGCTCCCGTCGTGGCTCATCTTTGACGTTCGGCAATATAATGACCTTAACCGTAGAAATTGCCTTTTGGCTTTTGGCGCTGTGTGTCTTCAGCGCTGCTCCAGCGATGCTACTTGCGTCATGCAGATTGAGTGAGCGGTGCGGCATAGCGATTACCACAGAGAAAGAAGTTCGGCGTCAGTTCCGATGGATATGGAAAGTAGCTCTTGGAATTGCAGCCGTTCCACTTTTGACTGCCGCGATCATGAAGGAGAGCCTTTTCGAAAGCATGATAGTGGCCGCCTTATTTTCTATTCTCAGCTATCGCCTTCGTGCAAATGCCCATTTTACTACGAAAGAAACATGAGCACGGAGCCGAACCACGCGCTAGAGCCAACGACCCTATCTGTCACGCCCTGTGCTCCGAGCCGCACAGGCCGCGCCAGCTAGGGTCGCGGCTCATCTTGAACGTTAGGCAAAAATCATGAAAAAAACCATAATCTCGATTGTGCTTCTAGCACTCCCCCTAGTCGCAAATGCAAACATACTCAGGTATTCTTTTACCGGCAGCGTAACAAGTATTAGAGACCTCGGAAGCGATCTATCTCCTTCTGTTACCGTAGGTGATACATTCCAAGCAGCGTTCGATTACGACTTAGATAAAACAATAGAGTCGCAGCCGGGAGGGTTTTATATTACCCCATCAGCAGGAGAGGGACTCACCATATCCATAAATGTGGATTCCGTGCAATGGACTTGGTCTAGTATGTATATGGGTGCGAGTGGTTACACAGGAAGATTGGAAGTTACAAATTCCAAGTGGGACGTTTATTCTGCTTACACTGGCAGCTCCAACCCTGGATTTGCTTCGTTTTTGGGATATTCATATTTGCGCACCGAAGTTTATGCTCCATCTTTCGTGCGTTCCGGGATTGGGTTGCCCGACGAAACCGGCATGAACTTTACATCGCCGATCTCCGCTACTGACGCCAATTTTACATTGATATCAGAGGGTGCGACAGGCCATGAGTGGCAAATCACATTCAGAATCAATGAAGGTTTAGTTACTAGCATTCCGGAGCCATCTACTTTTGGATTTTTAGCAGCACTTGCAGTCCTGGTTATTGCCCTCACATTCAGGAGACTGCGCCACTATAAAGAAAAAAACGCCTAACCAGTCGCCAGAGCCAACGACCACAGCTGTCACGGAATGTGCTCCGAGCCGCACATTCCGCGCCAGCTGCGGTCGCGGCTCATCTTGAACGTTAGGCAGAACAAACCATGGGAATACACCTAAAGAGCTTCATCAAGCGGGCTGGCGAATACGTGGAATTGGAGGCGCGGACGAAAGTGAAGTCCGTAGCTTTCGTTGAGCGTTTCACGCTGTTTGGACGGCAAGATATCGCTGTCTCCGTCGTTACGACCGACAAAGCGGATCCCGAATGGTGGGTCGTTGGCGGTGGAACGCCGATGAATCTTTACACTAAAAAGATTTTCAAGACCGCAGACGAGGCATTCTCGATGCATACGGGACTTATGCTTAGAATGATGGCGAAAGATTTTAGCGCGTCCCGAAAAGCCCCGAAGGATGTTGGATACGACGCTTTCATATGTCACGCAAGTGAAGATAAGACGACAGTTGCTCGGCCACTCGCGCGTGAGCTCGGCAAGCTCGGATTCAGCGTTTGGTTCGATGAGTTTTCACTCAAGATTGGGGATAGTCTCCGGCAGAATATTGACCGTGGACTCAGATTGTCTCGATTCGGCATTATTATAATATCCAAAAGCTTCTTCGAGAAGAATTGGCCACAGTATGAACTGAATGGGTTAGTTTCTAGGGAAATCGAAGGTGAGAAGGTCATTCTACCCGTTTGGCACAAGGTATCTAAGCGGGACGTAGAGAAGTTTAGTGCTCCTCTTTCCGATAAAGTCGCCGCTACCACGGCGAATGCTGGAATTAGAAAGATAGCGAAGGCATTGGCCGACGCGATGATTCATGAAGAAAAATAAACAGAGCCTAACCAGGCGCTAGAGCCAACGACCCTATCTGTCACGTTCTGTGCTCCGAGCCGCACAGACCGCGCCAGCTAGGGTCGCGGCTCATCTTTAACGTTAGGCAAAATTATCCATCCACCGACATGAGCATCGCTATCAATATTCTATTATTCATATTCTCCGGCCTATTCTCACTCCTGTTTTTCAGCGAGGCCAATGTCTTCGGCTTTGGCGACACTGCGGTCTCCAGATCGACTATCTTATACTTAATCGGCGGCCTAGTTCTTATTTTCGGAGCGATGGCACGCATCCTCAGTCCGGCAATTCGTGCGATTTCAGAATAATTATAGAAACCATCAGCCCAAAATCGAACCGACGCGGATGAATATCACAGGTTATATAACCCAAACCACGGAGCCTAACCAGGCGCTAGAGCCAACGACCCTATCTGTCACGCTCTGTGCTCCGAGCCGCACAGACCGCGCCAGCTAGGGTCGTGGCTCATCTTGAACGTTAGGCAGAAACAGAAATGTCGAACCATTCGATTCTACAGCGTCTACGGAAGGCATCGCACGACTACGAAATTGACGAACTCTCTTCGGAGGAATTTTCGGCACTGCTAAATAATGTAGTCGAGGCATTGGAGGGCATTCCCTATCGAATCATCAGAGAGATGAGGACTTTTAGGCATCGCATCGAAATCTCCGGATTCCACGAAGAAGATGAAAACATATCAGACAGAAAGACAGTGGCTGCGGAGCTTCGAGCTTGGATTGCAGAGATTGAGAATCCGAAAACACAGAAATGAAAACCACGGAGCCTAACAAGGCGCTAGAGCCAACGACCCTATCTGTCACGTTCCGTGCTCCGAGCCGCACGGACCGCGCCAGCTAGGGTCGCGGCTCATCTTTAACGTTCGGCAAAATCAAACCAATGCCCGCGCTAATCGAATTCTTTGTCTGTGTGTTTTCTGGATTCATTGCTATGCTCCTTAGCTATCCGATAATACGGATGATTAAGTCGGAATGGCGCTGGGCTTGGTCAGTTCTTATCCTTCTGGTGTATTCTGCTGTAGATGCGGTGATGGATCGCTTCTGGAGCTATTACTCCGGTCGGTATGCATTTTTCTATTATTTCGCGGGATGTGTTCTTGGCGGGCTGCTGATATCATTTCAGGCAAGAAAGACGAAAAAAGAAGTGATGGAGCGAAGCTGCCGTTAAGTAGAAATATGAATCTCGAATTTGAAGTCCGGCGTATGAATATCACAGGTCATAAAATCCAGACGACGAAGACGCCGAACCAGTCGCTAGAGCCAACGGCACTACTTGTCACGCCCCGTGCTTTCGCACGGGTCGCGCCAAGTAGCGCCGTGGCTCATCTTTGACGTTCGGCACGGTTACGATAGCGAGTGATGGCAGGAAATCGTTTATATTTTGATAGTGGTCGCCGGTATTTTGGAAGCGACGGGGCGAAGCTATCGTTAGGAGTATTATTCTATTTTTTGGTCTTCGGGAATATTTCAGTATTCAGCTCTTATTCATATTTCGACTTACCACGGCCTGAAGCCCCGTATTCCACGATTTTGATTTTATTATCGATTCCAGTATTCAGCTTCGACCGCCTTTCGACTTACTTTGGTTATTGTCGCCAGACTTCTAAATCCGTCCCGCATTTTATGTTTTTCACCACGGAGCCGAACCAGGCGCTAGAGCCAACGACCCTATCTGTCACGCTCTGTGCTCCGAGCCGCACAGACCGCGCCAGCTAGGGTCGCGGCTCATCTTTAACGTTCGGCATATCGGAAGATTTCGGACAGGAATGCGCATATCGAGCCCGCATCGAAAAACGCGCGAATGAAAGTCAGAGATTCAAACCAAATACAGATCACAAGCGTGGAAGCCACGGGGCGAAGCCTTCTTATATCGCTCGATTCCGAACCATTTCGAACCTGTAGAACCGCCTCGATCCGATTCCAATCCACCCCAAACAATCAAACCCTCGGCTGCGTATATCACTAGTTCTCGAATGAATACATCGCCGAACCAGGCGCTAGAGCCAACGGCACTACTTGTCACGCCCCGTGCTTCCGCACGTGTCGCGCCAAGTAGCGCCGTGGCTCATCTTTAACGTTAGGCAAAATGAAAAAGCCCCTGATTATCTCAGTTTTCGTCTTTAGTCTTGCGGGCTTTACGTGGGCGATTGGCTTTCCTGATTTCCACACCAAGAAGCTTGCTTATCGTGCTGCCGAAAAAAATATAAATCGTCAGGTTGAATCCTCTTCCGCAGCTCCTGAAGAAAAAAAGGCGATCACCGAGAATGTTTCTTGGAGCCTTAACACATTAGGCTCTTTAAGAGCTGAAGAAGAAAGAATAAGCAGCAGAAGACTATTCATCAGCCTCGCATTTTTGATACTCATCACGTGCTTATGCACATCACTATTGAAGCAGAAGAAAAACGCCTAACCAGGCGCCAGAGCCAACGACCCTATCTGTCACGTTCTGTGCTCCGAGCCGCACAGACCGCGCCAGCTAGGGTCGCGGCTCATCTTTAACGTTGGGCAAAATGAAAAAACGCAAAAACCGAAAACACGTCGCTATCCAAACCATTGGATGCGCGCTCATGGCTCTTTGGGCTGGCGGCTGGATATATTTTTCTATTAATATGAATACACAGAAACCGGAGAAAGAGCGTCCCGCACTAGTATCGCTGGATGGAACTACTGGGGCCATCACTAATTTTACGATTAACGGGGTCCACGCGGCGGGCGGCATGACTGGAGTTAAAGCAAAGGGGGATGTCCGGCATTTTAACATTTCAAATGTGGACTACAAAGATAGAGCACCAGAAGAGAAAGCTACGGAGTGGCATACGACATGGTGGGGAGTTTCTATTTTGACCGTGTTCGGTGGGTTGATCGTCGCTTTTTGCGCTTATAAGTTCGGTTGGCTCTAACTCCAAGTAATAGGCCAATTATGACGCATGTCATTATAGGTATAGCGACATGCGCAGGAATATGGCCCAACCAGTCGCTAGAGCCAACGACCCTATCTGTCACGATCTGTGCTCCGAGCCGCACAGATCGCGCCAGACAGGGTCGCGGCTCATCTTGAACGTTGGGCAAAGACTATGTCGCTGCGAAAGATCACCGAAATCAAAAAGCTGGAAGTGCGAGCGCATCGCCCCGCGATCCAGAAATTTGCCGAATTCGCGCCTATACTTTTCTTGGGCGTGATCGGGTTTGCCGTGATTCCGACGATATGTCGAAAATCAAGAACTTCAGAAATAGAGGATTCCGAGTTCTTATCGCTTATTCTTTTTTCTGTTTTTTTGGTCTCCGTTTATATTATCGCCCGGCACAGACGTAAGGAAGAAATACTCAAACTAGAAATTTTAAGGCTCAAGGTGCAGCTATCGGAATTACAGAAATGAAAGCCACGGAGCCCAACCAGTCGCTAGAGCCAACGACCCTATCTGTCACGCTCTGTGCTCCGAGCCGCACAGACCGCGCCAGCTAGGGTCGTGGCTCATCTTTAACGTTAGGCAGAAATATGAATCCGATCGAAGAGTTCTTCTGTTTGGCTAAAGAGGCTGAGCTAAAATCCCACTCCGCAGATTCGCGCGGGGATCCTGATTTGGAGCCGTTCTGCCTTCGAATCGTGGAGCTCGCCCGAGCACACCCGGAACTGCGATCTGAGTTCGGTGACGGATTTAGGAAAGTCGTTCGTGACCATACATTGGGCGAGTGGGAGATTATTCTCCTTTGCATGCACATTCTGCGCTGGTCAGAGATCAAAGATTGGGCCGAGCTTCGACGCCGCGAGTGTATAGCTACGAACGATTGGCGTGGCGAGCCGGTCTATCGCCATATTTTGGAAGCCTTCGAGGAGGATTGGGACAAAGACGGAGTTTATGACTGCTTACGGAAATAAACCTAAAATGAAAGCCGGGCCTAACAATGCGATGGAGCGAAGCCGGATACTTGTCACAGTTCGTGCTTGCGCACGCCCTGCGCCAAGTATCCGTCTCGCTCATCTTGGACGTTAGGCAAAACTATGCAGACGAAATCCACCGCCCTTACGTTTGAAACAAATGCTGTTCGCGCAGAAAAATCGGAACGCCTGAATATTTCGATCTCTACGCCCTATGATACCGGAAAGGGAAATTGGGCATGCCTTTTCGAATTGCGGGGCATTAAATCTGAAGAAGAAAGCTACGAGTATTTTGGGGCCGATGGATTACAGGCACTGATTCTGAATCTATATTATCTTCGATCCCTATTCTCCCGCCTTCGAAAGGAAGGCTATACCTTCCGTGAGACAGCGTCAGGAGAAGAAATTAATCTCGATGATTATTTTAATGTTTTTACCAGAAACGGAGCCTAACCAGGCGCTAGAGCCAACGGCACTACTTGTCACGCCCCGTGCTTTCGCACGTGTCGCGCCAAGTAGCGCCGTGGCTCATCTTTAACGTTAGGCAAAAATGACAGTCGCCATAATTATCATCGTTAGCGTGTTGCTCGTGGCCCTTCTAAACAAGCAAGCCCCGATAGAAGTGCGTTTTCGCGCATACTACGAACGGTCATGCACGGGCCGAGCATGGATGAGGCGCTTTCCGGCTGCCGAAAAAGAAGAAATCAGAGCATTTTTGGGTATATTTATCGACGCCTTCGATCTCGATCAAAAGAAGAAATTGGCGTTTTCTCCAGATGACAGAGTTATTGATATTTATCGGACCATGTATCCGAAGAATTCCCTCATAGACGACATGGAGTGCGAGCGATTGGTTATTGAATGCGAAGAGCATTACGGAATAGATATCACGAAGCACTGCTCAGAGAATGCGACGCTTGGAGACATTTTTAATGCCACTAGACACAGAGCCTAACCAGTCGCTAGAGCCAACGACCATGGCTGTCACGCTTCATGCTCCGAGCCGCATGAAGCGCGCCAGCCACGGTCGCCGCTCATCTTGAACGTTCGGCAAACATATGAAAAACAAATACGGCATCGCAGCTTTAACTGCGTCCACGCTGCTGCTGGTATTAAGCTCGGTGCTGCTCTGCTCTTGCCCCGTTGTCACATTCCTCGCGGGCATATTTGCTGTGGTCGCCATTACTCTCACGGAAAAAATCAAGCGCTTGGTTTCAGTTCTATTAGCTTTGGCTAGTTTCTCAGCCTCTTATATCGATTATCGGAACGAAGGAAAGCTGATGGATAGAGCGAGAGAAGCCGTGAGACGCGCAGAAGAAAACGCCCGCACCGAAACCCAGAAACCAGCACCTGAAACGAAATGAAAACCACAGAGCCGAACCAGGCGCTAGAGCCAACGACCCTATCTGTCACGCTCTGTGCTCCGAGCCGCACAGACCGCGCCAGCTAGGGCCGTGGCTCATCTTTAACGTTCGGCAAATATATGAAATCCTTAGCACTGTTTGTATTTGTAGTGGCCAATTTTATTGCCTTAAGCGGCTGCAATAATGGCGGCCCATCTCGTCCGAGCTGGATTGTCGGCGAATGGGTGCCGCAGGTCGGTCAGACTAAAATGCTGCATAAGCCTAGTTCCCCGGCGAAAACCGAAAATTCAGGGATGGGGGTTCTTGCTGAAGCCGAAATGTTCAGTCACTGCCATATAGTAATTAAGAACGGAAAAGTAACATTCTTTTTCGGTCCAGGCAATCGATACAATCGAACGGAGTCATTTCGGATTGTGAGGGCCAGTGAAAATGAAGTTGATATCACATTTCACGGTGGGAATGAATGGCGATTCAAGAAGGGCGATTCAGCGACGACTATCATGCTGAATTGGGGCCCACAAAAGGCCATGGAGTTCCCAATGCATCGAACAAAATGAAAAACGAAAAGACGCCGAACCAGGCGCCAGAGCCAACAACCACAGCTGTCACGGAATGTGCTCCGAGCCGCACGAAGCGCGCCAGCTGCGGTCGCGGCTCATCTTGAACGTTGGGCAAAATTAAATGAGTGAAAAACGCCTCAGTATATTTAACGCCGCGAAAGAAGCTGAATCGAAGTTCGACTACTTTATCGCGGGTTTGGTCGGCACAGTTTTTGCATATTCAGTCCAGCAATACAGCTATCCCGCACTTGACTGGGGACTAGGACTTCTGGAGCCGTTTTCGTTGGTGCTTTTGATTACATGCCTTTGGGTATCCCTAAAGAGGATAGAGTGCATACTAGTATTATCGCGTGTGAATTATGCGCTTCTTGAAGCGAGCGAAAGGGCCGAGGATTATCACGAGATGATGAAGAATCCACCTGAGAATATGATAGATGTCCACACCGGCATAGCCATTTCACCGAGAGAGATTATCGAACGATTGGATATTTACAGGAAGCGCATCATTTCACAAAAAAGCTTGGCCGATTCGGAAGGCTTGAGGTCTCAAAGATATTATAGATATCGCACTTTATTTCTTGTTTCTGGATTTTTGATTCTGTTGTTCGCAAAAATTCTTGGTCATAAATGAAAACCACGGAGCCCAACCAGGCGCTAGCGCCAACGACCCTATCTGTCACGCTCTGTGCTCCGAGCCGCATGAAGCGCGCCAGCCACGGTCGCGGCTCATCTTGAACGTTCGGCAAAAACATGAATCGCTACATTCTACTACTCATCACCCTCGGCTTGCCGCTTTTCGGCAATGAATCCGATCTATTGTCATCAGCTCCATCGTTAGTTGAAGGCGCTAAACTTGCTTTTACGCATAAGGCTAAAGAAGGTTACCTCACGACTCTTGCCTACAGAACGAATCAGCCAGTAAAGATATTCTTGGATGCAATCGCCAATAAACTTGGCAATGGATTGGAAATGGAGACGGGCTCAAGCGAATTGAAATCGTTCGACAAGCTACTAATCAAGGATGGGATGGCAGTCGAATACAGTTCTATTTTCAGATACAAGTCTAATGACATCAGAACGGTGTATCTTTTATATATAAAAATGGATGCGGGCGATGGATACAGTCACACAGTCAAAGTTGACGTGAGAACCCTCCCTCCGGAGCTCGAGGAAGCGTTTCGAAAAACTCAGGCCACGGAGCCGAACCAGGCACTAGAGCCAACGACCCTATCTGTCACGCCCTGTGCTCCGAGCCGCACGAACCGCGCCAGCTAGGGTCGCGGCTCATCTTTAACGTTCGGCAAAATGAAGACAGTTTCCGCATACTCTACGCCGATTGAGGCACATCTTGCGATTTCCAGATTAGAAAGCGCAAATATAGATGCTGTTATACGCGACTTTCGTTGGGTCTGTTCGCGGTTCTTATTTCGGTATTGTGCTGAAGGCAGATAGTGGTGTGGATATTTTTAGCTCGCTGGAGTATAATTATGGTAATCCTTCGGGCCTTATTGCTATCCCGGAACCGGCGGGTTATAGTGTTCTGTTTTCCTCTGCCATTCTGATCTCGCTATGTGCTTTCAGGCGTGTGGGGCGTGGAATATGTCGGACCCACCAAGAAGAAGAAAATGAAAAAGGAGCCTAACAAGGCGATGGAGCGAATGACCATAGCTGTCACGGGTCATGCTGACGCATGCCCCGCGCCAGCTACGGTCATCGCTCATCTTTGACGTTGGGCAAAAATAAAACCCATGAAAATTACCATCAAATTTAACATCGGTATGACATTCGCCGTGATCGGCTACGGCTTGCTTTTATACCCTATATTATCAGATACACCCCTCTTGATTGATTCGCTTATCCCTGAAAATTCAGCACTACAGTTTATCGTTGTTATTTTATCGGTCGGCTTAGCGATTCCCGCATCGATGTATATCATAAGATCCCTTTGGAATCGCCTTTTCCCGAATCTCTGCGGATGGAAAGAAATCAATCTCGCAGAATCATATGCTTTGTCTCTGTTTTTAGGAGTGTTCTTAATACAATGAAAACCACGGAGCCCAACCAGTCGCTAGAGCCAACGACCCTATCCGTCACGTTTCGTGCTCCGAGCCGCACGGACCGCGCCAGCTAGGGTCGCGGCTCATCTTTAACGTTGGGCAAAAATTTCGATGAACAAACAAATACAAATACAAAAAATAAATCCGAAAGCCTTGTATGATGGTGCGCCAGTTGGCCTATCGCAGGGCGTCGTTGACGTGCAAAGCGGCTTGGTCTTCGTGTCCGGTCAGGTTGACTGGAATATCGAACACCAACTTTCCAGCAATACACTTTCCGGGCAGTTCACGAGCGCATTGGACAAGCTAAGGATAGTGCTCGATGAAGCTGGCGCAGGCGTGGATACGCTGTTGCAGCTCCGTATTTTTGTCCGCGGCGAACTCGAGGACCATTTGGCCGCGATTGTGCCTGTTCTGACCGGGTTCCTAGGCACCGCGCGTCCAGCGATCAGTGCTATCGGAGTCGCCTCGTTGGCGTCGAAAGCTACGCTCGTTGAAGTGGAGGCGATCGCTCGGATATCGCAGGGACGCTAAAATGCCCAACCAGTCGGCAGAGCCAACGACCCTAGCTGTCACGGTCCGTGCTCCGAGCCGCACGGACCGCGCCAGCTAGGGTCGTGGCTCATCTTGAACGTTGGGCAAAAATGAAAATATCATCAGCTGATGACGACTTCCCGATACCACAGGCGTCGAATCAGCTAGGGCCGTAGCTCAGCTTTACTTTAAGCAGAAAGCATGTTCGGAAAAATATACCAGATCCTATTCCCGGCTGATTCTGATGGCACCGTTATCTCGGATGCAGAGGGGATAAGTGTATCCGCCGCTGGGAAATCAGGCGTGGCGATTGCGTGGGATGCGATAACTGATATTCAAGTAATGAGGACTGCGATAAGCACGGATTATCCATCCCTTGTATGGATACTGCGTTCGCATGATGCCGAACTAAGTTTCACGAGTCATACGCCGGGAGCGGAAGGTGCCGTCAAGCGAATATATAATCTCCCGGGGTTTGATTCTGAGCTGTATTACCATGCCTTGGAGGTTAAGCGAGCTGAGCCAATTAGCATATGTCGAATAAGGTAAAAGGGCCTAACAAGGCGATGGAGCAATGCCCATGACTGGCGCAAAGCATGTGAAAGCTGATCTGCGCCAGTCATAGTCGTGGCGCATCTTGAACGTTAGGCAAAATCCAAAATGAAAAAGCTACTATCAACCCTACTTCTTATAGTATTGATTTCTCCGACCGCTTTCGCCGCAGATCCTCTAGATTTTTCTGATGCTGCGTTTCGTGTTAAAATTGGAAGCCAAGCCACTGTAGTTCGCGCCAATAGTCAGGCGAAAGAAATGAAGATCGACGGAAAGAATGTCAGAATCGGTGAGATTTTATCGAACGGGATGAAGATAGAGTGGCTGATTGCTCCATCGACTGAAGTCGGAGATGAATATGTATTTGTAGTTCGGCGAGCGAAAGATAAGCCAAAAACTTATTCAGTCATTTTTAAGAGCGGACATTTGTTGGTCGTGAGCCAAGACGACATCACCATTGAAATCGAAAACTAAAACCACGGAGCCGAACCAGTCGCTACGATCAACGACCCGGCAAAATGATTACAGAAATCTTCATGGTTTTGATTTATTTAACACTTCTAATTGTCGGAAGTGTAGTTATTCACCGTCGATATAAATGCGTAAGGGCGTCGATTCTGACCGGACTATCCTCATCATTCTTTACCATCTCCGTATTTGTCACCCTTGAATATCAAAGCACGGATCTCACAGAATATATCGGAGCATTCATTTACGGCGGAGTAGGACTTTGTATTATTTCCTCCGTTCTCTCTGGTTTTATCGGCCTACCATTCCAGCTACGAAAGAATTAAAGCCCCCCACAGGGTAGTCTATGATCGAGGCTCATAGCGCAAAAAAATCCTGACGCCTTATAGCTCGTCGTCGTGCACCGGTCTTAGCAAGCCTGCCGCCGGGTCGAGCCGCGCTCGCTCCAGCCAATCCACTAATAACGGCTCCTTTGCTATCAAATCCGCCGGCAGCGGCGCCGCCAGCAGATCAATCGCGCGCAACTGGCCGTCGGCCGCGCGCACCAGGTTTTTCGAATGCAGGTCGGCCACCAGCCAGGGTTTGTCGTCCACGAAATACAGCCGCGGGTGATCGCGGTGCGCCCGCAGGAACCGCGACGGAATCGGGATCAGTGGCGCCGGTTGCACGCCCGACGTGTCCGCACCTTCCGCCAATAACGTCCCGAGCGTCTGCTTGGTGATGAGCACGCCTTCGTTTTTGGTCACGCCGATCACCTCGGTCGGCATGCCGTCGAGCCTCACGATCAGGTCGAATTTTTCCAACATCGCCCGGTAGCTGCCGTCGGCGGCGGCGGCGAGGAGCGCGATTTCTTCGCCACGTCGAAATTCAAACGTGCCGCCAATGCGCCCGCTCTCACGTGGCATGAAAAACTTATAGATCGACTGGTCCGCCGACTCGAACGCCGTGGCTTCCACGCCGCTGCTGATCGGCCGGAGCCGCGAGCCGCACTCGGCCAGCAAATCCTCAACGTGTTCGGGAAATCCGAAGTCCTCCAATGAAATGATGGGCAGAAGCTCGCGAAAAGCCGCCGCCGCCTCGCTGAGTTCGTGCCAGAGCGGATCGGCTCCGGCGAGCAGGCCTATTTCGTCGGCTTCCCAGAGGACGAGATCGTCGTCTGGATCCGTGCCGATGCCGACGCGCGCCGCTGCCGCGCCGAAACGAGCGAGCGCTTCCAGTCTTCGCCGGTGATCGTGTTGAAGCGCGCGTCGCTCTTCGTCGGACGGGAGCCGTCCGCCTTGGATGCAGGTCGGTCGTCCGGTGAAGGGGTCGGTTTGCATGAGTCGGTCATGACGGGCGCAAAGTCATGCGCGCCGGACCCGAACGCAACCGGAAGTTCCTCAGAGTTGCCAACACGTTATTCGCAAAGTGCATGACCACGATTTTACGACGTAACACTTGCCGTGCGCACGCCCCGCAATGTGTGCCGAGGAGGATAAATGCATGCAGAGGGTCGTGAACATCTACGTTTGCGCGGCGACATGATGAAAATCAGACGCGGCCCCGGACGGGGTTGCGGCGGCAAATCCGATCACGGTGAATGTTCTCATGTGTGTGCAGCCACATGGATCGGCTCCAAATCCGCCTTCGCCGGGCCGTTAAGCACCTTCCCAAACGCATCAAAACGCGACCCGTGCGCGGGGCAGTCCCAGCTTTTTTCGCCCTGGTTCCAACTCACGACGCAGCCGAGGTGGGGACACACCGCGGAGCATTCGTGCAGATGGCCCTCGTCATCACGATACACCGCGATTCTTCCCGCACCCCGGCGGATCACCGCGCCGGTTCCGCGTGGCACGGCCTCTTCCCCATCGGCATCGCCGGGCAGCAGCCATTTCGCATATTGGAGCGCCATGTTCGCGCCATCCTTCACGAACTCGGCGAGATCGCGCACCCCGGCATTGCGTCCCGGCTCGTAGAGTTTGGCCCAGCGATTTTCACGCCCGCTGATCAGATCCGTGATGATGAGACCGGCGAGCGTGCCGTGAGTCATGCCCTGGCCGGAGTCTCCGGTGGCGATGTAAACGTTGTCGCGATCCATCGGGTTGCTCCCGATGAAGCCCAGGCCGTCCACCGGCTCCATCACCTGGCCCGACCAGCGATAGACCACGTCCTCCACCGGGAAACGCTCACGGGTCCATCGCTCAAGCTTTTGATAACGCTCCTCCGCGTCGTTCTCCTGTCCCGTGCGGTGATCCTCACCGCCGGCGATCAAGATGTCGTGGTCCGCATCCGTCCCCTTCGTGAGGCGGATATAGTGGTAAGGATCGTCCGTATCCCAATAGAGCGCCGTCGGCACCTCTCCACGCCGCACGCGAAAACCGACCACGTAGGTGCGATAAGGAGCCTGCTTCGTATGGATCACCACGCGGTCGTTGATCGGAGAGTTGGTCGCCACCACAATGGCGCCGGCGGTGATCACCTGGCCCGTCGCGGTGCGCACGCAGGCGTGATCACCACCCGCCACCTCAACGACATGGGTGTGCGCATGAATGCTTCCGCCATTGCGCACGATCGCATGGGCCAGCGCCGAAAGATAACGGGTGGGATGAAACTGCCCCTGGTTCGGAAAACGCACCGCCGGACCGGTGTTGAATGTCCGCAACGGCACCCGCTCGACCAGCGTCGCGCCGGTGAGCCCGGCCCTGTGCGCGGCCGCCAGCTCCTCCTCAAGCAGTCGACGGGCTCCGCCGGTGGGCGAAAAAAGATAGCCGTCCACGCGCTCGAACCCGCAGTCGATCCCTTCCTCGCGCACGATGCGCTCGATCAGCGCGATCGCCTCCGTGTGACTCTCGGCGGCAAGCTTCGCGCCGTGCTCGCCATGCATCTTCTCGAGTTCAATAAAGCGATCATCCATCGCGCTGGCCAGATGCGCGGTGGTGCGCTCGGTCTCGCCGGATGCGATCAACTTGCTGTCGACCACCACGACGGACTTGCCCTCGCGCCCGAGCAGATACGCCGTGGTCAATCCCGCGATACCCGCGCCGACGATGACGACGTCGGCCGAGGTGTCGTGCACAAGGTGCGGGAAAAAATCGGGCCGCGCGGCGGTTTCCATCCAAACGGTGAGAGTGTTTCCGGAGTGTTCCATGGATTGGCGGGGTTGAGCTAAGCCTTCAGGGCGTCGAAGTCGGCCGGGGTGGCCATCGAACGCACCCGGGCAACGCAAGGTAGCCCCGTCCGTGCGGTTGGTTCCGCCGGCGGTCTGTCACGCGAAAAAACTATTAGAGCCGGACGGGAAAAAACACCGGCGACGCCCGCACCCACGCCTGCGCGCAGACGCGGCGCCCACTCAAAGACCGAGCAGCGACCCGTTGCGCTTGAGCCATTTCTCCGCCTCGCGCCAGTTCGGGCACACCTCCTCGACGCGTGCCCAAAAACGATCCGAATGATTCATCTCCTTCAGGTGCATCAGCTCGTGATAAATGATGTAGTCGCGCACGAAGTCGGGCGTCTGGATGAGCCGCCAATTGAGCGAGATGCCGCCGTCCGCCGAGCACGAGCCCCAGCGCGTGCGCTGGTTGCGCACCGACACGGCGCTCACCGACATGCCCGTGATCGCCGCGAGTTCCCACGTGCGGGCCGGCAACTCGGCCTTGGACAACCGCAGGAAATGCGCCTCCAGCGTGGGGCGCAGGTCGCCTTCGAGTTTCAACACGCGAAACACATCCGCCGCGATGCACACCTGCGGGCGCTCGCCGTCGGCGGCCTTGCGCACCTCGGTAAGTTCACCGCGCCACAGCACATGGGTGCCAAGCGTCCACACGCTGGCGCCGCGAGGTTTGCGCTTCTGACGCTCGCGCGCGCGCTCAAGCCATTCGCGATGTTCTTCGACGAAGGCCTTCGCCTCTCGCTCGCTTCCTCGTAGTGGAATAATCGCTACAGCCGTGCCGTCTTTTTTAAGCGTGAGCCGGTAACGCGTCGCCCTGGCGCTGCGCTCGAAGATGACGTCCGGCTTTTCCGGCGGCGCCTCGACCCCGGCGTCCGCGACGGAACCGCCGAAAAAATCAAAGAAACTGGGTTGCTCGGCCTCGCTCACAATTGAGCCGCGAGTAAATGCATCCGCCCGCGCGGCGCCAGATCGATGTTTGAACTCCGAAAAAGTGTCGCCGGCGTCCCCGCCGGCGAACCCTCGACCCCCGCAGCCCAAAACGGAAAACAGCCTGCGAATGATCCAAATCGGCGGGGGTTTATTGGCGAATCTCGTCTCCCCTTTGGCCGGCAAGGACGCCGGCCACACTTTTATCCCAGCTTCACCAGCTTCCACTGGAACCGTCCGGCTCCGACCGTGAGCCAGCCGAAGCTGCAGCCCTTCCCGCGCGGCTGTGAAATACAGCCCGGGCTCAACCAACGCACGCCACGCACATCCACCTCGTCGCGTGGCACGTGCAGATGCCCGTGAAACAACACCCGCGTCCCCGCCGGTGCCCGCTGCGGAGGGATGTGCACGAGGTGACATTTCACGCCTTCGCGCTCCAGATTAAGCGTGAGCGGCCACAACGGCCAATTGTCGCAATTCCCCCGCACCACCCGCACCGGCACGCCGAGTAGTTCAAACTCCACCAACGTTTCCGGTCCGCCCACATCCCCGAGGTGCCAGATCTCATCGGCCCCGCGCAATCGTTCCGGGAGGTCAGCCGGATAGGAGCCGTGGGTGTCGGAAATAACCGCAATGCGCATGTCGGCCAGATTGAGCACGTTGTCCGGCTGGTGCCATCCGCTTTTCGGCAGGTATGTGACCGAATACGCTGCGCACGTTTAAGAAAACAAAAACATCGTGGGGCTTCTCGACAATGAGCTGCGGACCACTACATAAAAGAAAAACCCGGGATTCATCATCAGCAGCGCATGAGCACCACCAACGCTAGGAATGGCCCCGGGACAGTGGCACAACCGTCACCCAAGGAGATTAAAAGTAAAGAGGATTTTGCCCTGATTAAGAAAGCGTTGTCCGCAGAACGGTTTGAATCTCACCGAGCGCAGGCGAACGAATCAGACGAAATCGTGTTCGAACGTTATCAATGGAACGCTGTGATCTGCGAACACTTCTATTCTCCACTTCGTATTCTGGAAGTCGTGCTGCGCAACAGTTTCGATCAGGCGATTGCCACCAGAACGAAAGATGGCAACTGGCTGACCAAAATTCCGGGTTGGCTGCGGACTAACGAGCAAGAAGACGTGCAAGCTGCGCACGACTTCCTGAATGAGCGGAAACGCACGGTCACTCAGGCGCGCGTGGTTCAGGAAATGAGCTTCGGCTTTTGGACCAGCTTACTGAATGGCCGCTACGAAACGCTCTTTCACGGAGTTGGCGCGCACGTATTCCCCGGCATGCCGAAATCGCAACGGACGCGCGGCAATGCCTCACATCGATTCGAAAGCATCCGAACGCTGCGCAATCGAATATTTCACTTTCGGCGGATTTGGAATCGCCCGGACCTGCAGGGCGATTACGACCAAATACTCGAAGCGATTGATTGGGTAAACCCGGATGGCCGTCGACTGCTATTGCCGGACGGAGCGGAAAACAAATTCTCGGCAGTTCTGGCAAAACGGCCCTAGAGCATTTCAAATGAAGCTATAGCCGCAGGCGGCAAACCAACCGAGGACATCCTGAGGGGTGACAGAGCGCAGGGAGGAGGCGATGGCGAGAAGCAGATCTGTGTGGTTACGGGCTTGGGCCTTGCGAAGGAGGGCCTTCACCTTGCTCCACA